>SCPN01000207.1_pt1 | contig 209620 bp, 206 predicted proteins | sample 6106831 | NCBI WGS metagenome assembly SCPN01 (sample SAMN10720447, study PRJNA508395) | human gut metagenome | isolation source: Participant 1, 0 month | reverse complement strand
CAAGGTTTAAAAGAACATATAAAATCATTGTTTTCTGCCCTTATTCTTCTGCTGTAAGAATCCGGCTATGTCAGTTTGGATGTACATAGCAGTCACCGATCCCGGTTATGGCAACGAACAAAACGATGAGTTTATGAAGAATATGGGTATAGAGGCTTTTGTCAAGTACAATTATTTTCACAAAGAGCAGAAGCGGACCTGGAACAAGGATGCTAAAACCTAAAGAAGGCATCCATTGCTGGACACCTTCCTTCTATATTTATTCTTAATCGTTATTTTTATAAAAGATCAAGCGCCTTGAAACATTTCACTAACTTACCGATAGCAAAATCAATCTGTTCTTTAGAGTGTGTAGCCATCAACGAGAAACGAATCAACGTATCGTTCGGAGAACATGCGGGAGGCACAACTGGATTTACAAACACACCTTCGTCAAATAACATCTTAGTTACCATAAATGTCTTCTCCATATCACGTACATATAGAGGAATGATAGGAGTGGAGGTATGTCCGATCTCAAAACCAAGTTCACGGAAACACTTTAAAGAGTAATTGGTTATATCCCACAAATGCTCAATACGTTCCGGTTCGTTTTTCATAATCTGAAGTGCAGCACGAGCGGCAGCTGTAGCAGCAGGCGTATTACTTGCACTAAAGATATATGAACGTGAATTGTGACGCAAATAATTAATGATGGACTCGTCTGCTGCAATAAAGCCACCGATAGCGGCCAATGACTTACTGAATGTGCCCATAATAAGATCCACCTCTTTAGTCAATCCGAAATGATCACAAGTACCGCGTCCGTGATTACCCAAAACTCCCAGACCATGCGCTTCATCTACCATGATATTAGCATCATATTTTTTAGACAAACGGACGATCTCAGGCAAATTGGCAATATCACCCTCCATACTGAATACTCCATCTACTACAATCAGTTTCACTGCATCAGGACGACATTTCTGCAACTCTTTCTCAAGAGATTCCATATCGTTATGCTTGAACTTAAGAATGGTAGAAAAAGAAAGGCGGCGTCCTTCAACAATAGAAGCGTGGTCAAGTTCATCACAGATCACATAATCTTCACGACCTGTCACACACGAAACCACACCCAGATTTACCTGAAATCCGGTAGAATAAATGATAGCATCTTCTTTACCAACAAATTCGGCCAATTCTTTCTCCAATTGAAGATGGAGGTCGAGTGTACCGTTCAGAAAACGCGATCCGGCGCAACCTGTACCATATTTGCGGGTAGCTTCAACAGCAGCTTCAATTACTTTCGGATGATTAGTCAGGCCTAAGTATGAGTTTGAGCCAAACATTAACACCTTTCTGCCACTCATTATCACCTCTGTGTTCTGTTCACTTTCGATACAACGAAAGTATGGATATACGCCTTTAGCCTTTATCTGCTGAGGGAGGTCGTATTTAGCTAACTTCTCTTGTAATAATCCCATGAATAGTTATTTATATAATTCGCTTATTGACTATCTTTTATATAATAGTCTAAATCCTTTTTCCTTAACAAGTGTTTAAAACAGGGGGCAAAGATAACAAAATATGTTTTTAGCTGTTCTTTTTCTATGAAAAAATATACTCTTTATAGTTTTAGAAAGCTGTAAAAGGGCAAAAATTAAGATATTTATATTACTTTTGCCGACCACAACATATAAATGATGGAACCAACTTGCATGAGCGAAAACAAGAAAAAAATAATATTCATCGTTAATCCAATTTCGGGTACACAAAGTAAGGAACTTGTTCTGAGTCTACTGGATGAAAAGATAGATAAGGAAATGTATACTTGGGAAATTGTGTATACCAAAAGGGCCGGACATGCAATCGAAATAGCAGCAGATGCGGCAGATAAAAATACAGATATAGTAGTTGCTGTAGGAGGAGACGGAACAATTAATGAAATTGCCCGTTCATTGGTACACACCAATACAGCATTGGGAATTATCCCTTGCGGCTCTGGAAACGGATTAGCACGGCATCTTCAAATTTCAATGGATCCGCGTAAAGCACTTGAAATTTTGAATGATGGGATAATCGATATCATAGATTACGGAAAAATAAATGGTACAGACTTTTTTTGTACTTGCGGAGTAGGGTTTGACGCTTTTGTAAGTCTGAAATTTGCTAATGCCGGCAAACGTGGACTGCTGACTTATCTAGAGAAAACCCTGCAGGAAAGTCTAAAGTATCAACCTGAAACTTATGAATTGGAAACAGAAGATGGTACTTCCAAATATAAAGCCTTTCTCATTGCTTGCGGCAACGCTTCTCAATACGGGAACAATGCTTATATAGCCCCACAGGCCACTCTGACAGATGGTTTGTTAGATGTAACCATTCTCGAACCGTTTACGGTATTAGATGTTCCGGCACTGGCCTTTCAGCTCTTCAATAAAACAATTGACCAAAACAGTCGCATTAAAACTTTCCGTTGCAAAAAGTTATGTATTCATCGCAGTTCGCCGGGTGTTGTCCATTTTGACGGCGATCCGATGCAGGCTGACGAAGATATCAAAATAGAACTGATTCAGAAAGGACTGCGGGTCGTTGTACCTGGTGATAAAAAAAAAGATAATCCCAACGTATTACAAAAAGCACAAGAATACGTAAACGGTATTAAATTGATAAACGAAGCTATAGTAGAAGATATAGCACATAAAAATAAAGTTATTCTGAAGAAGAATAAGCAGCTGATACAAAAACTTACTAAAAAATAGACCTTTGGAAATAACACGGAATCCGAATTAATATGTACTTTTGCAGACTACTTTAACAAAAATATAAATAATATATTAAATATGTTCAGAACGCACACGTGCGGAGAGTTAAGAATCTCCGATGTTAATAAACAAGTCAAGCTGTCGGGATGGGTACAGCGCAGCCGTAAAATGGGAGGTATGACTTTTGTTGACCTTCGTGATCGCTACGGTATCACTCAATTAGTATTTAATGAAGAAATAGACGCTGAGCTTTGCGAACGTGCCAATAAATTGGGTCGTGAATTCGTCATACAGATTGTCGGAACCGTAAACGAACGTTTCAGCAAAAACAGTCATATCCCGACTGGTGACATCGAAATCATCGTTTCGGAACTGAATATCCTGAACTCAGCCATTACTCCTCCTTTTACTATCGAGGACAACACCGACGGTGGTGATGATATCCGCATGAAATACCGTTATCTGGACTTACGCCGTAGTGCTGTTCGTTCAAATTTGGAATTACGTCACAAAATGACGATCGAGGTTCGCAGTTATCTCGATAAACTGGGTTTCTTGGAAGTGGAAACTCCGGTATTGATCGGTTCAACTCCTGAAGGAGCACGTGACTTTGTAGTACCTTCCCGCATGAATCCGGGACAATTCTACGCATTACCGCAATCTCCACAGACACTGAAACAGCTATTGATGGTTTCCGGTTTCGATCGTTATTTCCAGATAGCCAAATGTTTCCGTGACGAAGACCTGCGTGCCGACCGCCAGCCTGAGTTCACTCAGATTGACTGCGAAATGAGTTTCGTAGAGCAGGAAGATGTGATTACTACATTTGAAGGAATGGCCAAACACCTGTTTAAGGTGATCCGTAATATCGAACTGACCGAGCCATTCCCACGTATGCCTTGGAGCGAAGCAATGAGATTGTACGGTAGCGATAAACCGGACATTCGCTTCGGTATGCAATTCGTCGAATTAATGGATATCTTAAAAGGGCACAGTTTCTCTGTATTCGATAATGCCACATATATTGGCGGTATTTGTGCCGAGGGTGCAGCCAGCTATACCCGTAAGCAACTGGATGCCTTGACCGAATTTGTGAAAAAGCCACAAATCGGTGCAAAAGGTATGGTCTATGCCCGTATCGAAGCTGACGGTACTGTGAAATCAAGCGTTGACAAGTTCTATACACAAGAAGTTTTGCAACAATTGAAGGAAGCATTCGGTGCCAAACCCGGTGACCTAATCTTGATTTTATCGGGAGATGATGCCATGAAAACTCGTAAGCAGCTTTGTGAATTACGTCTAGAAATGGGTAATCAATTGGGATTACGGGATAAAAACACATTTGCATGTCTGTGGGTTGTGGACTTCCCTCTATTTGAATGGAGCGAAGAAGAAGGCAGATTAATGGCTATGCACCATCCGTTTACCTCACCCAAACCGGAAGATATCCATCTGCTGGATACAAATCCTGCTGCTGTGCGCGCTAATGCTTACGATATGGTAATCAATGGTGTAGAAGTAGGAGGGGGATCAATCCGTATCCACGATAGCCAGTTGCAGAACAAAATGTTCGAATTACTCGGATTTACCCCGGAGCGTGCGCAAGAGCAGTTCGGCTTCTTGATGAATGCCTTCAAGTTTGGTGCGCCTCCTCATGGCGGACTGGCTTACGGATTAGATCGTTGGGTATCTCTTTTTGCCGGACTGGACTCAATCCGTGACTGCATTGCATTCCCGAAAAATAACTCCGGTCGTGACGTTATGTTGGATGCTCCCGCAGCACTCGATCCGTCACAACTGGAAGAACTGAACCTGATTGTAGATATTAAGGAGTAAGTGAAAGAGTCGGTACGCATTTTTAGATTTGCCGTAATTGGTACGCTCAATGCATTAATCACAGCTTTTGTTATTTGGTTGATGATGGATGAATTGTCATACGATTACATTCCGGCCAATATTACAGCGTACATAGTAGCCCAAATTCATAACTTTATTTGGAGTAAATATTGGATCTTTCCGATTGAAAATAAAAAGAACAACATTTGGAAGCAGATGTTGTTCTTCTGTTCCGCTTTCGGATTGGCATATAGTGCCCAGTTCTTGTTTTTAGTCACACTTGTAGAGTGTGGAGATGTAAACGAGTATCTGGCACAATTCCTGGGGCTGTTTATCTACGGAACAGTAAACTTCATCGTTAATAAGAAGCTTACATTCAGATAAAATAGTGCTTAAGATAATGAAAAATCCCGCAGAGTGTAAAAAACTCTACGGGATTTTTTTTATCAGAGAGAGAAATCATTTCAATCAATAAAACGGGTCAGTAGATTTTTAGTGGGGATATGCATATAAGTTCGCAATGCGGAATAAGAAAAACTTCTTGTCAACAACTCCCCTGAGATTCGCTCTAAAGAGTTTGATTTTAGCATTGAATGATTCAGCAAGTGCATTTGAGGAACGGTTGTTGTAGAAGTTGAGTATCTCATCATAATGCTCATAGAAGGTGGCTGCGATGACATTAAAGGAGCGGAATCCCGCTTCTTCGACTTTGTTGTACCAGCGTGCCATGGACAGGCGTGCGGCATCCTTGATTGTGTTTTTGGCAAAGATCATCCGCAGGGAATGGCACAGTCCGTATGCCGTTTTGATGTCCGGGTATTCTTCAAACAGTATCGCAGCCCTTTGCTTTTGCCTGTCGGTCCATTTGTCGGCAGACTTGAACAGGAGATAACGCGAGCGTATAAGCAGTTCCTTGCGGGTGTCTCCATTGGGATAGCGGTACGGGATATACTCCTTACCGTTTTGTCTGGCTTCCTCCATCTCATCATTAGCCTGCTGCATGGCATCCCAACGGTGTTTGATGCGCAGCTCCTGTACGGCATCACAAGCCAGTTTCTGGATATGGAAGCGGTCGATGACCCGGCTGGCTTTAGGGAATGCCGTACGCACGATCTTGCGCATGGAGTCCGACAAGTCAAGCGTGACCTCCTCGACAGCATTGCGATGCTCCTCGTCAATCCGTTGCAGGACAGCGATTACGTCCTCCGCTTTTGTACCTGCAACGACGGCAACCAAGGATTGCTCCCGCGTGCGGACCTCACGGTTGGTTACAAACGTGTACAGCTCACCATTGGATAGCGAGGATTCGTCGATAGCCAGACAAGGGCCGATATTCTCCGGGAACAGCAGCCATTTATCTGCATGTTCCAACTGCTCCCACTGCCGGAAACCGCTCAGCACTTCCTTGTATTGCTTCTCAAACGTATGCCCGTCGATGTGATAGAACTCCTCAAGCGTATGGCAGGTCACGGGGGACGTCTCCATACGTTTCTTTTAAAAAAGCTCCAAATTCCTTGGAGTAACGAGTCCCTTTGGCTACAATGTCAAGGTCTATCGGGATGCTGAAACTCTTGCCCGTGCGCGTGTCTGTCCACCGCCTGCGACGGATCTTCAGAATCACTTTGTGGTCACGTATCGGGAAATCCGTCACGCTTACCGCTTCCATAAAACCTTTGGATTCAAAGTGTACGTCCTTGCTTAGCTCCGGATGCATCTTCTCGTCCAGACTGATGTGGATTTCCGTAGAAGTCTGCGATATACCGACTATGGAGAAGTAATCCAATATCTGTGTGGGCAGTACAATACTGGCCAACATGCTCAAATAATCGTTTTCCATGCTGTAAAGTAAAGAACTATTCAATTAGATTACAAATTTATCCCCACTAAAAATCTACTGACCCAATAAAACGTTTTGTTAAATTCCCATATTCATCTATCCTCCGATCACGAAGAAATGGCCACCAACGACGCACATTCTCCGAACGTTCAAGATCCACCTCAACAATCATATTTTCAGAGCGGTCATTTCCCGCCTGAGCCAGGTATTCACCCTGCGGTCCGGCAACAAAACTATTTCCCCAAAATAATATCCCGTTGGTCTGTCCTGACGGATCAGGTTCGTGACCGACACGATTGACTGAAATCACCGGAAGCCCATTGGCTACCGCATGCGCACGCTGAGAAATAATCCAAGCATTGAGCTGACGTTTCTTTTCGTCATCTGTATCTGTACTCTCCCAACCGATAGCAGTAGGATAAATCAAAATCTCAGCTCCTTTCAACGCCATCAGGCGAGCAGCTTCCGGATACCATTGATCCCAGCAAACCAACACACCCAACTTGCCTAAAGAGGTCTGAATCGGTTCAAAGCCAATATCTCCCGGAGTAAAATAGAATTTCTCGTAATAAGCCGGATCATCAGGAATATGCATCTTACGATATTTTCCGGCAATACTTCCATCCCGGTCAAAGACAACAGCTGTATTATGATATAGTCCCGGAGCACGTTTCTCAAATAAAGAAGTAACAAGCACTATCCGATTGGCTGCCGCCAGTTCGGAATAGAATCCGGTAGAAGGGCCAGGAATGGGTTCTGCCAGTTCAAATAAATCCGTATTCTCTGTCTGGCAGAAATACAAAGAATTATGAAGTTCTTGCAGAACAACAAGTTGAGCGCCATTAGCGGCACATGCTTCAATACTTTTAGCCAGGTTCATCAGGTTTATCCTAATATCTGATGCGTTAGCCTGTTGAATGATTCCTACTTTTATTTTTCTCATACTTTAATTTATTATTTAATGACTCCTGTTGGATATTGCATCGTCACACAATGCAAAGATCCATGCTGCTTAATAAGTGCACGGCAATCAATGCCTACCACTTCGTATGTCGGAAAAGCCTCACACAGCACTTCTTTCGCCAATTTATCATTTTCCGGTTGATTATAAGTCGGATAAAGCACAACATCATTCATTATCAAAAAATTGGCATACGTTGCAGGCAATCTCTCTCCCTCTACTTCTATTTTGTCTGCCATAGGCAATGCCAATAAACGATAAGGAGCACCTGATGTAGTGCGGAACGTTTTCAATTGCTCTTCCATTTTGCATAGCGCCTCGTAATGTTCATCTTCAGAGTCGGTACACTTTACATACGCAATAGTATCCGGAGAACAAAAGCGAGCCAATGTATCTATATGGCTATCCGTATCATCTCCCGATAAGTATCCATGATCGAGCCATAAAACCCGTTGTAAATGGAATACTCTGCAAAGATATTCTTCTATATCAACACGATTCATCGGCGAATTACGATGTGGAGACAATAAACATTCGGAAGTTGTGAGCAAAGTACCGACTCCGTCACTTTCGATGGAACCACCTTCGAGTACAAAATTCAGACAATCTTTATATTGCCCTTTCAGTGCACCGGCTTCCACTGCCCGGCGAGTTATCTGATTATCTAAACGAGCCTCAAACTTTTCTCCCCAACCATTAAAAGTAAAATCCAGCAAACTTGCTCCACCTGTATCCATCAAAGTAATTGCTCCATGATCGCGCGCCCAAGTATCATTCGTGTCGCACTTCAGGAAACGTACATTATCCATATTCACCGTACCAATGATCTGCTTACGCACCTCCTCAGGATAGGGGGTGACAATAAGCAAAAGTTCACGTTTCGCAATCTCACGGGCTATATTTATAAAACATTCCTGAACTTCAGCCAACATATATGCCCAGTCTGTCCCGGCATGCGGCCAAGTTAGTTGTATACCACTTTGCAGAAACCACTCTGCAGGCAAGAAGGGGGCTAACATCTCTACTTGATCATTAACAGTTAAACCAAAGTTCAATTGCAAATCTTTCTCTGTGCCTCCTGAAGTAGGAAGACCAACCATTATTCCCATTTTTTTAGTTTTTAAAGAATAAATCATAAATAGCGAACGGACACTACACCAATAGTAATAAATGCCACTCGCTACCTATATTACTTAGGTTTACGATCGAAAAAAGGATTCTTGGAAGAAGCACTAACCGGGATAGCCATTACCTGACGACATCCTTTCAACCACTCAAGACGTTGGGCAGCCAATCCGGCTGAGAACATGACACGGGTATCTACGCGCAAATCAGCCGCTGTAGCGCATGCCGAACCAATTGCAATGCCTACATCAATGCTATTCAACGCACAGGGGACACCTTCAGAACGTCCGGAACATGTAGCATATCCACAATGACCGCAATTCAATCCTTGAGCTTGCTCACGCGTACCTATTAATAAGATACACTCAGCCTGAAGAATATTATCTGCATCCCGCAAAAAGAATTTCATACCAAACTCTTCGAACATGGCTTTCAACGTATCCGAGAGTTGCTGTATTTCTTCACCGGTAACAATTGCAGTTTCTATGATGTCAATTCCTTTTCCCTTAGGGGCCGTACGGGCAGCAGTCATCATCTGCCGTGCCACATTTAATACATGTTCGTGGCGACTGTCTCGTTCGTTCAGTATCATATCTCGTTCATTAATTAGTGACACAAAGATAAAAGAAATCCCGCACATATTATGAATTTTGACTAACTTTGCAAGATAGATTTAAAGATACACGATGTTACAAATAGACAATGCATGCATTGCTTTCGGCGAGGATATACTCTTCTCGGAATTTTGTATGCGACTAAATAAAGGCGAGACAGCTTGCATAGCAGGTCAATCAGGACGTGGAAAAACCTCTCTACTCAATGCAATCATGGGATTTGTCCCATTAAGAAAAGGCAAAATCAAAGTAGGAGGTATCTTGCTTGAACCTACTACTATCGATGCCATACGCAGACATATAGCTTGGATTCCACAGGAGTTAGCCCTGCCCTCCGAATGGGTAAAAGAAATGATATCGCTTCCTTTTGCATTGAAAGCCAATCGACACATCTCTTTTTCAAAAGAAAAGCTTTTCACTTGTTTTGATGAATTAGGACTGGACAAAGAGCTCTATCAGAAACGGGTAGGCGAAATATCGGGTGGTCAGCGCCAGCGCATTATGATAGCCGTTGCAGCCATGCTGGAAAAACCTTTGATTATTGTGGATGAACCGACATCTGCACTCGATGCCGGTTCCACAGACAAAGTTTTAGCTTTCTTCCGTAATCAGGCAGAAAAGGGAACGGCTATACTCGCCGTTTCTCATGACCGGACATTCGCTTACGGATGTAACCAGCTAATCACACTGTAGTATATGGGAACTATTGATATATCTTACTTTTAATCTGCTTATAGGGCTACTGTTATTGGTAATCCCACTTTTTATCTTTGGAAGTTCAAAACCGGATTACTGAAAGCCACCCTGATAGGGACAGCACGCATGATCGTGCAACTCTTCCTGATAGGTATGTACCTGAAATACCTTTTCCTGTGGAATAACCCATGGATTAACTTCCTGTGGGTTATCATCATGATTTTTGTAGCCGGACAAACAGCTTTGGTACGTACAGGACTTAAACGTGAAATACTCCTGATCCCTATATCAGTAGGTTTCCTCTGTAGCGTTGTGCTGGTGGGCATGTACTTTATTGGCATTGTATTACAACTGGATAATGTATTCAGCGCCCAGTATTTTATTCCCATTTTCGGAATCTTAATGGGAAATATGTTATCAAGCAACGTGATTGCCTTGAACACTTATTATAGTGGATTGAAACGTGAACAGCAATTGTACTGTTACCTGTTGGGCAATGGTGCCACTCGTCAGGAAGCACAGGCACCATTCATACGGGAAGCGATTATCAAATCTTTCAGCCCACTGATTGCCAATATCGCGGTTATGGGATTAGTAGCACTTCCAGGCACGATGATCGGGCAAATTTTGGGAGGCAGCAGTCCGAACGTTGCCATAAAATATCAAATGATGATTATGGTCATTACTTTCACAGCCTCTATGTTATCATTAATGATCACCATCTCGCTGGCATCCCGTAAATCGTTCGATGAATACGGACGTATTTTGCAAGTAACCAAAGAATCTCAAAAGTAGCCGTACTATGACATCAACCGACTCCATTTTACAATTAATAAGTGAAATACATATCCCGGGATTTTTTATTACCGTAGACTTCCTGCAAATCGGAAAGGCTATTCCTCAAGGAATAAGCGGCTTTTTAAAAGAAAAGTACGATAAAATATCTCATGGTGCCAGCGGAAGAAAATTTATTTATCAAGAATCAGGTTGGCGCATGGCATTTACATTCTATCCTACCGACCGGGTAGTCGATGAGAAATATGCAATGAAGAACAAAATGATAAAGAAGCGATAATTGCATGATTATTGATATAAATCAAAGCATAACTATCAATATTTACCTATATTTGTGCAAATATTAATAATTAATCGATACTATCAGGAATATGCACATCAGTCACATTGCCATCTGGACTACCCGTTTAGAAGAACTTAGAAATTTCTATATCACTTATTTCAACGGAACAAGTAATGAAAAGTATATCAATCCTAAAAAAGGATTTGAATCTTATTTCATCAGCTTTGATCAGGGATTTGCTTCTCTGGAAATTATGCAAAGACAAGATATCACAATACCTGCATTAAAAGACTGCCTCGGGTTAGCTCATTTTTCCTTTTCTGTCGGTAGCAAAGAAGCTGTATTGGAACTCACAGAACAACTCCGTAAGGATGGTTTTGTTATTGAGAGTGAGCCACGAACCACCGGAGACGGTTATTTTGAAAGCGCTATTCTTGATCCCGAAGGAAACATAGTAGAAATCACTATTTAACGCGCCTTGCAAGTGCAGGTATATAACGGAGTTGGACGTATTGTTCACCCGGATTGATATAGCCGTTATCCATCAAGATTTTCTTAACCTTGAAATCTTTCAGTCGGTAACGGATATATCGTTGTGCATTCCCAGACTGTTGTTCCACAAACGACAGAAGCTCGATTGTCCCATCATTCCGAATGATGACTTTAGCCTTAGCCGTACGGAAAGTAAGCACATCGTCCTTTTTCAGCTCTTTCATATGATATTTATCAAGCCAAAAAATGGCTGTCGCACGGGGAAGGCTATCGGCCTCCTCTTGCAATTCATCTTCTTCATCGATAGGAGATATAGTAGCTTCTTTGTGTTGCTGGCATGAAATAATAAAGAAAAAAGAGAGAAGTAACGGTAAAAATGCCTTCATAGGTTTGAGTCTTTATAAATTAGGAGGTAAATATATTAAAAAATCAATAAAAGCAAGGCAAGGTGCTATCTTTTTCTTATATTTGCAGGCAAATTTTCTACTAAAAATGAAAATTAAAGAAATAGTAAGCGCCCTTGAACGGTTCGCGCCTCTGCCATTGCAAGACGGATTTGATAATGCCGGCCTGCAAATCGGATTGACAGATGCGGAAACAACAGGGGCTTTGTTGTGTCTTGACGTTACCGAAGCTGTGTTGGATGAAGCCATCGCGTCCGGATGTAATCTCATTATATCCCATCATCCTCTTATTTTTAAAGGTTATAAATCAATCACCGGTAAAGATTACGTTGAACGATGCATTCTGAAAGCAATCAAAAACGACATCGTTATTTATTCGGCCCATACCAATCTGGATAATGCTCCGGGCGGAGTCAATTTCAAGATAGCCGAGAAGATAGGATTAAAAAATGTACGTATACTCGACCCTAAAGAAAGCAGTCTGATAAAATTAGTCACATTTGTTCCGTCTGCCCAGGCTGAAGAAGTCCGTAATGCTTTGTTCACAGCAGGATGTGGATGTATAGGCAATTATGATTCGTGTAGTTATAATACAGAAGGGGAGGGAACTTTCCGTGCACAGGAAGGGAGCCATCCTTTCTGCGGAACAGTGGGAGAACTTCATCGCGAAACAGAAGTGCGGATTGAAACGATCCTGCCTGAATATAAGAAAGGAGAAGTTATCCGTGCATTGCTTTCCAAACATCCATATGAAGAACCGGCTTATGACTTATATCCTCTCCACAATAGTTGGGCCCAAGTCGGATCAGGAATTGTCGGTGAATTGGAAGAACCTGAATCCGAACTCGAATTCCTGAAGCGAATAAAGAGAATATTCGAAGTCGGATGTTTGAAGCACAACAAACTTACAGGCCCCTGATTCAGAAAGTATCCCTTTGCGGAGGGCAGGAGCTTTCCTTATTCCGCAGGCAGTCCGTAGCGGAGCTGATGTCTTTATCACGGGTGAAATTAAATATCACGACTATTTCGGTCGTGAAACTGACATTTTGCTTGCTGAAATAGGACATTACGAAAGCGAACAATATACAAAAGAAATTTTTTATTCTATAATACGGGATTTATTTCCTAATTTTGCACTCCAATTTAGTAAGGTAAACACGAATCCCATTAAATATTTATAAGTAAAATGGCAAGAGAAGCTAAAAATGAACCGAAAGAGTTGACAGTGGAACAGAAGTTGAAAGCTTTGTACCAGCTGCAAACAACATTATCTAAGATTGACGAGATTAAAACGTTGAGAGGTGAACTTCCATTGGAAGTACAAGACCTTGAAGACGAAATTGCCGGTCTGAGTACACGTATCGACAAAATCAAGTCGGAAGTAGACGAACTCAAATCAGCTATCGCCGGTAAGAGAGTGGAAATTGAAGCAGCCAAAGCTTCGGTTGAGAAATATAAATCACAGCAGGACAATGTTCGTAATAACCGCGAATATGACTTCCTGACAAAAGAGATCGAATTCCAGTCTTTGGAAATGGAACTTTGCGAGAAGAGAATTAAAGAATTTACTGCAGAAGAGCAGGAGAAATCTGAAGAAATAGAGAAAAATACCAAAGCGCTGGAAGAACGCCAGAAAGACCTCGACCAGAAGAAGAATGAACTGGATGAAATCATCGAAGAGACCAAACAGGAAGAAGAGAAGTTGAGAGACAAAGCAAAAGATCTCGAGACAAAGATAGAACCCCGCCTGCTTCAATCTTTCAAGCGCATCCGTAAAAATTCACGTAACGGTTTAGGTATTGTATACGTACAGCGTGATGCATGTGGTGGTTGTTTCAATAAAATTCCGCCTCAGAGACAACTGGATATCCGTTCACGTAAAAAAATTATCGTTTGCGAATACTGTGGACGTATCATGATTGACCCGGAACTGGCAGGTGTAGAAATAGAACACAAAGTAGAAGAAGCACCGGTTACCACCAAAAGAGCTATCAGAAGAAAAGCTGAATAAAGCTCGATAGTCCGATTCCGGAGGACTAGTGAGACATATTATAATACTATTTAAACCCATAATTTTACTATAATTCCTATTGAATTTTAGTAAAGTTATGGGTTTTTTTATGAAATACCCATTTACTTTTATTAAAACAGATTCCCTTTTGAGCGTAGCCATGGGTCAGTAGATTTTTAGTGGGGATAAATTTGTAATCTAATTGAATAGTTCTTTACTTTACAGCATGGAAAACGATTATTTGAGCATGTTGGCCAGTATTGTACTGCCCACACAGATATTGGATTACTTCTCCATAGTCGGTATATCGCAGACTTCTACGGAAATCCACATCAGTCTGGACGAGAAGATGCATCCGGAGCTAAGCAAGGACGTACACTTTGAATCCAAAGGTTTTATGGAAGCGGTAAGCGTGACGGATTTCCCGATACGTGACCACAAAGTGATTCTGAAGATCCGTCGCAGGCGGTGGACAGACACGCGCACGGGCAAGAGTTTCAGCATCCCGATAGACCTTGACATTGTAGCCAAAGGGACTCGTTACTCCAAGGAATTTGGAGCTTTTTTAAAAGAAACGTATGGAGACGTCCCCCGTGACCTGCCATACGCTTGAGGAGTTCTATCACATCGACGGGCATACGTTTGAGAAGCAATACAAGGAAGTGCTGAGCGGTTTCCGGCAGTGGGAGCAGTTGGAACATGCAGATAAATGGCTGCTGTTCCCGGAGAATATCGGCCCTTGTCTGGCTATCGACGAATCCTCGCTATCCAATGGTGAGCTGTACACGTTTGTAACCAACCGTGAGGTCCGCACGCGGGAGCAATCCTTGGTTGCCGTCGTTGCAGGTACAAAAGCGGAGGACGTAATCGCTGTCCTGCAACGGATTGACGAGGAGCATCGCAATGCTGTCGAGGAGGTCACGCTTGACTTGTCGGACTCCATGCGCAAGATCGTGCGTACGGCATTCCCTAAAGCCAGCCGGGTCATCGACCGCTTCCATATCCAGAAACTGGCTTGTGATGCCGTACAGGAGCTGCGCATCAAACACCGTTGGGATGCCATGCAGCAGGCTAATGATGAGATGGAGGAAGCCAGACAAAACGGTAAGGATATCCCGTACCGCTATCCCAATGGAGACACCCGCAAGGAACTGCTTATACGCTCGCGTTATCTCCTGTTCAAGTCTGCCGACAAATGGACCGACAGGCAAAAGCAAAGGGCTGCGATACTGTTTGAAGAATACCCGGACATCAAAACGGCATACGGACTGTGCCATTCCTGCGGATGATCTTTGCCAAAACACAATCAAGGATGCCGCACGCCTGTCCATGGCACGCTGGTACAACAAAGTCGAAGAAGCGGGATTCCGCTCCTTTAATGTCATCGCAGCCACCTTCTATGAGCATTATGATGAGATACTCAACTTCTACAACAACCGTTCCTCAAATGCACTTGCTGAATCATTCAATGCTAAAATCAAACTCTTTAGAGCGAATCTCAGGGGAGTTGTTGACAAGAAGTTTTTCTTATTCCGCATTGCGAACTTATATGCATATCCCCACTAAAAATCTACTGACCCGTAGCCATTCTCTTGCAGAGCGGATAAACAAATACTTCTTTTCGTTGTTATGTTTTCATTTCTAAATAACCTAAGCTTATGAAACTACGAATAGGAAGTATCACGTTCTTGCTGTTTCTTTCATCCGTTGCCTTTCCACAGGCCACAAGCCGCTATCTGGACAAACCATTACCACAAGGATGGGAAGAAGATACACAAATATTTCAGCAAGTATTGCCAGTGGACGACCAATGGTGGAAAGCATTTCAGGACCCCGTTCTCGACTCACTCATCTCCGTTGCAGTCAAGCAGAATTATTCGGTACTGACTGCGATTGATCGTATCAATATGGCAAAAGCCAACTTGAGAATGGAACGTGGAAATTTTTTCCCAACAATCGGGTTGAATGCCGGATGGACCCGCCAGCAAAGCAGTGGCAACACCAGTGACTTGCCACAATCGACTCAACATTATTATGATGCCTCGCTCAATATGAGCTGGGAGTTAGACCTCTTTGGAAGCATACGCAATCGCGTAAAAGCCCAGAAAGAAAACTTTGCGGCCAGTAAAGAAGAATATACCGGCACAATGATATCACTTTGTGCCCAGGTAGCCTCAGCATACATCAACCTGCGGGAGTTGCAACAAGAATTGGCTGTAGTGCAAAAGAACTGTGCATCCCAAGAGGCGGTATTAAAAATTACAGAAGTAAGATACAACACCGGACTCGTATCTAAACTGGATGTGGCACAGGCTAAGTCGGTGTTCTTCAGCACCAAAGCATCGATTCCTCAAATCGAATCGGGCATTAATCAATACATTACGACCCTTGCCATACTATTGGGTACTTATCCCCAGGAAGTGCGGCCAGCTCTAACCGCTCCCGGAACATTACCGGATTATATGGAACCTATCGGAGTGGGGCTTCCGGCCGATTTGTTACTTCGCCGCCCGGACATACGCAGTGCCGAACGAAGCGTCAATGCACAAGCCGCTTTAGTAGGAGCGTCTAAGTCGGACTGGTTGCCTCAGGTCTTTCTAAAAGGATCGGTTGGTTATGCAGCAAAGGACCTGAAAGACCTGACCCATCATAAAAGTATGACCTATGAAATTGCTCCGGCACTGAGTTGGACGCTTTTTAAAGGAACTCAACTAGTGAATGCTACCAAATTGGCCAAAGCACAATTGGACGAAGCTATCAACCAGTTCAATCAGACAGTATTGACCGCCGTACAAGAGACAGACAACGCTATGAACGCTTACCGGAATTCTATCAAGCAAATAGTAGCTTTGCGCGAAGTGCGCAATCAGGGACAAGAGACCCTGACTCTCTCGCTGGAACTTTACAAACAAGGATTGACCCCATTCCAGAACGTACTGGATGCCCAACGCTCACTGCTCAGTTATGAAAACCAGCTGGTTCAAGCCAGAGGATATTCTCTGCTGCAACTGATAGCTATGTACCAGGCATTGGGAGGCGGATGGTCCGGAAACCTGAATAATTAACTATAAAGACTTGTCATAATGAAAAAACTAATGTATATTTTCCTCATCCTCCCTTTGATAATGAGCGGATGTAAAGGGAAAAAAGAAACCGAAAGAGGAGGGATGCCTACTCCGGAAATCAGTGTGGCATATCCACTCGTACAAAACATTACCCTAACAAAAGATTATCCGGGATATCTGACTACCGAACAAACAGTAAATCTGGTAGCCAGAGTCAACGGTGCCTTGCAGTCCGCCTCTTTCACACCGGGAACTCGTGTGAAGCAGGGGCAACTCTTATTCGTAATCGAACCAACGATCTACAAAGATAATGTAACTCAAGCCGAAGCCCAACTGAAAACCGCACTTGCACAGTTGGAATATGCCCGTAACAACTATAGCCGCATGAAAGAGGCTCTAAAAAGTGATGCGGTCAGCCGTATACAAGTATTACAAGCTGAATCGAATGTAGCCGAAGCCACTGCAGCAGTCAGCAATGCCGAAGCCACTCTGAATACTGCACACACCAATCTGGGCTATTGCTATATCCGTGCCCCTTTCAACGGAACTGTCAGCCGCTCGCTTTACGATGTGGGCAGCTATATCAGCGGAGCCGCACAACCTGTCACTTTGGCTACGATCTATAAAGACGACCGCATGTACACCTATTTTAATGTTGCCGACAACCAATGGCTTTCAATGCTACTCTCTCAAAACGGTAAAGAAAAGGAACTCCCCAAAAATGTCATCGTGCGCCTGGGTGAGAACGGCACACAAAACTATCCGGCCACATTGGATTATTTATCGCCCAATGTCGACTTGAACACAGGAACACTCAACGTGCGCGCCAATCTGGATAATCCGAAAGGTATTCTGAAAAGCGGACTATACGTCAGTATCACATTGCCTTATGCCGAGGCAAAACAAGCAGTGCTTGTTCCGGAAGCTTCCATCGGTACAGATCAGTTGGGGAAATACCTATACATCGTAAACGATTCGAATATAGTACGCTACAGGCATATCGAACCGGGACAACTGGTCAATGACACATTGCGCCAGATAAAGAGCGGACTTTCACCCAAAGAACAATATGTCACCACAGCACTGATGAAAGTACGTGATGGCATGAAAGTCAAGCCCGTATCAGTCAATCACGAGTCATCAACCTCTAATCGTTAACTGCATGTTTTCAAAGTTCTTTATCAATCGACCTATATTCGCCACGGTACTGGCATTGATCATCGTGGTGGCCGGATTGGTAACATTAAATATATTGCCTGTCGCACAGTTTCCGGAGATAACTCCGCCTACAGTACAGGTATCTGCCTTCTATCCGGGGGCAAATGCTGAGACCGTAGCCCAGACTGTCGGCATTCCCATAGAACAGCAAGTAAATGGCGTAGACGGTATGCTGTATATGAGCTCTACAGCGTCCAGCTCGGGTGCCTATTCGTTGACCATTACTTTTGCTGTCGGTACAGACATAGATATGGCCACTGTACAAGTTCAAAACCGGGTAAGCGTAGCACAATCTTCGTTACCGGAACCTGTCATCGTTCAGGGAGTAACGGTACAGAAGCAATCGTCCAATATTGTGATGTTTCTCACGATGCAGGCACAAGACTCTGTATACGACGGGCTTTACCTTACGAACTACGCTCAGTTGAATCTGGTAGACCAATTGACACGTGTACCCGGCGTAGGGGCTGTCAATGTAATGGGAGCGGGCAATTACAGCATGCGCGTCTGGCTCGATCCGGAAGCAATGCGCATCCGTAACCTCTCGCCGGCACAAATCTATCAGGCTATCCAGTCACAAAACATAGAGGTCAGTGCCGGTTATATCGGACAGCCTATTGGCAAAAACAACAATAATGCCTATCAGTATACCTTGAATGTACAAGGTCGCCTGACGTCTCCCGAAGAGTTTGGCAACATTATTATCCGAACTGAAGAAGGAGGAAAAATGCTCCGGCTAAAAGATGTGGCGCGCATCGACCTCGGCAGTTCTTCGTACAACGTAGTGTCCAAACTAAAGGGACACCCTACTGCTGCCATCGCTATCTATCAACAACCGGGTTCGAACTCGCTCGATGTCTCTAAAGGAGTCAAGGCAAAAATGCAGGAGCTTGCACAAAACTTCCCGGCCGGAGTCAGCTATAACGTGACCTTGGATACGACCGATGTCATCAATGCATCCATTGATGAAGTACTCGTTACTTTTCTGGAAACAACCTTATTGGTGGTACTCGTTATCTTCCTGTTTCTACAGAACTGGCGAGCTGTCATCATTCCATGTATCACCATTCCGGTATCACTGATCGGTACACTGGCAGTCATGGCGGCACTTGGATTTTCAATCAATACTTTAACTCTATTCGGATTGATACTTGCCGTAGCAATAGTGGTGGATGATGCGATTGTGGTAGTAGAAAATGCTTCACGTTTGCTGGAGACAGGACAGTATTCTCCCAAAGAAGCCGTCACCAAAGCAATGGGAGAAATCACAGGACCAATTGTCGGAGTGGTATTGGTATTATTGGCAGTTTTTATCCCTACCACATTAATCAGCGGCATCTCCGGACAACTTTATAAGCAATTTGCCCTGACCATTGCTGCATCTACCATATTAAGCGGTATTAATTCGTTGACACTGACCCCGGCATTATGCGCACTGTTTCTGGAGCATAACAAGCCATCCAATTTCTTCATATACAAGGGATTCAATAAGGTATATGATAAGACACAGAATCTATATGACCGTATTGTGAAGGGATTACTCGTCCGTCCCGGCCTTGCGTTGATCTCTTATGGTATTATTACGGCAGTGGCTGTTATCCTGTTCATGAAATGGCCTTCAACCTTCGTCCCTGATGAAGATGACGGCTACTTCATAGCTGTCATCCAGTTGCCACCGGCTTCAAGTCTGGAACGCACACAGGCTGTGGGTCGGAAAGTCAATCAGATTCTGGACAGTTATCCTGAAGTAAAAGACTATATCGGTATCAGCGGATTTTCTATTATGGGAGGTGGCGAACAGTCCAACACAGGTACTTATTTCGTTGTCTTGAAAAACTGGGACCAACGGAAAGGAAAAGAGCATACTGCTGCGGCTGTGGTCGAACGTTTCAACGAGATGGCTTATGGCATCCAGGAAGCACAGATATTCGCAATGGTACCTCCGGCCATTCCCGGATTAGGAGCTTCAGGAGGGTTACAGCTACAATTGGAAGATCGCAATAACCTGGGGCCGACTGAAATGCAACGGGCTGTCGAAACCCTGATGGCTACTTATCACACTCAACCCGCTCTCGCATCCATATCCAGTATGTACCAGGCCAATGTACCACAGTATTTCCTGAATATCGACCGCGATAAAGTACAGTTTATGGGCATTCAGTTGGATAACGTATTCTCTACACTGAGTTATTATATGGGAGCGGCCTATGTCAATGACTTTGTTCAATTCGGACGTATCTATCAGGTAAAGATAGAGGCCGGAGAACAAGCTCAAAAAGTAATTGACGACGTGCTGAAACTCAGCGTCCCCAACGCCAAAGGAGATATGGTCCCATTTTCATCCTTTACCAAAGTCGAAGAGCGCTTGGGGATGGACCAAATCAGCCGTTACAACATGTACTCGACAGCATCTATCACCTGCAATGTGGCTTCGGGAAGCAGTTCGGGTGAGGGAATACAGCAAATGGAAGACCTGATTAAGGAGCAACTGGGTAACGAGTTTGGCTACGAATGGACCTCGGTAGCCTATCAGGAGACGCAAGCAGGCAACACAACCACCATCGTATTCATCATGGCATTATTGGTGGCATTCCTGGTACTGGCAGCCCAATACGAAAGCTGGACAAGCCCCTTATCAGCAATTATGGGATTGCCAATGGCTTTATTGGGAGCAATGATAGGTTGTTCTGTCATGGGAACACCTGTGAGCATTTATACTCAGATCGGTATCATTTTACTGATCGCCCTTTCTGCGAAAAACGGAATCCTCATTGTTGAATTTGCACGCGACTTCCGTGCCGAAGGTAACTCTATTCGCGATGCCGCCTATGAAGCCGGACATGTCCGGCTGCGTCCGATCCTGATGACCTCTTTTGCATTCGTATTGGGAGTGATGCCTCTTCTGTTCGCCACAGGGGCCGGGGCGCAAAGCCGTATCGCACTCGGCGCAGCTGTTGTTTTCGGTATGGCCCTGAACACGTTACTGGCAACGATATATATCCCGAATTTCTACGAGCTGATGCAAAAGTTCCAGGAAAACGTATTGGATCGCAAGAAAAAGAAATAGTCCTCTATTTCAAGTTCTCTATTGTAAAAAACGCCTTTTTCATTTCACAGCCTATTGTCACCGGTCAGAGTTTCGGGTGTCAATAGGCTTTTTTATAGTTGTCAAAAAGTCAACCAAGCATTTTCATCTTAGCGCCATACCGATACAATGAAAATTAGCTTTTGAAACAAAAGTATTGATTACAAGCCGTTTATTATACGAACAATCCATCATTACGAAGTTAACTTTAATAGTGTGTTAAAGTTAACTTCGTAATGATAAACAATTAACTTCTTGCATTTACGATATTAACTTCCTGGAAAGAGGATAATAGATGCCGGAAAGAGTCATTAACATTGTTAATTTTATAAAGCGTCATAATCCGGAATATCCGACAGAAACGAATAACTTTGAGTATCATAATCCATCCGGCAACAATAGTGTTGCATCCCATTACTGACAACCAGATAATCAACTTTCAAAACCATATTATAGCGGGTGATCTGATCAAAAACAGTCTGCGTAATCTCAATGTGGGGAGCTTTATATTCAACAATCATTCTGGCACTAAGATCGCGTTTGTATAGCACTGTGTCACATCGTTTTTTAGTCCCGTTCAGGTTCAGCAGCACTTCATTTGCCATCAAAGACGACGGATACCCCTTATGAACAATAAGAAAGTGTACAAAGTGCTGACGGACCCATTCTTCAGGGGTCAATGCGACATAACGACGGCGAATCACATCGAAAATAACATTTTTTCCATTTCGAGTGGCGATTTTAGTGTCAAATACTGGTAGGTTTAACGATAACATTTACTATTTTTGTAAGTTAAATAATGGCTTCCTGCTATTGGAAGCACAAATTTAATGGAATCTTATGAAAACAAAGCAAGAAATCGTAGCTAATTGGCTACCCCGTTACACCAAACGTAACCTGGAAGACTTTGGAGAGTATATCCTGTTGACTAACTTCAACAAGTATGTAGAAATATTTGCAGAGAAATTTAATGTTCCCATTTTGGGTAAAGACGCCAATATGATCTCTGCCAGTGCAGAAGGAATCACAATCATCAACTTTGGCATGGGAAGTCCCAATGCCGCCATAATTATGGATTTGCTGAGTGCCATCTCTCCAAAGGCCTGCCTGTTTCTGGGAAAATGTGGCGGAATCGATAAAAAAAATAAAATAGGTGACCTGATTCTGCCAATTGCCGCTATCCGCGGTGAAGGTACCTCAAACGACTATTTCCCGCCGGAGGTTCCGTCCCTGCCGGCATTTATGCTGCAGCGTGCCGTATCATCGGCTATCCGTGACTATGCTCGCGATTATTGGACAGGAACAGTCTATACAACCAACCGCCGTATTTGGGAGCATGATGACACCTTTAAAGAGTATCTGAAAAGGACTCGTGCAATGGCAGTTGATATGGAAACGGCAACTCTGTTCAGTTGCGGTTTTGCCAATCATATCCCGACCGGAGCTTTACTACTCGTATCCGACCAGCCTATGATTCCGGAAGGAGTGAAAACTGATAAAAGCGACAACATCGTTACCAAAAACTATGTAGAGGAGCATGTAGAGATAGGCATCGCCTCGCTACGAATGATCATTGATGAAAAGAAAACTGTAAAACACCTGAAATTCGACTGGTAACGCCACACTTATATTTATATGGCCAAACAAGAACTGACTTGCGATGACATCCTCAAAGAACTGAGGGCCAAGCAATATCGTCCCATCTACTATTTGATGGGAGAAGAATCGTATTATATCGACTTAATAGCCGATTACATTACCGACAACGTACTGACGGATACTGAGAAAGAGTTTAACCTGACCGTAGTATATGGTGCAGATGTGGATGTGGCGACTGTGATTAATGCGCTAAGCGCTACCCGATGATGTCAGAACATCAGGTAGTGATAGTAAAAGAGGCACAAGCCATCCGCAATATAGAAGAACTATCTTATTACCTGCAAAACCGTTAAACTCAACAATATTAGTGGTTTGTCATAAACATGGCGCTCTGGACCGCAGAAAGAAGTTAGCTGCAGAAATTGAAAAAACAGGTATTCTTTTCGAATCCAAAAAGATAAAAGAAGCACAACTGCCTGCATTTATCAGTTCATATATGAAACGTAAAGGGATAGACATGGAGCCTAAAGCTACCGCAATGTTAGCTGATTTTGTGGGTACGGATCTTAGCCGTTTGACGGGTGAACTGGAAAAACTGATCATCACATTACCTGGCGGTCAGAAACGCGTAACTCCTGAACAAATAGAGAAAAACATAGGGATAAGTAAAGACTATAATAATTTTGAATTGCGTAGTGCACTGGTCGAAAAGGATGTACTCAAGGCCAATAAAATAATAAAATACTTTGAAGAAAATCCTAAAACAAATCCGATACAAATGACGCTTTCTTTACTATTCAACTTTTACTCAAACCTAATGTTGGCCTACTATGCACCGGATAAATCAGAACAGGGAGTGGCTACCATGTTAGGGCTTAAAACCCCGTGGCAGGCCCGCGATTACCTGACGGCAATGCGGAAATACACTGGAGTGAAGACAATGCAAATTGTAGGAGAAATACGATATGCAGACGCAAAATCGAAAGGTGTAGGCAATACCTCGATAAGCGATGGAGATATTCTTCGTGAATTAGTATTCAAGATTCTTCATTAAAAAACAATTTATTTCAGTATCTGCTCCCTATATCATACTTTTACCAATATCGAAGTGTGGTATGGGGAGTAAATGTATCCTCCGTAATCAAATACCTTCTTCTCTGGTAGTAACTAACCTATTTTTTTACATTCTTATTTAGCCTTCTGTCATTCTGCCTCCTTAATGCCGAACCTAGTCAAAATAAGAGTCTATTTTCCCATAAAATAGATTTCTCAGTAAAAGTAGTATGATACATTCCTTATCCCAAAGGCAGAAAAGGATAAAAAGAATACAACACATACTATATAATAGAAACACAATGAAGCTAACCCTTATTGAAGATAGCAATGAATATTCATAGCCTTATCATGATGCTAACAGAATATCATAACCTGTATCATAATGTCATTTTCATACATAAAGTATCTATATTTTCTGGAATAGAAAAAAATCAGCCTAACAAAACGCACATATAACACTGTATATCAATTATTTATAATAAATCAAAGCCTCTCAGAATTGAATAATTTCATTTAAACGAGCATTTATATGGAAATAATGCAATATTTTGGCATTATAGCCTATATGTAAAACTATGAGTGACAAATTTTACTTGAAGGGTTCTCCAGTGACAAGAAAAAATAGATAAATATCTACTATTTGTTGCATATTTAACGATAGGATATGACAGTTGTGAAGTATGTATGTAACACAATATACATTCACAAAAGTAATATCTTTGTTTTTATACAATAAAATCATGAATTACATTTGTGATTATAGCTTCATTACATATATACATTTACAATTGTGGATGTAATAGGAGAGTGGTTAACACTTATTTTAATACCAGCTAATGATTAAATACTCAATAAGAAAAAAACAATATATCAATCTAATATTCAGGTAATAGCCCAAGATACAGAAACATTTGTGATATAAAGAGTATCAAGGTATATGGTAACGCATAAAAGTGATTGTTTTTCAGACATATACAAGTTTGATATAAACTAAAAATTTAATGGATATTACAATCATACACATCGATACCCAAAATATTAAGAGCAATATATCACACTCTCTTTACAAATCTAAAATATTAATATTGTATTTGTAATTTGCTTTTGTGATTTTTATTTTTTACTTTTGTGCGAAGCTAAATAAATGCTTTACTTTTGTGAATCAACTAATAAGTCATACATTTGTAAATCTTCAAAGGATATGGAAATAAAAGATAGGATTAAAATTATCATGGAAAAAGAGAATATGGCTTCCGGTGCTTTCGCCGAAAGCATAGGTATTCAGCAATCCACTCTCTCTCATATTTTGAATGGGCGGAACAACCCCAGTTTGGATGTTATTATGAAAGTACATCAGAAATATAACTATGTAAAATTGGAATGGCTGTTGTATGGGCAAGGCAATATATCCGAAGAAAGCATCCAATCAGCTTCTGATTTTCAACCTTCCTTATTTGCTGAGAATGCCATAATTCCGCCCAACGGGACAGTTACTCCGGAAAATCGCAGGGAAATGCCGTTAGAAAGTCCCCAAAACACCCCGAAAGAGATTGTAAAACAAGAAATTAGATACATAGAAAAGCCTTCCAGAAAAATAACTGAAATAAGAATTTTCTTCGATGATAATACGTATGAGACATTCAGAGGAGAAAAATAAGACAGATAAATCACTGTTTGCACAATTTCCCGTATCTTTGCAGGACGAATACGAATTTACTTTCAACAATACATGAAAAAATTTATTTTAGACCTGACAGTAACTGAGAATCTCAGATTGCATACCAACTATGTGCTGCTGAAATTAACCTCTCAGACCGTCCTCCCGGATATGCTACCGGGACAGTTTGCGGAAATTCGGATAGATGGTTCACCCACCACTTTCCTGCGTCGCCCCATTTCTATTAATTATGTAGACAGACAACGCAACGAAGTATGGTTTCTGATCCAACTTGTAGGTGATGGAACAAAACGTCTTGCGCAAGTAAATCGAGGAGAGATTATCAATGTAGTACTCCCACTCGGAAATAGCTTCACAATGCCCGAAAAGCCTTCTGATAAGCTATTATTAGTGGGCGGAGGTGTAGGGACTGCCCCTATGCTCTACTTGGGTGAACAACTTGCTAAAACGGCAGTAAACCAACATTCCTTTGGGGCACGCAGCAACAAAGATCTGCTCCAATTAGAAGATTTTGCCGCTTACGGAGAGGTCTATACTACAACCGAAGACGGCAGCCATGGAGAAAAGGGATATGTGACCCAACATTCCATACTGAATAAAATAAAATTCGAGCAGATTTATACATGTGGCCCGAAACCCATGATGATGGCAGTAGCCAAATATGCCAAAGGTAACGATACCAATTGCGAAGTATCATTGGAAAATACAATGGCATGTGGCATAGGAGCCTGCCTCTGTTGCGTTGAAAACACCACAGAGGGGCATTTGTGCGTTTGTAAAGAAGGTCCTGTTTTCAATATAAATAAACTATTATGGCAGATTTAAGTGTAAACATTGGTAAACTACAAATGAAGAACCCGGTAATGACAGCTTCGGGTACATTTGGATATGGTGAGGAATTTGCGGATTTTATTGATATAACGCGAATAGGCGGTATCATTGTAAAGGGTACTACTCTTCACAAACGTGAAGGTAACCCGTATCCCCGCATGGCAGAGACCCCTTCCGGTATGTTAAACGCTGTAGGACTGCAAAATAAGGGTGTAGAATATTTCTCAAATCACATTTATCCCCGTATCAAAGACATTCAGACCCACATGATTGTGAATGTTTCCGGATCAGCCATTGAAGACTATGTAAAGACTGCAGAGATCATTAATGAACTTGACAAAATTCCTGCTATCGAATTAAACATCTCTTGTCCTAATGTAAAACAAGGAGGTATGGCATTTGGGGTGACAACTAAAGGAGTATCAGAAGTTGTACAAGCAGTGCGTTCTGCTTACAAAAAGACACTTATCGTCAAGCTATCTCCCAACGTTACAGATATAGCAGAAATGGCACGGGCAGCCGAGGCCAACGGCGCCGATAGTGTATCATTAATCAATACATTGCTGGGAATGGCCATCGATGCTGAGCGCAAACGCCCCATCCTTTCAACAGTGACAGGTGGCATGTCCGGTGCAGCAGTAAAACCCATCGCACTAAGAATGGTGTGGCAAGTTGCTAAAGCAGTAAATATTCCGGTCATAGGACTAGGCGGTATCATGAATTGGAAAGATGCTGTCGAGTTCATGCTTGCAGGTGCTTCAGCCATACAGATTGGTACGGCAAATTTCATAGATCCGGCTATCACCATCAAAGTTATAGATGGTATAAACGATTACCTGGAAAGACACGGATGCAAGTCTGTTTCTGAAATTATAGGTGCACTTGAGGTATAGTCAAAAACACATCATACCCTTCGCTGCAGTTTGACTTTAAAATGCTATCCAAATGCGGATACTCTTATCTCAGTCTGCTCACGGAACCAATCGAAGCACCCCGGACCGGAAAGTATGAGTTTGCTCAAAGACTATTCCTTTTATTAATAATATATTTCATAAAAGAATGCCTTTCTCCATTAGAAGGCATTCTTTTATATACAACATAAGTTAATCTTCCAACAGATCCGGACGCAGTCTCCTAGTACGTTCCAACGACTGTTGGAGTTCCCATTCCTTAATCTTCGCTTCGTGCCCTGAAAGCAGAATCTCGGTACTTTCCACCCCTTATATTCTGCCGGACGAGTATAAACAGGTGCCGCCAACAAATTATCCTGGAAAGAATCAGAAAGGGCGGACTGTTCATCAGAAATCACACCCGGAATAATTCGAACGATAGCATCCGCCATAACGGCAGCCAATTCACCGCCGGTCAAAACATAATCTCCAATACTGATTTCTTTTGTGATCAAATGCTCCCGGATGCGATAATCGATACCTTTAAAATGCCCGCATAAAATGATAAGATTACCGGATAAAGACAAACTATTAGCCATCTTCTGATCAAACTGCTCTCCATCAGGTGTGGTAAATATCACTTCATCATAATCACGCTCTGCTTTCAGGGCATTAATACACCGTTCAATAGGTTCTATCTTCATCACCATACCGGCAAAACCTCCAAATGGATAGTCATCCACCCGGCGATACTTATCTTCGGTATAATCACGTAAATTGTGAATATGAATTTCAGCGAGTCCTTTGTCCTGGGCCCGTTTCATAATAGAACAATTGAAAAAGCCCTCAATCATTTCGGGCAAAACCGTTATAATATCGATACGCATAATCTTTAATTTTTCGCAAAAGTACAAATATTTGAAGAGAAACCCGTATTTTTGCCTAAAACAATCCTAAGAATATATGACTGTAAAAGAAAAAATAGAGCAACTCCGTCTCCAACTCCATCAGCATAATTACAATTATTATGTGCTGAATGCCCCGGAAATCTCAGATAAAGAATTCGACGATTTAATGAGGGAACTTCAGGACCTGGAACAGGAACATCCGGAATATAAAGACGAAAACTCACCTACTATGCGTGTAGGTAGCGATATCAATAAGAATTTTACCCAAGTAGCGCACAAATATCCGATGCTTTCATTGTCGAATACATATTCGGAAAATGAAGTAACCGACTTCTATGACAGAGTGCGTAAAGCTTTGAATGAAGATTTTGAGATTTGTTGCGAGATGAAGTATGATGGTACCTCTATCTCTTTAACTTACGAAAATGGTAAACTGATCCGCGCGGTAACCCGCGGTGACGGTGAAAAAGGGGACGATGTAACAGACAACGTAAAGACCATTCGGAGTATTCCTCTCGTCCTACATGGAGATAATTATCCGGAAGTTTTCGAAATTCGTGGAGAAATCTTGATGCCATGGGAAGTTTTCGAAGCATTAAACCGGGAAAAAGAGGCCCGTGAAGAACCTCTCTTTGCAAATCCGAGAAATGCCGCATCGGGAACATTGAAATTACAAAATTCCGCCATCGTGGCTTCCCGTAAGCTGGATGCCTATCTCTATTATCTGCTTGGCGATAATCTGCCGACTGACGGACATTATGAAAATCTGCAGGAAGCAGCCAAATGGGGATTTAAGATTTCCCCGTTAATGCGTAAGTGCCAGACACTACAAGAAGTCTTCGACTTTATCAACTATTGGGACGTAGAGCGCAAAAACCTGAACGTTGCTACAGACGGAATCGTACTGAAAGTAAACAGCCTCAAGCAGCAAAGGAATCTTGGGTTCACAGCCAAGTCTCCCCGCTGGGCCATTGCCTATAAATTTCAGGCTGAACGTGCACTGACCCGCTTGAACATGGTAACCTATCAGGTAGGGAGAACCGGCGCCGTAACACCGGTAGCCAATCTCGACCCGGTACAACTTTCGGGCACAGTAGTGAAACGCGCATCATTGCATAATGCGGATATCATTGAAGGACTCGATTTGCATATAGGCGATATGGTCTACGTAGAAAAGGGAGGAGAAATCATCCCCAAAATAACCGGTGTGGATACGTCGGTCCGCTTCATGATCGGTGAAAAGGTAAAATTCATCACTCACTGTCCGGAATGTGGCAGTAAGCTGATAAGATACGAAGGAGAAGCCGCCCATTATTGTCCGAATGAGACCGCCTGTCCACCACAAATCAAAGGAAAAATAGAGCACTTCATCAGCCGGAAAGCAATGAATATAGACGGATTAGGACCTGAAACCGTTGACATGTTCTACCGTTTAGGACTGATTCATGACACAGCCGACCTCTATCAACTGACGACAGATGACATCAGAGGCTTGGACCGTATGGGAGACAAATCTGCGGAAAACATCATTAAAGGAATCATGCAAAGCAAAGAGGTACCTTTTGAAAGAGTAATTTTTGCATTAGGTATTCGTTTTGTAGGCGAAACGGTAGCTAAAAAAATAGCCAAATCTTTTAAAGACATAGAAGAGTTGGAAAATGCAGATCTGGAAACTCTGATCAATATCGATGAAATCGGTGAAAAAATAGCTCGGAGTATCCTTAACTACTTTGCGAATGAATCAAATCGTAAATTGGTGGACCGATTAAAAACAGCAGGATTGCAACTATACAGACCTGAAGAAGACTTGAGCGGACATACCGATAAATTGGCCGGACAATCCATTGTCATCAGTGGAGTATTCACCCACCATTCAAGAGATGAATACAAGGATCTTATCGAAAAACACGGTGGCAAGAACGTGGGAAGCATCTCTTCTAAAACCAGTTTTATTCTGGCCGGAGACAATATGGGACCTGCGAAATTAGAAAAAGCAAGTAAACTGGGAATTAAAATAATGAACGAAGAGGAATTTTTAAAGCTTATATCGTAACATTTTTCTGCAATAATCTTATTTTATATATTATTATTGCTGTAAAAAAAGAAAATATTCGTACTTTTGCGAGCAAAATATTTAGAGATTATTATTAATACTCATGATACAGACTAGATTGAAAGGAATGGGGGTAGCGCTGATTACTCCTTTCAAAGAGGATGAAAGCGTTGATTACGATGCGTTAATGCGACTGGTAGACTATCTGCTGCAAAATAATGCAGATTTTCTGTGTGTGCTGGGAACTACAGCCGAAACTCCGACCTTGAGTGAAGAAGAAAAAAAGAAAATCAAAAAGATGGTAATCGACCGTGTCAACGGAAGAATCCCCATCCTGCTGGGAGTCGGAAGTAACAATACACGCGCAGTTGTAGAGACACTCAAAAACGACGATTTCACCGGAGTAGATGCTATCTTATCCGTTGTCCCTTACTACAATAAACCCTCACAAGAAGGAATTTATCAGCACTATAAAGCAATTGCAAGCGCTACAGAGCTTCCCATCGTATTATATAATGTTCCGGGACGTACAGGAGTTAATATGACCGCAGAGACCACTTTGCGCATTGCTAAGGACTTTCAGAATGTTATAGCCATTAAAGAGGCTTCTGGTAATATCACCCAGATGGATGATATCATTAAAAACAAACCGGCTAACTTTGACGTTATTTCCGGAGATGACGGTATTACTTTCCCGCTGATTACATTGGGAGCCGTAGGAGTCATTTCGGTTATTGGAAACGCCTTTCCACGTGAATTCAGCAGAATGACCCGTTTGGCGCTGCAGGGCGACTTTGCCAATGCACTGACCATACACCATAAATTTACGGAACTGTTTAACCTCTTATTTGTAGACGGAAACCCAGCCGGAGTAAAATCCATGTTGAACGCTATGGGAATGATCGAGAATAAACTCCGTTTACCACTAGTACCGACACGCATCACCACATTTGAAGCGATTCGTAAAGTACTCAATGAACTGAATATAAAATGTTAACGACCAAAGTAATCCCGAGGTATCAATAATTTTTTCATCAACTTACGGAATAAAGGAGAGTGCGTCATAACTTACCACAGAATTTTGACACATTCTCCTTTATTTTTCCTAATTCAGCTGAAGCGTCCCATTTAGTATATTTATATGATATTTATTTCTTTGTTGTTTCTAACTTCTCGATAAGTTCTGCCACATTACGCCCATCCATAAGAGCGTGATGACCGGAAATTGAAATTGGAAGCAGGTATGCACCATTCTCTTTTATTAATTTTCCAGTGGAAATGCGCGGTACAGAATCACCTCTGCCAAAAGAAACAGCATGTTTCATCTCTGAAAATGCGAACCAAGGCAAAGCCGAATAGCGGATAAGATCTAACCGGCCTATATTTTCGGAAAAAGACAGGCCAGTACTGTTTTTCACTCTTTCTATTTCTTTTTCAGCATTTTGTATAAATACTTCAAGGTCTGCATCGTATTCAAAAAAACCGAAACCGAATGTTCCATCTTCACGTCCTATGGTAGGTGATAAATGGATAAAATCATATTTCACTACTTGTTCGCCTTCAATGCGTAATTTAAAAGCCTCTACTTCATTTACACATTGCAGCAGAAAATGTACAGAGTACAAAAAGAAAGACTTTTTCTCATCCTTACTTTGATGGTAGGTATTCGTAAAGTCGACCAAAGTAGTGATCCCAAAGAATGGGTCGTCAAAAGCAGAAAAGAATTTAAAATGTTCTTTTCTATTCCAATTTTCTAAATCAATAAGCTGTTTCATGCAGTATATTTATTTTTTTCGTTCAGTATATGAATGCCCGATGAAAAATAGACTTTGACACAAAAGTACTCCATATCTATAAGTAATGGTGTCATTTACATAGTTTGTAATATTTCCCTCTCTCGTCTCGCCAAGAAAGATACAACAATTTCATACGATTGCTTTACCAGGTCCTTAATCATTTTATCCGGAACGTCTTTATCAAAATAGACAACTAATCCAATGTTTTTTATTCATGTGATAGCCCGGTTGTACTCCTTCATATTTGTCTAGCAAATCCTCTATCTGTCCGGCATTACATTTTATATTACAGAAATCGAATGCGTCTATATTCACAAAACAGAACCATTTATCCATTACATAAAAGACGAGTAAATCTCTGTCATATTCAGATGTTGCTTTTTTAAAGGGCATCCGGTCATGCACACCTTTAAATGAAAGGCAATATTCTCTAAATTCTTCTATATTCATAGCCTATTCTTAAATCTTCTCTGCCATATATCCTTGATATTCTGTATTGCAAATATAAGGGAAAGTACCGTTTGCAACGAATAGCCAACAATACTTTTTTATTGTTTTTCAATGAGATAAAGCTGTTACAGTTTCATTCTTCTGCGCTTTTCCTTTGCTACTGTCGGTATAGAGTGAATAACACCACCATTATAAAATTCCTAAACGTTAAACAAAGTTATATCATACACCTTATAAGGTCACTACATTAATTAAATTTCATACATTTAACAGGTTACTAATAATTTAATATTCAAATAAATGAAAACACTCCTAAATATTAAACTCCATTTATCTAAAAAGAATATATTTACCATCTTAGTTTTTATTCTTGTTTTAGGTGGTACTACCGGTTGCATTCAACACAAATCCGACCAGAAACGACTGCCTGCTCTTTCTTTTACTGTAAATGGAGAAAGCTTTGAAATGATTCCGGTAGAAGGCGGAACCTTTATTATGGGAGGCACAAGTGAGCAAGGTAATGATTGCGAAAACAATGAAAAACCAACGCATGAGGAAACTCTACCGTTCTTTTATATCGGGAAATATGAAGTTACCCAGAAACTGTGGAAAGCAGTTATGGGGACTGATTTCGATCAATCATACAATTCAGGATGTGAAGATTGTCCGGCAGAGTATATCAGTTGGAATGACACGCAAAAGTTTATAAGCAAATTGAACACCCTTACAAACAAAACATTTCGCCTGCCTACCGATATTGAATGGGAATATGCCGCACGCGGTGGCAAGTATAGTGAAAAATACAAATACAGCGGAAGTAATGATATCGATGAAGTTGCCTGGTATATTGAAAATTATCAAAAAAGTAAATATGGAGACAAAGGGACTACACATCCGGTAGGTATGAAAAAGCCTAATGAATTAGGATTGTACGACATGAGTGGCAATGTATGGGAATGGTGTGACAATTGGTACACTCAAGAATACTCTCAAAACGGTAAATCTGTCCATCCCGGATGGCCATTTAATGGTACATCTGCCTTTTTCCGCCGGGTCTTGCGAGGTGGTAGTTGGGGTGGTACTGCAAAAGGCTGCCGAGTGTCATATATTGACTATGACGTGCCAAACTATCGTGATGAATATGGAGGTTTTAGGCTTGTTTTAGTACCGGACTCAGTACAGACTGCCAATTAAAAAGAGGAATCCCTCAGAATTTAGGTATGATCCAATAAAAGAGATAATGCAAGAAAGCAAAAAACCTCCATAATTTGATTATGGAGGTTTTTGTGATCGCGACAGGATTCAAACCTGTAACCGGCTGATCCGTAGTCAGCTACTCTATTCAGTTGAGCTACGCGACCGTTTATCGTTATTTTCTTAGAGTGACCGCGACAGGATTCAAACCTGTAACCGGCTGATCCGTAGTCAGCTACTCTATTCAGTTGAGCTACGCGGCCATTTGTTAAACCTTAAAGTGATCGCGACAGGATTCAAACCTGTAACCGGCTGATCCGTAGTCAGCTACTCTATTCAGTTGAGCTACGCGACCATTGTTTTTGTTTAACGGGTGCAAAGATACGGCCTTTTCTTGAATTTGCAAGCTTTTGGGGAACTTTTTTTGCAAATAAATTATTCGATGAACCGGTAATTAAACAGTTGCCAGCCGAGTGTCAGCCCTACATTCCACTCCCTTCTTGGTGAGCTATAATGATTTACATATGCAGAGATAGCTCCAAATGGTAATTGACAAACCACTGAAATTTCTCCTAAATATTCGAATCGGGAAAATGCTTTTCCATAATAAGCCTTATTAATGGAGTTCCGTTCAATTGGGAAAATAGGCAAAAAACCATAAAATTCTCCACGGACATGAAACATCTGGTTTAAACGATAAATGGGACGTATTCCGGCAGCAACATATTGATTGGCACGGAAAGCTTCGTTATACGTCAATTTGCTATGTGCAGTGGGGGCAAACTCACTAGCCTGCATCATAGTGGCCGTATAGTTCTCTGAGAAGTTCTTAGAGGCATAAACTGCGTCCAGATACCATCCCAATATCCAATTAGCACCCATCTTATGATATTTCTCCTTCATATATGACAACTGTAACCACGAATGCTTTTCTTTTACGGGCTTTTTATTCTCCGAATTAACCCCGGACGAAAACTTTCATTTCCCGTAAATATCTGAGCAACCAAGGCCTCTCTTGCACCTTGAATCGGGAATTGCCTGGAATTCAGTGTACTGCCATTAAAACTAACGGAACCACCAAACAGGCGATATCCGCTCTTATCATATTTGTCCTTATCAAAATCAATCACATTATTCTGAAAGTATCGATCCTCTATCTGCGCAATTCCAAAGCCCAATTCCAATCTTTTGCTGGATAAGAAAGGAAGAGCGACCTTTAATTTCAGGAATCGTTCATCCTTCTGATTAAAAGCCGGTTTATCGTTTTTAGAGAAAAGCTTATCTTTTTTAAAATAATCGAAAGTACTGATGGAAGCGATAAAACGATAGGATGTCGGGATAGTAGTGGCAAAATCGACTTTGGCCATGAACTGAGCATTATTATATATTTTGCCCAACTGTCCGTCAAGCGTAAACTCTTTCGAATAATAGTTCAGGTTCTGGTATGCAAGTCCCAGATAAATCTGATTGGAGCTGGTCGTAGACACATTACCTCCCACACGAACCGAAAATTCATTCTCCATCTTTATTTTCAGATGCAAATCGTACGTATCATCTTCCGGATTGAAAACGGCATGGGGAATAATCTCCGAAATCATGTTATCCGAAAGTAAACGGAAATATCCCCGTTTCAGATCCTCATACGTAAATTCTTTATCGTCCGAGGTATGAAACTCTTTCTTTATGTACACCTGTTGGTGAGTATTAGCTCCGTCGATATAGATGTTTTTAAATCTGAGTTCAGGATAATTGCTTTTATACACCAACCGCCTTAAACGGATATTATCCACATTAACCCTACGGTGAATACGGCTTTTGATGGAGTCCATCAGGCTCATTGTACGGTCATATCCTATTTTCTCGAGCTCATCGATGCGTTGGAAGTCCATCAGACTTACATCATTATATTTGAAAGTCATCAAAATACCGGCAGAATCAGGAAGAGAGTAGTCTGTCTTCTGCATAACCATATTTTCTATCTGGCTCATCAGATCATTCTCTTTCGGCTTTCCCGGATTAGTAGATACAACGCTACCGATAATGATGTCCGGATGAAAATCCTCACGCATCACGTCGGTTGGAAAATTATTATAGATTCCACCGTCGTAAGCCAACATGCTGTCTATCTCGATAGGCTTGAACATAAAGGGAAAACTCATAGAAGCCCGTACGGCGTCACCCAGATCACCACGCTTCAGAATCAGCTGCTTCTTGTTATACACATCCGATGCGATACAACGAAATGGTACAAAAAGTTTATCAAAGTCACCGTCACATGCAGCCGTAGCGCGCGCATACAGATCGATAAAGACAAGGTTCATCTGGATAGGATTAACAACACTGGTCGGCAGAAACTGCGGCTTCAGGCTCAACGAGTCCTTAAAGGAAAAACGTATATTGAAAAACTCCGGTGTGGGAAGATTCTTCTTAAAATAGTACATGTATTTTTCTTCCACCTCACCGGAATACCATCGCTTGAAATCTTCTGATTTCAGTAAGGTTTCCATGTCGTCAGGCGAATACCCCATGGCATAAAGAGAGCCCACAATGGCTCCCATAGAAGTACCGGTTATATAATCTATCGGGATATTATTCTCTTCTAGAGCACGAATAATTCCAATATGCGTCAGTCCTTTAGCACCGCCGCCACTCAATACCAATCCGACTTTCTGTGCCTGGACAAGCATTGGCAAAAACAGTAAAAAAAGAAATAACAATAAAAGATTTTTCTTCATAAGGTCCAGCAAAACACTATATAGAGGGTTAAATCATCGTTCAAATATATACAATAGTTTCCAATTTACCGACAGCTGACATACATTTCTAATGAAAAAAGAGCATTACGATACATTTTCATGCACGTAATGCTCTTTGAATGATATTATAAAATTAAAAAGCGGCTGCTTAAATCAGCTCAATGCTTCTTTTTACAAAGTTATTTAATGCTTCACCTTTCAGCATATTGTTTTGCAACAACGCCAGATCGATCAACTGACGTACCACTTTGTTTTTGCCTGCATATCCGGCAAAAATAGAATCTTTCTGCTGCTTCAACTCATCCCATTTCTTATCCAGATCATTGAGTTCATTTTTCTCCGCAGTAGGGATATCTTCGTCTTTCTTGCCTTCTTGCTTTTTCTTGAGTGCATCACGACGTTTTGTCACATCTTCCAGTTCCGTCTGTATAGGAGCAATGGCAGCACTGCACTCTTTTTCTTCATCAGCCAATACTTCTTTCACTAATTTATGGTCTGAATTCAATACCAGATTAAACATATCGGGCATTTCACCATAGAAACTCATGCCAGCCTGGATATTGGCCATTTCCTTCATACGGCGCATATATTCGCTCTGGGTTATCATCACGGGAGAGCCGTTTTCGCCTAAAGCCTGAGTCATGACATTAAATTCAACCTTTTCCATTTTCGGCAACTGACTCTTGAAGGCTGCTGACAGAGCTTCTTGTTTTGAAGCCTCAAGCACATCGCTCTTCTTATCTTCTTTCACAATCAGGTTGTCGACAACATCACTGTCTACACGGGTGAAGCGAGATTTCTCCAGTTTCTGTTCGAGCATACTTACCATGGCCACATCCAGTTGCCCGTCCATCAACAGCACATTGTAACCTTTATTTTTGGCAGCTTCGATATAGGCAAACTGTTCGTCCTTATTATTGGCATACAGATAGATCAGGTTTTTATCTTTATCTGTCTGATTATCTTTAATCAAAGTCTGGTACTCCTCAAAGGTGTAATGTTTGCCATCCGTATCGGTGAAAAGGGCGAATTTTTGCGCTTTATCATAGAAATCCTCTTGAGTGAGCATTCCATAATTAATAAAGATTTTTAAATCATTCCACTTCTCTTCGAACTGAGCGCGATCATTCTTAAAGATAGATTGCAGACGGTCTGATACCTTTTTCGAAATATAGGTAGAGATCTTCTTCACGTTCGAATCACTTTGCAGGTAAGAACGGGATACATTCAAAGGAATATCCGGTGAATCGAGCACACCATGGAGCAGAGTAAGGAAATCCGGAACAATACCTTCTACAGAATCTGTAACATAAACCTGATTACAATACAACTGAATCTTATTCTTATTCAAATCAATATTGCTCTTTACCTTCGGGAAGTAGAGGATACCGGTCAGATGGAACGGATAGTCTACATTCAAATGAATCCAGAACAAAGGTTCGTCTGACATCGGATAAAGCTCACGATAGAATTTTTTATAATCTTCGTCCGACAATTCACTCGGTTTCTTTGTCCACAAAGGAATGGTGTCATTGATGACATTATCTTCCGCCGTCTCTACTTGTTTGCCGTCTTTCCACTCTTTCTTTTTACCAAAAGCGATGGGAACGGGCAGGAAGCTGCAATATTTCTTCAGGAGGGCAGAAATGCGTGACTCCTCGAGAAACTCCTTGCAATCATCATCAATATACAATACGATATCTGTACCACGATCCGCTTTCTCCACCTCTTCAAGTGTAAACTCCGGACTACCGTCGCAAGTCCATTTTACGGCCTGTGCACCTTCTTTATATGATTTGGTGATAATTTCAACCTTCTTGGAAACCATGAATGCAGAGTAGAACCCAAGTCCGAAGTGTCCAATGATGGCATTCGCATCGTTTTTATATTTTTCAAGGAAATCGTTAGCCCCCGAAAAGGCAATCTGGTTGATATATTTATCAATCTCTTCAGCAGTCAAACCGATACCACGATCGGAGATGGTAATGGTGTCTTTACCTAATGAAACGTGAACGGTCAAATCACCCAGTTCGCCCTTAAATTCACTGATAGAAGCCAATGTATTCAACTTCTGAGTGGCATCAACGGCATTGGATACTAATTCCCGCAGGAAGATTTCATGGTCACTGTACAAAAACTTTTTGATGATAGGGAAAATGTTCTCTGTTGTAACCCCAATATTACCTTTTTGCATAATAACGTATATTTTTTAAATGATCTTGGTTATTAATAATTGAATTTCTTTATTGCCTGAATAGAGACAAAAAAAATGCCAGACCATGCTGGTCTGACATTTTGACGTATGTTTGAAAGAAACAGTCGGATTATTCAGCCGTTTTGGCTTCATTCTTCATTTCCAACTCACCCTTTTCTTCATTTAAAGAGACAGTGATCGTATCTCCTTCATTCAGATCAGCCGAAATGATAAGTTCCGATAAGCCGTCTTCCAGATAGGTCTGGATGGCACGCTTCAGCGGACGTGCACCGTACTGGACATCATAGCCTTTTGAAGCGACAAACTGTTTAGCCTTGTCTTCAATGACCAGTTTATAGCCGATAGATTCGATTCTGTTATACAGTCCTTTCAACTCAATATCGATAATCTTCGTTATAGCTTCTAATGACAACTGGTCAAAGGTGATGATTTCGTCAACACGATTTATAAATTCGGGTGCAAACGATTTATTCAGAGCCTTCTGAATCACGCTGCGAGAGAATTCTTTATCGTCAAGACGGCTTTGAGTGGCAAAACCGACTCCACGCCCAAACTCTTTCAACTGGCGGGTTCCGATATTCGATGTCATGATAATAACAGTATTCTTGAAGTCAACCATTCTGCCATAACTGTCAGTCAGCCGACCTTCGTCCATCACCTGGAGAAGCAGATTGAACACATCGGGATGCGCCTTTTCTATTTCGTCAAGCAATACGATAGAATAGGGTTTACGGCGTACTTTCTCTGTCAATTGTCCGCCTTCCTCGTATCCTACGTATCCCGGAGGCGCTCCAACCAAGCGTGAGACTGTGAATTTCTCCATAAACTCACTCATATCGATACGGATCAATGCATCCGAAGAGCCAAACATATATTTAGCCAATTCCTTGGCCAGATGAGTTTTACCAACACCGGTAGGGCCTAGGAACATAAATGTACCAATCGGTTTATTCGGATCTTTCAGTCCGACACGGCTGCGCAGAATGGCCTTGACCAGCTTTTTGATAGCATCGTCCTGAGCTATCACCTTTGATTGCAGGTCTTCTTTCATGCCTGCCAACTTGATGCCTTCCGCCTGTGCCATACGCTGTACCGGAATGCCGGACATCATTGATACGACATTTGCGATTTCTTCCTCATCCACCGTCTCACGATTATCCTTCAAACGTTCCTCCCAGTCTTTCTTCATCACATCCAACTGGACAGCAAGTTCTTTTTCCTTATCGCGAAAACTGGCAGCAAGTTCGAAATTCTGTGATTTGACAGCCTCGTTCTTGTTATTTTTAGCTTCTTCGATCAACTTCTCCTGATCTTCTATTTCCTTGGGTACACTCACATTGGTAAGATGTACACGCGAACCGGCTTCATCGAGTGCATCAATAGCTTTATCCGGGAAGTTACGGTCGGTTATATAACGGTCTGTCAACTTGACACAAGCTTCCAATGCCGCATCCGTATAATTTACGTTGTGATGATCTTCATATTTATCCTTAATATTACGAAGAATCTGCAACGTTTCGTCAGCTGTAGTAGGCTCTACCATTACCTTCTGGAAACGACGCTCCAACGCCCCGTCTTTTTCGATATTCTTCCGATATTCGTCAAGGGTAGTGGCACCGATACACTGAATCTCTCCACGCGCCAATGCCGGCTTCAACATGTTGGCAGCATCCATTGATCCGGCTGCCGATCCGGCACCTACAATGGTATGTATCTCGTCAATGAACAGAATCACATTCGGATTCTTCTGCAATTCGTTCAAGATGGAACGAATGCGTTCCTCAAACTGTCCACGGTACTTGGTACCGGCAACAACCGCAGTCATATCGAGTGCAACCACACGCTTGTCAAACAGAATACGGGACACCTTTTTCTGTATAATACGAAGTGCCAGACCTTCCACTATGGCCGATTTTCCGACTCCCGGTTCACCGATCAAAATGGGGTTATTCTTCTTACGGCGACTTAATATCTGTGCCAAGCGCTCGATTTCCCGCTCACGTCCCACCACTAGGGTCAAGACGGCCTTCCTCGGCGGCCTTAGTCATATCAGTACCAAAATTATCAAGCACCGGAGTATCATTAGTCGGCTTCCTGGAGGCAGTCTGCGCCTGTTGCTGACGTTCACCGGATCCATGGGACGAACGGGACTGATTCATCTCTTCTTCGTCATCATCATCTTCTGTAAATCCCATGCCGGCACTGATATCCGGCTGTAAGGACAATTGTTCGAATACCTGCTGGTAATTCACATGATTCGCTTCAAGAACCGTTGCTGCCAGATTATCCTTATCTTTAAGGATGGCCAGCAGTACATGTTCCGTATCTGCAACTTGACTTTTCATCACTCGTGCTTCTAAAATACATAGTTTCAATATCTTTGCAGCTCCATTTGACAATGGAACATCGGCATCAGGCAACAGCATGTCGTCTGCATGCTCTTTCAGTATGGCCTCAATCTGCTTCTTTATGTCGGTCAGGTTTGTTTTGAGTTTAGACAATATCTCGATTGCTTTTCCCTCACCATCGCGAAGCATACCAAGCAACAAATGCTCAGGCCCTATATAGCTACTTTTCAGGCGATTTGCCTCTTCTTTGCTATATACGATAATATCGGAAACTTTTTGTGAGAATTGATTATTCATACTTATCTTCCTTCTTCTAAGAGGTTATTCACTGGCAAATATACGCATTTCATATTGTTTGCATGCGCTTCATTTGCTTTATTTATTATATAACAAATGTCGTGCCATTATTTCCTTTGTTCTTATACATTATAATATAATAAAACAATTAAGTATAGAAAAAAACATTAGATACTGATAAAAGCACCTCCGACACCCGGATGTCGTGATGCCTGACACCGGGTGTCGGAGGGTACGAGACCCGGGTGTCACAGACCTAAAGAATAAGGGTAGGGCACTCTTACAAAAAGCAAAAACTTTCTTCGTTAAAGTTTTCGTATATCAAGGAAAAGTAGTACTTTAGCGTGGTTTTGATAAACCGCAAATGTATAATTAATAATCTTTTTAAATGCTTGAACAAGACAGAATTATAAAGATTAACATCGAGGAGGAAATGAAGTCATCGTACATTGACTACTCCATGTCGGTCATCGTTTCACGTGCCCTTCCCGATGTTAGAGATGGATTTAAGCCCGTTCACCGCAGAATTCTCTACGGAATGATGGAACTGGGAAATACGTCAGACAAACCCTATAAGAAATCAGCCAGAATCGTAGGTGAAGTACTTGGTAAGTATCACCCGCACGGAGACTTTTCTGTATATTTTGCGATGGTACGTATGGCTCAGGAATGGGCAATGCGCTATCCGCTGGTAGACGGGCAAGGTAACTTCGGTTCTGTAGACGGCGACAGTCCTGCTGCCATGCGTTACACTGAAGCACGTCTGAACAAATTAGGTGAAGAAATGATGCAGGACCTCTACAAAGAGACTGTAGATTTCGAACCTAACTTCGATAATACGCTGATGGAACCCAAAGTGATGCCGACACGTATTCCGAATTTGCTGGTTAACGGTGCTTCCGGTATTGCTGTAGGTATGGCAACCAACATGCCGCCCCATAATCTGTCTGAAGTCATCGATGCCTGCGAAGCATATCTTGACAATAAAGATGTGACCGTAGAGGAACTGATGGAATATGTAAAAGCGCCCGACTTCCCTACAGGAGGATATATATATGGCATAAGCGGCGTACGTGAAGCCTATCTTACGGGACGCGGACGCGTGGTTATGCGTGCGAAAGCAGAAATCGAGTCCGGACAGACACATGATAAGATCGTCGTTACAGAGATTCCCTACAACGTGAATAAGGCAGAATTGATTAAAGCAATTGCCGATCTTGTCAATGAAAAAAGAATAGAAGGTATATCAAATGCCAACGACGAGTCCGACCGTGAAGGTATGCGCATCGTTATTGATATCAAACGGGATGCAAATGCAAGTGTAGTGCTGAACAAGCTCTATAAAATGACAGCCTTGCAGACGTCATTCGGTGTAAATAACGTTGCACTGGTCAACGGACGCCCTAAAATGCTGAACTTACGCGACTTGATTGTCTACTTCGTAGAACATAGACACGATGTGGTAATTCGTCGTACTCAATTTGACCTGCGTAAGGCCAAAGAACGTGCACACATCTTGGAAGGTCTGATCATCGCTTCGGATAATATTGACGAAGTAATTCGTATCATCCGCGCCGCCAAAACACCAAACGATGCAATCTCCGGACTGATGGAACGCTTCAACCTGAGCGAAATTCAGGCACGCGCCATCGTTGAAATGCGCCTGCGCCAATTAACAGGTCTGATGCAGGATCAGCTCCATGCTGAATACGAGGAGGTTATGAAGCAGATAGCATATTTGGAAAGTATCCTGGCCGATGATGAAGTATGCCGTAAAGTAATCAAAGACGAATTACTGGAAGTAAGAGCTAAATATGGTGACGAACGCCGCTCTGAAATCGTTTATTCATCAGAAGAATTCAATCCGGAAGACTTTTATGCGGATGATCAGATGATTATCACCATCTCACACATGGGATATATCAAACGTACACCATTGACAGAATTCCGTGCTCAAAACCGCGGTGGAGTAGGCTCGAAGGGTACTGAAACCCGTGATGAAGACTTTGTTGAGCACATCTACCCGGCAACAATGCACAACACGATGATGTTCTTTACTCAAAAGGGTAAATGTTACTGGCTGAAGGTATATGAAATACCTGAAGGAACAAAGAACTCTAAGGGCCGTGCTATCCAGAACTTGCTGAACATTGACTCGGACGATGCTGTTAATGCATATTTGCGTGTGAAGAGTTTGAATGACCAGGAATATATTAACAGTCATTATGTACTGTTCTGTACCAAGAATGGCGTTATAAAGAAAACATCTTTGGAACAATACTCACGCCCGCGCCAGAATGGTGTCAATGCAATTACTATACGTGAAGACGACCGAGTAATAGAAGTGCGTATGACCAACGGAAACAACGAAATCATCATAGCCAACCGTAACGGACGCGCAATACGTTTCCATGAAGCAGCAGTTCGCGTAATGGGCCGTACAGCTACCGGAGTTCGTGGTATCACACTGGATGACGACGGACAGGATGAAGTAATAGGCATGATTTGCATTAAGGATCTCGAGACAGAGTCCGTAATGGTTGTTCCGAACAAGGCTATGGTAAACGTTCTGATATTGAAGATTATCGTAAAACAAACCGTGGCGGCAGTGTGAAGACCATGAATATTACCGAAAAACAGGTAAACTGGTTACAATCAAGTCTGTAACAGACGAAAACGACCTGATGATCATTAATAAATCGGGTATTACAATTCGTCTGAAAGTAGCTGATGTCCGCATCATGGGCCGTGCAACTCAAGGAGTCCGTCTGATCAATCTTGAAAAACGTAACGACCAGATCGGTTCTGTATGTAAAGTTACATCCGAAAGCCTGGAAGATGAAGTTCCGGAAGAAGAAAGAGAAGGAAATATTCCAAGCGATCCGGAAACGAATACACCGGTAAATGAAACAGAAGAATAGACATAATATTAATAATTAATCAAACAACAATCATGAAAAGAGTATTATTTTCAATGGTTTTACTGATGGCAGTAAGTTTTGCATTCGCTCAGGAGAAAAATGTAAAAGAAGCGAAAAGCATTGCCGGAGAAGTAAAACCTGACTTCGCAAAAGCTGAACAACTGATTAACGAAGCATTAACTAACCCTGAAACAAAGGATAATGCGGCAACTTGGGACGTAGCAGGTTATATTCAGAAAAGAATCAACGAAAAGGAGATGGAAAATGCTTATCTGAGAAAACCTTATGATACATTGAAGGTATACAATAGCGTACTGAATATGTACAATTATTACGTTAAATGTGACGAACTGGCACAGATTCCTAATGAAAAGGGTAAAATTAAAAACAAATACAGAAGCGCCAACTCAAAAACAATTCTGGCAGAACGTCCTAACTTGATTAACGGTGGTATTCAATACTTCAATTTAAATAAGAACGAAGACGCATTAAAATATTTTGCAGCTTATGTAGATGCAGCTACACTGCCTATGATGGAAAAAGAAAACTTGCTGGAAAAGACACCATTTTGCCACAGGTAGCATATTATGCCACTTTGTGCAGATAGAGTAGGTGACAAAGATGCTGTCATGAAATATGCCAATATGCTCTGAAAGACAAAGAAAATGGCCAATTTGCAATGCAATTGTTGACAGATGCTTACAAAGCTAAAGGTGATACTTGCTAAATGGGTAGAAAATTGCAGGAAGGTATTGTTAAGTTCCTGAAAATCAATATTTCTTCGCAAATCTGGTTGACTACTATAGCAGCTCCAACCAAAATGATAAAGCAATGCAGTTTGCTGATGATATGTTGGCTAAAGATCCGAATAACAAATTATATCTGTATGTGAAGGCATATCTGTATCATAATATGAAAGATTATGAGAAAGCAATTGAGTTCTATAAAAAGACTCTCGACATAGATCCTGCATATGCAGAAGCATGCTCAAATTTAGGTTTGGTATACCTGTTACAAGCACAAGAATATGCTGACAAAGCACCGGCAGATATCAATGACCCGAATTATGCAACAGCACAAGCTGAGATCAAGAAATTCTACGAAGCTGCTAAACCGTATTACGAGAAAGCAAGAGAGCTGAAACCTGATCAGAAAGATTTGTGGTTACAAGGTCTTTACCGGGTATATTACAACTTGAATATGGGACCGGAATTCGAAGAAATCGAGAAAATGATGTAATGATCAAATAGATCTTTTTTCGCAAAGATTTTTGTGAAAGGTTGCCTGATTCGAGAAATTGGGCAGCCTCTTTTGCTTGATCTGATCCTGAACAATAGCGTAACACAAAAAAGAGAAATAGGTGAAATCTATTTCTTATTCGTTTTATGGTGAATGAAATGACTAAAACCTGTCAGGATGCAGGTTCTTATTTTTTAAGAGCTAAAGAAGGCAAAATTAGCAAGATGGAAATAGATTAAAAAGAGGCAATTTACTATATATAAGTAAATTGCCTTTATTATTAAACATAATGTTGATTATTCCATTAATTTAAAGCTTATTTTTTTAGGTGTCTGATCATCCGTTAATAACTAACAACGGTGTATCTTGAATGGAAGATCATCTTACGAGCAATACCGGATTGAAACAAACGGGAAAATATATTCCGTTTATAAGAAGTTAATGTGATAATGTCAATCTGATTTGTTTTAATGTAATTATCCAAACTATTCAGAAAATCATTACTCATCACCACATCATAATGAATCTCAAGATCCGGATATTGCTTTTGGAAATAATCCTTAATACCAGCTAATTTTATTTCATTCCATGTATCTTTTACATCCGATAAATGAATAAGAGAAACAGAAAAATGAAATGGACTAAGTCCATTGATGAATGAATCGAAAGCAATCAAATCACGTTGGTCAAAGTTCGTCATAAAGGCAATCCGTTTCACTTCATTGAAACGATTGAAAGGAGTATTTTCGGGGATAGCCAGTACTGTAGTATGACTACGTTCAATTATCTCGGCAGTTACACTACCAATAAGATCAATATCCTTCTGATTCTTACCTCGAGTACCCATTATAATGATTCTGGGACGATGTTCTTTATTATATCTGAGTATTTCTTCTTCCGGGATACCTTCGCGCAAGACACACGTATATTTGACATCAGGAAACTCTCCAGATGCAACTTTTTGCTTAATCTTCTCCGACAGAGTATTCAGATCATCATGTACTTTATGCAATACATTCTTCACAGTCTCTTCATCACTAATCTGATAGTTAAATACATCTCCATATGGCAATGATGAAGCATAAATTGGCGTAAAGTAGACATGTAGCAAGATAACCTCCGCATCAAAAGATTTGGCAAAATTGAAACCAAATTCACAAGCTTTCATTGAATAGTTAGAGAAATCAACCGGAATAAGGACCTTCTTAGTGCGATGCTCCACTTTAGGGGTCTTCTCTCCTACTATACTTTCAGCAAGCCAGGCAGAACTCTCGGTAATCTTCAATGCACGCGGCAAATCACTTTCTTTAATACGTAAACGCACACCGGATGAAACAACCGGCTGTATCTGGTTTACATTGTGAATGTACGTCTCTATACCCTCATTCTCAAGAACATTCTTCAATATCTGAGCTTTTGTATAAGTCAGAATAGCTAAAGTTACTAATTTCTCTTCCATAATTCGTTTATTTATTGAATTCAACAAATAAGAAATCCCAATTGTTTTGCCAATTGGGATTCTGACTTTATCTCTTATTTAAACCTGCACAGATTCGGTAGCTTCTTCTTTACTCATATTTAATTCATCCAATATTCTTAATGCCCGATCGAGCACAGTGGTATCATCAATCATAACCAATCCACCATCCGGACCAGGCTCAAGATGTATTCCGACACTTTTCCCTTCCTTAAAATTATGACCACCAAAGAAGTTTCTCACTGTATCGACGTTTAAATTGAGTTCGTCTGCTATTCTATGCATGCTACCGCTAGGCAATGAATCTTTAATTTTACGGAGTTCATTAAATGTTATTGTTCTCATGTCTCATAAATTTAATGGTTAATACTATGTGACTTTATTATCACGCTATAAACTTAAGGAAAAAAAAAGATAAAACAAAACAAAAGCTTCTCTTTTTTCGCTAAAACAATCTAAATCAACGATAACTTGTTATAATACAATAAAGTCCGCCTCCAATAAATCTTAGATTATTGAGGGCGGACTTTGATGAAATATTTATAGATTCTATTCTTAAATAATCTCAATTGAACCAACCGGCACCCATCCCACTTTTCCATCTTCAAGGCGGATTTCTTTCCAGTCTTTCATTGAATCATCTTTAATGTTAACCTTGTGCCCTTCTCATGAAGAATAAATAGGCTGGTACCATTTTCGCTAGGTGTACTTCTAACCGTTACGCTCGGACTCATTATTATCGCAGTATCCCTGTTCAACAACTCTTCTTTCTGCTTAGAAGCAAAACATTTGCCATTACAACAACTATCAAAAGATAATGCCTGCAATAAAACCAACTTATTCTTCAACACCACTTGTTTCGAGAAAAATAAAGAAATATAAAGAGACAATTAGCAGCAAGAAACCTCACAATCCCCATATGGCCCATGAATCCACGCTCATACTATTAATTAATGCCTTTGTCCATGTAACAAAGAATATCCAGGAACAACTTCTACTTTATCTACAGTCTTACCACGAGCTATCTCCAAATTGGCACGAATATCTCCATTACCGGGCTGAAGCAACAAGGCCTTTTCATAGTTTAAAATGGCTTTTGCTATCTCATTTATTTTATAATAGCTATTACCAAGATTATAATATACATCGGCCGACTCACCTTTACGCAAAAGTGATTCATAAATCTGGATTGCAGACGCAAAGTCATTTCTGATATATGCACTATCTCCCTCAGCTTTTGTGGCATCTTCTAATTTGGAACCGGAAAACTCTGCATTATGGATACTGACAGTATCTCCCTGTATCATCTGAGTAGAATCTGTTGTTAACGAATCCTGCCCGAAAGAAGTTACTGCCATTAACAAACCCAAAGCAATAAACAATATTTTTTTCATGACTTATTCTTCTCTAAATTAGCGTTTTATTGAATTTTCCATCTTACTCATAACTTCCAATGACGATGAATAAACTTTATCCATAGCCTGACTCTCATCTCCTGGAGCAAAACGTGCAAACTCACATTCATTCAGAGCATTCAGGAAATCCTTTATTAATTCGTCACTGACTCCATAATTTCTAAGTTTCTCTTCTACATTATCTTTAGACAAACGAGAAACCGGAATATTAAGTTTATCACTGATATATCCCCATAGAGCTTTAAGTACTTCATCATAAAATGCCTCCTTGCTATTCTCCGCAAGCAATTTACCAGCTAACTTCATTCGTTTAGTAGCCACTTTATTGGCTTTCTTTGTACGCATCTTGGCTACATTGGCATTCTCGGCAGCCTGTTTGCGATAAACTATAAAGAAGACAATAAACACCACGGCGGGAACAATGTAGAATAGCCAATAAAGTAAAGAGCCAAACAAAAGATTATCTTTTGGCTGGAAGCTTCACATCATTTAGTTTTATATAGCGAATATCTTCACCCAATACTTTCAGATCTTCTTTATTAGTAAAGTTGGCAATAACCTGATCTGCATTTCCTGCTCCTTTTTCCACCTTAACCTCATAATCTTCGGTATTCAGTGTTTTATAGGATTTCGACTTGATATCAAAATAACTGAAGGATACTCCTGGTATTTTATAAACTCCTGCATGTCTCGGAATAGCAAGATATTCAATAACTTTATTACCGGAAAGTCCTTCTTGAGTCAAACGAACTTTGCTATCCACCTTTGGATCATATACATCAAAATCTTCCGGGAATTTTATTTCCGGATTTGCAATTAATTTTAAATTACCGGTTCCCGAAATCACTAACTTTATTGTGATAGCATCATTCGTTTTCACTTCTTTAGAATTAATGGAAGAAGTGATACTAACTCCCTACTCCTCCGGAGAAATTGGCAGGTTTACCTGTCGGTAACGGATTCACATTAACCGTAATCTTAGGAGTTACAATCACCTTACTTACATTCACATAATTGCTTCCACCATTAAAGAAAGCATCAAACGGATCATCAGATTGTACAGCTTTAGCAATGGTAGCATCAAAACGTGCAGGCTCAATAGTCAGTTTTCCAGACTGCTGTGGGAACAATACAAATTGACGATACACTGTCGTAAAATAGTTCTTTCCCTTATAATGTTCCTGTGACCATTTTGCATTAGCAGGCATCTCTATTTCTTGTGAATGAAATCCCTTAAAATCAGGAAGCTTCACATTCTCAAAGCGAAGTTGAGACTCTCTTGTGTAAATCTTAAAAGTTAATAGAAAGGCTTCCTGCTCATATACATTCGTTTTATTGGCCGTCGCAGTTATAAGTAAGTCTTGGTTAGAAACAGAGGAAGACGTTCCACTTTGATTGCCAGACGATGCAGTTCCTTTGCCATCTGCCGTATTCCCGGTTTTATCCGGAGGAAGAACTTTAATTTTTACCGAATTAGAAACCATCTGATTCCCGTCAGCCGTAATCGTTGCACCTGGAATAGAATACTCTCCTTCAGCCGTAGCCATTAAGATATAAGTAAAGGTAATACTATTATTAGTAACCCCATTAATCGATTGCATACGTTGTGAACGGTTAGGTCCCATTAACACCTCAAATCCTTTAATAGAAGGCACACGAAAATCTCGTACTTTTATCGTATTTACCGTATACGATAACCTGAACTGGTCACCTACTACTACAGCATCGGGGGCAGATGCAGTAAACACTACCTTTCCGTCAGCCTGCGCTTGCGTAGTCATGGCTACCAGTGCAATCAATAAGAAAATCAATTTTCTCATTTCATCTGAAGTTTTTATCATCAATTATTTTATTATTACCAGTCTTTTTCCAGACGTCTTCCTTGAAGAGTCTGTTGCTTTTTCACTTTATCCTGAACCCCTTTTTCATCTTGCATCACAGAATTGAGCAGCTGTTCCGCATTCTCCTTAGACATTTCGTTATCATTTTTCTCTGATTTAGGAGGTTGTTGCTGTTGTTGATCTTTATTTTGATCATTCTGCTTATTCTGATCTTTTTTATCTTGTTGCTTTTGTTGATCATCTTTATTCTGATCCTGATTCTGATCTTGATTCTGCTGATTTTGCTGTTGATCCTTCAGCAACTTTTGAGCTAATGCCAGATTATAGCGGGTTTCATCGTCTTCGGATTACTTCTCAAAGACATCTTATAAGCTTCAACCGCTTTTGATAATCTCTTTACCAGACTGGAATAACACTCCCATATTATGATAAATTTGTCCCAGTTTATTTATCTTTTTTCTATACTGGTTGCCGCAACGTATTGTTCCATCGCATCTTTGAACTTTTGCTGCTGCGACAACGTATTACCCAAGTTGTACATGGAAATAGTAGACTTAGGATTTGCCTCTAATGCTTTACGGTAATTAACTTCAGCATCCACAAAAACACTGTCTTTAAACAGACGATTACCTTTACGGATATAATCACGCTCGGCTTTTTGTGCAAACGCACCCGCAGAAAGCGATAGCAACAGAGCAAACAATATATATTTATTTCTTGACATATACATTACTACTTATTAGAAAACAACCTGATGTTCTTAAACAATGGATTTTTGCGGTCCAGAATCAACATTTCCACCAATAACAAGAGCAATATCATCCATGCAATCACTTGGAACTGTTCATTGTAATCTGTATAAACCTTAGATTCAACATCCGATTTAGCCATTTTATTAATCTCTTGATTAATAGCTTTCTGAGCAGAATTAGAATTATCTACACGAACATAAATACCATTTCCTTCCTTTGCTATCTCTTGACACATTGCCTCATTCAGACGAGTCACAATTACATTCCCTTCACGGTCACGACGAAAGTCGTTACTGCCCTCAATCGGAATGGGAGCTCCATCGGGTAAGCCTACTCCCAATACATTCACCTGAATTCCCTTCTTAGCCGCCTCTTTGGCAGCTTCAACAGCTCCCCCTTCATGATTTTCACCATCGGTAATCACCACAATAGCACGTCCCACTCCTTCTTGCGGAGTAAAACTACGGGCAGCAAGATTGATAGCAGCACCGATAGCTGTACCCTGTTTAGATATCAACGAAGGACTGATTGATTCCAAAAACATTTTAGCAGAAATATAATCGCTTGTTATAGGTAACTGAGTAAAGGCATCTCCTGCAAAGACAATCATTCCTACCTTGTCATTCTCCATACCATCTACCAATTTAGATATAAGCCGTTTAGCTTTTTCTAAACGACTGGGCTGAACATCTTGGGCAAGCATAGAATTTGAAATATCCAATGCAATCATAACCTCCACCCCTTTGCGCTTTACTGTCTCCAATTTAGAGCCGAATTGCGGACGAGCCAATAGTACAGCAAATAGACCTATGGCAGTAAATAACAACCAGAATTTTACATCCGGACGATATTTAGATACATCAGGCATCAATTGTGCCATCAACACCGGATCTCCGAATTTACGAATAGCCTTCCTCTTTCTATAATTAGAATAAAGGTAGAAGGCTGCCAGCAATGGTAGCAGCAGCAACAAATATAAATATGCAGGTTCTTCAAATCGAAACATCTTTTTATCAATTTTATGGTATCTTCTTCAATATTGAGTTCCGTAACAGTACCTCAAGCAATATACATAAGAATGCAGCTAACGCAAACCAACGATATTCTTCCTGACGTTTACTGTACTCTTTCACATTCAACTTTGTTTTTTCCAATTTATCAATCTCTTCATAAACCTCTTTCAGCTTCGAATTACTGGTAGCACGAAAATAGTTCCCATCCGTAGTACCTGCTATTTGAGTAAGAGTCTTCTCATCAATCTCTACCGGAGTATTAATATACTGTGTTGTACCACCAACCCGTACCGGATATGGAGCCATACCGTTTGTTCCCACACCAATAGTATAAACACGTATACCAAAACTCTTCGCAATTTCAGCAGCGGTCAATGGAGAAATATCTCCTTTATTATTGGTACCATCCGTCAACAAAATAATCACTTTTGATTTTGCTTTACTATCTTTCAACCTGGTTACTGCATTGGCAATTCCCATACCAACTGCTGTTCCATCTTCAATAATATCGCACTGTATCCCCTGAAATAAGTTAAGTAATACAGCATGATCTACTGTCAAAGGACACTGAGTAAAACTTTCACCGGCAAACAGTGTAATTCCTATGTTATCATTCGGGCGACCGTTGATGAATTCCGCAGCCACATCTTTGGCAGCTTCCAACCTGTTGGGTTTCAAATCTTCTGCCAACATACTGGTCGACACATCAATAGCCAACATAATATCAATACCTTCAATTTCGCTGTTCTGCCAGCTGTTTGTTGTTTGGGGACGTGCCAAAACCAAAATAATCAATATTAGAGTGATGATACGCAGACCAAACGGTACATGAAGCAGATAATTCTTGTAACTTTTAGGGGCATGCGCATATACTCGTGCATCAGAAATCTGAAGAGTCGGCTCAGTCTTTTTCCGCTTCATTATGTACCATACAATATATGGCACAAGCAACAGCAGCAAAAACAAATATTCAATATTGGCAAAAACCATTCTATTTATAATTTACTATTTCTTATTTTAAACAATAAAAGTCAAAATCTATTATCCAAATAGATTATAGAGTTGCAACCCAATATAGACGAAAGTCGCAATAAGAGCTGCCGACAGGAATACGATACCACAGATCAGCAATATCTTCGTACGTAAAGATCGTTTCTCTATTATCGTGATTTCAGTAGGTTGCGGCTTCTGATTCTCTTCTTCCAATTGTTTTGTTTCATTTATAAAGTCAATTGCATTGATCAAATTCGCATCATTCTCATTCATCTGCGGATCATGCTTGGCAAACTTTACTAAATCAGCTGTCTGGAATAAATATTTCAAATCTGATATAGCTTCTTTATCATTAAATTCCAGCAGTTTATCTATTATTTCGGATGAAGTCATCTCCAATGCATTAAAGCCAAATCTATTTTTAATATATGTACGAAGAGCATCTGTCAATTCAGTATAATACTCCTTCGATTGTCCTTTTTGCCAAATTTTCTCAGTCTTTATTCGCTCAATCTCTTTCATCGCCAATTGATGTGGAGGCAACTTAGGTTCAACTTTCACTTTACGAATAATAGGCTTGTTATCACGGATACGGATGATCAGATAAATAAGCAATCCTAGCAATGGTAATGCCAGAAAAGAGCAAGCAATCAAACCATACCAATCCTCCCAGGCAAAGGGAGCTTTCATGACAGTCTTCTGACCAAAAAATTGATCAGGATGTAACGTATCTACAGGCATTGAATATACCTTCAATGCCAACGCCTTTGATTTATACTCTTTATTATCAATCTTTACTCCCATAGGAGGAATATAATATAATGCCGAATCAAAAGAAGTTACCGTATATTCTTGAGTAATCAGCATTCTCTGGCGATCATTCAAATATTGTGTATCAGGTTTAGCAATATCCACAATTTCCACACCACGTACCAATGTATCTGTAAATGACGGAAAAACAGCCCTCTGCTTCGCATCCATCGCTACTTGTAATTGCACTTTCGCCTGTTCTCCTATCAGAATTTGCAAAGAGTCTATTTTGGCATCCACAGTCACTGACTGTGCAGCAATTCTGCCAGAAACCAGAAATAACAATACTATCAGCAATATATATTTATTCATCTTTCCCGTTAATTTCGTTTAGCAAACAAATTCAGTAATGCTTTGACATAATCCTGATCAGTACGTACCGAAACAGAATCGACATTACTTTTGGTAAACGTTTCATCTAACTCAGTTTGTTTATTCACCCACCATTCATGATGTGCCCTACGTACTCCAGCCGAAGATGTGTCGATCCATTGTTCATGTCCGGTTTCCGCATCTTTAATCCGCATCAGACCTACTGCCGGCAACTCGGCAACTCGCCTGTCATATACTTGAATGGCAACTACATCATGTTTCCTATTCGCTATGGTCATTGCATTCTTAAAATTTTCCTGATCGATAAAGTCAGACAGAATAAAAGCGGTACAACGTCTTTTCATTACATTCGTCAAATATTCCAAAGCAAGACGTATGTTGGTCCGACGACTATCGGGCTTAAAATCAATCAATTCACGAATGATATATAGAATATGCTTACGTCCTTTTTTAGGAGGAATAAACTTTTCTATTCTGTCTGAGAAGAAAATAACTCCGATTTTATCATTGTTCTGGATAGCAGAAAATGCAAGAGTGGCTGCAATTTCTGTCACCATGTCCTTCTTCAGCTGTTTTACAGTGCCAAATTCCAAACTGCCGGAAACATCTACCATCAACATTACCGTCAACTCGCGTTCTTCTTCAAACACCTTCACAAAAGGTTTATTGAAACGCGCTGTCACATTCCAGTCAATGTCACGGATATCATCGCCAAACTGATATTCGCGCACCTCGGAAAAAGCCATACCCCTACCTTTAAAAGCTGAATGATACTGGCCTGCAAAGATATTGTTAGACAGTCCACGCGTCTTTATTTCAATCCGACGAACTTTTTTTAGAATTTCACTTGTTTCCATCTATTTAATTGAGAATTGAAAATTGGTAATTGAGGATTGTTCATTCTCAACTAAAATTAAGGCACTTCTACCTTATTCAATATTTTGCTGACAATTTCATCAGAAGTCACATTGCTAGCCTCCGCTTCATATGTCAATCCGATACGATGACGAAGTACATCATGCGCAACAGCACGTACATCTTCTGGAATCACATAGCCACGACGTTTGATAAACGCATATGTACGTGCAGCCAAAGCTAAATTAATAGAGGCACGAGGTGACCCACCGAATCCAATCATATCTTTCAATTCTTTCAAATCGTATTTTTCCGGATAACGTGTAGCAAACACGATATCTACAATATAACGTTCAATCTTCTCGTCTAAATAAACTTGACGAACCACTTTACGTGCCTCGATAATCTCTTCAGCCTTCAAGATAGGCTTCACATTAAATTTCTCTCCATTGATATTTTGGCGAATAATTAATTTCTCCTCTTCCTGTTTCGGATAATCAATAATCACCTTTAACATAAAACGGTCTACCTGAGCTTCCGGAAGCGGATATGTACCTTCCTGTTCTATCGGGTTCTGAGTAGCCAAAACAAGGAACGGTTCAGGTAACAAGAATGTTTCTTTACCAATAGTTACTTGACGTTCCTGCATTGCTTCAAGCAAAGCACTTTGAACTTTAGCGGGAGCACGGTTTATTTCATCAGCCAATACAAAATTAGCAAAAATCGGACCTTTCTTCACTTGGAAACTTTCATCCTTCTGACTGTAAACCATCGTACCGACAACGTCAGCTGGCAATAAGTCAGGCGTAAACTGTATGCGGCTGTATTTTGCATCGATCAACGAGGCCAATGTCTTAATGGCCAGAGTTTTTGCCAAACCAGGTACACCTTCAAGCAGCACGTGTCCATCAGAAAGTAGTCCGATTAACAGTGACTCTACCAAATGTTTCTGACCCACAATGATTTGGTCCATGCCTGTTGTAAGATTGGTAACGAAAGCACTCTGTCTTTCAATCCGCTCGTTCAATTCGCGGATGTCAATTGATTCAGCCATAAATACTAATTATTTTATTGTTTAATTTTCTTTTTAATAATATGAGCAAAGCTTGTGGCTTTTAATTTCGATTCCAAAAGTACACTATATCTTTAACCATTCCAACTAATTTTTATTAAAACAATGCGAAGTCTTTAGATTAAGGTACTTTCATACGCTTTGTATTTGTATAACATAAACACAACACCCGAATGTATAAACTTGTATACACCCGGGTGATCAACATTAGACTGTCATTTTTTAACCAATTCCGGTATTTTAAGTACAGTACCATACGGTACATTATTCGGATTCTTAATCACTCCCCGATTATGTTTAACGATATAGGGCCATAAATCTTTTGTACCATAAAACCGTAGAGATACCCTAGTCAGAGTTTCACCTTCTTTAATTGTATAAGTCGCCTTAGTACCGGTAATTGTATAATTCACTGAATCCGGCTTGACTGGGATTGACACTGTTTTAGTGCTCTTTTCCCGGGATACCGATTCACTTTCTGAAGTTTTATCTACTTTCTCCGACACATTGACACGCTCAGACATCTGTTTTATCTCCTGTTGATTCGGAGTCTTTGCTACCACCTTGACAATAGTATCCGCTTTTGCAACAGTATCCAATGGAATTTCCCGTATCGGTTCTTTTTTCTCTACAGTCTCTGTGGTTATTGACTGTTCCGATTCTTTTTTAGAAAACAAATCCGGATAATAAATAAAAACTAATGCTGCACCGCAAAGCGACATAACAACTACTATAATTACTATTAAGTAAGGAACAGGAGATTTTTGGTTTTCCGGTTTAACTTCCTTCTTTGGGCGCTTTTCCTTTTTTACAGGGATAGTCGATACTTCTGCTTTTTGAATCTCCCGTGCTATAATTTCTTCGGCAGTCAATCTAGGAGAACCTTCGTCTTCTATCACCTTTTTTAAATTATCTGTAGTTTCTTGCCCTGTATCTCCAGTGAACTGGATTGGCTCTTCAGAATTTTCCACTACTTTATCCAATCCACCCTCTTCTCGAACCTCAGCAATGGATGAACCTTCTACTACAGCTTCACTACCTTTATGTATGCTAACATCTTCAACAGTTTCAAGTATGTCAATATCATCTACAACCTCTGTCCTTTCGGATTCCTTCATAACTTCCGAAACGTCTTCTGCAACTTCCACATCTGACGACACAACATCCTGCCCTTTTGAGGTTTCCGGTTCTACTTTCCCATTCGCCTCTGTTTCAACCACCTTCTCCTCTGCTTTTGCTTCCTCTCTCTCTATAGTCTCTGTTATTAACGGAGGCTCAGTTGTTTCGGATATATTCCCTGATTCTTCCTCCAATTCCTCTATTGGCGTATCTTCCAAGACTGTATTCTCATTCAGCACTACTGTTTCGAAATGTGAAAAAGGTCTATTTATGATATCTCTTAAAGAAGGGTCAGGAGTAAAAGAAATCTTAGTATGTCCCTCTATTTTAATACGTTCACCCGTATTGACATTTACACTTTCACGACTATTGACCCCTATCAATTTGAATGTACCCAATCCTTTGATTTTCACATATTGATCAGCGTCCAAAGCTTGTTCTATCAATAAGAAAAACTCCCGGACGAAAACATCAGCATCTTCTTGAGAAACCTCATGTCTGTTAACCAGTAGTTCAACAAGATATTGTATAGTCAACTTTTCATTCATACGGAAATGTTTCTTTAAACTTATCTTTTAATATAGGACTCGGCTTAAACGCCAGTACTAACTTGGGTGGAACCAACAGTCGCAACTTAGTGACGGGATTGATGACAATACGTTCTGCTTTCTTTTTTACCTCAAAAGTACCAAATCCCTGTATTCCTATAGCATTGCTTTCCTGCAATTCCTGAGTAATATCAGACAGCAGAGATGTTATCAGTTCAGAAGTATATTTTGTATTATACCCCAATCTGCGAGAAAGTTCAGAAGTAAATTCTTTATTATTCAAAATCCTACAATTTTAAAAATATGTTGCTATATTAATCAATCCAGATCAAAAAACAAATTCTTCAGGAAATATATTTAAATTATTTCACCAAAAAGATCGAATTCATCGGAATCAATCACTTGTACTTGATAAAAGTTACCAATCATTAAATTATCCCCTTCACACCTTATTAAAACTTCAGGATCTACTTCCGGAGAATCAAACTCTGTACGCCCAATGTAATATTCACCTTCTATACGATCAATAATGACTTTCATTTTTTGTCCAACTTTTGATGCACTTAATTCAGTAGAAATTCCTTGCTGAATAGCCATTAACTCATCCAATCGTGCCTGTTTTAGCCCTGAGGAATAGAGTCTTCATAATTAGCCGCAGCATATGTTCCTTCTTCTTCTGAATAAGTAAAAGCCCCCATCCTGTCAAAGCGCACTTTACGTACAAACTCTTTCAATTCCTCAAAATCCCCTTCTGTCTCTCCTGGATGTCCCACCATCAACGTCGTACGCAAATGAATCCCGGGAACTTCCTTACGAAATTGTTCAATCAACCGGTAAGGTTGCAGCATATTATCACTGATATGCTGTAATGCAATATCCATGTATTTACATACATTATCTCGTTCACGCATCACTCGGAACAACTCTTCAGGGAAATGTGCCGGATATGCATAATGTAAACGTATCCATTCTACACCCGGAATCTCAGAAATGCGTTCGATCAACTCCGGAAGCATTTGCTTCTTATATAAATCCACTCCATAGTAAGTTAATTCCTGAGCAATTACCTGAAACTCCTTTACACCATTGGAAACCAAATATCTCACCTCATCCAAGATTTCTTCTATAGGACGAGATACATGTCTTCCTGTAATAATCGGTATAGCACAATAAGAGCATTTACGATCACAACCCTCTGATATTTTCAGATAAGCATAATGTTTGGGAGTGGTAAGAGTACGCTCAATATGAAGCTCCTCATGGTAAGCTTTGCCCAAATCCTGTAACAACCCCTTCCAATTGAATTTTCCATAAAACTTATCAACCTGAGGAATCTCAATCGCTAATTCCTTTAAATAACGTTCCGAAAGACAGCCCATTACAAAAAGTTTCTCCAAATTGCCTTCTTCTTTTTCTTGTGCAAACTCCAGAATCATATTAATCGATTCTTCTTTTGCATCACCGATAAAACCACAGGTATTGATAACAGCTATCTCTCCTGTCGGTTTTTCCGAGTCATGGGTTACATCATATCCGGCTTCTTCCAATTGACGCATCAACTGTTCTGAATCCACCAGGTTCTTTGAGCACCCTAATGTTATGATATCTATAGTTTTTCTTTTCATGCATTCTCTCCAAATAAGGAGTCTACAAATTCTTTCTTGCGGAACACCTGTAGGTCTTCCATACCCTCACCCAATCCGATATATTTCACCGGAATCTTAAACTGATCTGAAATTCCGATAACAACGCCACCTTTTGCCGTCCCATCCAATTTGGTTATAGCCATAGCAGTTACTTCTGTTGCAAGTGTGAATTGTTTTGCCTGCTCAAAGGCATTTTGTCCGGTCGAGCCATCAAGCACCAACAACACCTCGTTTGGAGCATCAGGCACTACTTTCTTCATTACATTTTTAATTTTCGTCAGCTCGTTCATCAAGCCAACTTTATTGTGCAAACGTCCTGCTGTATCAATAATCACCACATCAGCGTTATTAGCTACTGCAGAACTTAACGTATCAAACGCAACAGAAGCCGGATCGGCCCCCATCTTTTGTTTAATGACCGGAACATCCACTCTCTCGCCCCATATCACCAATTGCTCCACTGCTGCTGCACGAAAAGTATCGGCTGCCCCCAAATATACAGATTTACCGGCTTTCTTAAATTGATAAGCTAGTTTACCAATAGTGGTTGTTTTACCAACTCCGTTTACACCCACCACCATAATAACATAAGGCTTTTTCTCTACCGGAACATCGAAATCGGCAACATCATCCGAATTATTTTCAGTCAGTAATGCAGCTATTTCTTCACGAAGAATCGAATTCAACTCTTGTGTATTTACATATTTATCTTCTGCTGCACGTTTTTCGATACGCTTGATGATATTAAGAGTAGTCTCTACCCCTACGTCCGATGTGATAAGTACCTCTTCCAGATTATCCAACACTTCATCATCCACCTTCGATTTTCCGGCCACCGCACGGGCAATCTTGCTGAATACACTTTCTTTGGTTTTAGATAATCCTTTATCTAAAGTTTCCTTCTTTTCCTTTGAGAAAAAACTAAAAAATCCCATGATTACAATTATTTGTATAATACATTATGCTACAAAGATATAATAAAACTGGCGTAAAGTAAAAAATGAAGCGAATAAAATTGGCAAAAAAAATCCCCTCAATGAATATCAGTGAGAGGATTTTTCGGATTGCTATTTATGCAACCGGCTTATTTCTTAAAAAAGTCTTGCACTTTTTCGTTAGGAACCATTTGTTCATCAAAAATGTAAGCTCCAGTTTTCGGAGATTTAACCATTTTGATAACCTTAGTATAAGCACGACCTTCTTTAGATCCTTCGTGCAAACTTGCTACTGTTTTCTTTGCCATGGGTTATACTCTTTCTTTATTATTTAATTTCTTTGTGTACTGTTACTCTTTTCAGAATTGGGTTGTACTTCTTCAACTCAAGTCTTTCAGTAGTATTTTTTCTGTTCTTAGTTGTGATATAACGAGATGTTCCCGGCATACCGCTATCTTTGTGTTCTGTGCATTCCAGAATCACCTGAACTCTATTACCTTTTGCTTTCTTTGCCATAATCAGTTTCTCCTCTTTTTAACGTTTTAGCCAACAACTTTAATGGTTTTCCAATCACAATACCCTTTGGCAACCGCATCATTCAAAGCAGCGTCCAAACCTTTCTTATTAATAATACGCAAACCAGCAGCACAGAGGCTCAGGCTGATCCAGCAGTCCTGTTCTACATAGTAGAACTTTTTGTTAAACAAGTTCAAATCAAAGGTTCTTTTAGTTCTTCTCTTTGAGTGTGAAACATTGTTGCCAATCATGGCTTTCTTTCCGGTAATTTGACAAATCTTCGACATTTCTATCTTATTTTTATAGTTTTAATCTATACTTCTTTCAAACAGAGCGCAAAGTAAGCACTTTTATGTATATAAAACAAGTATTTCCTAAATAAATTCATTATTGAGCGGTAATTTTTCTTCATTTCACCAATTTTCGAAGCAATAGAAGGGCATTATTGCTTGCTCTCTCCACATTCATCTCTCTTCCACGATTAGTTTCCTGCTTCATAGTGCAAATTTCACTTTTATAGGCAGCAGCAATCCAAACTGTACCAACCGGCTTCTCTTCAGTCCCCCCACTGGGACCTGCGATTCCAGACGTAGCTACAGCACAGTCAGTTTTTAGCGCTTTCATCGCACCTTTTACCATTTCAATGACCGTTTCCTCACTTACCGCACCTCTTTTTTCAAGCGTTTCCATCGATACACCCAGCAACTCCGTCTTTACTTCATTGGCATACGCTACTATGCTTCCTTTAAAATATTCCGAACTGCCGGCAACCGAAGTGATACGGGCTGCAATGCTTCCACCGGTACAACTTTCTGCGGTAGAAAGAGTCAAATTCTTCTTCTTTAAAAGTTCGCCTATCAAAATTTCAATCGGAGTATCTTCCTCATCCAAAATATCTTCTCCTAAAATTGCCTCAAGTTTGGCACTCTCAGTATTTACACAAGCTTCTACCTCGCTACGATTCTGCCCGCGTCCCGTCAATCTTAAACGAATCAAACCCGGTTTTGGTAAATAAGCCAGTTTTAGACAAGCAGGTAATGCCATTTCCCAAGATTCCAATTTCTCAGCCAACACCGATTCGGGATAGTTTTGTACAGTAAATGTTCGATGAATAATTGCATCCGTACGAAACTTTGCACACAAACGTGGAATAACCTCTTCACTCATCACAGTGGTCATTTCCTGAGGAACTCCCGGCATAGAAACAAGTACCTTACCATCTTTCTCAAACCAACTGACAGAAGCACTCCCTACCCGATTATTAATAACGATACAATCTTCAGGTACCATTGCCTGACTTTTATTCAACGCATTCATCGGTATTTTTCCCGCCAATACCCGTTTTACGTTTTCAAAGACAGCCTCGCTAAAGATCAGTCTGGTACCGAAGTATTTGCAAAGAGTCTGTTTGGTAATATCATCTTTGGTGGGTCCCAAGCCCCCTGTCACTAGTACAATATTTGCCCTTTTCATCGAAGCATCTACAGCTTCAATAATCTCATCTGCCCGATCTCGTACAGACACGACACGAATCACCTCTATACCTACTTTATTTAATTCGCGCCCCATCCATGCCGAATTGGTATCAGTCACCTGTCCTATCAACAGTTCATCACCAATAGTTATTATCTCCGCAAACATAGGGCTCTTACAAAGTTACACGTGAATAAGCAGGCTGTTCTATAGAGCAGAAATCTTTATCCTGATATTTAAAATATCCGGTGATAGCGATCATTGCGGCATTATCTGTAGTATAGCTGAACTTGGGAATAAAAATTTTCCAACCATATTTCTCTGCATGCTCACGAAAGGCATTACGCAAACCGTTGTTAGCAGAAACACCGCCCGCTACAGCCACTTCATTAATTTTATATTGCTTGGCTGCTTTACGAAGTTTATCCATCAAAATGTCTACTACCGTTGCTTCAAGCGAAGCTGCCAAATCGTTCTTATGGTGTTCGATGAAATCGGGATCCTCTTTCATCCAATCACGCAGAGAGTAAAGAAACGACGTTTTCAATCCGCTAAAACTATAATCCAAACCAGAAATATGAGGTTTACTAAAAGTATAAGCCTTCGGATTGCCCTGACGTGCCAAACGGTCAATTATAGGTCCCCGGATAACCAAGTCCCATTACTTTCGAACATTTATCAATTGCTTCTCCGGCAGCATCGTCAATAGTCTGTCCCAGAATCTCCATATCATTATATGCTTTCACCAATATAATTTGAGAATTACCTCCGGATACCAGCAAACAAAGGAATGGAAAATCGGGCTGTTCATTTGCTTCTCCTTCCTCTTTAATAAAATGCGCTAACACGTGTCCTGTCAGATGATTAACATCAATCATCGGGATATTTAATGAACGTGCAAAACCCTTTGCAAAAGATACTCCAACCAGCAATGACCCCATCAACCCAGGCCCCCTTGTAAAGGCTACCGCACTCAACTCTTCCTTGGTCACTCCTGCACGCTTCAACGCTTCATGCACCACAGGTACTATATTCTGTTGGTGAGCACGCGATGCCAATTCCGGTACTACTCCACCATAAGCTTCGTGTACAGCCTGGCTAGATACCACATTCGATAACAAATAACCATCTTTAATAACTGCAGCTGATGTATCGTCACAGGAAGATTCAATTCCTAATATAATTGTACTCATACGCTTTTTGATATTTAAACGATGCAAAAGTAATGATAAAAGTAGGATTCATAACGAACTATTTTATATTTTTGTTCTCAAAATCAAAACAACCGCCTATCAGAACGCTGAAGAAGACTGTACGTTGGGTTATCGGTATCATATTAGGTATATATATCGGAACTATTATTTTGCTGAATATTCCATATATTCAGCGAAATATGACTACGTTTGTCACAAAGAACTATCCCGGACTTTGGGTACAGAACTGACTATCGGTAAGATAGACATTGGATTATTAAACCGTATCATTATAGATGATGTATTGCTTGACGATCAATCGGGAAAAGAAATGCTCAAAATTACACGTCTTTCTGCCAAATTTGATATTATTCCTTTATTCAACGGAAAAATCACAATCAGCAGCGTGCAGTTATTTGGCTTTAATATCAACTTGAATAAGCCCGCTCCGCACATGGAGCCAAATTTTAAATTCGTCTTGGACGCATTTGCATCCAAAGATACAGTAAAAACAAAAAAGGACATTGATCTACGTATTAATTCCATATTAATACGCCGTGGTAAACTATCCTACGACGTATTATCGGAAGAAGAAACGCCCGGAAAGTTTAACCCGCAACATATCAAACTACACAATATCATTGCCAACATTTCACTCAAGGCACTTCAAAACGATTCGATCAATGCAGCCATCAAACGCCTGAGTGTAGACGAACAATCGGGCTTTGAACTACGAAAGTTGAGCCTGAAAGTCATTGCTAATAACAAAGGCATGAAAATAGAAAATTTCGCAATAGAAATGCCGGGTACCGAAATGAAAATGGATACTATCCGAATGGAATATGACAGTTTGAAAGCACTCAACCATTTTGCCGATAACGTTCGCTTCTCTTTCCGTACTTTACCATCTCATGTGACTTTGAATGACATTTCAGCTTTTGTCCCGGCATTATCCAATTTTAAAGAAAAACTAGATCTCAACATTGATGTAGAAGGTACGCTCAATCAACTGAATTGCAGAACACTGGAAATCAACGCAGGAGATAAGTTCCGACTAAAAGGAGATGTATCTTTACAAGACTTATCACGTCCTCAAGACGCTTACGTTTATGGACATCTGGCCAATCTCTCTGCCAACAAAGAGGGGATCGGATTTTTAGTGCGCAATCTAAGCCCACACTATAATGGCGTTCCCCCTGTATTACAACACTTAGGAAATACCTCTTTTCATGGTGAAATATCAGGGTACTTTACAGACTTGGTTATGTACGGCCTGTTCCGTACTGACATAGGCTCCGTCCAAACCGACTTAAAGCTTAGTTCCGATAAAGCTAAAGCGCTGTTTTCTTATTCAGGAGGCGTAAAAACCACCGATTTTGAGTTAGGGCAACTGCTAGGAAACAAGCAATTGGGCAAGATTACCTTTAATCTGGATGTCCGAGGAAACCACTACAAGAGCCAATATCCTTCCATTACGTTAAAAGGTTTGATAGCATCCCTCGAATACAGTAATTATAAATATGAAAACATCACGCTGGACGGAGAATTCAAACGCGGTGGTTTTGACGGTAAAGTGGCATTGAATGACGAAAACGGTTCGGTACATTTAAACGGCAACATCAATGTAGTCGAAAAAGTCCCTACTTTTAACTTCAATGCAGTCATAGACAAAATACGTCCACACGACCTGAATCTGACAAAGGAGTATCCGGATGCAGAATTTTCTTTGAAGCTAAAAGCTAATTTCCGGGGTGGTTCCATCGATGAAATGATGGGTGAAATCAATATAGACAGTTTACAATTTACCGCACCAGAGAAGAGCTATTTTCTGGATAATATCAACATCACTGCAACCCGCCAAGATAAAGAGAACCAATTGAAACTAACCTCCAGTTTCTTAAAAGCAAGTATCGAAGGCAATTACCTGTATCATACGCTTCCGGCAAGTGTTATGAACATTATGCGGCGATATATTCCTTCACTAATTCAACCGGATAAAAAGCCTATTAAAACCAATAATAACTTTAGTTTCGATATTCACATATTTAATACAGAACTGTTGTCGACAGTATTTGACATCCCATTGAAAATATATTCACACTCGACTGTGAAAGGTTACTTCAACGATCAGGCACAACGCTTGCGTGTAGAAGGCTATTTTCCACGTTTACAATATCAAAACACGTTTATCGAGTCAGGTTTGGTACTTTGTGAGAATCCTACCGATCAGTTCAAAGCAAAGGTCCGGTTCAATAACCTAAAGAAAGAAAGTGCTGTAAGCATCTCTCTGGACGCACAAGCCAAGAATGACACTATAAATGCCAATATCAACTGGGGTAACAATGCCATCAGTACTTATAGCGGACGATTATCTGCCGCCGCCAGTTTCTTCCGCGCAGCCGAAGAAAAGTCCCCACTGAAAACTGTCGTAGATATTAAACAAACAGACATCATCCTGAATGATACTCTATGGCAGGTTCATCCGTCACAAGTTGTCGTCGATTCAGGAAAAATAGATGTGAATGATTTCTATTTTTCACATCAGGACCGTCATTTCCGTATCAATGGACGCATTTCAGAACAAGCCAAAGATACATTGAAAGTAGAACTAAAGGACATCAATGTAGGCTACGTGTTCGATGTGGTAAGCTTTGACGATGTGGACTTCAAAGGAGACGCTACGGGAACAGCATATGCCAGTGGCATTTTAAAAGAACCGGTCATGAACACCCGCCTGCATTTTAAAAACTTCACCTTTAATGATGCCTCGTTGGGGGCTATGGATATTTACGGTGCGTGGAAGAACGACATGCGCGCTATCTTTCTTGATGCACACATGGAAGAAGAAGGAGTATCGAAGACGCATGTCATCGGGCATGTCTATCCGTTAAAACCGGAAAGCAAACTAGACTTGAATATAGAGACGGAGCATACGAATATCCAATTTCTCCAATACTTCATGCGTTCCATTGTTGAAGACCTGCATGGACGTACTAGTGGTAAAGCCCATTTCTACGGAAAGTTCAAGGCACTCAATATCGAAGGAAACCTGATGACGGACGCATCCTTAAAAATAGGAATACTGAATACTTCGTTCACCGTAACAGACACCATCCGTTTGTCCACCAGTGGCATTAGCTTCGATAATATACGCATAGCAGATATGGAAGGACATCAGGGTACTATGAACGGCAAACTGAATTTCCGGCATTTCAGGGACCTAAGTTATCATTTCGAATTCAACGTGAACAACATGTTACTTATGAATACGAAAGAAAATCCGGATATTAACTTTTACGGAAAAGTATATGGAACCGGTAATGCAATGTTGATTGGAAACCCGCAGGAATTACAAGTCAATGCAGCTGTCACTACCAATCGTAACACCAATTTTGTCTACATAACCAACGCAACAGCTTCAGCAGCCAGCAACCAGTTTATTAAGTTTGTCGATAAAACGCCCCGCAGGTTTGTGCAGGATTCTATTAATGTAATGTCAGAATACGATCGGTTACAGCAAGAGATGGAAGAGGAAGAATCCAAAACGGATATTCGACTAAACCTGTTGATAGATGCTACTCCGGATGCTACAATGAAAATTATCATGGACCCTATTGCCGGAGATTACATCAGCGGTAAAGGCTCCGGTAACATACGTACAGAGTTCTTTAATAAAGGAGATGTGAAAATGTTCGGTAATTACCGTATCAACCAAGGTATCTACAAATTCAGTTTGCAAGAGGTCATCCGCAAAGATTTTATCATTAAAGACGGAAGCAGCATCACTTTCAACGGTCCCCCATTGGATGCGACACTTGACATTCAGGCTAGTTACACGGTAAATTCAGCTTCACTGAACGACCTGATTCCCGATGCTTCGGAAACAATTACCCAACAACCTAATGTGAAAGTGAATTGCATCATGAATCTGACAGGAATTCTCTGGCGTCCTAACATCAAGTTGGGAATTGAACTCCCCAATGAACGGGACGAGATACAGACACTGGTACGCAATTATATCAGTACAGACGAACAGATGAACATGCAAATTCTCTACCTGTTGGGCATTGGCAAGTTCTATCCGCAGGAAAGTACCGGAGGTACCCAAAACTCCAACATGACATCATCGGCCCTGTTCTCTACCCTATCCGGACAGTTAAACAATCTGTTGTCACAAGTATTCGATAACAACAACTGGAACATCGGCACTAATCTCAGTACAGGTGACAAGGGCTGGACGGACATGGAAATAGAAGGCATCTTATCCGGGCAGTTGCTGAACAACCGCTTGCTAATCAACGGGAATTTCGGATACCGGGACAATCCATTGGCAAATACCAACTTCATTGGAGACTTTGAAGCAGAATGGTTACTCAACCGTTCGGGAGACATACGCCTAAAAGCATACAATGAAACGAATGACCGCTATTATACGCGAACCAACCTGACTACACAAGGAATCGGTATCATGTATAAAAAGGACTTCAATAAATGGAGTGAGCTTCTTTTGGAATAAATGGAAACTGAGAAACCTGAGACGGAAGCAAGCTGCCGCTAAGGACAGCATACCGAATGATTCGGTGAAAGAGACCCTAAAAGCGAAATCGGAATGAAAGAGAGCATCCAATGTAATGCTCTCTGTCTTTTTACTGATGACAAAACTACCAAATAGAAGTGAAATAGCTCTTAGAGTAAAACTTGCTAAATGCGCCGAAAGAGCATTTCATTTAGAAGCTTTTGTCGACAATCACCTTTCCGAAAGGAGTCAAAGCGAGTCCGGCTAACTTAAAGTGCTGCTTTCCGAACGGTATACCGATAATGGTAATACAAAGCAAAATCCCCCATCCCAAGTGAGAGAGGCTGATCCAAATTCCACCTAGAAACAACCAGATGATATTCATTATGATACTGAGGCAACCTCCAGAATCAGGAGTACTTCTCACCTCTTTGCCAAATGGCCATAAAGCAAGTCCGGCCAATTTCAATGTCTGAAAGCCGAATGGAATACCAATAATGGTAATCATCATTAAAAGACTTGAAATAAGATATTCTATCGCAGTAAAGATGCCGCCACAAAGCAGCCAGATAAGATTTAACAATGGATTCATAGAATTATCAGATTAATGATAAAAAAAAAGGTCGGAAGTTCACATTTCGGGTACCTCCAACCTTTTCTTTCTATACCTTATATTAATGATTAATAAGAACGAGCAAATATCACACGGCAAGCAGACGGTTTTCCTGTCACCATACACTTACCCGGCTCTTTGTCACCTTCAACAAACGACTCGAACGGAATGCAACGAATCGTCGCCTTTGTCTCCTCTTTGATCTTTTCCTCCGTCTCCACTGTTCCATCCCAGTGAGCCAGGATAAAGCCGCCTTCTTCGATTTTCTCCTTAAACTCATCATAGCTATCCACCGTAGTGATACGTGAGTCACGATAAGTACGTGCTTTCTTATAGATGTTAGCTTGGATCTCTTCCAGCAGATTCTGAACATACGTCTCAATTCCATCGCAAGTCACAGTCTCTTTCTCCAGAGTATCACGACGCATTACCTCCATCGTATTGTTCTCCAAGTCACGTCCACCCATCACCAGACGAACAGGCACACCCTTCAATTCATAATCGGCAAATTTAAAGCCCGGACGTTTATTGTCAGCATTATCATATTTCACTGAAATGCCCAATTGCTTCAATTTTGCCACAATACCTTCTACCTTAGCATCAATCAGCTTCAACTGCTCGTCATTCTTATAGATAGGAACGATCACTACTTGGATCGGAGCCAGATGCGGAGGAAGTACCAGACCGTTATCATCCGAGTGAGTCATGATCAGTGCCCCCATCAGACGGGTAGAAACACCCCAAGAGGTAGCCCATACATATTCAAGCTTGTTCTCTTTATTTACAAACTGAACATCGAATGCTTTTGCGAAATTCTGTCCCAAGAAGTGTGAAGTACCACTCTGCAATGCCTTACCATCCTGCATCATTGCCTCGATGGTATACGTGTCAAGTGCACCGGCAAAGCGCTCATTAGCCGATTTCACACCTTTAACTACCGGAACTGCCATATACTTCTCTGCAAATTCGGCGTATACATTCAACATACGGATAGCCTCTTCTTCCGCCTCTTCGCGCGTTGCGTGTGCTGTATGACCTTCCTGCCACAAAAATTCCGCAGTCCGGAGGAATAATCGCGTACGCATTTCCCAACGGAAAACGTTAGCCCACTGATTACATAAAATAGGCAGATCACGATATGACTGGATCCAGTTTTTATAAGTATTCCAAATGATTGTTTCAGAAGTCGGACGAATAATCAACTCTTCTTCCAATTTTGCAGCAGGATCGACCACCACACCCGAACCATCTTCGGCATTTTTCAGGCGATAATGTGTTACTACGGCACACTCCTTGGCAAAGCCTTCTACGTGTTCAGCTTCACGACTCAGAAATGATTTCGGAATCAGCAACGGGAAATAAGCATTAACGTGTCCGGTTTCTTTAAACATGTCGTCCAGCTGACGCTGCATTTTCTCCCAAATAGCGTATCCGTAAGGCTTAATCACCATACATCCACGCACAGCCGATTGTTCTGCCAAATCGGCTTTCACCACCAAATCATTGTACCACTGCGAATAGTTTTCGCTGCGTTTGGTCAGGTCTTTCAGTTCTTTTGCCATTATATTTTTCTTCTTTTAAAGTTTTCTATCTTCAAAACAGGATGCAAAAATACTAAAAATGGGTGAACTGTGCTCATTCTTTATCTATAATTTTAAGAGAGGTCATACCAAGGTTATATATAAATCAGCCGGTTTATGGATCGACAACCGGCCGGTTTATGGTTTCTCTAAAGACAAGAGATCACCATTTCCTGCCCTTCTCTTCCAACGGGAGCCATACATATTAGAGGATTAACGCATTCTTTATCACCCAAAGAACAGATCGTCAAAACAAAGAGTTGCTTATGAACGTACCTAACTTTTCACCGGTTCATTGATACCAAATCCGAAAAGAGCAAAATCTCCCTTTACCGGATCATCCGGCCATATCTCCCGCAACGCATCAGTAATGCAACGTGCTGTTTTCAGGCATTTACGTGCATTGGTCAATCCAAGATCAGTCGAGATGCGATGTACATGAGTGTCAAGAGGGATAATTAGATCTGAGGGACTGAGACTCCGCCAAATACCGAGGTCGACAGGAGAATCCCTACGAATCATCCAACGCAGAAACATACACATTTTCTTTGCTTCGGAAGCACTTGACAAAGCAGGCATCCCATTGATATGTCCGAACACCGATTGCAATCTTTCCAATGGCGTACCGGAAGAGAGAGAATGGCACAAATAGGATTCCAGATCCCCATGCTCCCGGTAGGCAGCATACAAAGTCTGGCAGAGTATATAGAAATCATTCCAGGAGTAATAGCGATAAAAACTGGATGTTACTCCCCGATATTTCCTCCATTCTTCACTTAATATATATCGATATGGAGCATTCAGGAAAAGCTCGTGATCAATCCGGTCACCACTTTTGATAATGGCCTTTCTATTACCGGTAGCGATCCAGGAAGCGATCAGTCCGGAGATCTCAATATCAGCTTTATCAGTATACCGATGGGGAAACTGTATCGGATCATCCATAATAAATTCTTCCACCTCATATTTATCCGCTAAAAGCAAAAGCTTTTCCTTTAGTTCTTGTTTCATATAGATTTTAAAAACTGTACATTAAAAAAACGCCACAGATTGTATGGATTCATACAGAAATAGGGAAATAAGTCTGTGGAAATCCATAGAATCTGTGGTGAACAAGCCTTTGCTACAAAGGCTTATCAGTTTATTTACTAAAATCTCTCGGAGCAGGTACCGGAGGCAACGGTTTACGATCTTTAAGCTGTTTCATAACCTCTTCGATGGCTCTGTTCAGTTGCTGGTCTTCTCCATTCCACTCCTTCACCGGATCATTGTCAATCAAAATATCCGGATCTACTCCATGGTTCTCAATAATCCATTTCCCGGTCTTCGGGTCATAGCTCGTAAAGAATGGCACACGTATGTCCGTACCATCCATGTATGGCAATGATCCGCTGATACCCACAATGCCTCCCCAGGTACGAGTTCCTATCAACTTACCCAAGCCAAGTGCGCGGAAGCCCCACGGGAACAGGTCGCCATCTGAAGCGGAGTATTTATTAATCAAACAAACCTTCGGTCCCACCTGTACAGCATCAGGCACTGTTCCCACATGGCTGGTACCTCTACCCATAGTCAGACGATAAGGTTCACGGGAAAGACGTTCCAAAATCATTGGTGAAACATTACCTCCACCATTGGCACGATCATCGATAATCAACCCTTCTTTATCAAGTTGCGGATAGAAATAGCGGGCAAACTCGTTCAAGCCTTCCGGCCCCATATCCGGAATATAAATATATCCGATACGTCCGTTGGAAGCCTGGTCCACCTTCTTTATATTATCCTGTACCCAATTGTAATGTATCAAAGGATATTCATTGGCAAGCGGACTGATCACAACCTTACGTGCTCCGGAAAGCTGAGGTTTGGCATTCAGCGAAATTTCAGTAGGTATCTCTGCTTTACCCACCAGTAAAGAATACATATCTTTAACCGTATTAGTCGGCACACCGTCAATAGCTACGATGTACTCTCCCACTTTCACATCAACACCCGGTTCCGTAAGCGGAGAGCGCAGTTCTTTGCTCCAAGATGCTCCGGGGAATATCTTCCAGACGGAAAAGCCACTCTTGTCGCGAGTTATTTCCGCACCAAGCAAGCCGGTATTGATCCGTTTGGGCTGTTCCGTTTCTCCCGGATTGACATAAGCATGCCCACAGTTCAATTCACCTATCATCTCACCGATAATGTAATTCAGGTCTAAACGAGTTTTAACGTAAGGCAGCAAGACCGCATATTTTTCTTTAATTGCTTTCCAATCTACACCGTGCATGCTCTCCTGATAGAATCCGTCACGATAGGCACGCCAAGCTTCATCAAAGATTTGTGCCCACTCTTCGGATAATCCACAGTAATCTTCATATTGCTTAAATCGACCGGAGCGGTCAGTTCTGTCTTTACTCCGAAGGAAGATTGGTCACATAAATCTGACGGCCTTTAAAGAAAAGTGCCTTTTTACCATCGTAAGTAACATCCATCGAAGCTCCATCGGCAATCGATTCCTCTTTCTGACTTGCCAAGTCATACATTTTCGTACCACCGCGTCCCCAGTAGTACACCTTGTTGCCATCCGAATAGAAGTTACCATAATAAGACGGAGACAAGGGCAAGCGAACGATGCGATCGGTAATGCCATCCGGATCGAACTTCACCAACGAAGCATCGGCCACTTCCTTCTTATCTGCCGGTTTTTTATCCCCGCTTTTGGGGGTAGCATTAGATACAGCCACTTCCGCATCTTTCTGCATGAAAGGAGACGATGTATCCTTAGACAGCAAAGCGATGTACACACCATACATATTATTATATACATGGTTCCATTCCAATGATCCGTAAGTCGGGTTAAAATCACGGGCAGAAGAGAATATCAGATACTTTCCGTCGGCACTGAACACCGGAGAAGAAGAGTTATACCATTTGTCGGTCACCGGATATTCTTTCTTTTCCGCAATGTTGTAGACATATACGACATTGATTTCATTTTTACCCATCCGTGTATAAGTCAACCACTCACTGTCCGGAGAGAAAGTAACTCCACCCGGCACTCCCACCGGATCTTGCAATAATAAAGAAACTTTCCCGGAAGCCACATCCAGCAGATTAACTCGGTTCTTACGATCCATATACACTATCTTCTTAGAATCCGGACTCCATTTAAAGTCACGGATATATGTATCGTTCTTATGAGTTAACTGCATCGGTTCGCCACCTGCCGCATTCTGCAGATAAAGTTCGGTTTCCCCTGTGGCATCAGAGATATAAGCAATCTGTGTTCCGTCCGGTGACCACTGTGCATCACGATCGTGAGCTCCCGGCGAACGAGTTATATTTTTTGTAACCCCTTCTACCGGCAGATTGAATACTTCACCCCGGCTTGTCACTACCATCCGTGCTCCATCCGGTGAAAGGCTGCCGCGAGTCACATAATTCGCCCTCTTCAAATCGGTGCGGGCATAGATATTATCAGAAGCCAGTGTAATGTTTACCTTTCAGCTTTCCGGGCCGCAGCATCCATCTTATAAATATATCCGCCGTTTTCAAAAACGATGGTATTGCCATGGACGCTTGGGAATTTCACATCATACTCAGTGAAGTTCGTCACCTTTACAGTCTGTTTGGTCTTCGTATTGTATGCGAAGATATTCATGATACGGTCACGGTCGGAAAGGAAAAAGATTTCATCGCCAATCCACATCGGAAAAATGTCCTGAGCTACATTATTGGTTACATTCTCCACTGTTTTGTTTCCCGGATTATACACCCAGATGTCATCGGCCATACCGCCTTTATAATACTTCCAGGTACGAAATTCGCGCATCACCCGGTTGTATGCCAATTGTTTTCCGTCCGGTGAATAGCTGCAAAAGCCTCCCTCGGGAAGAGGAATGACTTCTGACAATCCGCCTTCTTTGTCTACTGTAAAGAGTTTACCGGAGAATCCGTCGCTGATGCGATTACGATACACGATACGTTGTCCGTCCGGAGTCCATGTCATAACAATGTTGTTAGGTCCCATACGGTCACCCAAGTCGTCACGGCTATTGGTAGCCGTGTAGGTTATCCGTAGTGGTTCGCCACCCGTTGCAGGCATGGTATACACTTCTGTATTTCCATCGTACTGCCCGGTGAATGCAATCGTTTTGCCGTCCGGAGAAAACCGGGGAAACATTTCGTATCCCACATGGGAAGTCAGGCGTTGTGCTTCACCTCCCGAAGCAGGCACTTTATACAAATCGCCCGCATACGAAAATACGATCTCATTTCCGTTCGTAGCGGGGAAACGCAACAACCGTGCTTCTCCTGCAGCCGACAGCAGCACAGGAGCACCTGCCAGAACGAAAATAGATAGGATTAGTTTCTTGTTCATGTGATTATCTATTAAATTGATTCACAAAGGTAAGAAAAGAACAAAGAGTGACAGAAGAAATACATAAAAAAACCGCAGATCCATCATTCTTTCCTACAAAGACTGGAGAAATCTGCGATATTCTATTTTAGTTGAGGAGATAAACTTTTGAGCGGTAGGCGAGGGTCGAACTCGTGACCTGCGGCTTGGGAAGCCACCGCTCTGCCAACTGAGCTACTACCGCATGTGTTGCTTTTATTTTGTAAAGCCATGCAAAGATAAATATTGTTTCCGAAATACCCATAGCAATGGCACAATATTTTGCATCCGGGAATGGAAATATAAAATATTACCGTACATTTGCTAACCAAAAATACACAGATAGATTCATGAAACAGATCATACTCATCACCGGAGGAGCTCGTTCGGGCAAAAGCAGCTATGCCGAACGCCTGGCGTTATCCCTCTCTCCTAATCCGGTTTACTTGGCCACCTCACGTATCTGGGACGAAGAATTTCGTCAAAGGGTATTGCGCCATCAAGCCAACCGCGGACCGGAATGGACCAATATAGAGGAAGAAAAAGAATTGAGCCGCCACTCTTTGGAGGGGCGTGTAGTGCTGATCGATTGTGTAACCCTCTGGTGCACCAATTATTTCTTTGATCTCGAAGCAGACACCGACAAGGCACTGACTGCTGTTAAAGCCGAGTTTGACCGACTGACACAACAGGACGCGACCCTTATTTTTGTCACCAACGAAATCGGTATGGGAGGAACTTCAGAAAACCTGATACAACGAAAGTTCACTGACATGCAAGGATGGATGAACCAGTATATAGCCTCCCGGGCCAATCGGGTAATACTAATGGTATCGGGGATTCCTGTGAAAGTAAAAGACGAAAAGTAAATGATAGAATAACCCTTATAAAATGAAAACATTTCAAATCACCAGACCGGACGAAACCATCCGGGAAGCACTGACCGACAAAATAAATAATCTGACCAAGCCCAAAGGCTCTCTGGGAACACTTGAAGAACTGGCCTTGCAGATCGGGCTTATCCAGCAAACACTTACTCCCGAGCTGAGACATCCTCAAAATATCATATTCGCAGCCGATCATGGCATTGTCGACGAGGGAGTCAGCCTCTCTCCCAAAGAGATCACCTGGCAACAAATCAGCAATTTTCTTCACGGAGGGGCAGGTGTCAACTTCCTTTGCCGCCAGCACGGATTCGAGTTGAAGATTGTAGATGCCGGAGTGGATTACGACCTCCCATACGAGAAAGGAATCATCAACATGAAGGTACGCAAAAGCTCGCGTAACTATCTGTACGAGGCAGCCATGACAGAAGAAGAAATGAATTTGTGCATCGAGCGCGGAGCGGAAGTAGTCCGTCAGTGTCATGCCGAAGGGTGCAATGTGCTTTCTTTGGGCGAAATGGGTATCGGCAACACTTCTTCGTCTTCCATGTGGATGACGTGCTTCACCCATATTCCTCTCGAACTGTGTGTCGGAGCAGGCAGCGGACTCGACAATGCAGGCGTCCGTCATAAATATAATGTATTGCAGCAGGCACTGGACCATTATCAGGGAGACGGAAGCGCACACGACCTGATCCGCTATTTCGGCGGACTGGAAATGGTAATGGCAATAGGCGCCATGCTTCAGGCAGCCGAGTTAAAGATGATTATCCTGGTAGACGGATTCATCATGACAAACTGCATCCTTGCAGCCTCCCAACTTTACCCTGAGGTATTGCATTATGCCATCTTCGGTCATCAGGGAGATGAAGCCGGACATAAGCTGGTACTCGATGCCATGGGAGCCAAGCCATTACTGAATCTGGGTTTACGTCTCGGAGAAGGAACCGGAGCCATCTGCTCCTATCCTATCATTGACTCTGCCGTACGGATGATCAACGAGATGGACAACTTTGCACATGCAGCCATCACCAAATATTTCTAATAAGATTTGCCGATGAATATATTAGCAGCATTTATCTTTTTTACCCGCCTCCCCTTCTGGCGTATCCGCGAAGTTCCGGCAGAATGTTTTAAACACGTTGTGCCTTACTGGCCTTTGTCCGGATGGCTCACGGGCAGCATCATGGCAGGAGTACTTTGGTTGAGCGCACAGATCCTCCCCTTCTCCGTTGCCGTATTGTTGGCACTTGCCGCCCGGTTATTGATCACCGGTGCCCTACACGAAGACGGGTTGGCAGATTTCTTCGATGGATTCGGAGGAGGTACGAACCGGGAGCGGATTCTTTCCATTATGAAAGATTCGCATATCGGCAGCTACGGTGTCATCGGGTTGATTTTCTACTTCCTTCTTCTATGGAGTCTTTTGATGTCGCTCCCCCTCTCCTTCGCATGTATTACATTGATTGCAGGCGACACGATAAGCAAGCTGACCTCATCACAAATCATCAACTTCCTGCCTTACGCACGGAAAGAAGAAGAAAGCAAGGCCAAAGTAGTATATAACAGAATGTCAGGCGGAGAATTTGCTTTCGGTCTGTTATGCGGTATACTTCCTTCAGCACTCCTGCTACCGTACCGATACTGGATGGCTATCGTATTTCCGCTGATCATGCTGTATCTGCTTTGCACACTGATGAAACGGAAGTTGCAAGGTTATACCGGCGACTGTTGCGGAGCACTGTTTCTTCTAAGCGAACTGTCTTTCTACCTGGGAATAGTTATACTAATGTTTATATAGTCATGGAAGTCATATTAATCCGCCATACCTCTGTCGATGTTCCTAAAGGAGTCTGTTATGGCCAGACTGATGTACCTTTGCGAGATAGTTTTGAAGAAGAAGCCTCAATTACGGCTCAACAACTACAGAACGACGTATTTGATGCCGTATTCACAAGCCCGCTGAGTCGTTGCACCCGCCTGGCAGACCACTGCGGTTATCCGGATGCCATTCGTGATGCCCGGCTGAAAGAGCTGAACTTCGGTGAATGGGAGATGCAGGAGTTTGATAAAATATGTGATCCGCGACTGGAGGAGTGGTATAACGACTACTTCCATGTAGCTGCTACAGGCGGAGAGTCTTTTATGATGCAGCTTCAACGGGTATCGGAGTTCCTGAATGAAGTGAGTGGAAAAGAGTATAAACGCATAGCCGTCTTTGCACATGGAGGGGTGCTGATTTGTGCACAAATCTATGCAGGGATACTGAGAATGGAAGACGCTTTTGACGCACTGACACCTTACGGCGGAGTGGTCCGGCTGCAACTTAACTCAAAGACAGAAGAATAGTCAGCCACACCAACACAACCATCAGTACCTCTGCCTGCCGATTGACACAGACGGCTTTCTTCATATCCTCGGTTGTCAATGCCCGTTCGTTGTTGCCTATAAAAGGCTTCCACACCTCTTCGCCGAAATAATAGTGGGGCCCGCCGAAACGGCAATTCAGAATACCGGCCAAAGCAGCTTCGGGATAACCGGAGTTTGGGCTGGCGTGCCGGCTGCCATATTTACCCACGAACCTGAGCAAAGAAAACCGTCCGCTGACGAGGATCATCAACAAAGCCGTCAGGCGGGCAGGAATATAATTGGCAACATCATCGATCCGGGCAGCTATACAGCCGAATTGACGGTAACGCTCGTTGCGGTAACCGATCATAGAGTCAAGTGTATTCACCATCTTGTACGCCATCATGCCGGGCACTCCCAACACTGCATACCAAAAAAGTGGTGCAATTACCCCATCACTCAGATTTTCGGCTAAAGTCTCCAAAGCTGCGGTACGCACCTCTTGTGCAGATAGTGCAGAGGTATCCCGTCCCACAATGCGGGCCACTTGTTTACGCCCCTCGTCCAATGAACGGTCTACGGCTTCGAAGACCATCCGGACCTCACGTATCAGGGTTGTACCTGCCAGGCAACAAAAGATCAGCAGTGTTTGTATCAGCGCTGTCAGTATGATGGAATACTCTCCGATCACTTTAAAAAAGAGGAAGGTAAAAAAGTAGACTCCCGCAATCAATGCTACCAACATCATTCCCCCTTTCCAAACGCGGGCCCTCCCCGCATTCAGACACTTCTCTCCCCAAGCTATCAGTTTACCGAATCCTACCACAGGGTGTGGCAACCAGGACGGATCGCCTTGCCAGCGATCGAACAACCAGGCTAACGGTAACGGAAACAACCTGCAAAAATACACAAGGCTAATATACCAAAAGAACATTCCATCCATACTTTCTCTATCCTATCAGTCAGTCATTACTCCGCCATCCACTTCGCAATCGCTCCCACCAGTTCGTCATTCTCTTCCGGTGTCTGGGTGGCAATGCGGAAGAAACGTTCGTCCAGCCCTTCGAAGTTGGAAGCATCCCGAATCAGAATCCCTTCTTCACGGGCCAGATATTCCTTTAGAGCAGCAGCTTTTCCGAAACGCAGGCACACCAGCATAAAGTGAGTATCGGTAGGCCAGACCTCTAACCCGCCTATCGCCTCGAGCGAACTTTTCAGGCGGGCACATTCCGCCAGATAATCTTTCATGGAGAGACCGGCCGGGATGCCTTCGGAAAGCAGGTAGAGTCCTGCTTCGATGGCAAGCTGATTGACCGACCAGGGCATCCGGTTCGTACGCAGACGCCCTATCAGTCCGGGATGCGCAGTGACATACCCCAACCGAAGTCCCGGAATGGCATAGCGTTTGGTCATCGAATGTAGAAGGATCACATTGGGAAATCCGGCAGCTTCCTGCGCCGTAAAAAGCTCTTTCAGCGTGAAATACTCGTATGACTGATCGATCACGAAACAGACCCGGGGATGCTTTGCGATCAGTTCCGTCAGATACTTCTTATCACGCACCTCTCCGGTCGGGTTGTTCGGATTGCAAAGCCAGACCATATGCACGTCCTCCGGCACTGCATCGAGTGTGTACAGTGATGTGACCTTGTGCCCATGCATTCGGCAGGCATCGGCATACTCACTAAACGTAGGCATCAGAATGGCCGTGTTCGTTCCCCGAAAGGTCTGCGCTATCAGATAAATGGCTTCCGTAGCACCATTCGTCACGCAAACCGAAGCGGCAGGCAGAGCGTGGCGGTCCGCCAGACGGGCCTCCAGCGTATAAGGTTCCGGTTCGGGATAAGCGGATATGGCAGAGATGCGCCCGCACAAATGTGCACGCAGTCCGTCGAGGTTCACCTTATTATATACGTTGGAGCTGAAATTGCTCCGTATCGGGTAGCGGTATTTATAAGAATCGTCTCCGTGTCCTTCAATCATTGTCTGTCAATATTTGATAGATAAGCGGCAAGTCGACGTGCTTACGGACATGGGCTGCCAGTTTATCGTATTGTTCTTCTTTAAATGCTTTGTAATCAAAAGCCGTCTCTTTCAGTTTATCGGCGAAAGGCTCCAGCAGGTAATCGATAACTGAAGGATTGTCGAGAATGCCATGTACGTATGTTCCCATACAGGTGCGGTCTACAAAATACCCATCCTCCCTTCCGTCCGCCAGATGGTTGAGTGGAGAAACAGGAACATCCGCAAGGGGCGTGGTCGTTCCCATGTGTATTTCGTATCCTTCGCAGACAGCGCTGTCTTCAAGAAAACGAAACCGTACCTGGCGGGTAACCTTCTCTCCCTGCATGCGGGTGCTGACAGGCAGTAACCCCAATCCCGGCAAGCGTTCTATCTCGCCTTCCACATGATCGGGATCGCAAACCTCCCTACCCATCAGTTGGTAACCTCCACAAATGCCCATTACCGTGGCACCTTCGCGGTGGGCACGGACGATGGCCTGCGCCACTCCGTTGCGGCGCAACTCATACAGATCGGACAAAGTGCTTTTCGAACCGGGCAACAGGATGATATCCGCTTTCATCAACTCGTCCGTATTGTTGGTGTAGAACAAGTGTACACGCGGATCGCGCTCCAAGACATTGAAGTCGGTGAAATTGCTTAAATGACGAAGCAACACGACAGCCACATTCACTTTGCCTTGTCCGGCACGGATATTCTTGGTCTGAAGCATCACCGAGTCTTCTTCCTCAATATAGATATCTTTATAGTAGGGCACCACCCCAACCACCGGAACACCACAAAGATCTTCCAGCATCTTTACCCCCGACTCGAAAAGGCGGATATCTCCACGGAATTTATTAATCAATATCCCCTTGATATGCTTCCGCTCTTCCGGCCGAAGCAGCATCACCGAACCGTAAACACTAGCGAACACTCCTCCACGGTCTATATCCGCCACGAGAATCACATCTGCTCCGGCATGCATAGCCATAGGCAGGTTCACCAGATCACTGTCACGAAGATTGATCTCGGAGATACTCCCCGCTCCCTCCATCACTACCGGATTATATCGGGCAGCCAAACGGTCGAATGCGGCATGAACCTCTTTTCGCAATTCCTCCCGCCCTTCACGGCGGAAATATTCGTAAGCATTCCGATTGCCGATGGGACGTCCGTTGAGCACCACCTGTGAAGTATGATCGGACGATGGTTTCAGAAGCAACGGGTTCATATCCGTATGGCAAGGCACACCTGCGGCCTCGGCCTGCACGGCTTGCGCCCTTCCTATTTCAAGTCCTTCGGGAGTGGCATAAGAGTTCAATGCCATGTTTTGTGCTTTGAATGGTGCCGGATGATAACCGTCTTGCAGAAATATACGGCAGAAAGCTGCGGCAATGATGCTTTTGCCTACATCGCTACCGGTTCCGGCCAGCATCAAAGGGTGTAAGTTCTTATTCATATCGTGTTCGTCACGTTAATGGGTGACAAACTTAGTGAAAATATTCGGGGAGAGCAAGTGGGCGTATCAAAAACTCACCACAGAGAGCACAGAGTAACACAGAGAGGGGGTATGTCGAAACTCGTATTCACAACAGATTTATACAGATAAGTATCATTAGTTATCAACAGATTAAGTCAGCTCCATGGAACTCTGTGTCACTCTGTGGTGGATAATGACACATCTCCAATCCATGCAGTGTGCCTCCATGCGGAAGTTATAACAGTCTCAACTTTCTTGTCACATTCTTTGCTATTCCCACAAGATTCTTTATCTTTGTCACTTGAAAGCCGAAGAGAAATGCGGCATATTGAAACGTTTTGTGCGGAAAGAAAAGTACCAAATTTAATTAATGCATAAAAACAAGAACTTCAATAAATCAGTTTCATACGTGCGACGTAGGGTCGGGCGTGTGAACATATTTATGAAGTTCTAGGTATTGGTACTACCTCTTTCCGCGTAAATATGAACTCAGCGCCCGACTTCTTATATATATAAGGTATACATAAAGATGTGGACGTTCATAATAATCAGAAAGGTATGAACAGACCAATCAAAGAAGTAACAAGGAGGGGCAGGCATGGCTAACTGGATAACCCTCAAACAACTGTCGGAGAAACGCGGTATTGCCGAATCCGACCTCCGCACATGGGCAAACTTGGGATATATCACTTCATCGAGGATAGAGAACGTCCTAATGATTGATGACGAAAGCCTGACCCAATATCTTGATGTTCACCAGACCAAAGATTTAGGTGAGAACTATCTGGAAAAGATTATCAAAGAAAAGGAACTGGAACGTGAAGTACTCCTCTCACAATGTGACGACGAACTATTTCTATTGAAAACCCAGAAACTACACCAACCGCTTTTTCATATCCTCATTCAGGAACTCGGCCAGTTGATTACAGACGATCATGAACGGGAAATATTCCTTTCCGTCTCCAGTGGCGAACCCATCGCACGGGTGGCGAAACGTAACAAAATGACGTATGCACAAGTGGCGACTTGCTATAGTTCCATCCTCCGGACTCTGGGTGAACATAAGGGACGAATCGCCACATTTCGCAGTCGGACGATGGAACTGATGTTCGATAAATGCAATACGGTCACACCCGTAAATACTCCCCTATCAAACCTTGTCGGCGCGCATGCCTATAATGTTTTATCATTGTCCGCAAAGACGGAAACATCGAGCTGTCACCAGAGATCGCTGCACTGGTAATATAAAAAAGATAGAACCGAGTATCCCGAAGGGAATTGAAACAGATACAAAATACCCTTTTATCAAAATGATAATCCAAACGCTTCAGATTCGCTTTTTCCCGTACAAAGTACCAAGGATGGGCTAAAATCGACGTATTTTCGCATCAAGAAAATACCGTTAGAAACCAATACATCAATTACGAGGACAAAAGGATACCTACTTTGCATTATCGTTTAACAACAGAAACAAAAACCAATAAAATATCACATTTTTATCAATCATCAACCTATCACTCTACGAGAGCAACCAGAGAAATAGGATCACTGTTTTCACTCCCAAATAAGAACAATATATGTAATGGAAGAAAACATATAGAGATATTGGGCAAAACTCTTATTCATTTTTAAAACACAACCGTCTTTCGGAGTAAATGCTTACTTCTTTGGTCGAAATATCGGCTCTTCGAAGTGAAAACACAGACTCTTCCCCTTCCCAAGCCCGGTTTCCGGGCAAAGAAGCAGAAAGTTCCGGGACATTCTCCCTATATGGGTAAGAAAACAAAAGGGATAGTTAGCAGAAAATGCCATTACCTTCTATTTTGATCCAGAAAACATTTTATAAGGTACCAATTTGACAAACGAATATGTTATAATGAACTTCACCACAGATTACGCTGATTTACACAGATAAATATCATTCGCTATCAATTAATTTATTATCTTTGTATTTGTACTAAAAGAAACAAGATGTATTATGAAAGAGCCTGAAAAATACAAGCAACCAGAAGAGGAAACCACCCGACTGTCCGAGCCGACAGTAGCTTACAATAGTATGGCTTATCTCGAATTAGAAGCAGAAAAGCAGAACTGATCCGGACTATTGCCAATATAGACAGTAAAGAAATCATCGATAAAGTGAAACAGAAACTTCACGATGTACTCGGTTTGGACAAAACAGAGAAACCGAACCGGAGTGTAAAAAATATATTCTCGCAAATATAAAAGAAGCCTTCTGCGAACAAGAAAGAGTAAGAACCGGAGAAAGCAAGTCAAGACCGGCCGAAGAACTACTTGCAGAACTTATCAGAGAAAGGGAAGGTAATGATTGAAATACATACCATCGTAACCTTTGATAAAGAAATGAAACGGCTTAGTAAGAAGTATCATTCAATAATTAAAGATTACGCAGCTCTGATAGAAGATTTAAAAAAGAATCCGCATATAGGGGTAGACCTGGGAAACGGCATACGAAAAGTACGAATGGCTATAGCCAGTAAAGGGAAAGGAAAGAGCGGAGGCGCACGGGTCATCACCGATACATCAGCCATTATCAGCGTAGAAGAAGGCAGAGTTACCCTACTTACCATTTATGACAAATCCGACCGGGAAAATATCTCCGACAATGAGATAATAAGACTTCAACAAGAAATTCTGAAGAAGTAACACTTACCAACCTTTATCTTCTGAACAAACCTCCCCCCTCGTCTGTTACAAGGACTCATAAACCTAAACCGTAACAGACGTATGGAAAAAAAGAAAATACCCGTCGCACTGATGATAGCGACAGGAATGCTCTTATACAACAACACCGTCGCGGCGCAGAGCCTCCCTCCCACGCAGGAAACTTCGCAACATCAGCTTAGCTTTAACGAGGCGCTGCAACTGCTGCACAAAGGTAACCAAAGCCTGAAGATAGCCGACAAAGGCATCGACATAGCCCGTGCCGAACGTGGGAAGCTGAATGCTTTCTGGATGCCCAGCCTGCAATCGACCGGAGCATTTGTACACCTTTCGGAGAAGATAGAAGTGAAGCAACCGCTTTCTCAATTCACCGATCCGGCCAAAGACTTCGTACATTCCATCTTGCCGGACGATAAAATCATATCGTCCATACTCGATCAAATCGGGACGAACACACTCATCTTTCCGTTGGCACCGCGCAACCTGACCACTGTCGACCTGACCGCCGAATGGGTATTGTTCGCCGGAGGCAAACGTATTCATGCCACTAAGATAGGCAATACGATGATAGACCTTGCCCGTGAGAACCGGGCACAGACCGATGCCACCCAACGAACACTGCTTGCCGAAAGCTACTACGGATTGCGCCTGGCACAAGAAATTGTCGGTGTCCGCCTGGAATCGTACAAAGCACTGAAACTGCATTACGAGAACGCATTGAAACTGGAGTCCACCGGTATGATAGATAAAGCGGCACGCCTCTTTGCCCAAGTCAACATGGACGAAGCACTGCGTGAACTGGAAGCCGCCCGCAAGGAAGAGGCCGTGGTGCAACGCACCCTCAAGACCTTGCTGAATCTGGAGACGAGCGGAGACATCTCACCTTCCTCTCCCCTGTTTATCAACGATACTCTTCCTCCGAAGATGGAGTTTATGCAGGTAGTGGGCATCAGTAACTATCTGCTCAACCAACTGAGTCTTCAAGAACACATGGCCAAGCAGCAGGTCCGCATCGACCAGAGTGGCTATCTGCCCAATATCGCTCTTTTCGGCAAACAAACTCTTTATTCACATGGCATACAGAGCAACCTGTTGCCCCGCACCATGATCGGGGTAGGCTTCACCTGGAACCTTTTCGACGGACTGGAACGGGAGAAGCGAATCCGGCAATCACGCCTGACACAACAAACCCTTGCACTAGGACAGGAGAAAGCGCGTGACGACCTGTCCGTCGGGGTAGACAAACTATACACCGGCCTGCAGAAGGCACTCGACAACGTGCGGGCGCTGAACACCACCATCGAACTGAGTGAAGAACTGGTACGGATGAGGAAAAAAGCCTTCGCCGAAGGAATGGCCACTTCGACAGAGGTAGTAGACGCAGAAACCTTACTTTCGAAAACAAAAGTAGCCAGACTGGCGGCCTACTACGAATATGACGTGACGCTGATGAATCTGCTGGCACTGTGCGGAATACCGGAACAGTTCGGAAGCATGAAGGACGTCACCTCTCTTCCCATTACGGAGAACAGAAGAAATGAAATAGAAATCGAATGAACGGAGTAACCAATAAAACAATAATAAGAGATGGAGAATTCAGAATCTAAAAAAGGCAGAACCTTAAGTATCGCATTCATCGTTGTACTTGTGGCAGTAGCACTCTTCACCGTCATCGGAATGATTGCCATGCGCCACCAGCCTCTCGTCTTGCAAGGGCAGGCCGAAGCTACCGAGATTCGCATCAGCGGCAAACTGCCGGGACGCATCGACACCTTCCTGGTTGAAGAAGGCCAGTGGGTGAAACAAGGAGATACGCTGGTAGTCATCAACAGTCCGACTGTAGAGGCCAAGTATCGCCAGGTGGACGCATTGAAACAAGTAGCCGTAGAACAGAACAAGAAGATTGACGCCGGAACCCGCAAGCAGATCATAGCTACGGCGCAGCAATTATGGAACAAAACTCAAAGCGACCTGACATTGGCACGGACAACGTACAACCGTATTCTCACTTTATATAAGGACAGTGTAGTCACTTCTCAACGTAAAGATGAAGTGGAAGCCATGTACAAAGCCGCACAAGCGGCCGAACGGGCTGCTTACGAGCAATATCAAATGGCTGTAGACGGAGCGCAAAGTGAAGATAAAGCCTCGGCCCGCTCGATGGTCAATGCGGCCAACAGCACGGTTGATGAAGTTTCATCACTCCTGGTGGATGCCCGCCTGATCGCACCGGAAGATGGACAAATAGCAACCATCTTTCCTAAACGGGGCGAACTTGTCGCACCGGGCACTCCGATCATGAACCTGGTGGTGATGGATGATATACACGTGGTACTGAACGTAAGGGAAGACCTGATGCCGGACTTCCGTATGGGAGGTACATTCATTGGGATGTGCCCGCCCTGGCCCAAAAAGGAATCGGGTTCAAGATATATTATATCAGTCCGCTGGGTAGTTTTGCTACCTGGAAGTCGACCAAGCAAACGGGCAGCTATGATTTACAGACATTCGAAATCCACGCTCGTCCCACTAAGAAAGTGGAGGGGCTACGTCCGGGAATGTCGGTACTGGTAGAAATCAAATAGAGAAATGAATACGATTCACCACAGAAGACACAGAGACTCACAGAGTTTTAATCTCTTGTTTACAGGATGTTTAAGAGAAAAGATATTCTCAGTGGGACTCTGTGCTACTCTGTGGTAAATCAAAACTCAAAGACAATCTAATTATGCAACACTCCCCTATAACCCGTGTCATACAACGTGAGTGGCAACGGATGACCTCTCGACGCCTCTACTTCGGTGTCTGCCTGGTACTTCCGTTGTTCACGCTCTTTTTCATGGCTACCATATTCGGCAACGGGCAGATGGAAAATATCCCCATCGGCATTGTCGACCGGGACAACACGGCCACTTCGAGAGATATTACCCGGCGGATGTCTGCCGTACCCACCTTCCGGGTAACCCGCCACTTCGTTGACGAAGCCGAGGCACGCAAAGCGGTACAGCAGAAAGAAATATATGGTTATCTCTCGATCCCTCCCCGCTTTGAACAAGATATGATATCGGGGCAGGACGCCACTCTGAACTATTATTATCACTATGCCCTGCTCTCGGTGGGAGGTGAGTTGATGGCCGCCTTCGAAAGCTCGCACCCGTAGCTCTCCCCATCGTGATGAAAGCTGTGGCGCTGGGAGTGAACGAACAGCAGATAGAAACCTTTCTACTCCCCGTGCAAGCCAACAATCATCCCATTTATAACCCGTCGCTGGATTACTCGGTCTACCTGAGCCAGCCTTTCTTTTTTGTACTCTTTCAGGTGTTGGTATTGCTTATCACGGTATATGCCGTAGGAAGCGAAATAAAGTTCGGTACAGCCGGTCAATGGTTGCAGGCAGGGCATGATATCATCACGGTTGCCGGGCAAGTTGTTACCTTATACGCTTATCTTCAGCCTGATCGGTATATTAGGCAACTTTGTCATGTTTGGCATCCTGCATATACCTTTTCAAGGGAGTTGGCTGCTGCTCAACGTGATGACAGTGCTCTTTATCATTTCCACTCAGGCACTGGCATTGTTCATCTTCTCCCTGTTCCTGCCGTGGCAATCATCATCAGTATCGTATCCATGGTCGGCTCGCTGGGAGCTACTTTATCCGGTGTCACCTTTCCGGTACTCAACATGTATCCGTTGGTGCGCGACGCCTCTTATCTGTTTCCGGTGCGCCATTACACCGAAATTACACAAACCATGCTCTACTATGGCGGGGATTTATCCACCTATGGCCTTCGGCAGTGATACTCTGTATCTTCCCGTTATTGGCGTTGGCGATGCTTCCGCACCTCAGACGAGCCATAATCAGTCGTAAATATGAAAACATCCGGTAAACTTTCGCAGATTTCCTTTATCATCGCACGTGAGTTTCGTGCCATCAGCACCAGCTATGCCGTACTGTTGGTACTGATGGGAGGTATCTTTGTTTATGGGTTGCTCTATAACTATATGTATGCTCCCAATATCGTGACCGACGCTCCGGTGGCAGTGGTCGACAACTCGCACAGCAGCCTTAGCCGGCAATACATCCGTTGGCTCGACGCCACGCCGCAAGTAGCCGTATACGCACAAGCCATGGACTATCGGGAAGCCCGCGAATGGATGAAAGAGGGTAAGGTACAAGGCATTCTGTACATTCCGCATGATTTTGAGACCCGTGTCTTCCAGGGACGCGAGGCTGTGTTCTCACTATACGCCACCACAGACGCCTTTCTCTATTTTGAAGCGCTGCAAGAAGCCACTTCACGTGTATACCTTGCCATCAACGATGCCCATCGCATGGACGGTGCCGTATTCTCCCCCCGCAGGGACTGCTTGCCGTGGCCATGGCCAAGCCCGTAAACGTGGCCGGCACCGCACTCTATAACCACACCGAGGGGTATGGTTCTTATCTGATTCCGGCTGTCATGATGGTCATTATCTTCCAGACCTTATTGATGGTTATCGGTATGCTGACGGGTGACGAGTATCAGCACCGCGCCACAGAACCGTTGCTTCCGGGGGGCAGGACAGCGGATAAAAGCGGACTCTGGGGAGGGGCAATGCGTCTCGTTGCCGGAAAGACTTTTGTGTACTGCGGACTTTATACGGTCTTCTCCATGTTCTTGTTAGGATTATTACCCCACTTCTTCAGCATTCCCAATATCGGAAACGGACTGTACATTACCGCTATGATGGTACCTTATCTGATGGCGACCTCTTTCTTCGGGCTGGCAGCCTCGCGTTACTTCACCGATTCGGAAGCTCCGCTGCTGATGATCGCTTTCTTCTCGGTAGGCTTGATTTTCCTGTCTGGAGTCTCCTACCCGCTGGAACTGATGCCATGGTATTGGCGCATGGCACATTACATCCTCCCGGCCGCACCCGCCACGCTTGCTTTCGTCAAGCTAAACTCGATGGGAGCCGATATGGCAGACATACAGCCGGAATACATTACACTGTGGATACAGGTGATCGTCTATTTCGGACTCAGCGTGTGGGTATACAAGAAAAAGCTGGAAGTGTGAACCAGAAGCGTGAACCCTTCCCCAACTCGGAGATTACGCCAATATGTCCGCCCATCTTCTCGATAATGCTTTTGCACAGAGGAAGCCCCAACCCGGTACCTTGTACAAAACTGTCCACTTTCATAAAGCGGTCGAAAACAGCTTCCTGATTTTCAATGGAAATACCGATACCTGTATCTTCTACGAACATTTCAAGTTGCTGCCGGGCGTCGATCCGATAGCCGACAGTGATGGTGCCTTGATGCGTAAACTTAATCGCATTGCTCATAAAGTTGGTAACCACCTGATTCAGATATCCGCTGTCGGCACTGAACCAGGCATCGAGCGGTGAGTCCTCGTCAATCTGCAGTTCGACTCCTTCGGGCACCTTGTTCCTCATCTTCTGCACCATCATGGCACAGAACTGATAAAGGCAGACAGGTTTCGGCATATACTCAAACGATCCCGCATCGATCTTTGAAAGATCGATGATATCCGAAAATAATTGCAGAAGCAATGTATTGTTTTTCTGTATGGTCCGGCGGAACTCTTCCTGCTCTGCCGGATCGTCAACCGTCATCAGAAGATCGGAAAAGCCTACAATGGCATTCAGCGGCGTACGTATTTCATGACTGATGTTTGCCAGGAAAGCAGACTTCAGCCGATTGGACTCTTCCGCCTTGTCCCGTGCGGCCCGAAGCTCCGCTTCCGTCTCTTTCTGAACTGTTATATCATAGTTCACCTCTACCAGTTCCAACCGTGGATTGGGTGACTGATAGGCAGTCACCATAGAAGACTTGTGTATCCAGTTCCACCGATCCGAACCATCTGCCGGACGAATACGCAGATCACCGTCAAAGAAGCGTTCCGTACCCGCTTTCGCCTTTTCATAAAAATCGAGCACTGACTTACGGTCATCAGGATGCATGTGTGAAAAGATACCGATAATGTCCGCCAAAGGTGTATCATGGCTTTCTCCCAGATTACGATACCACTGGCGGACGGCGAATCCGGTGTGATCCAGCAGATTGATTTTGGCATACCCCACTTTGGAATAATCAGAGATAATAGAGAAGAAGTTCTCAAAGTCGTGCACCTTACTCAGCGCATTGTTGCGCTCCGTATTATCGATATTGACCAACAGGTAGTTTGACAGGTTGTCTTCCGCATCATAAAGCATCAGGCTCCGTATGTCGAGATCCATCACTCCTCTTCGCTCCGACTGAAAAGCCTGCGTTCTTCATCGAAATCGTATTTCAGATGAAATGTACCGGGACGGCCTGCCCGAAGGCTTTCATGTATATCCCGGGTCATATTGGGACTTTCAAACAGGTTCAGTCCGATGATCCGGTTCTTATCGCCGACACCGAATATCTCGAGGTTGCGGTTATTGCAGTCCAGCAACATACCTTCCTTATTATATAGTTCGAGACCCACCGGAATATTGGTGAATATATCGTGAAACAATTTTTCGCTGTGCATCACCCGCTCTTTGATGATGCGCAGCTCCATGCAGATGCTAATGATATTTGCCAGCGAAGAGAACCATTGATAATCTTCACTGTTCCACTTCCGGTATCCGTCTACGATGTCGATACCCATATATCCCCACACCCCTTCCTCACGCATCAGAGGTGCCAGCATCATCGAGTTTGTCCCGTTTTCGGCCAGTACTTCGCGATCACGCACGGCAAGCGGAGGCAGTTCGTCGGGTGAGTTCAAAATAACGGGACGATTAGCATGTATCTGCTGATAGAACCAGGGAGCATCTTCCGAACAGATATTCTGTAGTTTCTCTTTCAGGGTGATCACGTTACAGGCCGCCACTTCATAAAGGCAGCTTTGATTTCCGTTTTTCCAGTTGTAGCGCACGATGTAGACCCGGGCACCTTTAAAGAAGTACAGAATGTCAGCCAGCATTTCTTCAAACAATTCGTCACCGGTATCATTACTCAAAAGTTTCAGGAGCGAGTTGGCAATGGAGTTCTGGCAATAGAGCAAATTGTTGATGCGCTGATTCCATGCACATTGATAACCTTGTGTCTCCGGACTTTCTATCCGCTGGCCATATCCGGTGGCAATCAATTGCCCTTCTTCATTCTCCTCCTCCATGCTCAACGCACAATGTATCCAGAATACATTACCGCGACCGGAAGTCACAGGAAAGGTCTGTTCGAACACCCCCTTCCGAGGTATGGAGGTAAACTCATCCGTAATGCGCTTACGATAATCCTGTCGTACGGTAGACATCAACTCGTCAATGTCTAACCATTCACTACTGACTTCCAATGATTTAAGCAGGGTTTCCGAAATAAAACACTTTCCTGTAGTGAAGTTCACTTCCCACCATCCGATCTGTGCCGAAGCACAAATTCTGTTTAGTTTGGCTATGTCGCCCAAAGGATTTTTACTAATTATCATGTTTGCTTTGTTTTGGAAGGGAAACAGTTACTGCCCGAGTGTTTTCACTTCGTTTTTATATCATCCTCCCTGTCCCTCTGCCGGAAAGGATTTGGAACGGATGCTTGTTTTTATTTCTTCTTTGTCTTATATGCGAAGGCCTGCCAGCGTTCCTCCGGCCAGTCCTGTTGTTGCATGTCGAAGCGTGCCATTACAAAAAACAGATCGGACAGACGATTGATAAAGCTCAGAATATCTTCCGGAACAGCATCTTGCCGATTCAAGGTCCAGAGCCGCCGCTCTGCACGGCGGGCTACGGTACGGGCAAACTGTAACTGAGCAGAGACAGGTGTGCCACCGGGCAACAGAAAATAACCGTTCTCTTTCAGTCCGGCAGTCATTGTATCCATCTCTTGCTCACAGAAAGCCGCCAGTCCGGGCGACAGCACATTCGGATTCTTATCGCGAATGGCGGATGGAGTAGCCACATGACTCATAACCACCATTAACTCTCTTTGGAGGTGGTGCAGCAACTTCTGCCAGTCATGCTCCTGAGGGAGCAATGAACGGATAATGCCGATCACTGCATTCAATTCATCGATGGTCCCGTTCGCCTCGATCCGGATATCATCTTTCTCTACCCTTTCTCCGCCATGAATGCCGGTTGTTCCCCGGTCACCGGTCCGTGTATAGATTCGTTTCATCATTCAAACAATTTAAGTAAATCGATCTCTCCCCAGTATAGATGCGTATAGCTGGCTATCACGTTTTTATATCGGAACACAGGTGTACTGACAGGCATTCTCTTGGCATTGTATACCTGAGTGACAGATTCCAGTGACTCTTCCGGTTTCGGCTCGAATTGTGTATAGTGAAACTCGTGTCCGCGAAGATGTTGGCCGTTATAATCGAACTGCCGGTACCCCAGAGTCAAGCGCCTGTCAGCCTTACGATTCGAGATAAATAACGGTAGTACCCCTGCCTGCAACCCGACCTCACTGTCCGAGTGCTCCGACCGGTCAAGGAGAATGCCTTTAGAGAGATAAATCATTCCTCCGCATTCGGCAAGTACTCGTCCGCCGGACTCCGCGTAGTTACGTATAGACTGCATCCTTTGCCAAGCCTGACGCAATTTCTCATAATGCTTTTCCGGATAGCCTCCGGGAAGATAAAGCAAGTCCGTACCTTCAGGCAACGGGCGATTATCCTCCGGATTAAAGAGAATAACGGTTCCCAGGCGGCAAAGCACATCCAGGTGTTCCTGATAAATGAAAGAGAAAGATTCCGAATTGCATGCCACGGAGATCTTTAAATCTTCCTGTAGAGAAATATTTGAAACAGGAGGTATCGGAGCAGGAAGTTTCGTTTCCTCAAGCAAACGGTTATAGTCGATGTACTTTTCCATTAATCCGGTCAGCTCTTCCAGTGCGTCCGTTCCTTTCGAATGGCTGAAATCCAGCCCCAGATAACGTGATTCCTGTACCAAGCTCTCCTGTTTGGGCAAATACCCCAAACAGGCAATTCCCAACTCGGTACAGACTTCCTGCAACATTTCGTAATGGCGCGGAGACCCTACCCGATTGAATATAACACCCGCTATCCTGATCTCGGGACGAAAGTGAATGAAGCCCGAAAGCAAAGGAGCCACCGAATAAGCGCCGATTTGGCATCGACCACCAATATGACAGGTAAATTCAGTAATCCGGCCACTTCTGCCGAGGAACCCCGGTCACGGTCGTAACCGTCATACATCCCCATCATACCCTCCGTGATGCAGGCATCGGCTCCTGTGGCATAACGGGCATAAAGCTCCTTTACATGTCCGGCCGAAGCCATAAAGGTATCCAAATTGATGGAAGGACGTCTGCAAACTGCCGTATGATATTTGGTGTCGATATAGTCGGGACCGCATTTGAAAGGTTGAACCTTCAGTCCCTTCTTAATCAACAGAGCCATCAATCCACGACTGACCGTTGTCTTTCCACTGCCCGAAGAAGGAGCCGCTATCAGAAATTGAGAAATCATCCTACATTCCATTATTGTCGGTTTTTATCCTACAAAGATACGGATATTTCTCTGTGAGGGTGCATCTTTACCGGTAAAAAGTGCTACGGCTGTTTGCCCGGCATCAACTCCAGAAACAGGGTGGTGGTAAGTAAGATTCCGATAGATACGCATACAAAGACAAGCAACCAATTAATGTACTTTGCTTTAGGCTTTGTATCGGCATGCAGGTTGTTGAGGAAATACTCCCGGAAAAAGAGATATAAGGCAGGGATCGTTGCACTGGCCAAAAGGAAATCCTCCGGAATATTAAAGAAGTAAGTCTTCGATAAGCCGATCAGCGACCAATGGCACAGGAACAGCACCAAAAACATATTTACCTTACGGGAGAACAACAAAAGCAGACCGATCGTGAAAACTGTTACCGAGCAAGGCATTACCGGAGATGTAATGCCTGGAAAAGTAAGTCCTCTCGCAATGGATACCAAAGGATATACAAATGGTAAAATCAACAATACGTACGAAAGGAGATCATATTTATATGTACGTTCGAAAGTAGTATATCCGGTGATGGCATCCCATACCCATATCGTGGCCATAACCACCCAGAACATAGCCAGCGCCCCGTTGTAACTGCGCTCGTCACAACAGATGGCATAATATGCGATAGCAATCCACAAATACAGAAAAATCATATATAGCTTCATGCCCATCTTTACCCACGGACGGGGATTCTTTATAAGCATCACTGTCAACAGCAGGCCGGCGACAATGATCAGCAACTGATAGATCCATGTAGCAGAATTATAATACGCAATAGTTTTCCAGAAAATCTCCATAAAATATAGATTCTTTATTTAATAGATAAATTGATTAATGCCGTGTCAGGGAAAAAGCTTTGTGAGGAAGCAGAAACATGGGGAAGGTAGCTCCTACTGCCAACATAAAGATAACGGTACAGGTAACCAGGCCATTAGAGAAAAACGTCTCCATGTATTTGCCCAGACGCTCCGGTTCGTTCATTGTTTGCAGACTCATAATCAACGAGAACACCATATTGTAGGCAAACTTACCCGGAATCATCGGGAGCAATGCCGGTATATAAAGCACAGTCATCGGACAATACACCTTCCGCCCGAGCCACAAACTGCCAAAGCCGATAACCAATGCCCCGAACAAAGAAGCCGTGGCAATGTCGACACCCAGGAAAGTCATCAGGCAATAACGACAGGCATGTCCGGCTGCCGCAAGTATCGCAATCATCTTGAAAGCCCGCAACGGAGGATCGGATATGGCTCCAAAACCAATACCCGCTATTGCGGCAAAAAATCCATCGGAAAGAATATCTAAAGCTATCATATCAAACTGTTTTTAACCATTAACAATGTAAACGACAGGCCTATCGCAATGCTGACAATCAGTAGCGCGGCTTCCGTCAATCGGGCAAATCCCGTAAGGATGTATCCCTCTACAATATCAATCACACCGTTGATCAACGGTACACCCGGAACCAGATAAAGCACGCTGGTGGCAAGAGCTATCTCCGAAGTGGTATCAAAAATCAGTGCCGTCGATGCACAAAGCGACGCAACAAAAGCGGAAACAATGAAAATAATATAATGATTGATTTTCTTCTTCTGCATCTGTTGCTTCAGGAAAAGTCCGGTGATGGTAGCCGAAAAGACAATGCCCATAGAAATAATATCGCCACCAAACAACTTACAGAATGAAGCATTGGCAAATCCGACCAGTAAAAGAACAAATAGCGGATCTATTTTCGGTGCCGATATGATTTTGTTGAACTTATCCGACAATTCGTGTAAAGACAGATGTTTGTCGTAAACCTCCCAGCTCAAGGCACTCAACTCTGAGTTGTGTTCAAAACTGATCGGATGGGGAGGGATATCAATCACTTCATTGCAAGCTTCACGCGTCTCGTTGTCGATGATAGTCAGAATGATGTTTTTGTGAAACACACTCAACTTCACATCCACTCCATAGGCTTCTCCGATACGCTTTGAATTACGGATCACACGGGAGGTATGCACACCTGCTCCCATCAAATGGGCCGAATATCCGGCAATGAACTTGGATATGGAAATCAAAGATTCATTTGTAGTCATAAAATTGCTCACTTTTTTAAATCGGGCGCAAAAGTACAAAAAAGAAAGGAAAGAGAAAGCACATAAGTCATTTCATTTCACCAGACTCTCCTTGTCACATTGCTTATCTTTATTATTATTTAGAACTCAACCTAACGAAAGAATTAATAATTGTGCCGTAAGCACACGCAGGAACATCGTCAGCGGATAGACTGTAGCATAACCTACTGCCGGCGCATCACACGATGTCAGATCATTGGAGTAGGCCAACGCCGGTGGATTCGTTGTGGAACCGGCCAACACCCCTATCAACGTATAATAGTTCAGCTTGAAAGCATAACGTCCGATAAAACCGGCCAGCAGCAGGGGAACGACTGTTATAATCATACCGTAAGCGATCCACACATAACCGCCTTCATGGATAATGGTTTCCACAAATCCGTCGCCAGCTCCGAGACCGACACAAGCAAGAAACAGCGAGATGCCGATTTCCCTTATCATCAGATTGGCACTCATAGTGGTATAAGTAATCAGCTTATACTGCGGGCCGAAACGGCTGATAAGAATCGAAACAATCAACGGGCCTCCTGCCAACCCGAGTTTAACCGGTTGGGGAATTCCGGGAAACATAAACGGGATGCTACCCAGGATACATCCCAAGGCAATACCCAGAAAAATAGGAATCAGATTCGGATGATTCAGGCGTTTCATCGAATTACCCAATACCTTTTCTGCATGACTCACCGCCAACTCACTGCCGACAATCGTCACACGGTCTCCCATTTGTAATTGCAACTGGGGACTTGCCACCAGATCCACTCCCGAACGGTTGACGCGGGTGACACTGGCACCGAAATTATTACGAATCTTCAATTGCGCCAATGTCTTACCGTTCAGTTCGGGCTTGGTTATCAGAATTCGGCGTGAAATCAGTTCTTTGTTCAGCTGTTCCCATTCCACTTCGATCGGTTTGCCGAAAAACGCAGTGATCGCCTCTATATCTATCGGAGTCGCAATAACCAATATTTCATCACCCAGATGAAGCTCAGTATCGGAATTTACCAATTCCGACTCTTTCTTTCCGTTCAAATGCCGGATACGCGATACCACAAAATTACGGTTTACCAATGGACGTATATCCTTAATACGTTTACCGTGAAGAGCTTCATTACGGACCTCCAATGAAACAGGACGGACTGTCAACTCTTGTAAATGTCCCAGTCCCTGTTCGGCTTCGGCTTCCTCCTGCTTGGTATTAATACGGAAAAGGTATTTAAGGCCTAACAGCGACATGATGCATCCCACTACGCCCAACGGATAGGCTACAGCATATCCCAAAGCAATCTCCGGTGCATCTATCCCGGTCAGGTCACTGTTGGCCTGTTGCGCAGCACCCAATCCGGGTGTGTTGGTCACCGCTCCCGATAAAATACCTACCATGGTGGTAATCGGTATTCCGGTTATAAAATGCAATGCAAGGGTAATGATGACTCCTGCAAAGACAACGATCATAGCCAACATATTGAGGGTGAATCCTCCTTTCTTAAAAGCGGAGAAGAATCCGGGCCCCACCTGCAATCCGATGGAATATACAAATAAGATAAGTCCGAACTCCTTCAGAAAGTGCAATAAATGCTCGTTCAGATTCAGATTAAAATGTCCGAAGACAATGCCGACAAACAAAATCCAGGTAACTCCCAGAGAGATGCCTGCTACTTTTATTTTACCCAGCATAATGCCAAACGCAATGACCAGCGACAGGATAAGCACGGAATGTGCCACTCCTCCACCCCAAAGGTTGGGGTATCCCTCAAACAGGTTTCTTAAAAGTTCCATAGTATAAAAAGTTATGTTGATTGAATACTTGTTTACATATCCCCGGAGAGTCGATCAGTTACTTCACCCACACCATCCGTACAAGAAAGATTTGCCTTACAGGCCAATTCCCCTTCTTGTATTTTCTTTAGGCAATCGTGACACAAACAGTCCGGGAAATGCTCCTTGATATAAGCACGTTGCAGCGAGTCGAGCTTTACCGTAGCACAATGACATAATAATATATTGTCGTGCCGGCATTGAAACACAGCACCACAACACGGACATACCTTTTTCACAGGCACACCACCTTTCTTTTTTTCCTGATTAAATACTTTTTTCGTACTGCTTTCCTAATCCCACGAGTAAAAACAGCCTTTGATGAACGGCAGGTCTTCTGACTGACTTCTAATCTTGAAGCCTTCCCGACGGAGGTGTTCCCCCCACGTCAGTGGCGAAAGGATTGTTTCAAGATATCGATGAAGCTTCACAGCAGCGGGACTGTCCGGGATTTACACCCGATTCCCTTTTAATCCGAATGACGAAAGTCTTCATTCGAAACCAATTCGGGACAAAGATAAGGATAAAACCAATAGATGAAGAATTGTTAATGAAAAATATAAGATTCTTATACACCCTTTGACAGCGAGAATCCGGCTCCTTTCCATCATCAGTGCCTCAATAAAGGCTGAATCGGCATCTTCCTCTTTGTACCTCTTTTTCATCAAAATAGAGATTCTAAAAGGAGGATGCAGAATGTCAAATTTCCAAAACAAAGCGTCTATCAGGACTTTTATATGTACCTATTAATCGGTATATTTTTTAATTTATTTCTATATAATCTAATAAATGTATATATTTGCAGCCGCTTAGGTGATGCATACCGAACTTTCTGTTCGTTGCATAAAAGGGAATCGGGTGTAAATCCCGAACAGTGCCCGCTACTGTGATCCCCCTGCTCTTCTACTGTTGCCATCATAATCGGAAGAAGATAAGAAAAGCATTTCTACATATACCACTGTCATAGCCTGTAAAGCATGACGGGAAGGTAGCTTTTCAAAAAGGGATAGTCAGGAAACCTGCCGAAGCAGACATAGATAACAGTGCCCTCCCGGGGTCAGGAAGGCCGTTTACTAACACATTATTCAAAAACATCAATGAACAAAAGATGCTTACTGACCATCCTCTTGGGAGGATGCGCGGCAATGGGTGCATTTGCACAACAACACGCGACAGGCAAGAAGACAGAGATGAGTGTTGACCTGAATCCTGTAGTTGTAACAGGTACCGGTACACACCAAAGGCTCAAAAACACACCGGCACCGGTGGAAGTAGTAACCGCCAATGAAATAAAGAAAGCCGGTATCACAGACTTTCAGCAGGCAATGACCATGCTGGTTCCTTCTCTTTCGTTCTCTACCAACTCAATGGGATCTTACCTGATGATGAACGGACTCTCCAATAAATATGTGCTGATTCTGATCAACGGACGTAAACTGACCGGAGATACATCTAATAATATCGACCTCTCACGCATTGATATGAGCCGTGTGAAACGCATCGAAGTGCTGGATGGTGCCGGTTCGTCACTCTATGGCTCTGACGCCATTGCCGGTGTGATCAATATCATCACCAACGAACCGAAAGAACTGATGCAGGTGACTTCTACCACCCGATATGAAGATCATCGCCAACTGACACAAATGGTAAATGCGGATATTGCAACAGAAAAGTTCGGCTCATATACCTCCTATAAACACGAACAAAGTGCAGGATGGCAGAACAGCGATCTGGCATATGTTACTGATAAAAAAGGTAATGTATCGACAGTACCGACCGTATCAGCTACATCCAATGGTTTCCATTCTAATCTGGTAAACCAGAAATTCACGTTCGAACCGACTGAAAAGCTCTTCTATGCTAACGGAGGATACTATTGAAGTTGACGTGACCGCCCTGTATACACAGCGGATATCGATGGAGGTTCCAAGTATGATCTACATTACGAATCGTATAACTTCGGTTTGGGAGGACGTTACAAAATCAACAAGCGTTCTTCCATCCAACTCGATTTGATGAATGATAACTATATGCAGAACTACAAATATACTGTAGCTGACGATAAAAATAAGATTGCTATTGGAGATTACGCCAAAACCAAAGAGCAGCACTTTTATGATGCAGAGCTAAAGGGAATCTTCAACTTTGCCAAAAACAACATGACGGTACTGGGAGTGGATTACCGCTCTGAAAGCCTGGATCGTCCCAGTGCAAGGGTGGACAAGTCAGTGTATACGGCATCTGCTTATGCGCAACACGAAATCAAGTTATGGAACTGTTTGACCGGTATTGCCGGCGTACGCTATGATTATCACGAGCTGGCAGGCGGACGCTTCACTCCGAAGGTGGCTGTGATGTATTCAGTAGGTGCTTTCAATATTCGTGGTACTTACTCCACCGGTTACCGTGCCCCCGGTCTGGACGAACTTTATTATTATATGAATAAAGGTACAACTATCACTCAAGGTAATAAAGATTTAAAAGCAGAACACAGTAATTATTATTCTGTAAATCTGGAATACAATACAAACCGCCTGAATGTTTCTGTTACCGGTTATTTGAATTATATCGGAGATATGATCAATTCTACTACATACAAACTAGCAGATCTTCCTAACGGTGAGGAATTACGTGCAGCAGCCCAGAAAGAATTTAACCTGACAGATGCCGAGGCCAAAAAACTCGCCAATTACAAACTTTATGGTAACCTCGACAAAGGTGTTGTCAGAGGTTTTGAAGTAAACGCAGCCACCAACCTCGGCGCAGGCTTCAGCCTGAACGGAAACTATGCTTACGCTTATGCACGTGGCAAGAGTGTGGACGGTATATGGGGTAACATAGACCGCTCGGTACGCCACACCGGAACCGTAGCAGGAAACTACACACATGCATGGAACGACTATATGCTGAACGTAAATATCAACGGTCGTTTCCAAAGCAAACGCTTCCACCCGGGACATAGCTACGGTGACGCTCCGGGCTATGGCGTATGGAACTTGAATGTGAAACACTCACTGACAGGTTTCCAACACTTGGGACTGGACTTCGGTATGGGCCTCGACAATATTTTCAACAAACGTGATACCCGTCCTAACGGTGTGAACTACGCACTCCTCTCTCCGGGACGTATGGCATATGTAAGTTTAACCCTTCGTTTTAAGAAATAAACAATGAAAACATATATTCTCTCTTTATTCTTGTTAGTTTCCCTCTTCTGCTCTGCGCACGAAGGGGGGAACTTCGTGGCCTCCGATATGCTGGCCGGCATGCAGCCGGGTGATAAAGCCGCCTTGCTTATGGTACACTTCGGCACTACCTATGATGACACCCGCACCAAGACGATCGATGCCATCAATGCGAAAGCCAAAGAAGCATTTCCGCAAATGGAAATGCGTGAAGCTTATACCTCACGTATCGTAATGCGCCGCCTCAAAGCTCGTGGCATTGAAAAACCTAATCTGCTGGAAGCGCTGCTGAAACTTCTCGGAGATGGCTATACACACGTCATTGTGCAAAGCACCAATATCATAGAAGGCGTTGAAATGGAATCATTGAGGCGTGATGTTGCTTCAGTAGCCCGTTTTTTTAAAGAGATCCGGGTAGGTAACCCGCTGCTCTATTCGGTAGAAGATGCTGAGGCAGTAGTAGATATCCTCGGTGCAGGCAAACCGGAAAAAGGAAGTGTAGTACTTGTGGGTCATGGAACCTACACTCCCAGTACCGCCACTTATGCAATGATCGACTACATGCTGAAAGCCAAAGGATTGAAAAACTTTCATGTAGGCACTATCGAGGGTTATCCTACTTTCGACACCATGCTTCAGCAACTCAAAGATAACAAAACGAAACAGGTTACGCTGGTTCCGTTCATGTTTGTGGCAGGTGATCACGCCAATAACGATATAGCCGTCGACTGGAAAGAAGCCCTTGAAAAAGAAGGTTTGAAAGTAGATGTACGTATGCAGGGTTGGGCGAAATACCCGCCATCCAACAACTGTTTATCGATCATGCCCAATTTATGCTAAAGCATGAAATGGTGGATATAATGAAGAAAAAGCCAAATATGCAAAAGACAAAGACGAATGAAAGAATCATATTAGCTGCATTGGGGAGTGCTCTATTACTTCCCTCACAGGCACAACAGAAAAATAAAGAATATACTAACTTCAACGATTCTGTATTTTCAATCAACGAAGTAGTAGTGGCAACCAACTACAGACGCAAGACCGATGCTTTGAAACTGGATGTTCCGGCAAAGTTCATTCCTATTTCAACAACTCCATTACTTCCGGAATGCTTGAGAAACGAAACATCCGGGATATACAGGAAGCCTCCGTTTCCTTCCCGGTGTGCGCTTTCGTACCTCTTACGGAGCGTTTACCCAATTCTCAATCCGTGGATTCGATAATTCTGTAATCATGGTAGACGGGGTACGTGACGAACGCTCGTCTATTGACAACTCTTATCCGTTCATGGACTTATCGGCTGTGGAAAGCATCGAACTGTTAAAAGGTCCGGCTTCAGTACTCTACGGACAATCCGCTGTGGGTGGTGTCCTTAATATTGTCCGCAAGGCTCCTGTAAGCAAGCAAAGTGTCTATGCCCGCCTGGCTTATGGCAGTTACTATAACAAGCAGGCCACAATGGCTTTGGGTGGTAAACTGATAGGACCATTGAACTACCGTGCCAGCGTCAATTGGCAGGATCAGGAGGGATGGAGAAGCAATGCTACCAAACGTCTCTCCGGCTATCTGGCCTTAGGAGGGCATTTGACAGAAAATGACGAATTGGATATCCGTATCGGAGCTAACCGCGATTTCTATCCGACAGAAATCGGTTTACCTCCCACAATGTCTTATGACATCCTCTCAGCCACAGACGGCAGCAAATATCTGAGTAAGGGGGATGCCCTGCCCGGACTGAACAAGAAAGCCCGCTACAACAGTGAATCGGACTTTATGTACAACCGTGGATTCAATGCTTCTGCCATGTATAAGCACACATTCAGCGAAGCTTTCAAATTGATGGAGAAATTGTCTTATACCTATGACGACATTGACTACTTCGGTACCGAATCACTGGACTACCTCACAAGCGACCGTCCCATCTATGATCATTATTACATGACCAAAGACAAACAGGGCAATGATACCAAAAAGTATATCTGCCTGGACTCTATCTACTACAGTTACCCGCTACGCTTTTCACATATCGCTAAAACTGTGAACAATCAATTGGAGGCAAGCGGAAAGTTCTATACGGGAGACGTTGCACACAACTATTTGGGCGGTTATTCTTTTGTATCCTTGATGCGTGACTCTTATATGGCCTATGGCAATGGAAGCACCGGAGCCACCGGTCCCGGAACCACAGGACATGGCTCGGTATACAACCCTCACAGCATTGGTTGGATGGAAGCTCCTTTCAGATTTGTTACTGCACAGAAAACATTTACCCACGGATTTTATCTGCAAGACTTGGTGGAATTCAGTGATAAACTGAAAATGATGCTGGCCGGACGTTACGATCTTTTTATGTATAAGACTGCTAACCTGAACACCAGTGACGGAGGACGCCATTATGATAAACCGGATGACGATGCTTATAATAAAATAACCAATGGTGCCTTCACCTTCCGTGCCGGATTGGTATATCTGCCTATTGAAAAACTATCTGTTTACGGTTCATACGGTACTTACTTCAAGCCTATCCGCGCATTTTATGACGCTAACACCATTTATATCGACAAGGATGGAAAAGAGTTCACTCCCGTAAATGGTAAAGAGGTATTCAAGCCGGAGAAAGGTTTCCAGGTAGAAGTGGGTGCACGATACGAGATCACACGTACATTGCAGACTAACGTAAGTTTGTTCTATATCAATAAGGATAATATCCGCCAGACTCTTGCCAACAAAGGCGATATTGCCAACGGCGTAGAACTGGACAAGAAAGTTGTGGGACAAGTAGGCAGAATGGATTCCAAAGGATTCGATATTGACATTACCTGGAGTCCCATCTACAACTTGTCGATGAGCGCCGGATACGGATATACCGATGCAAAGGTACGCGATTTAGCCGACAACCCTTATATGCCGACCACTTCAAGCAAAGGCAAACAATATGCCTACATTCCTAAAAACACATTCTATGCTTTTGGCGCTTACACCGTATCCAAAGGCGTGTTAAAGGGACTGGGAGTAAACTTTTCTACCAGTTTTCAGGACAAAGTATACCGCAACTCGGATAATACGAGCTCGTTCGATGCTTACTGGCTGACCGACCTCGGTTTCTCTTATACATTAAAGAGCAATGTGCGCCTGGGAGTCAACATCAATAATCTGTTCAATAAAGAATACTGTAATCAGGCACTTGGTAATCAGTTAATACCAAGCATGCCTCGTAACTTCATGCTTTCCGCATCTTATACTTTATAATGATGATCACGAAATTCATGTATACCATTCACAGGGTACTGGGCACACTGCTCAGTATCCTGTTTTTAGTTTGGTTCCTATCGGCTTTTGTCATGATGTACCACGGATTTCCACGTGCATCACAAGCTGAAAAATTAGAAAAGCTGGAGCCTCTGTCTCCTTCTCTGCCTTCTGTCAGTGAAATTACTTCTCGCCTGCCCGAAGGAGAAAAAGTTAAGGGAATCCGTTTAGACCGATACCTCGGACAAACCATATTCCATATCCGTACGGACAAAGGTGAACACAATCTTCCGGCCGACTCCGTTCAGGCACTTCCGGTTATAGACGGAAGCCGCATCCACCGGGTAGCCTCTCTATGGTGTAACGCACCGATAGACAGAATCGATACTTTGAACCGACTGGATCAATGGATACCCTTCGGCAGTCTGAAAAGAGAGTTTCCCATCTATAAATTTCACTTTGCCGACACAGAAAAGCACCAGCTATACATTGGTTCGCAAAGCGGAGAAGTCTTGCAGTTCACTACCCGTAACGAACGTTTCTGGGCATGGCTGGGAGCCATTCCTCATTGGGTTTATTTTACTTGGCTCCGCCAAGATGCCGCTTTATGGAGCATTACGGTAATCTGGTTATCCGGTATCGGATGCCTGATGACTATTGCCGGATTGTGGGTAGGTATTGATGTATGGCGTCGATCACGAAAGCAAAAAGGAAAATTCTCACCCTATCGTAAAAAGTGGTATCACTGGCATTATGTAACGGGAATTGTTTTTGGACTTTTTGTTCTGACATTCTGTTTCAGCGGTATGATGTCACTGGCGGAAGTGCCGGCATGGATCAGCAAACCGGTATTGGACAGGAACCCCACACGGGAAATAAAGAAGGGAGCACCCAAACCGGATCAGTATCTATTGGATTATCGGCAAATACTAACCGAATATCCGGACGTACGCCAGGTGGAATGGAGTAATTTCCGTTCAAAACCCTACTACATAGTAAAACGGAGTGAAGGAGATCTGTACATCGATGCCTCCGACTCTCTGCCCCATCCGTTGAATTTGGACAAAAAACAGGTTACTGACGCAGTAAGGACAATCCATGGGGACAGCATCCATCTGAAGGTCGAATTGATTGATAAATTCGAAACTTACTACCGCGACATGAGTAGGATGTATCGCGACCGCAGTTTATTACCGGTATGGAAAATCACAGTAGACGATCCCGACCACAGTTGTTATTACATTCATCCGGAAACAGCCACAGTCCGATACGTCAATAGCACTGCCCGTTGGAAATACTGGATGTATACCGCTTTGCACAGACTACGCATACAAGGACTGAACTCCTCTCCTACACTTCGTAAAAGTGTACTGTGGGTATTGCTGCTTGGCGGCACGGTTTGTTCATTAAGCGGAGTTGTACTCGGAGTGAGATATATCGAACGAAAATGCAGAAAGAAAACAAGAAGATAACATGAAAGTATTGACCTTATTTCGTCATAAAGAACACTGTACATAGCCGGAAGCGTATTGCTTCTGGCTATTGCCTTTACTATCGGCTACCGCTATTGGATGGCCCCGACACGGATCCTGATTGTCAATCCGCTACCGGCACAAGCTGCCGACATAGTATTGAACAACGATAGCCGGAATATAGAAGTTACTTGCATACAAACCGAAAATTTGAGTCCTTTAAGGGCTATGATGCCGTAGTTCTCTATGGACGCAGCCTCAACCTGAACGATCGACAAATGAAGGAGGCGGAACGTCCGCATCGGCCGGTATTCCACTTTTCACGATTTCACTGCGTAACTTCAATACAATTATCAACAGGAATATCACCCTGAGCAGGAAGCCATGCTTATGCAATATTTCGGGATGCCTGCCGACAGAATTACCGGAACGGATTACGTTATCTCCGACACATTGCCACACCGACACGCTGGAACATTGAAACTTTTGATGCCCCTCTTCGCCTACCCAACAATCTATTTTATCATCAAGAATATGGAAAATACTTCGAGACTCAGAAAGCCCTTGAACAATACCTGCGTCAAAAAGGTATTTTCCATGAAAACGGACCTAAAATCGCTTTCATCTCCGGAGTCAGTTTTCCAATGGAAGGTAACAGAGCACATGTAGACACATTAATATCCAAAATGACACAAGCCGGATTTAATGTTTATCCCATAGCAGGAAAGGAAAAGCGGGAAGAGATGCTACGTTCTCTACATCCGGATGCATTGGTTTACCTTCCCATGGGAAGACTTGGAGATGATTCGCTGATTAACTGGCTGCATACCGAAAATATCCCCATTTTCAATCCTTTCCCCCTTATTCAGTCACGGGAAGAGTGGCTTGATCCGATGAAACCCGTCAGTGGCGGAACCCTTACAGCTCGTGTCCTCGTCCCCGAAATAGACGGAGGAATGACACCTTTGTTAATTGCTACACAGAATTTACACAAAAGCGGATATTATCTGCACGAACCGGAAATGGAAAGAGTGGATAACTTCATCAGCCATGTACACAAATATCTGGATTTACGTACTAAACCCAACTCGGATAAACGTATCGCCATCTGTTACTTCAAGACACCGGGCAAAGATGCATTATTGGCCAGTGGAATGGAAGTGATTCCGTCACTTTACAACTTTCTGAAAAGGCTACGCACCGAAGGTTATGATGTCAGCGGGCTTCCTGCTACTGTCGAGGAGTTCGGCAAACAAATCTACCGGGATGGAGCTGTAATGGGTTCATACGCTACCGGAGCTCAAGAAAAGTTTCTACAGACAGCCCATCCGGTTTGGCTGACTAAAACACAGTATGAAAAGTGGGTACATGAAGTAATCGAACCGGATAAATACAAAGAAGTTACTGAACGTTACGGAGATGCTCCGGGCCATTTACTGACCGGAACAAACCCTCAAGGAGAAGCACAATTAGCCATTGCCTGCCTCCGCTTCGGCAACATCCTGCTTTTCCCTCAGCCCCGTCCTGCATTGGGGGACGATGATTTCAAACTCGTTCATGGCATGCCGGTCGCACCGCCGCACAGTTATCTGGCACCTTACCTATATGTACAAAAAGGGTTTCAGGCAGACGCGTTAATTCATTTCGGCACGCATGGCAACCTTGAATATACTCCGGGGAAAAATGTAGCCCTTTCTCATAATGATTGGGCAGATGCTTTGGTAGGCGACTTACCTCACTTCTATTATTATACTACCGGTAACGTAGGTGAAGGTATCATTGCCAAACGTCGCACTCATGCTGTGCTTGTCACCCACTTGACTCCTCCCTATGTGGAAAGCGGAATGCGTCAACGATACACTTCTTTACTGGAAGACATTCACAAAATACTTTCCGAAGACATAGAGAAAAACCGGACTTTGGGAATCCGCATAAAAAAAGAGGTCATAAAGTTGGGGCTACATCGTGACCTCAAATTAGATTCTGTATCCAGTCGTCCTTATACCACCGAAGAACTGGAACGTATTGATCTATTTGCCGAAGAGATAGCCAATGAAAAAACGATTGGAGCTTATTATACCCTCGGTGAAACCTATTCTGCGAGAGACCTGCTTACCACCACACTTGCAGTCAGTGCCGATCCTTTAGCCTATCAAATGGCGAAACGTGATCGCGATAAAGGTAAAATTACGACCGAACAGTTACAAGATTTTGGCTACATCACCCATCACTATTTACCCATAGCCAAACAACGGTTAATCCCCTTGTTACAAAATCCGCCTAAGGATACCACAGGGATCGCCCCCGAATTGCAAGAGGCACTCCGTTATCATGCGCTTTTAGTTTCATCCACCGGTAACGAATTGAACGCCATGCTACGCGGATTAAAAGGTGGCACAGTATTTCCGGCTCCCGGTGGAGATCCGGTACTCAATCCGAATGTCCTGCCGACGGGACGGAACATGTATAGTATCAATGTAGAAACAACTCCGGGCATATTGTCATGGGAAGAAGGCAAACGATTGGCAGAAGCCACACTGAAAGCCTATCGTGAGAATCACAACGGAGAGTATCCACGAAAAGTAAGCTACTCTTTTTGGGCCGGTGAATTTATCACGACCGAAGGGGCTACGCTGGCACAAGTATTCTGGATGTTAGGCGTAGAACCTGTACGCGACAAAATGGGACGTGTGGTCGATCTACGCTTAGTGCCTTCCTCAGAGTTAGGCCGGCCCAGAGTCAACGTCGTCGTACAAGTGTCGGGGCAACTACGTGACATAGCGGGTTCCCGACTGACTATGCTAACCGATGCCGTTCGCCTTGCTTCGGCCGCAGACGACAAAGCATACCCTAATTATGTCTCTTCCGGTACACGCTTGCAGGAAAAACTGCTGGTAGAAAAAGGAGTATCACCCAAAAGAGCACGTGAGATGTCAGTCATGCGTGTATTTGGTCCTGTCAACAGTGGATATAGTACCGGTATGATGGCATATACAGAAAAGAGTGACCGATGGGATCATGAATCGGAGTTAGTAGACGGATATCTGAACAATATGGGAGCCGCCTATGGTGATGAAGAGAACTGGGGAGGTATGCAAAAAGACCTTTTTGCTTCCGCCCTTTCCGAAACTGATGTAGTGATACAACCCCGGCAAAGTAATACCTGGGGACCACTTTCACTTGACCATGTATACGAATTTATGGGAGGTCTGTCGTTGACAGTGAAGACACTGACCGGTAAAGAACCGGATGCCTTAATGGCTGACTATCGCAATCGAAACAACAAACGGATGCAGAATATCAACGAAGCAATCGCTGTAGAGGCGAGAGCTACCGTGCTCAACCCAACTTTCGTGAAAGAACGGATGAAAGGAGGTGCCACCACCGCGCAAATGTTCGGTGAAATATTCCGTAATATCTTCGGATGGCATGCCACCCGTCCATCGGCAATGGATAAAGAGATCTTCAACGATCTCTATAAAATGTACATTGTAGATGAAAACCATTTGGGTATCCGGGACTATTTCCAAAGAATTAATCCGGCTTCTTATCAGGCAATGACCTCAGTCATGCTTGAAAGTGCCCGGAAAGGATACTGGAAAGCGAGCGACGAACAATTGAAAGTAACAGCCCGACTACATGCGCAAATCACCCGCGAAGCCGGTGCCGCCTGTACAGAATTTGTATGCGATAACCGAAAGCTTCAGCAATTTGTAGAAGGTCACTTGGACAACAATGATTCTGAAAGTTATCGTCTGGTTATGCAAGAAGTCCATCAGGCAGGAAACGAAAAAGGAAAAGATATCGTATTGAAAGAGGAGAAACTCACGAAAACGGAAAACCGGAAAAAGAATGTGGTAAATGGCATCCTTACGGGCGTTATTGTTCTTTTAGTATTCGGTGGAGTAATATACCTGCTGAAACGTAAAAAATAAGTTTATGGAACATATCATTCATTTACTAATCGGTTTCATCGTTTTAAGTTTCCTTCTCAAAACCGGTTTCTATCCGCGATGGGGAATCTGGTTGTCAGCACTTGTCTATACGGTTTTCCTTATTTGTATAGGTCCATGGGCTACGGAACAATCGCCAACAGAGATAAACTCTCTGCTGGCCTCTGCCCCACACATACTGACCCTTTCAGTATATGTCACGCTCGAAGCCTCAATAATGATCGCTTTTTGCTTCAACTGTTTTGCAGACACCTCAAAACAGCGGACACTTTTCCAACGGACAGTTACATACATATTGAATTTTTATCCCGGACTGCTAATGGCGGGCATACTAACCTATCTGCTTATACAGTTGTTCTTCGCTTTTCCGGGAGTCAGCTTCGGACTGATCACCGGCATCTCTTCAGTTGCTGTTTTTATACTGATATCTGGACTGAGCCTACTCTTGAAAAACATAGTAGGAGAACGGAAATTACGACTTGAAATACTCTTTATCACCAATCTGTTTATCGTACTGCTTAGTGTCGTTAGCACAGGAAACAACTAAAGAAATAACAATTATAAATATGGAAACAATATCAAATGCGCTTTTCTGGATATCCAACGGGCTACTTGTCCCGGTGGTAGTTCTGTTGTTACTATTCTTTGCGCGTGCTGTACTGCTTGCCGGCGGCAGGCGGCTTCTTCGGAGAATTTTATCGTAGGGTACATACTCAAAAATCTCTTGCCGAGCAGTTGGAAGAACTGACTCCCGACAATATCGAAGAAAAAGCAAATTCCCTTACCGGAGACAGAAGTACCCCCCTACAACGCTGTGTATACAAGCTTTATACGCATCGGGACAATGCAGCTTATTGTGAGCGATTGCTTGCTAACTTTGAAGTAGATGCCGAACAAGAATTGGGACGTTCACGTACATTTGTCAAGCTGGGTCCCATGCTCGGACTAATGGGTACATTAATCCCAATGGGTCCCGCACTTGTAGGTCTGGCCACAGGAGACATTGCTTCAATGGCCTACAATATGCAAGTAGCATTTGCCACCACTGTAGTAGGTATGGTTATAGCTGCTATCGGAGTGGTCACCCTGCAAATCCGGCAACGTTGGTATGCCCGTGAAATAAACGACCTTGAATTTATCAGTAAAACCCTAATCCATGGCACGAAACAAACTTCTACACAACCAGAATGATACTGACCCGATGGGAACAGTAGCCAACTTATTCGATGTAGCCATGGTTTTTGCTGTGGCATTGATGGTAGCACTCGTCAGCCGATTCAATATGACCGAAATTTTCTCCAAAGAAGATTATACGATGGTAAAGAATCCCGGACAAGAGAACATGGAGATTATCACAAAAGAAGGTAAAGAGATTAAACGATATACTCCATCCGAACAGAAAGAATCATCCGGTAAACGAGGAAAGAAAGTAGGTGTAGCCTATGAACTCGAGAATGGAGAGATCATTTATGTCCCTGAATAAAGGGCAGAAAAAGGATTAATCCGTATCTTTGCCGTTCAAGCCGGTATAGGTATAGTTCAAGCCGGAAATGAATCCAAGAATTTCACTATAGATTATCATTATGAAACAATCCAAAATTATCGTAGCCGGCATTGGGCCGGGAAGCGAACAAGATATCACTCCTGCCGTGCTCGCCGCTGTACGCGAAGCAGATGTAGTGGTGGGATATAAATATTATTTCCGTTTTATACGTGATTTTGTCCGTCCGGACGCCGAGTGTATCGACACCGGGATGAAACGCGAACGTGCCCGCGCCGAACAGGCTTTCGAATATGCCGAACAAGGAAAGACCGTTTGTGTCATTAGCTCCGGAGATGCCGGTATCTATGGCATGACACCCTTGATCTACGAAATGAAACGCGAACGTCAGAGTAACGTAGAGATCATTGCCTTACCGGGAATCAGCGCTTTCCAGAAAGCGGCCTCACTACTTGGTGCACCGATCGGGCATGACTTCTGTGTCATCTCTCTATCAGACCTGATGACACCATGGGAACGTATCGAGCGCCGTATCCTCGCTGCAGCCCAGGCCGACTTTGTGACGGCTGTATACAATCCCAAGAGTGATGGGCGCTATTGGCAAATTTATCGTCTGCGCGAAATCTTTCTGCGCGAAGGACGCTCACCGGAAACCCCTGTAGGCTATGTTCGGCAGGCTGGTCGTGAAGAACAGGAAATACACATCACCACTCTCGCCGCATTCGATCCGGAAACTGTGGATATGTTTACGGTCGTTCTGATTGGTAACTCACAAACATATACATTTAACCAAAACATAATTACTCCACGGGGATACTATCGCGAAACACGCAGTGAGGCAACCGGTATCGGACAAGACATCATGATACGCAGTTTCCGCACCATCGAGACGGAATTGAAGAACCGTGATATTCCACTCGACCGGAAATGGGCCTTATTGCATGCTATCCATACGACAGCCGACTTCGAGATGGAACGTTTGCTTTACACTGATCCCAATGCTGTGGCCTCTCTCTATGACGCCATCCGCACAGGAAATCTGCGGACTATTGTAACAGATGTAACGATGGCAGCTTCCGGCATCCGTAAAGGTGCATTGCAGCGTCTGGGTGTAGAAGTGAAATGTTACTTGAACGATGAAAGAGTAGCCGAAATGGCAACTTCAAAGGGGATCACCCGTACACAAGCGGGCATCCGCCTGGCTGTGGAAGAACATCCTGATGCACTCTTTGTCTTTGGTAATGCCCCCACAGCACTGATGGAACTTTGTGATCTGATCCGGAAAGAGAAAGCGCAACCGGCAGGTATCGTAGCCGCTCCCGTAGGGTTTGTCCATGTAGAAGAGTCAAAACACATGACAAAGCCCTTCACCCGCATCCCCAAACTGATTGTGGAAGGACGCAAGGGCGGAAGTAATCTGGCTGCCACCCTGGTAAATGCCATTCTTTGCTATCCCGATGCGGAACAACTCAGACCCGGAAGAGACGTATAGCAGACGACCGGTATACAGACGTTTTATTTATTAGAATCGTTCATTATATAAAAAGAATGAAGACCTCAGAAACAACCCGACCTACTCTTTCTTCTCTCCCTGTCGGGAAGAGAGCGGAAGAGGGTACACCCCATAACCTTTTCACCGTTATAGGTCTCGACGACAGTCCTTCGCCTTACCTCTCACCTTCCGTCAAGGCATTGATAGACCAAGGATGTGTCTTTTCAGGAGGAGCGCGCCATCACGACATTGTTGCCCCACTGCTCCCTGCCGGAGCAAAGTGGATCGACATCACCGTTCCTCTCGACCAGGTATTCGCCCGTTATGCAGGACATCCCCATATCATTGTCTTTGCTTCGGGTGACCCTATCTTTTTCGGCTTTGCCAACACGATCCGCCGACGTCTGCCCGATGCGGAGATTCGGCTCTATCCCTCTTTTAACTCTTTGCAAACGCTGGCACACCGATTAGTGATGCCCTACGATGATATGCGCACCATCTCCCTTACCGGACGTCCATGGCATGGATTTGATCGTGCATTGATAGAACGTACTCCCAAGATGGGAATCCTCACCGATCGCGAACATACGCCTGCTACCATTGCAAGCCGGATGCTGGACTATGGTTACAACGATTATACCATGTACATAGGTGAACATCTGGGACATCCGGCAAAAGAACTGATTCGCCGGATGACGCTTGAAGAGGCAGCCGCAGAAACATTTGAATATCCCAATTGCCTGATTTTAACTACAGGTGACGGACTGCAATCTGTAAACGGAGGAATACTCTCCCCTCGCTTCTTCGGCATCCCCGACGAAGCATTCGAACTGCTTGACGGACGTGCCCGGATGATCACCAAAGCCCCTATCCGCCTGCTCACCTTGAGTGCCTTGGAACTAAACCGACGGACTTCTTTCTGGGATATCGGCTTCTGCACCGGCTCCGTCTCTATCGAAGCCCGATTACAATTTCCCCATCTGCATGTCACATCTTTTGAGATCCGCCCCGAAGGCAAGCGACTGATGGAAATCAACAGCCGGCGTTTCGGTACTCCGGGCATTACCACCGTCATCGGTGACTTTCTTGAAACAGATACCGCCATTTATCCCTGTCCCGATGCAGTTTTTATCGGCGGACATGGCGGACGGCTGAAAGAAATCATATCCCGGGTCCGGCATAAGCTTCTTCCCGGAGCACGCATCGTTTTCAACTCCGTATCCGAAGAAAGTAAAACGCATTTCATCGAAGCCGCCAACGAATCCGGACTTTGTTTTCTCGGCGGAACAAGAGTCGCAATAAATGAATATAATCCAATAGAGATCCTGGTGGCTTCAGCTCCGGACTCTCCTTATCTATAAAAATATATGAAAACAGCCATTATTGTCATATCAGAAGCCGGCATAGCACTGGCCAAGACACTGGAACAGGAACTTCCCGAATCAGAGATCTTTTCTACCGGCACAGACACAGATTGCCACTCTATTTCCAATCTTCAGGAGGCCGTTCCTGAGATATTCCATAAATTCGATGCTATTATCTTCATCGGAGCTATGGGAATTTGTATCCGTGCCATTGCTCCCCATATTGAAGACAAGCATAAAGATCCCGCCGTTGTCTGTGTAGACAGCACAGGACGTTATGCTGTCTCTGTCCTGTCCGGACATATTGGTGGAGCCAACGGACTGACCCGGTATGTGGCAAGCATTCTGGGAGCCGAACCTGTGATTACCACCCGGAGTGACCGTACCGGTCTTTGGGCCCTCGATACTCTTGGCAAAAAATACGGTTGGCAAACAGTCCCGGCCGAATCATCGGATATGAATCATCTGATCACACTCTTTGTAGATTGCAAACCAACAGCTCTATTACTCGACATTCGCGACGAAGGCACAACACAGTTGGAACATACCTTGCCTCCTCACGTCGATGTATTCTACAAATTTGAGGATATGGATCTCCGGAAATATGACTTGCTCCTGCTTGTCACTCCATTTATTTACAACACCTCTGACACTCCGGCACTCTACTACGTCCCACCGGTATTGCATATGGGAGTCGGACTGGCCCGCGATGCCCATCCGGTGGATACCGTCATTACCCATCTGATGGATGTTGTGGTGCAAGCCAACATGATCCCTCTTGCCATACGTACCGTATCTTCCATTGAAGAAAAAAAAGACGAACCCGTGCTCAAACTACTTGCAGAGGCTTATCAGACCCGGCTTTACACCGCCAGTCAACTCAGCAAAATAGAGGTGCCCACTCCAAGTGAAGTGGTCAACAAGCACATGGGTACTCCCAGTGTATCCGAAGCCTCTGCCCTACTCTCTTCCGGAGGCGGTCCCTTACTCCTGCCCAAACAAAAAGGCGCTAACTTTACTGTAGCCATCGCCATGGACGCCGCCTCCGTACGTCAGGGGCACATCGAAATTGTCGGAGCCGGTCCCGGCGATCCGGAGCTGATCTCCGTACGCGGACGTCGCTTTCTCGAAGAAGCCGACCTGATACTTTATGCCGGCAGTCTCGTCCCCCGCGAACTGACAGAATGTGCCAAAGCCGGTGCTACCATACGCAGTTCGGCTTCCATGACTCTCGAAGAGCAATTTGCCTTGATGAAAGAGTTTTATGACCGTGGACAGTTGGTAGTCCGTCTGCATACAGGCGACCCTTGTATCTATGGTGCCATCCAGGAGCAAATGAATTTCTTCGACCAATATGGTATGCATTACCACATCACTCCGGGGATCTCTTCATTTCAGGCTGCCGCCGCTGCTCTCAATCCCAATTCACCATTCCGGAGGGTACAGACCATCATCCTCACTCGCGGTGAAGGTCGTACACCGATGCCCAAGAGAAACTCAGCCTGCTGGCACGTTCGCAAAGCACCATGTGCATCTTCCTCAGCGCAGGCGTAGTCGATCAGGTTCAGCGGAGCTCCTCGAGCACTATCCGCCCACTACACCTGTAGCTGCCTGTTATCATCTGACCTGGAAGAGACGAACGCATCTTTCGCGGACAATTGCAGGATTTAGCTAAGATCGTAAACGAAAACCATCTGACTCTGACTACCATGATTGTCGTAGGCGATGCCATCGATAATCGGGAAGGACTGTCACGACTATATTCTCACCAATTTAAACACTTATTCCGTAAATAATCATGATACTTATATTTGGAGGAACCACTGGAAGGACGGGCTGCCGTCAATGTAATCGAAGAAGCCGGGAAACCTTATTATTACTCAACCAAAGGTGACGAACAGGATATCTACCTGCATCATGGCATACGCCTGAGCGGCGCCATGACCGGAGAACCCTGAAAGCTTTCTGTCGCCAAAACGACATTCGCCTTTTAATAGATCCGCCCACCTTTGCCGAAAAGCTGCATGATACAGTAACCGATGTTGCGCATGATCTCGGCATTCCCTGCATTCGATACGAACGCATTTACGACCGCTCTTACCTCAACCCGATTTTCGAAGACAACTGCGACCCTGATGATTTGCCTTTTAAATTTGAATATGACAATCGGGATCTGTTGCGCGAGTTGAAGAAAGAAAAAGAGGGTCACAGATTTCTTTTCCTGACAGGTGTCCAGTCCATCGCCCGATTCAAATCTTTATGGACCAAGAAGAAGTATGAATGTTACTTCCGTATTCTCGACCGTGACAGCTCCCGTGAAATAGCCCGTCAAGCCGGATTCCCGGAAGATCATCTGGTGTACTATCATCCCGAAACGGAGAATCTGCCCCAACTCCTGCAAGAACTGTCTCCCCAGGCAGTCGTCCTGAAAGAGAGTGGGAAGTCCGGAGGATTCACCGAAAAGAAAGACATGATCCTGGAATATGGGGCAACTCCTTACATCCTTCTCCATCCCGAATTAGAATATTACGATATAACAGTAGACGGAGTAAACAGTCTCCGCCGTACCCTTGAGAAAATGCTGCCCGATTACTTCCCATTGCGTAGCGGACTCACTACCGGGAGTTGTGCCGCAGCCGCTGCCATAGCTGCTTTTCGAAAACTGAAAAATCCCATACTCGAGGATTTTAACCGGAATATCCATACCGTCCTTCCCAGTGGCGAAACGATTGAAATTCCTTGCCAATCCGTATCCGGAACATTCTCCGACGAGAAAATTGAAGTCAGCGCTACCGTCATCAAAGATGGAGGAGACGACCCCGATGTAACCAGTGGGCTGCCGATTGTAACCACTTTAACCCTGAACCTCGCAGAAGCGAAACAGGCTAATAACGCACCTGTACAAACTCCGGAAACATGGGAGTTCGTCTTCCATGGTGGCCCGGGTGTAGGAACAGTTACCCTGCCGGGACTCGGGCTCGAAGTAGGTGGTCCGGCCATCAACGCTACTCCCAGGCAAATGATTATCGACAATCTGAGGAATTGCATCCGGTACTACTATCGATACCTGCCAAACGTTCCCATCCATGTCACCATCTCAGTTCCCGGAGGTGAAGAAGTCGCCGCACGTACTTTCAACCCCCGGCTGGGTGTCGTAGGCGGAATCTCCATCATCGGTACCAGTGGTATTGTGAAACCCTTTTCTTCCGAAGCTTTCGTCCGTTCCATTCGTAAGGAGATGGAAGTGGCACGTGCTACAGGTGCTTGCCGCATTGTCATCAATTCGGGAGCCAAAAGCGAAAAATATATTCGCAATCTCTATCCGGAACTTCCGCCGCAGGCTTTTGTGCACTATGGCAATTTCATAGGCGAAACGATCGGAATTGCAGCCGAACTCGGCATCTCGCGGCTGACCTTGGGAGTGATGATGGGTAAAGCTGTGAAACTGGCGGAAGGGCACCTCGACACACACAGCAAGAAAGTCACTATGAACAAGGAGTTCCTCAAAGAAATTGCCCGACGGTGTGGATGTACCCCCTCCAGCATAGAGGCAATCGACCATATCATTCTGGCACGTGAACTTTGGAACACTCTTCCTGAAACCGAACTGCAGGCTTTCTGTTCCCTGTTGATCGAACAATGCCACCGCCACTGCGATGTGCTGCTCCCCAATGGAGAACTAACCATCCTTCTGATTACCGAAGAAGGAAAAATCATACAGTAAGTTCCTGTCTAAATTAAATCGGTCATAAAAGATCGATTTAACTTAGACTGACAAATAACCAAGAACATACCCTGTTTTGAGGTTAATCCACTGAATGTTAGCAATCTCTATTTTTCAATTTCTATTATGATCCTTCCCATTCAATAAAGTTTAAACCGAATACAATAAAAAAGCAATATAATCCAAGCAGTAATACAAGGTTTATTGCATTTATAGAATATAATTATCAAAACATGAAGTTTAATAGAAAGGAAAAAACTTTTATTATGAAGAAAACTTATTTATGGACGGCCATGCTTTGCACGGCAATAGCATTTTCGGCATGCAAATCCAATAAAGCCGGACAGGACACCGCAAGCGAAGCAAAGACTGAAGAAGCAGTTATACCGGGAAGTGATAAAGACGAACACGGTTGCGTCGGCTCTGCCGGATACGTATGGAGTGAAGTGAAGAAAGATTGTATTCGTCCCTTCGAAGCAGGACTGAAAATCAGCGAAACCCAAAAAGACAACGCTACTTACGCCACTTACATCGTATTTGCTGCCGACTCTGTGCAAGCAGAACTCTACACACCCGAGTCTGAAGGAAGTATCCTGCTCGAACGTGCGGACAACCAATGGAAAAACGATACGATCAGCGTCAGTTGCAAGAACGGTCAATGGAGCATTTCTAAACAGAAATAAAAAAACACCTCGCCCCGAAAAAGCTGTCTCAAATTAGATAATCGCTAATTTACCGGCCGGTAACATCGTCATCTCGATTTTTCTTTGCAATGTAGAAGCCCGATCCGGGCGCATCCACTCTACGCAAAATAAGTCCATCCCGGTCAGACTAACCTCGACGGGCGAGGTTTACTGTTTGTATTTGCCCCGATGAATATTTCATCAGGACAAATACAAACTGTCTACAATCAGGATAATGCCGCAATCCCCGTTCCTATCAGATTGGCATTATCCATACTATTAATATGAACTTCGACATCTTCCAGTTCAAGCTCACGAAGAAGTTCCTGCAATTTCTCCATTACAAGGATATTATAGTTTTTATCTTTCCGACTTTCACTCCAGAAAAGACTGCCCTCGGCAATCAGACAAACCCGATGGATATCTCGATTATACGATTTCAGCAATGCGATTAATCCGGCAAGAGAGGCAGCGACGAGCTGGGCCGATCTGTTATAGATCCAATGGGCTACCTGAACATAGATATCTTTGTGTATATCAGGATAATTCATAATAGCAGTCAGTTTCCTTGCATCAAATTTCTCTTCAAATTCTTCCAAAGGGAAAGCTGCTTTCAGGATATCCCCCAGATACATGCCGGATACCGCTTTCTCAAAACGCTGTTTACCCAAACTGTCAGAAGTTGCGTCAACAGTATCGTCCACCGCAGTCAGGAAGGGAGGATAAAAGTTTCCCGATTCCAGATTGACCGGAATCAAGCCTTGTACGTGACATTCCGGGTCCAACTTCGTTATCTTGTCAGACGGAATAAAAGTTGCCATATTTGTACCTGTCCCTACAATCAGGCCAATATAAGCATCATAGCTTTTGTCGGTAAGCCCGGCAAATAAACTGGCAATCGTGTCATTCAGCACTTTAACTCCTGTAAATCTGATTTTATTTTTTTCATTCAGATAGTCGAGTAAGGGTTTCCCAACAAACTGTCCCACCATTTCCCGAATGTCTACCCCCTTGGTCCAACGAAGCAATCTTGCATCGCCTCCCGGTATCGATTCGGTCGGATAAGAAAAACAATAACCGATAGGCATTTCCTCTTCCCGCTTTATTTCAACAATCAGGTCGGCCAACTCTTTGAACAACTCTTCACGGGTATAACCGGGTGACTTCATAATCGACATATCCTTCTTCCAACCATTATTGGGATAGATGATTGGCTTTTCGGTTGAGAAATCGACAATTGCCACTCTATAGTTGGTACCTCCCAGGTCCAGAACCAAAGCCTTGCCTTTAACATCGGTCGCCTTAGGTAAAATAAAGGTAGGAATACATTGTATTTCAGCATTATTCTTATTTAATCCCTCTTCCACTTTCTCCCGGAATGCGTGTGCGATTCCCTTCAGTTGTTCATTGTCCAGTTTGAAAATATTCTTCTCCATGATATTAATTTTATGTATGGATTATCTTATATCTGTAAATAACAACTGAAGATGAATTTTGCTCAAAAGACAATTTGTTTTAATGCTCTCATCACAGAGTAGCACAGAGTGGACCCTACAAGATCGACTCTGTGTTACTGTGTGATAATCAGTTCCCGTTTCTATTCCTGTACACAACGAGTGGTGTGTGCATCATAATCTTCAAATGCAGCAACCTCAATTTGATTATTTGAGGGACTGACCTTCAATACACTCTTGGTGTCTATCGCATTGATATATCCCTCCTTACCTATATTATTCAACTGTATTATGAGAGGTGGATACCCGGTGAACCTCAAATAAGTGCGGTTTTCCGTATCGTCGTACTTCAACAGCATTCCTCCATCTGACTGCGCAGTGGCTGGAATACTGCTATTATCCCTAACTGTTATCTTGAAGCAACGGTAAACAGTAACAAAAAAAAGGAAGCCGAATCAAATGATTCAGCTTCCTTTTTCTCTGAGCGGAAAACGAGACTCGAACTCGCGACCCTAACCTTGGCAAGGTTATGCTCTACCAACTGAGCTATTTCCGCAATGTAGTGCCCAGAACAGGACTCGAACCTGCATGCCTCTCGACACACGCACCTGAAACGTGCGCGTCTACCAATTCCGCCACCTGGGCATTGACTAATCAGAAACCTGCCGTTAAAAAAAATGGAGAGGAACAGATAACCGACGTTCTTGTTGAGCGGAAAACGAGACTCGAACTCGCGACCCTAACCTTGGCAAGGTTATGCTCTACCAACTGAGCTATTTCCGCAAAACAACTTTAATACAGAATGTGAAGAGAAGGAGACTCGAACTCCCACGACAGTAATGTCACTACCCCCTCAAAGTAGCGCGTCTACCAATTCCGCCACCTCTCCGATTCTTGATTAAAGCTTTGAACTATTCTCACCTTTGTGCCCAGAACAGGACTCGAACCTGCATGCCTCTCGACACACGCACCTGAAACGTGCGCGTCTACCAATTCCGCCACCTGGGCAAAAGGTTTCCAACATTTCAAAGAGAGCGGAAAACGAGACTCGAACTCGCGACCCTAACCTTGGCAAGGTTATGCTCTACCAACTGAGCTATTTCCGCATTTGCAACCGTTGTTTCTCGATTGCGGTTGCAAAGGTAGGCATTTTCTTGATATCTGCAAGCATTCGGAACACTTTTTTCTCAAGAAAATGTGCATTGTGTTTTTGGCAAACGACAAATGTTTTGATTATCAACTCATTCTATCGCGATAATCTTCGTAGGAAAACTGCCTGAAGATTTCGGCTTTGCCATCCGCTGTCCACAGAGCAATGGCAGGATGGTGAATTCCATTAAACATATTCGTTTTTACCATTGTATAATGTATCATATCTTCAAAGACAATTCGTTCGCCTGCCTGCAGTTCATGGTCGAAACTCCAGGACCCCATATAATCTCCGCTCAGGCAGGAATTGCCCCCGAGACGATAGACAAACGGTCCCTCCTCTCCCATCACCGCTCCGCGAACGGCGGGCTGATAAGGCATTTCAAGACAGTCGGGCATGTGGCAGGTGAAGCTGACGTTGAGAATGGCCGTACGGATGCCGCGGCTTTCGACAATATCCACCACCTCGGAGGTGAGGACTCCGGTTTGCCAGGTGAAAGCCGAACCGGGCTCGAGGATGATACGCAAATGCGGATAGCGCTTTTTCAATCCTTGCAACAAGCCGGTCAGATGCCGGGTATCATAATCCTTGCGGGTCATCAGGTGGCCGCCGCCTAGGTTGAGCCACTTGATTTGAGAAAACCACGGCGAGAACTTCTCTTCAAGATGTTGCAAAGTGCGCTCAAGCTCAAACGAAGATGACTCGCAATGGCAATGACAATGGAAACCTTCGATCCCCTGCGGCAAACGGGCGGGCAACAGATCGGCAGTGATCCCGAAACGGGTGCCGGGAGCGCACGGGTTATAGAGTTCGGTCTCTACCTCCGAATACTCGGGATTAACACGGATGCCGCAAGAAATGCCGCTGCCTTCGGCCACGGTCAGCGGATAGAAGCGGCTGAATTGAGACAGGGAATTGAACGTGATGTGGCTGCTGCAACGCATGATCTCCGGGAAGTCCGCCTCGGTATAGGCCGGGGAATAAGTATGCGCCTTACTGCCGAACTCTTCGAGCGCCAAACGGGCTTCGTAGACGGAGCTGGCCGTGGAGTGTCCGATGTACTCCCTGAAAATGGGAAATGAACGCCACATGGCAAAAGACTTGAAAGCAAGGATGATTTCAACTCCGGCATCATCGGCTACACTCTTTATCAGGCTGAGGTTCTTTCTCAGCAGCTCCTCTTCCATGATATAACACGGAGAGGGGAATTGGGTAAAATCTATCATAGTCAACTACAAGGTTCACCACAGAGTAACACAGAGTCTCACGGAGTTTTAAGTTTTTATCAGTGGGATCTTAAGGAGAGAAAAATTTCTCTGTGCGGCTCTGTGTTACTCTGTGGTGAGAATAAATTATTCTATTACTTTAAATCTGGCGAAACGCAGCAACAGCTGTTTATCGCCTGCATTACGGAAATGAATGGTAGCTTTGGCATTGTCGCCCGTACCTTCTACGCGAATCACCTCACCCAGGCCGAAGCGTTCGTGCTCGATGGTCTGTCCGGGCTGTACGCCGGCGACGCCGGCTCCGGAAGCCGACGATGGGGAGAGCATAGTCCCACTTACCTTTTTCAAGTTACGGGGGACCGTCGGCGCGATGATCTGCGCCTTCGGCCGTTCGCGTTCCGGACGGTCGGCCGACGGACGGGCAGAGAAGCGCTCGGAAGACGAACGGCGCGAATACCCCTCTTCCATCTCGCGGCGGAAGCGGCCGGCCTTCGTGCGGAAGTTGCTGCTCCGGCCTGAAACTCCGTAGAGTTTTGGCGAGATGCTGGGTTGTACATGCATCGCTCTCTCCATCGCACGGGGTGAATCGCCCGCCATCCCGCTGGGGAAAAGATTCTCTTCCATCCCCACCACGAATACGTTGCGGAACTCCAGTCCTTTGGCGGAATGTACCGTCATCAGAGTCACCTTCTCGCCGTCTCCCTCCTTATCGGAATCCTGATCGGTGAGCAGGGATACTTCGGAGAGAAAGTCGATCAGAGAAACGTTCGTGTTCCCCTCTTCCTGACGCATGGCACAAAAATCATTCATACCGTTCACCAGTTCCTCGATGTTTTCTTTCCGGCTGAGATTTTCGGGCGAATTGTCCTGGCAGACTTCATTGATGATGCCGGACTGACGGATGATTTCCGTACCTATTTCATAAGCATTCTTTACGGTCACATCTGCCATAAACTGCTCGATCAGCGCACGAAAATCCTGCAATTTGGTATGTGTGCCTTTATTGATGGAAAGCCCGTACGTAATGGGTTCACAGAGTGCGGTCCAGAGGCTGACATTGTTATCGGTGGCGGCAGTAATAATCTTGCCCACCGTGGTATCGCCGATGCCGCGTGCCGGATAATTGATAATCCGCTTGAACGCCTCTTCGTCATTGGGGTTGACCACCAGACGGAAGTAGGCTATGATATCTTTGATCTCCTTGCGCTGATAGAAAGAGAGACCGCCGTAAATCTTATAAGGCATGCCCCGTTTGCGCAAAGCCTCTTCGAAGACACGGCTCTGGGCATTGGTACGATAAAGGATGGCGAAGTCGGAGTATTCATAATCGTGCTCGCGACGCAGTTGCGCTATTTTATTGGTCACAATGTCGCCTTCTTCCACATCACTGTAAGCCTGAAAGACCCGATGGCCTCACCCCGTTCCTTCTCGGGAACACCTCTTTGGGGATCTGCCTGCTCGTTCTTTCGATCAGGCTGTTGGCCGACGGACAATGGTCTGGGTGGAACGGTAGTTCTGCTCCAGCTTGAAGACTTTGGTATCGGGATATATCTTGGTGAAATACAAAATATTGTCAATGTCCGCTCCCCTGAAGGAGTAGATGCTCTGCGCGTCGTCGCCCACCACGCATACACGCTGATTCTCCTTTGTCAGTTGCAGCACGATGCTGTGCTGTGCATAGTTGGTGTCCTGATACTCGTCGACAAGCACATAGCGGAACTGCTCGCGATAGCGTGCCAGCACGTCGGGAAAGTCGCGGAAAAGGATATAGGTATAGACCAGCAGATCATCGAAATCCATTGCTCCGGCCTGCCGGCAACGCTCCAGTAGCGGCTGTAGATATCCCGTATGGCAGGCATCTTTGCGGCAAGATCGCCCTCGTACGCCTCCTTGTTGGCTGCGTATCCCGAAGGAGACACCAGGTGGTTCTTCGCATTGGAGATGCGTGCCTGCACACTGCCGGGCTTATAGGTCTTCTCGTCAAGCCCCATCTCTTTGATGATGGAACGAATCAGGCTCTTGCTGTCCGCCGAATCGTAGATGGTGAACTGCGACGTAAAGCCGATATGGGACGCCTCGGCACGAAGAATACGGGAAAAAACCGAATGGAACGTACCCATCCAAAGGAATCGTGCACGCTGCTCGCCCACCTGCCGGGCAATACGCTCCTTCATTTCACGGGCAGCTTTGTTGGTGAAAGTCAGTGCCAGGATATTCCAGGGATTGTAACCGTTTTCGAGCAGATAGGCTATCTTATAAGTGAGCACACGCGTCTTTCCGGAACCGGCACCGGCGATGACCAGCGAAGGGCCATCACCGTAGAGCACCGCCGCGCCGCACGCTGGCTTTCATTAAGTTCTTCGATATAGTCGGGCATAAAATTTATCTGTTAAATCTCTATTCACGGGCAAAGATAGAGGAAAGTTTGGACAACTCCGAACATTTGGGCCCTATATCCTGTTATATATTCAGAGAAATGAAATAAAAGATTTGAATTTATGAATACATTATTAATGTCTTTAATATTTACGACCATGACTTACGAAATGCCTAAACTTCCGTACGCAAACAATGCGCTGGAACCTGTAATCAGTCAGCAAACCATCGATTACCATTATGGTAAACATCTTCAAACATATGTAAACAATCTCAATAGCCTGGTTCCGGGCACCGAATATGAAGGAAAAACAGTAGAAGCCATCGTGGCCTCGGCTCCCGACGGAGCTATCTTCAATAATGCCGGACAGGTGCTGAACCATACTCTGTACTTCCTGCAATTTGCGCCGAAACCGGCAAAGAACGAACCGGCAGGCAAGTTGGGAGAAGCCATCAAACGCGACTTCGGCAGCTTTGAAAACTTCAAGAAAGAGTTCAACGCAGCTTCTGTAGGATTGTTCGGTTCGGGATGGGCCTGGCTGTCCGTTGACAAAGACGGAAAGCTGCACATCACCAAAGAGCCCAACGGAAGCAATCCGGTACGCGCGGGACTGAAACCGTTACTGGGATTTGACGTATGGGAACATGCTTACTACCTCGACTATCAGAACCGTCGTGCCGACCACGTAAACAAACTGTGGGAGATCATCGACTGGGATGTCGTAGAAAAACGGCTGTAACCTAACTCTTTTCACCACGGAGTAACACAGAGTATCACAGAGCTTTTTTTTTGTTAATAATCAACAACTTAAAATCGTCTCTGTGTTACTCTGTGTTTTTTATGGTGAGTTTTGAGAAAGGGCGAAAACAAATTCCGCATGACTCCGCGATGAAATAATCCCCGATTTACTTTCTTCTTATTTTCTTTTTCACTTACTTTGCCTCCGTAAAGACAAAGGGGTGCCACCCGGTGGCTGAGATTATACCCTAAGAACCTGATGCAGTTAGTACTGCCGAAGGGATTGTGTATTTCTTCCGTTTTTTCTTTTTCCCGCACGCACCCCTCTTTGTATTTACTTTCATTTATCCCCAAACACACCTATACGAATATGAAAGTACAAGTGAACAACAAAGAAGTGGAAACAACCGCAAGCACACTGGCCCAGCTTGCCACCCAACTGCAACTTCCCGAAAACGGTGTAGCCATCGCCGTCAACAACCGAATGATACCGCGTCCGCAATGGGACGGATTCGGACTGCAAGAGAATGATAACCTGATTGTGATTAAAGCAGCCTGCGGAGGATAGCCTATGTTAAGCCTACAATTTATCACCCATCAAACAGAGAATTACTCCTATCTGGAATCGGCGCGCATGGCTCTCGAAGGGGGCTGTAAATGGATCCAACTGCGCATGAAAGAGGCATCGCCGGAAGAGGTGGAGGCAGTGGCACTGCAACTGAAACCTCTCTGTAAAGCTAAAGAAGCGATCCTGATTCTCGACGACCACGTAGAGCTGGCCAAAAAGCTGGAAGTGGACGGAGTGCACCTGGGCAAAAAAGACATGCCCATCGGCGAGGCCCGGCAGATACTGGGTGAAGCATTCATCATTGGCGGAACGGCCAACACCTTTGAAGACGTAAAGCTGCATCATGCCGCCGGAGCCGACTATCTGGGCATAGGCCCTTTCCGGTTTACCACCACTAAGAAAAATCTGAGCCCGGTACTGGGACTCGAAGGCTACACCTCCATACTGGCACAGATGAACGAGGCCGGTATCCGGATACCGGTAGTAGCCATCGGAGGGATCGTAGCGGAAGACATTCCGGCCATTATGGAAACGGGGGTGAACGGCATCGCCCTCTCCGGAGCAATCCTGCAAGCACCGGACCCGGTAGAAGAAACAAAAAGAATTCTAAACATATAAGGAAATGAATCAAACTCACCACAGAGTAACACAGAGTTCCACAGAGATGGTTTTCTCTTAATACTCCATAAACAAGAAATTTAAAACTCTGTGAGACTCCGTGTTACCCTGTGGTGAAATGAACTCAAAACAAGATCAGAAATGGAAAAGTTAATCATTGCGGGACGTGAATTCAACTCCCGCCTCTTCCTGGGAACAGGTAAATTCAGCTCAAACGAATGGATGGAACAGTCGATACTGGCATCGGGCACCGAAATGGTGACAGTGGCCATGAAACGTGTCGACATGGAGAGCACGGAAGACGACATGCTGAAACATATTGTACATCCGCACATTCAGTTGCTTCCCAACACATCGGGCGTACGCAACGCGGAGGAAGCGGTGTTTGCCGCACAAATGGCACGCGAGGCTTTCGGAACCAACTGGCTGAAACTGGAAATTCATCCCGACCCGCGCTATCTGCTGCCCGACTCGGTGGAGACCCTGAAAGCGACTGAAGAACTGGTGAAACTCGGATTCGTCGTGCTCCCCTATTGCCAGGCAGATCCGGTGCTCTGCAAACAACTGGAAGAAGCGGGAGCCGCCACGGTAATGCCGCTGGGAGCACCTATCGGAACCAATAAAGGACTGCAAACCAAGGAGTTTCTGCAAATCATTATCGAACAGGCAGGAATCCCGGTAGTGGTGGACGCCGGAATCGGAGCACCGAGCCATGCGGGGAGGCTATGGAAATGGGTGCATCGGCATGCCTGGTAAACACAGCTATCGCGGTAGCCGGCAACCCGATAGAAATGGCAAAAGCCTTCAAGCAGGCAGTAGAAGCCGGACGGACGGCATACGAGGCCGGACTGGGTATGCAGGCCATAGGGTTCGTGGCGGAAGCAAGCTCACCACTGACGGCATTTTTAAACGAATAAAACAATAACCTCGCCTCCGGCCCCTCTCCCGTCGATCACTCTTCGGGAAAAGAATACGGGGCTGAGAGATCCTAATAACGAATGTATGGAACAAAGAATAAAATTTCCCCGCTCTGAGAAGGTATATCTGTCCGGCAAGCTATTCCCCGAAATCCGTGTAGGTATGCGAAAAGTAGAGCAAGTGCCCAGCACAACTTTCGAAGGAGAAACGAAGGTGATCACTCCCAATCCGCATGTGTACATCTACGATACCAGCGGTCCTTTCAGTGACCCCGACATAGAAATCGACCTGAAAAAAGGCCTCCCGCGCCTGCGTGAAGAATGGATACTGAACAGAGGAGACGTGGAACAATTGCCCGAGATCAGTTCGGAATACGGACGCATGCGGCGGGATGACGGGAGCCTCGACCACCTCCGTTTTGAACATATCGCACTGCCCTACCGGGCCAAGGCCGGCCGGCATATCACCCAGATGGCGTATGCCAAACAGGGCATTGTCACCCCGAAATGGAATATGTGGCTATCCGTGAGAATATGAACTGCGAAGAACTGGGCATCGAGACCCATATCACACCCGAATTCGTACGTCAGGAAATAGCCGAAGGACGGGCGGTGCTGCCTGCCAACATCAACCATCCCGAAGCCGAACCTATGATTATAGGCCGCAACTTCCTGGTGAAAATCAATACCAACATCGGCAACTCCGCCACTACCTCGAGCATAGACGAAGAGGTGGAGAAAGCAATGTGGAGCTGTAAATGGGGAGGAGACACATTGATGGATCTTTCGACCGGAGAGAACATACACGAAACGCGGGAATGGATCATCCGCAACTGTCCCGTTCCGGTGGGGACCGTACCTATCTACCAGGCTCTGGAAAAGGTAAACGGAAAGGTAGAGGACCTGACCTGGGAACTGTATCGCGACACACTGATCGAGCAGTGTGAGCAGGGAGTGGACTACTTCACCATCCATGCGGGCATCCGCCGGCATAATGTGCACCTGGCGGAAAAACGCCTCTGCGGCATCGTATCCCGCGGTGGAAGTATCATGAGCAAATGGTGCCTGGTGCACGACCGGGAAAGCTTCCTTTACGAACACTTCGATGACATCTGCGACATCCTGGCACAATACGATGTCGCAGTATCGCTCGGTGACGGCCTACGGCCCGGATCGACCCACGACGCCAATGATGAAGCGCAATTTGCCGAGCTCGACACAATGGGCGAACTGGTGGTGCGCGCCTGGGAGAAAAACGTACAGGCATTTGTCGAAGGACCGGGACATGTGCCGATGCACAAGATACGCGAAAACATGGAACGCCAGATTGAAAATGCCACAATGCCCCGTTCTATACGCTCGGCCCGCTGGTGACGGACATCGCTCCGGGATACGACCACATCACTTCGGCTATCGGAGCGGCACAAATAGGATGGCTGGGAACAGCTATGCTATGCTATGTGACCCTAAAGAGCACCTCGCCCTGCCCGATAAAGAAGATGTACGCGTGGGAGTAATCACTTATAAAATAGCCGCCCATGCGGGATCTGGCCAAAGGACACCGGGGCACAGGTACGCGACAACGCACTGAGCAAAGCCCGGTACGAATTCCGGTGGAAAGACCAGTTCGACCTGTCGCTCGATCCGGAACGTGCATTCTCTTACTTCCATGCCGGACGGCATACCGACGGAGAGTATTGCACCATGTGCGGACCGAATTTCTGCGCGATGCGACTGGCCGCGATCTGAAGAAACTCAAAAAAAAATAGGATGACTGCAACGGAAAGGACAGCGGAATACCGGAAAGCACTCGATGTGCCTATCTCCCAACTGGAGACGGACCGGATTGTAAAAGAAATCCTGGATCGACCGGAGAACTTTGACAACATTTACCGGCTGACGTCGGACGATAAATTATTGGTGTCCTGGCGGGCCTTATGGATATGCGACAAACTGTGCAGGCAGAAGCCGGAGTGGCTGATCCCTTTCAGGGAAGAGCTGACCGGAAGGTTGATGTCCTGCGGGCACGATGGCTCGAAACGACTGCTTCTTTCCATACTCTACCATGCACCCGCAACGAAGGTGCCTTCCGTGGCTCTGCTCAACTTCTGCCTGGACGCCATGCTGTCGCCCCAAGAGAGTATCGGCGTGCAATCGCTCGCCATCCGAATGGCTTACCGCCTGTGCGAGCCCGAGCCGGAGTTGCTGTATGAGCTGCGTACCATACTGGAGAGTACAGAAACGGAAATGTATTCGACCGCCGTAAAATCGGCTGTACGGAACACATTGAAGAAGATTAACCAGAAGAATAAAAAGAAAAAATAAAATGTTTTCAGATGAATTAGAAAAGATTTCCTGGGAAGAGACGACTAAAGCCATCTATTCCAAAACTGACGCTGATGTGCGCCGTGCATTGTCGAAGGAACACTGCGATGTAAATGATTTTATGGCATTGATTTCGCCGGCTGCCGCTCCATATCTGGAGACGATGGCACGTCTCAGCCGGAAGTATACGATGGAACGCTTCGGAAAAACAATCTCGATGTTCGTGCCTCTCTATATTACAAATTCTTGTACAAACTCGTGTGTATACTGCGGCTTTAACCACAACAACCCGATGAAGCGTACCATCCTTACGGAAGAAGAGATGGTGAACGAGTACAAGGCGATCAAGAAGCTGGCCCCCTTTGAGAATCTGTTGCTGGTGACAGGCGAGAATCCTGCCAAAGCCGGAGTGGACTACATCGAACGTGCCCTCTTGCTGGCAAAGCCCTACTTTGCTAACCTTCAGATTGAGGTAATGCCACTTAAAGCAGAAGAATATGAACGACTTACACATGCAGGTCTGAACGGGGTCATCTGCTTTCAGGAGACGTATAACAAAGCCAATTACAACATCTACCACCCCCGGGCATGAAGTCTAAATTCGAATGGAGGGTCAACGGATTCGACCGCATGGGACAGGCCGGAGTACACAAGATAGGAATGGGCGTACTGATCGGACTGGAGGAATGGAGAACGGATATCACCATGATGGCCTATCATCTCCGCTACTTGCAGAAGCATTATTGGAAAACGAAATATAGTGTCAACTTCCCCCGCATGCGCCCGTCGGAAAACGGAGGCTTCCAGCCCAATGTGGTGATGAACGACCGTGAGTTGGCACAAGTGACTTTTGCGATGCGTATCTTCGACCATGATGTAGACATCTCCTACTCTACCCGCGAAAGCGCAGCCTTCCGTAACCACATGGCTACGCTCGGAGTGACCACCATGAGTGCGGAAAGCAAAACGGAACCGGGAGGATACTTTACCTATCCGCAAGCACTGGAACAGTTTCACGTAAGCGACGAGCGGAAAGCCGTGGAGGTGGATGCAGCACTACGGTCGCTGGGACGGATACCGGTATACAAAGACTGGGACACGGCGCTGACGCTACCCCAATGCTGATAACTGAAATAAAAGGGAATTTATGGAAAGATACAGCAGACAAACCATGCTTCCGGAAATAGGAGAAGTAGGACAGCTAAAGCTAAAAGCTGCCAAAGTACTGATTGTAGGCGTGGGAGGACTCGGTTCTCCCATCGCCCTCTATCTGGCCGGCGCGGGAGTGGGTACCATCGGGTTGGCAGATGACGACGAAGTGAGCCTCAGCAATCTGCAGAGGCAGATACTCTACACGGAGGAGGAAGTGGGCGACCTGAAGGCTATCTGTGCCTCCATGCGGATCAGCGCCCTCAACAGGGAGATAAAAGTGAATGCCTGTCCGGGAAGGCTAAGTAAAGAAAATGCACGTGATCTGATAGGCCAGTATGACATCATCGTGGACGGTTGCGATAACTTTGCAACCCGGTATCTGCTCAGCGATGTCTGTTCGGAGCTCGGGAAACCGTATGTATACGGTGCTATCTGCGGATTTGAAGGACAAGTGTCCGTCTTCAACTACGGAGAAGGAACTCAACGGAAAACTTATCGTGACCTCTACCCGGACGAAGAAGGAATGTTACACATGCCTCCTCCTCCCAAGGGGGTGGTCGGAGTGACACCGGCAGTAACGGGCAGTGTGGAAGCATGCGAAGTTCTCAAAATCATTTGTGGATTCGGAGAAGTCCTGGCAGGCAAACTATGGACAATTGACTTGCGGACATTGCAATCTAACATATTTTCACTATAAAGGTTGGTTTCTGATTAAGTTAATTAGTAACTTTGCTAAACTTAACAGTTTAACAAAAGAAATGAAACTTATCGTAGTAACGACGCCTACTTTCTTTGTAGAAGAAGATAAGATTATCACTGCTCTTTTTGAAGAGGGACTGGATATTCTGCATCTCAGAAAACCGGAAACACCGGCTATGTATTCAGAGCGCCTGTTGACACTGATTCCGGAGAAATACCACAAACGGATTGTCACGCACGAACACTTCTATCTGAAAGAAGAATTCAACCTGATGGGAATTCATCTGAATGCACGAAATCCCAAAGAACCGCATGACTATTCGGGACATATCAGTTGTTCGTGTCACTCGGTGGAGGAAGTGAAGAATAAAAAGCACTTTTATGATTATGTATTCATGAGCCCGGTTTATGACAGTATCTCGAAAGAGGGATATAACTCACCCTATACAGCCGAAGAACTGCGCCTGGCAGCCAAAGACAAGATCATTGACAACAAGGTGATGGCTTTGGGAGGTATTACGCCGGATAACATACTGGAAGTGAAAGATTTCGGATTCGGAGGTGCAGTAGTTTTAGGAGATTTATGGGGCAAATTCGACGCTTGCTCCGACCAGGATTACCTGGCAGTGATAGAACACTTCAAGAAGCTGAAAAGAATGGCGGACTGAACGAAACGACAACAGACAAAATAAAATAGGGTGATTCTCCTTGCGGAGGTCACCCTATTTCGTTGAAACCTATTTGATTAAAATTCGTAATGGAATCCGAATGTAAGGTCTTCACTGCTTGCGCTAAAGCCAAAACCGTTACCCATATAATCGTCCTTATATCCCAGGAAGCCACATTTGGCAACCAGGCTGAAATGCTGGTTCAACTTGATAGCGATACCCGGTTTCAGACCGATCTCGAAACCGTTTACAGCATCACCGCCATCTTTCACCTTAGTGGTAGCAAAACCAAATCCGCCATCGACAAACAGACGTACGATCTTGTTTTCATAATAAGAAAAACGTGCGTAAGGAGCAATGGCAAATGTGTTTGTCGAGATATGCTCCTTGTATTCATGGTTGAACTGAAGCTCAACGCCCAATGCCCATTGTTCGCTCAGGTTGTATCCGATCTCCGGAGCCAGTTTAAAGGAAGTGGTATTGGCATCATCATTACGCCACAAACCTACGGTACCTCCCATGTAAAGGTCTTGTGCCTTAACAGATAAAGTTGCAATAGCAACAAATAAAAACAATACAATCTTTTTCATCTTCTTAGTAGTTTTAATTAAATACACCTGTTTTGAAAACAAACAAAAGAATAATTTCACTTTTGTTTCGGGGCGCAAAAGTATATCATATTCATTAATTAAACAACTATTTCGATCATTATTCACCGGAGAGCAAAATGAAAAAAGCCGCTTGTAATTGATTTACAGCGGCTTTTCTATTTAAATATTTACCGGTTTCCCTCAGAACTTATAACCTACGCTAATAGAAAGATTCAGATTCTTACCATTTACGTTGTCCATGACATCGACAAACCCGAACTGACCGTCAAGCCCTGCGATAATCTTGCCAAACTCCGCGGCAACACCGATACCAAGACCTACATCGCCACGTTTCAGCAGACCGTCGTCACCAAAGGTATCGACTTCCAAGCGCCCTTTGCCCAGATCTACTTTAGAATTACCCGCGATACCGCAAGCAAAATAAGGACCTGCACTCAACACGATATTAGTATTATCGGCTACTTTGAAACGCGCAGCAGCCATAACCGGCAGTTCCAGATAAACAGCATTCACACTCAGTTCGTCCTTCTTGGCACCTTTGGAAGATACAAACAAAGAGGGTTGCAACGACCAGATTTCATTAAATCCATACTCCATGCCACCGCCTATCTTGAATCCTACTTTGGCATTCATGTCAAAATCACCGGTAAAGTTACTGATATTCATTCCCACCTTGGCATTCCAGCTCACTTGAGAAAAGCCCACAACCGAAACGAGGGCAAACAATACAAACACAAGATTTCTTTTCATAATTCTGTAATTTTAGTTTGTTAAAAATATAATAAGTAAGGTTTCATAAGATAAAGGAAATATTTTTATTTGAATTATACAAATATTTACTCTACATTTTAGGTTTCCGCCGGCTTTTCTCTCCTGTAGGCTCTGTCTGCACCATACAGATATATACAAAAAGGCGAGGCTACCCTCTTGGAGTAGCCTCGCACAAACCAGTTAATCTAAAGTTATTCTTCGATGGCTGCCTGTGCCGCTGCCAGACGTGCGATAGGCACACGGAACGGAGAACAGCTAACGTAATTCAAACCTACTTTATGGCAGAACTTAACAGATGAAGGCTCACCGCCATGTTCACCACAGATACCGCACTTCAGGTCCGGACGGATGGCACGGCCTTTTTCGGTTGCCATACGTACCAACTGGCCTACACCATTTTGGTCGAGTACCTGGAACGGGTCTACTTTCAGAATCTTCTTCTCCAGATAAACCGGAAGGAAAGAAGCTATATCGTCACGAGAGTAACCGAAAGTCATCTGAGTCAAGTCGTTGGTTCCGAACGAGAAGAACTCGGCAGACGAAGCGATACGGTCGGCAGTCAGAGCTGCACGGGGAATTTCGATCATGGTTCCGACTTTGAAGTCGATGCGGTCTCCCACCTCTTCAAAGAGCTTGTCTGCTTCGGCACGAATCACACTTTCCTGCTGTTGGAACTCGTAAAGAATACCTGTCAGCGGCACCATAATTTCGGGATGTGTCTCTATTCCTTCTTTCTTCAGTTCAAGAGCGGCACCCAGAATGGCACGAGTCTGCATCTGTGTGATTTCGGGATACGTATTTCCCAAACGGCAACCACGGTGACCCAACATCGGGTTGTGTTCGCAGAGCGATTCGACACGCTGCTGGATATATTGCAGGCTTACTCCCATTGTATCGGCCATCTCCTGCTGTCCTTTCAGATCGTGAGGAACAAATTCATGCAAAGGAGGATCGAGCAGACGTACAGTCACCGGACAACCGGCCATTGCCTTGAAGATTCCCTTGAAGTCGGCTTGCTGATATGGCAAGATCTTGGCAAGAGCTTTGCGGCGTCCCTCAGCATTTTCTGCCAGAATCATCTCACGCATGGCTTTGATCTTTTCACCTTCGAAGAACATGTGTTCCGTACGGCAAAGACCGATACCTACCGCACCGAAATTACGGGCAACTTCGGCATCATGCGGTGTGTCGGCATTGGTACGAACCTGCAGACGGGTATATTTATCAGCCAACTTCATCAGATCGGCAAAGTCGCCTGACAGTTCGGCTGCTTTCGTTTCTACTTTACCCTGATAAACCTCACCGGTACTACCGTTCAAGGAGATGAAATCTCCCTCTTTCAGCAATACACCATCCACTTCCACTGTACGGGCCTTGTAGTCGATATTCAATGCACCGGCTCCCGAAACACAGCATTTACCCATACCACGGGCAACCACGGCTGCATGTGAGGTCATACCTCCACGGGCGGTCAGGATACCTTCGGCAACTGCCATACCGGCCAAATCTTCGGGTGAAGTCTCGATACGAACCATCACAACACGTTTTCCGGCAGCATGCCATTCTGGCTGCATCGTCAGCAAAGAATACGATCTGACCGGTAGCAGCACCGAGAAGCCGGCAAACCGCGAGTCAGCACTTTAGCCTGTTTCAAAGCAGACTTATCGAATACCGGGTGAAGTAATTCATCCAGTTTATTGGGTTCTACACGCATCAGCGCAGTCTTTTCGTCGATCATGCCCTGGCGGAACAGATCCATGGCGATTTTTACCATGGCAGCACCGGTACGTTTACCGTTACGTGTCTGAAGGAACCAAAGTTTGCCTTCCTGAACGGTGAACTCCATATCCTGCATGTCTTTGTAGTGATTTTCAAGCTTGGTCTGCAATTCATCCAACTGCTTGTAGATCTCCGGCATAGCCTCTTCCATAGAAGGATATTTTGATGCACGTTCCTCTTCGCTCACACCGGCAAGCTGAGCCCAACGCTGGGAACCGATCTTAGTGATCTGCTGCGGAGTACGGATACCCGCCACCACGTCTTCACCTTGTGCATTGATCAGATATTCACCATTGAAGAGGTCCTCGCCCGTAGCGGCATCACGGGAGAAGCATACACCTGTTGCGGAAGTATCGCCCATGTTACCGAACACCATTGCCTGAACACTTACGGCAGTACCCCATTCATCGGGAATTCCTTCCATCTTACGGTACAGGATGGCACGTTCGTTCATCCATGAATTGAACACGGCGCAGATAGCTCCCCAAAGCTGTTCGTATGCACAAGTCGGGAAGTCCTTGCCTGTTTGTGCCTTTACGGCAGCTTTAAATTTCTTCACGAGTTCCTTGAGATCTTCCACCTCGAGCTCGTTGTCCAGCTTCACGCCTTTGGCATGTTTCACTTCTTCAATGATTGCCTCAAACGGATCCTGGTCTTCTTTGTTAACAGGTTTCATACCCAATACTACGTCACCGTACATCTGTACGAAACGGCGGTAAGAATCCCATGCAAAACGAGCGTTTCCGGTCTTACGGGTCAGACCTTCAACCACTTCATCATTCAAACCCAGATTCAGGATCGTATCCATCATACCCGGCATGGATGCACGTGCACCCGAACGCACAGAAACCAGCAACGGATTCTCTACGTCACCAAATTTTGAACGCATCAGGTTCTCAATATTTGCAATAGCTTTTTCTACTTCTTCTTTCAGGAGAGATACGACCTTTTCCTGTCCCATCTCGTAATATTCGGTACAAACGTCAGTTGTAATTGTGAAGCCCGGAGGTACGGGGACACCGATCAGATTCATTTCGGCAAGGTTCGCACCTTTGCCCCCAAGTAAGTTTCGCATACCGGCCTTTCCTTCTGCCAGTCCATTACCAAAGGTATAAACTCTTTTTTTGTCCATAATACGATTTTAAAGTTATTAGTTGTGATTCTTTTCTGTTCGCAAATCTAAGGATATTTCGCAAACCAGAAAACTTTTATATGAAAAACTTTCTATCAAAATGCAATTTCGACATTGCAATCTGCATTATTTCACTTCATATAGAGAAATACGAAAAAAAATACCTACTTTTGCGAAAGATTTTATTAATATGGCGTAGAATGGTGATTTAATAGATTCACGCTTTATACTCAAAGAAATCATTTTAATATAATTCAAGGAGTACTGTGGCTAGAAAGAAAAAAGAACTTCCTCTGCTGGAGAAGGTGACAATAACGGATGTGGCTGCCGAAGGAAAAGCCATCGCAAAAGTAGATGACCTGGTCGTTTTTGTACCTTACGTAGTGCCGGGCGACGTGGTAGATTTGCAAGTAAAAAGAAAAAAGAATAAATACGCCGAAGCTGAAGCGGTGAAGTTTCACGAACTCTCACCGGTACGTGCCGTTCCTTTTTGCCAGCACTATGGCGTATGCGGCGGGTGTAAATGGCAGGTATTGCCCTACGCAGAACAAATCAAATACAAACAGAAACAGGTGGAAGACAACCTCCGCCGTATCGGAAAGATCGAATTGCCGGAAATCTCTCCTATCCTGGGATCTGCTAAAACAGAGTTTTACCGGAACAAACTGGAGTTCACCTTCTCGAACAAACGCTGGCTGACAGCGGAAGAAGTGAAACAGGACGTCAAATATGACCAGATGAACGCAGTAGGATTCCACATTCCGGGAGCATTCGACAAGGTGCTCGCCATCGAAAAGTGCTGGTTGCAGGATGATATCTCTAACCGTATCCGCAATACGATCCGCGATTACGCCTACGAGCACAACTACTCTTTCATCAATCTCCGTTCGCAGGAAGGAATGCTCCGCAACATGATTGTACGTACCTCGAGTACCGGCGAACTGATGGTGATTCTGATTTGCAAGATAACGGAAGAGCATGAAATGGATCTCTTCAAGCAGTTATTGCAATATGTTGCCGACCAATTCCCGGAAATAACCTCTCTCCTATACATTATTAATAATAAATGTAACGACACGATCAATGACCTCGATGTACACGTATTCCGTGGCAATGATCACATCTTCGAGGAGATGGAGGGACTTCGTTTCAAGGTGGGACCGAAATCGTTCTATCAGACCAACTCGGAACAGGCATACAATCTTTATAAGGTGGCACGCGACTTTGCCGGACTGACAGGTGACGAACTGGTATATGACCTCTATACGGGTACCGGAACCATCGCCAACTTTGTGTCACGCCAGGCACGAAAAGTGATCGGCATCGAATATGTTCCCGAAGCCATAGAAGATGCAAAAGTGAATGCCGAGATCAATGGAATAGAGAACACCCTGTTCTTTGCCGGAGACATGAAAGATATCCTGACACAGGATTTCATCAATCAGTACGGGCGTCCGGATGTAATCATCACCGACCCTCCCCGGGCGGGAATGCATCAGGATGTGGTAGACGTAATCTTATTTGCCGAACCCAAACGGATCGTATATGTTAGTTGTAATCCGGCTACACAAGCGCGTGACCTCCAGTTGCTGGATGTCAAATATCGTGTGAAAGCAGTGCAACCGGTAGATATGTTCCCCCACACCCATCACGTGGAAAACGTAGTGCTGCTTGAACTTAAATAAAAAAATGAATATGAAGAGAATCAAACGAACTCCGGCCGAGAAGGCCCGTGCACAATATACCGGCTATCTGGTGAAAGAACCGATGGAATTAATGGATTTCCTTGCGGCCAAAATGCCCGATGCCAGCCGTACCAAGCTAAAGTCTCTGTTGAGCAAACGAATCGTGCTGGTCGACAATGTGATCACGACACAATTCAACTTTCCTCTGCAACCGGGCATGAAGGTGCTTATCAGCAAGGACAAGAACAAGAAAGAATTCCGCCATCCGCTACTGAAGATAGTCTACGAGGACGCCTATATCATCGTAGTGGAGAAAAAGGAAGGATTGCTTTCCGTTGGCACAGAGCGGCAGAAAGAACGTACTGCCCAGCATATTTTAAGCGAATATGTAGGTCGTTCGGGACGCGGAAACCGCATCTACGTGGTTCATCGCCTGGACCGGGATACTTCGGGATTAATGATGTTTGCCAAAGACGAAAAGACACAATACACGTTGCGTGACCATTGGCACGACATCGTGACGGACCGTCGCTATGTAGCGGTGGTTACCGGCGAGATGGAGAAAGACAGCGACACGGTAGTGTCCTGGCTGACAGACCGTACCTTGTACGTCAGCTCAAGCAGCTATGATGATGGCGGTTCCAAATCGATCACCCACTATCGCACCATCAAACGTGCCAATGGCTACTCGCTGGTAGAATTGCGATTGGAAACCGGACGTAAGAATCAGATACGTGTACACATGCAGGATCTGGGGCATCCTCTGATCGGAGACGGACGTTATGGGATAGACGGTGGGCCCAATCCTCTCGGGCGCCTGGCTTTGCATGCTTTCAAACTTTGTTTCTATCATCCGGTGACAGATCAGCTAATGGAGTTTGAAACCCCTTACCCTCCTACATTCAAGAAGCTATTTCTGAAGAAATAATATAAATAGGGATGTATCAAAACTCGTATTTACCACAGATTACACAGATTTACACAGATAAATAGTATTGGTTATCAGTAAATTAAAAATCGTTCTGTGCAAATCTGTGTAATCTGTGGTGAATTATGAAACACCTTCATTTAATATTTGCCGGATATAAGTTTATTCCATTCTTAATTCAAAGTTAAATCCCCGGGCATCGTCCGAAAGATAAAAGGCACCGGTTATCCGATCTCCGTATATCCTTACGTCGTCCATATAAGAGATACCGTTCTTACCGTAATTCAATACTAAATTACGATTATAAGAATCTTCCCAATACCACTGAAAGCGAAACTGATCATACAAAAGACCGTCTGAAGCATAGAACTGGGTCTCCACTCCAAAACCGTCGTTCCCGAACTCAAAGGTACTGAACAGGGGTTCACCATTATGGGCATTCATCCCTACATCGCCGGTCCATGCCCGCCCGGTAATGACATATTCAATCTCTCCCTGATCGTCCTCGCAAGACGCGAATCCGACAGCGAGCATCAGTATCAGTAAAATCTTCCAATAGCCTTTCATTTCTTCCTATCTCCTTCTCTAATTAGTTTCTGTTATATTTTGAATCGACAAATACAACTACCTTTCCGTTCAGCTTCCCGGACATATTATGCTCACGTACCCACACGTTATCGAAATAAGTCACCCCGTTCACTCCATAGTCAAAAACAATACCTTCCATCGTATCGTCTATCCACGACCAGGTCAGATTATTGGTCTCCGTGCGGTAAGGCTGACTTTCATTTACATGATAATAGGCATAAGTCTCTGCCAGCCGGCCGTTATCATCAAACTTCAATGTATGCCGAACCCACTCGTCTACATCATTCTTCTCCGAATCATTCACCCAGGTTTTGCCACAGAGCTTTGCATTGCTATTTCGTAGATAATCATCTGAATAATACTTGTCACCACAAGAGCTTAGGCCTACTATAGCTACCAATAAGAATAGCGTTTTCATAAAATTCAATGTCTTCATAAGTGTCATTTGTCATTAAATTAATAATACACGGACAAATATAAGGATTGTTTTCTAATAAAAAGGAAATAGGATAAATAAAAACATTTCAGACAAACAAAAACCATACGATGTGCATCGAAAGTATTCCATGTGGCTTACTGTGAATTTCAAAAAGTAACTTAAAAAAAGAAATTGACTACAGATTGCTTTATTTACAGATAAATTGCTAACTCTATTCAGATACAAAAGTTATCGGATAGAACTTTTATTTAAAGCAAAATGAATAAAAAGAGAAATAACATGCAGTTTCAGTGCTGTCTGAAGATAAATATGCAAAAACACTCGGACGTTTATTAATATCGTTTAGGTCTTTTGTTAACTTCCTCCAAGTCTTTTATTAACTTCGTTCAAGTCTTTTGCCAACTTCCTCCAAGTCTTTTGTTAACTCCATGACGAGAGAAGAGATATATGGCTGCATAAAAGCACTTTTCCCATTTATTGGCACTAAGAGAAGCAACCGAAAGAAGATGGCAGATACATGCAAAATCGTTAAAACAGACAGCACTATAATATAAACAGAAACGATAAACGATCCATATTACAAGAAAACCGTATAATCGGCATCATCTTGAATCGCCCTAATGCTCCTATTTAGCGTTTTTTTCCGCAAGAGTGGATACGGAGCTTAAAGAATCAAATCTGAACAGCATTAAAATACAAAATGACAAAACGACTAATTAGCCTTTATTACTTTTCTTCACCTTTGATTCCCCGAAATTATCTTTCCTAAAATACCGCATTCCCCTTTTTATTCCCTACATTTGTACTACGAATAAAAAATCAAGATAGTAAAATGAAAAAATTTATCAAAGGAGTCCGGTTTACTCCTTCCAATTATCCGGATGAAATAGAAGATAAAATACAGAAATACAGAAAACAAGGTTACAAACTTCCTCCACGCAAGGTATTGCGCACACCGGAACAAATTGAAGGTATCCGTGAAAGTGCAAAGATCAACACAGCTCTGCTGAACCACATTGCAGAAAATATTCGTGAAGGAATGTCCACCGAAGAGATCGATCGTTTGGTCTACGATTTCACCACATCCCATGGGGCTATTCCGGCTCCTCTAAACTATGAAGGATTTCCCAAAAGCGTCTGCACCAGCATCAACGATGTAGTGTGCCACGGAATCCCCAGTTCAACCGAAATTCTAAAAAGCGGAGATATTATCAACGTAGATGTTTCTACCATTTACAATGGTTATTTCTCTGACGCATCACGCATGTTTATGATCGGCGAAGTCAGCCCTGAAAAACAGAGATTGGTACAGGTCACTAAAGAATGTATGGAAATCGGCATAGCTGACAGCCTTGGGCCCGTTTAGGTGACGTAGGTGCGGCTATTCAGGAACATGCCGAAAAGAACGGTTATAGTGTGGTGCGCGACTTATGCGGACATGGAGTGGGAATCAAATTCCATGAGGAACCCGACGTAGAACACTTCGGACGCCGCGGTACCGGTATGTTGATTCTTCCGGGAATGACTTTTACCATCGAACCGATGATCAACATGGGAACGTATGAGGTCTTTGTCGACTCTGCTGATGACTGGACAGTCTGCACAGACGACGGATTGCCGTCTGCACAATGGGAAAATATGATTCTGATTACTGAAACCGGAAACGAAATACTGACTTATTAAATGGAACTGACTCTCCTCTTGATTATTGCAGCCTTACTGGTTGCCCTGCTTGTATTGACACTTACCCGCAACAATCGCGCACAAAGCGAAGAGATGCAACGGGCATTGCGCCAACAAATGCAGGAAAACCGGGAAGAGTTGAATCGCAGTATTCGCGAGTTACGCATGGAAATGACGCAAACCCTGAATCAGGGTTTGCAACAGCTGCAAGATGCCATGCATAAGAACATGATGACCACCGGAGAACTGCAACGCCAAAAGTTCGACGCAATGGCACGCCAGCAGGAAACGCTGATACAGTCCACCGAGAAGCGTCTGGACGACATGCGCGTGATGGTTGAAGAGAAATTACAAAAGACTCTCAACGAACGCATCGGACAATCTTTCGAGATAGTCCGTTCGCAACTTGAAAATGTGCAAAAGGGCCTGGGCGAAATGAAGTCGCTCGCACAAGACGTAGGCGGTCTCAAGAAGGTTCTGAGTAACGTGAAAATGCGCGGAACGTTCGGTGAGGTCCAGCTAGGCGCACTTCTGGAACAGATGATGAGTCCGGAACAGTATGAAGCGAATGTCAAGACCAAGAAAAGCGGAACCGAATTTGTGGAGTTCGCCATCAAACTTCCGGGAAAAGATGATGCCAACAGCACTGTTTATCTGCCAATCGACGCCAAATTCCCCAAAGATGTTTACGAACAATACTACGATGCTTTCGAAGCCGGAGATGCCGCATTGATGGAATCGTGCGGACGCCAACTGGAGACAACCATCAAAAAAATGGCGAAGGATATCCACGACAAGTATGTCGATCCTCCGTTTACAACGGACTTCGCTATCTTATTTCTCCCCTTCGAAAGCATCTATGCAGAAGTGATCCGCCGGACAAGCTTAGTTGAAACACTACAAAAGGATTACAAGATTGTAGTAACCGGACCGACTACTTTGGGAGCTATCCTGAACAGTTTGCAAATGGGATTCCGGACACTCGCCATACAGAAACGCACAGGCGAGGTATGGACCGTACTGGGAGCTGTAAAAACCGAATTCGGAAAATTCGGAGGACTGCTTGAGAAGGTCCAGAAGAATCTGCAAAGCGCAGGTGACCAGTTGGAAGAAGTGATGGGAAAACGTACGCGCGCCATCGAACGCAAACTCCGTCAGGTCGAAGAACTCCCTCACGAGGAAAGCCGGAGAATATTACCGATAGACGATGGCGGAGAAGATGACTGACCGATAAAAACAAAGAAACATACAGCCATGGAAATAACACTTAAAAATCAGTTCATTACTTTGTGGAATACTTATTTTCCACAAGCCGGACTTCCGATAACATTCCAATACTCGGCAGATACACAAAATCTCCCGATAGTGGAAGCTCCGAAAGGACATCGGTGCATCATTGCACAGTTGACCCAGGTACAGCGTGGAAAAACTCTCTGCATGCAGGCGGATTCTGTGGGATGCCGAGGTGGAAAACGGTACACAAACTTCACGGACAAGATGTTTCCCGGATTCGAATGTTTCCTTTCACACAATGAACAGGGCGAAGGAGAACGATACAAGCAGACTCCGGAGCTGGCAGCTGCCGCTCTGGCACAGTTGCCTGCACTTCCTGTCAAGGGAGAAAACCTGATCTTCAAACGTTGGGATAAGCTGGAAGCGGAAGACATGCCGGAAGTTGTTATCTTTTTTGTATCTGCCGACATCCTCTCCGGTCTGTTCACATTGGCTTGTTTTGACAATGTAGCTCCTGATGCAGTGATCGCTCCCTTTGGTGCAGGCTGTGCTTCTATTATCTATCATCCGTACCGGGAACAACTGGACGGAACCAATCGGGCAGTATTGGGATCATTCGACCCTTCTGCACGCAAATGTATGAAACCCGATCTCTTGTCTTTTGCCATTCCGTTTAACAAGTTCAAGAGTATGGTGTCACAAATGGAAGAAAGTTTCCTAAAGACAGCAACGTGGGATGTAATCAAAAAGAGAATGGGTTCGTCATAATACTCCGGAAGTTCGCGGACAAACATCGCACCTTCCTTCCAGAATATCGCATGATTTCTATTAAAAGGTTCGGGATACCGCAAAGACAATAAATCAGTCAGAACAAACAACTAACACTATTAGTTATTCGACTAACAGCATAAGTTATTTACCTAATCTTAGCAGGAGATTAGAAAACGGACCTTATTACAGGTGAAAGTTATCTTCTTTGGGGCAAGACCCAATGCAAAACCAGGTATCCCAAGATACCCGCCATTACCGTACCGGATAAAACACCGAGTTTGGCCTGGTTCAATAATACAGGATGGGCGGAACCGAACGAAAGATTGGCGATGAAAAGCGATACCGTAAAGCCTATCCCACCCAGTAACGCCACTCCGGATATATTCTTCCAGTTCATCCCCAAAGGCATCGGAGTAAGACCGCTTTTGACAGCCAGCCAGGTAAAAGAATAAATCCCCAGAAATTTGCCTGCCAATAATCCCAAAGCAACCGCAAGGGTAACCCCGCCAATAACTTCACCTTCGCCACTAAACATAACACCTGCATTGACAAAAGCGAACAACGGAAGGACAAGATAATTCACTGCACCATGCAGGTTATCCTCAAGCGACTGAAGGGGACTGATGACACGGTCGGAAGCCGACTCAACCTCTTTCAGCTTGGCTATCTGTTGATTGGTCAGTACGATGTTGTTTGCTCCCATTTCGGGGAATGTACTGATAATGCGCCGGATACGCTCAATATATGTACCGACGTTCAACTGTGGTTTGGCCGGAATGACAAAGGCCAGAATAACACCGGAAATCGTACTATGGATACCCGATTGCAGGAAAAGATACCAGATAACCACACCGACAACTAAAAAGAAAATCTTATTGGTAGCTCCCTTCTTACCTATAAAATATAACAGAACGTAAAGCAGTGCCGCCCATAACAAATATTCATAAGCCACGTGTGAACTGTAGAAAATGGCAATCACCAATATACCGCCTATATCATCGACTACCGCAAACGCTGTAAGGAAGATTTTCAGACTCAACGGAACACGCTTGCCCAACAGGCTGAGCACTCCCAAAGAAAAGGCAATATCGGTTGCCATAGGGATAGCCAGTCCTTGCCCGCCTTCAGTGCCCGGAGCACAAACCATGGAATAGATGACAACAGGCACTACCATTCCGCCACATGCGGCAATGAATGGCAGTGCAGCTTTACGGAACGAGGAAAGCTCGCCTACCAGTAACTCTCGCTTAATCTCCAGTCCGACCATTAAGAAGAAAATCGTCATCAGACCGTCATTAATGAACTCAATCATCGTCAGATTGTGTCCCGCATGCGAAAGTAAATTAAAGCCTCCGATGCGAAAATGAAGTTCATGCGACAAAAACTCCTGATACACCGATGCTGCCGGAGAGTTAGCGATTACCGCAGCGGCAATCGCTGTGACAAACAATAAAATACTCGCCGTAATATTCATCGACGAGAAATCCTTCATCGAACGTAAAACTGTCATAATAGGTATATATAATATTAGATTTAAGCAATTCTATGACACGGCTAAGTTGTATAGCTTCGCAATGCCAACTTCTTCACCCATAGTACAAAGATACCGGTCAGAATCAAATTCAATACAATGGTCAGCACTGAAATAACCAATGCAGGACCACCCAAATTGTATCCGAGGGCAATAAAGATGACTCCGGCTCCTACTTCACCACGGGTAAACATACCGATAGAAAGCGCCAGGCGTTCGCTGAACTTCCTATCCCGGTAAAAGAACACAGGAAACAGCTTACCGATATTTGAAAGCAGTGAAACAATCAATACGTGAAGTGCTATCATTCCCCACGACATCATTTCCTGCGAACCTGTCACCGAATGGGTTCCGGCATGTGTCTCGGCAAAGTTCACCCCAATGAAATGCGGCATGCTCATACCTACCAAGAACATAAACAGGAACGAAACCCCTGTTGAAACTTTATGCTCGACAGGAGTATCTATTTCTTTGTGTTTCATGATCATACCCAGCACAAAAGCCGGCAACAACACCTCGATGTGAATACTCCCCTCTTCGCCATAGAGCTGCTTGCTAAAATAGTAAACGGCTTGGGTAGCAACAAATACAAGCACCGAATAGCCCATTATCGCTTTCCAGTCCTGACGCCAGTTATACCTTCCCAACTGTTTCCAACCCAATGAAAGCAATAAGAAGACAATAAAGACAACCACGATCAGCTGCCAGCGCAAACCAATCATCATTATCTGCAGGGGAATCATTAACAAAATGGTATCGAGGTCATCAAAAATTGCCAGGACCTGAATCTTTTTATAAATCCAACTTGATTTAAGTCCGATGGCGGCGAGCATCGTGAAAAGAATACCGGCCGATGTAGGAGCTGCGAAACGGCTTAACAGCAGATTCTCTTTCCAAGCCTCCCAACTGTTCCAGAATTCTGGCGGCAAAAGCACAAATACATAATAGATAGCAATCAGGAACCAAGGCATTATATGGCGGCAGTAGCCATCGCAATGAAGTAGTCTCCGGCATAACTTCGCCAACGGGTCTTATCAACTTCAAACTCACGCCCTACGTTAATCATAATAAAACTCAGGCAGATGTAAAGAAGAATGTTAGATACAATTTTTACGGTAGCATATCCTTCACCTGCCAATAACGGCAAGTATTGTGATAGCAAAAGGCCAATAATCAAAAAGGCCGAAAAAGACAGAACTTTTCTCATTTTTATTGTTTATCGTTGTTTTAAAGGCAATTGCCAGGGAAAGCTCTGCGGACAGATGACAATTGCCTGGTATATTAGAAACTGGCTGCAACAAAATTTGTTCAGAAAGATTCCTGTTTTTTTATTACGTTGCAGCCTTTATTTCCTAATCCAGTTTAAGCACGGCAAGGAATGCCTTCTGCGGCACTTCCACATTACCGATCTGCTTCATACGTTTTTTTCCTTTTTTCTGCTTCTCAAGCAGCTTACGTTTACGGCTGATATCACCTCCGTAACATTTTGCCGTAACGTCTTTACGCACCGCTTTGATCGTTTCACGAGCTATAATCTTAGCACCGATAGCGGCCTGAATAGCTATTTCAAACTGTTGTCTCGGAATGAGTTCTTTCAACTTCTCACACATCCGACGCCCCATATCGTAAGCATTATCGAAGTGAGTCAGGGTAGAAAGCGCATCAACCGATTCACCGTTTAACAAAATATCCAGTTTCACCAATTTGGACGGACGGAAACCATCCGGATGATAATCGAACGAAGCATAACCTTTCGAAATACTCTTCAGTCTGTCGTAGAAGTCGATCACAATTTCACCCAACGGCATATTATAGAACAACTCGACGCGGTTTCCCGAGATATATTCCTGCTTCAACAATTCGCCCCGCTTACCGAGACAAAGCGTCATGATAGGTCCGATATAATCGGTCGTTGTAATAATAGAAGCTTTGATATAAGGCTCTTCTATATGGTCGATCATAGTCGGATCGGGCATACCGCCGGGGTTATGCACCTCCGTCATATTACCTTGTTTGTCGTAAATATGATAAGATACGTTAGGAACTGTGGTGATGACATTCATATCGAACTCACGATCCAGACGCTCCTGTACAATTTCCATGTGAAGCAATCCCAGGAAGCCACAACGGAAACCGAAGCCTAAGGCCAACGATGATTCCGGTTGGAACGTCAGTGAGGCATCATTCAGCTGCAACTTCTCAAGTGAAGCTCGCAGATCTTCAAATTCTTCGGCTTCGATAGGATAAACTCCGGCAAACACCATCGGTTTCACCTCTTCGAATCCCGCAATCGCTTTATCGCAAGGGCGGGCTACGTGAGTGATCGTATCTCCCACTTTCACCTCTTTCGAAGTCTTAATTCCCGAAATGATATAGCCTACATCTCCCGTCCGGAGTTCCTTGCGTGGAACCATTTCCATCTTCAACACTCCGATTTCGTCTGCAACATACTCTTTCCCGGTATTGAAGAACTTAACCTTATCACCAGCACGGATGACTCCGTTCGTTATCTTAAAATAAGCGATGATTCCACGGAATGAGTTGAATACGGAGTCGAATATCAAAGCTTGCAACGGCGCACTTTCATCACCTTGAGGATGAGGTATACGCTCGATGACCGCTGCCAGTATCTCTTCCACACCCATACCGGTCTTACCGGACGCACGGATAATTTCATCCCGCTTACATCCCAGCAGCTCTACGATCTCGTCTTCCACCTCTTCGGGCATGGCACTTGCCATGTCGCACTTGTTAATGATCGGAATGATTTCAAGATCGTGCTCAATAGCCATATAAAGATTCGAGATGGTCTGTGCCTGGACTCCTTGCGACGCATCCACAATGAGTAACGCACCTTCGCAGGCAGCTATCGAGCGGGATACTTCGTATGAAAAGTCAACATGCCCCGGAGTATCGATCAGGTTCAGAATATACTTCTCCCCCTTATAAGTGTACTCCATCTGTATGGCATGACTTTTAATCGTAATCCCCCTCTCCTTTTCCAAGTCCATATCATCAAGCATCTGCCCTTCTGTCACCTGAATGGTATTAGTGAACTCCAACAAACGGTCCGCCAATGTTGATTTACCATGGTCAATATGAGCAATGATGCAAAAATTTCTGATTTTATCCATCTGATACTATTATCTTAATTTAATTTGGTGCGCAAATATACACAAATGCCAGAACATAAAAAAATGCGCTGATAACATATCATAATGTATCAACGCATTTTTTTATTGGGGAAGTAATTCACTCCTTAGTTCAATGTAACGAAGAGTTCACCTTCGATTTCCTGAGTAGAGATCTTATCTTCTCTCAACAGCCATCCGAGGCCAAGGAACAAATCTTTATCCACCAATTTAGTTGCTTTCTTAATCTGCTTGGCAGTCAGTCCTTCTGTTCCATTCAGTGCATTCCAGATTTTACCTGCAATTTCACCTGCTTTTTCTTTCAACATTTGCTTTAGAAATTTAAGTTAGACATGAGTTAAAACCCGAACAATTCAGGTTTTATTTCGACTGCAAATATAGTTATAATTATGTTATATAACAGATTATTAGTAACTTTTTTCTCTTTTTTGTAATGAAAACATCAATTTGAAGACTATTTCTTCTCTTTTTCGAGATATTCTGCCCAAATTCTGGCTGCCTCCTCTACCATTTTCGAACAAGGTCTTTTGGCATAATACTGTTCTGTCCGGGCTTCCGGCTCGGACGACACCGGTGCTTTCTTCTTTAAACCAAGCAGTTCGCCACAATTCAACGAACCATTTCGTTTCTTGAATTCGGCCGCAAGCTCTTGCACCAAAGCATAATTGGCAGCCTTTCCCTCACGATCGGCTCCGTCAATTGCCCCCTTCTCCAGTCCGGCAAGCAGAAACATGCCACAGGCAGCGCCACACGTTTCACGCATGCGCCCGATACCTCCGCCAAACGAAGCTGCCATACGCAGCGCCTGCTCTTCAGTAAATCCATACATATCGGCAAATGCAGCTACTACAGACTGCGAACAATTATAACCGCTCTTGAAAAACTCAGTAGCACGGCTTATCCTTTCTTCCTTTGTCATTTTATATTTTTTTATTTCTTGCAAAAATATTAAAAAAGTATCTTTGTCGGCAACTAATCAATGATTTTTATGGCAACAACCTTTGACATACAATTGCCACACTATCCACGTGGCTTCCATCTGATCACCTGTGACATCCTTTCTCTCCTTCCGGACCTGCCGGAAAACGGACTGCTGGTTGTGTTCATCAAGCATACCTCAGCAGGCATCACTATCAACGAAAATGCCGATCCGGACGTGCGTCATGACTTCAATACGTTTTTCAACAAACTCGTACCCGACGGTGCCCCTTATTTCGTCCACACCCTTGAAGGCCCGGACGATATGAGCGCACACATTAAGGCTTCACTAATCGGAACCTCAGTCAGTATCCCCATCCGGAATCACCGTCTGAACCTCGGAACCTGGCAAGGGATCTACTTGTGTGAATTCCGGGACGGGGGCGACAAACGCAAACTGAGTATTACCATTTTGGAGTAAATCAGCCGATCTCCAACGCCATCGGACAATGATCGGAGTGAACGGCGTTATTCAGAATAACGGCTTCTTTCAGCAAAGAGCGTACCGGCTCGCTGACCATACAATAATCGATTCTCCACCCTTTGTTCTTGGCACGCGAATTGAAACGGTAACTCCACCAAGTATACTCTTGCTTTTGAGGATAAAGCGTACGGAAAGAATCAATGAAGCCCGCCGACAGGAAACGGGTCATCCATTCCCGTTCTTCGGGCAAGAAACCACTGTTGGTAGCATTACGAACCGGATCGTGAATATCGATCGGTTCATGGCAAATGTTATAATCCCCACAAAGAATCAGATTGGGACGTGATTTACGCAATTCCGTCACATACTTCTGGAATGCTTCCAGCCAGACCATCTTAAAAGCCTGGCGTTCGTCTCCGCTAGTGCCCGAAGGATGGTAAACGCTCACTACAGACAAATCACCAAAATCCGCACGAATAAAACGCCCTTCGTTATCATATTCTTCAATTCCCATGCCATATTCTATGTGATCGGGCTCTACTTTGGTCAAGATGGCTACTCCGCTATATCCTTTTTCTGTGCCGAATAGAGATATGCTTTATATCCAAGTGCCTCAAAAGCCTCTGCCGGATATTGTTCGGGTTGCAGTTTGGTTTCCTGCAGACAAAGCACATCGGGATTTTCCTCGGCCAACCACTCGGGCAGCCCCTTGTTTACTGCGGCACGAAGTCCGTTCACATTATAAGTTATAATTTTCATCTTTTATATTTTACGAGAACAACAACATTATATTCAACACTGTCACTATCACGGCAATGGTATAAAGCACAAACGTGCTCCATTTACTATTGACATAATCACCCATCACCTTACGCGAGGAGGTCAGACCGACCTGCAAAAAAACCGTAAACGGCAACTGGATACTCAGCACCATCTGAGAGATGATCAGACCCTTAAACGGATCACCGATAAAGAAAATCAGCAGCAACGCAATGCCCAACGACAGAATAACCCCTACCTGAGAGTGACTATCCTTAATGTGGTATGATTCGCCAAAGATACCGGCGAAAATAGATCCGGCCGCCATCCCGCTGGTAATCGTAGACGAGATACCCGCCATAAGCAGGGCTAAAGCAAAAACAATAGCCGCATTACTTCCCAACAGGGGTTCGAGCAATGATTTCGCCTGCTGCAGCTCTTCAACCTGAATGCCACTTTTAAAGAAGGTAGCGGCTGCCAACAGAATCATGGCACTGTTGATGGCCCATCCTATAATCATTGAAAAGAGCGTATCAAACAATTCGTACTTCAACACTTTCTTTATGGACGCTGTATCCTGCTTATTGTATTCGTGGCTCTGAATCACCTCCGAATGCAGGAAAAGATTGTGAGGCATCACCACAGCACCCAGCACACTCATAATAATGAGCATGCTCCCCTTAGGTATAGCCGGCGTCACCCACCCTTCTACTGCCATAGGCCAGTCAATATCCACCAAAAAGAGTTCATAGATGAACGACAAGCCGATCACCGATACAAAAGCAATGATGGAGCGCTCTATTTTCTTATATGAATTTGTAAAAAGCATGATGGAAACAAAAACGGTAGTCAGAACGGCCCCCCAGACAATAGGAATGTCGAGCAACATTTCCAGCGCTATGGCCCCTCCCAGAATCTCGGCCAGTGATGTAGAGATGGAAGCAAGTACGGCCGTCCCCAGTATGGGACGCGATACCCACTTGGGCGTATACTGCGTTGCCGCCTCCGAAAGGCAAAGCCCTGTCACGATTCCCAAGTGAGCAACATTGTGTTGCAATATGATCAGCATGATGGTGGACAACGTAACCACCCATAACAGTGAGTAACCAAATTCTGAACCTGCCGCAAAATTAGAAGCCCAATTGCCCGGATCAATAAAACCTACAGTAACCAATAAACCGGGACCAATATATCTGAAGACGTCCAAACCTCCCAGATAGCGTTTGTGGTCTTTACTTTTTAAATCTTTAAAAATATTTTTCATAAGGATGTCATGTCTCTTGTTTTTCTTCTAATTCATAAAATCTATCTACAAAGATAGTTATTAATAACAAGCGAGAACCTTGTTCGGTTCACTTTTAACAACTATCTTTGCCCAATATTCACACATTAAAAAGATTAAGCAAATGAAAAATTATTCTCGGAGCATGCGCTGTTCTTTTCACGCTTGCTTCTTGCCAACAGGCCAAACAAAAAGTTTTCGAACTGGCTGCCGAACAAGTAAACAAACAATGCCCCATCACTGTCGATGAAATGACAAGAATGGACAGCACCACTTATTCAGGTAAGGACAATACATTTACCTATTTCTATACCTTAAGCGGCCAGGCTGACGATCCTACCATGTCAGAACAACTGAAGAAATCATTGGAAGAAACCCTGCCGGAAACAATAAAGAACACTGAAGAGATGAAAGTGTACAGAGAATCGGATGTGACCATTAAATACATCTATCTGTCAGGCAAAACAAAGGAAGAGCTGATTCAAGTAACAGTTACTCCCGATATGTATAAATAAGAAATCGGTTTATATAAAATAAGAGGCGGTCAACTTTGAGTTGCCCTCTCTTATTTTTATATACAGCCTCTAAATGATGTTTACAGAAGCTTTGTTACTCCGTAACAGAGTCTGCGTTGACATCAAATACAGCCTTTATTTTTCTTAGAAACCCATCTCGTGCAAAGCACGGCATAGTTGGTCGGGACATGAAGTAGAGCGAGCCCCACACCGGATCCCTTCAAGCTTCGTAATGACATCCGACACAGGCATTCCGGTCACCAGACGTGAAATTCCTTGCAGATTACCGTTACATCCACCCCAAAAAGCTACTTCCTTCACAATATTATTCTCCACCTCCAATTCGATGTTTGTGCTGCAAGTACCCTGGGTTTTATAAACGTATTTCATTACTCTTCGCCTTCGTTATCTGCAGGCTTCATGTTAGTGTACACATTCTGTACATCCTCGTCTTCTTCCAGGCGTTCTACCATCTTATCAATGGTGGCACGTTGTTCCGGTGTCAGATCTTTTTCGTCATTCGGAATACGGGTAAACTCAGCACCTTTCACCTCGAAGCCATTCTCTTCAAGATATTTCTGAATCTGGGCAAACGACTTCGGATCACCGTAAAGCGTGATTTCATCTTCGTCTTCATCATACTCTTCCTCTACCCCGTAATCGATCAGTTCCAGAATCAGATCGTCCATATCCACGCCTTCTTTCTTTGTAATGGTGAACATTGACTTCCAGCTGAACATAAAATCAAGACTGCCTGAAGTACCCAGTGTTCCGCCAAACTTATTGAAAACGCTACGAACATTGGCAACAGTACGGGTTGTGTTATCTGTAGCCGTTTCTACAAATACCGCAATACCGAAAGGACCATAACCTTCATAATTCATTTCCTTATAGTCCTTCTGGTCTTTACCCATGGCATTCTTGATAGCGCGTTCCACGTTATCCTTCGGCATGTTCTCACGTTTTGCAGTAGCGACAACTGCACGCAGATGCGGGTTGTTTTCGGGATCAGGACCACCGGCTTTTACAGCGATAGCAATTTGTTTACCGATTCTCGTAAATGTACGGGCCATGTTGCCCCATCTTTTCAGCTTGGTAGCTTTTCTATATTCGAACGCTCTTCCCATTGGTTTAAAATATTTGCCTCACCCCGCTTCTAATTCAGAGAAGAAGCGGGCATGAGTTTTATTAATTATTTAATTGTTGTTTCTATATTATATGTTTATCTGAGTTTGGCTCCCAGTTTGTCTTCCAGGTTCTTCACCAGTTTCGACATGATCTTATCAATCATCTTATCGTTTAGAGTCTGGCTTTCATCCTGAAGCAAGAAGCTGACAGCATAAGATTTCTTTCCGGCTTCAAGATTCTTGCCTTCGTAAACATCAAACAAAGAAACCTCTTTCAAGAGTTTCTTCTCTGTTTCATAAGCGATCTTTTCAATCTCGGCAAACTGTACCTTCTTATCCAGCAACAGAGCCAAGTCACGTTTCACAGCCGGGAATTTAGAAATCTCTTTATAGCTTACTTTTACCGAACGAATCGCTTTCATCAGCTCTTTCCAGTTTAAATCAGCGTAATAGACTTCATTATCAACATCAAAAGCTTTCAGCATCTTCTTGGTAACGACACCGAATGTAGCCAGTCTCTTGCCACCTTTAGTATTTACCGTCAAGGCCGTAGAATAAATATCATCACTCAGGTTGCCCACTACCAGAGAGTGCAAATCCAATCCTAAACGTTTGAAAATATTCTCCACATAAGCCTTCAATTCGTAGACAGAAGTGTTTTCATCTGCGTGTGCCCATGAATTTGATACCATTTTACCGGTCACCCACAGTCCCAAATGATAATCCTCTGAGTAAGGAGCCAAAACCTTTTCAGGATTCTTCTTCTCCGCGTCAAAGTGATAACAGTTACCGAATTCAAAGAATTTCAAATCCGCGTTCTTACGGTTAGCATTATGGGCTATGCTTTCCAATCCACCGAACAACAGTGTCTGTCGCATACAATTCAAATCTGCACTTAGCGGATTCAGCAACATAACCAGATTCTTGGAAGGATAGCTTTCCAAACCATCGTAATAAGCGGCACGAGTTAAAGAGTTATTCAGAATCTCGTTGAAACCACAACCTACCAACTGTTCAGCCACCAGGTTCTGCAACTTATTCGACTTGTCACAATCTCCTTTTGTAGTCAGGCTCGACTTCAGTGTCGATGGAATTTCCACATTATTATATCCGTAAATACGCAGGATATCTTCAATCACGTCGCAGTCACGCTGTACATCCACACGGTATGGAGGTACGGCCAATGTCAGCCCTTCGGCCGTCTCGTCCATGATTTTCATTTCAAGACTGGTAACAATGCTCTTTATCGTCTCTACCGGAATCACTTTACCAATCAGGCTGTGTACCTTCTCGTAAGTCAACTCGACAATAAAATCCTGTGCAGGAGCAGCACAGACATCTTTAATCTCCGAAGAAATGGTACCTCCGGCAAGTTCCTTTACCATCATAGCCGCCAATTTCAGGCAGTAGATCGTGATATTAGGATCAATACCTCTCTCAAAACGGAAAGAAGCATCTGTATTCAAGCCATGACGACGGGCCGTCTTACGCACCCATGTCGGATGGAAATATGCACTTTCGAGAAACACATCCGTTGTGGCCTCTGTAGAACCGGAATCAAGACCTCCGAAAACACCGGCAATACACATAGCGTCTTCTTTGTTACAGATCATCAGATCACGTTCATTCAACTTACGTTCAACGCCATCCAGCGTGACAAACGTTGTGCCTTCCGGCATTGTTTTCACAATCACCTCGCCCCCTTTTATTTTGTTTGCGTCAAAGCAATGAAGCGGTTGCCCGAAAGCATGCACAATGTAATTTGTGATATCCACTACATTATTAATAGGACGCAAACCGATGATGCGAAGTTTATTTTGCAACCATTCCGGACTCTCTTTAACAGTAACCCCTTTCACAGTAACACCTGCATAACGTGGACATGCCTCACTGTTTTCTACAGTTACCTTGATATCCAGATCATGATTTTCGACAGCAAAAGCATCGACAGACGGTCTGGTCAGTGCAGCCTGTTTGCCATTCTGTACCAGATAAGCATACAAGTCGCGTGCCACCCCATAGTGTGAACAAGCGTCAGCACGGTTCGGAGTAATATCTACTTCAAGTACATAGTCGCTCTTTACATTATAATAATCTTTCGCAAGAGTACCCGGAACGGCATCTTCCGGCAATACGATGATACCGTCATGTGAAGTTCCGATCCCGATTTCATCTTCAGCACATATCATACCGATCGACTCCACGCCGCGAATCTTTGATTTCTTAATAGTAAAACATTCGTCACCATCATAGAGCTTCGTGCCCAAAGTGGCAACAACGACTTTCTGTCCGGCAGCTACGTTTGGAGCTCCGCACACAATCTGAGTAGGTTCGCCGTTACCCAAATTTACGGTTGTGATGTGTAAATGGTCTGAATTGGGATGTTCCACGCAAGTCAGCACCTCGCCAATCACGAGACCTTCCAACCCGCCTTTAATCGTTTGAACTTCTTCTACTCCACCTGTTTCCAGTCCGATAGAAGTCAGCGCAGCCGCCACTTCATCGGGCGTCAGATCAAAATTGACATACTCTTTCAGCCAATTATAAGAGATATTCATATCATTAAGTTTTTTATGTTTTCAAAAGTGACCTGCAAAGTTAATAAGATTTTTTGGTTGATGGGGAATGAATGGTTATAAAAAAACTCCCGGTCAGCTTTAAAAAAGATGGCCGGGAGGCATTTTCTATCAGAGTCGATATCGTGATATCATTTCATAGCCGGATGCAAATGGAAATATTTCTTCATAAATAAGATATACACCATACTTAGTATGACAATTGTGCCCAATAAATAACAATAGCCCCAACCGGGAGTTAACAGATAACCAACAATAATTATGGCTTGTGATGTCATGTAAATCAGTGAAACCATCACATGCGGGATCTCCAGTTCATTTGCCATCAACTGATATAAGTGTTTCCGATGTGGCAAACCAATATTTTCATGTAGCATAAGCCGATGGATAATAGTCAGCACACTATCTACTCCATAAACCACAAGCAAAACAATCCAACTGAAATTCTCTGTTCGAATTATTAGTTTACCTATCAGGAAAAGAATCACAAAGGCAATACTGACCGATCCCACATCCCCGGCAAAGCATTTGGCCTTCTTGCGAAAATTGAAAAAATTAAATACCAACACAGCACAAAGCATAGTGTATATCAGATCCTCCTCCACAAAACGGACAATTTGCACATTGATAAAAGCTAAAGCAAGTAATACAACCCAAGAATACCCTCCCGTAATGCCATTAATCCCATCCATAAAGTTATAAGCATTGATAATGCCTGTACATACAATCAAGGCAACAAGGATAGTCCACCAAGGCAGACCGAATAATCCCCATTGATAAAACATCAAGGCCATTGCCGTAAAATGAAAAACTAAACGCAATCCCTGAGAGGTAGAGCGAATGTCGTCCACAAAACTAATAAAGGTTATCAAAGTCAGAGCCAGCATAAACCAAGGATACTCAAACTGATTTGTCAGAAAATAAGCCAATGCACCCAAGTAGAAAATAATACCTCCACCCCGTAGCGTGATCCGGGTATGCGAACTCCGTTCGTTCGGTTTATCGATGATATTGCATTTATCAGCAATATGAAAATAAAAAAGTTCTGCCAGGAATAGCAGAACTAAGATTATCAGATAGTACATAAGTTATTCATTCTTGTCTATTAAATGAAACCAAAACTGAAGCCCTAAAAAGACTAAAGCTGCCAATCCGGTCAAAATGCCCATAATCCAAAGAAAAGTTTCCATCCACACTTTCTTCTATTCTATAAGAAAAGTCTCCAGCACATTCATGGGCTTCCACTTGAGTTCCCGTACAGCCTTTTCATTACTAAAGGTCAAAGAGCTTGTGATTTTACGAAGTTTCAATGAATTGATCGGAGCTTTTTCACCCAGGCAATCTCCAATGACAGCCATACTTTTAGCCAACCAATAAGGAATAGATATTGGTCTTTTTTTATTCAATTGCTTACATATCACCATCTCCAGTTCACGAAAACTCGGCTGGTAACTGTCACAAACATTATATATCCCACCCTTTTCTATTAACATAGGAAGAAGATTTGCAATATCCTGAACCATCAGAACACTTTTCCGGGCTTTTCCCCCGGCAATACTTAAGTACTTACCATTTCTAATCCCACGAATCATCGCTCCTAAATTTCCAGGAGGATTAGGTCCGGCAATCAATGAAGGACGAAGTATACTTAACTTTACATTATGCATAGCACACCACCCTTCCAAGTATTTCTCAGCCTTAATCTTACTCAAAGCATAAGGAGTCGTTCCATTTAAAGGATGCTCTTCCGTGATATTCTCACCCGAATCACAACCATAAACGGCAACGGTACTAATAAAAATGAAAGCTTTAGGAATACCACTATTCTCTAAAGCAGTGCATAAGTTCTTGGTACCCTGAAGATTTACATCAAAAAAAAGTTGTTTCTCTTCTTCTGTTTTAGGAATAGAATGCGCTTTACCTGCAGCATGAAATACGACATCAAATATACCTATTAAATTAGGTATTTCCCAAGCAAGATTTACATTATAATTATCCTTTGAAGTGATTCCGACAGTTTCAATAACATATTTTTCTTCCAACAACGAATATATGTTATTCCCCAAGAACCCAGAAGCCCCTGTAAATAAAAGTTTCATAAATAAAGAAATTATTGGAAATATTGTTTCAATTTAGGCAATAGACGAAACAATGGATAAAAACGACTAACAGGTATATTATTCTTTTTAAAAGCATTAATACACTCTATATTACCTTTCCTGATGTTAGATAAATTTTTACTAGTCGTACCTCCTAAACGCATTCTGACCAAAGGCTCCGGAAGATAGTGCAATTTTATATGATACTTTCTATTAAGCGGAGCATTAACTCAAAATCCGCTGCAAATTTAAAGTCTAAATCGAATGCCCCATACTTATGATATATTTCTTTCTTCACATAGAACGTGGGATGTGCAGGATGCCAGCCTTTGGCAAAACTCCTTTGTTCACCTGACACCCAATGACGCACAATCTTTGATATATCGTTTTGTGCAACATAATACAAATCAGCATAAACAGCATCAATCGTTTCATCCCTCTCAAAGCATTTTACCACTTTCTCTATCGCCGGGATCAGCCAACACATCATCTGAATTTATAATTCCAATCACATCTCCCGTAGCCATAGAAAATCCTTTATTCATAGCATCATAAAGTCCATCATCTTTTTCTGAAATCCATCGTAAACGTTCATTAAAATCATGTTCATATTGTTTTATCACCCCAACAGTATTGTCTGTTGATGCCCCATCAATTATTATGTATTCAATATATGGATAAGTTTGCTGTAATACAGAATTAATCGTGTCATATAGGGTATGTCTACTATTAAAAGTGACAGTAACTAAAGTCAATTTCTTCATTATACTTTTTTATTATTCCAAGCATATTTATATAAATCCATTGTTTCTTTATATGTTTTTTCCCAAGAAAAACGCTGTGCATTTATGAATCCTTTTTCTATTACTTGTTTTCGAATAAATGTGTCAGATAGCAAATTCAAGCATTTAGCAATATTCACAATAGACAAGTCATCTAATAATAACATAGTATCTCCGATGACTTCTTTTATTGAAGATTTATTATATGCAATCACTGGACATCCAGCTTTCTGAGCTTCCAATATTGGAATTCCAAATCCTTCATAAGAAGATAAATATAGTAATGCGTAAGCACCATTATATAATTTATTTAATTCTACATTAGGAATCTTTCCCACACATATATATTTCTCCCTATTCATTTTCTGCTCTATTTTTTTACGTTCCTTTTGAGTTAGATTAGATCCGACTATAACCAAATTATATCCATATTGCGCAGCAACCTCTACAACTAAATCAAAATTTTTATAATACTCCCGAGAACCTACAAATAATAAATAAGAAGAATACGGCAAAATAGGGCAAAAAGAATCAGCTCTCAATGGGAAGTATTCATCTGAGACCCCATTATATATAACTCTAATTTTATTTACATCAATAGGAAAGAATTTGATTAAATCATTTTTCGTACTTTCTGATATACATATCACAAAATCAGATTTCATAATTGCACGTTTTTTTTGCCAGCTATGAATAAGCCGACGAATACCTGAGTAAAAATATTCATATGTAAAATCATGTACAGTTGTAATATTAACAGCACTCTTGTCTTTTGAAAATCTATAATAAGAAGAATGAAATATATATTTTCCCTTTATTCCTAGTTTTAAAGAACAATAACGATCAAATCCATATTTCTCCTCTTTCAAAATACAAATCTGTTCAGAAGGTATAGAAAGTATTTTTCTAAAAATATTAGAAGATATATCCTTTTTTTCGATAAAAAGCATATTTCTTACTTTATCCCTCAATAATCTGTAACATAATTCATACCACACAACAGATATCCCCCCAGCTTTCTGCAAGGAAAATATTATATTATCATAAATAATTTTCACTTGATTTTTATTTTTATAGCCAATAAATAATTAAAGAAACGATACCCTAAAACATATGTAATAAGTAGTGCATAAAATATTGAAGAGAAATCTCCACGACAAAAATCAAAGACAAAGCTATATAGCAAAAAATAATAAAACCCCAATCCATTATGTCCTTTTTTAATAATAAGCGTAAATATATACGCCAAAATAGACATCATGATAAAAGGTCCAATAACACCAAAATTCAGGTATGCCTCAGAGACCGGAGTATAAGCAAATCCCATATAATTGTCACCAAATGTTTTCTCAATGAACTCTCCTCCTAAAGTGGATGGTTTATTCGGATAGATAAAACGTGGAATAAGAATTTGTAATGGCAATATTATGTATGTCATTCCAAATCGTAGATTCCAACTATCATTTATTATATATGCAGTTGTTTGAATAGGATATACAAACTCATTAGAAGCCAAAACTATTTTAAAAGCATCAGACGCAGCCAAAGCTTTAACATTCTCGTCTCTGTAAATAGTTACATAAAAAGATAGGACAAATAAAACTAAAGCCAGTACTAAAAAAGAAATATTTATACGTTTCTTTTTATAAACCAAATAATAAGAACAAATAAAAAATAAAATAGTAGCTATTTCCCTTCGGTTACCTAATGATATTTGAAATATAAAATAAAAAAGAACGATTACTAAAAAATAGATTTTTTGAATATGTGTCAATTTTTTAAAGTAAAAGACTAATAAATTTATTACCAACACCACCAAGAAAGTAACAACAATCCATAATTGAGAAATCTTCTGTCCTAATTCAGTACGACTTGACATCTCTGAAAAATTAAAAATGGCAATACCAGATAATTTCATATAAATAAATGAAAAAGCAACTAAACAGAATAATGCTACAAGTATAAAAGTCACACCAGGTATCTTTGATTTCTGTGATATACTATTTTTTAATTGTATTGGACGGAGCATATTCACAAGATTAAATCCAAACAAACCAGAAGCATATAATAAAGTAACCTGAGGCATCAAATTCTCAAATAAGCTCAATAATCCGAACAATTCAACTAATGGAAGGAAAATAGAATATAAAGAATAAGTACATATAAAAAAGACTCTAATATCCTGGAAATAAAAACCACCATTTATTCTATGCAGCCAATATAGTCCTATTATCGATTGCGATAATAAAAACAAAATGGAAGCACATAAAAAAAATTCAAAACATATACAATATGCAATCGCTATACAAAAACAAAAAAAAATAAAATATACAGTTTTCATTTGATGACAATCCCTGCTAATAGCCCTAATAATTCCGCCAAATAATAGCGAAGATTGCTTCTTTTAAATATTAATAAATATGGAATATAAAATATAACTAAAAATAGTCTTTTGAAGTACTTCAGATATAGAGAATGTTTCAAACAGACTTTGGCAAAGCCACAACGATAATTAAAAACTCTCCTTATTTCTTGATTAGTGCAGTGAGAAGTGATTACTTGAGGATGATAAAATAGAACACAAGGGTCGTAATATATCTCAACACCAGCTAATAGCATTCTATATACTATATCAAACCCTTCTTCAGCCCCGTGAAATGTGCCTATGCCCAATGATTCATCATAAAGAAAATCCTCCAAACATTTTTTATCAAAAAACATCGTAGCTTCAATAAATTTGTCTTCGAAAGAAGATAAACTTAGCAAACCAGGATTTACTGAAAATTTTTTAACTGAATCAACACCATTAACATCTATACATTTGCCACAAACAACATGATACATATTATTTTCAAGTAGGCCAACAGCATTTGTTATGGTATTAGAAGCGAACAAAGCATCATCATCGGGAAAACAAATATACTTTCCAACGGCACACTTCAGTCCAAAATTCTTAGCTTTTGACAATCCCCTAAAATCAACTTTAAAATGTTTAATTAAAAAGCCTTTCTGCGTAAACTCTCTTACTATAGGATCAAGTAAATTAGAAAAATTTTGATCAACAATAACAATTTCAAATGATAAATTTTCTATTTTAGACAATTCTATAGACTTTAAAAGTTCTCTCACTTCGGATGCTCGTCCTAAAGTAGGAATTACAATAGACAATATCATCTTAACCTTTTATATAAAGTATAAATCCAACAATTTATTCTCCACAATTGAGAAGAATAGATAATACGCCAAAAGAATGGATAATTAGACAAAGATAACTTCATCAACAAGCAACGTATATGATCTTTACATCCTGAATGAAAATAATATGGTACACCTTGTCTTAAACAATAGTGACCAATATAGATATCTAGAGCAACATTCTCTTTCCTTAAACAATCAAATTTCTCTAAATACATCAACAAATGTTTATCCAAAGGACAAAGCACAGTACATGCTCTATTAGCTGCATCCATAACATAATATGCCAATACTTCATTTAAAAAAGCAGCCTTAAATTGAATATTAATACGAATCCACATATCCAGATCCTCCCCCATTTTTATCCTCTCATCAAACAAGCCAACTTTATCAAATACATACTTTCTTATTATTACCGAGGAAGAAGAAAAAAGGGTATGTTTATATGCATGAGAAAAATAGTTTTCTATTTCAACAGAACGATCCTTTATATAGAAATTAGGTGTAACAATCTTATCTCTATATCTGTAAGCCCATGCCGAACCATAAATACCAGCTTTTGGATACAAAGAGATTAATTCTGACATTTTCTGTAAATAAGTAGACTCCCAAATATCATCTCCATCAATAAAACAGATATATTCAAATTTAGCTTTACTAATTCCCAAATTACGAGCTGAAGAAACCCCTCCATTTTCTTTACAGTATATTGATAGGCGTTTGTCTTTTATATTTCTTACAAGATGAATGCTTTGATCTTTTGAACCATCATCAACTACAATTAGTTCAAAATCTATTAATGTCTGATTTAATACAGAAAGGATAGTTGATTCTATAGAACTTTCTTTATTGTATAGTGGAAGAATAATAGAAAACATAGACTTATTTTAACTTATGTTTATAATAAAAAATTGCATAGTAGACAAATAATTTACACAGTCTCATATCCATGATATTATTCAAATACAATTCTTTATAAATAAAAAAGCCTCTCCTTAGTTTTATTAATGATTCTTTTTTACTAGCAATTCCCCCTTTATGAATTCGATAAACCCCCATAATATCATTAAGTACAATTCCTTTTCCTCGCTTCAACAAATGATAAAAAAGATGCACATCTCTAGAATATTTATATCTATACATGGAAAATCTAGCTTCATTAAATTTTTCCTTCCTAATTACTGCTGTTAATGGTTGCGTCACCCAATGTTCAAAAAAAATCTTCCTAGTAATATATAAATGTTGATTATCTTTATAACACTCAGCAGCATATTCATTCTCCCATTTATTTTCTTCTTGATCGTAAATCTTAAAACGATGACAGCAGAATGAATAATCCAGATTATTTTCTAAAAAATCAACCTGTTTTTGTAGTTTTAACGGATCTATCCAATAATCATCTCCTTCACACATTGCTATATATTTCCCCCTTGCCCGAGGCAGATTGTATACAATGTTTATATCCAATCCTTTGGAATACTGATTTTCAACCTGATAAATGGGCTTAATTATATCAGGATATTTAGCCTCGTATTCTTTAATTATTCCGGCTGTATCATCAGTAGAGGCATCATCATGAATTAAAACCTCAAAAGGAAAATTCGTTTTCTGTATTAAAAAGCCATCTAAACATTGCCGGATGTAAGATGAATGGTTATAAGTTATACAGAAAATGCTTACCAAAGGGGGAGTATCAATATTCTGCATATATTCGATTATATTGATCAAGCATTACATGATTCATCTCCTCTTTTGAATCAAACTTAAAAAATAAGAAAGCCAATGGTTCCGACATATAATCCTTAATATAATCTCCAGATCTCCAAAGGATACATTCATCAAATATATACTTTCTCAAATCATCAGGCACGACCAAGCTTTTCACCACACCATTTTGAGTTCCCATGATAGTTCTATAGGCCCAAAATCCATGTTGCTGGATATCTACAGGGAAATGACTACAATCAAGACCACAATGTGTTCTTGCCTCCCAATAGTCCCAATTTATTCCTGTCAATTTCTCAGCAGGAATCATATACAGGTTACCAAGGATGCGCCTCATAGCCTCAATGATATATGGTTTACCATCTTTAATTCTATATTGCATTGATAGTATTCCATCTTTTAACCCCAAAATATTGACCATTTTTTCCGCTTCATTTATTAAATGATCTCTGACACAATCAAAATTATCAGCCGGATAAGTATCTATTTCCACACGATAAGGATTCACAAAAGAATATTCATTATTCGTACAATAGGCTACAACCTTCTTATTAAGAATGAAAGTACAACATGCGTGTTGTGAACCATCAATATAAGGTTCAATAACAATATGTTTAATTCTCGAGTGTTCGAAAGCATTTTTTATTGCACTTTTAGCTTCTTCATAGCAATCGGCTTTTGCTACTCCTCTACCTGCACTTAAATCTGTAGGTTTCACTATAATCGGATATTCAGCCTTATCAAGCCACTTCACCGCATCCTCTTCCTCAAAGAAATATTCTGATTGAGGGGTTGTTATACCGTATTCTCTAGCAAATTTCTTAAAACGATCTTTATGATGCATGATTAAAGTGTTTTCATAACTATCATGACCGGGAAGTCCCATTTCTTCCGCAACATAAGCAGCTGTAATCACCCCTATATCATTACAACAAGCACAAATGGCATCTATGTTTAATTTCCGAGAGAGAGCTAATACTTCCTCCTTACAAGAGTAATCCATCTGGATATATTGATTTACATACTTTTCACCAACTAAACCTGGACGATTGCCAATTGACACTACATAAAAGCCCATTTCTTTTAATGCCAAAATCAACCTTAAGTCATTATGGCTTGTATTTAAAATAAGTACCTTTTTCATTTCGTAAACTGTTTCAATTCATTGAATAACTCTAAAACTAAAGTTTCTGTTTTTTCCCAACCCAGACATGGATCTGTAATAGACTGTCCATACACATTTCCTCCAACCGGTTGGCATCCATCTTCAATATAACTTTCAATCATCAAGCCTTTTACCGAAGACAATAATCTGGAGTCACGTTTCATAGAAAGTAAAACATCTTTGGCAACATTTATTTGCTCTAAAAAATCCTTATTTGAATTACTATGGTTACAGTCTATTATAAAAGCAATATTTTCTAGGTTTCTTTGTTGGTACAAATCATAAATACGAATTAAATCATCATAATGATAATTTGTATTAGCCTTTCCATTCACATCTAAAAAGCCACGTAAAACAGCATGTGTACATACATTCCCATGTGAAATAACCTCCCAGCCATTATATATAAAATGGTGAGGATGTTGGGCTGTTACAATAGAATTCAACATTACAGAGATATCACCACTTACAGGATTTTTCATTCCTACTGGAACATTTAAGCCACTGGCAGTCAACCTATGTTGTTGATTTTCTACATCTCCAGTGCCCCAACCACGTATTACATAGGACAATAAGTCTGATACATAACGGATAACTTCCGGATACAACATTTCATCCGCACCAAATAATCCGGTTTCTTCTATAACTTTTTTATGAAGCCTGCGAACAGCTAATAAACCTTCAACAATATCCTCCTCGCGATCTAAAAAAGGTTGATGCAACAAACCCTTATAACCATCTCCTATTGTTCTAGGTTTACTGGTATAAATCCTAGGAATAATCAATATCGTATCCTTAACCTCTTCTTGAAGTTTGGCCAAACGCTTCGCATAATCAAGTACAACATTTTCTCTATCGGCAGAACACGGACCAATTACCAAAATAAATTTATCCGATTTGCCTTCGAAAATATCCCTTATTTCTTTATCACGTAAAATTTTGCGTTTTGAATATTCTTTATTTAAAGGATATTTCAACATCACCTCCTGAGGCGTAGGTAATTTTTTTAAGAAATCCATAACATTCTTCTGTATGATTAATTATATAGTGTCTAATTCTACTTTACACCCCATTTCTGCTGACATATATGCTGCATAAATTATTCTAATGGTATCATATGCTAGATCGAATCCAGCCTTAGGATCTCTATCATAAAAAATAGCTTCCATAAAGTCACGCATTTCATCTATAACCTCTGATTATTTCATCTTCAAGAAAAGGCTTATTCCAACCGATTTTGGACGGTAACATCTCTGATATATACACATTATCTAAATTATCTTCATCTAGAAAATAAGTACTCATATAAATCTGACATAGTCAATGTACAATTTATGGCAGCGTCATTACAATATAACTCTACATAATTTTTACTTCCCCAACAAAGTATCAGTAGCTATAATGACAGCCCGAATCATCAGTAAAATTTAAAATTACAGTACCAAATCTTCAACATCGACAGGATTAGCCGCAATATGCCTATGTTCGTAATCAGATAAATTGGGTAATACGTCCCATATCAGCATGACACTTTTACCTTTATGTCAATACCATGTGCTTTAGCTTCTTGTTGTTGTTTTAACCATAAAATAGCTGATAAAGGATGTGAACCTGTCCTATGAAAGTACCTCCGCCCGTTTTATCCCATTCACCCGCAACTGGAGAACTAGAACCTTTAAGACTTTCTTCACCTTTTGCATATAAAATACGACTTTTCTTTGCTGTAATAATCTCCGCAGCTTTTAATACGGCTGGTGCATATACAAAATTTTCCGCATACATAAACTTCTTTCCTGATTTACGAATAATCTGGCGTAATCTTCTTATAGACTCAAGAAGTTGTAAATACATTACTTTTTTAGAAACATTGATCCCAATAGGATATTCATCTCCTGACATGCCGAAATAGCCTGTCAAAGGTTTTTCACAAATAACATGTTTCCCGGCCAACATGGCTCTTTCAATCATTTCTTCATGTACATATGGCGGGGTACAAATATCTATCACATCGATATCTGGATCAGTCAACAAGTCCTCAAAATCATAGGAGGTTTCTTCAAATCCATATATAGCTTTTGCAACTTCCAGCTGCTCTTTGCGTCGGGCCACAATCATTTTAAATCGGAGTGGAATACCCGTAAACCTTTTTAAAGCATTTATATGTAACTCTGTGGCACGCCCTGCACCAGCCATTCCTATACAGATTTCATTTTTCATATATACAAGTTTATAAATTTAAGACCTATTGCCTTCAAAAATTACTGATGTTATTCTATCAAGTCCACTAAAAGTCAAACTGTGATGCATGGGCAAACAAATCACACTGTTTGCTATCCTATTCGCAATGGGCAAATTATCCGGATGTGCGGATTCCAGTCCACGATAAGTGGAAAACTCACTTATCAACGGATAAAAATACCTTCTGCCGAGTACGTCATTCTCTTTCAACTTGAAGTAAAGTTCATCACGGGTCAGACCATATTCCTCAGCATTTATAAAAATAGGAAAATAAGAATAGTTGTGACGGACACCGGGCATATCCTCCATGAAACGGATACCGGGGATATCTTTCAAAGCATCACGATATTGAACGGCAACTTTACGACGAGCCTCAATGGCGGAATCAACTTGTTTCAAATTCAATAGTCCATAAGCGGAACGGACTTCATCCATCTTACCATTAATACCAGGGGCAACGATCGTCGTTTCACCGGCAAAGCCAAAATTCTTCAGATAATCAATACGTTTCTTGGTCTGTTCGTCGTGACAGACCAGAGCTCCACCTTCAATCGTATTATAGACCTTCGTAGCATGAAAACTCAGAGTGGACATATCACCGGATTCAAGTATTGACTTGCCGTTTACCTCCACACCAAATGCATGGGCAGCGTCATAAATGACCTTCAAACCATATTTATCCGCAATCTCTTGAATACGAACCGTGTCACAAGGTTTGCCATAAACATGCACAGGCATAATAGCAGTCGTCTTGGGAGTAATAGCGGCCTCTATTTTTTCAGGATCCAGATTACAGGTTACAGGATCAATATCCACAAACACCGGCTTAATCCCGTTCCACCACAGAGAATGGGTAGTGGCAACAAAACTATAAGGAGTCGTAATCACTTCACCGGTTATACGTAATGCTTGTAAGGCACACATTAAAGGAAGTGTACCATTAGTAAAAAGACTAATATAAGGTACCTTTAAATACTCACATAAAGCCTGCTCCAACTTCTGATGATAATGACCATTATTAGTGAGCCATTTACGATCCCAGATATCCTCAAGATAAGGAATAAAGTCATCCAAGGAAGGAAGAAGTGGAGAAGTAACCATGATTAGTTTTTCATCCATCTTAATATTATATTACTTTTTTTGAACACAAGAGAGTATGAGCTGTTTGACTTCAAGATATTCTTCCAGATTCAACTTTTCATATACAAGAAAAGACAACAAAAGACCTGAAAAGCATTGCAAGGGGAGCATGACATATATTGAAATATCAAGAAAAGAAATAATCCACATGACAAAAGCGACAAACAATGAAACAGCAAACGTCGGAAATACATCTTTGATCTGCTCTATTGTAGGATACCGGATTAAACCGGCAGAATAATAACTATTCAGAAAATAAGCTATAAAGGAGATTAAGACACTACCCCACAACATATATTCTATACCATACATAATACCTAGAAAAATGGGAATGACCGCTATTATTTTTTTTATGATTTCTAATTTGAGAAACAGATCAGACCGACCCTTCACCTGCAAAATATTCAAATTAATGGCATGAAGAGGATATAACATTCCGGCAAAACAAATGATCTGAAGATAAGAGACTGACACCAGCCATTTCTCACCGATTAATAACAGTATCAACGGCTTAGCCACAGCCGCCAAACCAAGCATACAGGCAAAGAGATCAGCATGGTAGCCTTTATCACACGGCGGTAAGCTTCACGTAAACGTTCCGGTTCATCCTGGATAGAGCTCAGAACGGGATAGCTGACACGCTGTACCACGCTAGTCAGATTACTGGAAAAAATTGTATTAAACTGCTCGGCACGTGTATATTGACCCAACTGGGCGGAACTGTAAAAGCGTCCGATAACGATATAGTAGATGTTCTTGTAAAGCGTATCGAGTAAACCCGACAACAGTAATTTTGAGCCAAAGCCGAAAAGGCATTTAAAACTATCTGCGGAGAACTCACACATCGGACGCCAAGCACTGTAAAGCCAAAGGAAGACGGTATTCAGTAACTGCCGGGAGACCTGTTGTCCAACCAAACTCCAGACACCGTAGCCATAGAAAGCCATCACGATGCCAATTCCACCACTGGATAAAGAAGCTATCAAAGAGATTTTGGTTTGTGTTCTAAAATCAATCTCCCGCACCATAATAGTGCGTTGAATGATACCTAAAGAATTAATGATTAGAACAAGGCCTATAACTCTTGTAACAGGAATCAATATAGGTTCATTAAAAAAAGAACTGATAGAAGGGGCACAAAAATAAAGAAGGACATATAGGATGACACCAACCACCAGATTAAAAAAAAAGACTGTGTTATAATCAATACGCTTTATATCCGTTTTGCGAATTAACGCATTGGAGAATCCACTGTCAATAATAGAATTCGAAATAGCGATAAAGATGGCAATCATAGCCATAATGCCATATTCTGCAGGAGTAAGCAAACGCGCAAGTACCAATCCGACCAGAAATGAAACACCGGAACTGGAGATGTTATCAGCAAAACTCCATCCCACTCCCTTAACCGTTTTATGCTTTAAGGATTCGCTCACCCTTCTATCTCTTTTATTACTTTCAATAAATACTTTCCATACTGGTTCTTCAGCATAGGATAAGCCAGTTCACGTAACTTCTTTGAATCAATCCAGCCCTGACGGAAAGCAATGCCCTCCAAACAAGCTATTTTTAGGCCTTGACGCTTCTCTATTACTTCTATAAAGGTGCTTGCCTCAGACAAAGAATCATGGGTACCCGTATCAAGCCAGGCAAAGCCACGTCCCAATACCTGAACTTTCAGATCCTGAGAAAACAGGAATTGCTGATTTACGCTGGTGATTTCCAGTTCTCCACGGGAAGAAGGCTTGATCTGTTTTGCGATCTCAACAACCCTATTGGGATAAAAGTAAAGTCCAACAACCGCATAGTTAGATTTAGGAGTATCAGGTTTCTCCTCAAGGCTGAGGACATTCCCATCCCTATCAAACTCAGCTACCCCATAGCGTTCCGGATCTTCAACCCAATAGCCAAAACCGTAGCCTTATTTTGTAATTCTGCGGATACTACAGCTTCCTTCAACATCTTAGTAAAAAAGCTACCATAAAAGATATTATCGCCAAGAACCAGACATACAGAATCACCGCCTATAAACTTCTCACCAATGATAAATGCCTGTGCCAAACCGTCGGGAGAAGGTTGTTCTGCATATTCAAAGTGCACCCCAAAGTCAGAACCATCGTTCAGCAAACGCTGAAAACTTGGTAAATCATAAGGAGTAGAGATGATGAGTATTTCACGTATCCCCGCCAACATGAGTACAGAGATAGGATAATAGATCATCGGCTTATCAAATATCGGAAGCAACTGCTTGCTGACTCCTTTGGTGATCGGATATAAGCGAGTGCCGGAACCACCGGCCAAAACAATGCCTTTCATGATAATAGATTACAGGTCAAATATTAATCAATATAATTATTTGGATACTGATTTTCCTCTATCATCTTCAGCATATCTACAGTCTCCTGTTCATCTATCGATAAAGTTTTATTATCCCAGTAATCTATAATTGCATGAGCTTCCTTTGCCAACTCTTCTTCAAAAACTTCTCCATAACAATATGTCAAAAGCTGACACTTGAGCAAAGAAGACGGGAGAGACTCTAACACTAGCAAGGAACGATCCAGAATAACCTGTTTCTTAGACTCCTTGTCGCCATAATCATAGATTGTTGCATTGTAGCCCATCAAGAGAGCCAGGCAAAGTCGTGCTTCTTCTTCCGGATTTTCTCCTTTCAAAGCAAACAAAGCATCAGATTTTTGAAGCACTTCAGTGTTTAATTGACGGAAACTGTCGGTATAGATAGGAGAACCGTCAGCACCCAAATACAATAATTCGTGAGCCACATGTTGCAGCTCATGAATCTGGGTCATAAGAGTATTCATTTTATATGATAAAATATTACTGATTACGGTGCGAGAATGCGAAGGTAGCTTTTAGGAACCTTGACACTGGCAGATAAAACGCCACGAATTCGGATAGTGACATAAGTACGATTAGAAAGACTGGCCAGTTCACCTTCAACTCCACAAAAATCTCCCTTGATGACTTGTACTTTGGTGCCAACTGCGAAACAATCATCGTTGAGGATAACAGCAGCAGGATCGAGATTCATGACAAACATAAAATCTTTCATCTGCTTATCGGGAACAATAAGCATACTCTTAGTGTCAAAATCACGCATATAGAAAAGACGCACCCCGTATTCATTGGCAATAGCACAAGCAAACTCTTTGGTAGCATGTACAAAAATAAGATTACGAATGACAGGAACTTCTACACGACGCCGGCGATATTTCAATTGACGAATGACAAATTGGGTCGGCAAAAAATACTCGACACCTATTTTCTCTAATGCGTCACGAGTAGTAAGCTCCTGATCCTTACGGGTACGGGCAGCAAACCAATATTCTTGTTGTTGAGACATTTAGAAGGATATATTCCTGAGTGATTTACTTAAGTCCGGGTACGCTTCGCAGTTGGGTGAGACTCTTTTTCTCAGCCAAACTGCAAGATTTTTTATGACTTATTTTAGGTGGAAACGAACGGATTCGATCAATTGATGTTTCAAAAAACGTTCGTCTTTTGAAACATCAATTATGGAGATAAAAGCCCACATACAAAATAAGTAAAAAGCTGTTTTTATTACCAGATTATTATCTGATAATCAGTACATAAAGAAGTCTATTTAGTTTTTCATCTAAAAATATTTTGCACATCAAAATTTAGTTTATACCTTTGTGCTATTAAACGAACGTCTTTTGAAACACATTCACTACTGATTATCAGTTAATTACAAAAGAATTCACCCTTTTTATCCTTTTCGCATTTGCCACACAATATACTGATTATAAACAAATTACACAATAAGATAAACTCTTCATTATTCTATCTATAAAGGTTTAGAAACTATATACTCCCAAAAGCATTCTGTCACATTGTATTTTGAGTAGCCTCAGGAATCCCTTATTTACGGACCACTGACTAAGTTGTTATAAAAAACACCGGGATTCTATTTTCACCAATATCATATCTCCACCAAATAAATCAAATCACCAGTCAAAAGATCGATAAACATGCACTAATTTCAATCAGTAAGCAACGGAAAAGGCATCCTATACCTCCAAAATAACATTCAGGAATGATTCATATTGACCTATGCTACAGAAAAGAATTCTATAGTTCTTGTTCAATAAATGAAACCGCTAGGCAAAAAGTAGGAGGATTTTCAATGAAAATGAATTTCGTAACTATACGAAGTTAACTTCGTATTTTCTTATAACTAACTTCTTCTTCACAAGAAGTTAATGTTTTGCAAAGACGAAGTTAACTTCGTATGAAGAGTACACGTACGAAGAAACGAATTAAAGGCAAGTTACTGCTCCATCATTTGCTATTTCATCACTTTCTCAAGACAACAAGGTTTTTAAAACAAGAAAAAAGCAGACTTAAAGATATCAGGATCTCTATTTTACTATCAGAATAACAGAAGAGGCAAACTTAATGAGGAATGGAAAAAGAAGTCGACGAGAGATAAAACCCTTACCTCTCGTCAACCAATACTATTTTTATGATCGTGATACTTGGAATCCCTTATCAGATAACGTCATTTCAACAAAACGTGCCCGCGGATTCGGAGCGTTTTCTGTCAGTATCTTACGAATACGAACAGCAGCTTGCGGATCTTTCGCTACCATATATAAGTACCCGCCACCACCGGCTCCCGGCAATTTATATCCCAAGGTATAATCTTTTATCAGATCGATAATTGCCTCCACAGCCGGAGGATTTGTTCCGTATCAATGCTTTGTTTTGTTCCCAGGTTTTCCTACCAAACGGCCAAACTCAACAAAACTTCCACGCTGTATAGCTTCATTCATATCCAATGCATGCGCCTTCATTTCCGAGTAAATTGAGATGCAACGATGAATTGAGGAACATGGAACTGACTATTTCTGCCAAGATCCCTTTTGCCGTACGAGTTATACCGGTATAATAAAGCAAGTGACAGTCTTTGTATTCAGGATGCGTAAATAAATGATCGGGTAGCCAACGCACCAATGGACTTTGAGCAAAGCCGGCCTCGGTCTGAAGAAGCTTCACACCCTGCAACACACCTCCATACTGATCCTGCCATCCACCACCGGTAGTCAGCAATTGTTCAAGGACAAGAGTACGTTGACAAATCTCATTTTATCCCAGGCTAAACCACAGAAATCGTTAATGGCACCAAGTACGGTAGAAGCCAGAATGGAACTGGTGCCCAAACCGGAACCGGCAGGAATAGCAGCCAATAAAGTCACTTCAATACCTGCACCGAAATCTTTAAGCTGTTCTTCTAATGAAGCATAAGATACAGCAGAAAACGCAGGTGCAAAGCCTGCCAATGACAGAGCGGCTTTCGGAATAGAGAAAGGTGAACCGATCTTCTTATAATCTTGCAATTCATCAAACGTAGATACTATTTCCATAGCACCCATATCGATAGAACGCAGGACGATATGGAAATCTTTACACGGCTTCACATAGACCTGTAAGGGAGGTTGTCCGTTCAACTCAATAGCCAGATTCACCACATTTCCTCCCGAATAAAGTGAATAAGGAGGAGTATCGGTCCATCCACCTGCCATATCGATGCGCACGGGACTACGTCCCCAAACAATCTGATCGGAATATACATCCAATTTTGGGGTACTCTTACGATTACTGATCCCGTCCAGCAAGCCGTCACGAAGCAAATCAAAAGCAGCATGTTCTTCCGGACGATAATCTTTCCCGTCTAATTTCAAAATACGCGCACGCAACATCCGGTTATGGATGCGTGACATCTGCAGAGCATCCTCAGGCAATAATTCAGGCATATCCAAACCAAGACGTACAAAATCTTCAGCTGCATCGGCCAAATCAAGTTGATAGAAAACACTTTTTTCATGATTAACGGCCAATGCTTGCCAGTTTCCTTTTCTGAACTCTTCACGTTGTGCATACAAACGCTTCAGATTGGCACCTGCCGAAATTTCGTCCGCAGAAAAACGTTCGGAACGTAACCAGATATTCTTTCCTTCCTCCAGTTCGGGTTCGGACAACATCCACCTCAACACCAATCCCAACTCTTCTACAGAATTAACCATAGGGAATACGGAAGCTGCCTGTAAATCGTCCGTACGTCCTTTCAAATCTGTATATGACAAACCGCGTTTGGACATCCATTCACCAAAAGGAATACCCGTCAGGGTTGTTTTGGAATCTCTCAAATCTCCTTTGAAAACATCGTCCAGGCCGTATGGACGGGCAACAAAGCCCTTATCACCCATCGGAACCACATCTACACACACTCCGGCAGGCACAGCCAATGACCAGTCATTTTCCGGAACCCCGGTAATAATATGTCGTGAAGCAATCTTCCACTTTGGTCCGATATGACTGTTCTCGATCCATAAATCAGCATTCTCGGCACAAAGAGGTATCCGCACTACAGCATTTTGGACAAACATAGCCGGATTGGGCTTTACTTTACGGTGCATGATACGACGCTGATCGTAAACCTTATTCTGTACGGAAAGAGTTGAAGATATCAGTTCTTTACTGGTCCCGTAATGATAGAACTCTCCTCCCGGCAAAGGCAGAATAGCAACGGATAGCGTATTGACCTCTTCGTCTTCAATACGGGGATGAGTTCCCAAAGCTAATCCAAAATCGGAATAAAGATCATAATACTTTAGTTCTTCAGAGCTTTCTTTATGAGAACGTTTTATCAAGATTTCTACGGCACGGTCACTCAAAAGCCATATACCGATGTCCATCAGGAACAAATGGGTCTTCGATAAAGATTCCAATTCTGCCAACGAAGGCTTCTGAAGCATAAAGTCGAGTTGTTCGGGATGTTTGCGATCGGAAGCAAACACGCCATGATGGGTAGCCAGAGACGGATCTACCCACAGTCCATAACAAACCACATCCGCTTCGGGAATACTCTGCAAAGGTTTCTCCGAACGAATATAGACATCACCACTCGCAATCAGTGTATGGAGTTTATCCGGAGCCAAAGACATGATTTTTTCATATAGGGGAAGTTGCAGAGAAAGCAGATTTTGTCCCAGATGTTGCCCTCTCTCCCACCGGAACACAGGAACCGGAGTGAGAATCTTTCCAGAAGGTGCATAGCCGGGTAAACGACGGCTTTGCCCACCCGCATGAAGAAGAATTCTTTTTTCTTTTTCAAGCCACTCTCCAAAAGTAGCACCATCTGAATATTCATTATAACATTCTTCAAGCAACCAGGATGTTCCACCACCGGAACCAAGTTTCTTACCTACCGGGTCGGAAGTACAAAACCAATCGGTACGGTTCACCCTCTCCAGTTCATGAAAAGACTGAACCAGATTGGGCGGTAAAGATAGTAGTTTTTGCATATTGTCAGAGTTTAAATATACGTTCCATCATTTTCCACTTCTCATGTGACGCTTGTCCGGGCAATGAACGCTGAAAGCGAGACATATAAGCCTCCCATTCTGCCTGCCGGGGAAGTTTAGCCAAGCGCTCGTTATCTTTTATCCAATCGAATTCATCTACCGTATCGACAATCATAAAGAGTGTATGTTCGTGGATATAAATCTGCATATCGAGTATCCCGACTTCACGGATACCGGCTTTAATTTCTGGCCACACATGCTGATGTTCTGCGACATAAGCACGAATCAATTCCGAATCATTATATAATTCGAGTGTTTGGCAATATCTTTTCATGGTATTATAAAATTAAATAAATATCTCTTTTAAAAAGGCAGAGGTCCGTCATTTCCACCTCCGAACGGATTACTATTCTGAGGGGCAAATTCAGCAGGAGGCGGAGGTACTGTTCCGGTATTATTCATTCGTGATCCAAGCATGGCCCCGGCATCAGGCAACGGAATTACCATATCGTCATCCGGATTCTGGAAACGGGTATACTCACCTTTAAATCGTAGCAGAACATCGCCAACCGCACCATTACGATGCTTAGCGATAATAATTTCGGCCATTCCACGGAGATCGTTTCCTTTATCATCCTGAAATATCTTGTAATATTCGGGGCGGTGAATGAAACACACCATATCGGCATCCTGCTCGATTGCACCGGATTCACGAAGGTCACTCAACTGAGGACGTTTTCCTTCAAGCCCTTCACGACTCTCGACACCACGATTCAACTGAGACAGAGCTATAATCGGAATATTCAACTCTTTGGCAAGCCCCTTCAGCGAACGTGAAATGGTACTAACCTCTTCCTGACGGCTGCCAAATGCCATACCGCTGGCGTTCATCAACTGCAAGTAGTCAATGATGATAATTCTTACTCCATGCTCACGAACCAATCGACGTGCCTTGGTTCGAAGCTCAAATACGGACAGAGAGGGAGTATCATCAACATAAAGCGGTGCATCCAGCAAATCCTTCAATTTATAATCGAGCTGTTGCCATTCATAAGCTGCCAATTGTCCGCTCTTGATTTTTTCACTCGGAATTTCACAAACGTTCGAGATCAGACGATTGACCAACTGAACGTTACTCATTTCAAGAGAAAACAAGGCTACCGGATTCCTGAAATTCACGGCAATATTCTTAGCCATTGAAAGTACAAAAGCCGTTTTACCCATGGCCGGACGGGCAGCAATAATTATCAAGTCGGATTTCTGCCATCCGGAAGTCATCTTATCCAGTTTGGTATATCCACTCTCCAATCCGCTCAGACCATCGGTACGTGCGGCGGCTTTCTGAATCTGTTCATAAGCCTCGGCAATAATCGGATTGATCTGCGTATAGTCCTTCTTCATGTTCCGCTGTGAAATCTCAAAGAGTTTCCCTTCGGCCTCTTGCATAAGATCGTCCACATCGAGAGTTTCGTCAAAAGCCTTACTCTGTATGTTACTTGTAAAAGTAATGAGCTCTCTTGCCAAATATTTTTGTGCAATAATACGGGCATGATATTCAATATGGGCGGAAGATGCCACTTTACTGCTCAATTGAGTAATATAAAACGGTCCTCCGACTTCTTCCAGCTCACCACGCTTACTGAGCTGCTCTTTCACAGTAAGAATATCTACCGGTTTTTGATTAACGGCAAGATCGGTAATAGCTGCATAAATCAATTGATGCCTATGTTCGTAAAACGATTCCGGACGGAGAATCTCACTCACCAGCGAATAGGCATCTTTTTCAATCATCAAGGCCCCGAGCACGGCTTCTTCAGTTCCGGCGCTTGCGGTTGGATACGCCCGTAATCATTTACGGGTTGCACCTTAGACTTAGCAGTACTGCGGGTATTTCTTCTTTGTTCGGCCATCTGTATTTTATTGAAATATAGAAAATGAATAGTGGATGGCTGCGCACATCCACAAAATGTAGGCAAAGATAATTCTCTATTATCAATTTTCCATTATCAAATCTGAATTATTTATTTAACTTTGCGTCCATTAGACAGCATTAATCATTAATCACGAATCACTAATAGCCCAAAGACATGATTACATTTCCGAATGCCAAAATAAATCTGGGACTGAACATTACCGAGAAACGTCCGGACGGATACCACAATCTGGAAACTGTATTTTATCCCATACCTCTGGAGGATGCCCTTGAAATCACAATATTAAATGACTCGAAACAAAAATTTGTCCTGCACCAATCCGGCCTGGAAATCAGCGGGGAGCCGGAAACCAACCTGGTAGTAAAGGCATACCTGCTGCTGGAACAGGAATTTCAATTACCTCCGGTAGACATTTATCTATATAAACATATTCCTTCGGGTGCCGGTTTGGGAGGTGGCTCGGCAGATGCTGCTTTCATGCTAAAATTGTTGAACGAAAAATTCAATTTACATCTGGCAGATGAAAAATTGGAAGAGTATGCTGCCATATTAGGAGCTGACTGCGCTTTTTATTAAAACAAACCAACCTTTGCAGAGGGTATCGGCAACATTTTTCCCAGTCGATTTATCATTGAAAGGATATCAGTTGGTACTTGTAAAACCGGATGTCTTTGTCTCGACCCGAGACGCCTTTTCACAAATACAACCTCACTACCCGGATCATTCATTGAAAGAAATTATAAGACATCCGGTAAGCGAATGGAAAAACTGCATGTTCAATGACTTTGAGAAAAGCGTCTTTCCACAATACCCTGTCATTGAAGAAATAAAAAAAGAATTGTACAGCAAAGGAGCCATATATGCCGCCATGTCGGGTTCCGGTTCATCTGTTTTCGGATTATTCTCTCCCGAAGAAAAAATAACGAAAATGGATTTTGAAGCAGCATTCTGTTTCCAAACCGAATTGAAATAATCTGATCATAAAATATAATACCATGAAAAACTACTTAATAACGTATAGTTGTGCCATGTTTCTATTAGCCTCTTGCGGATCTCCATCCCAACAGCCCAAAGCACCGGGACAGATCGATATTGCCGGAAAAATAGAGAGCCTGACGGAACTTAAAGCATCTGATTTTATCAAAGAGATCAACTATGTGGCATTGGAGACTACAGACAGTTGTTTAGTAAACGAGAATCCTAATATACAGGTTTTCAAAAATAACATTATTGTAAATACAAACAAACAATGTTTGGTTTTCGATAAAGACAGTGGTAAATTTCTGCGTTCTATCGGTCATATAGGTAATGACCCGGGAGGATACAGCGAAGCAACCTTCTGGATTGACGATATAACAGGAGAACTGTATTTCATAGGATGGAACGGTACTCTTATGCGATACGACCTGCAAGGCAACTACTTGGGTGACGTCAAGGTTGCCTCAAACCTGGGAGTAAGAAATCCCGCTTGTTTTGTTTTCACAGATTCATTAATTGTCAGTCATCAATTGAGTCTCCTGCCAATACAAGGAAATGAAAAGAAATCTCCTTTCCTACTTCTTGACAAACAAGGAAATGTGATAGATAGTATCCCTTCTTTACTCCCGGTTATACCTGTCACCACTAATGTAGTACGATTAAACATATTAAAAAGTGAAAAAGCACGGGAGCTTTACGGTAATATAGGAGTTCATGGTATGATGACAGCATACTTTAATAATGATGACGCAATTGAATCACCACGAGTGCTTTCAACACTATGGAAACATAACGGAAAAGTACGATTTAAAGAGGCATATCTGGATACAATCTATACTTTATCCGAAAATAAATTATCTCCTTATCTGATTTTCAATACAGGCAAGTATCATTATCCGGCAGAAGAAAGATATCAGCAAAAAGAAAATGACGAAAGAGTCAAGATCGACTATGTGATGGAAAGTACCACTCTGATCATCTTCCAGTTCAGACAACGAGGAGAAGTGTATACCGGTATATATAATAAAGATACTCAAATAACTCAAATAGCCAAAGGACAGAATTTTGTAAACGATATCGATCATTTTATGCCATTAAATCCCCGGAATTGTAATACTGACAATGAATATGTAGATCTCGTTCAGGCAAACACTATACTGGAATGGATGGAAGAACATCCGGAAGTAAATCCAGATGGCAAGTTCTCTTTCATCAAAGGAATAAATGAAGAATCCAATCCGGTCGTTATCTTAATGAAATAGATCATAAAACAATAACAAACTAAACATTTTGGTTATTTAACTATATATAATAGTTTAATCACTAAAATATTTAGTTTATTTGTCCTTCATAACAAACAACAGGTATTTTACGACCTGATTAAATGATAAAAACATGAAGAGACAAATTGTATCATGCGGCATTTTTGCTATGCTATTGTTAGCCTCCTGCAATGGAGCGCAGCAAACCTCTGAAGTCGATCTGATAGATATTGCCGGAGGAATGGAGAAACTGACAGAACTAAAAGTATCTGATCTCGGGAAAACAATCCGATACATTCCTTTAGAAACAACGGACTCCTGCCTGATCGGAGATTTTCCTAATATCAAACTTCTGGATGATAAAATTATGGTCTATAACGGCAAACAGTGTTTGCTGTTTGACAAAGAAACCGGAAAGTTTATTTGTTCTGTAGGGCACAGAGGAGACGATCCTGAAGCTTATAGCAGTACTTGCGGATATCTGAATCCCAAAAACCAATTATTGTATTTTAATCGCGATCCCAACCAATTGGTAAAATATGACCAAAAAGGAAATTTCGCAGGGGTCATCACCATCCCTTCGCCGGAAACCTCAACGGGCAATATACAAATAAACCGTCCCGGAATGAATGGGTTTGTATTCTCTGATTCCATTATTATAGGGCATTATGTAGGAGGATTAGGGCAAAGATGTCCCAGTTCGGTATTATATTTCTCTGATAAAGGTAATTACATAGATACGATCCCGAATATCATTCCCGAATTAGGAACAGGACAGGTTGGAGACATCAACAACATTTCGGTACGCAAGGGATTCGGACTGTTAGAAGGCATTATTCAAATACAGTATAACAACGGAAAACAAAGTATCTGTGTACCCGGATATACGGCACTGTGGAAGTGTAATGACGAAATCCGATTCAAAGAATTATTTACCGACACCATCTACACATTGAAACACAATCAGCTGGAAAAGTACATAATATTCAATACCGGTAAATATTACTGGCCGGCTTCCGAACGTACGCTTACAGACAATAACAGTGACCGAATTATGATCAGCTATGCAATCGAGAATGACAAGTTACTCTATTTCCAGTTCATCAGAGGGCTTTACACAGACAAACACATCTTGTACAATGGAATTTATGACAAAAATACAAAAGTGACTAATATAGCTTTAGCTGAAAAAAATTTCGTTGATGACTTGACCCATTTTATGCCTTTTACTCCCAGCTTTCTTAATGAAAAAGGTGAATGTGCCTCTTTGGTTCAAGCTGCTGACATTCTTACTTGGCTAGAGGAACATCCGGAAGTCAAAATAGAAAAGAACTAGGCGTCCTGAAGAATTTGAATGAAGAATCAAACCCGGTAGTAGTATTGGTAAAATAATAACGACTCTCCTCTTTGAACTCCTTCAAAGAGGAGAGTTTTTTCTATCCAATAGTCAGACAAAATAAAATCTCATAGATAAAATAAAGTTTATAATAAAAAAACAGTACCACGACTCACGTCGTAGTACTGTCACAACACAAACACAAAATAAAACACGACAAAACTACTATGCAATCTTACCTGTCTATGCCGGGGAGGCATAAGTACTAATTATGGATATTCACATACACATAAACAGCTTCAGGCCGATTTGCATCCTATAAACAAATGTATAAAAACATTTGTTCATGTCTTATATGTTAATTAAAACAATATTCTTATTTATTGGATACCTCTTTCACGAAGTTTCAACTGCCATGCCCAAGCAGAACGCAGTGTATCTTCCAGAGTTTCCTGAGCTTTCCAACCCAATTCATTGTTCGCATAATCAGGGTTAGCCCATACCTTTTCAATATCACCGGCACGACGTCCAACAATCTGATAGTTCAGTTTTACGCCGGTAGCTTTCTCAAATCCGTTGATCAGTTCAAGAACTGAAACTCCACGTCCTGTACCGATATTGAAAGTTTCAACTTTATCTTTTTGTTTCTTTTCAAGAATACGTGCAATAGCAATTACGTGTGCTTTAGCAAGATCGACTACATTGATAAAGTCACGGATACATGAACCGTCAGGTGTATCATAATCATCACCGAAGACACTCAATTTTTCGCGAATCCCGATAGCAGTCTGAGTTAAATACGGAATAAGATTTTGAGGTACGCCATTAGGAAGTTCTCCTAACAATGCTGTCGGATGAGCACCAATCGGATTAAAATAACGCAGTAAAATTGCATTAATCGGAGCACCGGAAGCTACTGTATCTCTAACAATCTCTTCATTAATCTGTTTGGTATTTCCATAAGGAGAAGTAGCTTTCTTTATCGGAGCATTCTCTGTTACAGGCAATTCATCCGGTTCACCATATACAGTACATGAAGAAGAGAATACAATGCCCTCAATGCCATGTTTAGGCATTAATTCAAGCAAGTTAATTAAAGAAACGAGGTTGTTGCGATAATAAAGCAATGGTTTTTCTACAGACTCACCTACTGCCTTGCTGGCCGCAAAGTGGATAATCGCTTTAATACCTTTATATTTATTGAACACGGCATCTAAACCGTCAAAATCCAAGCAATCCAGTTTCTCGAAAACAGGACGAATACCTGATACCTTTTCGATATTATCTACGACATCAGCATTTGAATTAGATAAATTATCAATGATGATTACTTCGTATCCACTGTTTTGCAGCTCTACCACAGTATGAGAGCCGATATACCCGGTTCCGCCTGTTACTAAAATTCTTTCTTTCATAACGTGTATAATGGTTAGTTTTTTCGGTTTACTTGTAAAGTGTTTGCAAATGTAACAAAATTAATTTAGATAAATGCACAAAAAACGAATATTATTTCATAGCGCAAACAGGGATTAAGACAAAATAACAGAAAAGCGGAAGAACTACCCCACCGGTAGCCTATCCGCCGCTCCATCCTTCAGTTGTTTGTCGTCAGGATTTATACAACTCCGGAGAATCCCATAAATGCCATAGCCAGCAATCCGGCTGTAATTAAAGCAATCGGAGTACCTTTCATTCCTTCGGGAATTTTCACAAGACTCATCTGCTCACGGAGTCCGGCGAAAAGTACCAGGGCCAGACCGAAACCAATAGCAGTAGAGAATGCATATACAACACCCGTCAGTAGGTCATAATCTTTTTGGATAACAAGAATTGCCACACCCAAGATACAACAATTCGTTGTAATCAAGGGAAGGAATACGCCCAATGCCTGATAAAGTGCGGGAGAAACTTTCTTCAGAATAATTTCTACCATCTGCACCAATGCAGCGATAACCAAGATAAACGTGATAGTCTGCAAATACTGCAACCCGAAGGCATCGAGTACAAACTTCTGGATCAGGAACGTTACGATCGTAGCAATGGTAAGCACGAAAGCTACCGCTGCACTCATACCCAATGGTATCCACCTTGGAAACACCCAAGAAAGGACAGATTCCCAGAAATTGCGACAACACAATGTTATTAACAAAGATTGCCGAGATAAATATCAATATATATTCCATAATCGTTTATATTTTAATTCGCTTTCTTAAGGCTGTTAATCAACGCAATCAGATATCCCAATGCGATAAACGCACCCGGAGCAAGCACAAAGACAAGCATACCGTATTCTTCCGGAATGATTGACAAGTTGAATACCTTGCCTGTACCCAGGAACTCACGAACAGCTCCCAGCAAGGGCAATTGTAAAGCCCAATCCCATACCGATTCCGTCGAACATAGAAGAAAGTGCATTATTCTTGGCTGCAAATGCTTCTGCACGTCCCAACACAATGCAGTTCACAACAATCAATGGAATAAAAAGTCCCAATGTAGCGTACAGTCCGGGTACATATGCTTGCATTACCATCTGAAGCAAAGTCACAAAAGATGCAATGACTACAATGAATGACGGAATACGCACCATGTCCGGAATCAGGTTCTTTATCAATGAAATCACTACATTGGAACAGATCAATACAAACATAGTGGCAAGCCCCATGCCCATACCATTAATGGCCGAGGAAGTCGTACCGAGTGTAGGACACATACCAAGCAGGAGCACAAATGTCGGATTCTCTTTAACAATCCCATTCATTAATACTTTAAAGTTATTCATATCTTTATACTCCTTTCTTATTTAATGACTACTGAATCGACAATCGCAGTTTCGGACTTCTGCACAGCTTTCTGCGAAGCACCGGTCGTACCATTAGCACCGCCATCGCCTTTATAAGCACCATAGGCAGCATTCACAGCATTCAAAAATGCACGTGAAGTGATAGTAGAAGCAGTAATGGCATCTACCTGTCCGCCGTCTTTACTTACAGTCAGCGGTTGCTCACCCGGATTCATTCCCTTAATGCTGCCTTTGTTTCCTTCTTTGAACCAGTCGGCCGCCTTGGAACCAAGTCCCGGAGTTTCGGCATGTGACAACAAAGAATAGTTGTAAATTTTACCTTCAGCATCAAAACCAACAAGTACTTTCAATTCTCCGCCAAATCCCATCGACTTGGCTTCTACTGCTGTTCCTACCCATTGATCTCCGTTTTTAGCCGGATAAATGATAAAGTCAACAATCTTCTTGCCATCTTTCTCACTAAACACGGTATCACACTCTGCGACCGGATTATTTGTAAATTCGGGCAAAACTTCTTTTAAAGCTTCATTCAATGTCTTCGCATTCGCATCTGCAATGGGACCTTTAGTCAACTCATTCACATAAGCCAGCAAAGCTACCGAGATAGCTGTTACTCCGGTGAGTACCAGCAACATATTTTTCAATGATGATTCTAACTTTTTCATTTCTTCTTCGCTACCTCCCCAAAGCGTTTTGGTTTGCAATACGTATTGATTAGCGGAGTGAATGCATTCATAATCAGAATAGCAAACGACATACCTTCCGGATATGCACCAAACAGACGGATAACAACCGTCAGCAAACCGATGCAGACACCATAAATCAACATACCTTTTTTACTCATCGGAGAGGTGACATAGTCTGTTGCCATAAAGATAGCACCCAGCATCAGACCTCCCGAAAGCAACTGGATCACCGGAGAAACATAAGCTTCGGGATTTGCCAGATGCATGATACCGGAAAATACAAATACAGTAACCAGAATGGATACAGGGATATGCCATGTAATGATTCTCTTCCATAACATATAAAGAAGACCCAAAATCAGGGCAGCAGCACTCACTTCACCCAGACATCCACCATTGTTACCAATAAACAGACTCCAGGCATCGGGCAGTTGACCAAAAGCCGAGACATCCCCATGAATAGCCTGTTTCATCAATGCCAAAGGAGTGGCGGCAGTAGTAGCATCGGTATAAGCAGTCAACTGACCGACCACCGGCCAGGAAGTCATCTGTACCGGGAATGACAATAACAGAAACACACGCCCTGCCAGTGCCGGGTTAAACGGATTGTTCCCCAAGCCGCCAAATGACATCTTACCGACACCAATAGCAAACAAAGCACCTAAAATAATAATCCATACAGGTAAGTTAGACGGTAGATTGAACGCCAGCAACACTCCCGTGATGACAGCAGAACCGTCACAAATAGTAGTGGTTTCTTTCTTCAGCAAGAACTTACCGATTGCCCATTCAAAAAACAAACAGGCTATCACAGAAGTAGCTGTGACAATCAGTGCACCCAGTCCGAAATATACGAGCGAAACGATAAAGGCAGGAATCAGCGCAATCAGCACACCGTACATATTCTTTTGTACGCTGTCTCCACCATGAACGTGAGGCGATAATGATACAATTAATTTATTTTCCATACTTATTATTTTTTAGCTTGACGTGCACGAATCATAGCTCCTACTTTCCCCTTACCCAGACGACAGTAGTCGAGTAACGGACGATTGGCAGGACAAGTGAACTGGCAAGAGCCACACTCGATACAATCCATGATTCTTTCTGATTCCATTCTTTCAAATTCTGTGTTCTCAGCCAAAGCGGAAAGCAGATACGGCTCCAGTCCCATCGGGCAGGCACTCACACACTTTGCACAACGAATGCAGTTCTGTACTTCTCCGCGTTTTGCCTCTTTCCGGTTCATAATCAAAATTCCGGAACTTCCTTTAGCAGTGGGCACATCAGTATTAACCAATGCTTTACCCATCATCGGACCACCGCCAATTATTTTTCCGGTATCCTCCGGCAAACCGCCACAGGCATCGATCAACTGCTGCATCGGAGTACCAATACGCGCCAAAAAGTTAGAAGGCTGGGCAACAGACTTACCGGTCACCGTAATGACACGCTCAAACAAAGGCTTATTTTTCTGTACAGCTTGATATACGGCAAATGCAGTACCTACATTCTGCACAACTGCTCCTGTAGAGATAGGTAATGCGCCGCTTGCAACCTGGCGCTTCGTAATAGCATCGATTAACTGCTTCTCACCCCCTTGAGGATATTTCACTTTCAAAGGAACAACTTCAATACCGGCATAACTGGATGCGACTTTCGTCATCAGTTGGATAGCATCGGGTTTATTGTTCTCGATACCTATAAAAGCCTTATTGACTTTCACCGCCTTCATCAGAATAGCCACCCCTACCATTACCTCCTCGGCATGTTCCAACATCAGTTGATGGTCGGCTGTCAAGTAAGGTTCACACTCTACAGCGTTGATAATCACGCATTCTGCTTTAAATGAAGGAGGCGGACAAAGTTTGACTTGAGTTGGGAAACAAGCTCCTCCCAAACCAACAATGCCTGCATCTGCTATCTTCTTCACAATCTCTTCCGAAGTCAATTCGCACTCTTTTACCAATTCAGGACTACGATCGATAGACTCTTCCCATTCATCCCCGTCTACATCAATAAAAATAGCAGGTTTAGCATAACCGCTCGCATCGACAATAGAGTCAATCTTAGCGACTTTACCACTGACAGAAGAGTGAATGGCTGCCGAAACAAAGCCATTAGCTTCGGCTATTTTAGTGCCCACCTTCACCACATCACCTTTTGCCACAATAGGCTTAGCAGGCGCACCGATATGCTGCCCCAGCAGTATCACAGCTTTTGCCGGAACCTCTGCCGTAACAATAGGTTGATGTGCTGAGAGTTTATTTTCGTGTGGATGAACACCACCAATTGAAAATGTCTTCAACATACAATTCTGTATTTTATCTGTTTATTACTCGTTTTTTTAAGCTTCGGCAGTTTTGGCAGCTTCGGCAACAGGCGTTTCCTCTTTAGGTTTACGAGGAGGGAAATTCAACTCGATGATAGTGTGCTGCGGACAAACTTCAACGCACTTGCGACAAGACTTACATTTATTGTAATCGATGTAAGCGAGATTGTTTTCAAGTGTAATTGCCTCGAACGGACAAGTTTTGACACACTTACCACAACCGATGCAACTTACCGTACAGGCTTTGCGTGCGACAGCCCCTTTGTCTTTGTTGACACAAGATACATATACACGACGCGATTTCTTACCTTTGGCACGAAGCTCGATTATCGCTTTCGGACAGGCTTTTACACAAGCTCCGCAAGCCGTACACTTTTCTTCATCCACCTCAGGAAGTCCTGTTTCCGGATTCATGTGAATAGCATCGAACTGGCAGGCAGCCACACAGTCGCCACATCCCAAACATCCATAGCTACAGCCGGTCTCTCCGCCATAAAGCGAAGCAGCAATAGCACAGCTCTTTGCACCGTCATACATATTTGTACGCGGACGGTTCGTGCAGGTTCCGTTACATCTAACCACTGCAACCATCGGTTCTGCAGTTCCGGCGTCCAATCCGAGAATAGAGGCAACCTGAGACATCACAGGCTGTCCACCCACCGGACAAAACTTACCTTCCAGCGAACCGGCTTTGACGCAAGCATCGGCAAATCCGCTGCAACCCGGATAACCACATCCACCGCAGTTAGCCTGAGGCAACACTTCGGATACCTGGGCAATTCGTGGGTCTTCGTACACGGCAAATTTCTTAGAAGCAACATACAATACTGCAGCCAATACAAGCGCAATAGCTCCCAAAGAAATCACTGCAATCAGAATCAAATTCATAATTTTTAGTTATTTATTGGTTTTATAGTAAAAGAAAATTTTTGTTTCAACCGAGTTCTGTTCAACCATATTATATAATAATAAGGAATAAGCACCGCCAAAGCAGCAAATGCTCCATATAGTTCACTATGAAGAACTGTCTTGAAAATGAAAAGGCCAAAGATTAAAAGAAAGAGAGGAATGAGAAAAGCCAGAAGAACCGCTTGCATGCCCATGGAGGTGGCACCAATAATCGTCACCTTGTCCCCTATCTTCCATGCAGACGAAGTATCGGTAACTTCAATTACCTTCTCCTTGCTATCTGCCGAAGAGCAATGTCCCTTGACACTGCAAGTCGAGCAAGCCGATGTCTGGATGATCCTCACAAAAACCTGAGAACCACTTATGTTTTCCACAATACCTTGATGAGTTATTATATTAGTCATTTTGCAAACTGCACATTACAAATTGCGGCAAATTTAAGCATAAGTTTGAAAATTACGAAGTATTTGAATGTTTTTTATAGTGCAATATGAAGTCTTTTTAAAGTAATTTTTGCTCTATCAATCGGGTATGGATACAGAAAAAGCAGGCTTTTCACCTGCTTTACTAAGAAAATGTTATCATCTTCTGATATTTTTAAAGAAATTAGAAACAAAAACCAATTCTTTTATCACTTTCTGTTTATTTCCCTTTCTACATTTTAAGAGATTCATTAATCTCAATCATCCGAATCAAATTCGTCCGCTGAATTGAAAAGGTACTGCTTTCTTTCTGAACATATTTTAGCAAGGAAAGCCCATCCTGACGTAATTTGGACTTTTGCAAAATATCAGATTCCACCTCGTCCGAAACTTTCAACAAAGTCACGGCCGCCAATTCTATCTTCCCCATTCTATTAGGATCTCCTTCATAACAGTCAATCATTTCATCCAGGCTCATACTTAACAATTCCTCTTGAGAAACTCCTAAAATCTGTCTCGTCAGGCAATCATATTCAGTCCATTCATCCTTACGGAACTTCTTTTATTCAATATCGCATTTACAATTAACGAAATGATTTCCTGAATCATCCGTATCAGATAGTCTTGTTTAATCATAATATCCTCTTTTGAATTAGAACTTACTTACCACGGGGAGAATTAACCTCACCGGAAAGAGAGAGCCGACTGAAGATTCCAGTCGGCCCCTATTTCATATATTTACATTATGTCAATTATTCCCGATTACCATTTATAATTCAGACCAAAACTTAGCAACTCCTTCAGCTGGAAATAACTGCTGCCAGTAGTCGGCTTCGCACTGTCGTCAAAGCGTGCATGTACAAATAGTTTGGTAGAAAGATAACGGTTCAATACAAAGTTGAAAGTATTCTCCCACTCTACACGCACCCATTTATAGTTCGTCAGATAGTTCAAACGGGAATCGACTACAATAGACGGAATAATAGTCCATGAAATAGTAGGTTGAACCTGTGCACCGAAGTCATTCTTCGAGCATTTGCCTTTATCCAATCCAAACTTGGTTTCGTCCACGTTTTTGTTACCTATATAACGAAGGTTATAAGTCAACGGAGACATGAATACAGAAAGATTGAATTTTTTCTTTTTCAACTTATAGTCCATACCGACACTGACTATCACATCTGCAGGAGCAAGGAAAGCAGCCACCAACTCTTCACTGTTAGCCTTATATCCCTTTACGAACTGGGTTTTAAACTCTCCTGTAATAGTATAGTACCAATTATTGGCAGCCTGAATACCTAATTTAGAATACAAACGCAACTGGTCGGTATTAACCAGGTATTTATGATATTCGTCTGACGGAGAAGAATTGAATCCTAATTTAGCTTCGAACAGATTTTCAAACTGTACTTTTTCACGGTCATTGTAGTTAGCGAACAACTGCAGATTGGCCATTACGGCATTATTGCTCTCACCTCCCTTGTACCAGTTGTCCGAAATATAGTTCTGGGTAATCTGAAGCGAACCGTTACCTCCTGTCACCCACCAATTGGGCTTGGAGATCACCATTTCCGCTTCACCCACATTGTCTTCCACCTTATCCGCACGGAACAGGCTTTTCACTTCTGTTTTCGGGACTTCAATCTTCTTATCGCCATGATACAACTTACGGCTCATGATATGATCTTCGGTATTAACGACTAAATTAGGATGGTTCAGATATAGATCCATCAAAGCAACATTCACCAGCCGGGAAGCTCTCTCAGCTTTAGAAAACTGCAATGTGTCATACGGCGGCAATAATTGCGAAGAAAGAGAGGGAGTAACAAAAGGTTCCTTAAACTTCCAGTGCATGGTAGAATATTCCGCGATGGGAGAGTTATAATAAGTCAGCGGTACAAACAGTCGGTAGTAATCCGGATCTGTCTTAATATAACGCATGGGTACAGAAGGATCATTAAGATATTCCAACTCTCCTATATACTTATTATATAAGATGGACACCGTATCTATCTTAGGCTTCGGACCATCCAGATTCAGTTTCAGGACAAGGTACTGTTGAAGCGTCTCGGAAAGTGTATCTGCTTTCACTTCACTCTGCACTGTTTCAGAAACCGGTTTGTTCGTCTTCTGCGCCATCACTGACGAAGAAAACAGGATCGCAAATGCTAATGTTGAGATGTGACTAGTCTTCATTTTTATAACAAATTTGGGGCAAATTTACATTAAATAGTTTAGATTACATAAAATTTGCTCGATTTTAATAGGAATAACCTATCAAATGAATCTATACAACAATTCAGCTGTTTTATTGGAACGTGCGTTATCTCTCAGAATAATACAGATCGAACTGAGAACCGCCTTCCCCCGGCTCGATAGTGCAAGTTGAATAAAGGCGTGCTTATATGCCGGCAAACATGTGACTGTTTGTCGTTCAAACATTTCGGTACCTGGAATTGCATTTTTTAATAAATTTGTTTTGTAGAAAGCATCCGTTCTTCCCCATTTTTTTGTAATTTTGCGGTTTTTAAGATTCAAATCAAAGGATTTAGAAACAAATTATTAAAACAGTTATAGCTGTGGGAGAAACAAAGTATATTTTCGTCACCGGTGGTGTTGCCTCTTCTTTAGGAAAAGGTATCATTTCATCTTCCATCGGTAAATTGCTGCAAGCAAGAGGTTATAAAGTAACTATCCAGAAGTTTGACCCGTACATCAACATTGACCCGGGAACATTGAACCCTTATGAACACGGAGAATGCTACGTGACTGTAGACGGCCATGAAGCCGATCTTGACTTAGGACACTACGAACGTTTCCTGGGCATCCAGACAACGAAGGCCAACAACATCACGACAGGCCGTATCTATAAGAGCGTCATCGATAAAGAACGCCGTGGAGATTATTTGGGAAAACCATTCAGGTGATTCCTCATATCACCGATGAAATCAAACGTAACGTCAAGTTACTGGGTAACAAGTATAAGTTCGACTTTGTAATCACAGAAATTGGCGGAACAGTAGGTGATATCGAATCTTTGCCTTATCTGGAAAGTATTCGTCAGTTGAAATGGGAACTGGGTCAGAATGCCTTGTGTGTACACCTGACTTATGTACCTTTCCTGTCCGCTGCCCAAGAGTTAAAAACCAAACCGACTCAACATTCCGTAAAAGAGTTGCAATCACTCGGTGTACAGCCGGATATCCTGGTGCTACGTACCGAACATGACCTGAATACCAACTTGCGCAAGAAGGTCGCTCTGTTCTGTAATGTAGCCGAAAACGCAGTTGTTCAGTCAATCGACGCTTCAACTATTTATGAAGTACCTCTGTTGATGCAAGAGCAAGGCCTGGACGAAACCATACTCCAAAAGATGGGTCTGCCTGTAGGCGAACGTCCGCCGTTGGGTCCTTGGAAAGACTTCCTGAACCGTCGTGCCAATGCAACTGAAACAGTAACCATTGCAATGGTAGGTAAATATGTTGAATTGCAGGATGCCTACAAATCTATTCTGGAATCCTTGTCACAAGCTGCTACCTACAATGACCGTAAAGTAAAAATAGAATATGTATCATCCGAACATCTGACTCCGGACAATGTAGACGAACAATTGGGACATGTAAACGGAGTAGTTATCTGTCCGGGATTCGGTTCACGCGGTATCGAAGGTAAGTTCGTAGCTGCCAAATACACCCGCGAACACAACATTCCGACATTCGGTATCTGTCTGGGTATGCAATGTATGGCTATCGAGTTTGCCCGTAATGTGTTGGGTTATGCCGATGCCAACTCCATTGAAATGGATGAAAAGACCAAGCACAACGTGATCGACATCATGGAAGAGCAGAAAGCCATCACCAATATGGGAGGTACCATGCGTCTGGGAGCTTACGAATGTGTATTGAAGAAAGACTCTAAGGTATACGAAGCCTACAAAGAAGAACACATTCAGGAGCGTCATCGCCACCGCTACGAATTCAACAACGACTATCGCAAACAATTCGAAGAGGCCGGCATGAAGTGTGTAGGTATCAACCCCGAGTCCGACTTGGTAGAAATTGTAGAGATTCCTACATTGAAATGGTACATCGGAACACAGTTCCATCCGGAATACAGCAGTACCGTACTACACCCGCATCCGTTGTTCGTGTCGTTCATCAAGGCTGCAATCGATAAGTAAAGATCGTTATCGTATAGATTATTAATCATTAATCACTTAAAAAAGAGAATGGATAAAAACACCATCACAGGCCTCGTTTTAATAGGTATATTACTGGTAGGATTCAGTTTTCTGAGCCGTCCCAGCGAGGAGCAAATAGCCGCTCAAAAGCGGTATTATGACTCTATAGCCGTGGTACAGCAGCAAGAAGAAGCACTGAGAGCCAAAACCGAAGCTGCGCTGGCTAACGAAAAAGAAGAAACAGCAGCCGACTCAGCATCGCTCTTCTTCAGTGCCACCAAAGGTAAAGAGGCGTTTACTACTATCCAGAATAATTTGGTAGAAATCACTCTGGATAACAAAGGCGGCCGTGTTTACTCTGCCCTGTTGAAAAACTACATGGGACAGGATAAGAAACCGGTTGTGTTGTTCAACGGCAGCGATGCTTCCATGAACTTCAACTTCTATAACAAGAAGGGGGCCCTCCAGACAAAAGACTTCTATTTTGAAGCAGTCAATAAAACAGATAGCAGTGTAACGATGCGTCTAGCTGCCGACAGTGCCAGCTATATCGATTTCATTTATACACTGAAACCTGATAACTACCTGATGAGCTTTGTGATCAAAGCTACGGGAATGGACGGAAAATTGGCTGCCAGCACAAACTATGTGGACATCTCATGGTCACAACGTGCCCGCCAGATCGAAAAGGGATATACTTACGAAAACCGTTTGGCAGACCTCACCTACAAATACACCGGTGATGATGTGGATAACCTTTCGGCAAGTAAAGACGACGAAAAGTCCGTTTCGGAACGTCTGGACTGGATCGCTTTCAAGAATCAGTTCTTCTCTTCCGTATTCATCGCAGAACAGGATTTCGAAAAGACTACGGTTAAATCGAAAATGGAGAAACAGGGAAGCGGTTACATAAAGGACTATTCCGCCGAGATGAGTACGTTCTTTGATCCGACCGGCAAACAACCTACCGATATGTATTTCTACTTCGGCCCGAACCACTACAAAACGCTGACTGCGTTGGATAAGGGACGTGAAGAGAAATGGGAACTTAACAACCTGGTATATCTGGGCTGGCCGTTGATTCGTTGGATTAACAAATGGATCACCATCAACGTATTCGACTGGTTGTCCGGCTGGGGATTAAGTATGGGTATCGTTCTGTTGTTACTCACCATCATGGTGAAAATTGTCGTTTTTCCGGCAACATGGAAGACCTATATGTCATCAGCCAAAATGCGGGTGCTGAAACCGAAAATCGATGAGATCAACAAGAAATACCCCAAACAGGAAGATGCGATGAAGAAACAGCAGGAGGTGATGGGATTGTACAGCCAGTACGGTGTAAGCCCGATGGGTGGCTGTCTGCCGATGTTGTTGCAATTCCCTATCCTGATGGCATTGTTCATGTTCGTACCGAGTGCTATCGAACTTCGTCAGCAGAGTTTCCTTTGGGCAGATGACTTGTCGACTTATGACGCATTCATCACTTTCCCGTTCCATATTCCATTCTTGGGTAATCACCTCAGTTTGTTCTGCTTGCTGATGACTGTTACCAACATCCTGAATACAGAAGTACACAATGCAACAGCAGGATACGGGTGCCCAATGCCAAATGGCTGCGATGAAGTGGATGATGTACCTGATGCCGATCATGTTCCTCTTCGTCTTGAACGACTATCCTTCGGGATTGAACTATTACTACTTCATTTCGACTCTGATCAGTGTAGTAACCATGATCATACTGCGCCGGACAACTGACGAAAACAAATTGCTTACCGAACTGGAAGCTAAGAAGAAAGATCCGAAACAGATGAAGAAGACCGGATTTGCCGCACGCCTGGAAGCTATGCAAAAACAACAGGAACAATTGGCAAAAGAACGGGCTAATAAGCAGAATAAGAAATAAGAGATAGAAATCAGCTTAAATACCGAAGAGCCGGACAAGCAGTGTATGTTTGTCCGGCTTTCTTTTCCTTTATTGAACAGATTACAACATGACTACTAAATACACATACAAAGAAATATGGATTATCGCCTACCCCATCCTGATCAGCCTGATCATGGAACAGCTGATAGGCATGACCGACACTGCTTTTCTGGGACGTGTGGGCGAAGTCGAACTGGGAGCCTCGGCCATTGCCGGTGTATACTATCTGGCTATTTTTATGATGGCATTCGGATTCAGTATAGGTGCACAAATCCTGATTGCCCGTCGTAACGGTGAACAGCAATACCAGGCTATCGGGCCCATCTTTTATCAGGGTGTCTACTTTCTGCTTTCACTCGCAGTGGTAGCATTCACTCTTTCGCTGTGCTTCTCACCGCACATACTGAAAAAGGTCATTAGCTCGGAGCATATATACGATGCGTCCATCAGCTACATCAACTGGAGGGTCTTCGGCTTTTTCTTCTCCTTTGTCGGAGTAATGTTTCGTGCATTCTTCGTGGGTACAACTCAGACCAAAACCCTGACACTGAACTCTGTGGTCATGGTATTATCCAATGTGGTGTTCAACTACATACTGATTTTCGGTAAGTTCGGTGCTCCACAGTTAGGTATCGCCGGAGCCGCCATCGGTTCGTCACTGGCCGAAATGGTTTCGGTCATCTTCTTCGTCATCTACACCTGGAAACGGATAGACTGTAAAAAGTATGCCTTGAATCATCTGCCCGGATTCCGACCGGAGATGCTGAAACGGATCCTGAACGTATCCTTTTGGACAATGATTCAGAACTTTTTCTCACTGTCCACTTGGTTCATGTTCTTCCTATTTGTCGAACACTTAGGCGAACGTGCACTGGCCATAACCAATATCATCCGTAACGTATCGGGCATCCCGTTTATGGTCACCATGGCATTTGCAGCTACTTGCGGCTCCCTGGTGAGTAACCTGATCGGTGCGGGCGAAATCAAGTGTGTTCCCGGAACGATCCGCCAGCACATCCGTATCGGTTATATTTTCGTGCTGCCGCTGGTTATACTCTTCGCACTGTTTCCTAACCTGATATTGAGTATCTATACGGATATTCCCGATTTGCGGGAGGCCTCCATCCCTTCTTTATGGGTACTATGCTCCGCTTATCTGATACTCGTACCTGCCAACGTCTATTTTCAGGCAGTATCCGGAACGGGCAACACACGTACGGCGTTGGGATTGGAACTCTGTGTACTGGCCATTTATCTGATCTATATCACCTATATGATTCTCTATCTGAGAGTGGATGTAGCCGTCTGCTGGACTACGGAACATCTGTACGGAATCTGTATCCTGTTCCTTTCATACCTTTATATAAAGAAAGGAAACTGGCAGAAAAAGCAGATTTGACCTGATTTTTGCTTATCTTCGCAGCACTATTATGGAAGAGAACACAAGTAAATTACTAATTATTAAAATAACTATGAGACAAGTAAACCTATTTATTATGTCGGCAGCAATGATGTTAGCATCTTGTGGTGGAACCAAAGATGCAGGCAAAACAGATCAGGCGCTGATCGGTAAATCCGATATCAAGATCGAAGGAAAGCGGATGACTCCCGAAGCGCTTTGGGCGATGGGACGTATCGGCGGACTGGCCGTATCGCCTGACGGAAAGCAAATAGCCTATACTGTGGCTTATTACAGTGTCCCCGAGAACAAGAGCAACCGGGAAGTTTTTGTGATGAATGCGGATGGAACGGATAATCGACAGATTACCCACACTCCTTATCAGGAAAATGAAGTGACTTGGGCGGCAGACGGAAGCAAGCTGCTCTTCCTGAGCAATGACAACGGCAGCAGCCAACTGTATGAAATGAATCCGGACGGTAGCGGACGCAAGCAGATCTCCAAGTATGACGGAGACATCGAGGGATATTCCATCTCACCGGACGGTAAAAAGATACTCTTCATCGCTCAAGTGAAAACAGTAAAGAGCACGGCTGATAAATACCCCGACCTAGATAAAGCGACCGGAATCATCATCACCGACCTGATGTATAAACATTGGGACGAATGGGTGACCACCGCTCCACATCCTTTCATCGCCGACTTTGATGGCAAATCAATCTCCAACATCATAGATGTGCTGGAAGGAGAACCTTACGAAAGCCCGATGAAACCTTGGGGAGGTATCGAACAACTGGCTTGGAATACGACTTCGGACAAGGTGGCTTATACCTGCCGCAAAAAAACGGGACTGGCTTATGCCCTATCTACCAACTCGGATATCTATGTATATGACCTGAATACCAAGAAAACAATAAACATCACCGAAGGTATGATGGGTTATGATACAAACCCGCAATATTCTCCGGATGGAAAAAGCATTGCCTGGCAAAGCATGGAGCGCGACGGTTACGAAGCTGACCAGAACCGCCTCTTCGTCATGAACCTGGAAACGGGCGAGAAACGTTTTGTAAGTAAAGCTTTCGATTCGAATGTAGATGCATTCGTATGGAGCCGGGATGCCAAGACGATCTACTTCACCGGTGTATGGCATGGCGAGACACAAATTTATTCACTCGATCTGGCTAACGATTCCGTACGCCCCGTCACTTCGGGTATGTACGACTACGAAGGCGTTGCCCTCTTTGGAGACAAACTGATTGCCAAACGCCATTCAATGAGTATGGGTGACGAAATTTACGCAATAGCTTTGGACGGACAAACCACGCAACTGACCCAAGAGAACAAGCAAATATTGACCAGATCGAAATGGGTAAAGTAGAAGGCCGCTGGATGAAAACAACTGACAGCAAAGAGATGCTGACATGGGTCATCTATCCACCTCAATTCGATCCGAATAAGAAGTACCCGACACTGCTCTTCTGCGAAGGTGGTCCTCAGAGTCCGGTGAAGCCCAGTTCTGGGTTATCGTTGGAACATGCAGATTATGGCAAGCGGTTAATATCGTCGTAGCTCCGAATCGTCGCGGACTTCCGGGCTTCGGTTGGAATGGAACGAGGCTATCAGCGGTGATTACGGTGGTCAATGTATGAAGGATTATTTCACGGCTATCGACAGAAATGGCCAAAGAGCCGTTTGTGGATAGTGATCGTCTGAGGTTGTGTAGGTGCCAGCTTCGGAGGATTTTTCTGTGTATTGGTTGGCCGGACATCACGACAAGCGCTTCAAGGCATTCATTGCCCACGACGGTATCTTCAATATGGAAACAATATCTGGAACAGAAGAAAAATGGTTTGCCAACTGGGATATGGGCGGTGCTTACTGGAAAAACAGAATCCGACAGCCAACGTATACATTTGCCAATTCTCCCCATTTGTTTGTCGAAAAATGGGATACTCCAATTCTCTGTATCCACGGTGAGAAAGACTACCGCATCCTTGCCAACCAGGCAATGGCTGCATTCGATGCTGCCGTGATGCGTGGTGTACCTGCCGAATTACTGATTTATCCGGATGAAAACCACTGGGTACTGAAACCACAGAACGGTGTACTGTGGCAACGGACTTTCTTCGAATGGCTGGATCAATGGCTGAAACCAAACGAAACGGCACAGAAATAAAGGCTGTGTTGTCAACAAATAAAGGCTCTGTCCCTGCCGGACAGAGCCTTTATTTGTTGACAACAGAAGCTCTATTTGGAAGGTAAGAAGTACCCAAAGTCTACATCCGCTTCAACTTCACCACCTCTCCCAGTACGGGGATATATACATCTATCTTTCGCTTCTTGGCTTCGGCAGCAAAAACCAGAGGAGGATCATGCAGAGGTTCATCGGACAAATCGAAAGTTCCGTAATGCATCGGAATTGTGAGAGCAGCCTTCATATCGGTCGATGCAGTCAGAGCATCATAAGGCGATATATGATTGGGTTGCATAAACCAGCGCGGTTTATAGGCCCCGATACCCACCAAAGCATAATCGGGAGCTCCGAAAAGATCGGGTATTTCACGGAAATGCCTGGAGTAACCGGTATCACCGCTGTAGTAGAGGGAAATACCATCGGCCTGTACCATAAATGCCCCCCACAGCCTGCGCCCTCCATCGCGAACGGAACGTTTGCTCCAATGTTGTGCAGGAAGAAACGTTATTTTCAGCCCGTCATCTTCTATCTGCTGATACCAGCCTGCCTCTGTCACCTCAAGCTCAGGAAACCATCCTTTGATTAGCTCCCCGGTGCCCAGACCACAAAAGAGTTTCATCCCCGGATTGTTTTTTACCAACCGTGCCACACTTTGCTTATCGAGGTGATCAAAATGATCGTGACTGATCAGCAGATAATCGATATCGGTAAATATATCGGGATTGGCCGGAAAATCACTTTGCCACTTAACGAAAGGAATATCGCCGAAAACGGGGTCGAACATGATCCGCTTCCTACCTAACTGCAGGAAGAAAGAATTATGCCCGAGCCAAATCAGTGAATTGCCTACCACGCCATCCAGCGAACGCAGATAATTCAACTTGGGACTCCACTTCACACTCTTTTTCTCTTTCCGCTGCGGATTGGGCGAAAGACGCCACTTCAAACACTCCCAATCGGTTGAGTGATTATATCTTCAATTCTTAAAACAAAAGAAATAACAAAAGATTTGTGGTTCGTTGCACAAAACCGTATTTTTCTTACAAAAAAAATGCCTCCCGGACACACTACGGGAAGCATTTCTATGATCATCAACTAATTGGCATTTCACGTCATCCGACCCAAAGGAAAGGATAAGGCCATCCCAGGTAAGAGAGGTTGATGACAAAAATAACGACAGCCAGTATCCATATAATCAACAGTGACCATTTCAGTCCGGATGACATAGGAGACCAATTGAAGATTTGCCGGAGAATCACGAAAATGATGGCGGCTAAAGGAATACCTGCCAAGACAACTCCTGCAATGCTCCCGGCGATAGTCATCATCGGAGAAGTAGAGATCAATGGTGACCAGTCGACCGAAGGCAACATCTGATAAAGAGCGGCTCCACCTCCGATGGCTACTGCAATGGCAGCAATCACCAGAGCAACGAAAACGATGGCAAGAACAAAAAGAACAGGGCTGCAAATAATGGCAAGAACCACCAGGCAAGCTTTCAGGAAGAATCCGGCAATGGACACCAATGCGTCTCCTACTTTCTGCAGAAAGCTACGGGGTTTACCTGAGTTTACGTAGTTGTTTACACCGTTGGCCATCCTCTCAAAGCCATCGGTCACCGTCCTGCCAATGTTCTCGATAGTGATATCCTCTCCCCGCATGTTCAGCTTCTCGGCTGCCGTACGAGCTTCGGGAATAACTAACCAACAAATAATATAGATAGGAATCAACACGCCATATCCGCAGATAAGTACCACAAACATGATAAGCCGGAGCACTGTGACATCCCAATTAAGATAAGCTGCCAACCCGCTGATTACACCACCCAGTATCTTATCGTCAGGATTACGATATAATCTGCGCCGAATGGTCGCACCTTGCTGTGCCCCCGTTTGTCCGGTTGTCTTTTGGGGCTCCTCTTCTTCGGTATCCTCGCCGAAGTCTTCCGGTTTACCCATACGTGCAATCACCTCTTCCACATCCGCAATCGTAATAACCTGCGAACCGGCTGACAGCTTTTCGGCAAAAAGCTCGGAAATGCGGTTCTCTATATCATTTACAATTTCCTCTGCTCCTTCTTGTTTGCGAAAGTGAAGTCTCAGGTTGCACAGATAATTATCAAGCAACCGATAGGCATCTTCGTCAATATGAAAAACGGTTCCGCCTAAATTTACGGTTAATGTTTTTTTCATCTTTATTTCTTTTTAAATGGATTCTCTATTAGCTATATGATTCACGGTTTCATTCAGTTCTTTCCAGGAAGCCTCCAGTTCACCAAGAAAAGACTCCCCTTTCCCGGTTAGTTTGTAATATTTGCGTGGCGGTCCTTGTGTTGACTCAACCCACTCGTAACTGAGCAAATCATCATTTTTCAGCCGGGTCAGCAATGGATATAAAGTCCCCTCCACCACAATCAGCCTCGCCTCTTTCAGTTTCTGAATGATATCCGAAGCATAAGCCGGCTCTTTATGCAACAATAACATGATGCAATACTCCAGCATACCCTTTCGCATTTGCGACTTTACATTATCTACATTCATAAGTTCTATCTTTTAGATGCAGCAAATATAGGCATTGCCTTGGTACTATGCAATACAAAGTACCTTATTTTTATACTAATTAACGCATTAAGTCCCTTTCACCTTATTATAAATGCAAATTATCACTATATTTGCCGTATAAATTGAAAAATACAACAAACATGTTTACTATCCGAAAAGCAACCTCAGATGATTGCAAACTGATTAACGAACTGGCAAACCAGGTATTTCCCGCCACTTACAAAGAAATACTTTCGACCGAGCAACTTGACTACATGATGGAGTGGATGTATGCACCCGAAAACATCCGTAAACAAATGGAAGAAGAAGGGCATGTATACTTTATCGCCTATCAGGGAGACGAACCTTGCGGCTACGTCTCTGTCCAGCCCCAGGATGCCGATGTGTTTCATCTCCAGAAAATATATGTTCTCCCCGGCTTTCAGGGGGCACATTTAGGCAGCAAACTATTTGATCACGCAGTGCAATATATCAAAGAGATACACCCGTCTCCCTGCCTGATGGAACTAAATGTAAACCGAAACAACAAAGCGCTGCACTTTTACGAACATAAAGGGATGAAGAAATTGCGGGAAGGAGACTTCCCTATCGGAAACGGATATTATATGAATGACTATATTATGGGATTGGAACTTTGATTTATCTGTAAAGAAAAGGCCAATAGGAGAAACGCCCCGTTACATATATTGTTATCGAAATAACAAGTAATGTAACGGGGCGTTTGGTGTATAGTCAGTAACCCGAAGGTCTTATGCTACCTTTTCAAGTTTCTTCATGATAGAGAAGATAAACAGGGCGGCCAGCAAACAGCATACGATAAGTACACTCCATACCATCCACAATTGCATGCCTCCCCACAGATAACCGATGATGGCAACCAGGTAGTTACCAATGGCAGTTGCAGCAAACCAACCACCCATCATCATACCTTTGTACTTGGGAGGAGCTACTTTCGAAACGAAAGAGATACCCATCGGCGACAAGAAAAGCTCGGCAAAAGTAAGAACCAGATAAGTGGAGATCAACCAGTTCGGAGAAACCAACGCATCCTTCTCAATGCCACTGGCAGCCAAAGCGTCCGGAGTAGGCAGACCGATAGAGCCGATAGCCATGATCAAGAAACCACATACGGCAATCATCATACCGATACCGATTTTACGCGGTGCAGAAGGTTCTTTTCCTTTTCTGGCCAGATAGCCGAACACTGCCAGCGAAACCGGAGTCAAAGCGATCACGAAGAACGGATTAAACTGCTGGAAGATCTGTGGCAGGATGTTGATTGTAGGATCCATAGAAGTATAACTCCATCCCAAGCAGAGGAGTGCCACCATAACTACTACACCGGCAATCGTTTTCGACTTTCCGGTTTTACCCTGGAACAGTGAAAACAGTCCGTAGATAACGATCAGCAAGAAGGTCAGGTTCACGATATTGAAGCCCAGACGGTCGAGACCGGTCACCTCTTGTGCCGTATAGTCACGAGCGAAGAATGTCAATGTCAACCCGTTCTGATGGAAAGCCATCCAGAAGAAAATAACTACGGCAAACACAAGCAACAGAGCTACGATACGTTGTTTAGTCTGTTCCGGAGTCAACTTCTCTTCTACCACGTTGGCCGGCTTAGCCTGTTTAGAGTTATAGTCCGCATGTTTGAATGTAGAACGGAAAGCTACATAAATAAGCATTGAAATAATCAAGGACACACATGCCACACCAAATCCATAGTTGTAAGCTTCGGAGAGCTTATCGATATAAGTAGTACAGAAAGTGGCAATGTCACCGGTAAAGTTTTGTGCAGCCTGCAAGGATTCCAGAGTAGCCTGGTTGGCAGGAGTGATTGTTCCATCGAGATATTGATGTGCCAATGAAGGAATCTGAGGGACATACGACAGACCTGCCTTGCCCAACATATAATTGGTTACTTTCGTTGCGGCTGTCGGAGCATACATTGCGCCAATATTGATAGCCATATAGAAAATACTGAATGCAGTGTCGCGTTTGGAACTATATTCGGGGGCATCATACAAATTACCCACCATCACCTGTAAATTACCTTTAAAAAGACCGGTACCGCAAGCAATCAGGGCCAACGCACCGAACATCATTATTTTGCCGGAGTTATCGGAAGTCGGGATGGCGAGTAGCGCATAGCCAATAAACATGACCACAATACCCATTGTCACCATCTTACCATAACCAAACTTATCGGCAAGAATACCGCCAAAGAAGGGGATAAAATAAACAGCAGCCAAAAAACATCCGAAAATAGTAGAAGTTTCAGCAGCAGTGTAACCAAACTTTGCTTGTAAAAACAAAGTAAAAATCGCAAGCATGGTGTAGTAACCGAATCGCTCGCCTGTGTTGGCAAGTGCCAGAGCATACAAACCCTTAGGTTGTCCTTCAAACATAAAATTAGAATATTAGATTATTAAATAGATATTTTTTGCAAATATATACTTTTTACTGAAATTAAACAGTATATAATACACAAACTTCCGCCCGAACCTCGTTTATTAGCTCTTTAGGGTCTATTTTTATCTGCAATCCTCTCTGCCCTGCACTTACATAAATATACGGAAAGCCCAGACAGGTTTCATGAATATAGGTAGGAAAATGCTTTTTCATTCCGATGGGCGAACAGGCACCCCGGATATATCCGGTGACGGACAGAAGCTCTTTCATAGGAATCATATCGCAACTTTTATTGCCGGACACTTTAGCAGCAAGCTTCAGGTTCACTTCCTGATCTCCTGGAATTACACAAACAAAATATCCCGTTTTATCACCGTGAAGTACGAGGGTTTTAAAAACCTGATTAATATTCTCTCCCAAACTTGCCGCTACATGCACGGCACTCAGATCGCTTTCGTCTACCTCGTAAGGAATAAGTTCATAGGCAATCTTGGCCTTATCCAGTAGACGGGCGGCATTGGTCTTATTGATTTTCATAGACAATATGTGTATTTAGGCAGCCACAGAGAGGAGCTGCCCATTAGTAAGTTAATAATGTAACTTTACGAAGTTAACTTCCTGCAATCACGAAGTTAACCTCGGACAAATACGATGAAGGTGTGTCATAACTCACCACAGATCACACAGATTTACACTGAACGTTTTTTAGTCTACTGACAGCCAATAATATTTATCTGTGTAATCGGTGGCGAATACGAATTTTGACATATCCTCATCATACAATATGAATTTTTAATTGATTTTCAATTCCTCGCGAAGAAACTTCGGAGTATATCCTTTGTTGCTCTTCGCAACTTCTTCCGGTGTTCCGAAACTGAGAAGTTCTCCTCCTCCCTTACCACCTTCAGGCCCCATATCTATTATGTAATCCGCCATCTTAATCACATCCAGGTTGTGTTCAATAACGATCACGGTATTGCCTTTATCTACCAATTTATTCAGGACTCCCATCAACACACGTATGTCTTCAAAATGCAGGCCGGTAGTCGGTTCATCAAGAATATACAAAGTCTTTCCGGTATCTCGTTTTGAAAGTTCAGTAGCCAATTTCACACGCTGGCTCTCACCTCCCGAAAGAGTTGTTGACGATTGTCCCAGTTTGATATACCCCAATCCTACATCTTGGATAGTCTTGATCTTATTCAGGATCTGAGGAACATTCTCAAAGAACTCTACTGCACGATTAATAGTCATATCCAGCACATCAGCAATAGATTTTCCCTTAAAACGTACTTCCAGCGTTTCACGGTTATAGCGTTTACCATGACAGACTTCGCACGGAACGTATACATCGGGTAAGAAATTCATTTCAATCGTTTTGTAGCCGTTACCGGAACATGCCTCGCAGCGGCCACCGGACACATTGAAAGAGAACCGGCCGGGCTTATAACCGCGGATCTTAGCTTCCGGCAGTCCGACAAACAGGCTCCGGATATCAGAAAAGACCCCAGTATAAGTAGCCGGATTGGAACGTGGGGTACGCCCCAAAGGGGACTGGTCCACATTAACCACCTTATCTATATTCTCAAGTCCTTCGATCGAATCATATTCCAAAGGATCCTGCAAAGAACGATAGAATTTTTGCGAAAGTATCGGTTGCAAAGTTTCATTAATCAGAGTCGATTTGCCACTACCGGAAACTCCGGTTACACAAATTAATTTACCCAACGGAAATTCCACATCCACATTTTTCAGGTTATTCCCTTTCGCGCCCCGTAACCATAAAGACTTGCCGTTTCCGGGACGTCTCTTAGAAGGTACTTCGATAGCCGTTTGTCCGTTAAGGTACTGCGAAGTCAGTGTACTGGTCTTCAACATCTCTTCAGGAGTACCGGCAAAAACGACTTCTCCTCCCAATCGTCCGGCCTTAGGTCCCATATCGATCACGTAGTCGGCAGCAAGCATCATGTCTTTGTCATGCTCTACCACGATCACGGAGTTACCCATATCACGCAGTTCTTTCAGAGAATTAATCAGCCGCAAGTTATCACGTTGATGCAATCCGATACTCGGCTCGTCAAGAATATAAAGCACATTGACCAACTGAGACCCAATTTGTGTGGCCAGACGGATACGCTGACTTTCTCCTCCGGACAGACTGACCGAGCTGCGATTTAACGAAAGATAATCCAACCCCACATCCAACAGGAATTTCAAGCGGGTACGTATCTCCTTCAGAATCTCGGCAGCAATCGTTTTCTGTTTATCTGTCAGGAACTTATCTACTTTCATCAACCAGTCATACAGCTCGTTGATGTCCATATTAGAGAGTTCATTGATGTTTTTGTCATGGATACGGAAGTGAAGCGCCTCCTTATTCAACTTCGCCCCCTTACATTCAGGACAAACCGTAGTTTTAGCGAACTGTTCCGCCCATTTCTGAGCAGTGGCCGAAGCGTCTTTCTCTTGCAACATCTGGATATACTTCACAACTCCTTCATACGTTACAAAATAGTCGGAAGAAGTACCTATCAATGAGCTTTTTATTTTGATACGTTCATCCGAACCATACAGAATTTCATCAATAGCATCATTGGGCAGGTCTTTTACCGGAGTCTTCAGTGACGCATCGTACTTCTCCAGCAGAGCACCGATCTGCCAGAAAATCATCGCATTCTTATATTTACCCAAAGGAGCTATTGCCCCTTCATAGATCGACATCTCTTTATTGGGAATCACTTTATCCACATCAATCTGGCTAACTACTCCCAATCCTTTACAACGCGGACAAGCACCTTGCGGGGAGTTGAACGAAAAATTATGCGGAGCCGGCTCCCGGTACGACAATCCCGTAACAGGACACATCAAGCGTTTACTATAATGTCGGATACTCTCTGTCTGCGCATCGAGAATCATCAGCAATCCGTCTCCCTGACGCATAGCGGTGGCAACACTCTGTTTCAGCCGTTTATCATCCTTATCTTCTACGATCAGTTTGTCAACGACTACTTCAATATCATGATTCTTATAACGATCCAGTTTCAGACCATGTGTAATCTCACGAACCTCCCCGTCGATACGAACATACAGGTATCCTTTTTTCCGGATTTGTTCAAAGAGTTCTTTATAATGTCCCTTACGCGAACGCACCAGAGGGGCCAGCATATAGATTTTCTTCCCTTTATAATCTTTCAGAATAAGTTCCAATATCTGTTCTTCGGTGTATTTCACCATCTTTTCTCCCGAAAGATAAGAATAAGCTATTCCGGCACGGGCATAAAGCAAACGTAGATAGTCGTAAATCTCCGTAGTGGTTCCGACCGTAGAACGGGGATTTTTGTTCGTAGTTTTCTGTTCAATGGAAATAACCGGACTCAATCCTGTTATCTTATCTACATCCGGACGCTCCAGATTGCCCAAAAAGTTGCGGGCATAAGCCGAAAAGTTTCAATATAGGCGCTGTCCTTCTGCAAATATCGTATCGAAAGCAAGAGATGACTTCCCGCTTCCACTAAGTCCGGTAATTACAGTCAGGCTATTACGTGGTATTTCCGCATCAATGTCTTTCAGATTGTGTACGCGCGCACCATACACATTTATATATTCTGTTTCCTGCATATTCTAACTTTTATTGAGCTGCAAAATTAATGTTTCCGCCCGAAATATAGTTTTAAAAAACACAATATTATTTTCTTAACTCAATATATTATGTGAATGTATGACATTATTCGTACCTTTGCCGTAATCAATTGAGAATTGAATAGTAAAAATTACAAATTAAGATTAATAAATTGATGAAATCAATCAAACGAATCTTCTTTCTCCTGTCCTTTATAAGTGTTTCCTATTTAAGCACCTTTGCACAAGAGAACCAATCCTACTTCCTGCACACCATTGAAAAGGGCCAAAGTTTATACTCCATCTCAAGCATGTATGGAGTCAGCAAAGCAGATATTATCCGACTGAATCCCGGTTGTGAGGACAAAATCTACGCAGGACAAGCCATTAAAATCCCACAGAACAAAACTGCTCAAAAAGGTGAAACCTTTCATACGATCCAGCCGGGCGAGACACTCTATCGGCTGACAACGACCTATAAAGTTTCTGCCAAGGCTATCTGTGACGCTAACCCCGGATTAAGCGCGGAGAACTTCCGCATCGGACAAGTTATCCGTATTCCTTCGGCTGCCGAGGCTATCGATTCGACCGTAGAAGCTGTAGTGGCAGCTCCCTCAGAGCCTGCTATGCAACCGGCCGTCAAGCCACGCTGTAAAGATATGCATAAGGTGAAACGCAGAGAAACCATTTTCAGCGTCAGCCGTGAATATGGCATTTCCGAACAAGAACTGATTGCTGCCAATCCAGAATTAAAGAATGGCATGAAAAAAGGGCAATTTCTCTGTATCCCCTACCCGTCTGAAAAACCGACAGTCACTGTCCCCAAAACAGATGCCAACATCATACCGCCAAGTGACAGCGAATTGTTCCGTGAAAACAAAGAAGTTCCTAAGAGCATTTCTACTATCAAAGCGGCCCTCCTGTTACCATTTGACGACAAACGGATGGTAGAATATTACGAAGGTTTCCTGATGGCAGTTGACAGTCTGAAACGTACCGGAACTTCAATCGACCTGTATGTATACGATTGCAATAAAGAAAGTTCGTCGCTGAACAGCATTCTGGCCAAAAGCGAGATGAAAAATATGAATGTGATCTTCGGTCCGGCGCAACAACAACACATCAAACCATTGGCAGCCTTTGCCAAGAAAAACGATATACGCCTGGTCATTCCTTTTTCCTCAAAAGAGGGAGAAGTATTCAACAACCCGTTTATCTACCAGATCAATACTCCGCAATCTTATCTGTATTCGGAAGTATACGAGCACTTTACACGCCAATTTCCAAACGCCAACGTGATTCTTCTGGAATCAGCGGTTGTAGATAAAGATAAAGTAGAGTTTATCAAAGGTCTGAAACAAGAATTGGGAAGCAAAGGTATACCCGTAAAGACATTGAAAGAAAATGCCCCGGTAGAAGCTCTAAAAGCAGCTCTGCACAATGACAAGGAGAATTTCTTCATTCCGACTTCGGGCAATGATCTGACGCTTCTGAGAATCATTCCTCAATTGACATTACTCGTTAGAGACAATCCGGAAGCACGTATTCATTTATTCGGTTATCCGGAATGGCAGACATATACAAAAGACCATTTGGAAAGTTTCTTTGAATTGGATACCTATTTTTACTCGTCATTCTACACGAACAATCTATTACCGGCCGCCATCAACTTCACTCAGGCATATCGCAAATGGTACAGTAAAGAGATGGAGGAACGGTATCCGAAGTACGGTATGCTGGGCTTTGACACTGGATACTTCTTCCTTAAAGGACTGTCTAAATACGGTTCCGAACTGGAAAAGAACCTTCCGCAAATGGATTTGACTCCTATCCAGACCGGATTTAAATTCCAACGTGTCAACAACTGGGGAGGATTTGTGAACAAGAAAGTATTCTTTGTTCATTTCACAAAGAACTTTGAATTGATTAAACTTGACTTCGAATGAAAAGGGATCAACTGAAATCACTCTTACTGGGAGCCATTTTGCTGGCAGGCATTACCCTGCCGGCAAAAGCCCAGATAGGCGAACAACGACATAATTTTGCAATCGGAATCAATGGCGGTGCTAATTACAGCACTGTTTCTTTCCAGCCCACCATCAAGCAAAACGGTCTTTTGGGAATTACCGGAGGTGTCACAGCACGCTACATTTCCGAAAAATACTTCGCTATGATCTGTGGTGCACAATTGGAACTTAACTTTTCTCAACGCGGATGGGACGAAAAATTCGATCCGGAACAGGGATTCTCTTCCGAAGACTCTTATGTCCGTACCATGAACTATCTTGAGATTCCTTTCCTTGCCCATCTGGCCTTTGGCAAAGACAAAGGGGTACAATTTTTCGTGAACCTAGGGCCACAAATCGGCCTCTTGTTAAACGAGAGCGAAAAAAGAAAAGGTACTTGGGAAACCGCGAATCGGGCACCCAATGAACAATACGGTAAATGGGTTGAAAATAAGTTTGATTACGGAATTGTAGGAGGAGGAGGCATTGAAGTCAGGACTAAAGCCGGTAATTTCCTTTTGGAAGGCAGATATTATTTTGGACTGGCCGACTTCTACAACAGTACCAAAAAAGATTATTTCTCGCGCTCTGCCAATAGTACCATTACAGCCAAAATCACTTATCTGTTTGATATAAAGAAGTAGAAAAGCATATATATATAATCCGCAAAACCATTTGGCGCCTGACAACAAAACGACGTGTTTAATTTTTCCGCTAAAACAAAAAACGAAGCGGCTAAAGAAAAGAAGCAAACAACACACTAAAAGTGTTATTCAAATGCTGTTTAAATCCCATTTGAATAACACTTTTTACATATAAAAATACAATGCAAAAACGCATCAAACAACTTGCATAAATCAATTAAAATCGCTATCTTTACATCTGTAAATTAGGAGTTTTTTATTCGTTTCCTTGAATGCCGACATACTTGAAGCCTTGTATCGCTCTAAAGTGTCCGCCATATCCGCCTTTAGGGTCTTGTTTCGACTTCTTCAAGGAAGCAATATTTTTGGCCTTATTACATCCATATAGTGTTGCACTGCGTTGAATCCATCCTTTTTGTCTACGTAAAGAGTTACATAATTGTGGATGTGAAGTATTGAAATAGGTTGGATATTGCCTGCCACAACGCCCTTTCCCTTCCAAATGTAACCGGCAAACTTCATTCAGAAAAGCACTCCAATAC
>SCPN01000229.1_pt1 | contig 211115 bp, 188 predicted proteins | sample 6106831 | NCBI WGS metagenome assembly SCPN01 (sample SAMN10720447, study PRJNA508395) | human gut metagenome | isolation source: Participant 1, 0 month | reverse complement strand
CCCTAATGGGGACGCTTTGTGGTACACAGCCGACGGAGAGTTAACAACTGAATCGTCAGGAAGATAAAGTTATGACTGGCAAGACTTTGATTCTCCATGGCAGGTGGTTTTGGAACTACCCTCGTGTGGAAAGGGCTTTCATTGTCGGCGCAGTTCAGCTGGATGGCGAAACGCTACGTGATGAATAATGACCGCCTTTGAAGAAAGTAACGGACTGTATAGCGCATATAACCAGTCTAAGGACTGTTGTATGATCGTTGGAAAAGCCCGGTGATATTACGGATATTCCCGCTACGATGTGGTGGCACAACTTGACGACCGCTTTGAAAAATACTTCATTCCTTCGTTTGAAGAATCTGACATTTATTCACTTCCGCAATCGCTTGTTGAAGAAAAGTAATTTCTTCACAGCAGCACGCGTTTACCTGCAAGGACAGAATTTGCTGACTTGGACTGGTTTTACCGGACTTGACCCGGAAGTTGCAAGCAATATTTATAGAGCACAATACCCGGCATCACGCCAATTTACTTTGGGTTGAAGTTTCATTCTAAATAGTATATTAAAGAAAGATGATTAAGAAATTTAAATTATATATCTTGTTGGCTGCCGTGGCATTTTCCTACACTTCCTGTTTGGATAAGATGCCTGAGGATGCAATCCCTTTCGATAAGTCTATCCAGACGGTAGATGATGTAAATCTGCAGTTATAGGTATTTATGATACTTTAAAAGTAGTGCCTGCAATTCGGAAGTCTTACGTTATTACCCGATTTGCAGACTGACTTTGTGTATGGAGTAAACGGAAATACGAATACTTATGGAGATATTTGGCGTTGGAAAGACATTTTGGCAACCAATACAAATATTGAAGGTGTTTATGCTGCATTATATAATGTAATCAATCGTTGTAACTTTCTGCTCGACCGTGTGGATGGAGTAAGAAATAAAACTACTAATGATAACGATTTGGATAAAATAGACCAATGTTGTGGTGAAGCCTATTTTGCCCGTGCGCTTGCTTATTCGGAATTGGTAAACTTTTCTGTAAGGCTTATGGAAAGTGATGAAGACGCAGCCAATCAGTTGGGTTATCCTGACCGAGCATTATGCAGGAGACGAAGAAATGAAGCGTGCTTCACTGAAAGATTCTTATCAGTTTATCCTTAGTGATCTCGATCGTGCAGCTGAATTGCTGGCATTGGATGAGGATTACAATCCGGCTACTGATGGTGCTTTGTTCAATAACGCTACTTTATTTCAATGAATACACTGTATATGCTTTGCGTGCACGCGTAGCTCTCTATATGAGAAAGTGGGATGAAGCTATTAAGTATTCTAGTAAAGTAATAGACAGTGATTACTTTGTCTTGTCTAGCTGTACTCAGAATATTTCTTCCGGAGTGAGTTATTACAAGTATATGTGGACGAAATGACCCTCTACTGAAATTATTTGGAAAGTTGGTTTTACCTCGTAAATTCTATGGAGGTCGCTTGGGACAGATTTTCTTTAATTACGACTACAGTAATTATCGTCCTGATTATGTGCCGGCAACATGGGTTCTCAACTCATATGATAATAACGACTTACGTGTATCTACTTTTTTCCAATCATATACTACTGGCTATAGTCACCATCTTTCTTGGCCTTTGCTGATAAAGTATTTTGGTAACGAAGATTCCTCTGGAAACTAAGATACTTCACGTCTGTATGCCGAAAGTACTTTTGCCTTGTCGGAACAGTATCTGATAATGCGCTGAGGCTTATGTACAACAGGAGAAGCCTTGATTATGGTCGTGCCGGAAAAGATATCACTACTCTTCGTACAGCACGTTATTCCAGTTATGGTGGTTCTACTTTGACGGCTTCCAATGCAATGGATGTTATTGAGGCAGAACGCGTGGAAAGAACTTTATATGGAAGGTTTCGTCTCATGATTTGAAACGCTGGCACAAAGGTTTCGAGCGTAAACCACAAGACCAGTCATTGGCAAATGGTAGTAGCTTTGAAAGTAGAAGCTGACGATCCTTTGTTCGTGTGGCCTATACCGCAGCACGAATTGGACGCTCCGGGCTCACAAGTCCAACCGAATGAAAGTAACAAATAAGATTAAAAGCATACGATAAATGAAGAAATTATTAATAGGATGTATGGCAGCCATTGCTGCTCTGATAGCTCTTTCCGGATGCGATCAGGACAAGGTGTTATACAACGGATCCAGTTATCTTATGTTTTCTGACACGCTTTATACTTATGCCGTGCAAGAAACGAATGAGATATTTAATGTTCCTGTCTCTGCTACTAAGTCTGTTGACTACGACCGCACGCTGGCTGTCGAAGTGATAGACAAAGAAAGCAAATGCCGTGGAAGGTAAGCATTACAGAATTTTGTCGAATACCGTTACCATTAAAGCGGCGAAAGCACTAACGTGGAGGTGGAAGGTATTTATAAGAATATTGGTATTAGCGACTCGCTGGCTTTGCTTTGCGGCTCGTAATTCCTGAAACTGGAGCAATGGAGTATGTATGGAACTGAGGCAAAGTTGTGATGCAGAAGGTTTGTCCGTTTTGATATCAAAAACTTTACAGGATATTGCAAGGTGACTTCTACCTATTTATCATCGGATTACTATCCGAAGAATGTAGACTTGCGTTTGGTAACTTCTGATGTGGTAGAGGGTAAAAGAAAATACAGTTGTTATACATGACCTCTACTTTGACGGCTACGATATGGAAATCACCTTCAATCGGGATGATATCCTGCAAAACCGATCGTCGAAATGGAAGAGCAAATTTGTGGAACGACAGGTGAGGGCTTTCAACACCATTCACGGTGACGACAAATTGCGCTTCTAATCAACCTACCGCTTATACTTTTTTTATAGTACTAATGAGAACTTTGTCTTCCAATATGTCACAATGAGTGTGAATAATAGAGATGGCTCATTATATGGTGTAGTAGGAACATTTGCCAATGTCATAGAATGGATAAGGAAGCGGAAGCAGAAAAATTAAAAGAACAAGGATATTAAAAAATAAGAATATAAATGGATATGAAAAAGTTTAGTTTAAAACCACTAGGAGATTCTTGTATGAAGATGTCGTGCAAGAGTTGGTTCTTCATTGGCTTACTCATGACTTTCTGTCTGGCAGCGTGTTCGGACGATGATGACGATGCAGTGGCTCCGATATTTCCGGAAAAGCAGAACATTGTTTGCAATGCAGGTGAGACAAAGAGTTTACTTTTACGGCTAATACGAATTGAGTTTGGCATCTTCCGCCATTTGGTGTAAGTTTCAGTCCAATGATATGGAAGAATTTGTTGTGTCCGGAACAGCCGGTACACAAACTGAACAATCTTAGCTACTGATGACAATCAGAAAGTGGATAACATTAGTGTGGCTAAATCTGGAATTGAATGGGTGGTCAGACTATTGTGATTGGAGAGGTAACTCGTTCGGCTAAGGGATATGAATTGGAAGTATATGATGAAGCAGGCGAGGTGGTCAAAGAACTTAAAGTGGGCTATCAGGACTTCTAAATTTAGCGTTAAAATTTCCGTTTTGCTACAAAACCTGCCGGGTTGGGTAGAACTGGAAGGCGGCTCTCTTGTAGGTGCAGTTAATCAAGAAGTGACTGGTGGCTTGAAGATAATAAAAGATGAGAATCGTGAAAAATATCCGGTTGAAGCAAGCGATAAAAACGTGATTACATTCTCTGACGAAGAAGGTAAAGCATTCTATTCTTTTAAAGTTTCTTATGATGGCATGACACCTGGGGTTATGGAATTGACGCTTCCGTCAACTTATCCTACCAATTGGGTTGTTTCAATGGATGGAAAGACATTTACACAAAAAGTACGGGTGGTAGTACTGGTGATATTACTTTACACAAAAGAATGCCATTCACTATTAAAACTTTAAGTGATAAATATGTATTTGTATATATGGAGGAATGGGAAGATATGCTGGGAAATAAGAATATTTCAACAATAGACCCTGATATGATATGGATGCATTGTGAAGGTGAAAAAGGTAAAATAAATCTCACAGTTGATGAATATACTCCTAATGTTAGTTGGGGAGAGCCTGAATCTAGAACTGGTTATGTTCTTGCGTTCTCACAGGCTGAGTATGAAAGTATCAAAGATAATTTGGAAGAAACTATTGTTGAAAATGGAGAGATAGCTTATAAGTATGAACAGAGAAATCTTTTAATTGGCTTTTACTCAGAAAAGAAGTGAAAGAAGAACCCGTAATCAGAGCTCATTATAAAAAGCCGGATGGGAAGAAGTTTCACCTACTAAAACAACAAATACTTCTATTTTAGAACTCCTCCAAGGAAACTATTTTATTTATGATGTTTATTCAATAATCTTCAAGCTAATGCAGGCGAATATTATGCGGTTAATCCGTTATTATCCGAAAGTGAATGGATAGGTGAAGCTTATGCAATTAATTGATGATGAGGATGTTACTGTAACTCTTGAGGCATCAATGGATGAGACTGGAAATATGATTTTGGGGTCACTGTATTCCGACGTTTTAAGGAAGATTTAATCATTGTTTTTAAGGGGAACAGATATGCTCTTTAAGAAGCTTTGGTGATTACCCCTGCAATTAATTAATTTAGATAGTATATTAAATGAATCTACATCAATTATACTCAATATTCTTCTTACCCCTCATCGTCAGCTTACTAACGATGGTGGTAACTGGTTGCTCTGATGACGGTGACGAGGTACTGCAGCCAATAATGGCTATGTGCAGTTCAAGCTCTATAAGAGCACCTCTTTGAGAAAGGAACAACCACCCGTGCAACTAGACAAACTGGAAACGTTGTCTAGTGCACAGAAGATAAAGGTTGTGATGACGCACAAACGGAACGACCGTTTCACAGACTGTACCCTTGAACGCATACAATGCGAACAATGCGGAATGGTCTGCGTATGATAAATTGCAGTTATTGGCCGGTACTTATAAGATTATCGGTTACCTATTGTATGATAAACTTGATGAGGTTCTGTTGGCAGGACCTGTGTGGAGATGACAGCGATTTACCGTCGGTCAAGGACTTCCAGGAAAAAGCGTTGGTGTAGATGCTGTAGCACGTGGAACTGTTACTTTTAAGCTAACGAAAGAAGGTCTTAGCACTACGTGCGGTCGGTGAATATTTATTTAGCAATATTCGCTATGTCGATGTTACTGTAATGAACACCTTTACTCGTGTCACAAAGAGATGAAAGGGATGAAAGTTACTTCTATGAAGAAGGCCCTAAGGAAAACCAGAACCCTGATAATGCTAATGACAAGTATATGGACATAGGTGTGGCAACATGTGATTCTGCGTATGGCTTCCTGCCGGTACTTTTCAGTAGTGGCATATACCACCTATACCACAAAGTGGTGGTACGCGACCGGTATTGGAAACACAGTCCGTAAGAGGAGAACCTTTTACAGTGAAAGACAATGAATTGACAGAAGATGCTAATGTGCCTATCAATTGAAAGAGACTGCAGAATACATTAAGGACTACAAAGCGCTGAAAATTATTTGGAAGCCTTGACGGAAAGAACTGGAAGTACAATGGCGGTACTGTGAATAATACTGTCAGCAGTTCAAACTGGAACTTTAATAAAGAACTGGATATGTGGGGATCAGCCTGGAGTTGATCTCGATAACAATGGACGTGTTATAGGGCTTCACTTGCTTGGCTTTGTGCTAAAGGCAGAGTGCCTGATGCTATCGGACAGTTAACTGAACTAAAAACTCTTTCTTTGGTACGCATAGTGAAATATTGAGCGGCAGACTCTTTGGTGAAGATGAACTGACCCCAGATATGAGCGAGGAACAGAAGCAAAGAATACGTATGCATTACAAAGAACATTTCTTTGATCGCGATCCGCGTCTGAATATGTCGGAACTCTTTGCAAGACGGTATTAACAGACATCCTGACCTGCAACCGATAAAGAAGAATAACCGCATTTCATTAAAGGATACTCAAATAGGTATCCTTACTAATCGAATAACATTTATTTCAAAGGCTATTCAGCGATTGACTAATTTACAGACAATCTATTTTGCCAATTCGCCGTTTACTTATGATAATATCGCATGATTGGGAAGATGCCGATTCAGAATATGCTAAGCAGTATGCGGATGAAGAGTTGTTGGAGTAATCTGGACAAAACTGGAGCGGATCTGAATTATATAATTGTCCAAATCTGACACAAATACCGGAATTTAATATGATTTGCCGGAGTTACAGTTATTAAATATAGCTTGTAATAAAGGTATCAGTGGGGATCAACTGACTGCTGGATCATAAAAGGCTGGCTGACGATGAAGATACAGGGCCAAAATTCAAATCTTATATATGGGTTATAACAATCTGGAAAAGATTCCCGAATCTGCATCCTTACAGAAATGGTAAACTTGCTTATTAGATTGTGTACACAATAATGTAAACAATTGAAGCTTTCGGTACAAATGTTAAACTGGACAGACCTTGCTGGATTATAACCAGATTGAAGAAATCCCGGATAACTTTTGTGCATTTACCGATCAGGTAGAAGGCTTGGCTTTATCTCATAATAAGTTGAAATATATACCGAATATTTTTAATGCTAAATCGGTATATGTTATGGGTCTCTGTGATTTCTCGTATAATGAAATAGGTTCGGAAGGAAGCATCGATTGTCCGATGGCCCAACTAAGTATCAATGCCAGTATTGTGACTTTATCGTATAATAAAATAACGAAATTCCCTACAGAACTGTTTGCATCAGGTTCACCGATATCGACTATTGACTTGAGTAATAATCTGATGACATCGATTCCGGAAAATTCGCTGAAACCCAAAGAAGGAAACTATAAGAATACGTACATGCTGACCATTATAGATTTGCGCTTCAATAAATTACCAAGCTTGTCTGATGACTTCCGGGCGACAACCCTTGCCTTATTTGAGTAATATGGATGTTAGTTACAACTGTTTCTCTACGTTCCCGACACAGCCGTTGAACAGTAGTCAATTGAAGGCTTTTGGTATTCGTCACCAACGTGATGCGGAAGGTAACCGTATCTTGCGCCAATGGCCGACAGGTATCACTACCTGTCCGAGCTTGATCCAGTTGCAAATCGGTTCAAATGACATCCGTAAAGTAGATGAAACTCTGACACCGCAGCTTTATATATTGATATCGCAGACAATCCGAATATCTCTCATTGATGTGACCAAAGTATGTCCCATTGAGGCAGGTATGTATGCGCTGTTCTATGATACTCACGCAGGATATTCGTGGTTGTGATGCTTTAAGTATTGAACGATAATATAAAAGATTCTATTAATGAAATATTTTAGTAAAATAACATTAGGACTGATTCTTTGTGCGGGGTTCGTATCCTCGTGCAAGGATGATGATGAAGTGGGAATCGATGGCATTACGATAGATAAGGAAGAAATTACTATCGGTGCCGAAGGAGGAACTGAGAAGATCGCTGCCTCTCGTCCAATGATCAATGGGTGGTAATGTGTCACAACCTTGATTGCTGTTTCACCGGCAAAATGGGCTGGGCTCGGCAGTATGATCTCTTGCTATAGACTCCTACACTGACAAATGTTGCGCGTAATGGCGGTAGTTCGCTAATTTATGGACGGTCGGGAACCCTCGATTGGTTACAGCACAGCTTTGGTTTCGGTAAGCAAATCTTAGTGAGAGAACCGGAAGTGAAAATCCCTAGTTCGGATGTTTATAAAGATCGTCATTTCGAGTCTACTATACGAATGTGAATTTCAAAATCGAAGCGTGGATTATTCTTTGCAGAAGAAGCAACCATGACCGATGAAGAGAAAAAGGAAGTGGAAGGAGAACGTAGCAACTGGGGACATTGCCGAAAGATAAAGACCTGGAAGTGAATTTAGACAGAGGAGCACGTCCCCGTACTTTGAAAGTTGATTTTCGATGGGGAATGAACGTGGCTCCATATACTCGTGTGGCAAAGATTCATCTGATTCCAATTCGGATGATCAACTGGTGGACGACAATGGTAATAAAATAGATGCAGTTGTGCTGACTGTTACACAGGAGCTGCCATGAGAATCGAAGACAATCGTGCAGGTGACTCATTAGCTATTATCACCATTAATAACAAACTCCAGAGTATGATGAGCTTTGATACCAGTGAAAGTATGATGAACTGGGATTTCGTGACACTTTGGGAAGCTACGGATAAGGAAATAAAAGATGGAGAACTTCCGGAAGAAGCTGTGGGGCGTACGTTCTGTACATTTTGCTATGATCGATCTGCAAGACGGTGAAACATTGCCGAAGGAAATTCGTCATCTGAAATATCTGGAATCATTTGCTGTCATGAGTAATGCCAACAGACAGATACGTACGATCCATTTAGGTGAAGAAATCTGTGAATTGGAATATCTGAAAGATTTGAAGATGTTCTTCGGTAGCTGAATGATCTCCCTAAGAATTTTGTTAAACTGGGTAAAGATTGTAAGTCTTGACTTGTCAAGTAATAATTTCCAGAAGTTATCTGTGATTACAGATGTGGTAAACGAAGAAAATTTCCCACTATTTAAGACATCATTATCATTGACCGGATGTCGTGCTACAGAAACACTGAAAGACTTAACTCAGATTGATGGAAACAATCAATATAATGGTAAGGATGTTGGGTTGCATGTTAATATTTCACAAGGACAGCCGGAAAGAGCAGCATTCCTGAAATTGCTGACTTGATAAACTGAATGCACTGTTCCTGTCTCTATAACTTCCTTTGAGGGAGAATTACCTACTGACGAAGTTAAAAGCATTGGCTGCTGCCAGAGAAACCATTAACTTATCAACATTGATGATTTCTTTACTAAAGAGGAATTGACTGCTACACCATCATTATTCCTTGATAAGATATCAAAGGATACTTGTCAATGGTTGCTGACGGGTGACAATCAGGTTACTTATCAGAAGCAGTCTCCGGTAACAGGACAGGATATTCCACGTGTACTACCATTTGCCCGTACAGTTCATATTAATTTGAACTTCTTGACTGGTGCAATACCGAACTGGCTTCTGTTCCATCCTTACTTTGTATATTGGTATCCGGAAACTATGGTATTCAATCAGCAAGAAGGAGGTATAAATTCAGAAGGAAAGGCAGTTGGATTTAGCAATGTGGATGTTGTGAATTACGATTATTCTTACTACTATGGGATAAAGACCCGGAACAAGTCAGGTTGTTAAAGGTGTAGCCTATCCGCTATATTACAGAAAATTTGTATTATCGGGGACAACAGACTAAGATAACTGTGGAATAAATATCATTAACAAGAATAACTTTTTAAAGGAACAATGAAGAAAAAATCTTATATACAGCACTGTTTGCCCTGCTGCTGGCTTCATGCTCGGAACAAGAATTTATTGAACAACCGTCTACCCCTGCAGGGGACGGAAGTTCAGTTCGACTGATGTCACTTCCGGTGAATTGCTGATTAAATTCGATCCTGCAATGACCGAAATTCTTGACCAAGCCCTCAAGGTTGCGACAAGAAGTGGAGGAGCCATGACCCGTTCCGGGATTCCATCTACTGATGAAGTATTGGCTATTTTGGGTGCATACCAGTTTGAACGTATATTTGGTCGATGCTAAAATGAAGAACGCGTCCAGTAGTGCCGGAATTATTTTGTGGTATCGAGTGAAGTTTAATGAAAATACGGACCTGAAGGAAGCGGCCAGCCGTCTTGGTAAATTAGGTGAAATATCAAGTACAAGGCAATAGCCGTATTAAACGTGCTTACAAAACCGAAGGATATCGGAGTTATATCGAGAGCGCTTTGCGGCAAAGGCTGCTACACGTGCTGTATCGCAAGAAGCTCGGTTCTCCGATCCAGGATTGTCTTATCAATGGCATTTATAATAATAATTGAGAGAATGGAATTTGATAATCAAAACGATTTAGGTAATGGTTCGGAAGCAGGGTGTGATGTCGGTTGTACGGAAGCCTGCAGAAATGTGGCGATCCGTCTTATTATAGTCGCTGTACTGGATGAAGGGTAATGAATACTACATCCTGATCTGGTTGGTAATATCTGGATTAATGAAGGAGAAGAACTTTATGCTGATACCGATGCCGATGGTAACGGATATAAGGATGATAAATATGGTTACAATTTCGTAAGTAATACAGGTGTTATCTCATGGATGGAAACAAGCGATACGGGACACGGAACACACGTCGCCGTACTCATTGCTGCTATGAATAATAATGGTATCGGTGTTTGTGGTATTGCCGGTGGTGATGGACGAAAATCTGGGTGAAGACATGTCAGCGCCAAGTGTTTCCGGAGACTACGGTGTCAGCTTGATGCTGGAGGCCAGAGCCATCAATATTCTGCCGATAATGGCGCTGTTATTTTGCAGTGTAGCTGGGGATAACAACTCTCTTTAGCTTATATGATCGAAGGATATACCCAGGGCCGGGAACGGAAAAGAGTGGAGAGTATTTATCCATTGGAAAAAGAAGCATTAGATTATTTTATCAATAACGCCGGTTCTCCCAATGGAGTGATTGATGGTGGTTTGGCTATTTTGCATCCGGTAACGAATATGAATGCCGGCATTCCCGCTGCTTATTCCAAATGTATAGCAGTCAGTGCGGTTGGGCCGATTTTACCCCGGCTTCTTATACTAACTACGGTGTGGAAGCGACAGTTCTGCTCCGTGGTGATACGGAGTACTATAATCCGGTAGGTAAAGAAGATCCTGAAGCTTGGGCAGAAGGTATATACTCCGGTTCTATTCTTTCTACTTGGATACAGAACGGTAACTGCTACTTATGGTTTTATGGATGGTACATCTATGGCTTGTCCGCATGTATCGGGGAGTAGCGGCATTAGGCTTGTCCTATGCTGTAAAACAACGCCGTCATTTTAAAGCAACTGAGTTCATTGAATCTGCTGAAGAATCTGCAAAACCATTGACGGCTGGTATACTGGTGGAAAGTGAAAACTTATTATCGCAATCTCATCTTTCTGCCGGTGCTTTCCTACAAAGTAGAACTGTCGAAGTATGTCGGCAAGATGGGTACAGGCTTAGTAAATGCCGGAAGTTTGCTTAACAGTATTGAAGGGAGTGGTTCGATATGGTAGTGCCAAATGTCTATGTGGCAGAAAGTACAACATCGACTCTTTAAATTTTTACTACTTTGTAAATGGTGAAACACTGACTTATACTTGCACATCGAGCGACCCGGCTACCGCTGCAGTGAGCGTAAGTAATACGCTTATGACCGTATCTGGTAAAACCGGTACAGCTCGTATTACAGTGAAAGTAAGCAACGGAAGCGAACAGTACATTGCCGTTACCGTCCGTAAAAGGCTAATGATAACGGTTGGATGTAATTTTAATATTCAATGAATCCAATTACTTGATACGGTTATTTTTATGTGGTCATCGGATCATTCCGGCGGTTGAAGCCAAGGATTCGTTGTTTCATTCCGCAGGAAAACAGATACGCTGATAAATCCGCCGCTAATGAAGCATGGGGAACAAATTCTGCGCTTGACAGTACTGTGTTGAATGTTGGAACAATGACGGAGGATGATGCTCCAAAGACCTATCGTTTCACATGTACTAATATAAGTAATAAAACGATAAATCTGACTTAAGGACTAACTGCGATGTGCAGTGGCGGATGTTCGTACCGGAGAAATACCTCCCGGTGAAGGAGAGTTATTGTGTATTGACCTATAATCCGAAAACCACCCGGGGACGATAGATACGAATGCTTTCGTTTATCTGTCTCTGTCGGACCGGATGCCTGTGGCACGCCCTCACATTGACGGGTAATGTATTGCCCGGAGCAGATGAATGGGGACGCTATCCTATGCGATGGGCAAACTGAGGCTAAAACAAAACCGGATGGAATTTCGGGAGGTGATGTCAGGAAAGCGTGCTTCGGAACGAATACTTTGCGTTAACAGCGGGGAGCAATCATTGCGTTTGACAGTTCTGAACCTTCCCTGTTTTGTTACTTTTCGCACAGAACCGGAAGTAATCAGTCCGCAGTGAAGCCGATATAATAATCACGATAGATGCTTCCCTGATTCCTGTGGAAAAGGGCGATTCGTTTATCTTTTCCTGTTATAATAGAAGGAGTAAGCGGACAACAGGCTGACCGGACATTGAGTATTAAAGTAAACTGTATTAAGTAACGATAAAAATAAAAGAAGACATGAAGAATATTCTTAAATTAATGGCTTTATTCGCCTTCCTGCTTTGTTTCATATCTTGTGATGAAGATGAGAAGGCAGAGATCCCTACATTGCCGGTTACTGCTGCTAACCTGAACGGAACATGGCAACTTTCTGAATGGAACGGACAGCCTATGTCAGAAGGTACATATTGCTATATAACCTTTAACCGTAAGAACTGACTTTGAAATGTACCAGAAGTTCGACAGTATGTACGCGCGCCATATCACTGGTCATTTCAGCCTTGAAAATGATCCTTATTTAGGATATATTATCAGCGGAGAATATGATTTCGGTAATGGTGATTGGAATAATGATTATATCGTAACGGATTTGTTGGAATCGGTTCCATGATCTGGACTGCAAAAGACGATGACAACGATGTGAGTAAATATGTTCGTTGTGAAAAGTACCTGCATCGATCATAGAAGAAGCCAAGGTGGACAAGACTAAGGCAGAAGCGAGGTATATTAACGCAAAAGGTCATCTTTAAAAGGTGGCCTTTTGTTTGAAGAATTTAGTAATACATATCTGCAAAAAGATTGAATTTTATTTGGAAATGATATTGGGACTTTCTATATTTGCATCAGATTTATAATTGTAATGAATACAACTTTGAAAAGAGGGAGAACTTATGAAACCATACGAACGATTGTTAGAGCATAATATAAAGCCTTCCATGCAGCGCATAGCGATCATGGAATATTTGATGAATCATCCCATTCATCCTTCGGCTGATGATATCTATACAGCGTTATCTCCTTCTATGCCGACACTTTCGAAAACGACGGTATACAACACTTTGAGATTGTTTTCGGAACAGGGAGCTGCATTGATGCTCACGATTGATGAGAAGAATACAAATTTTGATGCGGATACTTCTGTTCACTCTCATTTCTTATGCAGGTATTGCGGACATATTTACGACTTAAAATCTCCGGAAGCCGTGAAGAAAGTTGAAAGTCTGGAAATGGATGGGCATCAAGTGACGGAAGTTCATTATTATTATAAAGGTATATGCAAGAATTGCTTAAGAAAAGATAAAGAAACACGTATTGACTAATTAATTTAAAATTGAGAAGAAAATGAAAAAATTTAGATGTACTGTATGCGGTTACGTTTATGAAGGTGACGCAGCTCCTGAGAAATGTCCTTTGTGTAAAGCTCCTGCCAGCAAATTCGTAGAAGTTGTTGAAGTAGAAGGTGGTGCATTGTCTTTTGCTGACGAACACGTGATTGGTGTTGCAAAAGGTTGTGACGAAGAAATGATCAAGGATCTGAATAATCACTTTATGGGTGAATGTACTGAAGTAGGTATGTATTTGGCTATGAGCCGTCAGGCTGACCGTGAAGGTTATCCTGAAGTAGCTGAAGCTTTCAAACGCTATGCTTGGGAAGAAGCTGAACATGCTTCTAAATTTGCAGAATTGCTGGGTGACTGTGTTTGGGATACAAAAACTAACCTGCAAAAGCGTAAAGATGCTGAACAAGGTGCATGCGAAGACAAAAAACGTATCGCTACTCGTGCTAAAGCTTTGAATCTGGACGCTATTCACGATACTGTACACGAAATGTGCAAGGACGAAGCTCGTCATGGTAAAGGTTTTGAAGGACTTTACAACCGTTATTTCGGAGATAAGAAATAATAAAGCCTTATAAATAACTTTTAAAAGGTTTGTGTTCTATAGTGAATGCAGACCTTTTTTGTTTATATTTGCCTATCAACTTTATAAATACCACAATTATGAGAAAGGTACAACTATTGTTCGTTTGTTTAATGCTTTCAGCGGCTGCTTTTGCTGCTGATAAGGTTGTTAAGTTGCCAAAACCTAGTTTAAATCGTACTGGTACGGTGATGAAGGCATTGTCTGAACGTCAATCTACGCGTGAGTATGCTTCGAAAGCGTTAACTCTTGCTGATTTGTCAGACTTATTATGGGCGGCCAACGGAATCAATCGTTCGGATGCTGGAAAACGAACGGCTCCTTCCGCTATGAATAAGCAGGATGTAGACGTATATGTGATATTATCGGAAGGAAGTTACTTGTATGACGCAAAAGAATCATCAGTTAAATCTGATTGCTGAAGGAGATTACCGTGGAGCGGTAGCGGGTGGCCAGGCTTTGTAAAAACGGCTCCGGTATCTTTAGTATTAATCAGTGATGTTTCCCGTTTTGGTGATGCTCAGAAGATACAGAATCAACTAATGGGAGCCATGGATGCCGGTATTGTTTCTCAGAATATTTCTATTTTCTGTTCTGCGGCTAAACTGGCTACAGTGCCACGTGCTTCGATGGATGCCGCTCAGCTGAAGAAAGTATTGAAACTGAAAGATAGTCAGATTCCTATGATGAATCATCCCGTGGGATACTTTAAATGATCTTTATTCTGCATATAAAAATGGTGACACTATCCACACCGGATAGTGTCACCATTTTTATATTATAATGTCATTATCCTGACCGGATAGTGTCACTATAATTAGGGCTCTTTATTTCAGTAGAAATTCATCGATAGCTTTCTTGTAAGTTGCTTTGTCAGCCGCTCCACGGAAAAGCTGCGGATCTCCTTTCATAGGAATGAATACAAACAATGGAATGCTTGTTGCGTTAAACAAGGCAGTAAGTTCTTTCTGTTTGTCTACATTGACTTTGTAGATTGTTATTTTCCCTGCATATTCCTTTGCCAATTCTTTCATGATTGGGGCTGTCTGGCGACAAGGACCACACCAGTCTGCATATAAGTCGATGATGGCAGGTTTGTCACCTTTGTATTTCCACTCTTTTGATTTTCATAATCGAAGACGTCTTTCAGAAACATTTCTTTGTCCATTACGACGACTTCACCGTTACCTGTTACCTCTTTTTACCTTGATTGGCATCCGATTTGTCATTGAAGGCGTATACGATAACGCTCAGCATGACAAAGCTACCATTGCTAATACTTTCTTCATTCGCTATTTTCCTTTATATGTAATTTTGTTCGATGATTCCTTTTAATTCACTACTGTGGATAACTCCGAATGTCTCCATACGGCTTCTCCATTTTTGAATAAAATAAAAGTCGGCACTGCCTGTATGCGATATTTAGTAGCCAAATCTTCATGTTGGTCAACATCTATCTTCACAATACGGGCTTTATCTCCTACCATTGTTTTCAATTCTTCTAAAACGGGTTTCATTGCTTTGCAGGGTCCACACCATTCTGCAAAGAAATCAACTAAAACGGGTATCGGTGACTGTATTAAATCTTCAAACTTTTCCATAACCTTTCCTTTCTTAAATTTAAATATCAGTCTTTGAAGACTGCAAATATAATTTCTATTTTATTAATATAACGGGAAAAAGCTGTTTTTGTTCATAAAATAGTAATTGTAGAGTCATCTTATTGTAATCTGGAAAAGGGAACTTTGCATAACGAAAAACAAATAAATAAGAAATAAACTAATAATGATAGCCTCATGAAATTTTTATTTATTGTACAAGGCGAGGGTAGGGGACACTTGACACAAGCTATTACCCTTGAAGAAATGTTGTTGCGTAATGGACATGAAGTAGTGGAAGTATTAGTCGGTGAGAGTTCATCACGTATCTTGCCCGGATTTTTTAACCGGAATATACAGGCACCGGTCAAACGTTTTATCAGTCCTAATTTCTTGCCTGCGGCAGATAATAAACGAGCGAATCTAAAGAAAAGTTTTATTTATAATTTACTGCGTATTCCGGAATATTTTCGCAGTATGTGCTATATTAACCAGCGGATTAAGGATACAGGGGCGGAAGTAGTGATCAACTTCTACGAGCTTTTGACAGGACTTACCTACACACTCTTTCGTCCCTCCGTTCCATATGTCTGCGTCGGACACCAATACTTGTTTTTACATCAGAATTTTGAATTTCCGGATAAAAACTCTTTTCAATTACGGATGCTGCGTTTCTTCACCAAGATGACAGCTGTAAGATCTTCGAAGAAACTTGCTTTATCTTTCAATGATATGGAACCGGACAGGGTAGAACAAGTGGTGGTACTTCCTCCTTTAATTCGGCAGGAAGTAACTGCTATTCAACCGGAAGAAGGAAATTATATTCATGGATATATGGTAAATTCCGGTTTTGCAGATAGTGTGGAGGAGTTTCATACGATATATCCGGAAGTTCCTTTGAGGTTTTTCTGGGACAAAGCAGATGCAGATGAGGTGACCAGGATTGACGAAACACTAAGTTTCTATCAGATAGATGATGTGAAGTTTCTTAATGGGATGGCCGGTTGTCGTGCTTATGCTACCACTGCCGGGTTCGAATCTATCTGTGAAGCAATGTATCTGGGAAAACCTGTATTGATGGTTCCGGCACATATTGAGCAGGATTGTAATGCCCATGATGCAATGAGGGCAGGAGCAGGGATTATCAGTGATTCTTTTGATTTGAAGCCTTTACTCCGTTTTGCCGGAACGTATTCTCCTAATCGTACATTCGTTCGTTGGGTACGTAGTGGTGAACGACGTATTATTCTGGAACTGGAAAACTGGCTGCTCCACAATCAGCAATTACTTCAATACCAACATTTACTAATTATTTACCGATATGAAACTGAATAAAACAGATTATGTACTTGAGCGGGCGTCAGATGGCGGATATTATGCCTGGTTGACTGTGAATATGCAATGTAATGCTTACGGAGAGTCTCCTGAAGAAGCTGTGTTGAATTTGCAGGAAACAATGAATGAAATGATAGATGAGATGTATATGGTAGAAGAGTTTATTTAATGGAAATGGATAATGGAAATGTCACCCTACATAGGGACTTTCCATTATCCATTTTCATTATCCATTTATTCAATACTCAGTTCATCAATAATGTGGGAGGCTCCTGCATATTTATCGATAATAAATAAGGTATAGCGGATATCTACACAGGCGGCACGTTGTGAGGAGGGGCGGAAAGCGATGTCTCCGGTCAGACCTTCATAGTTGCGGTCGAAAGCTGTGCCCACTAGTTGTCCTTTGCTATTGAATACCGGACTGCCGGAGTTTCCTCCTGTATTATCAGTATTAACAATAAAGCAGACAGGCATTTCACCGTCTTTACCATAGCGTCCATAGTCTCTGGCTTTATATAGTTCCTTCAACTTCTGCGGAACTACAAATTCCCAGTTTCCTGGATCTTCTTTCTCCATAACTCCTTTGAGTGTAGTATGAGCATCATAAACTACTCCGTCGGCAGGTTCGTAAGGAAGTACCTGTCCGTAAGTCAGTCGTAAGGTTGAGTTGGCGTCCGGATAGATAGGCATTCCTTTTTCCTGTCTCATGTCCATCATTCCTTTTACCCATACCTTATGAGCAGCGTCGTAGTTCTGATTGGCCTCTTTCATAGCAATGGCAGTTTTCAATATTCCATCTGTGATGGAGTATTTGAAAAGTACCATCCAGTCATGACCTATCTTATATAAGCTTGGCTTTTTAATAAACTTTTCAAAGTTTTGGGATTACCAAAATCGAATATTCAAAACAAGCATCTACAAATGAATCTATATTTCCTTTGAAACGTGAGTTTATGATCTCGAAAATATTGATTCGTTGTTCCTCCGGAATGTAATTGGCATAAGTTTGCAGCATGGTTTTGGCAACCATTCGCTCTACTTCCGGGAAGGGAATGGAGGCAAAGTATTTTCACCGGCTTGTTTCAGATTTTCGGTAGCTGTTTTATTTGTTCTTTGTTTTTTGACTTAAGGGCAGTGACCATTTCTGTTGTAGAAGGGAGGCGCATAAAGTCAAGTGCTGTGACAAGTGCTTCGTTAAGGGCTTGCTGGTGATAGAGTGCATCCCGTCGATGAGCAACGATAGAACGTATTTCATCAAATGCCTTCTGATAAGAATCATCACCTTTTTCGCGGCCACGGGCCAAAAGTTCTTCTTGTTGCTTACGCTTGGTATCCAGTACTTTGAGACGTACTAATCCTTCGTTCATACCAATTGCATTTTTCCAGTAATTGGCTGAAGATGCATACTTACTTGCATAATGGATTCGTACGGCAGGATCTTTCAGCATCTGCTCCATCAGAACTTTCTGACGGGCCCCACGTACATGTTGACGCATAAAGTTGGTAGTCTGCATACGCTCTTCCACTTCGTCAGAAATCATATATCGCCAGTTGCGTCCCGGGAATCCCATAACAAAGGTGAAGTCACCTTCCTGTACTCCGGCAATGCTGATTTTCAAATGTTTTTTTACCTGCAAAGGAACATTGTCTTTAGAATATGCGGCAGGTTTCCCATTTTTATCAGCATAGATACGGAAGAGGGAAAAATCTCCGGTATGGCGGGGCCACATCCAGTTGTCTGTGTCGGCTCCGAATTTACCGATAGAAGAGGGAGGAGCACCTACCATGCGGATATCGCTGTATACGGTCTTTACAAACATATAATATTTATTTCCTCCGTAAAAAGCTTTAAGTTCAAGTTTGGTTGCAGGAGTGACTTCTATATTTTCATCTTTGGCGAAGCGTTCTGCTACTTTGCTTAGGTAGCTTGGCGACAGATAATTAGTACCGTTCGGATCTTCATCTTTCTTCAACTGATCGGTTACGTAACTAGTTACATCAAGGATACGGTCAATAAAAGTGACGGTCAATCCCGGTGTGGGAAGTTCTGCATCACGGTTCATAGCCCAGAATCCTTCTGTCAGGTAATCATGCTCTACGTTACTATGTTGTTGGATAGCTCCGTAACCACAATGATGATTGGTGAGTACCAGTCCTTCAGAAGAAATGACTTCTCCGGTACATCCGCCACCGAAGTGTACAACAGCATCTTTCAGAGAGAGGCCATTGGCATTGTATACCTCTTCAACAGGAATCTCCAGACCGAGTTCCCGCATGGCAACTGCATTTTGTGCTTTCAGGTCAGTTAGCATCCACATACCTTCATCGGCGTGGATGCTAAGAGTTGCCAGTGAAAAAATAGCAAATATAATTTGTTTTCTCATTTATTCTACGATAGTCATTTCATTAATCAGATGGCCGCAGTTTCCTAATTTCTCAAGGATAAACAGGACGTAGCGGATATCAAGATTGATACAGCGTTGCAGGTTGTTATCAAAGTTAATATCACCACTCAGAGATTCCCAGTTACCATCGAATGCACAGCCAATCAATTCTCCGTTTTCGTTCAATACCGGACTACCGGAGTTACCACCGGTAATGTCATTGGTTGACAGGAAGCAGACAGGCATATCACCGTTAGGTAATGCATAACGACCGTAGTCTTTCTTTTCTATAAGTTCTTTCAACTTGGCCGGTACCACAAATTCGCGGTCTTCCGGATTTTCTTTTTCAAGAATACCTTTTGTTGTTGTGTAATAGTTATAGTGTACACCATCTTTCGGATCATATGGTTTTACGTTACCATAGGTCAGGCGAATGGTAAAGTTTGCGTCCGGATATGAAGGAACAGGTAATTTCATTTCGCCTAAACCGCGGATGTAAGTTTTGTGGAGCAGAGCAAGTTCTTTGTCCAGCTCTTTTAGCTGATCAAGGAGATTGCCGTATTGATCGTATTTGGATTGAGCATATTGCAAAGCCAGATCCTCATCAATAACTTTTACTGTCGGCTTTTTGAGGAATTTATCAAAGTTAGCCTGATTAGCAAAAATAGACTTGTCGTACATGTCGTCTACGAACTTATTGTAGTCTCCTTTATATTTCTGTTCAATCACTTTATAGATAGCAGGGCGTTGGTTTGCCGGAATCATTTCTGCATAGAGAGGAAGCAGTACTTTAGCTACTTTGCGGTCTACTTCATGATCATAGTCTTTGTTATGGATGCTTTTGAAGTTTTCTTTCAGACCTTCCAGACGAACTTTGATCAGAGAGTCGTTTTTATCAACCAAAGCTTCCCGTGTTTTAGTTAACATTGAGTTACCAAATTCGATAGCTCCGAAGAAAACTTCAGTCAGGCAAGTCAGTTGATAATTGAGAGGGGCTGTTTGTGCTACCAGATCATCGATCTTTTTCACAACATTGGCATATTCGGTATTGTTTTGTGCCTTTGCAAATTCAGCAAATTTAGCTTCCTGTTCTGCTTTAGTGCCCAATACGTCATTGTCAATGATCGCTTTGTTCATTCCGATAGAGTTTTTCCAGTAGTTACTGGAGCCTGCATATTTGTTTGCATACTGAATACGGATTTTATCGCTGGCGTTCATCACTTCTTTCAAAACAGCCAGGCGTGCACCACGAATGCGGATACGCGGTTCATTGGTTGATTCCATTCGTTCTTTTACTTCTGACACAGTCAGATAACGGCTGGTTCTTCCGGGGAATCCCATGATCATTGCATAGTCTCCTTCTTTTAAACCTTTGATGGAGATTGACAGATGTTTCTTCGTTTTCAGCGGAGTATTGCTTGCGCTATATTCAGCCGGCTCTCCGTTGGCATCTGCATAGATACGGAACATGGAGAAGTCACCGGTATGACGGGGCCACATCCAGTTGTCTGTTTCGCCACCGAATTTACCTACAGAAGAAGGAGGAGCGGCAACCATACGTACATCCGGATATATTTTCTTGTAGAACAGGTAGAATTTGTTTCCTGCGTAGAAAGGAAGGGCTTGCGGAACAATGCCTTTCTTATCTTTCAGGTCACTTTTCTCATAGAGTTCTTTAGCCAGTCCTTCAAGGAAAGCACCGGTGAATGACTGAGATTCTGTAATCTCTTTGGCGGCGATTTTAGCATTCACAACATCTGTTATATCTTCGATACGTTCGATGAAGGTGAACTTTAATCCCGGAGTAGGAAGTTCCTGATCTCTGGATGTAGCCCAAAACCATCTGTCAGATAATCGTGTTCTACACTACTGTGTTGCTGGATAGAAGAATAACCGCAGTGATGGTTAGTTAGGATCAAGCCTTCCGGTGAAATGATTTCTCCCGTACATCCTCCTCCGAATATACCGACTGCATCTTTCAAAGAGACACCATTGGGATTATATAAATCCTGGGCTTCCAGTTTTAATCCTTGCTTCTTCATCATATCTATGGAATGTTGCTGTTGCATTAGTTGCAATAACCACATACCTTCGTCCGCTTTACGGTACATACCAGCAGCGCTGTCAGCGCTAATAAATAAAGTCTTAGTCTGTTCATTACTTTATGATAACAATTATAAATTATGATGTTAATATTCTATTTTAAACTTCCGTCTTTAGTGCTTTCATGATGTTGGCAGGAGCCTGTTGATTCATTAATTCTTTTTCATGAAATCCATATAGGAGCTACATGCTGAAAGTATTGGTAATATCCTTTGCACAGATAGTTCAGACCGGTTCGCCGTCCGCTGTCCGACTGAAGCGGTTTTTGGGACATTCTCCGTTGCAGGCAAATAGAAAGTCGCACTCCTTGCATTGTGTTGGGAGTGATTGGTATTTCATTGTCCCGAAGCTATGCTGTCGTTCACTATGCATCATTTCCACCAAAGTCTGGCTATAGATATTTCCCAATTTATATTCCGGGAATACGAAGTGGTCACAAGAGTATACGTCTCCGTTGAATTCCATAACGCCGGCATGTCCGCAATGCTTCGCCATTGTACATACGCCCGGTTGCTCACCCATCCAGTTAGCCAATGTAGAATCGAATATCTGTATGAAGAATTTGCCCACATCTTCTTTTACCCATTCATCAAAAATTGTACAGAGAAAGTTACCCCATTGTTCCGGACTTATGGAGAAATCAGCCAATGCTCCTTCTTTACCTTCTGCCAGAGAGGCAAGATGACGACCGTCCTGATGTGAAACAATGCGTTCAACAATCGGGGCGAACTGGATATAATGGCAATCTATTTCTTTGAAGAAATTATAAAAGTCTAATGGATATTCGGCATTGAAATCGTTCACAACAGCCATAGCGTTCCATTCTACTCCATGTTTTTTCAGGAGATTAATCCCTTGCATCACTTTGACGAAAGAAGGTTTGCCCATTTTGTTCTTGCGGTATTCGTCATGAAACTCTTGCGGGCCATCAATAGAAACCCCTACCAGCCAGTTGTTTTCACGGAAGAACTCGCACCATTCGTCTGTGAGTAAGGTCCCATTCGTCTGGATACAATTGTCAATCGTACGTCCGCGGGCGTATTTCTTTTGCAGTTCCATCGCCTTTTTATAAAAAGAAAGCGGACGCATCAGCGTTTCTCCACCGTGCCAGGTAAAAAGCACTTGAGGCATTGTTTGAGAACTGATATACTCGTCGATAAACTTTTCCAGTAGTTCATCGCTCATTACATGTTTGGGGTTTTCTTTGTATAGGTTCGCCTTTTCCAAATAATAGCAGTATTCGCATGCGAGATTACATACGGCTCCCACGGGCTTTACCATGACATAAAGCGGTTTGGCAAAAGGTGCATAAGTTGTTGCTTTCATGACTGCAAATTTAGATAAACTAAATGAAAAAAATGATCTCCCACCTCTGTTTATAAGGATTATTAAAGAAAAGAGTCTTACAAGTTTTAAATATTGATAAAATGTTTCTTTTAAGTCCGAATCAGTTGTACCTTTGTACCCAGAATTTAATGAAACAATGAACGTGAATAAGATTTTGCCTTTTGTGCTTTTGCTTCCCTTTCTAGCTTCGTGTACTCATAAGTATAAGATAGAAGGAACATCTTCAGTAAATGGTCTGGATGGAAAAATGTTATATCTGAAGACTTTGAGGGATGGAGAATGGACAAAACTGGACTCGGCTGAGGTAGTACATGGATCATTTTCAATGAAAGGGAAAATCGATTCTGTACAAATGACAACACTTTATATGGATGACGAAAGTGTCATGCCGGTTGTGTTGGAAAGTGGCAAGATCGTTATTACTATTAGCAATACCGATCTCAAAGCGGTTGGAACTCCTTTGAACACAGCATTGTATGACTTTATTGCAAAGAAGAATGCAATGGAAGAAAGTATCGGTGAACTGGAAAGAAAAGAAACCCGTATGGTGATGGATGGTGCTGATCTGGAAGAAGTTCATGAACAGTTACTTGCAGAAGGAGATTCACTGATGAAAGCGATGAATCAATATGTCAAGACTTTCATCTCGGATAATTATGAAAATGTATTAGGACCTAATGTCTTTATAATGCTTTGCAGCTCTTTGCCATATCCTATTATGACTCCACAAATAGATGATATAATAAAGGATGCTCCCTATTCTTTTAAGAGTAATAAGATGGTGCGAGAGTTCTTGACGAAGGCCAAAGAGAACATGCAGTTGATAGAAGAACATCAACGGATGCAACAAAATGTAGGTCCGAAGAAATAAATCTTGAGTTTTTTGCGTATTTTTGCATAAAACTCAAGATAAGATGAAAACGTCCTTTTCTATTCGTATTGCTTTTTTCTTTATTCTTTCTTTTTTGATAGTTTCCTGTCATAGAGATATGGACGCTCTCAACATGACTTTTTCAAAAGTGGAAAAGTGTATGGATCTCTGTCCGGATAGTGCTCTAAATCTATTAAAAGGTATTCCTGAACCTGAAAAATTGTGGGGCGAGTCACAGGCGACTTATGCTCTTCTGATGACGCAGGCAATGGATAAGAATTATATGAAGTTTAGTTCGGATTCGTTGATTGCATTAGCTTTGAATTACTATACCGTAGATCAAAGAAGTCCTCTAATGCACGCTAAAACACAGTTTTATTATGGAAGGGTTATGCTTGAATTGGAAGAGCATGAGGTTGCCTTGAAATCTTTTTTAGCTGCAAAAAAGATATATGAGAGTATGAAAGACTATAGAATGCTAGCACTTATCGCTGAGGAAGTTGGTATGATTAACCGAATACAGAAAATGTATGGTGATGCTTTGGCTAATTTTCAGGAATCGCTTGCTATAAATAAGCAATTAAAGGATTCTCTTAGGATAATTAGTGCTAGTCTGAATATAGCCAGGGTTTATTTATTTGAATCTAAATGGGATAGTTGTTCTTTGTATTACAATAATGCTTTGGAAATAGCTGTGCAAAAGAATTATGTGTCTGAAATTACTATTTTGCATGAATTAGGTATTTTATATCGTTCGATGCAAGAATTGTCTAAAGCAGAACGTTATTTTTTGGCTGCTTATGAAAAAGAAACAGATGAGGAGAAGAAGTATATGGAATGTTTGTCTTTGGGATATTTATATATGCAAATGGGACAGACAGAAAATGCTAGAAAGTATCTGAAGATGAGTGCCAACTCTTCTAAAGCATATACGCAAATTGATGCGTATGATTGTTTATACTTTTTAGAAAAAGATATTGATAACTTTGAAGAAGCAATTATTTATCATGAATTAGCAGATTCTATAACTGCTGCAATGGCCGAACTTAATTCTCTTGAATTGATTGCAAGTTTGCAGAAGAAATATGAGAATGAGAAACTTCAAAATGATAATTTGCAAATGAAAGTACAATATACGAATTTTATTTTATGGGGTACGATTGCTTTTTTGGCAGTTGCCGCTTGTATGTGTTATTATTATTTCAAGAATCGAAATAACAAAAAGAAAATAGCCGAAATTGAATCGCAGATTCAAGAGAATGAAGAAGAAATAGAACGATATCAACAGGAAATAGAGGATATTCAAATATCAAAAGATCAGGTCCTAAAGGAAAATCTGATGTTGGAAGAAAATCGCACAAAAGTAGGAGAACTTAATGGAAAGATTGTGCTTTTGACAATGCAGAATAAAACATTGTCGGAACACTTGAAAGAATTAGGAGGTGAATTGAATGTTGGTATATCTTCAAGCTCATTTATACATGCGTTTCGGCTTTTATTAGCTATAAAAGAGGGGACGTTAAGAGGTAAGCTTTCTAATGAGGAGCGTCAGAAACTATTCAATCTATTTGATTTGATTTATTGGAATTATGTTAGTCGATTGTTGAAAAGAGCTCCAGCTCTTACTAAACATGATCTTGAGATTTGTTGTTTTCTTAAATTTGGTTTGTCTCATGAAGAGTTGAGTTGCATTTTTCATACTACTTCTGATTCTGTAACTAGGGCAAAAGGCCGATTAAAAGGACGATTAGGTATCTCTCCACAGGATGATTTAGATGCTTTTTTGAAGGAATTTTGAGAAATAAAAAATGGATTGTCCGGGTAAATGTTAAATGTTTAATTTGTAATAAATTGATATATAACGTGTTAGTTGTTGATTGTCTCTTGTAATTTGTCCGGGTTGTTTTTTTTGTTTTTTCGAATACATACCGTACTTTTGGCGAAACAAAAAAGCAATATAGTTATGAAAGTACGTTTTATTTTATCTTTTTTAGCTGCATTATTTATTGCAGGAAATATGATCGCTATTGAGAGTACAGATCGGGTAGAAAGAAAGTTGCCTATTGTATTAAGGGGAGAAGTTCCAACTACAACTAGTCGTTCTGTTCCTGTAATACCTATTGATGCATCTATTTCTACTGAAAATAATACGGTAGATATTATTTTCAGTACTGTTTTGGGCGAAGTGAAAATACTGGTGGATGGACAAGTACAGGAAGTCTGTCAGGTAACGGCTCCTGGACAAACAACTTCTTTCTCTATAGAAGGATGGGCTCCGGGCGTTTATAAACTAGAATTTAAAGTAGCCGGAGGCGGATACGTATACGGAGAACTAGTAATAGAGTAAATAAGGAACTAGACCTTAACTTTTATATAATGAATAGTCATCATACAGTTGCTATTGGCACTTGGGAAGGTGACAAACAGCAATCTATTGAATATAATTCTTCTATTGCAGTCGGGATTGATTGTCCCGTGCAAAATTGAGAGTAAGTATTCTATTAGATACAATACAAGAGTATCAGGTGAGATATATCTTTTCTGACGAGGAGATAAGGAAGCTGTAAATGAGGCTGGGCTTATCATTGGCAGGGGTATAGCCTATGAAGGGTATTACAACGAAAACCGGTTATTGTAGTGGGGGAATATGGTTTTGGAGGTTTAGTTACTCCAGATACATTGCATGAACAATACAATAATTATTTTAGAGGCAAAATCAATGGAATAAAAGCAGAGTACTTCTCTTTAGAACGATTAGAAGAGGAAATAAGGAGAGGATTTGCTTTGACATTCCAGGAATTGCAAATGATGTCTAACCAGACAATAAGATTTCTACATAATATATAGACTTTTTGATTTAATAGATTAATGCATAAAGACTGGTTAGGTATGCGGGGTGCGTGAGTATCCCCGCATTTCTTACCGATCCTGGTCTTCGTTTGTGATCATTCCTTTATGCTTTTCAGGAAGTGCACTCTCAACAGCAGCATAAGCCTCTGCCATAGTAGCTTTTATGTTTTCCATACCTTTTCCTTTAGGAGAATAGGGTCATGAATGGTCAGAATCATGCGATGGCGATGTATCCATTTGCCTGTACGTGGCAGGATTTCAAAAGAACCGTCGATTGTAACGGGAACAACTGCCAGCTGCAAGTCATCTGCCAATTGAAACGCCCCTTTTGAAATATCCCATGTGTCCGGTGAAAGTACGTGCTCCTTCGGGAAAAACGACTAAGGATACCCCGTCTTTCAGCGAATCTTTTGCTTGCCGAATGGTCTCCAGTACTTTTGGGACCGGACCGGTCTACAAAAATGTGTCCTGCATTTCACATGCTTTTCCTACAAATGGTATCTTACGCAGGCTTTTTTTCATCATCCACTTGAAATTTCTTCCGATGAATCCATAAATAAGAAAAATATCGAAGGATCCCTGATGATTCGGCACAAAGATATAAGAGGTCTTCCCGTGTAATTTTTCACGACCGTGAATCTTTACAGGAATCAACAGAAAAAGACAGATGAGTTGTGACCATATTTTGCCCGGATAGTATCCCCAGAAATGAGCTCCTCCTAGTAAAGAGCCTACAATGGTGACAATCGCTGTAAGAATAGTCAATACCAATAGGATAGGTAAAGCAATACAAATTTGATAAATATAATATAGTATCTTCATGGGGAGTTTATTTTTATATATATGCAAAGATACATGATTATTGGTAAAAAAAGCAGTAGGATACAACATAATCTTTGCGATTATGTTATTTTTGTCTTCTGTTATAGACAGATAATGATATGATACGTATACTACATACTGCCGATTGGCATTTAGGACAGACATTTTTTGGTTACGACCGCGCGGAAGAACATAAGGCTTTTCTTGATTGGCTGGCCGAAGAAATCCGACAAAACGAGATTGATGCATTGGTTATAGCCGGAGACGTGTTTGATGTTTCCAATCCTTCTGCTGCGTCTCAGCGCATATATTATGAGTTTATTTATCGGGTGACTGCGGAGAATCCGAGACTGCAAATTGTGATTGTTGCCGGTAATCATGACTCTGCGGCGCGTTTGGAAGCTCCTCTGCCTTTGTTGCAGGCGATGCGGACGGAAGTCAGAGGGGTAGTGCGCAAATTGGAGGGCGGAGAGATTGACTATGATCATTTGACAATAGAATTGAAGAATAGAGAAGGGGAAGCAGAAGTACTTTGTATGGCTGTTCCTTTTCTGCGGCAGGGAGATTATCCGGTAGTGGAGACAGAAGGAAATCCATATATGGAAGGAGTTCGCGAGCTTTATGCGCGACTTTTGCAAAGGTTGTGGGCACGCCGGGAAACGAATCAGGCTATTCTTGCTGTCGGTCATTTACAGGCTACCGGATCAGAGATTGCCGAGAAGGATTATAGCGAACGGACAGTGATTGGTGGTTTGGAATGTGTATCACCCGATACTTTTTCGGAAAAGATAGCGTATACGGCTTTGGGACATATCCATAAAGCACAGCGGGTATCCGGCAGGGAGAATGTAAGATATGCCGGAAGTCCGATTCCTATGTCTTTTGCCGAGAAGCATTATCATCACGGAGTGGTGATGGTGACTTTAGATGAAGGCTGTGCGGTTGATATCAGAAGGATAGAGTGTCCACAATCCATACCTCTTATCAGTGTGCCGGGTGGAGAGGCTGCTTCACCGGAAAAAATAATAGAAATATTAAGAGACTTACCGGAGGTGGATGGAGAAGCTCCTTATCTGGAAGTCAAGGTTCTGCTTGAAGAACCGGAACCTATGCTTCGTCAGGAAATAGAAGAGGCATTGGCTGGTAAGAAATATCGTCTGGCACGTATCGTTTCTGCTTATCGTCAGAAAGAAAGAGTGGAAAAGGAGGCTGATGGCTGGAAAAAGGGATTGCAGGAAATGTCTCCGTTGCAGATTGCTCAATCTGCATTCGAAAAGGTTTATCAGACGGAAATGCCTGCCGACCTGACTGATTTATTCCAAGAAGCATATATTTCCGCAACTCGTAAAGAAGAGGAGGAAGGAGAATGAAAATTATAGCAATAAGATTGAAGAATCTGACTTCGATAGAAGGCAGTGTTGAAATAGATTTTACGGTGGAACCGTTATCTTCGGCTGGTATATTTGCAATTTCCGGTGCTACAGGAGCGGGAAAGTCGACTTTGTTGGATGCTCTGTGTCTGGCATTATATGATAAGGCTCCCCGTTTTGCGGCTTCGGTGGAGAGTATCAATCTGGCAGATGTGGGAGATAATCAGATCAATCAGTCAGATGTGAGAAATCTGCTTCGTCGGGGGACGAGTGACGGATATGCGGAGGTCGATTTTCAAGGAGTGGACGGACATCGATATCGTTCCCGGTGGTCGGTCAGACGGACAAGGAATAAGGCGAGTGGTTCTTTGCAGCCCCAAGTATTGGAGGTGAAAGACCTGGATACGGAAAAAGAATTTCAGGGAACGAAGAAAGAATTGCTGGCACAGTTGGTAGAGTTGGTCGGTTTGACGTATGAGCAATTTACCCGTACCGTATTGCTGGCACAAAACGACTTTGCAACTTTTCTGAAATCCAGAGGGGCGGCGAAAGCGGAACTACTGGAGAAGTTGACGGGAACAGGTGTTTATTCCCGCATCTCTCAGGAGATTTTTGCCCGGAATAAGGCTGCACAAGAAGAGGTGACGATGATTCAAAGTAAGATGAGTGTGATTGAGTTGTTGCCGGAGGAAGAACTTTTAACCTTGCAAAATGAGAAAGAACAGTTGGTTGAGAAACGTGCGGCAGGGATTAAATTGCTGGCAGAACTGAATGCGCAATTGAATGTGGTTCGTTCATTGAAAATGCAGGAAGCTCTTTGGATGAAAAAGCAGCAGGAAGAGCGGGAGGAACTGAATAAACAAAAGAATCTACAGGATGCTTTGGTTGTTCAGGAAGAAGGGCTGGTTCATTTTAAAGCACAGTGGGAAGCGATACAGCCGGATTTGAAAAAGGCACGTCAGCTGGATGTACAAATACAGTCGCAGCAGGCGGGGTATATACAATCTCAACAAATTTTGCAGGCTGCCCGTCAGCAGGTGGTGGATCAGGATAAGAAATCTGCATCTGCGGTAGAGCAGTTACGGATTTCCTATCATTCTTTGAGTCGTCTGTTGAATCGTACGGATGTGGAGTCACTGCAGCTGGAACAGATTGAAGTCATCCTTAATGAGGAAAAGGATACATTGGAAACATGGACAAAGGTGAATGAAGAACGCCTTGGCCGGTTAAACTCTTTTGGTTATCCTTCTTTGGTAGATGAGCAGGGTAAAATTCAAAAGAACTGACGCGCTTGCAGAATATAAAGAAATTGACTGAAGAACAATCGAAGTCGAAGCAGGATATAGAGAAACTGGAAAAGGAAGTGACTGCTTGTACACAGCAGTTGGCAGAGCAGGATGCTGTAGTTAAAGCTTTGCAGCGGCTTTATGAAAATGCCCGTATGGCGGTAGGAAAGGATGTGAAAGCATTGCGTCAGCAGTTGCAGGAAGGGGAGGCCTGTCCGGTCTGTGGAAGTACGACACATCCTTATCATCGGGAACAAGAGGTAGTGGATACTCTTTACCGGAATATGGAACAGGAATATAATACCGCAGTGTCTGCTTATCAGCAGATAAATAATCGCAGCATTGTCCTGCAACGAGATTTAACCCATCAAAGGGCAACTGAGGTACAGATAAAAGAACAGTTGTCCGTTTTACAACAAGAAGGATTGCCGGCTGGAGAGGAAGAACATATACAGAATCGGTTAAATGAGTTGGCGGAACGTATTTCAGCTTATCAGCATCTGTATGCGGAATGGCAGCAGAACGATGAGAAAATAAAGAAATTGCGGACACACTGTGATGCTCTGCGTGAGAATGTCTCACAGTGTCGTTTGGCTGCGCAAAAGGTATCAGCCGCTAAAGAACAGTCGGCTATTTTACAGAAAGCAGCTGTTGATGAGCAACAAAGATTCGAAGTGATCGCTAAAGCGTTGGATGCACTCCGACAGGAACGTTCTTTGTTATTAAAGGGAAGAGTGCGGACGAAGCTGAGGCTGCTGTTGCCCGAAGAGAAAAAGAATTGAATGAGGCGTTGGAAAAGGCTCGTAAACAAGTGGAGGGAGTACAAAACCATCTTTCCGGCCTGCAGGGAGAAATGAAACAATTGTCCGTTGGCATTGAAGAACTTCGGGAGCAACAGAAAGGTATTGAATTTCCGGAACAGCTTCCTCAGGCTATAGCGAAACAGCAGGAAGATAATCTTAATACGGAACGTGCGTTATCGACTGCGGAGGCACGTCTGTTGCAGCAGGCAAAGAATAAAACAATCTTTGAGCAGATAACCAAAGAACTTACCGAAAAACAGGCAGTTGCCGTACGTTGGGCTAAATTGAATAAATTGATTGGTAGTGCCGACGGTGCTAAATTTAAAGTCATAGCCCAAAGTTATACTTTAAATCTGTTATTGCTTCATGCCAACAAACATCTGGCTTATCTTTCCAAACGGTATAAGTTACAGCAAGTTCCCGATACACTGGCGCTTCAGGTGATTGATTGCGATATGTGTGACGAGATACGTACGGTATATTCGCTTTCGGGAGGTGAATCTTTCTTGATTTCACTGGCACTTGCATTGGGCTTATCTTCGCTTTCGAGCAATAATCTGAAAGTAGAATCTTTGTTTATCGACGAAGGATTCGGCTCGTTGGATGCTGACAGCCTGAGAACAGCCATGGAAGCTTTGGAGCAGCTACAGATGCAGGGACGGAAAATCGGCGTCATTTCCCATGTACAAGAAATGAGTGAACGTATTTCAGTTCAGGTGCAGGTACATAAGAAGATCAATGGAAAAAGCGTGCTTACCGTCGTAGGGTAAGCACCGTTATTTCCGGCCATGCACCGAAGCGAAAAGGAAGTCCGACATAGCCGATGCCTTCATTTACGTACAAACCACGTGTCCCTTCCAGATACATCCCGCTCCATTCGGGATAGATATAAGAGGAAGGAGAATGATTCCCGAATTTTAACTGCATAGCGTGGGTATGCCCTGCCAGCATTAAATCGATGTCTGTTTGTGGGAGTACTTCCCGTCTCCAGTGGGTAGGGTTATGGCTTAAAAGTATCTGGAACATTCCTTCGGTTCCCCGCATCGCTTCGGGGAGGTCAGCATATTGGGAGAAAGGCGGTTCTCCTTCGTTTTCAACTCCAATAAGGGCGATACTGTCGCTGCCCTGAATCAGAATCGTATGAGAATTATTCAATAACTTCCAGCCCATAGCGGCTTGTCTTTGCAGGAGATCATTCAGATTATCGTCTTGCTCTTGCTGGCTTTTCCAGCGGAAATAAGGGCCGTAATCATGATTTCCTAAAATGGAGTAGACTCCATCTTTGGCTTTCAGTCCGGACAGTATATCTTGAAAATCATTTAGTTCGACTGCACGATGATTAACCAGATCTCCGGTAAAGACAATAAGATCGGCCTGTTGCTCATTCACCAGTTTTACTAACTTCTGAATAGCGGAAGTATTTCCCTGCCAACTTCCGATATGAATATCTGATAACTGGACAATACGGTATCCATCGAAAGCCGATGGAAGCTTGGGCGAGGAATAAGTTACCTCTTTGACGTCAAACTGCGTGCGTCCGATAAAAGACCCGTAGATGATCATTACGATAGAAATCACGGCTAATGTCAGCCCGGTACAGATAAAGGGAGTTCGGGGCCACCGTAGCCATTTGTGGAAAGGTACCCCGATAATCGTGCAGAGAGACAGCAATAGTTTAGGAGCCGTAAACAGGAAGAAAAAGATGGAAAACCATCCAATAGCCTGTGTATGGCGTTCGGCAAAGGCGTTATTGGAGAAGTAAACCAGATAAAGTAATCCTGTGGATAACAGGAAAGCAGGCAGCCAGTAGAGGATTCTCAGCCAGCGTTTTGCCGTCAGATGAACGATAAATCTGAGATACAGATAAATGTCCGGTAGAATAAGGAAAATAAGTAAAAATATAAATAGACGTTGCAACATAACAGCACGGATATTAAATTTTTAGTTGAAATAGGCGAAGTATCTGACTGGTCAGTTGTCTATGATTTTAAGTTCGTCCAGGTTCTTCTTGATTTCCTGAATACGGTTCAGGAATTTCTTGCGATAAATCCACAAGATCAGCCCCAGCCCAGCTCCCCAAAGCAGGATAAAAAACAGAATGATGGCTATTCCATATTGCCATATCTGCCAATAAATAAATGAGAGTACTGCCAGTATAAGAAGGAAAGCAGTAGCAATCAGACGTTCCCGAATCATCCATCGGTGGATGCGGTTGACACGACTGATCACTTCTATCAGAGGCATTTCGTCCACTTTCGTCTGTTGTAGAAAACGGGTGGTGGTGATGTCCCAGTAGAGTGCGGGAATCCACGATAGAATGATAATGATATAGATCGGATTCAGTCTGCCGTGCAACAGGACTTCCAGCAGGAATAAGACCAATACCGGCAAAGAAATCAGGATTAGTTTGATATTCAGCCGGGCAATGGCATGGATACCTTTGTCTGCATGTCCTATCAGTTTGCCAAGTTCTTCCTCTTTGATCAGCTCCTTGTCTTTTAAGTGCTCATCCAGGGCATTCCATGATTTTTTCAGTTCTTCCAGTTCCATATATGATTACTCCTTTTTCATTTTTTTTAGTTTGTCTTTGATACGGCTCAGTTTGGTAGCCACATTGGTCACCGTCAGTCCGGTGATCTCCGCAATATCTTCGTAACTTTTGTCTTCAAGATAAAGCAGGATAATTGATTTGTCGAGTTGTCCCAGCTGATTGATCATTTGATAAAGTTGCCTCAGCATTTCGTGGATCGGGTCATGTTCTTCTATCATCCAGTCCGCTTCGCGGGTGAGGGTGACGATTTCCGGTACATTCTTTTCTTTGCGGAAAAAGCTGATACACGTGTTCAGAGCGATGCGGTAAATCCATGTGGACATTTTGCATTCTCCTCTGAACTTGGGATAGGCTTTCCAGAGGTTGAGTATTACATCTTGATAGAGGTCATTGAGCGGGGCGTTAGGATTGGTATATAAGTAACATACCTTGTAGATCACCCGTTCATATTCGCGGATGACCGATAAGAACTCCTGCTCAATAGGGTTGGTTGCCTCTGTTGTTCGTTCTCTCATGAATTAAATGGGTTACTTTTCTGGTTAGTTAGTCGTGCGAAAAGGAGAAAAATCACAAGTAAACGAAAGTTATTGCAGATTGGCAGCCAGGAATTTTCGCATTTCCTCCGTACTTTTTCCCCGACGGCGGGCATAGTCTTCGAGCTGGTCTTCTCCTATCTTTCCGACAGAGAAGTATTCGGCAGCCGGATGGGCAAACATCAGACCGCAGACCGAAGCATGAGGGTACATGGCACCATTCTCGGTCAGTGTGATGCCTATCTGTTTCATATCCAGCAGTTCGTCCAACAGGAAATTGATGGATTGATCGGGCAGGGACGGGTAGCCTACGGCAGGGCGAATCCCTTGATATTTCTCGACCAACAGATCGGGCATTGACAGACTTTCATCTTTGGCGTATCCCCACGCTTCTTTGCGTACATATTCGTGCATCTTTTCCGTAGCAGCTTCTGCAGACGGTCGGAAAGAGTCTGGACGAGTAAATGTTTGTAGGGATCCTGCTCGTACAGGCCTTCCATATCTGCATCTATGCAAGAAGCAAAGGCACCTATTGTATCCGGAATGCCGGAAGAAAGAGGACGGATAAAGTCACTCAGGCAAAGGAACGGGCTTCCATCCCGTTTAGGCGTCTGCTGGCGGAGCAAAGGGAAAACTAGGAATTGACCGGTTTCTTTTCAATCACCAGGTTATCTCCGTCCGAGTTTGCTTTGCAAAGTTTGAAGATAGTTCTCACTTCATAATCCTTGTCAAGTAAATCCAGCATCCGGTTGGCCTCCTTAAACAGTTGCATAGCTTCGGAAGCCTTGTTGCGGTCTTCTTCCGGAAAAGTAGTCAGCCATGAAGCACGGCAGACATCGCAACCGTGAATGTTGGCGATCGCTGCGAAACGAGGTTGGAATCCCATGCATGGAAAAAGTAAATCCAATTGATGTAGGGGGCGACGTTATGTATCTTATAAGATAAAATCATATGTTTATAAGTGACGAGTTGCTGTTTATCTGAATCTTAACTCCTGTCCACGATAATTCTCGTCAATGGTTCCGTTATCATATAACAGATGACCGTTCACAAATGTTTTTTCTACTTTCCAGTGGAAAGTATGACCTTCCAGCGGGCTCCATTTACATTTGCTCAGGATGCAGTCTGTGGTAACAGTCCACGCACTGTCGGGACGAACCAAAACCAGATCCGCCTGATATCCTTTCCGGATAAATCCGCGATTACGTATCTCATACATTTGTGCAGGAGCATGAGACATCTTCTCTACTACCTTTTCGATGCTGAAAGCGCCTTTGTCTGCCAATTCGAGCATACTGACCAAAGAGAATTGTATGGTCGGCATGCCGGACATGGCTTTTAATGCACCTCCTTCTTTTTCGCTCAGTAAGTGCGGAGCATGGTCGGTCGCAATAGCGTCGATCAGACCGCTGTTGACTGCCTCCTGCAAAGCCTTCCGGTCTTCTGCCGTTTTGATGGCAGGATTACATTTGATGCGCGCTCCTAAGGTCTGATAATCTTCTTCGGTAAAAATTAGATGAGACACACACGCTTCGGCAGTAATACGCTTCTCTGCCAAAGGTGCTTTGGAGAATAAACTCAGTTCTCTGGCAGTAGAAATATGCATAATATGCAGACGCGCATTGGTCTCGCGTGCCAATTGTACCGCCAAAGCGGAAGAACGGTAGCAAGCCTCTTCCGAGCGGATGACCGGATGAAGTGCCAAAGGCACATCGTCACCGTATTCTTTTTTATATTTATCCGTATTCTCTTTGATGATTCCCTGATCTTCACAGTGTGCTGCAATCAGTAAATCCGTACCTCCGAAGATATTGCGCAGACTTGCCATCCGGTCTACCAGCATATTTCCCGTACTGGAACCCATAAATAACTTCACCCCACATACCCGGTTTTGTCCAGCTGACTGAATAACGGATAATTATTGTTAGTCGCTCCGAAATAACAGGAGAAGTTGACAGATGATTTTTCCGCCAGCAAAGCCAGTTTGTCATTCAGCGCCTCCAAAGTTGTGGTCTGAGGATTTGTGTTCGGCATATCCATGATCGAGGTAACTCCTCCGGCTGCCGCGGCATGGCTTTCCGTTGTGATATCTGCTTTATGAGTCCCCGGATCGCGGAAATGTACTGTGCTCGTCAATAGCCCCGGCAAAGATAACAGCCGGATGCGTCAATCGTTTCGTCACAAGGCATGTCAGCCTCTTAGTCCGTCAACTAAGATCTCGGCAATCTTCACCTTCAATAACAACAGATCCCGGAACTTTTCTTCCTTCGTTGACAATTACGGCGTTTTATCAGTATACGTTTCATTTCTTTTGCGGGAATTTATGGAACCAACTATTTATTTTTAACCTGATCACTCCGAATATGGCTTCTCCAAAGATACTGCTGTTCATCTTGGAAGTTCCCAACTCACGGTTAATGAAGATGACGGGGACTTCTATGATTTTGAATCCGCATTTGTAAGCAGTGAACTTCATCTCGATCTGAAAAGCATATCCTTTGAAGCGAACATGGTCCAGATCGATTGTTTCCAGCACCTGACGGCGGTAGCATACAAATCCGGCAGTCGTATCATGCACCGGAATACCGGTAATGAAGCGGACGTACTTGGAGGCAAAATAAGACATCAGCACCCGTCCCATCGGCCAGTTGACTACATTCACACCACTTACATAACGGGAGCCGACAGATACGTCTCCTCCTTCTTTTGCACAAGCTGCGTACAAACGGGGCAGATCATTCGGGTTATGGCTGAAATCGGCATCCATTTCGAAGATATATTCGTATGCGTGCTCCAACGCCCACTTGAATCCTGCGATGTAAGCAGTACCCAATCCTAACTTCCCTTTGCGCTCGATCATAAAGAGGCGTTCGGAGAATTCCTGTTGCAAAGTTTTCACAATGCTTGCAGTGCCGTCCGGAGATCCGTCTTCTATAACCAGTATATGGAATACCTTGTCTAAACCGAAAACGGCACGGATAATATTTTCTATGTTCTCCCGTTCATTATAGGTCGGGATAATAACGATGCTATCTGATAATTGCATAGAAGTCCTATTTTTAAGACAAATGTAGCGCTTTTCCTTTAGTTATAGAGGGACTAAGGATAATTTAACGCGTTTGTATTTCTTCCCCGGTGTGAAACTATTGGTTTCAAGGCATGAAACTTTTAGTTTCATTGTTTGAAACCAATAGTTTCATGCCTTGAAACAATCTTGAAGAAGAAAACTTCGGTGTGACTATATCAATCCCGGTTCTTTTTTCGTACTTTTGCGGTGAAATTTTATAGCTATGACAATAACTGAGTTGCAACAACAATATGCCGCTCATCCTAATACAGCAGTCATGGAACGACTGCTGAAGGATGCGTCCGTTCAAACTATTTTTTGCGGGGGCTTATGTGCTTCTTCCGCTTCTCTTTTCTCTTCTGTATTGGTGAAACAAGATGTGTGTCCGTTTGTCTTTGTACTGGGCGATCTGGAAGAGGCGGGCTATTTTTATCATGACCTGACACAAGTGCTGGGAACAGAGAAAGTGTTGTTCTTCCCGTCTTCATTCCGCCGTTCCATCAAGTACGGACAAAAGGATGCGGCCAACGAGATTCTGCGTACAGAAGTACTGAGTCGGTTGCAGAAAGGAGAAGAAGGTTTGTGCATCGTTACCTATCCGGATGCGCTGGCAGAGAAAGTGGTATCCCGCAAGGAATTGAGCGATAAGACCTTGAAACTGAATGTGGGAGAGAAGCTGGACACTACTTTTATCACAGACGTGCTGCATAGCTATGGTTTCGAATATGTGGATTATGTGTACGAGCCGGGACAATATGCCGTTCGGGGTAGTATCATTGATGTCTTTTCGTTTGCTTCGGAATATCCTTATCGTATTGACTTTTTCGGTGACGAAGTAGAGAGTATCCGTACATTTGAAGTAGAGTCGCAGTTGTCCCGTGAGAGGAAAGAGGGAGTGGCTATAGTCCCTGACCTGGCAGTGACGGGAGATGTGACAACTTCTTTTCTTGATTTCATTCCTAAAGAAACCGTTTTGGCGATGCGTGACTTCCTTTGGTTGCGCGAGCGTATCCAGGTAGTGCACGATGAGGCTTTGACGCCACAGGCTATTGCCGTACAGGAAGCCGAAGAAAATGGCGGTATCACGCTGGAGGGCAAGCTGATTGATGGCAGTGAATTTACGGTACGTGCCCTCGATTTCCGCCGGATGGAGTTTGGGAATAAACCGACTGGTACGCCGGATGCAAAGATCTCTTTCCATACTTCCGTACAACCTATTTTTCATAAGAACTTTGATCTGGTGGCCGGTTCTTTCAAGGACTATCTTGAACAGGGATATTCACTTTATATCTGTAGTGACAGCACTAAGCAGACCGACCGTATCAGAGCCATCTTTGAAGACCGGGGAGATAAGATTCAGTTTACTCCTGTAGTACAGTACGATACATGAAGGCTTTGTGGATCATACGCTGCATCTGTGTATTTTACGGATCATCAGCTGTTCGACCGTTTCCATAAGTACAACTTGAAAAGTGACAAGGCCCGTTCGGGTAAGGTCGCTCTGTCCCTCAAAGAATTGAATCAGTTTACTCCGGAGATTGTGGTTCCACGGATCATGGTATCGGTCGTTTCTCCGGTTTGGTACGCATTCCGAATGGAGATACTACGCAGGAAGTGCTGAAACTTGTCTTTCAGAATGAGGATGTCGTGTTCGTTTCCATTCATTCCCTTCATAAAGTTTCCAAATATAAAGGTAAGGACGGAGAAGCTCCGCGACTGAATAAACTGGGTACCGGTGCCTGGGAGAAACTGAAAGACCGTACGAAGGCGAAAATTAAAGATATTGCCCGCGACCTCATTAAACTATATTCGCAGCGCCGTCAGGAAAAGGGTTTCTCTTACAGCCCTGACAGCTTCTTGCAGCGTGAACTGGAAGCCTCCTTTATCTATGAAGATACGCCCGACCAAAGTAAGGCAACGATGGAGGTGAAGGCCGATATGGAAAGCGACCGTCCGATGGATCGCTTGGTGTGCGGAGATGTGGGTTTTGGAAAGACAGAAGTAGCAATCCGTGCAGCGTTCAAAGCCGTAGCTGATAATAAACAGGTGGCGGTCCTTGTGCCGACGACTGTTCTTGCCTATCAGCATTTCCAGACATTCCGCGAACGTTTGAAGGGTCTGCCCTGCCGGGTGGAATATTTGAGCCGTGCCCGTACGGCAGCTCAGTCCAAAGCCGTATTGAAAGGACTGAAGGAAGGAGAAGTCAGTATTCTTATCGGCACCCACCGTATTTTAGGAAAAGATGTTCAGTTTAAAGATTTAGGCTTGCTGATCATTGATGAAGAGCAGAAATTCGGAGTCTCTGTGAAGGAGAAGCTGCGACAGCTAAAGGTGAATGTGGATACATTGACCATGACTGCCACACCGATTCCACGTACGCTTCAGTTCTCGCTGATGGGAGCCCGCGACCTGAGTGTAATCTCTACGCCTCCGCCTAACCGCTATCCGATTCAGACAGAAGTACATACCTTCAATGAGGAAGTGATTACGGACGCGATTAATTTTGAAATGAGCCGCAACGGTCAGGTTTTCTTTGTCAACAACCGGATTGCGAACCTTCCGGAACTGAAAGCGATGATCGAACGTCATATTCCCGATTGCCGTGTTGCTATCGGGCATGGACAGATGGAGCCCACACAGCTGGAACAGATCATTTTGACTTTGTCAATTATGACTATGATGTGCTTTTGGCGACTACTATCATAGAGAGCGGTATCGATATTCCGAATGCCAATACGATCATCATCAACCAAGCGCAGAACTTTGGTCTGAGTGACCTCCATCAGATGCGTGGACGTGTAGGGCGCAGTAACAAAAGGCTTTCTGTTATCTGCTGGCGCCTCCGTTGAGCAGTCTGACGGCAGAAGGAAACGACGCTTGCAGGCGATTGAGAACTTCAGTGATTTGGGAGTGGCATCCATATCGCTATGCAGGATTTGGATATACGTGGAGCCGGAAACCTGCTCGGAGCAGAGCAGAGTGGCTTCATTGCCGATCTGGGGTACAGAAACGTATCAGAAAATTCTTGCCGAAGCAGTTCATGAACTGAGGAATGATGAGTTTGCAGAATTGTATGCAGATGAAATAAAGGGAGAAGGTCAGATCAGTGGAGAAGAATTTGTAGACGAATGTCAGATAGAAAGCGATCTTGAACTTCTGTTGCCGGCCACCTATGTGACGGGCAGCAGCGAGCGTATGTTGCTTTACCGCGAACTGGACGGACTGACGCTGGATAAAGACGTGGATGCCTTCCGTTTCCGCCTGGAAGACCGCTTCGGACCTGTTCCGCCGGAAACGCAGGAATTGCTTCGCATCGTTCCCCTCCGTCGCTTGGCGGCGCGATTGGGAGTGGAGAAAGTCTTCTTGAAGGGCGGACGTATGACGCTATTCTTTGTCTCCAATGCGGATAGTCCGTTCTATCAGAGTCAGGCGTTTGGCAAAATGATAGATTACATGATGAAATATACCCGGCGCTGTGACCTGCGTGAGCAGAACGGCCGACGGAGTATGCTGATAAAGGATGTGACTAATGTGGAAACTGCCGTTAGTGTGTTGCAGGAGATTGTAGCGTTGCCGGTGAAAGAACTGGATGATCATTAATTGATAAATAATAGGAGCAATGTTTGTTTTTTATATTCAAAAATGCTTATCTTTGATCTAAAGACACAGATAAGAACAAGTAAGAGCCATTTAAAATCTAAAAAATAATGAATATGAAAAACATGCTGACATTGATCGTCCTATTATCATCGTGGTTAACGGTGTATTCGCAAGAGAGTTATACGGAAACTGAACTAAAACAGAAATGTGATTCTATTGTAGAAGAAGCTAATACTTTGTACAGATATGAAACGGCTGCCTGGAATTTCACTGATATGTTTTTGCCTAAACCGGAACTGATGGAAACAATACAAGGTATTCTTACTTATCAACAGGGAGATACGATTAAATGCCTTGTGATTGATAACCAGTCTCAATGTACATATGAAGTCTCCTTCCTTAACGAGACGACACCTTGTTCGGAAGTGACGACTCATAGAGGCCTGTCCGAATATGAAATGCATTTAATTAAAGTTAGAGAAAAAATACGGAGTGCATTTGCTGATGAAAAGGAATATCCGATTTATGGCTACAAAGACTTTCCTTTAAACTGGATTCTCATTCCTTTTAAAGATGGTTATAAATTCTATGCTATTTCTGGGACATCCAAAGGAGGGTTATACCTTTCGGCAATGACTACTTGTTTATTGCTGATAAAGAAGGAGAAATCAATCATGGAAATTTCATTCCGGTCTTCTTCCGGTAGAAGTTACGGATCAAATGCCAATGATTGTTTTTCCTATCCATTCACATCTGAAAAAGGAACCATTCATTTCCGCTACTGATATTTGCACATTCAGGCTTTACTATAATCAGACTGGGAGTACAAAATTTGCTGTATATTCACCGGCTCTTTCTATATATTTCGTCTATGAGTTAGCTACCAATACCATCACTCCGACAAAGGATATAAATTTTAATTCGACACCTCTTTCTGAAAAGGCTGCTCCATGATTTATTTATCATGATTGGAAAGAGAACAGGAAGGTATTAGTAAAAGTATATTGTTCATTATAAATGTATGAATATATTTTCGTCTGATACCTTTTCTCTGTCATCTGTGATTTTTGTTTTCTCTTTCTTATACAAGTTACTTCATAAACTCGCATCACGTTTATAATAAATAGTGAGGACGTTTATTATAAACGGGTCCCAAGTTTATTATAAACTATATTTTGCTAAATTCTTCGGAATGTGAGGAATTAATTAAACAAAATGGGGTGAAATCCTTGCGGACTTCACCCCATTCTTACTCCTTACAATGTACTCTCATACATGTAAATTATATCTTTATGTCTTTATATTTGTACGTTTCATGCTTTTAATTCCGGATTTGTTTCTACAAATATACGAAATTTAAAAGGCAAAGTCAATAGGGAAGCCGTTTTAATGGTTTCATTTGTTTCTCTTTCCGTATAACTTGTCTATCAGATCCTGTCGGCCGATACGTCTTAACTCATTCAGAATATTCTTTCGTTCTTCCGGCTTATACCAGAAGAAGAATTGTCGTTGTGCCAGTTTCTCCCGTTGTGTTTTGGCACTGAATACAGGCTCCAGTGTATAGGGATGAAATCCGCTGTACCATGCTTCGGTGGCTACAGTCATCGGAGTAGGGGTAAAGTCCTGTACTTGCTCCAGATGAAAGTCCAGCCGTTTGGTGATAACAGCCAGTTCCGCCATGTCTTCTTCCTTGCAGCCGGGGTGTGAAGAGATAAAGTACGGTATAAGTTGCTGACGCAGATTCTCTTCCCGGTTGATACGGTCAAATATTTTTGAAAGTTTCAAACTGTTCGAATGAAGGTTTGCGCATGATGGATAACACCCGGTCGCTGGTATGCTCTGGAGCTACTTTCAATCGTCCGCTCACATGATTGACAATCAACTCGCGTGTATTCAGCCGTGCTGCGATTGGTGGCGGCGTCTTTACTCTGATGGAGCAATAAGTCGTAGCGCACTCCACTGCCGATAAATGATTTTTATGCCGGGGATGGCATCTACCGCTTTGTATATGTCCAATAACGGGCGATGGTCCGAATTAAGATTCGGGCATACTTTGGGATGAATACATGACGGGCGTTTGCACTTTTGCATATTGCTTCATCTTTACCCTTCATCTGATACATATTGGCGGAAGGCCCTCCAAGGTCACTTAAATACCCTTTGAAGTCGGGCAACTGCATCACCTCCTTTACTTCATTCAATATAGACTTCTTGCTGCGGCTGACGATAAACTTCCCTTGATGTGCGGAAATAGTGCAGAATGCACAACCGCCGAAGCATCCCGATGGATGTTGACGGAGAACTTTATCATATCATATGCGGGAATCCGCTTTCCTTTGTATTTAGGATGGGGAAGGCGGGTATAGGGCAGATCGTACGAATGGTCAAGTTCTTCCTGGCTCATCGGAGGATAAGGAGGATTGACAACGACTACTTTATTATCTACCTCTTGTGTGATACGGGAAGCCGAATATTTATTGGATTCTTCTTCGATGTGCCGGAAATTGCTGGCCTGTTTCTTTTTATCAGCCAGACACTCTTCATGTGAGTAAAGCTGAATATCGTTTGCGGCAGGAGTCCACTCTGTCGCACGGCAGAGATAGGCTGTCTGAGGGATGGTTCCGCTATTTTCTTGAGTTCGCCGGCTGTCAATGAAGCATCTTCCACAGGAAGCAGTTCCTTCATTTTCCGGGTTAGCTCTACAATCGGTTTTTCTCCCATACCATAGATCAGCAAGTCTGCGCCACTATCGCATAAGATACTTTTCTGAACTTTATCCTGCCAGTAATCATAATGACTCAGACGGCGCAAACTCGCTTCGATACTTCCTAATATAACAGGAACGTCCGGATAGAGTCTTTTAGAATCTGACTGTATACGATGGAGGGATCGGACGCATATCCGGACGACCGTCCGAGTGTATGCATCCTCACTGCGCAGACGCTTGTTGGCAGTGTATTTGTTAACCATCGAGTCCATACTTCCGGCAGAGATGCCGAAGAATAATCGGGGCGACCCAGCTTTCTGAAGTCACGCAGGTCATCGCGCCAGTTGGGCTGGGGGATGATCGCAACTTTCAAACCTTCCGCTTCGAGGATACGTCCGATGACGGCAGCGCCAAATGAGGGATGGTCTACGTAAGCATCACCGCTGAAAAGAATGACATCCAGTTCATCCCATCCGCGGAGTTCCACTTCTTTCTTGGTGGTAGGTAACCAATCGGTCAATCGATATTCTTTCATGCCGCAAAGATACGGATAATAAAAAACATCCCAATGATTTTTTTATTCATTGGGATGTTTAACTTCAATCATTAAGATGTTTTTTTAAAACTTCTCATTGATTGTAAATTGCAATGTCATTTGCTCTCCGTCATAGATTTCACGAAAACCGATGCTTTGCTCGGAAAGATATTCCTTTAAGTCTTGGAAAGCATCTGCATGATTCATGATAATTTCGAGCGTTTCACCGAAAGGAGCCTCGCATATAGCTTTGATTGCAGGAATCAAAGGACTGTAAGCTGTTGTTCCGCAGGTATCTACCGTAATCATTATTCTTCCTCCTCTTCCGCATCCTGAGTGGAAAGCCAGGTGAGATAGAGCTTGATGAGTTGTTGCAGGCCAAATGCTTTCATGTTATTGTGATAAATAACATCTATGCAAAGATCCAGCAATTCTTTACTGTCCTCTTCCTGACTGGCAATCAGGGAACGAATATTTAGTTTCAGTTTATCCAGTACGGGTTCGTCTACAATTCCGGTACTATCAATGAGATGGCGGAATAAGGCATATTTCTCGATTGTTTTCAGATTTTCGCTGGACACCTCTATGCTGCGTGTACCGCTGGGGTTTGCTTGTATAGTATACATCGTTTTAGTTTTAAGGGTTATTACTAGGAGCAAAGATAGAATTTAAAATGAAAAACGAATAAAAGCCGGATATTTTTATCCGGGCTTTCAGAAAATAAATCTTATATCCGTGAGTACTTTATTTCTGAGTAAAGAAACCTAGTATCCCGGCCATAATGCTGGCGCGATCTGTTTCGGACTGAATGCTTTCGAAAGGAAAGCCGAGTATAAAGGTACGATAGTCCGCCCCTTTGTAAGCAATGCCTGCCGACTGATTGCCACGTGCATAAGTAAATACTGGAAATGCGGGAGCTACCGGAACAATACAATCCGGTGCTGTAACAGCATAACTGTTTTCATTGGGCAGGCGGGGGATCGTGATGCTGCGTCCTAATCCATTGATTTGACCGGAACTTTTGTCTGTCAGACTGTTCTGATAACCGTATTTCAAAACTTTTTCTGTAAACTCCCGGTTCCCTTGTGTTCCGCTCATGTCACTTCCCACATACGCACCGCTGACGAACAAATTACCTCCTGACTGGCAATAGCTTGTAATCAGTCTTTGCATCGGTGAAGAGAATGTTTTGTAATATGCTTTGGCTATCGGGTCTTCCTTTTCAAGTCCGAGTATATAGTCTACGATCGGGTAATCTTCTAAAGTGACGATTCCATTTTCTACCGCTTCGTCGCTGCACGAAACAAAACTGTATTTCCCTGCTGCCTGAATGGCTTTTCCATGGATGAAAGGATAATCAAACGTATTTCCTGCTATCTCCATGCCTTCCAGTTCTCTGCCGCTATGTCCCAGGCTGCCTTCTCCTTCTTTTCCGGCTTGTGAACGGTTGAATCCGCTTTGTGCCCCGCAAAAAGAGATATTGGACAAATAAGGCACTCCCGGATCCTGTTCCAAATCAAATCCGGCTTTGTCCGGTGTTAATGACAGCCGGACCGCTGATTCTGTCGAATCCATTGATAATCAAGATTCTCTCTCGTTCACGTTTTGCCTTATAAGCCGAAAGGATTTCAGAAGGAAAACTTTCTCCTCCCCGGTTTACGGCTGTCACTTTGAATGAATAGACAAGTCCCGGTTCTACTTTGACACTGTAATAGGTTTGCTGACCAGAGTTCCGTTGTCGAATCCTCCGTATCCGATGCGTGTATATACCATATATTCCCGTGGACGGGCTGTCGGTTCCAGCGGATCGTCTTCCCTTTCCAAGTAAGTTGCAGGATACCTTTGTAGATAGCACGTCCTACGGTAAACTTGAAATTCGGATTATGACCGAGCTGCATATCTGCAAAGTTCTGATGAGAGAGCAATTCGATAATCGTGGAAGAGTAGCAGGAAGTCGTGTCTCACTGTAATTCCGGTTCCACATGCTGCGGCGTGTCCATGGTAGATTGTAGTTCGTACGAATATCTTTCTGAATTTGAGTCAGCAGGATATCCGCAAGATCACGTGAAGCATATCTGTCCATTCCCGAATTTAGTTTGCCATTATTGAAATCGGTGGTATAGATACCGAGCGAACCGATGATTTCATCGTCTTTACTGCATCCTGCGTCACTATGAAGTGCCATAGTCATTTCCAGAGGTACACCTAAACCCGCTTGTCCCGGATTATAGACAGAGCCTCCCGACAGATAGTTGATTGTATTGGAACGTGTATTGATATCGTCTGTATAATCGTTTTCTCCTTTACGCCCGGCATATACATCGTATGGCATACCGGCCCACTGGGATGAATATCGTGCTCCTTCCAGATAACGGGGAAGTCCGCTTATTTTTCCTCCTCGTGAGATATTACCCATTCCGCCTCCGAAGCGTACGGCATCTGCACACACTACGCCATGCTCGCTACTTTCATTACTAAGCACAACCATACCGTAGTCATTATTTCCTTTGTCAAACTCAAAAGTTCCGAGATACACCCAAGTACCGCCGCCTATTTTCTGATTGACCTTAAATTCCGTGACACCCCCATTATGAAAGACGAGGTATTTGGCATCGCTCACGCTATTGGGTAGTGTCTGATATGAAACATAGACCGCATATTTTCCGGTTGCCGGCAGGGTAGGTACCCATTCGGCAAAAGCCTGATCCTTATTCTTCTTTTTTTTCTTTTCTGTTTGAATATATCGGCTGGTACCGTCAGTGAAAGGGTTTTCCCCATCTTTGTAAATGGCTTTTTTCTGAGCGAATCCTTTCACGGGAGTAGTCGTCCAGCGTGCCTTCTTACTGCCTGCTTCCAGGTAAAGGGAAGCATTCGGAGTATCGTTGTCAACGATGATTTCATTCTTTTGTGTGTCCCGTTCGCGAGGAGTATACACTATGGCACCAGCATTTTCCAACATCGGAATGACATATGGAAGAATGAAAGATTGAGTGAACATATCTTCTGTAGTGCAGAATAATCGGGGGCGTTGCCATCCCCATTCGCCTTTGTCATTCTTATAATAATTACCGTGACTTTGCCAGAGGGCAATATGCCGGTCCTGCAATCCTCGGGATATCTCATTGGGGCGGGAAGTGTTTTTCACCCATGGAGCACCTTTGTATTCGGTGTTCAGCGCCATTCGTTCTTTATCCTTTTTCTTGCTTCTGTATAAGTTGGGAACTAATTCTTCAATGGGCTTTCCATCTGCATAAATGGTGATCTGATAATAGTTTACCGGACCGGGGAGTAATTCTTTCATCTGATTGTAGATGGTTTCTACCGTTTCCGGCAGAAATGGCTGGTAGGCGAAGCTTTCCGAAGCATAAATCTGAATGGTTCTGCGGTCATAATCAATATCGAAACTGTTCAGTTTCAGTGTACTGATTTTTGCTGTCGCTGTGTATTTGGCAAAGTAATCCGTTAACCGCTCTTTTATATTTCTCTCAATGTCTTGAGCGAAGAGAAGACTGGTGCCCATTGTCAGGCACAGAAGAAAGACTATTATTTTTTTCATCGTTCCACTCTTTAGGTTGCATCCTATGATTATCTATGTCCGCCACTTTCCCCTTGATGGCATTTCCCCTTTTGGAAGGAGAATACGAAATGAATCTCGCGTTCATGTAAGTCCATTGCATTCTGTGGCAAAATCTCCTGCAAAAATAAACAAAAAAAGAGTGGGAAGTATCGAACTGCCCACTCTTCTTTGATTGTTTTATATTCTATTAATTAAGAATCTTCTTTCTTATAGAGGAATGTATTCTACAAATGCCTCCATTGCTTCATACGATGCCAGTCCTAACTGATCGTACAACGTTGCTGTGCCACGGTTACGGTCTTCACTACGTTGCCAGAACAGACGTTCGTCATTACCTAAGAACGGAGCGCTTTCCATCTGCGACTGATGCTTCAGGATAGAATTACGTTTTGCACGAAGCTCTTCCGGACTGATAGGTACAGCCATTTCGATGTTCTCAATTTCCCATTCTGCCCACGCACCACGGTACATCCAGATACGACAGTCTTTCAACCATTTGGCTCCTTCTTCTTTTTCAAGATCGACAGCAGCGAATACGGCATCCGTACATACACGGTGTGTACCGTGTGGGTCAGCCAAATCACCGGCTACGAAAATCTGATGAGGCTTTATTTCACGAAGCAGGTTACGTACGATCTCTACGTCAGCCTCGCTAATCGGATTTTTCTGAATCTTGCCGGTTTCATAGAACGGCAAGTCAAGGAAATGTACCCGATCTAACGGAATATTATTGTAAGAAGAAGCGGTACGGGCTTCACCACGACGAATCAAACCTTTGATAGTCAGAATGTCACGGCTGTCCATATCACCGTCTTTCTTTTCTTTCAGGAATTTGCGTATTTCTGCATATTTCTCGCTGATTACCAAGTCTTCGCTGTTATTGAAAATCTGATTGAATCCGTTAATGAAATGCATGAAACGAACCACTTCCTCATCACCTACGGCAATGTTACCGGAAGTTTCGTAAGCTACGTGTACCTCATGCTTCTGTTCTACTAGGCGGCGGAGGGTTCCACCCATGGAGATAACGTCGTCATCCGGATGCGGAGAGAAGATAACCACACGTTTCGGATACGGTTTGGCACGTTCCGGACGGTAGGTATCATCAGCATTAGGTTTGCCACCCGGCCATCCGGTGATGGTATGCTGCAAGTCATTGAAAATCTTGATATTTACATTGTAAGCAGAACCAAACAATGCCAGAAGTTCGCTCAGACCGTTTTCGTTGTAGTCCTTGTTGGTCAGCTTCAGAATCGGTTTGCCTGTCAACTGGCACAGCCATACGATAGCGCTGCGGATCAGTTTATCATTCCACTCGCAGGATGTTACCAACCATGGACGTTGGATGCGTGTTAAGTTCATGGAAGCCGAAAGGTCGATCGCTACATGAGCATTGTTGTGAGTTTGCAGATAAGATGCAGGAATAGTGTCGCTAATCGGACCTTCCACACATTCTTTGATCATTGCTGCCTTATTTTCCCCCCATGCCAGCAAATATACCTTTTAGCGCCAAGAATGGTAGATACTCCCATTGTGATAGAACTGATCGGAGTATTTTCTATCGTTCCGAAAATCTTGGATGCTTCGTTGCGCGATGCATTGTCCAATAAGATCAGACGTGTGGTAGAGTTCAGACGTGAACCCGGTTCGTTGAATGCGATATTACCTACACGACCGATACCCAGCAGGGCAATGTCAATGCCTCCGAAACTTTCGATGCGCTGTTCGTACAGACGGCAATATTCAAAGATGGTATCTTTGGCGATGGTTCCATCGGGAGTGAATATATTCTGTTTGTCAATATCGACATGATCCAGCAACATTTCTTTCAAAGCATTGAAGTTGCTGTTGATAGCATCGGCTGTCAACGGATAGTATTCATACATATTAAATACGATCACGTTACGGAAGCTCAGTCCTTCTTCCTTATGCATGCGGATCAGTTCCGAATAGACATGACTGGGTGAGTTACCTCCGGGGAGTGCTAGTACGCAAAAGCGTCCTGCTTTCTGTTTTTCGCGGATGGTTTGTGCTATTTCGCAAGCAATGTAGTTAGCTTCTTCTACAGACTCATAAATGTCTGTAGGTATTTTCTCGAGTCTTGTCAAGACTGATTTTCAAATGCATCTCCGGTCTGTAGTATCTGGGGAGACCCTGTGGAGAGTGATTTGAGAACTAAGATTTGTTTTCATAAAGTTGTTAATTAAGTTATGTAAGATTAGAGTCCTACGACTGTATTTTCACGACAAAGATACAAAAGAAGTCTATATAATTAACTACTAACTTCTAGGTATTGTTGCACCTTCAAATCGTTTTTAACATTTGTTTTATCACGAATGGCTGAGTTGAATTCGTCTGCATCTTCCATACCGGAAACTTTTCTCTGAACTGATGAAGTGCGGTCAGATGAAGCGTAGCAGTTGCTATACCCTCTGTTTCGTCGGGTACGGAAGCCGCTTCTTCTCCGAGCGCTGAATAGATTTTGCTTCCTCCGTTGTATTTCAGCCGATATCCGTCTATACCTACTCTGTTAACCCCGCACACATAACACTGATTTTCCAAGGCACGGGCACGAAGCAGTGTATCCCATGCCAGACGGCGGGGGATAGGCCAGTTTGCTACATATATTAATAGGTCATATTGATTGGCTACGTTCCGGCTCCACACCGGAAAACGAAGATCGTAGCATACAAGCAGGCAGATATTCCAGCCACGGTAAGGGATAATCAGACGTTCATCGCCTGCCGAGAAATGTTCTGCCTCACGTCCCATGCGGAACAGATGGCGTTTATCATAATAGAATTCTTCTCCTTCCGGCGTCAGAAAGAAAGCGCGATTGTAATATCTTCCGTTGTCTACAGTGATATAACTCCCGCAGATGGCCACTTGAAACAAAGAAGCCCATTGTTTCAGTGTTGCAATCGTCTCACCCGAATTTGCTTCCGCCAGCATATTACTCTGCATACTGAATCCTGTAGAAAACATCTCCGGTAAAACAACAATCTCCGTTGTTCCACGGAGACTTTGCAGCTTCTCGTGGAGCAAACGGAGATTTTCTTGTTTGTTTTCCCAAACGATATCGGTTTGTACTATGGAAATACGAATCGAATCCATGATGCCTGTTTTAAGTAATAGGGAATAAGTAATAGGTAATAAGGAATAAGTAATAGGTAATATACCATGCGGAGCAGCATTTCAGCAGCTACGATTAATACTTAATACCTATTACTTATTACTTTATTCTTAAAGTTCTCCAAGTGCAAAATTCTCAGGATGTTTTCCTTTGAAATCCTTGAAGTACAGTTTGATTTCCCGCATATCTTTATTAAGATCTCCCGTCGGCATAATTGCTTTAGTGGACGTTATGGTCTTTGTACTATAGTCAATACCGATCAGAACGATAGGCACTTGAGCCTTAAGGGCGATGTAATAAAACCCTTTTTTCCAGTTCGGGTTCGCCTTGCGGGTTCCTTCGGGTGTGATAGCCAGATGAAACTTTTTGCATTCAGCAAAATGATGAACCATCTGATCAACTAACGAAGTTTTCCGACTACGGTCTACGGGAATTCCGCCTACAGCTTTAAAAATAATTCCTAACGGAAAAAAGAACCACTCTTTTTTCATCATGAAACTTGTTTTACGGCCTAATGCTCCATAAAACAGTTTTCCAATAAATAAATCAAGGTTCGTTGTGTGTGGTGCGGCACATATCACGCATTTATCATAATTAGGTACCGTAACGTTTGTCTTCCACCCTAACAGGCGGTAATAGATAAAGCTATAAATTGCTTTCTTCATTCTGATCTTTAGTTCAATTTTCCGATGGCCTCAATAATCTCGTTAACTTTTGCATTGAAATCTACTCGGAATTTCTTATAAAAACCTTTCACATTGCCCGGTTCTGTATGGCTGATGCGGCTGACAAATTCATCCTGCATTTTTAAAACCTCAGCCATCAGTTCATCAGCTTTAGCCTTATCAGTACCAGGGATAAACATACTATTGATTAAGCACTCAGTGAATAATTCTCCTGCGATATAGTTTACGTTCTTTTTAAGTTCTCTTCTACTTGCCATAATATTTACATTTAATGGTGAATAATAAAAATTGCTTGGGGTAAAGATAGGGACTTTCTTTGATTCTAGCGAATAAATGGATTGAATTTTTTCTTTTTACTATTTGCTCTCTAAGTGTACTCTGCTTGGATATACAACTGACTAATCCACCGGATTTTGAAATGTTGAATTAAAATTGAACGGATTTGAATGAAATTTAGTCAAACGGGGAATTGCCCTCGACAAGGATGAGGTATTTTATTTATTACTGTTCCCTTTTGAATGATTATAGAACTTTTCCCATTTAAAAAAGAATTATCTTTGAATAATTACTTAGCAATGATATTTTTAATAACTATAATTAATTAAATGAGAAACAATGGATTTAGATTTATCTAAAAGAAGTAAGCCCTGTTTTAAGAAAAATAGGACGATGTCAATGGGAAAAGTAAAGAATCCTTTTTTAAAGGTTTGTGGTATTGGGTTGTTGACAGTAATATGCATTTCTGTTAAAGCCCAAAAAGTAAACTTTACAGTGAATTCGAAAACTGGAGCTATACAATCAATGAATATTGATAATGATAAACAGAACATGAATTGGCTGATAGCAACAGATGGTAGCCAATATCCTTGGATAAAGGAGAATTATGGTTGGGGACTTGGCTATTTCACTGAGGTGAGAAGAAATCAGAAAAACAAGCTGTTTTGGAATCTTCCTGCCAGTATAAAGCAGGATGGGAGAGAAGTTACTTACCGAGTTGGAGATATATGTATCCTTGTAGAAAGGAGTATGAAAGGAGAAGATTTAATAGAAGAGTATACTTTCCGAAACGATGGAACAGAGGAAATACTTTTATCGGATATAGGCATCTATACTCCATTCAACGATAACTATCCAGGGGCACAAGCTTGTATAAATATGCGGGCTAATGCTCATATATGGGAGGGTGATAATGCAGCTTATGTAAACGCAACACGTATGGGAGGATATGCTCCACATTTGGGACTGGTTTTGAGGGAAGGCGAAATTAAAAGTTATGAAATATCAGAGCGTGATAGAAATAAGGGTAACTCTCATACAAGGGGAATTATTTCTTTGAATCTTCCGGATATGAAATTGATGCCGGGTGATGAACAAGTATTTTCGTGGTATATCTTTTCGCATAAAGGTGGAGATGATTTCCGTCAAAAGTTATTGGAAAGAGAGAGTGTCTGGGTATCTTGCAACAAGTATGTATTTGAGAAGGGAGAAACTGCCCTTGTGAAAATATCAGGTGGGCAGATGGTAAAAGACTGTATACTTAAAAAGAATGATGTCACTATCCCTATGAAAAAACAAGGAACAGCATGGTATGCTGAAGTAGTAATGGATCAGTTGGGAGAAGTGCGTTTTGATATACTATATGGCGCAGGGAAAAAAACTCATGCAAATTGTTTGGTGATTAGTAATGTGAATGATTTGATTAAAAAACGAGTAGAGTTTATAGTTGCAAATCAACAGATGAAAAGTTCGAATACGCGTAGAGATGCTTATATGGTTTATGATAATGAAAAGAATGAAATATATCTGAATAATACGCATAACTGTAATCCGGTTGACAGGGATGAAGGTGCTGAAAGAGTCGGTATGGGGGTACTTTTAGCAAAGTATTATCAATTGCATCCTGTTGCTGAAGTAAAGGCATCTTTATTGCGATATGCAAGTTTTTTGCGTAATAGATTGCAAGATGCTGACTATAAGACTTTCTCTTCAGTCGATCAGAAGGGACGTAACAGGGCGTACAATTATGTATGGGTAGCGGATTTTTATTTCCAGATGTATAAAATAACCAATGACAAACAATATGCTAAACATGGTTATATGACTTTGCGGTCTATGTTCAAACAGTTCGGACATGGTTTTTATGCCATAGGTATACCGGTTCGCTTAGGACTACAAACTTTAAAAAATGCTGATATGCAAAGAGAATATCAAGAGCTGGAGAATGATTATATTGCAGTTGGTGATACTTTTTTGAAAAATGGTTTGAATTATCCGGCTAGTGAAGTAAACTACGAACAAGCCATTGTAGCTCCATCAGTCATGTTCTTGCTTCAACTTTATATGGAAACCGGAAGGCAGAAATATTTGGATGGGGCAAAGATTCAAATGCCTGTATTGGAAGCTTTCAATGGCAAACAACCCAGTTATCATTTGAATGAAATAGCTGTTCGTCATTGGGATGGTTATTGGTTTGGTAAGCGGGAAATGTGGGGAGATACTTTTCCACACTATTGGAGTACATTGTCAGGAGCTGCTTTTTATCTTTATTCGCAATGTACGGGAGATCATTCATATAAAGAGCGTGCAGAGAATATTGTGAGAAATAATCTGTGTTTATTCTTTGAAGATGGAAAAGCTTCTTGCGCCTATATTTATCCAAATAAGGTTAACGGAGTAAAGGGCGGATTCTACGATCCATATGCAAATGATCAGGATTGGGCTTTAGTTTATTATTTGCTTGTACAAAATGGTATATATTAACGAATAATGGAATCGTTAAATACAGAAAGCTTGATAGGGTAACTTTTAGTGATCTATTGTAAAATGAAAAGCCAGTCAACATTTAAATAGTTAACTGGCTTTTTCTAATATTTTGCTTTCTTATTTACTGTGGCTTTCCGTAAGCAGCAAATTCATAAATGCCATCTGCCCACATTGCAGAATTGTTTTTATGTACATTGACAACACCGTATACGCGGAGCCGTAAATATCTGTAGAGCGACGGATCTTCAATATTCAGAATCAGAAATCCTACCTGCCAGTTTAATTTGCCGTCTACGAGCATTTTATAACTTTTTCCATCCCGGCTTCCTTCAATGGTATATTTGTAGGCAGCCTCGGAACCGTTAACCAATCTTGTCGAAAGATTAATCTCAGAAATCACGGCTTCTTTCTGCATATCTATGGTAAACATATAAGGAGAACCTGTAGCAGCATTTGAACTTTTCTGGAAATAAGCAGAAGATTCTGTACAAGCTCCATCCGTGATACAATCAGCTTTAATTCCTCTCGCTCCTGGGACAGCGGCTGTCACCGGTACATTTAATGTCAGGTTTCTACCGTTCTGAACAGGGATAATACCATATTTGTCACTAAACTCTAGGTATCTGTAATAATCCATCGAAGCATATCCTTTGTTAAATGCGGCTATTGAAATTCTCGGGAAATTACCGTCCGGAGTTTTATATTTTCGTTGCGCTCCCCAGTGGTAACTCCATACTCCGCAGGTTTTTCCAACTGTACTGATTCTATTAAACTGTGCATCAAAAGTAGAATTGTTGCCGATTTCTCTCATAGGTGTCCATTCACCTCCTAAATCAGTGGCAGATGTATACATGGTTTGACTCGGATACCATCCGGAAGCCTTTGAACTGAAGAAATAGTATTCTCCGTCTTTTTTGATGATTGCAGGGGTTTCCCGATGCAGTCCTTTACATATTGTATTAACTAATAAAACAGGCTTAGTCCATGAAGTATCTAGCTTATAGATATTTATATCTCTGTTCATATTTGTAGCTGAAAGGAGATAAGCTGTACCGTCATCGTCAATGAAAAGAGATTGGTCTCTAGACTCATGGCCCAATGGTCGTTCCATAGTGCCTACTTCGAGCTCACCTTTGGGAGTTATTTGTGCCAGATAGATTTTAGCTGCAACATATCCACTTTGATCTTCATAATGTGCTGAAAGTACTACCTTGCCGGTTTTTGCGTTATATCTGAAAGCAATACCCTCAAATTTTACATTTGGGTAAAAAGCCAGTTCACGGGAAGCACTCCAACTACCATCGAGTCCTGTTGGAGAAAAGCTTTCTGTAGCTAGCCATCCTTTGAGTGTTTGTCCATCTATTTCCTTTTCAACGTTTTCCATTTTATAAGAGAAATAAAGATCTCCAATTTTCATACCCTGAGGTTTCTTGATAGATTCTTTGGTGATATATTTCCCGTTTAGATTATCATAAATTTTAGTTTCGCCGCTAGGGGTAAAGGTTGTTGCTTGTTGAGAAGCGGACGTGGCTATTTTCTTCCCCTCTTTAAATGCTTCTACATGGTAGGTAAAGGTTTTATCTGCTTTCAGATTATAATCATCGTATGTATTTCCTTTAGCTTCTCCAATACAATTTCCGTCCCGGTAGATTTTATAAAGGTCAGCGTCCTCTCGTTGCATCCAATTCAGTTTTACATTGTTGACAGCTTTTTCACCGACAAGTTTGAATACAGTGGCAGTGGCTGCCCAGATATCTGTTGTTATAACTTTTTCGATTGAGTTGCGAAAGCTGGTTGCAAAGACAGACTGCATAGATATATAAATATGAATAGAAAACTATTTTTTGCCTGTTGACTTTTTATGTTCATAATGTAACAAATTTAATTTATCAGAATTACATATGAGAAATTTATTGGGCTTCCATCTGTTTTAGATTATTAGCCTTGTAGGTAGCAGAGAATATATCTGCTTCCTTATATTTATATTTATTGGAATCGAAATATACTGCAAAATCTTGCATTAACTTCTTGGATAGTTCAGTCAGATATAAATTACTTCCGGCAAATGTATTTGAACCGGAAACTGTAACATACTTCTTATCCTTCAGATTTTGTATCTGATAATAACCATCTTCCTGTAGGTTGAATACCCAGCATTGAGCGTCATCTTTCTTCTCGGGATTGAGGCGTAAAGTTCCGAACAGTGATTCCAAGAACTTTCCGGTTTTGGTATCTTTTATTTTATATGCGTTGGGTATATTAGTCTTTATAAACTCCAGACTTAGATTGATGTCATCATCATCATCCGCTATACTGAAACCATTGGCAGGTTTAGACACTAAACGATCAGAGGTCTTTTCTAATAATGAGTATATATTACCAGGTATGATTTCTGCAGCTCTTTTATAACGATACATACTATTAAACACGGTTAAATCCCATTGATCATACCATTTTACGACAGGATAGCCTGAGCGCATACTAATGGGCAACCACACATGATGAGACTTTCCTACATCCTTAGAGTTCCAACGGTCACCCATGTATATATAAGCTTTTTCTTTACCCTCCACTTTAAATACATAACAGCTTTGTGAGTTGTAAGTAACTTGTTTGAGTTTGTCTACAGCAAAATTATTCCCTGTTGTCCAGTTCCCCAGTATATCAGTACTGTAGGCACTTCTCCCGGGATTGGGTTCCCAGCCTGTGCAACCGGAAAACAATCCAAAATACATATCCCCAACCTTAAAAATAGCGGGTGCCTCATATTTTAGTCCCTTTAAAATTTTAGTTTCTGTTGGAGTCGGCTCCAGATAATCGTCTCTAAGTAATGCAATATTCATGTTGGTATTCATATCCGTAGAACAGAAATGATATGCTTTTCCGTCTGTATCTACGAATAACGTCTGATCACGGGACTCGTTTTTATTAGGGCGAAATGTTTTGTAAAGTACATAAGGCCCCATTATCTTATCGCTTGTTGCTACACAAACACGTGCAGCTCCATATCCATCTCCACTTTCCCAATGGCTCCACATTACCCATTTCTTAGTTTGGGGATTATAAATTACTTTAGGACGTTCAAACAAACGTCCCTGCGATATATCATTCATGTCTTCTCTGGCTTCACCTGTCGTTTTCATCGACAACCCCAGCCGTTCCAGTTGTATAAGTCTTTAGATTGATAACAGCTTACCCCATTTGATTTAAAACCTGTACGATCTTCTCCAAACCAATAATAAGTTCCTTTTTCGTAAACGACACATCCACCGTGCGCGTTAATTTGCTCCCCATCTATGTATTCCACAAAACACCCGGACTGATCTGGGTGTTTTGTGAAAAAATAGAGGTGAATGAGAACATAAAGCAGATAAATAAAGTTATTCTCATGTTTTCGTTATTTTAGTCTTCAATGTTAATCGTTATTTCAGGCTGTGCTGGTGCATAGGCTCCGGATTCATCAATTGTGAAATATTCCACATCGGCAGTATTATCTATAAAACCGAATTTGGGCGAGTATGTACGTGATGTGCCGGTCAGTTTAGCGTTGTCTACACGGACAGCTCCGATATCATTTCCCCATCCTCCACGTCCTACTGTAAAGGATACACGAATTTGGTTACATTCGGCAGAAGTAGTATAGTCCATTGAATAAGTTTCCCAGTTGTCACTGGCAATTTCTGTGATGACCTTTTTTTCAGGGTCTTGCACTTCTTCTATGATCATTTTACCGGTGAGTTTTCCTTCTTTTTTTGCTATTCCTCCTTTTAATAGAGCAGATAGTGTGTAACTTTCATTCGGTACAACATCTACCACTTGCATTAGGATACCATCACTCCAGCCAGCTGCCCATTTATAGGGTCTAATTTCAAAAACATGATTGTCCAGGTCCTGATTATTATCAATTTCTTCAGGAAGAATTTGTTGTTCTGAATTCCAACGGTCGCCAATAACAACATCCCACCCCTCAACTCTACTAACTAACTTTGTTTCTGGATTTACATCAAATTCTCCTTCGAAGTTTGGGTTCTTCAAAAGATTTTCTACTGGTTTGCCAACTTTCTCTGCAAAGTTTGGCTGGGGAGCGTAGTCTATAATTCTAACGGAATCTACAGGAATTCCATCTCTATAAATGAAGGCACGGTTATCTGGTGTTATGGCAAAACGATAAACATGTGCTTGTCCATCATTATTATAGAACTTGCCTTTTCCCCCTGCTTTTCCATTTGTTGCAGGATTATTGATCTCTTTTTGTAGGCATTGAATAATCCAATTTCATTAGAGGTAATATACGCTTTGAATCCATAACCTTTTTCGTTTACAAAATAAGGATAAAAGTTTTTCTCCGAGTCATCTGTTTTATTTTGAACTCAATAGTATATCCTTTTGAATTTGGAGTGAATGCTTTGGTAAATTCCGTATCATTCCCTTTCTTATAAACAGGAGATGCTGCAATGTCTTTCACTGGAAGGGCAGTTCCAAATCCTTTTACTTTTATATATGAACGGATATCTCCACTTCGCAGAATAATTTTCCCTTCAGTCAGTCTTTTAGTACTGTTTAAGGTCACCTTCACTTTTTGTTTCCCAGAGTTGGCTGCTATAACAGTCGGAGTTACGGTGAAACCGTTTGGAGCTGTAATTGTTATTTCTTTGCCGAGTAAAGCCTCGGAATTGACAATGAAGGATGATGATGCGTTTGTACCATTAATCGTTAGTAATGGTAGATGTTCCTCTGTTGAGGTTTGTAAGGCTTCATTTTCTTTTTTATCATCTTCGGGTTGAACTGCATAAGTAGCTGTTGTGCTAATTGTCAGCAATGACAATGATAAAAACATAATCTTTACATATTTTTTTTTCATGATACAGAAATGTTTTATAAATTAATTATTTATGATTGAACTGATAATCAGTGTTTACTTCTTGTTTGCAAAGTTGCTGAATCATATTCATATATAGGTGCTGGAATGATTCAAATACGTATAATTTTAAGTTATCTGTTCAAAGTGGGATAAAAATCATTCAGAAAGGTTTAAAAATAGACCACATAATGTTTGTGTTAGTCTTAAATTAATATATTTTAAGGGATTTATGAACAGTGATAGCTTTCTTTGTTTTAATATTGCATGGAAAATACGTCTTTATATTTAATTCTACTATGAAACATCAAATAAAATTCTATATAGTACTGTTTTTATTCAATTGTTTTCGTGTGCCTTTGCACAACAAATGTCGGTATCTACACTTCCATTAAATAATTATTTGCCGTCAAGTACTGTTTTACGGGTTCATTGTGACCGGGAAGGCTTTTTGTGGCTAGGAACCAAAGATGGCTTGTGTCGTTATGATGGCTATCGATTACTTGTTTTTCGTTCTGGGTTGAAATCACCGGATCTTTTGACGAATAATGAAATTACTTGTATTGCGGAAAATAAAATGGATATTTATTTATAGGAACTAAAAAAGGGATTAATATACTGGATAAGCGAACTTATCAGATAATACCAGTTATACACAATGATTTGAAAGATCAAGAGATTCGGACAATGATAGTGGATAGTGATGGATGGATATGGGTTGGGACGTTAACTTCTGTTTTTCGTTGTTTGCCGATTTCTCATTTTGCAAAGATATGATTCTACTTTTACCTGTTACTAGTGAATTCTATTTATGAAGATACAGATAAGAATATTTGGGTAACTTTATGGGAAAGGGGATTACATCGATATAATTCAAAAACAGATTCATTTATTGCTATGCCTCATATTGGAGTTTTAAATAATCCATTTAAAGTTTTTCAAGATAATAAGAAGCAACATTGGATTTTAACATGGGAAAGCGGGATCTTTTTACTTTATCCGGAGGAGAAAGATGATTTAATGTATAGTCATGTGGATATTAAAAGTAATGAGCATTGGGACATGAATGGTTGCTTTAGTATTACTCAGGATGATAAGTATGGTTATATATGGATTGTATCTACACAGGGACTTTATGCACTTCAAAAACGTCCTGGAAATATAATTAATACTGTGGATATATCTCATATTTCTTCTAAGTTAAATAATATTTTTAGTGAAATAGTAAAAGATAAGTCAGGTAATTTATGGATTGCTGCCTTTAATGAAGGAGTATCAATGATTGATTTAAATAAACCTTTAGTACAAAATTACTCTTTTCCAGTTATTCGGGAAAAGACGGGATTTGTTACAAATATAAAGAACATATATGAAGATAAGGAAGGAGATTTATGGATAGACCAGAATCGTTGGGGAATAGGAATTTACAATCCGGATTCTAATAAACTTCTCTTTTATAAAGATATTCCTTCTCTAAAAAACATTACTAACTTGAGAAATGTAAGCTGCATTACTTCTGCTCCATTGCTTAATGAGATATGGCTGGGGTCTGAGTATTATCCGGAAATTTACAGGGTGAAGAAGGATAAAAAAGAAATAGAACTATTGGGGACTTTGAAATTAACTGATTATGTGGATAATTCAGGATTCCCGCGTTTATTTTATACTGATAGTAACCATAACCTTTGGGTGGGAACAACTAAAGGTATTTTGGTTAAACCGGCAAACGAAAAGATACTTCAAGATGCTAAGTTTCCATTTGTAGATATAATAGGAATTGGAGAAGGTAAAGATGGTTCCCTATGGATTAGTACAAGAAAGCAAGGCGTGTATAATGCAAAAATATCCTCTGATCTGACATTAGAAGAGAAGAATTTAAGAAATCTGAAGACTCACGCAGAGGGAGTAATAAGTGATAATATTGGAGCAATCTGTGTGGATGATAATGGCTTGGTGTGGATGGGTAGCCAGGATGGGGATGTATTCACTTATGACCCTCAAACCAATAAAGTGGAAAACTTATCTGATATGTTTGATATGCTTGAAGAAGGTATTTTTAATATTATAACAGATCAGTTGGGACATATTTGGATTTCTACCAATAAGCGGGTAATTGAATACGACCCTAAAAATGGTGGTATCATGGATTACTCGACAATGACTGATGTGATGGTAAATTCTTTTATGCCTAATTCTTATTATAAAACTCGTGCTGGGAAAATATTATATGGAGGAAATAAGGGAATCTCAGTATTTACTCCTTATGATCATTTGTCTGATAATCCTCGTAGAATTAGAACGATGGTGGCAGATGTTAAGATAGATGGTGTTTCTAGTCTTTTGGAGAAAAACAACCAACGTTTTAATTTAAGAAGTCAGATCATTTCTTTAAATGCAGGAGATAAAAATATTGAGATAGATTTTTCTTCTTTAAATTATGCGTTTCCTGACAAAATTAAATATGCATATAAAATGGATGGAGTTGATGATGATTGGGTGTATGTCAGAGGCGATCGTCAATTTGCATTTTACAATCAATTACCTAAAGGTAAACGTACTTTTTATCTAAAGACAACTGATGTAAATGGTTTATGGAGCAATTATATAGCAGAAGTTCAGGTGTTTAAGCAGCCAGCTTTCTATGAAACATTGTGGGCTTATTTATTTTATATTGTGTTTACACTTTTATGTCTGTATCTTTTCTATCACAGGATGAAGCGTCGTATTCAGTTGCGGCACGAACTGAGAATAGCTCAAATAGATAAAGAGAAGTCAGAAGAATTGGTGCAAACTAAATTACGTTATTTCACAAATATATCACACGATTTATTAACTCCCTTAACTATTATTACTTGTTTGATTGATGATGCGGAAATGACGAATGGTAGTCGGATTTCGCAGTTAACTATGATTCGTTCTAATGTGAATAAATTACGTAGACTATTACAGCAAATTTTAGATTTCCGTAAGGTGGAAAGTGGGAACATGAAATTATCTGTATCAAAAAGTGATGTCATATCATTTATAGATGATGTTTGTAAGATACACTTTACTCCATTGATGAGAAAGAAAATCAAACCTTTACATTTCTAACTGAAGATAGACATTTGATGGCTTATTTTGATAGAGATAAATTAGATAAGATAGTATCTAATTTATTATCTAATGCTTGTAAATATACAGCTAATGGTGGAGATATAAAATTAATAGTAGATTCATATTGGGAGTCTGAATATCATCATTTACGAATACAGGTCGTTGATACCGGAGAAGGTATTGCTCCTGCTGATTTGGAGAATGTTTTCAAAAGATTTTATACAATAAATAAAGGAGATGAAAGTGAATCTAATGGGATTGGGTTATCCTTAACAAAGGATTTAGTGGAGTTACATCATGGCACTATTAATGTTGAAAGTGAATTAGGTAAAGGAAGTACTTTTACTGTAGATCTTCCCATTAATAAAGATAGTTATCAGGAAGATGAATTAATATCAGAACATATTTCGGTAAATGGCATAAATACGGATCTTATTTTAGAGAAAGAAGAATTGATTGATTCAAAGGTTGGCGAAGGCGAAGATATGCAAATAGCTGACGTTCATTTGTTATTGGTGGAGGATAATGAAGAATTGTTGTTTTTGATGGAGAAAATTCTATCCAAGCATTATCATGTACTTATTGCAAAAGATGGATTAGAAGCTCTGAACGTTATAAAAGATAATGAAATAGATATTATTATAAGTGATGTGATGATGCCTGAAATGGATGGTCTAGAGTTTTGTCGCACTTTAAAGTCAAATTTGGAAACCAGTCACATTCCTATCATATTATTAACAGCTAAAAATACCGTGGAAGATCGCATTGAATGTTATAATGCGGGAGCGGATGGATATATATCCAAGCCATTTGAATTAAAAATATTAGAGGCTCGTATTAATAATTTTATAATGCATAAGAAAAACAAACAAGAAGAGTTTCGATCTAATGTAGAAGTCAATATTGATTCTTTAGAACCTTCTTCTATGGATAAAGAGTTTTTGGATAAAGTGATTTCTGTTATAAAATCAAATATGTCGGAAGGAGATTTTGATGTGGTTCAATTAGCGGATGCATTAGCTGTGTCTAAGTCTTCTCTATATAGGAAAATGAAAATAGCAACAGGACTGTCACCCATTGAGTTTATTCGAAATATAAGACTAAAACATGGTAGTCAGTTATTGAAGGATAAATCAATATCTGTAGCAGAGGTAGCTTATGAATGTGGATTTTCTAATCCTAAATATTTTGCAACTTGTTTTAAAGAAGAATTTGGTGTAACTCCAAAGGAATATCAAAAATCTTGTTAGGATAAAAAATAATATGAACTTAAAATGCACAAGTACGTATCTTAATGGAAGATGCGTACTTTTCTATATATCAATGATCTATCCCTTTTGAATGATTTCTGAACTTATATTGAACGATTTTTAGACCTATGATAGTTAATAGCGATTATGGTCCAATTTTGGAGGTTTTTGAATGATTAGAGAACTTCTTTCTACTGGATAACTCGCACTTTTGTGATGCATTTGATGCACAACTAATACTTATTTGGTCTAAATAACTTTATAAATCTAATAGTATGGTGATAATTTTACCTAATTTCTTTTTGCAGAAGCCTGTTTGTCGTTTGCTGGCTGTCATGGGCTTTTTAGGATTTAGTGGAGCGATAGCGTCTCAATCAAGTTCGCCTGTGAATATTGATTCTGTGGAGACCTATATGAAAAAAGACTCTTTTGAGAAGAATGTAGGATCTCGTTTCGTTACTAATCGTAGTATAGACTCCTTTGGGGTGAGTGATACTGTTGATATCAGGATGTTGCAGCGCTCTCAATTTTTATCTATTCAGCAATTACTGAAAGGGAATGTGGCCGGTGTATATGTACAGGAAAATAATGGAGAGCCTGGTACCATTCAAAGCATGCTGGTTCGTGGCTTATCTTCACCTGTCTTTTCTAATAAAGATGTGTCCGGTGTTCAGCCGACAGTTTATTTGAATGGCGTTCCTTTGATGTTGGAAAACAGCTATGTGTACGATATCAAACAGTTTGATATTAATCCGATAGGAGCTGCTGCCAATATGCTGGCGGGACTGGATATATCTTCCATAGAGTCAATCGAAATTATCAAAGATCCGCTTCAGCTTGCCAAATTAGGTCCTTTAGCTGCCAATGGCGCCATCTGGATAACAACCAAAGACGGTTATTATGGTGGTGAAAACGTCTCTATCGGAGTTTCGGCAGGGATGGCCTTTGCTCCGTCTTCGGTTCGTATGACGAATGGATCATACGAAAAAGCATTCCGTCAACGTTTCTATGATACGTATTCTCTTACACCGGGCAAACAACCCGATTATCTTATGGATACAAGAGATGTACGTTATTTTGGTAAACCGGACTGGGCAGACGATTATTATCAGTCATCACTCTTATATAATGTAAATGCTTCTATCGGTGGTGGTTCAAAAAAAGCGAATTATGTATTTACACTCGCAACGACAAAAGATGGAGCAGCGGACAATACCTCTTATACGAAATATAATATTGTTTTGCCTTGAATATGGTTCCTTTGGATGGCTTGAATGTTAGTACAATTATTAATGCCGCTAAGATAGACCGTGTCAGGAATCGGAATTTTAGAGACAGGTTTGCTGAGATGGAGTATATGGTTGATTTTTCAACTCGCTTGCACCTGCCGGCAATTTGTATAATGACTTTTTAATATCCAATGATTTGACTAAAGATGATAATTATAACAATTTACTGAATGGATTGTTGGCTTTGAGCTATACTAAGCAAAGATTCAATGCTACAGCCAGCATCAAACTTGATTATACAACAAATGTTCGTCGCGCTTTTTGGCCTATGGCTTTGTTAGAGTCCGTCAACTTTGTCTCTAACTATTCAGGATACAATCAACGGATTATAGGTGAAACTTCAGCGAGTTATTTGTTGCCTTTAGCTGATATTCATAAGTTAAATATTCAGTGGAATGGCTCTATAACCAGCGATTTGTATCACTATAATTATACTCGTGCCTATGATGGTGATGATGATATGAAGCCGACAACAAGTACCGGGAACTTCAAGCAGTATCGTTATGTTGATCGTTTGGAGAATAGATGGGTATCGACTTCAATAGCTTTAGATTATAAGTATAAGAATTTGCTTAATGTGGGATTATTGGCAAGATACGACGGAAATTCCGCTATCCAGTCGGATCACAGATGGATGTTTACACCCGCTGCCTCTGCTGAATGGAATTTAAAGAATCAATTTTTTACAGGTAGTACTGCATTGTCTGGATTGTCTTTGCGTGCATCTTATGCACGAATAGCCAAATCAGTCCAGTCCGATAGATATGAATTAGGTCCTCAATACTTGGCTACAAGTATCACATGGAGTGGCGAACCGTTACTTTCCTCAGCTAATGGATTTGCAACAATCACTCGTCCGTATGCATCGGGTTGGGTTGGTTATGATTTAAAGCTTCCCTATTCTGATAAAATGGAGCTTGCTTTGAAAGGTTCTTTTTTCGACAATCGCATTATTGCGGAAATAAGTCTGTATAAGAATTATGAAAAGAATTTATTGACATATTTGCCTGTCACTCAAGAAATGGGATATGAGTATAAACTGGCCAGTGGAATGGATATCAGTAATCAGGGATTGGAATTAAATCTTTCGGCATCCATTCTGAAGAACACTCCGTTGAAGTGGGATTTGTCTTTCAATGCAAGTTATAATAAGAACAAACTAGAGAAACTTCCCGAAAACAAGGAGACAACTGTGATAGGCGACCATAAATTACAAGTAGGTCAGTCAGTTGATGCCTTTTGGGTGTATCAAAATAAAGGCATTTATACAAACGACTCAGAAGTTCCTGTTATGAATGGGAAACCACTGAACATAAATGGAGTTCCTTTTAAAGCAGGAGATCCTGTTTGGACAGACGTTGACGGAAACAATCAGATTAACGACAATGACCGTGTGCTGACCGGACATGCTATTCCACCCTATACAGGAGGATTGACTAACCTGTTTGCTTATAAAGGATTCGATTTCAGCTTCAATCTCTTCTTTGCTTTGGGGCATAGTGCTTTAAATATGCGCGATCAGCAACGTTACGACTTTGCGACTTTGGATAATATTCAGTCCTTGCAGTCTGTTAAAGAGATTTTCTTTTGGCAAAACACTAATCAGCGTGATAATTATCCTATATACAATCCGCAAAGCAGTGTTCATCCTTACCGTGCAGAACAGGATTTGTTCCTTGAAAAGCTGTCATACCTGAAACTGAGAAATATAACTGTTGGTTACACACTTCCTATAAAGAAAGTAGGTAGTAATATACCTAAAAGTTTGTATTTCTATCTGACAGGATCTAATCTGTTATCTTTCAGTAATTTTTCAGCAGGTGATCCAGAATTAGTAAACTTCAATGGCACCTATGACGGGTATTCGCTTCCCATTCCTCGCTCAGTTTCACTTGGATTGAGATTTAAATTCTAATTTACGTTTAATTAAAGAATAAGAATATGAAATTATTTGTAACAGCATTAATATTATTCAGCTGTATTTCTTCTGGTTATGCGCAAATAAGTGATGAGGAATTTGATTCTGAGATTGATAAATTATTAAAAGTCCGAACTGAAGATCTTTGGCAAATGTATGAGAAACATAATAATAGGCGTGTAGAATTAGAAAAAGAGTTATTTGCAAAGAAGCAGAAAAATAATATAACTTCCGATGAAGAAAAAGAACTCCGTAAAAAGATTGCAGTAGAGAAAGATTCTTTGGAAATGAGGAATAAAAAGCTGGCTGTTATTCGTCAACGGTCGGATAGTTTAAGAATTAGATGGGTGCGTGGTGTGTTGCCGCCAAAAGAATCTTCTGCATTTGTAAAACGTCTTTTAGAGATAAATGAAGAAGGTGATCGCCATAAGTTTTTTCCAGAATATATACGAACTGTATGGAAGCAAGATTCTATAGCGGGTATATCTGAAAATGTTCGATCTAGACGTATTAAGGCATTTTTGCAACTTTTTCGAGTGTATGAACAAAAAAATGTACAAAAGCCTAAACTTATTAGAAAAGTTAGTGGCGGGAAGATAGAATTTTAAATTTAAACCAATTGTTAGAATGATATAAACTCTTTTATTTGGTACTGCACGAGGTGGTCATAATTTTACCATGTCTGCAAAGATTTATCGATATGGAATACCTAAAAGGATAGATTAAAAAAATAATACTTATGAAGAATTATAGTATAATAAAAGTGAATAATGTGGCTACATTGCGGTTAGCTCTTTTCTCCGCACTTGTTTGTCTATTTCTGCAGTCCTGCAATGACTTTCTGGATGTAGATCCCAAACATGCAGCTTCGGAAACCCAACAATGGAAGACCCTTGAAGATACTCGATCAGCATTGATGGGAGTATATGGCTTGACACGCGCAGCCTTAGCTGATAACAATACTCATTGGATATGTGGTGATTTGCGGAAGGGGGATTTTACGGTTTATAAGCGTAGTGACTTACAAGCTGTGTCTGATAATGAATTGAACAAGCCATACGACTTGTTGAAGAAAGTATCTAACTGGAGAAGATTTTATGCGGTAATCAATGCGGCATCTGTTTTTATGGAAAAAGCTCCACGAACTGTCGAACTTGACCGGTCGTATTCTGAACAAAACTTGAAATATGACATTGCTCAAGTACGCGCTTTGAGGGCATTTGCTTATTTTTATATGGTAAGAATTTGGGGAGATGTGCCGTTAGTCACCTATTCTTATGATAACGGAACTTTTCCGTCTATGCCTCGTACAGACGCTCAAACGGTGCTGAGTTATGCTAAGGCAGAACTGTTGACAGCTATAAAGGATTTACCCTATCAATATGGTACTCAAACGAATTTATATTATGGTTCATATGGGGCCCAATGGCAGGGAAAACTGTTCAATAAGTTATCTGCATACTCTGTATTAGCTCACATCTGTGCTTGGGGAAATTATGCAGAAGCCGAGACATATTCTGCATTTATAATAGATCATGCATCTGAGATTAATGCAAAATATACTTCTATTGCCGACTTGACTTCAGAAACAGGGCTGTTTTACTCGAATGCGAGTGTAAAAGGTTCAAGGATTTTAGGATTTAATTTTGCTCACAATGATAACGAAGCAACTCAAAGCGGACATCTTGAACAGTTGACTTTAGCTTATCCATTGGTACAAAATCCTATCCTGAAATATACATTTCAAAGGACAGCTTATTTTCGATTTTACCAATTTTGATGACTTGCGGTTTGGAATCATAGATACCATCAAATATTCATCCTATTATGTTCAGAATTTGAATGAAGAAACTCCGGTGTTCAGTAAAATAAAGATTATTCAGGATGGATCGGCGAAAGACAATGATTTTCGGAGTATTTGGCTCGTCAATTGTTTTCACTCGCTTGAAGATATCACCTTGCTACGGGCTGAAGCATTATGCGCACTAAACAGGAGCACAGAAGCTGTATCCTACCTGAATATGATCCGAACAAATCGTGGATTGAGAGAAGTATCTTTAAAAAGGATTTTGGGAATAATCGCGAAAGCTTAATTGCCGAGATATTTGAAGAGCGTCGCAGAGAGCTTATGGGAGAAGGCTGGAGGTGGTATGACCTTGTCCGTCGGCAAAGCTGATGAAAGATAATGAGACATTCTTGCGACTGATCAGCAGTGGTGGAATCTACTGGCCGGTATCGGAAGATATCATTACTGCTAATTCACAGATTGAACAAAATGAGTTTTGGAAATAAAAAGAAAACGACAATGAATAAGATACTATTTATTTTATGTCTGACTTCGGCTTCCCTTTGGATGCTGTCTTGTACAGATTACGAAGTGGCTTCATATCCTGAGGAAAATGAAACCGAAGTATTTAATGGAACCGTTCTGGATTATTTGTCCACAGGGAATGAAAGGCTGAATTTGAAATTTGATTCTATGATGGTTCTTGTCAACAATATTCCCGATTTCATACAACAGATGGAACAGACGGATGTGCAATATACAGTTTTGCCATACCGGATGCATGTATCCGTTCCTCATTGGCGCAACTTAACGAGTACCGTAAACAAAAGGAGTTGGGTGAAGGATTTATTTGAGTGATTTATTAATTGAACCGTTTGTTGTTAAAGATACGATCGTTAATGTTATAACACCGACTTTAAATGATACGATCATTAACGAATATCATTATGATTATAGAGCTGACCTTGAGCGAATGTTATGCAAGTACATTATTAAAGGTAGTTACGATACCGATAATATTCTAGCCAATGAAGGAAATAACTCCTTAAATTCTTTGAAGTACAATTATCAAATGAATATAGAATGTTCTCGCAAACCGGCATCCGGATTTGTAGGCGGAGGAGTCAAACAGCTTATTTTCAGTGATATGAAAACTCTCAGGTAAAAGATAACTGGAACAGAGTTTCTACGGTATGGAATGATGTTTATACAAATAATGGTATCATTCACATCCTTTCTCCAACACAGTTTCGGTTTTGATGAATTTATTTACGTATTTAATAATTATGGCAATGAATATAAGAAGTAAAAATATTGCGCTGCTGTTTTCCTGCGTATTATTAAGCATATCGTGTGTCGATAAATATTTGCCGGATAGTTTGGATGCTTTCGACAGAGACGTCAATTTTACTACAAAACTATATCGTCCTCAACTAGGAAAAAATACTTTGATGTCCGACAACTTTTCATCGGGTAATTCAACGCTTCCTCTTACTTTCGAAATATCACGAATCGTGAGGGCCGACGGAAGTCCTGCACCTGAATTGACGGAATATTTCCCGGTAAAAGTTTGGAAAACTCCATATATGGGTACCGAAAAGTCTATAGAAGAAATAGAAGCTAAAAGAGAAATAGAATATCGTACTCTTTTTCAGGTTAAAAAGCATTCCGGAGAATTTATGATGTGGTCCAATGCCGAATCTTCTTTTGTGCAGTGTGCTCCGAGTGATGGCTATATTTTTGATGTGCTGGTGAAAAACTCGGGAGGATATAAAACATTTACTGATATGCAGCTTATACCTGTCAGAGAAAGTGATTACGAACCGAGTATATACGATCCGGAAACAGGGTTGGTGCAGGGACAGGACTATGTTACACCAAATTCGTTAACCCTTTTTCAAACAGAAAGTGGAGACTATATGTTTCCTGAAGATGTACATATTTATTTTCGTGAGAACCAAGATAATGATGATGATGTAAAAAGTTTGACTTTTCGTTTTTATGGACCGGATTATACACCGATCTCTCCTTCATCTTTTAATCAGACAGACTGGGCTAATCTGATTCATGGTTTCAATATGGAGAAAACAGATGAATATGTAAAGTATGATGTAGTTTATCCGATGCCATTGGTTGAAATGAAATCAAAATATACCAATAAAGATGGTAATAGAATAAATGTCAATTTTTTATATGACCGTATTACAGCAAGTGGTTATCGTATGACATCCACTATGTCATTTGAATTTGCGATATACAAGGAAGCTCATTGGGAGATAATAGTTGTATTTACAGCAGGAGCCCCCTTGTTTGAAGATGGAAAATAACTAATTAATACCATGATTCTAATATGAGAAATATATTTAAATATGGCTTGTTGGCTATGGCGATTGCTGTCACCTCGGTTGGTGTTCGGGCTCAGGATATTCCTGTCAGTGGTGTAGTCAAAGATAAAAGCAATAATTCTACATTGCCTTATGCTTCTGTTATTGTTAAAAATGAAAGTGGAAAAACGGTGCCTCAGCTTTCAACCACAACTGATGATAACGGACGATTCTCTACAAAAGTTAAGAGTGGTTACCGACTTGTATTCTCTTTCCTGGCGTTCGACAGTCTTTCAGTCAAAGTTACTAAACCTTCAGAACGCATGCAAATATATCTGAGTCCGACAGAGAATATGCTTGATGAAACAGTTGTAGTCGGATTTAAAAGAGTTAGCAAGGCTGCGGTAACAGCATCGGTTACGGTTATTAAAGCAGAAGATCTGGTCAATACTCCTGTTGCTAATCCGATGGAGTTGCTTCAAGGGCGTGTTCCCGGATTAAATATTCAGATGAATAATGGTACTCCCGGAGGTCTTCCAAGTTTTTCAATTCGAGGAGTCTCGGATATTTCCGTTCAATCTTCCGGTGATGGCGAGTTTATGATGGGGCTGACTCCTCCTTTGTTTGTAGTTGACGGTATACCGCAGGAAGACGTAACGGGCTATGATGCAGCTGGTTTGCTGTCAGGTGCAACAGTCAGTCCGTTGGCTATGATTCCACTTGAAGATATTGCGAATATCCAAGTATTGAAAGATGCAGCTGCAACTTCCCTGTATGGTTCAAAAGGTGCTTATGGAGTAATTCTTATAGAAACTAAAAGAGGAGAAACAGCCAAACCGAAAGTTTCTTATTCGGCTAACTTTGTAGTGAAAACACCACCGAGGTTGAGAGATGTACTTGCAGGCGGGGCGGAGAGAGCGCTCAGAATTATGCAAATTTTGGGAAATGATACATCCGCCTATCATGGATATAATGAAATCCATAAATTGCAGGCACTGTCAGATAGCTTGAATCCTTATTACAATAATAATACGGATTGGCAGGGTGTCTTTTATCAGACGACTTACAATCAAACTCATAATCTTAGTTTCTCTGGTAAACCTAATGAGAAATTTGACTATAAGATCAATGCAAACTATTATACGGAAAAAGGAATTGTGAAAAACACGGACTTTAACCGATACGGTATCAGGGCAGCAGTAGGATATAAGCTAATGATAGATTTCATTTGGATCTAAATCTTGCCACTACATTAACCCGAAATAGTAATGGTAGCGGAAATGCTTTCTCACAATCCGGCGTAGCCGCAGGTTCGGCAGCTTCTTCCTTGTTGCCTCCACCGTCTATGTATACAGCTTCCAATTCTGCATTGTCTGTTTTTTCTGTCCAGGCAGATAATCAGAATGTAGTCTATGATGCAAGTATGAATATCATGTATCTGTTGCCATTTGATATAAGATGGAGAAGTACTTTAGGATATAAATACGGAACTGTGGAGAATGAGAAATTTACGCCAGGTATTTTGAATGCCAATAGGGCTACTTGGAATAACGGTAGTGAATATAGTTATAATATGTATGTTCGTTCATTATTGTCAAGAACCGTAAAATTGGGAATTGTAAATTTTGATTTACAGGGAGGTTTTGAACTTTCATCCGAAAAGTATAGCGGTAACTTTATTATGCTGAATGGATTGGCAAGTGACCATATATGGTCGTCCGGTATGCCGTCCATGGCAGCTGGAAGGTCGAATTTTTCAGATAAAAAGAATACGTTTGCACTTATTATAGATCCTCAGTTATCGCTGCCTGGTGGGAAATACGTATTTACTCCCAATATTCGTCCTGAAATAAATTCATCTTATGGGTCGCAGGCGAAATGGGCAATAAATCCTTCATTAGGATTTCGCTGGAACTTCAGCCGTGAATCTTTTGCTAAAAAATGGAAGTTTCTGGATGCCGGAGCTCTTCGTGTAACTTGGGGACGTAGTACCACTTATAAAGCTAGTATTTATGATATATGGGGAAGTTACAATCTGAGCAAAGATACTTATAATGGAGTTTCTATTATTCCTATTGATAAAAACGCTATGCCGAATCCGGATTTGAAGCCGGTAACGTCAACATCATGGAATCTCGGAACAGACTTATCATTCCTTAATAATAAAATTATGTTCGTTGCCGAGGCGTATTACAAACAAATTGACAATCAGCTAAGTTCGATAGAGTTGGCTAACCACAATGCTTTTAATTCCGTAAGAAGTACGAAAACGAGTTTGGTTAACTATGGATTGGAGTTTTCGTTGAACGTCCGTCCGTTGTCAAGGCAAAGTAATTGGGATTTGAATGTAGCGACTTCACTGGCAATTAATAAAGACGTGATCGCAAAGCTGCCTAACGAGGTGCGGCAGATTATTAACAGTGATGCGGAAGTGGTGAATAAATTAGGTTCTAACGCGATGGGGAATTATCTCTATGTGTATAAAGGCGTATATGCGACTGACGAAGACGTGCCTGTTAATCCGCTGACCGGAGAACGCTTGCGGATGGGAGGGAATACTTCTACTCAAGCATACTTTAAGGCGGGAGACCCTATTTGGGTGGATGTAAATGGTGATTATATCATCGATGAAAAAGACAAGGTGATTGTAGGTAATTCACAGCCGCGAATGACCGGTGGTATTAGTATCAATCTTCGTTATAAAGCGTTTTCTATCAACACTAACTGCTCGTTTACGTTGAGACGTGATATTATCAACAAGGCTCTGGCAGACCGTTTTAGGGCTTATGGAACACCTGTAGCAGGTAAGGTGAACCTTACAGGTAGTGGAGCTTTAACACCTATTGAGGCATATAATTTCTGGACAGAAGATAATATCTATGCCCAATATCCTAATCCGTTTGATTATACCCGTTCAAGTATTATTCAGCCTTTCAGATACGACCAGACATTGTTTATGGAAGATGGCTCTTATTTTAAAATTAACGGTATATCTGTGGCTTATACTATTCCAAAGAAAATGCTGGATTTTTTTAGGATCAGCCGATGTCAGCTTAATTTTAGTATGAACAATATTTATACTTTCTCCAAATATTCAGGCATCAATCCCGAAAATGTAAACAATTTGGGATATGACACATCCGGTGGTTATCCCAATGGTCGTACTGTGACATTTGGTGTCTCAATGGATTTTTAGATGAACGATTAAATATAGAAGAATATGAAAAATATAGTTTTAATAATGACTTTGATAGTATCTTGCCTGTTTGCCGGTTGTGATTCGCTTGCAAATAAGAGTGAAGATAAATTATCGGGTGATGATTTTTGGGCGCAGGGAAATGAGACGAATGCGGAAGCTTTTTTGTTGAGCATATACAATTCGTTTCGGAATGCAACAATGTCACAACGTCCTTTCCTTACGTATAGCGGAGATATGCGGTGCGCTCCAATAACAGCCTACAGCACTGGGGATAAATATGTAGCTTATCTGGCTAACAACGATATGGGTGAATTGCGTAATACATATCCCGATGATGCTAGGGGCGGTTTAATAATGCAATGGGATGTGTTTTATACTGCTATTCAGGATGCCAATATTCTGCTTGCTGAGATAGACAAAGTGCCCGGTATGGATGGATTGAAACGGAGTCGTTTTAAGGCAGAAGCTATTTTCATGCGTAACTTGTCTTATTTCTTCATCGTAAGGGCTTTTGGAGATGTGCCTTATTATACAAATGCCTATAATGAAGCTCCCTTGCCAAGAACCAATATGGTTATAGTTTTGCAAAATTGCCTTGCTGACTTACAACCTTTGCTTGACGATGATCCGGGAGCGGAAGTACTACCATGGTCATATTCATCTTATTCGAGCAAAGGGATTAGAGCCTCCAGAGGTTCTGTCATTGCGCTGATGATGCATATAAACTTGTGGCTTGTACAGTTTGATGCACAAAATAAAGAGCAATATTATAGGAATGTTGTTTCGCTAGGCGAGGAACTGGAACGTAACAATGGAGCTTATTCATTACTTGATATAAATAGAAGTTCCGTGATTTTCGCAGGAGGGTCAGACGAAGGCTTGTTTGAGATTGCACAAAATATAAATTTCAATGAGATATTTATGATGAATGCAAAGTTTTCTGATAATGTTTCCTATTCCTGTCTGAACAAGTATACACCAGTGTTCTGTTATTCAGGAGATTATCTAATGAGTCTGTTCCCTATGTATGAAGATGATGCGAGAAAAGAATTATGGTTTGACGAAAAGATATATTCTACTTCGGTTTCAAGTTCTGCTCTAAGGAAATCAAGAAATTTTGGAATATTGATACTTATGGAAACGGAACAATTACGTCCAACTCCGGCAATCAAATAGTATTCCGTTATGCAGGTGCACTTTTGTTGTATGCTGAAGCTCTTGCCGCTTTGGGGACTAACGATACGAAAGCCTGCGAATTACTCAATCGGGTCCGCAATAGGGCACATGCTTCCGAAATAAATACCTCGGGTAGTGAACTGATGGATGCTATTTTCTGGGAACGCTGCAGAGAGCTTATCGGTGAAGGACATTACTATTATGATTTGGTTCGTTACAGGAAAGGTGTATAACAGAAACTATTGTATGAATCCGATGACGCGTACTAATTTCAATGTGGGGCATGGACATGGCCTATTCATCGTAATGCGTTGAAAAACAACACACAGATTGGATTGAATTTATTTTGGGAGTAACTCTGATAAACTTAAAATGTATAGATATGAAAATAATATCAAATTATGGAAGAAAATTGTCGGATGTTGCCTTTGGCAGTACTCATGTACAATTGTGCCGATGATAGTTATTTAATTGATGGTGGAAAAGCGAACCCTTATTATAATGGGAATATGATGCAATATTTGCAATCAAGACCCGATTATTTTAAAGATTTGGTGGAAGTCATCCGGCTGTCCGGTATGGAAGATGTTTTGAAGACGAACAAATTACCTTTTTTGCACCTACCGATTGGTCAATCCGTGGTAGTTTTAATTATCTGAACCGTATTTGGTATCGTATGGGGCATGATAGCATCAAGAGTTTTAGTCAGATAAAACCGGAAGTCTGGCGTGAAATGCTGTCAATGTACATTGTAAAAGATAAATATTTGCTGAAAGATATACCTCAAATTGATACGACTGCCATAGCAGCCTATCCGGGACAGGCATTTTATCTTATGGTCAGCAGCCTATGAACATGGGTGTTGTTTATTATGATGCAAACAATGTGAAATATGCCGGTGCAAGACAAATCATATACTCTTATGTCTATGATTTCACTATAGGAGATATGAAAACGCTTATGTAGCAACATCTGATATACAACCGACTAACGGAGTGGTACATGTACTCAGATTAACCGATCATGCATTTGGTTTTGAACCATATCTTTTCGCTACCAAAGCTATAAATGCGACAATAGAAACAGAACCGGATAATTAACTATAAATAAAGATAGTACAATGAAACATATTACCATCTATTCGTTAATGATTGTTTGCTCCGTATTCACTTCGTTATTGGTAACATCCTGTAACAGTGATCTGAACAGCAATATTAAAGATGATCCGTACAGTGGAGGAAAAGCTCCGCTTGGAATCGGTTTGCTGGCTGAATCTCCTTCTCCGGAAAGCGCTTATCCCAATGATACGGTTGTATTCAAAGCAAAAGGGATGTTGAACTGGTGTGATCCGCAATCAGGACGTTACGATTTCAAGTTCTATATTTCTGATGAAGAAACTAAAATTGTAACTGCTACCGACACGACAATCACCGTGAAAGTACCTGGAAATCTTAGTTCGGGTACGGCTTATATTGTATTGAAAGAACAGGTTTTCTATGGACCTCGTCTCACTGTATTAGGAAATATTAAGATAGATCAGTCATACGGCTTTAAAGGCACTTCGGGACCTATTTACGATTGTGCGGAACATTATTCAAAAGCACGGGTATATTATCCTGTTGGCGACTATATGCAGGCCTACTACAATGAAAATAGCTCGCAGAGGTTTTCTTGTATATCTATGGTTTTGACAGACGGCTCTGTATCGGGAAAATGGGTAACTGACTTCAAACTTGATCCTGGTCAGGGAGCCGGCATTGATCTGGCCAATCCGGGAGTGACAGATATTGAATGTTACCTTAATTCATTTACTTATTTTCCTAGTGACCACAGGGTTCTTCTGTCGGGTAAATTTTCAGAATACGGCTGGGATAAGTTGCCGGTCAATAACATCACGATAGCTACTAATGAAGTAGCCTCGTATTATAAAACTGTAGCGCTGCCTTCGAAAAGAATAATACAAGCATAAATTGTAAGATACCGGTATTCAACGGGGAACTCTTGAAGCGCCTGTCCGTACATTTATAACTTCCAATGAGAAGGTGGTAGCAGTAGGAAATATTACAAACTACTGTCGTATTAATACCGAAAAATCCTATGCTGAGAGTATGGTTTTGGATTATTCGAAGGTTGCGAGTGTATTGCGTATGTCAAGGACTGGAGAACTTGATGATAGCTATCGCAGGGATGCAGAAGGAGTTATCGGGCAGATTTTAGATGCTTGTATGGTCGAAAGTGACGGTATTGTCATAGTAGGGACATTCAGCAGTTTCGATGGACAGTCTGTGAAGAATATTGTGAAGTTGAATGCCGAAGGTACCCTTGATGAAACTTTTATGAGAAACATCGGTACGGGCGCAAATGGAAGTATTACTAAAATCCGGTACAATAAAAACAAAAAGAAAATCCTTATAACTGGGGAGTTTTCTGAGTTCAACGGTATTCCTGCACAGAGTGTAGTTATGTTGAATGATGATGGCACACGTGATGAAATTTTCAAGATCGGAAAAATGGAAGGAGGATTGGCCAATTTTGCCTGTCTGCTTGATAATGATAATATTGTTGTTTCAGGTGCGTTTACGAAATACGATGGTGTAACTCGCCGTGGTTTCCTTATATTGGGTCGTGATGGAAAGGCGCTGCAACAATTTAATGTGCCGGGCATCTTCCAGGGTGAACTCTACAAAGTAATTGAAACTCGTACTTCGACCAATTCAAACGGATTGCTGCTGCTTGGTGATTTCAGTCGTTTTGATGGTAATATGGTTCGCAATGCGATGATGATAGAAGTTGATTATGAATAACTTATTATGAAATACAATGGAAAAGTTGATAAAAAATATAATGCTTTGCCTGTTTGCTGTATTTGCATTCTCGTGCAATGAGGATATGGAAAGGCTTTTGACTGATGATTATCCGGAGTCGGGTACTGAATATACTACGGGACACGTATTGATGGTGGTTATCGATGGTGCATCCGGAATAGCCGTTAATGAGGCGTACAATACACGAAAGGCTCCAGTTATCCGCTCCATGACGGATAAATCTTTGTTTACTTTTTACGGACTTGCCGACAATGAAGAAGGGGTAAGTAAAGAACGTGGATGGGCAAATTTGCTGACCGGAACAACAAAGAACGGGCTTGATGTCAATCAAGGAATTGACGAACTCGAAACGCCTTCTTTTCTTCAACGATTGAAAGAGGCGGATGAAAATCTAAAAGTTAGCTTTTATTCTTCCGATACGGAGTTTTTCGGAGCTTTCGGGAGTGTTGCCGATACTAAAAGAAAGACTTCGGCCGACAGTGAAACCGCTGATGCTCTTATTGCTGAAATCAATGGTGAAACAATCTCGGATATCGTAGTTGCACAGTTCGGCGGTGTTCAACAGACTGGTGAGCAACATGGATTCTGGAGCAATGAGACAACTCCTACCAGTGAGGTTATTGATGCGATTTACAATGTAGATGCTTTCATCGGTAAAATAATGAAAGCACTTGAAGCGCGTCCGCGTTACGTTCAGGAAAACTGGCTTGTAGTTATTACATCTTCTTATGGTGGTGTTTATGAAGGTAATGTAACTCCGGCATCGTTGTATGATGATCCGCGTCTCAATTCTTTCATGATGCTCTATAACAGTCGGTTTGCATCCAAATTGTTGCAAAGGCCGGGCTCGGATGAACTACAATACAAATTCTATAGTCCTTATTTCGTCGGTCCCGGACAAAAAGCGACAACAAATGCCGTTATGACTGGAAATACCGAGTTTTTTAATATGGGTAAACGATGGAGTTCCAATCCGGATGAAGAGGTGGATAAAAGTGGATATACCATTCAGTTTAAAATGTTTGATAAGCACGGCGACCCTTGGGGTAATAGAAATATAATATCGAAAAGATACCAAAAAGCAGGTACAGGTTGGCAGCTAATGTTTTCTAATAATACGCAAGTCGAATTTGCTGCTAATTTTAAAGAGGGTTCTTCGGTTTTCCGCTTACCATCTACGAGACGTGACGGATCATGGCATTCTTATACGCTAGTTATAAAAGAGGTTGATGATACCCAGAAAGGTGACTCCATCTTATTTTATCTTGACGGTAAGTATCAGATGGGATGTAAGATAGACGGCAGTAAAGATATGTGGACAGATGCGCCTCTTGCCATCGGACATACGTTTTCTCCGGACAGACCTAGTCAGGCAAATCTATATATAAACGATCTCCAGTTTTACAACGTTGCTCTACCTGCTGATATTATTGCGGAGTATCATTGTACTACAAAACTGGACCTTTTGGGTGAATTATATCCGTATTGGAATAATCTGGTGGGTTATTACCCCAACGATCGCGAAGATGATATCGGATTATCTTATTTGGAAGATTATTCGAAATATACATCAAAAGATAAAAGATTATACTTCAATAAACCGGTTGGTACGTTTGCGCCTACCGATGATTACGTAACGCGCAGGCAGGAGAGTATTGTAACGGATAAGGTATGCCCACTTATAGACGATTCCTACTATAAAACGGTTCTTAATACAGTCGATTTATCCTATCAGATTTTTCAATGGTTTGGAGAGCCGGTTGATTCTTCCTGGAATTTCGATGGTGAAGGCTGGGCATTAGATTACGTTTCTTTAAATAATTAAATTAGAATGCAATATGAAATGCTTTAATAAACTAAAAGCCGACTATGCAGTTTTGCTGTCATTCATTTCCTGTATGTTTTTTATGGGAAGCTGCAACATTGCTTATCAATATGATATCGAAAGCGGGACAGAGGATGATACCGCCGATTCTACCAATGTAACCATAGTAACAGGTGAAGGAATCGATGTCAGTATGTATGAAAGTGCCCGTATTTTTCCAGGTTTGGTAGATACTTTAGTCGATAATACTGTCAATACACTGCTTGCGCTTGATTTAAGCAAGAGATACATTCCTGCATACGATCTTGACGTGCAACAAGTTCCTCGTCCGATATACAGCACCGGGCTTTATGCCGGAGCAGGTGAATTGATTACTATAACCATTAATGACAACACTATGGGGTTGACGGTTATCATCGGTTCTCATTTAGATGATTTGACGGATATTTCTCCCTACTTGCGTTTGCCGGTAGTTACTACTTCGAAGCAACTGTTCCCGAAAAACACGATTCGTAATCCTTTGGGAGGTATGATATGGATCGAAAAGCAAGGATGTGAATGGCAGTGCGGATTTTGTTATGGAGATTAACGGGGCTTATCGTTCGCCTGATTTTATTGTCGGTCTCTACTGATGTAACAGCGTGGGTTGAGCAGTTGCGTACAACGACTGTACCGTGGCTCGAGTTGCGTGGCCGGCATGTCGCTTTTTCCGTTCAGCGTGAGCGATTATTGGATATGATAAATGATGATCCTACCATTGCTGAAAAGATGCCGAACACACTGGAAGCATGGGACAATGCTGTCGAGACCTATTATTATAACTATTACAGTTTGCAGGTTGGGGCACAGGATTTTTCAATGCGTGCTCCCGATTTTCCTGAGCGTGTGGTGCTGGATGTGGAGTTGTTGGACAATCTGTATATTCGTAATGCCGATTATGGTGTAGTGGCATTGAATACAAATTATCTGTTGAATGAGCTGGCTAGCTATCAAACGTTGAAATCCGGTAATTCTGTTGCTATTTTTAATGCGTTATATAGAAATTACTCTTTCAGAGATATAAAATCACCCTGGTGGAGCGAAGTATCTGATGCGGTAAAAGCAATTCCCCTATATCGCATGGCTGAGAAAGGATTAAGAGAGGATGGGTATCCGATGGGACCGATTTTCCCGGAAGAAGGCAGTAGCATTGCGGAGCAATTCCCCAAAGCATTGGCATATGCAGATACCGATAGTAGCCGCTGGTTTGTATCTGATATAAAGTCGGAAGTACGGCCGACATACGCATTGGCAAGCCTCGTTCAATTAGCTAACTACAAAGATGACGATTGGGCTTTTTATATAGAGTTGAACCGTATGATTAAAGATAAAATTTCCGTAGATCATTCTACTTCTACCTATTTCTTTAAGGCTTTATGTGACTATTTTAAGGAAGATTTTTCACCATTCTTTGAGCATTGGGGCTATTCGCTGACAGACGAAGCCCGTAGTTATGCATCGAAATATCCGCTGATGGATAAAGCCATATGGAAATACTCGCCTCTGGCAGAAAATCCATCAAGTGGTGTGGTTGATTTCCCAAGTAACGGGTATCACTACCGTCATAATCGCGCTGACTGGGAGATTTATGCACTGGATGCAAATGGAAGCGATAACTTTAATTCAGGGCAGTCGCCGGACCGATTGCTGGACAGCGACAAATCAACAGGATGGACTTCATATTACAACAACGATACAAGTACTCCGCCACTTCCGTATTATTTGTTTATTGATATGAAAGAGACGACAGATGTTAATGGTGTATTTCTGGCTGGCAACAACTCAGACTTTGCGGCAACTAAGCTGATTATCGAGACTCCTGTCAATCAGGATATTATTAATGATCCGCTTGACGAAAATATAGTTTGGAGGGAAATTGTGCAGATTGATTCCATTGCACATCCCGAGTTGCCCAATATTAAAAGTGAGGGTTTCTATGATTTTCCGTCAAAAGAACAAGTGAGATATCTGCGTATAAAACTTCCTGAACCTAATCGTAATGATAACTGGAATGAAACAGATATGTCTCGTTTTAGGTTCAGAGTACAGTCGTTTACCGAGTTTGGTACATTTTATTATAAACCGTAAATTTATATCAGATGAATAAACTTTTAAATATTCTCACATACAGCTTGCTTGTTGTTTGTGTCCTGGCATTTAACTATGCTTGCACGGAATACGATACACCTGCTGAAATAGCAGACGATGGAACTATAGATACCGGCATATCTACCAAAATCCATCGTAAAGTATTATGGATAAATATAGATGGTGCGGTTGGTGAAGTGGTGAAGAACTCCCTTCCTGCCGATGGTGCCATTGCTAAGATGTTGAAAAATAGTAAATATTCGTGGACAGGAGTTAGTGACAATCGAACCCTGTCTGTCGAGAGGAACGAAGACCCTGTAACGTGGGCAACCATGCTCACTGGGGTCATACCCGAAAAGCACAGTATAACCGATGAATCTTATACTGCTAATGTGGAGTACAATCCGAACAATCCGAATGAAAAGGTAATTCACTATCAAAACATTATTAGCTATATTTCGAATAATGACGTGAATATGCTTTCATTGTGTGTGACACCTTGGGCGAAACTGAACAAAAATATGCTTAACAATGCTAAGACTACCATTACTTCAGAAAATGACGTTCAAACTCGGGATGTGGTTCTCAATCATATTGCGAATGAAGATTACACATTCATTCTGGCCGATTTTTCAGGAATGTTGGAGGCTGGGAAGAGTGGGGGATTCAAAGCGGACAACGCCGCTTATGTCAGTGCACTTAAAACTATAGACGGATACATTGGTGAATTTTTGTCGGCGATTGATGCCCGTGAGAATGCATTTTACGAAGACTGGCTTATTGTTGTAACTTCCAATCACGGTGGATCGGCTGATGGTCGTTATGGTGGCACTTCGGAAGTGGAGCGTAACACGTTTGGTCTGTTTTACTACAATCATTATACGGAAAAACAATTGAATGGTAATAGACTATACGGTGCATATTTTGATTCTCAGAATGAATACAAGGCTGTCGTTTTTGATAGTATAGGTAAATATTATTCTTTAGGTATGGATGCATTTTCAATGGAGATCATAATGCGTATGGTTCCTAGGCAGGACGGTACATATAATGGTAACAATTGGGATCGCATACTTGGAAAAGCCGGCTGGGGACTATATAGGCAGAGAGGAACTGTATCCATGAGAACAAATCCTAAGGAAGGTCCTGCTCTTGAGCAAGCTATTACCGGATACAATGATTCTAAATGGCATCACTATGGTGTTAGCATAAGTTCCGCTGCCTCCGGAAGGAGAAATTGGCTCATTACTTTAGATGGTAAGTTGCAGGGATCTGGAACTACGGATACCCAAGGATTGGCTCCGGATTCAAGCCTTTTGGCGATAGGTGGTTATTCTGTGCCAACTTCCTATTATATATCGGAAGTACGTCTATGGAAAAAGGATCTTGCTGAAAGAGAATTTTTGCAACTATCGGGAGAAATTGATATTGAACCTTCTAGTGATATGCTCGGCTATTGGAAATTCAAGCCAACAGAGCAACTTGAGAAATTAGAGGAGGATACATTAGTAATTAAAAATCAGATACAAGGTGGACTCAATATGTATTATATTAAAGATAAAACAAGCAGTTCTCCGGATATCGAACAGAAAGCTTCTGCCATGTTTGCAAATACATTGCCTACCAATGTCAATGCTGAAAGAATCTGTGTTGAGAATACGCTGATAGTACCGCAAATTCTCTATTGGTTAGGCATCTCGGTGCCATCCACATTAGATGGATACGTGTTTATCAATAACTATGCGCTTTCAGAAGAATGGCGCGAAGAGGTGGATACGGAATAGTTCTGTATAATTTATCAGCCCTTCACCTTCTCTCTACATCCCTTATCAAATGGGGAAGAGCGGGTGAAGGGCTTCCTGTTTCATGGCTCTTTCATCGTTCTTTATATTTTAAATCCACCGACACCCTGTAATTACCCGGAACCGGAGTATATATCGGTTGATAGATCGTCCCTTTATTTTGCAATTTCTTTTCTGCCATTAACCTCTTGATATGGCGATATGCAGTGATTTGCGTCATTCCGCAGAGATATTGAAAATCTTTCCGGGTGATAATCTGATTTTCAGCAAAATATTCAGTCAGTTTCATGTCTATTTCTACTTCTGATAAATTGGCGGAGTGCGGTCTGATTTTGGAACGCTGGAATTTCATGTGACACAATTCCCCTTTCAATTCTTTATCAGCTTTAAACTTTATAGCTTTCAATTTTACCCGGTGCACACGTTTGTCTTTCGGGTTACGTATTTCTTCTTCGCAGGAAAGAGTGACCTGAAAGAATCCTAATCCATCGACATGCACCTTTTTACCTTCCAGGAGGCACTGAGCTACTTCATTTTTCAGTTCCTCCAAGGTTGAAATAATATCCGATACTCTTAATGTGGAGCGATCATGGATGCGATAAGCCAGTTTCTCGGTATTGACGGTCTCAAAACTTACCGGACGGGCATGATAACGCGTCTTGTTCTTTTTCTCCTTTGGCATCGGAGTCTTATATAATTCAAATTGTACTGCCATTTCTGCTTTATCTTTAAATGATTTCTTGTTTTTAGTGCTGATATTTTATACTTATCATTACTATGATAAGATCTTATCACAATAATGATGTTACTTTATCATAGTAGTGATAACATCTTATCATATTAGTGATAAATATAATTTGTCGGTGACAAAGATAAGGTTTAATAGTATGATAAACAAGAAATGATAGGATATTAATGATAAGTCTGGTTTTCATAAAATGAATAGGATAAAAAGTTGCAAATGGCTTTTTTTTGATATTATATTCGCATCCATTAATCATAAAAAAAAGAAGAAAAATGGAACAAAAAAATGGTTGGTTTGCCTTTTGGCAAAAATTGATGAAGTGTCTTTCAAAACAAGATGAAACGGGAGTAGGGGATACAAAAAGTGTAGCACCTGTCAATACTATTATTCAGTCGATTAAGGGGGTATCATCGTCTAAAGAAAAAGACTCATCGAAAGTGAAGTCACTAACTGAGAGCGTAGATACTTTTTTAAAATCCCGCTATGATTTCCGCTACAATGTGCTGACAGAGGAAACGGAATATCGTTTGTTGGAACGAATGGAGGAAGGATTTGCACCTGTGAGTCAGCGTGTCTTAAATACATTCTGCCTGGAAGCTCACGAATCAGGTATTTCTTGTTGGGATCGTGATCTTTCACGCTGTATTTTCTCCACCCGTATTGCAGAGTATCATCCTTTCAAACTTTATTTGGAAGAATTGCCGGTATGGGATGGAGTGGATCGCTTGGCGGCTTTGGCACGCAGAGTTTCGAGAGACCAATTGTGGGTGAAAGAATTCCATATATGGATGCGGGGTATGACAGCACAATGGATGGGGGTTACGGGAAGTCATGCCAATAGTGTGGCGCCTTTGCTTATCAGTACGGAGCAAGGATATTTAAAGTCTACTTTTTGCAAATCGCTACTTCCTCCTGCGCTTCAGCGTTATTATATGGATAAGGTGGATTTAACCAGTCAAGGGCATATAGAACGGAGATTGGCGGAGATGGGACTTCTCAATCTGGATGAGTTTGATAAATATGCTCCGACGAAAATGCCGTTATTGAAGAATCTGATGCAGATGGCTTCATTAAGCCTGTGCAAAGCTTATCAGAAAAATTATCGCTCGCTACCTCGTATAGCATCTTTTATCGGGACATCGAATCGAAAAGATTTATTGACTGACCCGACTGGTAGCCGCAGGTTTATTTGTGTGCTGGTAGAGTATCCTATCGATTGTGAGGGGATTGACTATGCACAACTTTATGCTCAATTGAAAGCGGAGATTTTGGCGGGTGAACATTATTGGTTTACAAAAGAGGAAGAGACGGAATTGCAGCAAAGTAACATGATGTTCTATCGTCAGGGACCTGTGGAAGACGTATTGCGTTCCTGTTATCGGGCGGCAGAAAAAGGAGAAGGGTGTGAACTTCTTTCGTCTGCTGATATCTTTCAGCGATTGAAGAAGATAAATCCGAGCAGCGCAGTGGGGCAAATCCGCGAGTTTGGACAAATACTGATAGCAGTGGGGATAGAACGTAAGCATACCAAGTTTGGGAATGTGTATCGGGTAGTCTCCGTCTGATGGGAGGTGAAGCGGATGGTGAACAGGAGACCTTCACCCGCAATCGTCGTGCCAGAGGGAGTTGTGAAGGGTGAAGGGAGGAAAAAGGAGGAATGAAAATTGTATCCTTTTTGGGGACACTCTTTCCTTCTCTTTTTCGTTTTTTCTTCTTATCTTGCAGACTATAATTAGAATAGAGAGGTTTGATAATAGAAAACGTGAAATTGAAGTAGCACACCATAAATTCTCATTTATCAGAGATTTTTTCTGATAGATAAAACTTGAATATAAATAATGAGTAAAGAATCTAAAGCTGGGAAGGTAACCTGTCGTATACTAAAAGAAATCAGGCAGCAGATAGCTAATGCAAATGATATAAAGTTTGTTACCTCTAAATGTCGATATCAAGGAGATTGTTTGGGGACGTGTCCGAAGTGTGAGGCTGAAATTCATTATTTGGAACAGCAACTTCTCTCACGTCGGATGGCAGGGCTGAATGTAAAGGTGATAGGTGTTTCTTTGGGATTATCAGCACTTTTTTCCAGTCCTTTGTATGGACAAGAAACGGTAAAAGATAGTTTAAAGGATACTTCTAATATACTTCCACAAATAGAAGTGATTGGTTTTAAAAGTGTGAAGAAAGTGACAGTTTGCGGTGGACTATCTACTGTTGAAGCAGAGGAAAAACATGTGGTAAAAGGTATTGTAGTAGATAAATGTGGCAATTCATTGATCGGTGCAGTCGTAACGGAGAGAGGTCTGAATAATAGTACGACCACTGATCGTGAGGGGCATTTTTTACTTCGGGGCCGAAAGGGAAGATCAGTGTTGGAAGTGAGTTCTGAAGGAATGAAAACAAAGAAGATAAAAGTGAGAAAAAAGAAGGTAACGAAGATAAAAGTTGTTTTGCGTAAGGATAAACACAGATACAAGCAAACAATAAATGCAAATCTGTAGTTGAATGAGTATTGATGTAACGTTTTAAAGTAGAGAATAATCTTAAAATAGAAAATTGTTCTACTCTGTTGTTGATGATAATACGGCTAATAGCAATAAGATTCCATCTGTTATATTAGATTATGGCAGGCAGGGTGATCGAATATTCGGAGGACATGATCCTGATGTACCATATGTAATTTCTTATGCTGGAATGTATGATCAAAGACTATGATAAAATAACCTGTTAAACAACTATATTATGAAAACAACAATTCAAAACTTAGCAGTACTAATTCTACTAGTATCTACTATGAATGTTTATTCTCAAGAATATGATAATCGAGGAGTTAGAAAAGACTATACTCGTCCAATTGCAGGCCTTACTATCCAAGAGATTAGGAATGCAGTTTATGGAGTACCGGCTTATCAGGAGGGGAAAACAGTACTATCGGTTAGTAATATTCCAGTGATGAGAGATTCTATGGAAATGAAAAAAATAGCGACAACCCCTATGTTGTATATCGACTCGCTTATTTATGAGCATATATTAGATGCACCTCTTTTAGATTTTCAAGAATTGCTTCTGAAAAGATTTCCATTTTTAATTATGCAACGCATGAGACCAACCGAAAAAATTATGAAAATTATGGATTCTCTAGCATTAAAGAAGCCAGACATTACTACAGAAGAATATTGGCGTATATTGAAGAGAGATTACGCTGATGTAATCAAGGACAATTTTAAGATGTATGATTCGAAACAATTTATCTTTTATCCATTCCGTAAAGTAGGGGATATTAGAGCTTTTAGAATGTTATTTCATGGTCTTTCTTATTTTTCCATGGAAAAGGCCATTGATATAAATGCCAGGCCGTATTTGGAAAAGTTAAAAGCATTACCACCCGATTCGTTGTATTTTGTTAAGCCACAGCTTTACTTCATTACGACCCAATAAAAAAACTACTTGCAAATGTGCTGTGTCTGCCGTATCGTGTAAGCTATTAATATTCGATGCGGCAGAAAAAAATAGTTGGAAATTTTAGGTAATGGATTATTTTTAAACCTATTGAGCGATTTTTGAACTCTTTATTCTGTATCATTTTAAGGAATTGGAGTATTTTGAATGATTTGAGTACTCATTTCTTTTCTATTTTTATCAACTTTGCCACTGTGAATCATTCGATGATTTGCGGTGGCTTTTAAATTTTAATAAATAATAGAATAGACATGAATTGCACAAAGATGAAAAAACTTTTTAGAAAAGGTACGTTGAGTATACTTCTTTTAGGAGTAATAACGTTTTTCACTTATCCGCTCTCGGCACAAACGAATGGAAAATCCAGTAAGGGATTGTACGAGCTGTTTAGTACTAAAATACCGGACGGGGCGCAGTGGAAAGCTCAGGATAATAAATTTGTCCGTGATGGGGGATACTCTAAAAAATCAGAAAATTATATATATGTAGGAGCCTCTAAAAGTCCGGCAGAACTGACCGGGCTATCCATTCCTATTCGCGAGAATCCAGGACCGGGTGAGTTTCGCTATATCACTTTTGCCTGGGTAAAATGGGGAGGTGATCAAATTGGAATGAAATTTCATGTTTCCGAAAAGTCTGCAAATCAAAAAGGCAAGAAATATGATTTTACTTATATAGCCGGCAAATCCAAGGATTTGATAAATCCGATGGAAGGTCTTAATCTCGGTGAGCTACCGGGACACTGGATGGTGATGACCAGGGACTTATGGAAAGATTTTGGTAATATTACGTTGACCGGTATTTCTTTTATCTGCCCGGAGAGGCGTGATGCGGGATTTGATGAAATCTTTCTCGCTAAGACACAGGATGATATAAAGAATGCTCCGAAAGTACTTCCGAGCGAAATTGCAACTCCGGTACCCGTTGATGGAGAAGAGGAAGGGCTGGTATATGAAGAGGGAACAACTAATGAGGATGAACAACCGCAAGGAGTACAGATTGACTGGGCTGCACAGATTAAAGCGGGAGGATTCATGATGTATCCGTTGTATTTGCTTGGATTGCTTGCCTTAGTAATAGCTTTGCAACGCTTGCTAACTTCAAGAGAAGGAAGATTGGCACCAAAAGGACTGCGTAAAACAGTCAGCGAATGCCTTGCACAAGGAGATTTGAAAGGTGCGATTGCAGCCTGTGATAAATACCCTTCCACATTAGGAAATTCGCTGCGTTTTATTTTCGAGCATGTGAAAGCCGGAAGAGAAGCTGTCAGCCAGACAGCTGGTGATATGGCCGCACGTGATATCCGTACACATTTGTCACGCATATATCCTTTGTCAGTCATAGCTTCCCTGTCGCCCCTTATCGGTTTGCTGGGAACAGTTGTCGGTATGATCGAAGCGTTTGGTCTGGTAGCATTGTATGGTGACGAAGGCGGCGCTTCTATATTGTCCGATTCTATTTCAAAAGCTTTGATTACGACTGCTGCCGGTTTGATCATCGCAGCTCCTGCCATTGCTTTGTATTTCATTATTAAAAATCGTATTATGAAATTGGCTTCTTTGGTAGAAGTAGAAGTTGAAAATGTGATTACTACTCTCTATCTGGAAGGAGATTCGACGGATATGAACACACCGGGGAGTAAGGAGGAGAAGCATGAGACTAAACTATGATGAAGAAGACAAAGTAGAGGTGCAGATGTCGCCCTTGATAGACTGCGTCTTTCTGCTACTGATCTTCTTCCTTGTGACTACTATGATGAAGAAGTGGGAAATGCAAATACCTTTATCACTTCCTTCAATGACTTCCAGCTTGTCTACCACCCGCGCCGGAGAGGAAGCTGTTATCATAGCAGTGGATGAGGAGAAAAATGTGTATCAGGTAGTAGGACATGATGCGTATACTGGTGAGAACCACTATGTGCCGATTTCTGATCTGAATACTTTCCTTACAGAACTCCGCAACAGTGAAGGTACGGAAATTGCTATTGATGTGGCGGCTTACCGGACTGTACCCGTAAATACGGTAATAGAGATATTCGATCAATGTCAAATACAAGGATTCACGCGTACGCGTGTCCGTTTGGGTAGTAAACCTTATTAAGCTTATGAGACTATCACTATTTAATAACGAAGATGAACCGGAAGTGTCTATGTCGCCCTTGATCGACTGTGTGTTTCTGCTATTGATCTTCTTTCTTGTCTCTACAATGACGAAGGTGAAAAACAGGGATATTTCAGTGGATCTGCCGACTTCGGAATCAGCTATAAAATTGAAACCGGATGATAAACAGGCTATTGTAGGACTGGATGCTGAAGGTAACTTCTATTGGGACGGACAACCTTGTTCGACTAATTTTATGATGGAACAATTGCGGGAGACCTGTATCTCTGATCCGGGTCGGCGTATCCGCATTGATATGGATAAAAACACTCCATTCGGACGTTTTGTGGAAGTAATGGATGCTTGTCAGTTTTATAATTTAACGAATATAGGAATACGAACATATGACGAAAACTACAACAGGGAGTAGCCGTCTGACGGTTATCCTATCATGGGTTATTGCGCTGGTCTGCCTGGTAGGAGGAGCGTTGTTTATCTGGCTGATGCCATCACCAGGACAGGGAGCTATTGACTTGCAAGCGAAAAAACAGAAATCTCCGAAAAGTATCAGTGATAAAATAAAGCAGGAGCAGGCTCAGCGGGAGCTTCCCGCTAATTATTCTGAGCAATTAGTGAAGCAGTCGGAAGTATTGGTCAAGAAAAATTTGGAAGATCAGCTTCGTAAATTTCAGGAAATGGCTAAGAAGATGAGGCAGCGGAAAAATGAATTGTTGACTAAAGTAGAGCAAAGAAAGTTACCACGTACGGCACCGGATGATGCTAATGATACTTCGAAAGCAAGGAATATTCCGCAGGCGGGCAAGTTATCTGCGAATCCGTCGGTAGATGATATGTATGCTCTTTTAAGAGAATATGAGGCTGAAATACAGCAGAACCATTTGGCTGCCAATGCAGCTAAACAGGCGCTTTCCAAGGGACTTTCGTTTCCCGAGGTTTATAGTTCTCTGAAGACAGGTTCTTCCCGTATGCCAAGTTTTGATGAACTGATTCGAATGCAGACTAAAGGGGGGGAATGGGCTACTTCAGCGGGAAGTAATGCCAGCGCAGGTCTGGAAATAAAAAGTACGGCAGACTTGAACAATTACCGTGGTCTGTTGGGACAAGCGACCCGACAAGCCGGACTTGCTCAATCTCGGTTGGAAAATCTCTTTGGAGTAGTGAAGCAGGTCGGAAAGCCCGGTGGCGGCTTTGGAATTGGCAATGGTCAGCCGGGCGGAGGTGAAGGCAGTGGCAATGGGAACGGTTTCGGTGGCATGGGGGAGGCAGCTCAGGGCAGTGGAAACAGACGTCCGATGAATGCTTATGCAGGTCCCCGGCTTAATCAGGAAATGGTAAAAGCTCAGGCATTGCCCGGACGGCGTTTCTCAAAAAGCGCGGATCGTAAAGGGTGGTTATATATTAACACATGGTATATGATAGGACCGTGGGAAAGTTTTGGGCGAGAGGACTTTTCGATTGTCCATCCGCCTGAGATATCTGTGGACTTTGATGCGGTATATACTGACGGACAAGTAGGTACAGGGGTGATGGAAACGGATTCTCATCCGATAAAGGTCATAGGGGAAGAAGTGTATTTGGATGGTACGCTGCGATGGAAGTTTATGCAAAGTGAATCAATGCATAATACGGTTCCTGTCACTACCGGACATTCTACTTATTATGCTTATACGGAACTTTATTTTGATGAGGCTACTACCATGCTGGTTGCCATCGGTACGGACGATAGTGGCCGGGTATGGATAAATGGTAAGGATGTATGGCGCGATTATGGTACCAGTTGGTATAATATTGACGAACATATTACTCCTTTCCAGTTCCGTCAAGGGTGGAACCGTATTCTTGTGCGATTGGAAAATGGCGGAGGAGGAGCGTGTGGTTTCAGTTTCTTAATTATTCCACAAGAGTAAGATGACACACGTTGGCCGGCTTATAGAAGATGAACTACATCGACAAGGATTGTCTGTCACTTGGTTTGCAGAACAGCTTTGTTGCGCGCGGACCAATGTGTATAAAATTTTCAGGAAATCAAGTATTGATACCGAACTCCTTTTGCGAATTTCTGATATCTTGCAATATGACTTCTTTCAATGTTACTCAGTGTGTTTAAAGAACAAAAAGGAAATGATGTAGTTGTGGATACATCATTTCCTCCTCTTTTATAATTTTAGTTTTGTACCGATTGTCGTTTTCTTTTTTGTCCGAAGGTATTGAACCGATACGCAATATATGCCATAAAATATACGTTAGAAGTACTGGATTCTCTGTCGGTGATAGAATTCTCGGAAATGGAACGTTCCGAACTTTCATTCTCACGAAGTATATCATATAGGTGAAATCGGACGGTTGCCTTTTTCTTCTTGAGGAAGCTTTTCGATATTTGTGCGTTCCATAGGGTGCGGTTAGTATCATTTTTACCGCCATATCCTCTTTTTAATCTACAATTGATATTGGATGAGATTTTTATATCCCAAGGTAAGTTTAAGTTTGCTTCAGTTCCGAATGTATAATCAAATGTTTCCCGTCGGTTCTCTTTTTTGATAGAATGTTCTGATTTTCGATATCTGACTTCTGCAGATAACTCAAAGTCAATCAGATCGCTACGGTAGCTCCCTTTTAAGCGTTCTGATAAAAAGAGGTTAGTCGTATTACTTTTAACTGCATCTGACTCTTTGTTGAGCACAGTGAAACCGACAGAGTTGCCGTAATTTGTATTGGTGTGTGTATTTACTGTGAATTTTTTGTTGGATAATGGAGTACTGAAGGTAAGCGAACCGTTTATTCGCCAGTTCCCGTTCACATTAGTCGGTTGGGTAGTCTGTCCTCCGGTATTTTCGTCATATGTGACAATACGTGTTGTACTATTCATTGTATTATTATAGGAGAGGTTAGCATTCAAACTGCGGGATGTTTCAGTAAAGTAAGTATTAAATGTAGCTGATATGTTGTTATTGAATGATGGTTTAAGTTCGGGGTTAGCTAGCCGTATGTTTAAAGGATCAGAAATATCTTTTTTTCTATATAAGTCGGTCATACCGGGTTGTGCCGTTCTCCCACGATAGTTTATTTTTAAGGTTGTTTGTTTAGAGAAGGTATACTTAAAGTTTATGGTGGGGGAGTAGTTTATTGCATTTCTGGATAAATACTCAAAGGTCGTGTCCCGCATATAGCTTTTATTTGTCGTTTTTTGTGCCTCAACTTCTATACCTATATTATAAAAATAGTTGGTGCGGATAGTACGGAAAAATATGCCGGTTTGGTGGGTGGAATATTTATTTTTGTAGCAATCACTGTGCGCTGTGTCAGGATATTGACTGTATGTATCTTCTTGTTTATCCCAGTCATAGGCATATTTTTCAGAGAGTGAGGAACGGTGTTGATAGCTATAATTAATTTCGATAAACCGATTGGTAAATACAGGTTCCATATATGTTATCTGAACTTGATATTTATTGTTTTTGTCAAGTTTTTCAATCCATTGGTTTAAAGTTTTTATACTATCACCATACTTCAAGTAATAAGTATTCGAAAGACTATACCGATCGGAATTGCCGTCATCCAGATCGTAATAAAGACGTAAGGCGATGTTTCTTCCTTTGCTATTTAATTTGCGGTTTAACTGCAAAGAGCCATTGGTGGAGAATCTGTCATTCGTTTGGTGGTTTGTGGCTTCTTTCCGGTTGATAGGAGTTGACTCGTTGTTGAGCGTTTCTGAGAAGTTGCCTGAATTGGAGTTTCCTTTGGAAAAATTAAATGTCGGTCGATACATAATAGTGGTGAGGCTGTCTAATTTCCATTCGAAACGAAAATTAGCGGAAATAGCACTTGTCTTTCCATCGGATTGGTTGTTCTGCAGGGAAAACTGAGAAGTGTTGTCTGACAAAAAAGATTCTGTATGACGCTTGCTCCATGAATCGCGTTTATTTTCCCGGACTTCAATACTACCTCCATATTTGAGTTTCTGAGTATTCTGAGAATAGTTGGCACCTATTCTTTGATTGGAATTAATTCCATTGTCGTTGGCGGTACCATTGATTGATAAGTTCATTTTGTTTTTGAAACGATTGGCCATTCCTTTTGCCCTATAATGGTCGTCATTTCCATATCCTGCTTCAAAGTTACCATTCCATCCTTTTCTCATACTTGGTTTTACGCGTAAGTCGAGTACCATTTCTTCTTTACCGTCATCTACTCCGGTAATACGTGCCATGTCTGATTTCTTTTGGTACGTTTTTAGTTGATCTATCATATCGGCTGGCAGTTCTTTTAAAACCGTATTGGGGTCGTTAAGGAAGAATTCTTCTCCGTTCATCATGATTTTTTTGACTTCCTGACCATTAATGATTAATTTCCCTTCTTCGTTTATTTCGGCTCCGGGTAGCTTTTTGACTAGTTCTTCCAATGCAGCACCTTCACTGACGCGGTAAGCGGAAGTATTATATGCGGTTGTATCACCTGTGACGACAACAGGCGGGGCTTGGGCTACAATGACGGTTTCGTTAAGAAGTACAGCATCAGGTTTCAACTCTATTTTGCCTAGTTGAACAATAGTCTGGGTTGTGTTTATTTGCAGGGGCTTATATTCGGTAGCGAAGCCTATGAAAGAAATTTTTAGCAAAAAACGTCCCGGGAGAGTTGTGAGTGAAAATTTTCCCTGTTCCAAGCTGGAAATGCCTTTTACATAATTACTGTCGGGCAAGGATAACAGTTGTATGGTAGCTTGCTCAACAGGGAACTGTGTGTCTTTTTCCAGAATACTCCCCTGTACTGTGACACGTTGAGTCTGTGCTTGAATATAAGCAGTATTTATGTATGATATAATTAATGTTATTAGTAGTATAAAAGTCGTTTTATTCATAAGGTCTCCCGTTATGAGGTGTTTTAGTGTTTATGGTATTTCTTGCAAATATCTTGATTTTTTCTGTAAAAAGAGTTCATAAAATGATAAATAAAGTTCATTTGAACGATATTCATACCCTTTTGACTTATTTGAGGGACCTTTGTTTGCGCATAATACCTCATCTTTGCACCGTACTCAGTTTTCAATAGGTATTATTTTAGTTTTAGGAACACTTGGATTATTTTCAAATTCGCTGTCGGTTTAATGGAAACATTAGCCGATAGTGAATTCTCTTTATTAAGTATGAGATATATCATGAAAACAATAGATAGAAAATGAAGAAACCTTTATTGTATTTACTTATTTTAGTAGTGGCTGTTCTTGGCAGCTCATGCTCTCAATCTTCGGAGGGCACATTTGAAGTGGGGAAGAATACTTTCTTGCTGAATGGAAAACCGTTTGTTGTAAAAGCGGCAGAGATTCATTATCCGCGTATCCCGAAAGAATATTGGGAACATCGTATTAAAATGTGCAAGGCACTGGGTATGAATACGATTTGCTTGTATGTGTTCTGGAATTTTCATGAACCGGAAGAAGGAAGGTATGATTTTGCCGGACAGAAAGATATAGCTGCGTTTTGCCGTTTGGCTCAAGAGAATGGAATGTATGTCATAGTGCGTCCCGGACCTTATGTCTGTGCGGAATGGGAAATGGGCGGCTTGCCTTGGTGGCTGCTGAAGAAGAAGGATATCAAACTTCGCGAGCAAGACCCATACTACATGGAACGTGTGAAACTCTTTTTGAACGAAGTGGGCAAACAGCTGGCTGATCTTCAGATTAGTAAAGGAGGGAATATCATTATGGTACAGGTGGAGAATGAGTATGGAGCATTTGGAATCGATAAGCCGTATATATCCGAAATCCGTGACATGGTAAAACAAGCCGGTTTTACAGGTGTTCCTTTATTCCAGTGTGACTGGAACTCGAATTTTGAGAATAATGCACTGGATGATTTGCTCTGGACTATTAATTTCGGTACGGGTGCTAACATCGACGAGCAATTTAAACGGTTGAAAGAACTACGGCCGGACACTCCATTGATGTGCAGTGAATTTTGGTCCGGATGGTTTGACCATTGGGGAGCCAAGCATGAAACAAGAAGTGCCGAAGAATTGGTAAAAGGTATGAAAGAAATGCTGGACCGCAATATTTCTTTCAGCTTGTATATGACTCACGGGGGGACTAGTTTCGGGCATTGGGGAGGCGCGAATTTCCCGAACTTTTCACCGACTTGCACATCGTATGATTATGATGCTCCTATCAATGAATCCGGTAAGGTGACTCCTAAATATCTGGAAGTACGGAATCTGCTTGGTAACTACCTGCCGGAAGGTGAAACCTTGCCGGAAATTCCGGATTCGATACCGACTATAGCTATTCCTACTATTAAAATGACTGAAATGGCAGTCTTATTTGATAATCTGCCTCACCCCAAAGAGAGTGAGGATATCCGGACAATGGAAGCTTTTGATCAGGGATGGGGTAGTATTCTGTATCGGACTTCATTATCCGCTTCTGATAAAGAACAGACATTACTGATCACAGAAGCTCATGACTGGGCACAAGTCTTTCTGAATGGTAGAAACTGGCTACTCTGAGCCGTTTGAAGGGGAAGGTGTAGTAAAGTTACCACCATTGAAAGAAGGTGACAGACTGGATATCCTGGTGGAAGCAATGGGAAGAATGAATTTCGGCAAAGGTATTTATGACTGGAAAGGTATTACCGAGAAAGTAGAACTGCAATCTGATAAAGGAGTTGAACTGGTGAAGGACTGGCAGGTATATACTATTCCGGTAGATTATAGTTTTGCCCGTGATAAGCAGTATAAACAACAGGAGAATGCTGAAAATCAACCGGCTTATTATCGGTCGACGTTTAACCTCAATGAGTTAGGGGATACATTCTTGAATATGATGAACTGGAGTAAAGGTATGGTATGGGTGAATGGCCATGCGATTGGTCGTTATTGGGAAATCGGACCTCAACAGACCTTATATGTACCGGGCTGCTGGTTGAAGAAAGGAGAGAATGAAATCATTATATTGGATATGGCTGGTCCTTCAAAAGCTGAAACTGAAGGTCTGCGTCAACCAATTCTGGATGTACAACGTGGTAACGGAGCTTATGCTCATCGTAAGATGGGTGAGAACTTGGACTTAACAAATGAAACTCCTGTTTATCAAGGGATATTTAAGTCAGGCAATGGTTGGCAACATGTGAAATTCGGTAAGAAGGTGGAGACTCGTTTCTTCTGTCTGGAGGCTTTGAACGCCCATGATGGGAAAGATTTCGCGGCTATTGCAGAATTGGAGTTGTTGGGCGAAGATGGTAAACCGGTATCCCGTCAGCATTGGAAAGTGATTTATGCCGATAGTGAGGAAACGGATGCCGCGAACAATATTGCAACAAATGTTTTTGATTTGCAGGAATCAACATTCTGGCATACCAATTATTCCTCTTCCAAACCTGCATTCCCTCATCAGATTGTGATAGATCTTGGTGAAGATAAAGTTATTACGGGATTCTCTTATCTACCCAGGGCTGAAGCCGGTAAAACGGGGATGATTAAAGACTATAAGGTATATTTGAAGATGCAACCGTTTAAGATATAATGTTTGAGATTTTTAAGAAAGGTTAATTATTTATTAGTTTGTTCATTAAGTTATGAAAATCAGAAAGCGACTTTCACGTGAGTGAGGGTCGCTTTCTGATTTCGTTCGAAATAAAATAATTCTTGTGATGGTTAAAACCCTAAGAGGAAGTATATTTGTTCTCTCATCTGAGATGATTTATATAATTAACTAGTGTATAAATGATGAAAAAAAATGGGTTTAGCCGATGCGCTGAGATGTACATCGGTCGTTTACGAAAAGAGGGGCGCTATTCTACTGCGCATGTGTATGAAAATGCACTTCTTTCTTTTAGAGGGTTTTGTGGCACACCTACCGTGTCATTCGGACAAGTAACCCGCGAACACTTACGGTGTTACGGGCAGTATCTTTATGAACGTGGCTTGAAGCTTAATACGGTTTCGACGTATATGCGTATGCTGCGTAGTATTTATAATCGTGGAGTAGAATCGGGGAGGGCTCCTTATGTTCACCGGTTGTTTCACGGGGTGTATACAGGAGTGGATGTCCGTCAAAGCTTTGCCGGCAACTGAGTTGCATAAGCTTTTATATGGAGATCCTAAATCGGATATTTTACGGCGTACACAGGCGATTGCTGCTTTGATGTTTCAATTCTGTGGTATGTCTTTCGCTGATTTGGCACATTTGGAGAAGTCGTCTTTAGACAGGAATGTTCTTCATTATAATCGTGTTAAAACGAAGACTCCGATGAGTGTGGAAATACTGGATACTGCTAAGGATATGATTTATCAGCTTCAAAACAGAAAACCAGCTCTGCAAGATTGCCCTGATTATCTATTTAGTATTCTGAATGGTAATAAAAAACGGAAAGATGAAAGTGCTTATCGGGAATACCAGTCTGCCCTCCGGAATTTCAATAACCATTTGAGAGGACTGGCAAAGGCTTTGCATCTGACTTCTCCTGTCACTTCTTATACCATTCGCCATTCGTGGGCTACCACTGCGAAATATCGCGGAGTTCCTATTGAAATGATCAGCGAATCGTTGGGACACAAATCAATCAAAACAACACAAATCTATCTTAAAGGCTTTGCTTTGAAAGAACGTACTGAAGTAAATAGAATGAATTTATCTTACGTGAAGAATTGCTTGGAGAAAAGTGTAAATAATATAAAGTATTAGTAGTCAGTATATATACGTGTATGTTACTTCTTAGGTAACGGAAATAATAATGGCGCAAAGATAGACAAAAAAATAAATAACAAGCAAATAAACTATCCTTTTTTTCTTTTTTGATTTAAAAATAAGATAAAAATAGCCTAGAACATGAAAGAACCCTTTTCTTCATATTCTAAGATTTTTACGTCCCATAATCAAAGGAATTTCACCCTACGCTTAGACTGAGCCTCCTTTAGCAACTTGGTATGTCCTATTTTTCGTATTTTAAGAGATTTCTCCCTTCCCCTGTGTTTTCCGTTACCTAAGAAGTAACAGAAAAAAGAATGGTAAAAATAGAGGATTTATGAATCAAATTGGGGTAAGGTCTCTATTTAGGAATATACATAGATAAAAAATGAAACAAACTGAAGCTATTTTGGGGGATATGCGATTTATTCCATTAAAGGGTGTTGTATTAATTCTGATTCTAATCTTGACAACAAGCCGGATTCATGCACAATATGCTCTTGGGGCAACTGGGCAGATGATGATACCTACAGCCGAGATGCAGGAAACAGGAACCTTTATGGGAAGCGCAAACTTTCTTCCTGAAGAGGTTACGCCTAATAAGTTTAACTATCCTACCATGAACTACTCGGTAGATATGTCTTTGTTCTCTTTTGTTGAACTGACTTACCGTATGACGTTACTCAAAATGCGAACGTATAATGGCAGAGTCGGTTATCACAACCAAGATCGTTCCAATACTATCCGTATCCGTCCATTGAAAGAAAGCCGTTATTTCCCTGCTGTGGTAATTGGCAGATGACCTTTTACAGAAAAGGCTACTCAGTATTGGGGAGATTATTATGGTGTCTTAACTAAGACATTTGGTTTCTGCAAGGGCATCAGTTGGCTGTTACAGCAGGCTGGTATTTTCATCAGGGCAATCAACCGGCTTTTAAGAAAGGCCCTTTGGTGGTATTCGTTATACTCCTGCTTTTTGTCGTGAGTTAAAATTGATGGCAGAGTATGATACCAATGGATGGAATTTGGGTGGAGCAATACGTTTTGGAAACGTTTGTCTGTCCATGTGTTTACACGCGAATTTACTTGTGTTTCTGCCGGTTTGCGTTATGAATGTACATTAATACATTAAGAAGATGAAAAGAGTATTTAGTATACTATATATTATATGTTGCTGCACTTTGAGAGTGCAGACGCACAATCTGCTGGGATATCTGAAGTCCTGAAAGAATTGCAAATGGAAAATATTTCTGTAGTACAGAAGGGATACGATTACGGCAGCATTTGAGACTTCCGTATATAGGGGATCTTATAATGGTATAGGCATTGCAATACGTCGCCTGATCACTCTTCCGGAAGTAACTACATTACAATTGGTCATATTGGATAATGCTTTGCCGCAACTTTGTATCACTTTGCCTGCGAAGCTGATTGAGGATTATCAATCGGGAAAATGTGATTTGGATGGAGTTTACCGTAATATGCAGATGACTACTTCCACCAAAACTGCAATGGAGGCCTTAAAAGGAACCAAACGAGAGTCTACTACTTTTGGGAAAGTGGACGTAGTGGTTTATCCGGGGGTAATGTTAGTTAATAATGTTACTTACAAATTATATAAAGCAGCTTTTGAATTGCAACCGGCTGTAGAAATGCAACTTTGGAAAGGTGCTTCATTGAGGCTGCAGGTTTGCTTACCTATCGTCAATAATGAGCCGGGCAAATGGGATTGCATCCGACCGGGGTATTTGACATTGCGCCAGGAATTTCGTCTGGATAATCATTGGAAGGGATACCTGACTGGTGGAAATTTCTCGGATGATCGTCAGGGACTCGCAGCCGGTATTGGTTATTTTTCTTCTGACGGCCGTTGGACAGTAGAAGGAGAAGGTGGTATAACCGGTTCGTCTCATTTATATGGCAACGACTGGGGAATGAGTAAATGGAAAAGAGTGAATGGACAGCTTAGCGTAGGTTATTTCATTCCACAAGTGAATACTCAATTGAAAGTTAGCGGTGGACGTTTTATATATGGAGATTATGGGGTATGCGGAATTCTTTCACGTTACTTCGGTGAATATGTCGTGGGAATTTATGGCATGTATACAGATGGAGAAACAAATGCCGGATTTCATTTTTCGATTCCATTGCCGGGTAAGAAGCGTAGTCGTCACGCGGTACGTGTGATGCTTCCGGATTATTTCGCTTTTCAATATGACATGCGTAGTGGGAATGAATTTGCTCGCCGTGCTTTGGGGTAAGCTATAGAACCGAACCGAAATCTGCTGAAAACAGCCGTTTCTGGCAGCCGGATTATATCCGTTATTATTTGATTCGTACCAATGAAAAGACAAAACTTAAATAAGAGTTGATATTAGTAATTTAAACAAAAATTGAACAATTATGAGAAATTTAAAATGGTTGTATGCATGCTCTTTGGCGATAGCCTTCGGTGTGTTGTCTTTTGTAACAGTTTCCTGTCATGATGATGACGATGAACCAAAGCAAGAGCCAGGTGAAGTGATTGAAACTCCCGCTCCGGTTGTTGAGTATTACATTATGGGTACTGTGACGGATGCCGGGAAAGGTGTGTCTGGTGTTGATGTAAAAATTGGTACTGAGACAATTAAGACTGACAAAGATGGTAAGTTCTCTGTAACAGAGAAGAATGTAGGTAAGTATTCTGTAGAAGTTGCTCCTAAAGGTTATCTTGCTCAAAGTACTTCTGTAGAAATTGCTGCTAATGCGGAAAATCGTAGTGTGGTGACTGTTGCTGTGGCTTTGACTAAGCAAAGTGAACCTACGACTGTAGAAGTTGGAGAGAATGGTAATACAGAAGAGGTTAAGGTAGAAGATAAGAGTGCTTCGAATGAGGAAGTTAAAGAACCGGGTACTGTTGAACCGGAGGATGTGAAAGAAGATCTTCCTCTTGTAACTCCTGAATTAGAAATCCCAGCTGGGGCAATTCAGACAGAAGGTAATGAAGACGTTCTGGAAGGTGGTAATGCTGAAGTCAGTGTAACTACGTATGTACCAGCCCCAGAAACTGTGACTACAGAAGTGAAGAAAGAAGAAGAGAATAAAGAAGTAGAAAAGACCATACCTTTGGCGGCAGCACACTTTGAACCTAGTGGTTTGACATTTGCAAAAGACCACTATCCAACTATTTCTATTCCTAATCCTATTCCTGGCTTGACTTTCGCTGATGATATGGTACTTACTTATTTGGAGAATGGAAAGTGGGTTCCACAAACAGAGGACATTAATAAAGTTGTTTATGATGAGAAATCAGGTAGCTACACAACTAAAGTTAAGCATTTCTCTTCCTATGCTATGGAAAATAAAGTCACTAGTAAAGTTAGTACTGAAAATGTAGTGAAGAGTGAGATTTTAGGACAGGCAAGTCGTGATAACAGTGAAAATCCTAAAGCTGTAACAGGAATTGCATTGACTTATAAAGAAAAGTCGGGTTGGGAATGTAAAGATGCGGATATTAAAGCGGCTGTAGAAAAAGCTTTGTCAGGTGCAAAACCAGAAACAGTTAATGCTATGGTAGCTTTCTTCAAAACTCGTTTATACTCATTGATGGGATCGGCATCAGGTATTACAGAAACAACTCGTACCTATAATACTGTAAATGTGAACGGTTATACAACAATGACTTATACTTGCTATGCCAAGACTCGTACTACTACATTGTCGACCACAGTGAAGTATAATAATAAGGATGTGAAGATTTCAGTAATTGCAACACGCTATACCGGAACTGATCATCAGTATAAGACAGTGACTACTAATCCTACTCATAGTGGTGGTAAGGGTGGAAGTAACTAATAAATAATTAAGATCATAAAAATAACCCTTTTTAATAAAACCCTTTTTTATAAACCCTGTTGGGCAATAATCATATGGGATATGAGGAGGAAGAGGTCACTGTGAAGTGGTTTCTTCCTTTTCGTTTATGAGATATATGGATGTTTGTTGAATGTTCATTTTAGACAGAATTCTACTAATATAAGTTAATGTTTATAATTATGATTTGTATCCTGTAAATAAAGCCTATCTTTATCACCCAATACAACATAGGACAAATAAAATGTCATGAGCATAATTATTAAGAACCTTAATAAGATCTATCCAAACGGAAATCATGCCTTGAAAGATGTCAATCTGGAAATACCTGCAGGGATGTTTGGCTTATTAGGACCCAATGGCGCCGGCAAATCTACTTTAATGCGTATTCTTGTAGCCCTTATGGAACCAACTTCCGGGCAAGTAGAAATTTGCGGTTATGATTTAATGAAGCAGCGGAAAGAAATACGCGGTATTCTGGGGTATCTTCCTCAGGACTTTCGTTTTTTTGCCAAATACAAAACGTATGAGTTTCTTGATTACGCGGCGCGTCTGTCCGGTATGACCCATAGCAGGCAGAAAAACAGGCTGTGGATGAAATGCTCGAAAACGTAGGGTTGTTCGATGTTCGCGAACGATATGCCAATAAATTATCGGGAGGTATGAAGCGGCGGTTAGGAATTGCACAAGCGCTGATACATCATCCTAAGGTAATCATTGTTGATGAACCTACTACCGGACTTGACCCGGAAGAACGTATTCGCTTCCGTAACCTTCTTTCGGAGGTCAGTGAGAACGACGTGACTATTATTTTGTCTACTCACATTGTCGGTGATATATCCAGTACCTGCAACAATATGGCGTTAATGAACCGGGGACAAGTTTCCTTCAACGGTTCTCCGCAAGATATGCTGAAATTAGCCGAGGGTAAAGTGTGGAGAATCAGGGCTGCGGGAGATCAGTTGCATGAGATCGATAAAAAATATCCGGTGATCTCCACGATTCCATCGGGGACAATCTGGGAAGTACAGGTGGTTGCCGATAAAGTAGAAGGATACGAAGCGGAACCATTTCCCCCTAATCTGGAACACGCCTATGTATATTATATGGAGAATCAATTAAACCTTTGGACAAACGACTAAACACGATATGCTGATATGACCTTTATATCTAATATACAATCGGTAGCAAAATATGAAAGTAAATTATTAATCAGAAGCTGGTTCTTCAGAGTATTCACGGTACTCGCTGTAACTATCATTACTTTTTTCAATTTCCAGTTGTTCGTATCGGAAGATAGCGGAGGCTTCTGGATTGCTACAGCCATTCCATCGAACATTCCTTATCTAATTTTACTGTTGCTAAATACAGGGCAGGCTGTTATTGCTATCTTTCTGGCATCCGACTTCCTGAAAAGAGATAAAAAGCTGGATACATCAGAAGTCTTTTATGTCCGTCCATTAAGCAATGCTGAATACGTCATCGGTAAGATTTGGGGAAATCTGCGCGTCTTTTTGTTGCTGAATCTCATTATTATGGCTATTACGGCTGCATTCAACCTGACATTGGGAGAAGTGGACTGGATGGCTTACTTGCTTTATTTTCTGTTGATCAGTGTCCCTACGCTGATTTTCATCATCGGCCTGGCTATCTTTCTGATGCTGGTATTGAAAAATCAGGCACTGACATTCGTTTTATTGTTAGGATATATCGGACTTACCGTTTTCTATATTGAAGATAAGCTTTATTATCTTTTCGATTATATGGCTTATAGTCTTCCTTTGGTGAAGTCCAGCATTGTCGGTTTTTCCAACTGGGAGGTGATTTTAAATCATCGTGGCATCTATTTTCTTGCCGGACTGGCGTTTGTCTTTTTCACGATTTCCCTGTTCAGGCGTCTGCCGAATTCATCACACAGTAATTATCCGTGGCTGGTTATTTCTTTTTGTACTCTCATGTTAGCTTTCGTATGCGGTTATTGGCATATACATTCGATTTTATATCAAAGTGATATACGCGCTACCTATACGAAGATCAACAACCAATATGTTTCTACTCCGAAGATGTTCATTCATGAATATGATCTTTCTGTAGAGCAGCATCCTGAAGATTTTCTGTCGGAAGTAACTGTGAAAGGAGTGGCATTGGACTCATCTGCCGTATTCACCTTCTGTTTGAATCCGGGATTAACCATTCATTCCGTTCATTCGGCCGGACAGCAACTCAAGTTTAAACGTGACAAGCAAATAGTATTGGTGGATTTCGGCACGAAGCATGCCAAAGGCGATACAATCTCTGCAACATTCAGGTATGACGGACAGATAGATAACTCATTCTGTTATTTGGATATCCCTCCCGAAGTGCTGCAAGCTTCCAATAAAAAGTTTCTGTTCAACATAGACAAGCAGTATAGTTTTCAGACGAAAAATTATCTGATGCTTACCCCTGAAACTTATTGGTATCCCCGTGCAGGAACAAGCTATAGTGATAAAAATCCTGACTGGCAGCAAACTTATTTCAGTAATTATCGCTTGAAGGTCAAGCCTCTACCGGGGTTAGTTCCTCTTTCTCAAGGGGAAGGAAAGTGTGATGAAGAAGGAGTGTATTCGTTTAAAGGAGATTATCCGTCTCAGACACTATCGTTGGTCATAGGTGACTATCAGCAAAAGTGCTTATGCGGACAGCATTCTTTATAGCGTTTGGCATTTAAGGGACCATGACTATTTTACTGCTTCGTTTGATTCTATTCACGATACCATTCCCTGGCTGATACGTAATGTGAAAGAGCAACTGGCACGGCAATATAAACTGGATTATCCTTTTAAGCGATTTTCTATTGTAGAAGTTCCTGCAATTTGCCAGCTATGAACGTGCCTGGTCGCAAGCGCAGGAGACAGTACAACCTGAAATGGTATTGTTCCCCGAAAAAGGAGCTATATTCTGGGAACTGGATGTGAAGAGGCAGGTGAAGAATCATATCCGGTGGTCGGGAAATAATGAAATCAGTCTGCAGGAAGCCCAGATGCGGACTTTTAGTAACTTTGTCTGGATGTTTTTGCAGACAGAAGGCGATTATAACTTTCGTCGGGTAGTAGAGGACGGGGAAATCTTTCGTCTACGGCAAATCCTTATTTCCTTTTCCCGCAGATTTATAATTTCCGTTACAATATTTACTCTTCGGAATGGCCTGTTGCCAATCGGGCTATTGAGCTATATCTGCAAAAGAAGTCGGAAAATGAAGGATGGGAACGTCAGATAAATGGGCTTAGTAACAATGAAAAGGCCAACCTGCTGCTGGAAAAGCATACGTTCAAGGAGTTGCTGGCTGATGTGGAACAGCGTAATCTGCAAAATAATATCGTAGGACTGGAGGCAAGCCGTCTTTTTGCCCGGTCAGAAATAAACATGGGCGTAGATGCTTTCCGGGATTCACTATATGCGATGTTGAAGCGTAATACATTTCTGAACATAAAGTTCGAAAATATGCTGGATACTCTGGGAGAAATGAGCCGGACGGATCTTTATTCATATTTGAAAGAATGGGAACAGTTGACGCCTCTTCCTTTTTATTCGATCGGAGAGCCCGAACTGACCAAAGTTGTCAATAAAGGAGGAGAAGAATTCTTTGTCTTGAAAGTACTGGTGAGCAATAACTCGGATTATGACGGAATTATTCAGATGAACGTTCTTCAAAATGGCTGGTGGTATCAACCGATGGAAGATCCCAGAGCCAGAAAAAAGGTAGAGATAGCTGCCCATACAAGCAAAGAATTTGTTTCTGTCTGGGAAGAACAGATACGTGATGTGGAAATCAATACGATGGTTTCCGGCAATCTTCCTTATATGATACGGCAATCCATTGGTAATGTAAAACAAGAACGGAATAAAATAGTCAAGGACACTATCTATACCTTGCCGGAATCATCCTTAGAAATGCCGGGAGAGGTTATTGTGGATAATGAAGATTCCACTCTCTTTGTACTTTCTACCCCTGCTGTCGTAGGACTTCTGCCTAAATGGCTGGATAAAGTGGAGGATACTTCCTTTAAATATTCGGGCATATCCTGGTGGCGTGCGCCTTTACAATGGACAGCTACCACCAATGCTAAATACTATGGCAAATATATCCGTTCGGCCTATGTGATTAAGAGTGGAGACGGCAGTCAGACGGCTACATGGAAAATTCCTGTGCCGGAAGCCGGTCAATATGAGCTTTATTATCATGTATTCAAGGATGATGAGCTGCGATGGAATGATCGCCTTCAGGGTGAATATCATTTCAGGGTGGCATACGACAGCGAGATGGAAGATGCTTATATCAATCTGAGAAAAGCCAATGAGGGTTGGGAACAACTCGGTACTTACTATTTTAGTGCCGATACGGTTCGTGTCGTGCTGACGGATGAATGTAAGCTGCGTTCTGTGACAGCCGACGCAGTGAAAATAGTGAAACGATAATTATTAAAACAGCAAACTATATGCAAAGTGACTTACTACTATTAAAAAGAATGCTGCTGACAATCGTAACTTTTACGGGAATTGCCCTGACATCACAAGGACAAATTCCTTTAACGATTGACAAGGCAATGGAGATTGCGCAGGAGAACAGTCCTTCTCTTCGCCGTTCCTACATGAATCTGGAGAGATATAAGCAGAATCTGCTGGCGCAGAAGGCTTCATTAAAATCTCGATTTTCATTAAATCTGAACCCGGTGGACTATAACAAGAACAGGCGTTTCGATAATCGTCTGTCACAATGGTACACGAATGAAACATTCAATACCAGTGGGACCTTTCAGGTCGATCAGCCCATTCTATGGACAGACGGTACTATTTCTTTAATCAACCGTTTCGGCTGGCAGGACAACAGTTCCATTATAGAAGGCGATAAAACTAGTAACCGGGCATTCAGCAATGACCTCTATCTTCAATTGACTCAGCCTATTTTCACATACAACAAGCGTAAAATGGAACTGAAGCAAATAGAATATGATTATGAAAATGCCAATATCAGTTATGCTTTGCAGCAACTGAATACGGAGAAAAGTATAACCGATCAGTTCTATTCTGTCTATATGGCACAGAGTAATCTGGAAATCAGTCGTGAAGAACTGGTTAATGCCCAGCAAAGTTATGATATTATCAAGAATAAGGTAGAAGCGGATTTAGCAGCGAAGGACGAACTCTTTCAAGCGGAACTGAATCTGGCTACGGCACGTTCGTCTGTAGACGAAAGTCAGGTGAATCTGGAGAATGCGAAGGACAAACTCAAACAGACTCTCGGAATGAGGTTGGATGAAGATATTCTCGTATTTGCGGAAGTGGAGATTAAACCGATTCAGGTAAATCTGGACCAGGCCATATCGCATGGATTGGGTTCGCGTCTGGAACTTCGTCAACGTGAAATAGAGAGCAAGGAACTTGAGTTCGATATGATTAAGACAAAAGCGCTGAACGAGTTTAAAGGAGATGTATCCATCTCTTTCGGATTGATAGGAGATAATAGCCACCTGAATAAAGTCTATAATAATCCGACACAGAATCCGAGGGTTTCTATCAGCTTTGCTGTTCCTATTTTCGACTGGGGTGAAAAGAAAGCAAGGATTAAAGCACAAAAGATGGCCCAACGGATTAATGAACTCGAGTTTCAAGAGGATAAAGTGGATATCGAGCTGAATATTCGTCAGGTATGGCGTAACCTCGAAAACCTCCGGACTCAGATTAAAATCGCCGAGCAAAATGTACAGAACGCACAGTTGACCTATGATCTGAATCAGACTCGTTACCGGGAAGGTGACATAACCGGTATGGAAATGAGCCAGTTCCAGACTCAGCTTTCGAATAAGAAGATTACTTATACGCAGGCGTTGATTAATTACAGAATAGAATTACTTAATCTTAAAATCCTTTCATTGTATGATTTCGACAAGAATATCCCTCTTGTTCCTATGAAAGACATTATTGATAAAAATAAGCAGACCATGAAACAGTATCAAATTTTTATTGCATCTTCTTTGTTAACAACCTTATTGTTAACCGGCTGTGGCAACAAACCACAAAACGCACCCAATAATATTGCAACTCCGGTATCTGTCGTGGAGCTGAAGAAAGGTTCTATCAGTAAATTAATAAATACAACAGGAACAGTGCAGCCGACTTACGGTGCATCTCAGAATGCGGAAATGAGCGGATTTTATAAACTTCAGACTAATCCGAGAACCGGAAAACCTTCAAAATGGGAGACAGGGTAAGTAAGGGGAACTGATAATCCGTCTGGAAGACAAGGAGTATGAAAACGGAATCGCTATTGACGCTAAAAACTAAGTCTTGAAATTGCCGAACAGGAACAGTCAAAGCAGAAAGCTCTCTATGAAAAGGAGGGTGACGATGAGTGAAATGCGGAATACGGAAGTAAAAGTAACGAATGCCCGTTACGATTATGAAAACGCAAAACTCAATCTGGAGAAGATGAAAGTGAAAGCTCCGTTTGATGGTGTGATTGTTGATTTGCCTCACTATACGGCCGATACAAGAGTGGAGCAGGGAAAGGCTATGGTGAGTCTGATGGCTTATGATAAAATGTATATGGATATCAATCTGCCGGAAAGCAGCATTCGTTATGTCAAGGAAGCGCAACCGGTATATATTACTCATTATACCATCCCCGGAGATACTTTAAAAGCGAGAGTCGGTGAGCTGTCTCCTGCAATCAGTACAGAGACACGTACTTTTAAAGGAAAGATTCTGATTGATAATGACCAGTTGAAGTTGCGTCCGGGTATGTTCGCCAAAGCAGATATTATCGTTGACAGAGCTGATAGTTCTATCATTATACCTAAAGACGTAATCCTGTCCAATCGTCGCCGGAAATACGTATATATCGTCGAAAAGAATACGGCAAAGATACGCAATCTGCAAACAGGTCTGGAGGATGAATATAATATCGAAATTCTATCCGGACTTAATGTAAATGACAATTTGGTAGTGAAGGGTTTTGAAACACTGAAAGAAGACGCCAAAGTCAAAATCCAAAAGTAAATCATGGATGCGATATATGAACGCATCTTTTGAAAATAGGAAATACTTATGAAGAATATAATCAAATTTGCAGTAGGCAATCCGGTTACGATTTGTATGGTAGTATTTGCCCTCTTATTGTTGGGAAAAGTATCATACGATCAGTTGAGTGTGGATTTATTGCCCGATCTGAATAATCCCCGCCTGTTTATTGAATTAAAGGCGGGTGAACGTCCTCCCGAGGAGATCGAAAAGCAATTCGTTAAAAATATGGAGTCTATGGCGATCCGGCAGAGTGATGTTACTCAGGTCTCTTCCGTGATTAAAGCCGGGACAGCACGAATTACTGTAGAATATACCTGGACAAAGGATATGGATGAGGCTTTTCTAGATTTGCAGAAAGCCATGAATCCGTTTGCCCAGAACAAGGATATCACTGAACTGAAGATTACGCAACACGATGCGAACTTGTCTCCGGTAGTTTTGGTGGGAATGTCTCATCAGAGTATTACAGATATGGCGGAATTGAGGAAGATTGCCGAAAGCTATATCCGCAATGAGTTGATTCGTCTGGAAGGCGTGGCTGAAGTGACGCTTTCGGGAGAAGAAGTCAGTACTCTTACCATTCAGACTGATCCTTATAAACTGGATGCTTTTCAACTGAAAATAGAAGATATCGCTTCGCGCATCGAATCGAATAATCAGAGCATATCCGGTGGACGGGTCAGTGAACTGGGATTACAATATCTGGTGAAAAGTTCGAGCTTGTTTGCTTCGGAAGATGATTTTGAGAATCTGATTGTCGGATACAAAGCGATACAACAAGAGGAAGCATCCGGAAACAATGCTTCGGGAACAGCGACTGCCAACAGTAATAAAGCTCCTGTTTTTTTGAAGGAAGTGGCTACTGTGCAGTTTTTGAACGCTCGTCCGGAGAACATTGTACGGATTAACGGGAAGCGTAGTATCGGACTGTCTATTTATAAGGAGATGCGCTTTAATACTGTAAAAGTGGTGGATGAGGTAACCCGCCAATTGGCAGTGATAGAGAATGCATTGCCCGGTTATCATTTTCAGGTGATTTCCAATCAGGGTACTTTTATAAAAAGTGCGATAGGAGAAGTGAAGAGCAGTGCTGTTCTGGGTGTTATTCTCGCTATTGTAGTCTTGTTTGTATTCCTTCGCCGGATGGGGACAACACTGATTGTCAGTCTTGCTATTCCCATCTCGATTGTGGCTACTTTCAATCTGATGTTCTTCAACGGACTGTCACTGAATATTATGACATTGGGAGGACTGGCGCTCGGGGCGGGTATGCTCGTCGATAATGCCATTGTCGTCATAGAAAGTATCTTCCGAAATCAGGAGAAAGGATTGAGTATCAAAGAGGCTGCTATTAACGGGACAGCAGAAGTTGCCAATGCGGTAATAGCTTCTACTCTGACGACTATTGTCGTCTTCCTGCCGATTGTTTATCTTCACGGAGCTTCGGGCGAACTGTTTAAAGATCAGGCATGGACGGTTACTTTCTCACTGGTTTCTTCTTTGTTTGTGGCTATCCTGGTGATTCCGATGTTATATATCCAGCTTTCCGGCAAGAAGGTTAAGCTGGAAGAAGTGAAGTCCATTCGTATTACAGGATATAGCAGAGTGCTTCGCAAGCTGATTCAGCGACGTTGGCTGGTGATCGGTATGGCAGTGTTGCTCCTTATCGTGACTGGATTGCTGACTCCGTTTATCGGAACTGAGTTTATGCCCCGTGCGGAAAGCAAGACGTTCACGGCTGTAGTCAAAATGCCCGAAGGCACACAGATGGAACGCACTTCCGCTGCTGTAGGTAATCTGGAAGAATTGTTATATACCATCGTTGGCGGTGATTCTTTATGTACGGTATACAGTCATATCGGAGAGGGAAGCGGTTCGGAAAATGCGATATTTGAAGGAGAAAATACAGCAATGATGAAAGTGATCCTTTCACCGGAATGTACACTTTCACCGGAAAAGGTGATTGCGTCTTTCGTGGAATCGGCTAAGAATCCTGACGGACTGGAACTGACGATTCAGCAGGATGAGAATTCTCTGAGTTCACTGTTAGGAAGCGAAGGGGCTCCTATTGTTGTGGAGGTCAAAGGAGAGGAGCTGGATGAGATTGCTCTGTTGACTGAAGAGGTGAAGGAACGGATGATTGGCGTAAATGGAATCTATGATGTTATTACTTCCGTGGAAGACGGTGCTCCGGAAGTTGTGATCTCGATTGACCGTACAATAGCCGGTATCAATAATCTGAGTGTGGCTATGGTAATCGAACAATTGAAGCAGCAACTAAGCGGTAAGGAAGTCGGTAAGATGGAATATCGTGGTGAAATGCGTGATATTGTCATAAAGGTGCCGGATATCCCGTTGAGTTCTCTTGGTGCTCTTGTTATCAAAAGTGGAACACAGGAATTTGTATTACAGGAGATTGCTACCATTACTCACGGACAAGCGCCCAAGGAGATTCTGCGTCGCAATCAAAGCCGTATCGGTAAGGTGATGGCTAATATGGATGCGAGTAAATCACTGGATAAAGTAGCAGCCGAAGTGCGTGAAACGGTGAAAGGTATTGAATTGCCTGCTAACTACAGTATCACAGTGACAGGAGAAGAAGAAAAACGGCAAGAATCAATGAACAGTCTGTTGTTTGCTCTGATGCTTTCTGTTGTACTTGTCTATATGGTGATGGCTTCCCAGTTTGAATCCTTGCTGCATCCGTTTACGATCTTGCTGACTATTCCTCTGGCTGTAGTAGGTGCTATCTTACTTTTCTTCATTACCGGAACTACTATCAATATGATGGGAGTCATCGGTATTGTCATGCTGGGAGGTATTGCCGTCAATAACTCTATCATTCTGGTAGACCGTATCAATCAGCTTAGTCAGGCGGGAATGGAGTTGACTGATGCCATTGTAGAAGCAGGGCAACAGCGTATCCGTCCGATCATCATGACTACTTTGACTACGATTCTGGCCATGCTTCCGATGACATTCAGTTTTGGTGAAGGTGCATCTTTACGTTCACCGATGGCTATAGCTGTGATCGGAGGATTGATAACTTCTACTCTGATGAGTTTGATGGTTATTCCTTGTGTCTATTATGTCTTGGAGAATATCAAAAGACGTATAAATCGCCGAACTAAAAACAGCTGAAGATGAACTTTTTACTAAATAGGAGAATAACGATTTGTATGCTGTTTATTGCACTCAGCCTGCTGGGCTATGTGTCGTATAAACAACTTCCGGTGGAGTTGCTGCCCAACGCAGAACTTCCGGTTCTGTTTGTCCAGGTGTCGTCACAGCAGGATATGGACCCTTCGTATGTAGAGTCGGAAGTGATTATTCCACTTGAAGGAGCGGTCAGTGCGATAGGTGGAGTAGACAAACTGCAATCCTACATTGACAGGAGGCAGTCCAGCATACAGATTGACTTTAAAAAGAATATCAACTTCAAGATGACCAGTCTTAAACTGCAAGAGAAGGTGAATGAAATCGCTGCCTCCCTGCCGACCGGTTTTACCGTACAGGTACAGAAAGTGGATATTGCTCAGATGAATAATAACTTCATGGTGCTTCAGGTGCGTGGTACGGGAGGAACCGACCGTGTCCGGAGTCTGGTAGACGAGGATGTTCGTTCCGATCTGGAGAATATAGATGGGGTAGCTTCCGTCAATATCTACGGAGGACGGCAGAAAGCCATTGAAGTGCGTCTGAATCCGGAGGCTTGTAAGGCTTTGAACCTCACTGCTTCCAAAATAAGCGGTTTGCTCTCGCAGAATACCCAGGAAAAGACATTTGTAGGCTTCGCAGATGAACCCGACAGTAAGAATTTTGTCCATGTCAATGCGATGTATACCAAAGTTTCTGATTTGGAGAATATAGTTGTCGCTCCCGGTCCTATTCTGCTGAAAGACGTGGCAACCGTCTTTTTTGACTTGAAAGATGAAACCACTTATAGTCGTGTGAATGGAAAAGAAGCCGTCTCGGTTGCTTTGATCAATGATTCACAGGCTAATCTGATTGAACTTTCACACCGTGTATCCGATGTGATTGAAAAGCTGAATGAGAAGCTGGCTCCGCTCGAACTGGAAATTGTCATTCAGGAGAACAAGGCTGAAACCATGGAAAATAATATCAACCAGATTATTAATCTGGCATTGGTAGGGGGATTATTGGCTGTGTTCGTTCTTTGGCTTTTCCTGAAGAATATGCGGCTGGTGTTTTTTATCGCACTTTCCATACCGATTTCTGTCTATACGGCTTTCAACTTCTTCTACGCTTTTGGTATCACTATCAATAGTCTTACCTTGGTAGGAATGGCGTTGGCCATCGGAATGCTGTTGGATAATAGTGTCGTGGTGCTTGAGAATATTTATCGTTTGTCGGGAAACGGCTATACGCCCGAACGTTCGGTAACGCAGGGAACAAAAGAAGTGTGGCGCTCCATTGTGGCGGCTACCCTGACTACCATTACTGTGTTCCTGCCGTTCGTTTTTTCTGATAATTTCCTGATAAAACTGATCGGACACCATATCGGAGTATCCATTATATCAACTTTGACGATCTCGCTGTTTGTAGCTTTACTTTTTATACCGATGATTACTTACCTTCTTTTGAAGAGTAAGAGTGGGAACAGTGTCGTTTATGAAAAAGTATCGATCGTTCAGCGTCCGATGCAGGTCTATCTGGTCTTATTGAAGACTTGTATGCGTAATCCGGGAGTGACAGTCTTTGGGGCTGTAATCTTGCTTTTTGCAACATTGATTTTGTCATTGACCTTGAATGTGCAACAGATGAAGGAAGTTGCTTCAGACCGGTTCAACATCAGTGTCGTGATGCCTACCGGAAGTACGCTTGAAAATACGGATAAGATTGTAAAGGTACTGGAAGAACGTCTGGAGGATTTTCCGGAAAAGAAAGATCTGATTTGCCGTATTCGGGAAAAAGAGGCGACTCTGACACTCGTTTTGCAGGAAGATTACACAAAGATCGCCAAACGGAAAATAGCCGATATAAAAGCGGATGTGCAGACTAAAGTTGCCAATATTAACGGTGCGGAAATCTATGTCTCTGATGCTGTGGGAGGCGGAGGAGATAACTCGGCTCTGAGCAGTCTGGGCGGATTCATGCGTTTGTTGGGTATCGGTGACAACAGTGAACGGGTGGTGATCAGGGGATCTGATTTCGAAATGATGCAGATGGTGGCAGAGGAAGTGCGTTATTTGTTGGACGAACAGGACTTTGTACAGCATACTCATGTTTCGTATACTCCCCGTCAGGCAGAAATAAATCTGAACTTTGACCCTATTCTGCTGACTGCCTATGATATTAACCGTGGCAATATTACCACCGGATTGACTGCGCTTAATAATGAATACTCTTCCGAAGCTACTTTCAAGGTGGGAGAGGATATTTATGATATTATTATCCGTGACGAAATACCGGAAAAGGAAACTGAAGAAGAGGCACAGGAAAAAGCTCAGAAAGAGAAAACTGTGGATGACTTGCGTGCTATCCGGATAGAAAATGCCAATGGCGGTATGCACAATCTCGAAGATATATCGTCTCTGAATTATGGACGTGGGCGTTCGCGCATCATCCGTGTCAATCAAGATAAGCAGATTGAGGTATACTATGCTTTTCCGAGAGATGTTCAGTCTTCGAAAGATTTATTGGGAGGATATCGTTCCGATATCGACCAGTTGATTGCCAGTTATAATCTTCCGTCCGGAGTCGCTGTGCAGGTATTCCATGAGGAGGATGAATTCGGGGATTTCAAATTCCTTATTCTGGCAGCTTTTCTTTTGATATTTATGATCCTTGCTTCAGTCTTCGAGTCTGTAGTGACGCCTTTTGTGTTGCTTTTTACCATTCCGTTGGCCGCTATCGGTTCTTTGCTGGCATTATTGCTTTCGAGCAACAGTCTGATGAATGCGAATACACTGACAGGGTTCCTTATTCTGTTGGGAGTAGTCGTCAATAACGGAATCATTCTGATAGATTACGCCAACATTTTGCGTAAACGGGGATACCGCCGGAACAGGGCGTTGATGACTGCCGGTATGTCACGTATTCGTCCCATTCTGATTACTTCCATCACCACGATTGCTGCCATGCTTCCGTTGGCTATGGGAGATACGGAGTATGCAGGGGCTATCGGTGCACCTTTTGCCATTACAGTGATAGGCGGACTTTTCTTTTCTGCCATGCTGACGCTGATTTTAATTCCGACAGTTTGTATGGGACTGGAAAATGTGCTTCAGTGGTACCGTTCGTTATCCCGTAAACTATGGACCATTCACCTGATTCTTTTTGTGTCCGGTGTAATCTGTATCTGGCTATACACTGACGGAATGCTTTGGCAGTCAATCTATCTGGTAGCACTGATTGCAGGCATACCGGGGATGACATACTTTGCGCAAACCAGTCTCCGTAGAGCTAAGGCGGAGGTTATCAATCCGGATGAAGAAATACGTATTTCTGTCCGCAATCTGGTTAAGATCTACGATTGGCCTGGACACATCAGCCGTCAGTGGAACAGTGGTTTGCAATTACGCAAACGTCTGGGATTGAGCAATGAATACCATTCTCTGAAGGACTTTATCAATGTGCTATGGCAGTTTGGTATCTTACTGTTTGCCATTTATTTCACCTATTTCTTCATTCATAACAGGCTTTGGATATTCCTGTTCTCGTTCGCTATTTATGCAGCGGTACTGTATTTGTGGAGAAAGGTACGTTCCTATTTATATTATCGGTACGGAGATAATCGGGTAACAAAGATCGTAAACCGGGTGATATTCTGGAGTCTTCCTCCCCTTATCCTGTTTCAGTTATTCCGGAAACTGGATAATAACGGGCTGGTCATCATGATCGGATTGTTATGGCTGGTGGGTATTGCCATCTATGTCACTTCTCAGTATCTGTATGATCACGATGTAAATATAGAGCGTGTCACCGGACGATTTGCAGGGCTTCGCCGTTCCTATTTCCGTATGGTGAAGAGTGTTCCTATGATTGGAAAACGACGCAAACCTTTCAAAGCATTGCGTGGAGTATCATTCGAGATTCAGACAGGTATGTTCGGACTACTGGGACCCAATGGGGCAGGTAAATCGACTTTGATGCGTGTCATCTGTGGTATCTTTGAGCAGAGCTATGGTAGTATCTGGATCAATGGTCTGGATACCCGTATCTACAGAGAAGAATTACAGAGTCTGATAGGTTTCCTTCCACAGGAATTCGGAACTTATGAGAATATGACTTCGTGGGAGTTTCTGGATTATCAGGCTATACTGAAAGGGATTGTAGACGGTGAGTTACGAAAGGAGCGTCTGGATTATGTGCTGAAAGCGGTACATATGTACGAGCGGAAAGACGAAAAGATAGGTTCTTTCTCGGGAGGTATGAAACAGCGTATTGGCATTGCGCTTATTCTGCTTCATTTACCGCGTATTTTGGTTGTGGATGAGCCTACAGCGGGACTCGACCCTCGCGAACGTATCCGTTTCCGTAATTTGCTGGTGGAATTGAGTAAAGACCGCATCGTTATTTTCTCCACTCATATCATTGAGGATATATCCAGTTCCTGTAATCAGGTAGTGGTAATCAATAAAGGTGAACTGAAATATTTCGGTGATCCTTCGGATATGGTGGAAATGGCTAACGGAAAAGTATGGCAGTTTAATATAGATAAGACAGAATTTGAAAAAGTACTGGACAAATCGTTGGTAATACATCATATTCAGGAAGGCGATACGATTCGGGTGCGCTATCTTTCTGTCGGACAGCCTTATGAAGGGGCTGTAGAGGTAGAAGCTAATTTGGAAGACGCTTATCTCTGTCTGCTGAAGAATATGAATTAAAAAGAAAAGAAGGATATGACATTCAAACAATTGATACAACTGTTGCCTAAAGTAGTCAGGTATAACCTGAAGATTATATTTGCCGGGAAGTTTTTCTGGTTTCTGTTGGCTGCATTTGGCTTTTTTGCTCTTTTCATGTTTCAGAATGCCTGGAAACGGGAGGAGATTAACGAGGGACTCATCTATAGCATCCTGATGTTTCCGTCTATACTGCTTATTTTCTATCCGGCTGTATTCGGCATTCAGAATGACGAAGATAGCCGGATATTGGAGATTCTCTTTGGAATCCCCGACTATAAGTATAAGGTTTGGGGCGTGCGGTTATTGATGATTTATGTGGCAATTTTTGTTATTCTGATTATCTTTTCATACATAGCCATTTTATTGCTGTATCCGGTCAATCCGCTTGAGATGGCATTACAGTTGATGTTCCCGATACTTTTTCGGAAACATGGTTTTATGCTGTCTACCATTACGCGGAGTGGAAACGGAACTGCCGTATTTATGATTATTATAGGCATTGCATTGATGTTCTTAGGTAAGCCGGATTCTTTTTGGAACGTTCTGCTGAATCCTTTTCGTGTTCCCGATAATGTTCATCCGATTATTTGAGGGAATCCTTATTAAAAACCGCATTTTCCTTTTATCCGCCAGTTTAGTCTGGATGATGATCGGATTACTATATCTACAGAAAAGGGAAAAGTTTGTATAACAGCAGATTAGGATACTGAATATTCTCAAGTGTTCTTGCTGCGATGAGAAAAAATTCTCACTATGATGAGAAAAAAGTCTCATCGCAGTGAGAACTTTTTCATCATGGTAAGTATAGTCCTATGTATGCAGGAACCGAAATAGTGACTTAGAAGTAGTATCCCAGATTCACATAACAACTTCCTTTGTCAGTCTGATTGGAATACCCGAACGTAATCTCCAACGGACCGTCCATACCATATCCGGCACTGATACCAAACAGTTGTTTCCCTTTCAGTATTTCGAAGAAGTGACTGTCCGTCAAGCCATAATTACCTGTCAGAGTGAGATAATGAATGCTTCCCATCCGTTGTCTGAGTTTCACGGATGCAATCATGATAGAATTGTCCATCAGTTCCATATTGGTCACACCGGCAAACGGCAGTTGCTGTGGAATGTAGAGTCCGTATACTTCGCCGCCAATGGCATTTTGCAAGGGATAGGCGATGTCTTTCCAATCAGAACACGACCATAGATGGATGGAATGATAGAAAAACGTCGGTTACGGGAACTACGCTGGCCCACGAACCGCTCAGTGCGGAGAACGGGGCGTGATCATTATACTGAGCCATATTATCGGTGTAGAGCGAATAGGCAGCTTTGAATTCGGTTCCTTTGGAAGGGAAATATCCTTTGTCGAATGTACTATAGTATACCTGAGCGAAATAACTCAGGAAATGTTCGGATTCTACATCCAGTCCAATGAGTTCCGGTTTCTTGAAAAGAAAATCTTTGTATTTATAATATTCGAAACGAAGTCCGAGTCCGAAGCGGAGGTTTTTGTACCAGACATCCGAAAAGCCAAATTCAGCTAAATGATACTTGTAAGTAGTGTTATAGGCACGTTCACCTTCATCATAGATGTTGATGTCATTATATTGAAACATATATGAGAAATTGAAATTGCGTTGCTGCATCGGTTCGAGAGTGTAATCGATGCGTGCGGCATATCGCTTTCCTAATCGGCCGGTCAGGGATAATCGGGAAGGAACATGAGTTTTGAGATCCGCTGTGGCATTAATCAGCAGGGATGCTATTTCTTCCTGAAAAGCCGAAACGATTCTTCTAACAGGATTAATTTTTTCTGTTGTTTTTCTTTTCGAAGAAATAGTGGAAGTTCTTTGAAAAGTTTGATATCGGAAAGATATATCCGAATCCGATCCGTTCCATGCCATCCGTCCGGTACCAGAGTTAATCATCCATCGCCGTCCCATCCATCCACCACCATCCATCCATTCATAATCCATCCGATCCATCCATCCAATCCCATTGATTGTTTCGCCATCTGGTTGATAATTAATACAATTCCACCGTCTACCAATACCATACTGTCTTTGCGTACCGGTGTAAATACACCAGGGATGGCCATACTGGCACGCATGGCAGTAGAGAGTACGCCATCATGGAATATGATCTGGTCTCCATTGACTACATTGGCCGATACACAAGCGAAGGGGATCGGTAACTTATTAAAATTGATCGAGTCATGGTAGCCCATTGTCAGATCAGAGAACAGATTGGCAAGATTCTGTCCTTTGATAATTCCTCCGGACATGGCAGCTTTCGGATTCTTTGTAAAAGGAAGCGAAACAATGTATTTTGCAGAGCGTTCGCGTTCGGTGAGCGACATGGCACTGCGTTTGATACGATCGCTCAAAAGGAAAGTCCAGTCTTGCTTGCGTACCATACTGTCCAGTTGTTCCGGAGTATAACCGATGGCGTAAAGTCCACCGACTATAGATCCCATACTAGTGCCTACTATATAATCGATCGGAATGCCTGCTTCCTCGATGACTTTCAGTGCTTTGATATGTGCCACTCCTTTGGCACCGCCGCCACTGAGGACGACGCCGACCTTCTTCCGTTGTTCCTGAGAATAAACAGAAAAAGGTAATATCAGGCACATTGCAAAAACTAATGTTGAAAAGATTTGTTTTTTCATTAGGACATGTTATTGTGTTGATGTACAATATAACTACAAATGTAGGGGATAAATTGTTTAGTTGATGAAACAAGAACTATAAAAAATGTTCTAAAAGTCGGAAATGTGGATAAATTCTACACTTTAAGGATGTTTTCCACACTTCTGTCTTCAAGAGGAAAAACGTAATACGTTGATAATAAATAGATAAGATAAAACAGGATATTTTGGTATGTGTATTGCATAATAGAGTGTAGAACAAACATAAGTTAAATTAAATAATAAGATTCGATATGAGATTATTCTTTTCGAAACATGAGTTGAAACTGAGGAGAAAGAGAACCATTGCTGCTGTAGTATGTATGGTAATTGTGTTGGGAGTGTATTGATACTGACACGACCTCAGAAGGCTGCACCGGAAATGCCGACAGTGATTGTTGAACCGGTTATAAAAGACGATGTAGAAATATTCGGAGAATATGTGGGGCGTATCCGTGCCCAGCAATTTGTCGAAGTACGTGCCAGGGTAGAAGGCTATCTGAAAACATGCTTTTGCCGAAGGCACTTATGTAAATAAGAATCAGGTCTTGTTTGTGATCAATCAGGACCAATATCGTGCGAAAGCCGACAAAGCGCGGGCTCAGTTGAAAAGGACGAAGCACAGGCATTGAAAGCTGAACGTGACTTGAAACGTATCCGTCCGTTGTACGAACAAAATGCCGCTAGCCAGCTGGATCTGGATAATGCGGAAGCAGCTTATGAAAGCGCTGTTGCGACAGTAGCGATGAGTGAGGCGGACTTGGCGCAGGCTGAACTCGAGTTAGGCTATACTATCGTTCGTTCACCTCTTGCCGGACATATCAGTGAAAGAAATGTAGATTTGGGAACGCTTGTTGGTCCGGGAGGAAAGTCTCTGCTGGCTACAGTAGTAAAAAGCGATACCGTATTGGTCGATTTCAGTATGACGGCACTCGATTATCTGAAAAGTAAAGAACGTAATATTAACCTCGGTCAGCAGGACTCTACCCGTTCCTGGCAACCGAACATTACTATTACTTTGGCGGATAATACCGTATATCCCTATAAAGGATATGTTGATTTTGCGGAGCCGCAGGTCGATCCCCAGACAGGTACTTTCTCCGTACGTGCAGAGATGCCTAACCCAAAACAGGTATTGCTTCCGGGACAGTTTACCAAAGTAAAACTACTTTTGGACGTACGTGAAGGAGCCATCGTGGTTCCGATGAAAGCTGTTACCATTGAAAAAGGCGGAGCTTATATTTATACAATGCGTAAAGATGATACAGTAGAGAAACGTTTTATCGAGTTAGGACCCGAAGTGGGGAATAATGTCGTAGTGGAAAGAGGACTCGCTGTAGGAGAGACAATTGTTGTAGAAGGTTTCCATAAGTTGACCCCGGGTATGAAAGTACGGATCAGTCAGCCGGAAACGGAGGTGAAGGATACCACTATGGTGGCAGGTGATTCTACAACAGGAATGAAGAATAACGCAAAAGGAGAATAATCAATGAAAGTTAGTTTTTTTATAGACAGGCCGGTATTTTCGGCTGTCATTTCCATCGTGATTGTGATTGTCGGAGTCATCGGGCTGACCATGCTTCCGGTGGATCAATATCCGCAGATCACGCCTCCGGTGGTAAAGATCAGTGCGTCTTATCCGGGTGCGAGTGCGCTTACCGTGTCGCAGGCGGTGGCTACTCCGATTGAACAGGAAATCAATGGTACGCCCGGTATGCTTTATATGGAATCGAACAGTTCTAACTCTGGTGGCTTCTCGGCAACAGTTACCTTTGATGTATCTGCCGACCCGGATCTGGCTGCTGTGGAAATTCAGAACCGTGTGAAGCTGGCTGAATCCCGTCTTCCGGCGGAAGTGATTCAGAATGGTATTTCCGTAGAGAAACAGGCACCCAGTCAGTTAATGACACTTTGTCTGACTTCTACCGATCCTAAGTTTGACGAAATTTACCTGAGCAACTTTGCTACGATCAATGTGCTGATGATCTCGTATTCCGTAGTGGACGTATCTAATATCGGTAGCCGTTACTATGCTATGCAGATATGGGCAGAGCCTGATAAGCTGGCTAACTTCGGATTGACTGTGCAGGACTTGCAGAATGCCTTGAAAGATCAGAATCGTGAATCGGCAGCCGGTGTATTAGGTCAGCAGCCGGTACAGGGACTGGATATAACGATTCCTATCACTACTCAGGGACGTCTTTCTACAGTAGGGCAATTTGAGGATATTGTGGTACGTGCCAATGCCAATGGTTCCATCATCCGGCTGAAGGATGTGGCACGTGTATCCTTGGAGGCTTCTTCATACAATACCGAGAGTGGTATCAATGGTGAGAATGCAGCGGTACTTGGTATTTACATGTTGCCGGGTGCCAATGCAATGGAAGTGGCCGAGAATGTAAAGAAGGCGATGGAAGAAATCAGCGAGAATTTTCCGGAAGGATTGAGTTATGAGATTCCGTTTGATATGACAACGTATATCTCCGAGTCTATTCATGAGGTATATAAGACCTTGTTCGAAGCATTGGTGCTGGTTGTGTTGGTAGTGTATCTGTCTTTGCAGAGCTGGCGTGCTACGTTGATTCCGGTGGTAGCGGTACCTATTTCCCTGATTGGTACTTTCGGATTCATGCTGATTTTTGGTTTCTCTATTAATATATTGACCTTACTCGGTTTGATTCTCGCCATCGGTATCGTGGTCGATGATGCGATTGTTGTGGTGGAAGGAGTGGAGCATATAATGGAAACGGAGAAGCTGAGTCCCTATGAGGCGACAAAGAAAGCGATGAACGGATTATCAAGCGCATTGATCGCTACTTCACTGGTATTGGCGGCTGTGTTTGTTCCGGTTAGTTTTCTGAGTGGAATTACCGGGCAGCTGTATCGTCAGTTTACGGTAACTATCGTGGTATCTGTACTGATTTCTACTGTGGTTGCTTTAACGCTGAGTCCTGTGATGTGTTCGCTCATTTTGAAACCGGATAGTGGCAAGAAGAAAAATATAGTATTCAGAAAGATCAATGAGTGGCTGGGTATCGGAAGCAATAAGTATGTAGCTGCCGTCACCCGTACTATCAAACATCCTCGTCGGGTTTTGAGTGCTTTTGGTATGGTATTGATTGCTATTCTGTTGATTCACCGGATTATTCCGACCAGTTTCTTGCCGGTAGAAGACCAGGGATACTTTAAGATTGAACTTGAACTGCCGGAAGGAGCTACCTTGGAGCGAACCCGTGTAGTGACGGAACGCGCGATTGCTTATCTGGAGAAGAATCCATATATAGAATATGTACAAAACGTGACCGGAAGCAGCCCGCGTGTGGGGAGTAATCAGGGGCGTGCCGAGCTGACCGTTATTCTGAAACCTTGGGAAGAGAGAAAGAGCACCAGTATTGAAAAAATTATGGATACGGTAGAAAAACATTTGAGAGAATATCCCGAATGTAAAGTCTACCTGTCTACTCCTCCGGTCATACCGGGACTGGGCAGCTCCGGTGGTTTTGAAATGCAGCTGGAAGCTCGTGGAGAGGCTACTTTCGATAATTTGGTAGATGCGGCAGATACGTTGATGTATTATGCTTCCAAACGTAAGGAGCTTACCGGTTTGTCTTCTTCCTTGCAGTCTGAGATTCCCCAGCTTTATTTTGATGTGGACAGAGACAAAGTGAAAATGCTGGGAGTACCTTTGGCAGATGTGTTTTCTACGATGAAAGCGTATACAGGTTCGGTGTATGTGAATGACTTTAATATGTTCAACCGTATATATAAGGTGTATATTCAGGCGGAGGCTCCTTATCGGGAACATAAAGACAATATCAACCTGTTCTTTGTGAAAGCTTCTAACGGAGCTATGGTACCGTTGACTTCTCTGGGTAATGCCTCTTATACAACAGGACCGGGAAGTATCAAGCGTTTCAATATGTTTACTACTGCCGTTATCCGGGGTGCTGCCGCACAGGGATACAGTTCCGGTCAGGCAATGGAGATTATGGAGCAGATCGCCCGTGACCATCTTCCGGATAATATCGGACTGGAGTGGAGCGGACTTTCTTATCAGGAGAAACAGGCAGGCGGTCAGACAGGTATGGTCATGGCATTGGTGTTCTTGTTCGTCTTCCTTTTCCTTGCCGCACAATATGAAAGTTGGACAGTGCCGATTGCTGTATTGCTATCTTTGCCTGTAGCAGCTTTGGGGGCCTATCTGGGAGTCTGGGTATGCGGACTGGAGAATGATGTCTATTTCCAGATCGGATTGGTAATGCTTGTCGGGCTTGCCGCCAAGAATGCCATTTTGATTGTTGAGTTTGCCAAAGTGCAGGTAGATAAAGGTGAAGACTTGATACAGTCGGCAATCTATGCAGCGAAATTACGTTTCCGTCCTATTCTGATGACCTCCCTTGCGTTTGTATTGGGAATGCTTCCGATGGTATTGGCGAGTGGTCCGGGTTCGGCTAGCCGACAGGCGATTGGTACGGGCGTATTCTTCGGAATGATATTCGCTATCGTATTTGGTATCATTCTCGTGCCGTTCTTCTTTGTGATGGTGTATAAAACAAAGTCGAAAATCTTAAAACATAAGAAATAATGAAACTGAATAAACTATATATTGCTATACTACTGTTTGCAGGAATACTGACTTCCTGCAAAAGTAGGCAAGACTACGTCCGTCCTGAGCTTCATTTACCCGATAGTCTGGCTCAACATCAGGATACGGTTAGCTTTGGAGATCAGGACTGGGAAGAAATATACACGGATTCTACACTTCGGAACCTTATAGACCGTGCTTTGGAACATAATAAAGATATGTTGATAGCGGCTGCCCGCATCAAGGAAATGGCAGCTCAGAAACGTATCTCCACTGCTGCCTTGCTTCCGGATATTAAAGGTGAAGTGACTGTCGAGCGCGAGCTTGAAAATCATGGAGGAGATGCCTTCAGGAAGTCGGATACTTTTGAAGCTCAGTTTCTTGTTTCATGGGAACTCGACCTTTGGGGAAATTTACGATGGGCACGTTCAGCCAGTATTGCTGAATATTTACAGTCGATAGAGGCGCAGCGCGCACTTCGGATGACGATTGTGGCAGAAGTGGCGCAGGCTTATTATGAACTGGTGGCATTGGATACGGAACTCAATATTGTCAAGCAGACTTTAAAAGCCCGTGAAGAAGGTGTTCGTCTGGCACGTATCCGTTTTGAGGGCGGACTGACTTCGGAGACTTCTTATCGCCAGGCACAGGTTGAGTTGGCTCGTACAGCTACATTGGTTCCTGATTTGGAGCGTAAAATATCGCTGAAAGAAAATGATATTGCTTTTTTGGCCGGAGAATACCCTAACCGTATAGCTCGTTCCCGCCTGCTTCAGGAATTTAATTTTCCTGAAACTCTTCCGGTAGGAATGCCTTCCACTTTGTTAGAACGCCGTCCCGATATACGCCAGGCGGAGCAGAAGTTGATCGCTGCTAATGCCAAAGTGGGAGTAGCATATACAAATATGTTTCCCCGTCTTGCTCTGACAGGAGGTTTTGGAAGTGAGAGCACGTCCTTGTCCGAACTTTTAAAATCTCCTTATGCTGTTATGGAGGGGGCGTTGCTGACTCCTATCTTTGGCTGGGGAAAGAACCGTGCTGCGTTGAAAGGCAAAAAAGCGGCCTATGAAGCAGAAATACATAGTTATGAGAAAACGGTCCTGACGGCTTTCAAAGAGACACGTAATGCGATTGTCAACTTTAATAAGATAAAAGAGGTGTACGCACTTCGTGCCAATCTGGAACGTTCGGCTAAGAGTTATATGGATTTGGCGCAGTTGCAATATATCAATGGAGTAATCAATTATCTGGATGTTCTCGATGCCCAGCGTGGTTATTTTGACGCACAAATTGGTTTGAGTAACGCTATTCGTGATGAACTGATCACCGTAGTACAACTGTATAAAGCACTTGGCGGTGGCTGGAAGCAATAGCCTCTGTAACTATGCAGCGAAATAAAATGAGGGCTTCTCTTTCATAATTCGAGGAAAAATGCGAAATTTGCAACGCTTTTCAAGTTTGACAAGAAACTTACTAACACCTTTAAATAAAAATAAAGAAAATGACTAAAAGTGCATTGCAAATCGCAAGGGCTGCTTATCAGCCCAAACTTCCGAAAGCATTGGCAACAGGAGCCGTTAAAGCTGTAGCAGGTGCTGCTACTCAATCTGTAGCCGATCAGGAAGCTATCAAAGCATTATTCCCTAACACGTACGGAATGCCGTTGATTACATTCGAAGCGGGTGAAGCTGTTCAACTTCCTGCTATGAACGTAGGTGTAATCCTTTCCGGCGGACAAGCTCCGGGCGGACACAATGTAATCTCTGGTTTGTTCGACGGTATCAAAAAGCTGAATCCTGAAAGTAAGCTGTACGGCTTTATTCTGGGTCCTGGCGGTCTGGTAGACCACAACTATATGGAACTGACTGCTGACATCATTGACGAATACCGTAACACAGGTGGTTTCGATATCATCGGTTCGGGACGTACGAAGCTGGAAACTGAAGCTCAGTTTGAAAAGGGATTTGAGATCATCAAGGAATTGGGTATCAAAGCACTGGTTATCATCGGTGGTGATGACTCTAATACAAACGCTTGTGTGTTGGCTGAATACTATGCTGCCAAAAAGTACGGTGTACAGGTGATCGGTTGCCCGAAGACGATTGACGGTGACTTGAAGAACGATATGATTGAAACTTCTTTCGGTTTCGATACAGCTTGTAAGACTTATGCAGAAGTAATCGGTAACATCCAGCGTGATTGTAACTCAGCCCGTAAATACTGGCACTTTATCAAATTGATGGGTCGTTCGGCTTCTCACATCGCACTGGAATGTGCTTTGCAGGTACAGCCTAACGTATGTATCGTTTCTGAAGAAGTGGAAGAAAAAGATATGTCTCTGGATGATGTAGTAACATCTATCGCTAAAGTGGTAGCTGACCGTGCTGCACAGGGAAATAACTTCGGTACAGTATTGATTCCGGAAGGACTGGTGGAATTTATTCCGGCTATGAAGCGTCTGATCGCTGAGTTGAACGACTTCCTGGCTGCAAATGCAGAAGAGTTCTCTCAGATCAAGAAGTCTCATCAACGTGATTACATCATCCGTAAGCTGTCTCCGGAAAACTCTGCTATCTATGCAAGTCTGCCGGAAGGTGTAGCTCGTCAGCTGACACTGGATCGTGACCCGCACGGAAACGTTCAGGTATCACTGATCGAAACAGAAAAACTGTTGTCTGAAATGGTAGCTACCAAATTGGCTGCTTGGAAAGAAGATGGCAAATATGTTGGTAAGTTTGCTGCACAGCACCACTTCTTCGGTTACGAAGGTCGTTGCGCTGCTCCGTCAAACTTTGATGCTGACTACTGCTATTCTTTGGGATACACAGCTTCTATGCTGATTGCTGACGGTAAGACCGGTTATATGTCTTCTGTACGCAACACAACTGCTCCTGCTGCCGAATGGATTGCAGGTGGTGTGCCTATCACCATGATGATGAATATGGAACGCCGCCACGGTGAAATGAAACCGGTGATCCAGAAAGCATTAGTGAAATTGGATGGTGCTCCTTTCAAAGCATTCGCTGCACAGCGTGACCGTTGGGCTGTTGAAACGGATTATGTATATCCGGGTCCGATTCAGTACTTTGGTCCTACAGAAGTTTGCGACCAGGCAACTAAGACTTTGCAATTGGAACAAGCTAAATAAGAAAACTTCACCGGACTGTAGTAAGAAACAGTTGCAATGAAGAGCTCTTTCAGGCACGGATTACGCGGATTGACGCGGTTTTAGTTATACTATTTCTTAAAACCGTGTATTCCGTGTAATCCGTGCCTATCTATATCACTTTCATCACTCAAAGTAAATGTCGTCACGTAATAATCCGATTTCTGCTGTCCAAAAGAAAAGAACTGCTTCCACTACCCCAAAAAAGAGGACGGTTTCTTCTTCCAGGCCTTCCCGTGCTCCGAAAAAGGCACCGGTGAAGCAGCATTATTCGATGCCCGGTTGGCTTCGAAATATATTGGCTGTGGCAATTGTCGGTTGTTTCTCTGTGGTTTTCTATTATTTCTTTATACGTCCTTATGCTTATCGGTGGAAACCTTGTAATGGTTTAAAGGAATATGGAGTTTGTATTCCTTCCGGATATGATATTCATGGAATTGATATTTCCCATTATCAAGGAAAAATAGACTGGGGGAGACTTTTACAGAATAAACAGACGGCAACTCCTTTGCACTTCATTTTATGAAAGCGACGGAAGGGGGAGATCATAACGATACTACTTTTCAAACCAATTTTGCTAATGCGCGTAATCATGGCTTTATTCGTGGCGCTTATCATTTCTATATTCCCGGTACGGATGCTTTGAAACAGGCGGACTTTTTTATACGTACGGTCAAACTGGATTCCGGCGACCTGCCTCCGGTTCTCGATGTGGAAGTGACCGGACGAAAAGAGAAAAAAGAATTGCAGCAAGGCATTAAGCGCTGGTTGGACCGTATAGAATCCCATTATGGGGTGAAGCCCATTCTTTATACTTCTTATAAGTTCAAGACCCGTTATCTGGACGACTCAATTTTCAATGCTTATCCTTATTGGATCGCCCACTATTATGTCGATTCGGTGAAATATCAGGGCAAGTGGGATTTCTGGCAACATACTGATGTCGGAAATGTACCCGGTATTAAAGAAGATGTAGACCTCAATGTATTCAACGGTACATTAGAAGAACTCAAAAAGCTGACGATCAAGTAGGATGATTGATCTGTCATACAACTAATCTCTTCTCTTATTTGTTATAATCGTATTATTACTAAAAAGATACGATTATGAACTTTGATATAGCTATTATTGGTGGTGGTCCTGCTGGTTACACAGCTGCCGAAAGGGCAGGGGCAAACGGGCTGAGAGCCGTTCTGTTTGAAAAAAAGGCAATAGGTGGGGTATGTCTGAATGAAGGATGTATTCCTACTAAAACATTGTTATATTCTGCTAAAATTCTGGATAGTATCAAGAGTGCTTCCAAATATGGTATTTCTGCCGAATCTCCTTCGTTTGATTTAACTAAAATAATGAGCCGTAAAGAGAAAACGGTGAAAATGCTGACTGGTGGGGTGAAGATGACCGTGAACTCTTACGGAGTGACGATCGTGGAAAAAGAAGCCTTTATAGAAGGAGAAGAAAATGGGTTGATCCGCATCATCTGTGACGGAGAAAGATATGAAGTGAAATATCTGTTGGTATGTACCGGTTCCGACACGGTTATTCCTCCGATACCGGGACTGTCGGAAGTTAGTTACTGGACGTCAAAAGAGGCTTTGGAGATCAAAGAGCTTCCTGAAACGTTGGTAATTATAGGTGGTGGAGTCATAGGAATGGAGTTTGCTTCTTTCTTCAACAGTATGGGAGTGAAAGTGTATGTTGTCGAGATGATGCCGGAAATACTGGGAGTCATGGATAAGGAAACCAGTGGTATGCTTCGTACGGAATATGCAAAGCGTGGAGTCACTTTCTACTTGAATACTAAAGTAATAGAAGTGAAACCTGACGGAGTCGTCATAGAAAAAGATGGAAAGACTTCTACCATCGAAACGGAAAAGATATTGCTCAGTGTGGGGCGTAAAGCAAATATTTCCAATGTCGGATTGGATAAGCTGAATATAGAACTTCATCGGAATGGGGTTAAAGTAGACGAATATCTTCAGACTTCTCATCCCGGAGTCTATGCGTGCGGTGATATTACAGGCTATTCTTTATTGGCGCATACGGCAATTCGGGAGGCGGAAGTGGCAATCAATCATATTTTAGGAGTGGAAGACCGGATGAATTATAACAGTGTACCGGGAGTCGTTTACACCAATCCAGAAGTAGCCGGCGTAGGTAAGACAGAAGAAGAATTGACCAAACAGGGCATTCCTTATCATGTTGCGAAATTGCCGATGGCTTATTCCGGACGTTTTGTTGCGGAGAACGAACAGGCAAATGGAATATGTAAGCTGATTCTGGATGAAACTGATCATATTATCGGTTGTCATATGCTGGGAAATCCTGCTTCGGAATTGATTGTGATTGCCGGAATAGCCATTCAGAAAGGCTATACGGTTGAGGAATTTCAGAAGAATGTATTTCCTCATCCTACGGTTGGAGAGATTTATCATGAGGTGCTTTCATAACACTTTTACAGATATTTATTTTCATCTGGCGGCAGAAGAGTATTTGCTGAAGCAGGGAACAGATCCCGTTTTCATGCTTTGGCAGGATACTCCTTCTGTAGTGATGGGAAAACACCAATCTGTATCGTTGGAAGTGAACAGGGAATGGGCGGAAGAGCAACAGATTCAAATAGCCCGTCGGTTTTCGGGTGGGGGAGCTGTATATCATGATTTGGGTAATGTCAATTTAACTTTTATCGAAACAGTGTCCCGCTCACCTGATTTCAGTCTTTATCTTCATCGGATACTGGATTTTTAGAACAGATAGGATTGCCGGCAAAAGGAGATGAACGTCTGGGCATCTATCTTGATGGTCTGAAAATATCGGGGAGTGCCCAGTGCGTACACAAGAACAGGGTGCTTTATCATTGTACTTTGTTGTATGATACGAATCTTACCGCTTTAAACAAGGTACTGAATCCGAAGAGGAATATTGAGACGGGCGTGACATCGTCTATGTATGCTGTCCCGTCTGTCCGTAGTGAAGTTACAAATATCAGCCGTTACTTACCTATGGAAACGGTTGATCATTTCAAAGAGATACTTTTCGAATATTTTAGTCAGAAGGGATGTGCCGATACTTTCAGTGAGAGGGAACTGGAAGCAATCCATAAGCTTCGGAAAGAGAAATATATCTGCGAAGAATGGATCTTCAGTCGTTGAGTCCGGTTAAAAATACTTTAACTTAAAACTTTCTTTTTCAGCGGGTTGTTCTAATAGTTCAAGGTTGAATAATAAATTTACTGTCTATGTCAAGATTCGAAATAAAAATGCCTAAGTTAGGCGAGAGTATAACCGAAGGGACGATTGTCTCTTGGTCTGTGAAAGTGGGGGATGTCATTCAGGAAGACGATGTTCTCTTCGAGGTAAATACGGCGAAAGTCAGTGCGGAAATACCTTCACCGGTAGCCGGTAAGGTAGTGGAAATCCTGTTTAAGGAAGGAGATACAGTCGCTGTGGGTACAGTGGTTGCTGTTGTAGATATGGGAGGTGAAGAGGCATCCGATGAAGAAACTGCAAGTGGAAAAGAAACTGCAGAAAGCAAGGAGAATACTTCTTCTGATGCAGGTAAAGTATCTTCTCAGGTAGCAAAGGCTGAGGAACGCTGGTATTCTCCTGTTGTGATTCAATTGGCACGAGGTGCAAATATTCCGAAAGAAGAACTTGATTCGATACAAGGCACAGGATACGAAGGCCGGTTAAGCAAGAAAGATATAAAGGATTATATTGAGAAGAAGAAAAGGGGAATTTCGGAAGTTTCGAAGGCGGCGATACCTGCCGGTGCTGCACCTGCGGCTTCTACGACATCTTCTCCTGCATCGGTTTCCGTGCCCACTCCTGTTGCTGCACCGTCTGCTCCATCTAAACAAACACCTGCGGCTGCCAATATTCCGGGAGTAGAAGTGAAAGAAATGGATCGTGTCCGCCGGATTATTGCGGATCATATGGTGATGTCCAAGAAGGTTTCACCACACGTGACCAATGTAGTAGAGGTAGACGTAACCAGACTGGTACGCTGGCGTGAAAAGAATAAAGACGCTTTCTTCAGTCGTGAGGGAGTGAAACTGACCTATATGCCTGTCATAACAGAAGCTGTAGCAAAAGCATTGGCAGCATATCCTCAGGTCAATGTATCTGTTGACGGATATAATATTCTTTTCAAGAAACATATCAATATCGGTATTGCTGTTTCTTTGAATGATGGCAATCTGATAGTTCCTGTGGTACACGATGCTGATCATCTGAACTTGAACGGATTGGCTGTAGCTATAGACTCGCTGGCATTGAAGGCTCGTGATAACAAATTGATGCCGGATGATATTGACGGAGGTACGTTTACCATTACTAATTTCGGTACATTCAAGAGTTTGTTCGGTACGCCGGTGATCAATCAGCCCCAGGTTGCCATTTTGGGAGTGGGATACATTGAGAAGAAGCCTGCCGTAATAGAGACACCGGAAGGTGATACGATTGCTATCCGTTATAAGATGTATCTGTCCCTGTCTTATGACCATCGTGTAGTTGACGGTATGCTGGGAGGTAACTTCCTGCACTTCATAGCCGATTACCTGGAGAACTGGAAGGGCTGATAACAGATTGTTTCATTCATTAAGAACTTCATTAACTATGAAAAAGAAATATGATATAAAGACTACGGATGTTGAAACACTGAAAAAGTGGTACCATCTGATGACATTAGGGCGTGCTTTGGACGAGAAGGCGCCGTCTTACCAGCTGCAATCCTTGGGTTGGTCATACCATGCTCCTTATGCGGGGCATGATGGTATCCAGCTGGCTGTCGGTCAGGTTTTCACATTGGGAGAAGATTTTCTGTTCCCTTATTATAGAGATATGCTGACTGTGCTTTCTGCAGGAATGACTGCGGAAGAGATTATATTGAATGGTATTTCGAAAGCAACCGATCCCGGTAGCGGCGGACGTCATATGTCGAATCACTTTGCCAAACCGGAATGGCATATTGAAAATATCTCTTCCGCTACCGGAACGCATGACCTTCATGCGGCAGGTGTAGCAAGAGCAATGGTATATTATGGGCATAAAGGAGTAGCAATCACTTCGCACGGAGAATCTGCTACTTCCGAAGGATTTGTTTACGAGGCTATCAATGGAGCTAGTCTGGAACGTCTTCCGGTGATTTTCGTTATACAAGATAACGGATATGGCATCTCTGTTCCTAAATCCGAACAGACTGCTAATCGTAAAGTAGCCGAGAACTTCTCCGGTTTCAAGAATCTGAAGATTATCTACTGCAATGGGAAAGATGTGTTCGATTCCATGAATGCCATGACTGAGGCACGCGAATATGCGATCAGTACCCGTAATCCTGTGATTGTACAAGCTAACTGCGTTCGTATCGGTTCTCATTCCAACTCGGATAAACATACACTTTATCGGGACGAAAACGAACTGGAATATGTGAAAGAAGCCGATCCGCTGATGAAGTTCCGCCGGATGTTGCTGCGCTATAAGCGCTTGACGGAAGAGGAACTGCTGCAAATTGAAGCTGAATCAAAGAAGGAACTATCTGCAGCCAACCGCAAGGCGCTGGCTGCCCCTGAACCTGATCCTAAAAGCATTTACGATTTTGTGATGCCCGAACCTTATCAGCCGCAAAATACAAAGAAGGTACTCATCAGGAAGAAGGAGAAGACTTTCCTGGTCAATGCAATTAATGAAACATTGAAAGCGGAATTCCGCCATAATCCGGATACCTTTATCTGGGGACAAGATGTGGCTAACAGAGAAAAGGCGGGGTCTTTAATGTGACCAAAGGCATGCAGCAGGAATTTGGCGAGGCGCGTGTATTCAGCGCACCGATTGCCGAAGATTATATTGTAGGTACAGCCAATGGTATGAGCCGCTTTGACCCTAAAATCCATGTAGTGATAGAAGGAGCTGAGTTTGCAGACTATTTCTGGCCTGCCGTAGAACAGTATGTGGAGTGTACTCATGAATATTGGCGCAGTAATGGTAAGTTTGCTCCGAATATCACTTTACGGCTTGCTTCCGGAGGATATATCGGTGGTGGATTATATCATTCCCAAAATATAGAGGGTGCTCTGACAACGTTGCCGGGTGCACGTATTGTCTGTCCTTCTTTTGCAGATGATGCAGCCGGATTGTTACGAACCAGTATGCGTTCAAAGGGATTTACCTTGTTTTGGAACCGAAAGCTCTATATAATTCGGTAGAAGCAGCAGCCGTTGTTCCGGAAGATTTTGAGGTACCTTTCGGAAAGGCACGTATTCGTCGTGAAGGAACGGATTTGAGCATTATTACTTATGGTAATACGACCCATTTCTGTCTGCACGTAGCAGAGCAATTGGAAAAGAAAGAGGCTGGAAAGTTGAAGTGATTGATATTCGCTCATTGATACCGTTAGATAAGGAGGCAATTTTGAATCGGTGAAAAGACTAGTAAAGCATTGGTTGTTCACGAAGACAAGGTGTTCTCCGGTTTCGGTGCGGAACTTGCTGCTATGATCGGAACGGATATGTTCCGTTATCTGGATGGTCCGGTGCAGCGTGTCGGTTCTACATTTACTCCTGTCGGTTTCAATCCGATTCTGGAAAAGAGATATTGCCGGATGAGGCGAAGATCTATGAGGCAGCTAAAAACTATTGGAATATTAATGGAATAAAATGGAGGTATAGTTTATGAAAAGATAGGTTTGTTTTATGCCACCAAAGCTGATAAGACTACTTGGGTGGCAGAGAAAATTCAGAAAGAATTTGGAAAAGATAGGATAGAAGTGGTGCCTATTGAGCAGGCATGGCAAAATGATTTTGCAGCTTACGATTGTTTTATAGTAGGTGCTTCGACCTGGTTTGACGGAGAACTTCCTACCTATTGGGATGAGTTATTGCCGGAACTTCGTACATTGGACTTGAAAGGGAAAAAAGTAGCTGTCTTCGGGTTAGGAGATCAGATACGTTATCCCGAAAACTTTGCTGACGGAATCGGACTGCTTGCCGAGGTATTTGAAGGAGACGGGGCCACACTGGTCGGTTTTACTTCTTCCGAAGGATACACTTTCGAACGTTCTAGAGCGTTGCGTGGTGATCGGTGGTGCGGTTTGGTCGTCGATTTGGATAATCAATCCGAGCAAGCGGAAAAGAGAATCAGGGAATGGTGCGAACAGGTAAAGAATGAGTTTGATTCAAAACCTTAATACTTTATATCTGTTTCCCGGTAACATAACAGAAGGAATATTATATCATACCATTCTTTTCATTAAAGGATGGTATGTACCAGATGCTCATCTCGTACACTACTGGATGAGCATCTGGTGTATAACAAGATGAGCATGCCGTACAGCACGAGATGAGCATCTCGTACATCTTATCTCTACTACAAATATATGCTGTCTTTTAAAGATACGTGGTCTGTGTCTTCTTGAAACAGATAAGGAAGATTAATGCTTAATATGTGAACTTCACTGCTGCCCAGCGGTTTTCTCCTTATGATGTACGAAGGTCAGTCCGTTCTTTTCTGCTTCCCGGCGGATGAAAGGAATGTCGTCCACATAAAATCCACTCATATAAAGTTCCGATCCCGGTGCATGCAGGCAACGTATTGCTTCATGTCGTTCAATAGAATATTCCGGTTTATATTAGCGATGATGATATCAAAGGGCCCTTTGCCAACAAGCGATGAGGCATCTCCTTGTGAAACGGCGATGTCGTCTACGTGGTTTAATTCAATGTTCTCAATAGAGTTTCGTACACACCATTCGTCAATGTCGATAGCGATACATGGGCGTGCTCCCCGCATGCGGGCGAGAATAGCTAAGATCGAAGTTCCACAGCCCATATCCAGAAGTGATTTATCTTTCAACTCATTGTCCAGTAACTCCCCGATGATGAGGCTTGTCGTTTCATGATGTCCCGTACCGAAAGCCATTTGCGGATTGATAACGATATCATAAGTTGCCTGGGGTACATCTTTATGGAAGGTACTATGGATAACACATCGGTTATCGATCACAATCGGCTGAAAGAAATTTTTTTCCCATTCTTCGTTCCAGTCTTTGTCTTCCGCTTCAACGTATGTATAAGTGATCTCCGTATCGGGCAGAGGAAATTCGGTTATTGCATTTTTTATTGTATTTTCATCGCATAATGCCTGTTGTATGTATGCAGTCAGTCCGCCTTCGCTTTCAACAAAACTTTCAAATCCGGCTTCACCTAATACGGCAGCCAGTACGTCATTTACTGTTTCTGTGCATGGACTTGTATGGAATGTGAACTCAAAATACTTCATAGTTGTTTTTAATTTGGTGAATCTTTTGCAAAGATAGTTAGAAATAGGGATTTCCCTATTATCCTTTGGGGAAAATCTCCCTAGAGTGGCGAATCTCTTCCTTATCTTTGTAATGTGAATAAGTTTAAGTAATTACATAAACCGAGATGATATGAAAAAGATTGTTTATTTCTTGCTAATTGCTTTATGCCTCCCTATAGGCTTGATGGCACAAAGCGTTGATGACGACCTTTATTTCGTACCTTCTAAAGACAAAAAGGAGAAGAAAGAAACGACTCCGGAAAAGAAGGAACCGAGAAAGCAAGTCACGACCAACATCTATACATCACCGGGCACTACCGTTGTAGTTCAGGACCGCAAGGGAAAAACACGGGATGTGGATGAATATAACCGCCGTTATGACGCTCGTGAGAATGAATTCGTAATGGAAAACGATACCTTATATATAAAAGAGAAAGCTCAGCCAGACTTGGAAGGAGAATGGGTAACCGGTGAATTTGATGGTTCGCAAGAGGACTATGAATATGCCGAACGTATTATCCGTTTCCGTAATCCACGTTTTGCTATCAGCATTAGCAGTCCACTCTATTGGGACGTTGTTTACGGACCTAATTCATGGAACTGGAATGTATATACTGATGGTATGTACGCTTATGCTTTCCCGACATTTAGTAATCCGCTTTGGTGGGATTGGCGTTACAACTCCTACGGTTGGGGATGGAACTATGGCTGGGGATGGAATCGTCCTTACTATGGTTGGGGATATTACCCGGGTTCATGGGGCGGCTGGTATGGTGGCTACTGGGGTGGCTTCTATGGCGGCGGTTATTGGGGACATCATCACCACTGGGGTGGTGGTCCTAGCTGGGGCTGGGGCGGTGGTCATAGAGACATGCTATACACCAATCGTCGTTCTCCTAACAGGAGTGTTAACCGTACTACCAATGGTACCAGATATACCTCTAACCGTTATCAGTCTTCTCGTCCTTCATCAGTTCGTACATCTTCGAATAGAACAACTTCGGGACGTGTAGTAGGAACCAGAGAGAATAGTACACGGACAGGAGTAAGTACAGAACTAGTTCTTCGCAGAGATACCTATACTCGTCCGAGCAGTACTCGTACCAGCACATCTTCGGGTATGAATCGTAGTAGTAGCACTCGTACTTCTTCTTCAGAAGTGAAGGTACTTATAATAGGGATCTTCTTCTAGAAGTAGCGGAACTTATTCAAGAGGAAGTAGTAGTTATACACCTAGTCGCTCTAGTAGCTCTCGAACATATACTCCTAGCAGTAGTAACCGTTCTAGTAGTAGTTCTCGAACATATACCCTAGTAGCAGTAGTCGTTCTAGTAGTTCCAGTTCTTATTCTCCTAGTAGCAGTTCTTCTCGTTCTAGTGGTTCTTCGTATGGAGGCGGAAGTAGTAGCAGTAGTCGTGGAAGTTCTTCCGGTGGTGGAGGTTCAGCTAGAGGCGGTAGCAGGAGATAAAACTATAGCATATAATAATATTTAAGGAAACGTATGAAAAAGAAAATAAATATAGCTGCACTTGCTCTTATTATGGTGGCAAGTGCAAGCCCAGACAATATACGATGGTGCTAAGTTTACGCAGAAGGATTTGAATGGAACTGCCCGTTTGTAGGAATGGGAGGAGCAATGGGCGCACTAGGAGGAGATATTTCTACTATGGGACAAACCGGCTGGTATTGGTATATATCGTAGTAATGATATAATGGGAACTTTCGGCTTCTTCTTTGGTTCGAGTAAATATGAAGGATCAAAGTTTAATGTTGATAAGACTCGTGGATCATTTGATAATATAGGATTTGTGTTTTCTTCTAAAATTGGAAATCAGACCGCTTTGCGTTATGTGAATTTTGGATTCAGTTACACTCGTTCCAAGTCATTTGATAAGTATATGACAATGGAAGGTTTGATTAATCTGGGGCCTGGAGGAACAATTTTCTCAGACTAATCAAATGACGAATCAAGCGAACACTATGATTAAAGCGAATGGTGACTTTATCAGTAAGTTAGCTGATGATAAGATTAATCTGTTTACTGATAGTCAGACTGGCTGGCTGCTATCGGCTGGAATGGATATTTATATAATGAAAATGAAGATAAAAATGGCTATATAGGTTATTTACCTCAACCATATTCATGGTATGATGGACATGAAAAAGGAGGAATCAATCAGTATGATTTTAATGTTGCTTTTAATATAAGTGATCGTGTTTATTTAGGATTGACCATTGGTGCTTACGATGTTAATTACTCAAAGATTTCTACTTATGGAGAGGAGTATGGGAATATATTGTAGAAAATGTGAATTATGGTACTCCAAGTTATGAAATGACTACTGAGAATAAAATAGATGGTTCAGGTGTGGATTTTAAGTTTGGAGCTATCGTGCGTCCATTTGAAGACTCTCCATTCCGTATTGGTGTTTCTGTTCATACTCCTACATTTTATAATTTGAAAATTAAAACGAATGTTAGAGCAGTGACATATACCCCTGATTTTGACTCTAAAAAATTAAGTGAGGCTGTTGTAGATTCTTATGATTTTACGAATGGTGTTGATTATGGATATGACTTCCGTTTCCGTACACCATGGAAATATAATCTAAGTCTTGGGTATACTTATGGATCATCTTTCGCTATTGGAGCAGAATATGAATATCAGGATTACTCCGCTATGCATTTTAGTTATTCGGATGGAGAAGCAATGGGATGGCAGAATCCTACAGCAAAAGAAATGTTGAAAGGTGTGAATACTTTCCGTATCGGTGCTGAGTGGAAAGTTATTCCTCAATTTGCTTTTCGTTTAGGCTATAATTATATGTCAGCAGCATTCAAAAAAACAGCTTTTAAGGATTTGAGCTACAATTCAATTAATACGGATACGGATTTTGCGAATGCAAAAGCAAATAATAATTATACATTAGGTATCGGTTATAGAGGATCGACTTTTTACGCAGACTTAGCTTACATGTATAGTACTTATAAGGAAGATTTCTATCCATTTGATGATGGAGCTTTAAAAAAGACTGATGTGACAAATAGCCGTAGTAAAGTGATGATGACTTTAGGTTTACGCTTTTAATTAGAAACTGTTTTCAATTTCAATAATAACTTTTGTGTGTTAGAGTCCCTGGAATGCTGAGTGTCTACAGCGGTTCCAGGGATTTCTTTTATTTATGTAATGCAAGATCAAGTGCAATCTTCTTATCTGTACAATGGAACATTACCATCAATAATACCGCCTCCGAATTTTTTTGATAATCTGACAGAAAGTGTGCTTCCGGCTTTTAAATCAAGATCTTCCACTGCACTGATCTTCTGAGTGACTCCTCCGACAGTGATTGTTCCTATTTCCTCTCCAGCATTGATCTTTTGCGGGAGAACATTGGTAGTAACGCCTTCGGATACTTTCTTTACTTCGATATTCTCTGACAGCGCATTTTCGTTGATTTCTATGGTACCGTTCAATAAATCCTGCGTACCTTCGTTTTTCAGGCTGAGCTCAACTTTAGCTTCGCCTTCATACGGACGATCGTTCTCATCAAGTATAATAACCGGCACGGTCATTCGTTTGAATTTCAGCGATACATTCTGGCTGCCCGGAGCTGCTTCCGCTGTTCCGAACAAGTGCTCCTGACCTCCTTTTAAATAGCGTTTGTTACCGCCTGATCTGGTAGCGGCTTCGTCTGTCAATGCAGGATAGTGGGCGTAGAAGGTTACTGTGCCTGTGGCAGTTCCTATTTCGTTCCATGCGCGGCTGTCTTTGCCAACAATAAACGGAGTATAGTCCTGACCGGAGGCAGCCATGGAGATAACTTCTCCTGTAGTGATGCTATTTCTGGCAGGGAACAGATCATTGCTGGTACGGGTGAGCGGGTCAGAGAGAGCGTCGTCGATAGAGATAGAGAAGTTGGTTGCTTCTTTACTTGTTTCTTGCAGTTCATCCTGTTGCTGACAACTGAACAAACATCCTGCGGCTAGAAGAATCAAAAAGTTTTTTCTTTTCATTTTACTAAGTATTAGTGAGTTTAAGTGAGATTAGATGCTAATATTCTACTTTATCTTCTTTGGACATCCAGGCTTCAAAGGCTGTAATGGCTTCGTTGTGCAATAATACTTCCGAGGGAAGTTTTCTGTCGGCAGGTTTTAGAGCTAGCTCATCATAAATAAAGGAATCGTCAAAACCGATGTTTTTGGCATCTGTCTTGTTGTTCCCATAATACATTTTGTCCAGTCGTGCCCAATAGATGGCACCCAGACACATCGGGCAAGGTTCGCATGAAGTATAGATTTCGTATCCGCTGAGGTTGAATGTTCCCAGTTTCGCGGCTGCGGCACGTATGGCGCTAACTTCGGCATGAGCAGTGGGATCACATGAAGAGGTTACTCTGTTGACTCCTGTAGCTATAATTTCTCCTTCTTTGTTGCAATGACAGCTCCGAACGGGCCTCCACCATTAGCAACATTTTCCTTCGAAAGCTCTATTGCTTTCCTCATTAGTTCTTCTTGGTCATAGTTATAAAAATAAATATCGTTAGTTTTGCTTTTATTGCTACCTTTCGCAAATATAAAGAAAACTAACGATAGAATATAGTGATTAAATTATTTTAAGAAACAAACGAGGGAGCTTTATCTTAGAGCTTCCCTAATATTTTGTCCATTACCCAGTTAGTCAAGGTAGCACTTTCTCCGTCGCATGAGCAGACTGACTTACCGAGCAGATGATCTACTACTGCCTGAATAAGAGGTTGTTGAACATGCTCAGGATTACCGATACAGATTTCCTCCCGGCCGCGTTCGGTGTGCAGACCAATCGGCTCGTACGTAAAGACAGAGAAGCAGATCATACCTTTATCTCCGATAATTTCGATGCGGTCTTCGCGGGCGGAATCATGGGCAACAAAGCACCATGAACCACTGCCGACCAATCCGTTGTCGAACTGGAAGCAGGCGCTCAGCGTATCTTCGGCAGGATAAAGCCCTCCACGATTGCTCTTATATCCGCTGGCTTCGAGGATGCAGCCGAACATATCTTGCAGCAAGTCGATCTGATGCGGGCGAGGTCATAGAAGTAACCGCCACCGGCAATATCAGCCTGTACACGCCAAGGAAGATTTTCACGGTTGTAATCCAAATCACGTGGCGGCTGTGCAAAGCGGACTTGTACGTTGATGACATTACCGATAGAACCGTTCTCTACCATTTCTTTCACTTCTGAAAGTAGGGGAGATAGCGGCGGTAATATGCGACGAAACAGGGAACACCCGTTTCCTTAGAAATACGGTTGATACGTGTACACTCCTCATAAGTGACAGCCATTGGTTTTTCAATATAGGCAGGCTTGCCTGCTTTCATAGCCATAATGGCGTATGTAGCGTGTGAAGAAGGAGGAGTGGCGATATAAATGGCATTTACTTCCGGATCGTCTATCAGTTCCTGAGCGTCATCATACCATTTTCTGATCCCTCTTTCTTTTGCATAAGCCTTTGCTTTGGCGCCGTCGCGGCTCATTACAGCTACTACTTCAGAATGTTCTACCTTTTGAAAGGCGGGGCCACTTTTGGTTTTGGTTACTTCTCCGCAGCCGATGAAGCCCCATTTAATCATCTTTTCACTCATAATATACCTATTGTGCTTGTTTTAACAACTCCCAAAGATAAAGCTATTTTTTATTAAGAACAACTTTATTGATTGTTAACTGTCAGAAATAGGCAAGGGTCTGAGTATTTACTTTACCAGTACCAGCATACACCGAAAGAGAACGGATAAAGTTCGGGACCTTTGTTCTTCTCAAAGAGGCCGTAGGTGGAGTAACGCATATACACTCCTAAATCTGCATAACCGGCTTGTGCAAGTAAGTTGATACCTAGCGGGCGCCCGTTCAGTCCCTTGTCAATCGTCTTCTTCGATCCATTGACTTTGGCTTTGGATCTGAATCCGTGACGTATTTCGGCTTCGGGACCTACAGCAAAAAACAAAGGACCTTTGCCGTTGAGCCGTGTTTGCCATTCGATAGAGAGCGGAATGCGGAAGTAGAAATAGCGCAGACGGCTTTTGCTGTACTCTGTAGGCTCTTCTGCCTCCATGCCGGAGTAAATTTCAGTCACTCCGTCTATTTCACGAAAAGCATAATTGCCGTCCAGGCGCATACTGCGGTATCCCCATCCCAGTCCGATGGTGATCCCCCAGTTATAGGTAGGTGCAAAGGCGTGCGAACCGGTAAACAGATTGCCGCCTATCTCCCATGAATGACTGGTGTTGAGGTCGGCACCGTTCGACGGATTGAATGAGAGGAAGTCATTGGACAGTCGGGTGTAGCCGATGTAGAATCCGCCGGCATGTGGCTCGAACCTGTTTCTCTTGTTGTTTTTCTTCGAGAAGGGGAGAGCGCTCAGCACGGTACGGCTTTCCGTACTCTGCCCGTTCAGGTAGACCCCTTCGAAGATTTGCGCGTTTGTTATCGTATCTCCGCCGGATGCGCTTTCGTAGAGTTTCACTTTAATCTTGTCGCCTTGTTCCTTGATCACGATCTTCCGTCCGTTGACGTAAAGTGTTGTATCCTGCGGTGTACTTTCATTTTGTGCCATGCCGCTCATTGGAGCTATCATGAGCCATAGTAATAATAGTTTTTTCATATCAGTATTTCTTTATCTGTTTTTTTATTCTTTCTTCATGAATAACATGGTGATCAGGTCGTCGGCATCCAGTTCTCCTTCGATATAGATAAGGGTAGCCGAATCTTTCTTTCCGGTTTTGAAGAGGATAAAGCGGTTCACATCCTCCTTGAGCTGGGGAAGCTGGTAATAGCCGGACTTGATTTGCCCGTTGGAAACCACTTCTTTCACCTTCTTTGCTTTCTTCTTGTCGGCTTCCAGGCAACGGAGAATCGTAGGTAGTGCATCGCTGGCATCCTTGAAAACAAGACTTTTATAAAGAGTCATCTGGTAAGTTTCCAGCATTTCATTGGATAGCTCTACCATAGTTACCCCTTTTTGCTTTCCGTACTTCTGGAAGACGGTGGCAATCTGTAGTCCCTGTTGGGCGGCCGCATGGGCGGCGAATGTAAGTAACAGGGTGATTAGTGTGGTACGAATGATTTTATTCATCATAATTATATGCTGTTTTTATATTATTCATCAAATAAAGTAGCGAATACTTCCTCCTCGCTGAGGCTGACGTCACGGAAGGCGACCATCGCCTGTTCACGGATTAAATGAACGTCCGTATATTCCTTACCGTCAATGATCACATAGTTGGCCGGTGCAGGGGATAGATGACGGTAGATACCGGAGATGCCCACCAGTAGCAGGATGGCGGCAGCGGCAGCACTGAGACTGTAAGTCAGATACTGTCTGACCGTTTTTGTCTTTTCTCGAATGGGGCGAGTTCCGGCATCTCGGCGGCATTACCTTTATCGGAGATTTCCGCAAGTTCCTTCTGTTCCGCTTCGAAGAAAGCGAACATCGGGCGATATACCTCCAGATGTTCCGGTACAAGCCCTTCGGCAAAGAAACGTCGTAGCCTGCGTTCTTCTTCGCAGGTGGTTTCTCCTTCGAAATATTTGTTTATCAAGGTTTCTATATCTTTCATGCTTTGTTCCTCCTTTTCGTTCTTGTATCGTTTGCAAATAGACTTCCTTACTTTCTTGCGGGCCCTCGACAGATTACTGCGGATGGCTTCTGCGTTGCAGCCGGTGATTTCGGCAATCTCTTCCGTCTCGTACTCTTCGATGTCTTTCATGCGGATAATCGTTCGTTGCAGCGTAGGCAGGAGTCGATAATTTCCCGCATCAATCTGAACTCATCTTTCTCTTCCAGCAGTCGCTCCGGAGTAGCCGAAGGGTGGGAGCCTGTACACGGTCGAGTGATAGAGTGTCCGGTCGTTTGGCACGCCACATATCCATGCAGAGATGATGCGTCATGGTCATGGCTACGGCTTCGATACTTCTGTACTCGTCTAGCTTCTGGCGCAGATTCCACAGCTTCAGCATGACTTCCTGTACGGCATCTTCCGCATCCGAAGGATCATCTGTCATCCTTCGGGCGTAGTTCAGCAGCTTGTCTCGAAGGGGTACAACGGTTATTTTAAATTGTTTCAGTTCCATTTACACTGATAAGACGGTGGCGGATTAAAAACGTGACATCGAAAGGAAATTTTTTCAAAAGTAGAGCAAATTTTTGTCAAGAGCAACTTTATTGATTGTTAACTCTTGGGAGCTGTCCGGAAACAGAGCTTCTGTTTTGGGATAACAAAGCATCGGTTTATGGATAACAAAGCATCTGATTAATCATAACAAAGCATCTAATTAGTCATAAGATACTATGTTAAGTATGGTAACAAACGAGGTAAAACGGACTAAGCTCGGGGGTAAAATGAGCAAAAAGCTGGGAAAAAGGCTGATTTTCATTCATTGTAACAAAAAGAAAGGAGGGAACTGCGATTCCCTCCTTTACGTGTAGTTTAACTGAAACTACTTTATGATTACGTTGACAAAGATACGACATTCAAATGCGAAAGTCAAGTCTTCGGCGTATTATTTTTTATCTATTTATCACCATAGTATTTCCGGTAAATCTTTTGATACTCTTTTTCTTTTTGGAATTTATCCAGCCATGTATTCAAACTATCGAGCAATGCGGGTGATTGCTTGCTGACTGCCCATGAGTAGAATTGAGTAAAACTGATTGCGGTATTGATATCTACCTGAGGCAATGAATCTGCCACTGCACGGGCAATGCTTTCATCACAGACGGCATAATCGATATCTCCATGAGCAACTAACGAAATCAACTGCTCTGAACCGTATTTCTCTATTTCCTTTATATAAATAGTATCTCCGATTTCATTTCCCAGATTCTGAATACGTAGAATAGAAGGCGAGCCTTTCACCACATGAAGTGTCTTTTGGGCAAGGTCCAATTGGTTTCGGATATAAAGCGAATCATTCTCCCCGTTCGCTTTTCGTTGCACCAGCACCTGCTTGTTGAGTATGATGGGGGAGGTGAGAAGCAGGGAATCTTTCAGTTCGCTGGTTGCCAGTATTCCGTATGCTATGACATCGTAGCGTCCGTCGCTTAATCCTCTCAGCCGTTCGTCGAAGCTCATGACAGGAGTGATTTCAGTTTTCAGCCCTTGTCACGTGCGAACGCTTCTATCAGTTCATAATGGAATCCGGAGACAGTGTCACTGTCTACATAAAACTGATTGAATTATATTCGGTGGCTACATGCAGGATGCCTTCTTTGGCGATGGCTGCGTAATCACGCGGATGCCCCAGAGGTTTTTCTTGTTTACCGCAATAGCGGACAGAGAAGATAAGTGCCAATACAATGACTACCGGCAACAGATATCTGAATAGTCTCAATTTCGGGCGCGTTTTCATAAGCCATAGAGGTTTTGTTAATCATAGAAGTTCCATGAAAGTCCGAATTTCAGCACACGTGGGTTAATGGGGTAATGAGGTGCCAGGAAGTAATTAGGTTTGCTCATTCCCTGATTGACGTGATACATCATCACATAGAAACGGGTACGTTTCAAATGTAAGTTAGCATAAACATTCACTATCGGATAACCGCCTATCTCTACTTTACCTTCTTCCGGTTGCAGGTAGAACTGCTGTGTAGCAGGCATATAGGCCGGAGCATCATATTTAGTGAAGTAACGTACATCAGCACCTAATTGTACACTCAATACTTTTTTCGCCAGCTTGAACTGCATATAGAAGTTATGATACAGCGAAAGTTCCGGCAATGGAAGTACAGCCTGATCACTGGATTTCTGCCAGATCACTTCATTGTCCAGATGGAAGATTCCCACTTTGAAATCCTGATTGAAGCAAGCTGATACTACTTGCAAGCTACCACCTTTTGTTCCGGTAATGCCTGCTGGTTGAAATAAGTATAGTTCTTTATATTTTCAACACCGGCTCTTAAGCGGGTCCCCAATTAGCTATGCTCAGCTCGCCTTCGATACGGGTGCGGAATTCCTTATCCATATCATCATCCCACCAAAAATGTTTGGAGTGGTAATGACGCATGTAGAATGGAGCAAGTTTATTACTGATTTCTCCGCGTGCAATCACACTGACGGTATCTTTCCATAAAGGGATATTTAAGTCGATATCTCCTTTGACATCAAACTGTCCGATAGCCTTTCCTGCCATTCCCACTTCACCGATTGCATGATAATGAAGAAAGTTTCCCTGTTTTTTAGTCAGTTCGCCACCGATATAGATTTCTGTCTCATTGTATTTATCCTGCTTTAGCGGGTCTAGGCTCATTAATGAATATTTGCTCAGCTTATGTGAGGCAAAGGCTGTCAATCCGGCTTTTGCATATTTGTTGAAGCCTTCGAGCAAAGCAATACCTATGGTATTCTTGACTCCGATATAGACAGTACTGTCTCTGACGAATGTATTCTCTTTGTCAAGGAGAGTTTGCTTGTAATAGTTTTCTACATTATCATCCGAACGGAAATTATGGCGCGAACGTTCTACCTGAATGGTATGTATAAAGCTGGTGACCGGAACAAATTCCTGTTTGGCAGGCATCGTATCATTTTCTGCCTGTGGAATATCCCGGTGGAATCCCAGATTATAGCGTTGTGTCAGAAAGACATAGAAGTCATGGTTACGGTTGGCACTGGCATTGAGTACGGTAGGGATATTGACAGATTCATATTCTTTTCTTCCTTCTGCCATTTCTTCCGGTGCGGTAATGTATCGGTCGTCAGTGATACCACCGTTCTCATTCGTTTTCAGATAGTTGTTGCTATAGATTCCCTGCACCTGATAGCGGTCGCCAATGTAACTACCGAAAAGCGCGGCATTAAAATAAGAAGTGTTTTGATTATTATAGTAGCCTCGGCCATACAGATAATCAATATTAAAGCCGAAAGCCAGCTTCTTGTTTACATTGACTGAAAAATAAGATTTGAAACGTTCTTCTCCATTTTGCTTATTTCCGGCCTTGTGATAGGTCAGGTTAGTATAAGGAACATTACTATTCGTAAAGTTAAATTCCGTCGGGCGAATGAAAAAGCTGGAGAAAGGCTCCATAAAGATGGTTGGCTCCGGATAACGACGCTCAAAGAAGATACGCGACAGACGCGGTGAACCTAGGTTGGCCAGATAATTATAATGTCCGGTGATTCCTTCTGTAAGATTCGTATTCTGAAAGTGATGATAAGTTGTATCTGCCGGAATCATTGTCCGGTCGCCCAATTGATTTTTAATGCGCCACATGTAGAGTGTAGGTGGCAATCCCTGTACTTCAACATTGGCACTATCCAGTTTGTCCGGAATCATGGCAGGGTCTACCTGATTACCATATTGGTCGCGTCCGTTCTCGTCGATTTGTTGGCGGGCAGGGTTGAGCTGTGCATGGATAGCACTCAGTCCTATAACGGAGAATAATATATATAATAGTAAGATTCGTCTCATAATTGGAGGCAAAGATACTTACTTAAATTGAGAATTGAGAATTGAGAATTGAAAATTATGTTGCATCGCGCTATTATCTAGCAAATAATTCTCAATTCTCAATTTTAAACTCTTAATTTATTAAACTTCGTGGATTAATTCCATTCCTTTTTTGATCGCTTCCTCGTTCATAGGAATCAAGTGGTGATGGCGTTCCGGAAGAGTTTTCTTCAATCCTTTGATGACGTTTTCCAGAGTTACGATAGGACGGAGTTGCAGTAAACCGCCAAGTACGATCATATTGAAGGCTTTCGCATTATTCATTTCGTTGGCAGCATCCATTGCGTCGATGCGATATACTTTGATATCCTTGCGGGTAGGAGGGTTGATAATCCCATATCCGTCATAGATCAGGATACCGCCCGGCTTTACTCTGCTTTCAAACTTTTCCAGTGAAGGCTGGTTCAGTATGATCGCTGTATCATATTTACTCAGGATCGGTGAAGAGATTTTGTCATCGCTGACAATCACTGTCACATTGGCTGTTCCGCCTCGTTGTTCAGGACCGTATGCCGGCATCCAGCTCACTTCTTTTCCTTCCATCAGTCCGGAATAAGCCAGAATCTTACCCATGGACAATACGCCTTGTCCACCGAATCCAGCAATAATTATTTCTTCTTTCATTGTTCTGTTGACTTTTGCGTTATTCTTTATCTTTTAAATCACCCAGCGGATAGAATGGGAACATATGTTCTTCCATCCATTTATTTGATTTTTCCGGAGTCATCTTCCAGCCGGAGCTACAAGTTGATACGATTTCTACCAGATTGGAACCTTTGCCGTTCATCGAATTTTCGAATGCCTTGCGTATTGCTTTCTTGGCTTTGCGGATGGCGGGCACTGATTGTACCGACTGACGCGTAACATAAGCAGTTCCTTCCAGTTGGGCGGCAATCTCGGTAATCTTCAATGGATAGCCGTGTAGTTCGACATCACGTCCGTAAGGACAAGTAGAACTCTTCATGCCTACCAGAGTCGTCGGAGCCATTTGTCCGCCTGTCATACCGTAGATAGCGTTATTGATAAAGATAATGGTAATGTTTTCGCCACGGTTCAGTGCGTGGATTGTTTCGGCGGTACCGATACAGGCCAAGTCACCGTCACCCTGATAAGTGAAAACGAGACGGTCGGGCCATAAGCGTTTGATAGCCGTAGCTACTGCAGGTGCACGTCCGTGAGCGGCTTCCTGCCAGTCTATATCCAGATAGTTGTAGGCGAAAACTGCGCATCCTACCGGAGAGACTCCCACCGTTTTTTCTTCCATGCCCATTTCCTCAATGACTTCGGCAACGAGCTTGTGTACCACGCCGTGACTGCAACCCGGGCAGTAGTGCATGGCATTATCATTCATCAGAGTCGGTTTTTTATAAACCAGATTCTCAGGTTTGATTATTTCTTCTTTAGTCATAACTTCTTCTCCTTATCTGTTGGTGAACCGTATAAAAAACTCCATCAGCTTGACAAAGATTGCCGCGCCGCATACGTAGATAAACATTTTAAAATCTTCCTTTCCTACTACAAAGTAGACAATGATAGCGGCAAGTGCCAATATCATGAAAAGGATGTTCAATACGTTTCTTATTTTATCGGGATTCATCGTCGTTTCGTTATTTGATTATTTTTTCTTCCAGAGCAGTTACAATTTCATCCGGATCGGGAACAATACCGCCGAGACGTCCGAAATGTTCTACTTTTACTTTACCATTGACAGCCAGGCGGACATCTTCGATCATCTGTCCGGCATTCAATTCTGTAACGAGCATACCTTTCACTTTGTCAGCGTAAGCGGCAATGGCTTTGGTCGGGAACGGCCACAAAGTGATGGGGCGAAGAATACCTACTTTGATTCCTTTTTCGCGGGCGAGTTCCATTGCTTTCTGACCGATACGTGCCATGGAACCGAAAGCTATGATCAGATATTCTGCATCTTCGCAGTTGATTTCTTCGAAGCGTACTTCGTTTTCCTCAATCTGTTTGTATTTAGCCTGGAAACGGATGTTGTTGATTTCCATTGCTTCCGGCTTCAGTTCGAGTGAAGTAATAATATTCGGTTTACGACCTTTCGCTTTTCCGGTAGCAGCCCACGGACATTGTTCGATAACTTCTGCATCGGTGCGGCGTGGCTTCTGTGCAGGAAGAACTACTTTTTCCATCATCTGTCCGATTACACCGTCGGCAAGGATAATAGCCGGATTACGGTATTTGAAAGCAAGTTCGAATCCGAGTGCAACGAAATCCGCCATTTCCTGTACGGATGCCGGAGCAAGGGCAATCAGTCTGTAGTCACCGTGACCGCCTCCTTTCACTGTCTGGAAGTAGTCCGCCTGACTCGGCTGGATGGTTCCCAATCCGGGACCGCCGCGCATTACGTTTACAATCAGACAAGGAAGTTCGGCACCTGCGATGTAGGAGATACCTTCCTGTTTCAGACTCACGCCGGGACTTGAGGAAGAGGTCAATACCATCTTTCCACTACCTGCGCCTCCATATACCATATTGATAGCTGCCACTTCACTTTCTGCCTGGAGAACTACCATGCCGGTTGTTTCCCACGGTTTCAGTTCGGCAAGCGTTTCCAGTACTTCCGATTGGGGAGTAATAGGATATCCGAAGTATCCGTCCGCACCGCAACGGATAGCTGCGTGGGCGATGGCTTCGTTTCCTTTCATTAATACAACTTCTTCTGCCATATTCTTTTTCTTTTATTCTACTTTTACTTTATACACTGAGATACATCCGTCGGGACAAACCATTGCACACGAACTGCATCCGTTGCAGGTATCTTCTTTTACTTGCCAGGCATAGTTATAGCCTTTCATATTCACCTCTTTGTTGAGGGCGATTACATCGAGCGGACACGCTACTACACATAGGTTGCATCCTTTGCAACGCTCCGTGTCGACTACGATTGCTCCTTTAATTTTTGCCATAATCTCTATTTTATTACGTTATCTTTGAATTCGGTTATTGATTATACATATCTTTGTGGTAGAAATTCAGGATATCTATCGCCATTGTTCTGGCTTGAACAGCGGGGCTGTCGGGATTAAGATCGATAGCATACTGGTAGTTATCCAGCGCCTGCTTCCAATCTCCTTTTTTTCGGTAGGCATTTCCCCGTAAATAGTAGAGCATATCTTTATCTTTCTCGACAGAATCGTCTTGGAGAAGTTGGTCCAGTTGCTTGATTGCTATGTCCACATCCCCTTGATTGATAAGCTCTTTTAGGTTGTCTATTTGCTCCATTTTCTTTCGTCTTTCGGGATTCTGAATCGCAAAGATAGTTTTTATTTATGTAAATGGGGGAAAATGAGAAAGGAAATTTACCTCCTTTTGTTTTTATTGCATATTGGGTGAATAAATAATCAATATTAAATATGCCTTAAGATAATTCTTGAGTATAAAAGACAGAATTAGAGAAGATGTATTTATGTTAATGACAGGTAAAACCGTATATTTGCAAGCCGTTTATCTGCAAACAATGCATAGGCGGTAAGGTGAATAACATCTTTATTTATGTGCAGAATCAAAGAATAATATGGAAATAAAAGAACGTATACAGTTGCTGCTGTCCGAAATGAACAGGGGGGTATATGAGAAAGAGGCTGAAATCGGTTTGTCTTTGCTGGCTGCTTTGGCGGGCGAAAGTATTTTGTTGCTGGGACCTCCTGGGGTGGCAAAGTCGATGGTGGCCCGTCGGTTGAAGAGAGCTTTTGTAGATGCAAGGGCATTTGAATACCTGATGTCCCGTTTCTCCACACCTGATGAGATCTTTGGTCCGGTGAGCATCAGCCGTCTGAAGGAATCGGATAAATACGAGCGTGCTGTGGACGGGTATCTGCCTACAGCGGATGTCGTGTTTCTGGATGAAATATGGAAAGCCGGTCCGGCTATTCAGAATACGTTGCTGACGGTCATCAATGAAAAGCTGTTTCGGAATGGAGATACGGAACTGAAACTTCCGTTGAAGCTGCTGGTGGCTGCCAGTAATGAACTGCCTACGCAGGGCGAAGGACTGGAAGCCTTGTGGGACCGTTTCTTGATTCGCATTATCAGCACTTGCGTGAAACAGGAGGAAGCGTTCTATCAAATGTTGCTGGACGATGGTGACGAAGAAGAACAGGAAGCATGTCGGTGGCAGATTTCGGATGAGGAATATGCTGGATGGCAGAAAGAGATACGGCAGATCAAGGTATCTGCCGAAGTCCTGTCCTGCATCACAGAAATCCGTAAGAACCTGGAGAAAGTCGAGATTCAAGGCTCGGAAGTACATCGGAATGTCTATGTGAGCGACCGTCGCTGGAAGAATATCGTGAAGCTGCTGAAAGCTTCTGCTTTCATTCATGGTCGGAAGGAAGTCTGTCTGACAGATTTATTACCTGTTTACCACTGCTTGTGGAATGAACCGGAAGAGTGTGCGGATATCCGGCAGATCGTTGTCCGTGCGCTGTTTGTTCCTTATGTGAAGGAGATAGCCGCTATCAACTTATCATTAAAGTCGGACCTGAAAGTGAGCCGCGTGCGTGAAGCATTGGAGAAAGCCCGTCAGAAAGGTGACCGCAGAGACGATGATTTGATGATCATCGATCATTTCTACTATCAGATAGAGAATCATGGTACGGGAAATACCTACATATTTATTGTGGATTATAAGAATCTGAAAGAATACAGTCCGAAGGATGTTCCTGCGACAGGAGTCATGTATACCGATCCGCTGAATCCGAAGCGGACGATTATACGTACTTTTTCGGATGCCACCAAAATGAAGGAACAAGGTGCCGAAAGGGTGACACTTTACAGGGATGAGAAGAATCTTTATATCAATGGTGTCCGCTTTCCGATGCGTCGGCTGAAGAGGGGAGAGCAACAGCAGTTGTGGCTGGGCAATATGACTCTCACCGACCGGGATTATGAGACGGAGTTGGAGACAGCCCATGACCGGATTGAGAAATTAGTAAAAGACTTGTCTGAGAATATTTTTATTTCCGAAGAAGATAAAAAAGGGGTGGCACAATATGTGGCGACCCTTCGTAAAGAGATTGCATGGGCACGTGTGGATGTCCGTAAACTGAGATACGGCGATGAGTCTTAGATATGATGCTGCATTTTATGTGCAGGTGCTGGATAAGTATGTAGCGACCGGAGAGTGTGCGGAGGCGGATAACGAACCGCTGTACGCTTACCTGCTTTCCGTCATGAACGATCCGATGATAAAGATACAAGTCCTGAGTGATGAACTTTGTGCCCGAATCTTTTACGATGCAATGAGCCAGTTTATCCGTCTGAATCTGGAAAAGCAAAAGTACAATATGCAGAAAAGCCAGTCGGAACAGCAAGGAATGGAACTTGTGCTGGAATGGTCCGAGACCAAGCGGAAAGACGGGTGGCAGGCTTTACTACAGGAGGTTGCCGACAAACATGAAGGTAATGGTTTCGACAAGGCATTTTATCAGGGGCAGTTCGGCAATGAAGGGAAATATGCGGATGAGGAAGTCTGGGAGAGGATGGTGGACGACTGGAAAGAGGCTTTCCAACGGGATTTGCAGGAGCAAAAGGAAAAGGAGATAGAACAGCGCAAAGATGATTTCGAACGCAGACTTCATGCCAATCTCAGGAATATCCCCGGATATATCCGGCAAAATAACATAGAGAAAGACGAGTTCTATCAGGCTTGGGGCTTGATGAGCGGTATGTGGAATACGGTGGATTTTGAGCGGATACGCAAAATCGTCCGCATTCAGAAAGAATATCCGGAAGTGGTCAAGGTTGCCAATAAGATGGGGCGTATGGCTGACGATGAAGGACAGGAGCAGCTACATGTCGCGCAGGGGAATGTATATAAGATGGAGCATTCTTCTAAAAGTGACATTTTGGGTATCACAGTAGGGAATGACCTGAACGCATTGCTTCCTACAGAACTGGCGCATTGTGCCGATGATGAGCTGGAAGACTTGTTTGTCTATAAATATGTTACCCGAAAACTTCAGACCTTCCGCTATAAATCCGAGATCATGCAACCGGCACGGCGACTGGAAATAAAGCCTGCTACGCAGAAAGGACCGATGATAGTCTGTCTGGACACTTCCGGAAGCATGGTCGGGAAACCGGAAAAGATTGCATATTCGCTGCTGATTAAAATATTGGAAATAGCTGACAGGCAACGTCGGGACTGTTTCCTGATTGCCTTTCTGTATCCATCAATCCGATTGATGTGCGGAGAGAGAGGCGCGGCTGCTTGAATTTTTCTCCACCACCTCTTGTGGAGATACGGATGCTACCCGAATGCTGCAAGCTATCTTCCGGTTGCTTCAGTCAAAAGGAGTATATGAATGCGGATGTGTTATGGATCAGTGATTTTAAGATACCTTTATCCGTGCCGGAACTGACTGACAAGATGCTGGAATATAGAAAAGTGGATACGCATTTCTACGGTCTGCAACTTGGGATTGCGGAGAATGAATGGAGTCCTTTCTTCGACCGTATTTATAGAATTGATTATACTCCTTCCCGACGTTACTGATTGTTTTGGAGGATTCGGTTTATTTGCTTAAATTGCCACCGGATATAAAAGTACATCTTTCAAATGCAATAAAACGATGTTAGATATTATTCTGATTATACTAGGTGTGTTATGCCTCATTACCGGACTGATGGGATGTATTCTTCCCTTTCTACCCGGTCCTCCGTTGCTTATTTGGGATTGGTCCTTCTTCATTTTACGGATAAGGTTCAATACACTACCACACAACTTATTGTATGGCTGCTGATTGTTCTTGTCGTGCAAGTCTTGGACTACTTCACCCCTATGCTTGCAGCAAGTATAGCGGTGGTAGCAGATGGGGCAATTGGGGATGTATCATCGGGACCCTTATCGGCCTTCTTTTCCTGCCTTGGGGAGTGATTTTCGGTCCGTTCTTGGGAGCAGTTATTGGCGAATTGCTAGGGAATAAAGAGTTTTCTCAAGCACTTAGATCGGGGGTAGGATCATTGATTGGATTTCTACTGGGAACATTCCTGAAATTTGTAGTTTGTGGCTATTTCTGTTATCAGTTTATAGTCGGGTTTATTCGATCATAGAATTCGTTTTGTACGGATTTGAATTATAAGTTTTTGCTTCTTTTCGGAACAAAGGGCAAAACTCGACCTCGCCAACAAAGAAACGACATTCCGTATTCAGTCCTTTCAGCCTTGTCCGCAAATGCCCAGTCAGAAGGGATAGCGGCTGAAGGGCATTTTATACCCTGTCTTTAGGAGCTTCTGAACGGTGCAAGTGGCTCAGTCCCTTCAGCCTGAAAATAATCCATTCGAACGTCGGTAGTTACTGACTTAATAGAGCCTGTGTTTATCTCAAACAAAGGTTCTGTTTGGAATAAACACAGGCTCTGTTTGAGGTAAACAGACCTTCTGTTTTTTATCTGAACTATTGGTTAGTTTATTGATTTGAAGTAAGCCGGTATCCCACCAATCTTACCCTCGGTGTTGAGTACCCTTCGCCTCGGTACTGAGTGACGTTTAGCGCCGAGCTTATAAAATTCACCTCGCATGCGGAGTAGCTACAACTTGCATGCAAAGAGCTATAACCAATTAACTATGGATTTATTATTGAGGATGAAAGGACTGAAGCCACTTGCACCGTTTAGAAGCTCCTAAAGACAGGGTACAAAATAGTGCCTTCAGCCGCTATCCCCTTCTATCAAGTCGTTTGCGAGTAAAACTGAATAGTCTGAATACTGAAAGTACTCCAATTGTAGCAATGGCATTTTTATTATTTTCATCCTATTCGAGTACTAAATTGATGTATGCCCGTCCTAACTATAATAGCACATTGAGTTTGTACCATGAAAAAGACAATCGTTGTTCTTCTTTTTATGGCTTCTTTAGGTTTATTTTCAGTTCTCGTCGCAGGCGAGGTTTATGTTTCTCCGCATGGGAGTGACAGGAATGCAGGTACCAAAGAAGCTCCTTATCTTACCTTGAATCGCGCCATCAAGCAGGCTCGTGAATGGAGAAGGCTGAATCGTCCCGAGGCGGCCGGAGGAATTTGTATCTGTTTGGAAGACGGGGTTTATGCACAGTCCGCTCCTTTGTTTATCCGACCGGAGGATAGCGGCACGCCCGATTCTCCGACACTCATCCGTGCGGTGGAGAATGCGCATCCTGTCATCAGTGGCGGAGTGGCAGTGACCGGATGGAAGAAGGGATGTGATGATCCTCGGATTACAAAGGAATTAAGATCAAAAATATGGGTGGCAAAGGCGCCATCCTTTGGAAATAGAATCGTAGAAACCCGCCAGATGTGGGTAGACGGCAACAAGGCCCAGCGGGCGGCACAGTTTCCTGATGGAGTGATGGAACGGATGATTGATTTCAATCCGGAAGAACAGACGATAATAATCCCTGCTTCTCAGATCGGAAACCTCCTCAATGCCCGTCGACTGGAAATGATAGTTCATCAACGTTGGGCGATTGCCATTCTGCGTGTGAAGAGTATAGACGTTAGGGGAGAACAGGCCGTCATTCGCTTTCACGAACCGGAGAGTCATCTGGAGTTTGCCCATCCGTGGCCTCAGCCCGTCATCGGGGGAGAGAAAGGCAACTCTTCCTTTTGCCTGACGAATGCTCTGGAACTGCTGGACCAACCCGGAGAGTGGTTTCAGGAATATCCGTCGGGGACAATCTACTATTATCCCCGCTCGGAAGAAGATATGGAGACTGCCGAAGTGATCGTTCCTGCTCTGGAAACATTGATGATGGTAGACGGCACATTGGAACGCCCGGTGCGGCATATTCGAGTGGAAGGAATCACCTTTGCCCATACTTCATGGATGCGTCCTTCCTATCAGGGACATGTCACTTTGCAAGGAGGTTTTCCTCTGCTGGATGCTTATAAACTGCATGAACCGGGACTTCCGGAGAAAGCAGAACTGGAGAACCAGGCGTGGATTGCACGCCCCGAAACGGCAATACGTGTACGGGGTACTGAGCATCTTACGTTCAGTCGCTGCAGGTTCCGGCATCTGGCATCTACCGGACTGGATTATGAATGGGCTGTTTCATCTTCCGGCATAGAGAATTGTGTCTTTTCGGATATCGGCGGTACAGGCATACTGATTGGTGCATTCCCCGACGGAGGTTTTGAGACGCATGTGCCTTTCATCCCTCCGGAAGAACGTAACCTATGCACGGACATTACCATTAAAAATAATCTGATCACCGATGTGACCAATGAAGACTGGGGGTGCGTGGGGATCGGTGCGGGATACGTCAGCGGTATCGACATTTCCCATAATGAAGTCTGTCACTTGAATTATTCGGGTATTTGTGTCGGCTGGGGGTGGACATCGCTGGAAAGCGGAATGAAAAACAACCGGATAGAAGCCAACTACGTACATCACTTTGCCCGTCGTCTGTATGATGCTGGAGGACTTTATACGCTTTCCAACCAACCGGGCTCCGTGATGCGGAATAATCGGATCGAACATCTCGAAGAAGCACCTTACGCCACCAATGACAGGGCCTTTTATATTTATTTGGATGAAGCTACGGACGGATATACGATTGAAAACAACTGGTGTCCGACTGAACGTTTCGACTCGAATCGTCCCGGCAACCGGAATGTATGGAGAAATAACGGATCACAAGTGGCAGACAGCATTAAAAATAAAGCCGGAAGGATAAAACCGGAGTAAGTACAGTCCGACACTGAGCCTATCGCAGTGTCGGGCTGTGCAAAAGGGGCCATAGAGACTTGTGAAGTCTGCATGAGTATAGATAAATAAAGATAAAACTAATAATAATAGATCATAAATGAAACCTACTAATTACCATTTGTTCGATTTCCTTGATTTCGATACAGAGTTATCAAGGGATGAGTCACTTTGGAAAGCCTGTAAACCGACAGCCGTTTACGAAAAGGATGGGGATATCTGTGTCACGGTCCCCTTTCAAAAACAGCTGTTAGCTAATGATATGGTTGCGGATACGGCTGTCCCCCGAGAAGAATATACGTTGATCATACGCCAGTATAATATCGGCATTACCCGTCTGTTTCTTGGATTTGGTGAATATGAACTGACAGATCAGTCGGAAATGCTGCAATTCAGCGAACGGATTCGCAGAGTACCTTTGTCTGTAGAGAAGCAGGGAGGCAAATGGATTCTTTTCACCCAAGACGGGACGAAGCGTGCCGTTATCAATGTAGAAGAGCCGGCTTTGGACCGATGGAGCGAGTTACTGCCCGATCCTCAGGAAACACTGGACATCACTCTGTATCCTGACGGCAAACGGGAAATCCGCCTGGCAGCATACGATCATTTCTCGCCTCCCGCTATGACGGACTGCCCATTGCCTTCTGCAAACGGACGGGCAAAAAGGAACGTGCCACCCTTTCTTTCGAGAGCCGGCCGGATGAATGCTTTGCAGGAACCGGAGAGCGTTTCTTCAAAATGGACTTGAGCGGACAGACGCTTTTCCTCAAGAATCAGGATGGGCAGGGAGTAAATAACCGGCGTACCTATAAGAATATACCTTTCTATCTCTCCAGCCGGATGTACGGGACTTTTTACCATACCTGCGCCCACAGCAAACTTTCGCTGGCGGGACATTCCACCCGCTCCGTACAGTTCCTGAGCGATCAGGCTATGCTGGATGCATTTGTCATTGCCGGCGATACGATGGAAGAGATACTTCGCGGCTACCGTGACCTGACCGGATATCCTTCGATGCCTCCTCTCTGGAGCTTCGGAGTGTGGATGAGCCGGATGACTTATTTCAGTGCCGACGAAGTAAATGAGATCTGCGACCGTATGCGTGCCGAACATTATCCCTGCGATGTCATCCATCTGGATACCGGATGGTTCAGAACCGACTGGCTGTGTGAATGGAAGTTTAACGAGGAACGTTTTCCCGACCCGAAAGGATTCATTCAGAGATTGAAGAAGAACGGTTATCGTGTGTCCTTATGGCAGTTACCTTATGTTGCTGAAGATGCGGAACAGATCGAAGAGGCAAAGGCGAATGAGTATATAGCTCCTCTGACGAAGCAGCAGGACACGGACGGTTCCAACTTCTCGGCTCTGGATTATGCGGGTACTATCGACTTTACTTATCCGAAGGCAACCGAATGGTACAAGGGGCTATTAAAGCAACTTCTGGATATGGGAGTCACCTGTATTAAAACCGATTTCGGAGAAAATATCCACATGGATGCTGTCTACAAGGGCATGAAACCGGAACTGTTGAATAACCTGTATGCCTTGCTCTATCAGAAAGCAGCTTACGAAATAACAAAGGAGGTAACAGGGGACGGCATTGTCTGGGCACGTGCCGCTTGGGCGGGTTGCCAGCGTTATCCGTTGCACTGGGGAGGTGACTCCTGCAGTTCATGGGATGGCATGGCCAGTTCACTCAAAGGAGGCCTGCACTTCGGTTTATCGGGCTTTGCCTTCTGGAGCCATGATGTCCCCGGATTCCATACCTTGCCCAATTTTATGAACTCAATCGTAGCGGAGGACGTCTATATGCGCTGGACCCAGTTTGGAGTGTTCACCTCACACATCCGTTATCATGGAACCAATAAGCGGGAACCCTGGCATTATCCGGCTATCGCCCCGCTGGTGAAGAAGTGGTGGAAACTGCGCTACTCGTTGATTCCCTACATCATAGAGCAAAGTAAACTGGCTGTAGAAAGTGGCTGGCCATTGTTACAGGCACTCATCCTGCATCATCCGGAAGATAAACTCTGCTGGCATATCGATGACGAATATTACTTCGGCAATGATTTCCTGGTAGCTCCGGTGATGAATAGCGAAAACCGTCGCGACATTTATCTCCCCGAAGGACAGTGGGTGAATTTCTTTACCGGCGAACGGTTGCAAGGCGGACGCTGGCTGAAAGAGGTGTATGTGCCCTTGGAAGAGATGCCTGTTTATGTGCGTGAGAATGCCGTTATCCCGATTTATCCGGAGGAAGTGAATTGTACGGACGAGATGGATTTAAGCAAAAGTATTGCCTTGCGCATAGATCATAATTACAAAGGATTTTGGACTAAATAAAGAATAGCGATGAAAACTTGGAAAACAAACTTAGAAGAAACGAAACAGCGTTATATAAATTGGTGGAATCATAAAGGAATTATTCTTTCTATGTGGGAACACTTTCAGGAAGGCGTGAAACCGCACGCCGACATTGCTCCACCTGCTCCGGCAAGGGATTTGTCGCAGAAGTGGTTCGACCCTCAATGGCGGGCGGAATATCTGGATTGGTATGTCGCTCACAGTAGTCTGATGGCGGATATGCTGCCTGTTGCAAATACTCAGTTGGGTCCCGGCTCACTGGCTGCTATTCTGGGCGGAGTGTTTGAAGGAGGCGAAGATACGATCTGGATACATCCCGATCCGAACTTTAATGATGAGATCGTATTCAATCCCGAACATCCGAACTGGCTCTTGCATAAAGAACTTCTGAAAGCCTGTAAGGCTAAAGCCAACGGAAACTACTTTGTTGGTATGCCCGACCTGATGGAAGGACTGGATGTATTGGCAGCTTTGAAAGGTACGGATATGGTATTGCTGGATACGGTGATGCAACCCGAAGTGCTGGAGCAACAGATGCAGCAGATCAATGACATCTATTTTAAAGTCTTTGATGAACTCTACGACATTATCCGTGAAGGGGATGAAATGGCATTCTGCTATTTCTCTCATGGGCTCCGGGCAAGATGAGTAAGTTGCAGAGCGATATTTCTACCATGATCAGTCAGGATGATTATCGTCGTTTTGTGCAGCCGTTTATTCGTGAGCAATGTCAGAAAATCGATTATACGCTCTATCATCTTGATGGAGTGGGAGCGATGTATCACCTTCCCGCCTTGCTGGAGATTGAAGAACTGAATGCCATCCAATGGACGCCCGGTGTCGGCGAGCCGCAGGGAGGTTCTCCGAAGTGGTACGATTTATATAAGAAGATATTGGCAGGAGGCAAGAGCGTAATGGCTTGCTGGGTGACTCTGGAGGAACTGAAACCTTTGTTGGACCATATCGGGGCAGACGGAGTGCATCTGGAAATGGATTTCCACAATGAGAGGGAAGTGGAGCAGGCAATGAGAATCATTGAGGAATATACCGGCTCTTCTTCGTCTGTGTCTGCAGATGTTCACACGAATCAACCCGTTGGAGAACAGGATAATGCACAGGAAAGTATTCGGATCAGAGAAGAAAAGTCTCAGGAAGAGGATCGGCTGAAACCTTTGTATGATGCCATTGTAGCCGGAAAACTGGAACCGGCTGTTGAAGTTACAAAGGATGCCATTGCTGCCGGGGTACTCCCGCAGGATATTATCAATGGTTATATGATTACAGCTATGGGCGAAGTCGGTCAGCGTTTTCAGGACGGCAAGGCCTTTGTTCCTCAGCTTCTCATGGCGGGGCGTGCCATGAAAGGAGCTTTGGAACTTTTGAAACCTTTACTGGCGGGGAATGCATCTGCTACTATCGGGAAAATTGTGATCGGTACTGTAAAAGGAGATTTGCATGATATTGGAAAGAACCTCGTGGCTTCCATGCTGGAAGGTTGTGGCTTCGAAGTGATTAATATCGGTATTGATGTCACTTGCGACAAGTTTGTTGAAGCGGTGAAGGAAAACAAAGCGGACATTTTATGTATGAGTGCCTTGCTGACTACCACTATGACTTATATGCAGGATGTGATCCGGGCATTGGAAGAGGCGGGTATCCGCGATCAGGTAAAAGTGATGATCGGAGGAGCGCCCGTGAGTCAGGGATTTGCCGATGAAATTGGTGCTGACGGGTATAGTGATAATGCTAATACTGCCGTGGCGGTCGCCAAAGTGCTGATGGGGAAAAGAGATTAAGAATATTTTAATTGTTAATACTTGAATTATGCATGCGAAATTCTTAGACACACTGGATTGGGGCATTCTGATTGCCTATTTTCTGATTCTTATCGCCATTGGTATATGGGCAAGTTCCAAACGAAAGAAGGGGAGCAGTCTCTTTTTGGCGGAACATTCTTTGAGATGGCACCACATCGGATTCTCCATGTGGGGGACTAATGTGGGGCCGTCTATGTTGATAGCTTCTGCCAGTGCCGGATTTACTACCGGCATCGTTTCGGGCAATTATGCCTGGTATGCCTTCGTTTTTATATGCCTGCTTGCTTTTGTTTTCGCTCCCTGTTACTTGGGTTCTCGTGTTTCCACCTTGCCGGAGTTTATGGGAAAGCGGTTCGGACAGTCTACCCGTAATATCTTGGCATGGTATACGATTGTTACAATCTTGATTTCCTGGCTGGCATTGACATTGTTTGCGGGTGGCGTTTTGATTCGTCAGGTATTCGATATGCCGATGTGGCAGTCCGCTTTGATATTGCTGATCATATCCGCATTCTTTACGATGCTCGGAGGATTGAAAGCGGTTGCCTACACGAATGTTTATCAGATGATCCTGTTGATTCTTGTTTCGGCTGCGTTGGCTATTGTAGGAATCTATAAAGTTGGTGGTATATCGGCTCTGACAGATGCCGTTCCGGCAGACTTCTGGAATCTGTTCAGACCGAATGATGATACCGCTTTCCCTTGGTTGCCGATTATTTTGGGATATCCTGTGATGGGAGTATGGTTCTGGTGTACGGATCAGTCGATGGTACAGCCTGTGTTGGCAGCCAAAAGTCTGAAAGAAGGACAGTTGGGAACGAACTTTACCGGATGGCTCAAAATACTGGATGTTCCTCTTTATATTCTTCCGGGTATCATCTGTCTGGCCTTGTTTCCGCAGTTGGAGAATCCCGATGAGGCGTATATGACGATGGTAACCCATTTGTTTCCTGTCGGGATGGTGGGACTGGTGTTGGCTGTGTTGACTGCCGCACTTGTCAGTACTATCGGATCGGCATTGAATGCTTTGAGTACCGTGTTTACAATGGATATTTATGTGAAGAAGATTCGCCCGCAGGCGAAGCAGAAGGAGATCATCCGGATCGGACAAGTGGTGACGGTAGCCGGTGCTCTGATATCGGTAATCATAACAATCGCCATTGACAGCATTCACGGACTGAATCTATTCAATGTTTTCCAGTCTGTATTGGGATTCATTGCGCCTCCTATGGCGGCAGTTTTCCTTTTTGGCGTTTTCTGGAAGCGTACGACTACGTTGGCTGCTAACGCTGCTCTGACAGTGGGGACAGTATTCAGTATAGGGGTAGGTGTATTGTATCTGTGGGTATTTCCTGCGGATCAATATCCTGCATGGCCTCACTTTATGCTGTTATCCTTCTATCTGTTCGTTATTATCGGGATAGGGATGGTGGTTGTCAGTCTATTGGATAAGACTCCTCAGACGGAAATATTGAATATGGAGAAGATCGAAGAAAAGCCTGCCCGCATCGTACTTATCTTATGGGGGTTGCTTATCGTGACTATGATAGGACTTTACATCTTCTTTAATGGTCATTAAAGAAGATGTAAAGCTGACTTTTAGTTAGCGATCGCAAATTTATCTGTGTTTTTTTGCGATAACAGTTTTCGTAAGTGCACAGTCCACGTGTATTCAAGCTTGCGGACATTAGTGCCCGTTCCGATGACGCCACTAACTGATTTGATGGGTACCATGAGGCTGGAATCTGTCAACCGGATGCCACAGGGAGCAGCTACGGGGAACAATGGGAACAGTTTTTGTTGTTCCGAAACGTGCCATCCACAGTATCCCGGACTGTATCGGTTGGTATGTTTCCAGTTCTTCTCCCGTATATATTCAGCCAAAGCGACTTCCATGCAATCAGCCGTCTTTTCTGCAATAATACTCCCTAACGAGTCTGCTATGTATATTTTGACTATATCTCCTTCTTGTTGCAACGTATGCTGAAATACCTCAAACTCAGTTCCGGCAGTAGCTGCAAAAAAGACAAACGCTTCCGATCCTCTTAATTGACGGGCGATGGTTTTACCAACAGAGAAAACGGTACTTTTACTTTGTGTAGAAAAAGTGTTTTGCTTAGGGCTCCGTGTGGGAATGGTGTCTTGTATAGGATTGACAGTGGGTGGATGGATGCTTTGTACGCTAAGAGTCTCTTTTTCGATATCAAGTGTACCTTCCATAAAGAAGAATGCGAACCGAGGGCGAAGCAGGGGAGTAATCCGTTTTAGCAACGTATTAGTCTCATCTATCACCATCTGATCCGGTATAGAATCTTTGTACCCCATCGCTTCATAAATTTCGGACGATAGGATTCGTAAGTCTTGATAAGTGAGTTCTTGCTCAATCATTATTAACTGACATTATCTGAATGACAGCCTAATTTCGAGTTTCATTGAACTCTTCCAATGCTGTATAAAAAGCATTTATATTAGCTAATGGCGTATATGGCGGTATATCGCAACCGCTCGACAGAACGAAGTTCGGATATGCGGAAGTGGCTTCCAATAACTGGAGAGTCGCTTTTTTCATTTCCTCTGGACTCAACATCTTAAAAAGGCTGACCGGATCAAGATTACCCATCGCAAGAGCATCGGCAGGAACTTCTTTCAATGCTTCTTCCATGTTGATTTTATTTCCGAAATGATAGGCTGCCGCACCCGTATATACCATAGCCTGGGTGCAATTTCCTGTATTCCCGCAATTATGAAGTACAACGGTGAAATGATCATCCTGAACCTTCTCAACTATTTCTTTTACGAATACAGAAGAGTATTGCAGGCAATCTTCATTGATAATAATCCGGCAGCAGGTTCCGCCATTACCACTCCATTCCTCGGTCGCTTTCAGAGCCATGCAGTACCGAATAATGAAATCGGTACATTTGCGCAGCAAAGTGTTGCTGCCTCGGGGCTGATATAAATCAGCATCATGATCTCAGACATATCATATAAGCGTCCCGCTAATGAATAAGGACCGATACAACCAGCCAGCACCGGACGGTCTGTGATATTCTTTGCAGTCAGCATATTCGCTTTGAGATATTGTGCAATCCTTCCTTTATTCAGTGCCGGTATTTCCAAGGCCTCAATAGCAGTTTCGTCTGCAAGCAAACGACCGGATACGCTTGGAACTTCATTCTCCGGAAATACAATTTCGGCTCCGAATGCTTCCGCCTCTACCGTTAAATCCATAATAACCGTTGCGGCAGCAGAAGGATATTTGTCGCAGAGCGCTTTGATTGCTTCATAATGCACCTGTCCGTTCGTTACTGCATCATGAACCGTCTTTCCGATAAACTCGATGCCCGGATGTGTCATGATAGGAATGGAAATGACCTTTTTATTCAGGATCGTCTGATTGATCCAGTCTTTCATATTCAGTTTACCCATAACTTCTGTTTTTTAACTTCGTCATATAGTAAGACGATGCAGGTACCCTTTTGTAATCAGTACTTATAAATAAAGCTGTTCTTCAAGAAAGAAGAACAGCTTTATTTATATTTGAATGCTTATCAGGCTTTATTTTACCGGAATCTTATCAATACGATTTTGATGGCGTCCCCCCTCAAACTGTGTTGAGAAGAACTCTGTCAATATCATGTCCGCCTCCTCAGTGCTGATGAAGCGTCCCGGCATCACGAGAATATTGGCGTCATTATGTTGACGGGCCAGATGTGCGATTTCTGCATTCCAGCAAAGAGCAGCACGTATTCCCTGATGCTTGTTCAGAGTCATGTTGATTCCGTTTCCGCTGCCGCAGATCGCAATACCAGGATAACATTCACCCGATTCTACTGCTAGGGCCAGCGGATGGGCATAGTCCGGATAATCTACGCTTGCGGCAGAGTTGGTTCCGAAATCTTTGTAAGCCCAGCCTTTTACTTCCAGCCAGCCGCGAACATATTCTTTTAGTTCAAAACCGGCGTGGTCGCATGCTAATCCAATTGTTTTCATTAAATCATTGCTTTTACCTGATTATATACGTTCTCGGCAGTAAATCCAAGTTTTTCATCCAATACTGTGTAAGGAGCAGAGAAACCGAAAGATTCCAATCCCCATACTTTGCCGTGGCAACCTACCAGACCTTGAAGAGTGACAGGCAAACCGGCAGTAAGACCGAATATCTTGGCATCAGCCGGAAGAACTGATTCCTGATATTCCTTAGACTGGCTGCGGAACAGACCTTCTGATGGTGCAGATACGATACGAACTTTTACGCCATCCTTGCGAAGCAACTCTGTACCGGCTACCAAAGTAGACACTTCGGAACCTGAAGCTACCAGGATTACATCCGGATTTTCGTCTGAACCGGCTACGATATAAGCACCCTTGGCTGCTTGTTCGTAATCAGTTCCGGCAGGCAGGTTAGCGATATTCTGACGGGAGAAGATCAGACCTGTCGGAGTAGACATATTTTCCATGGCAAGTTTCCATGCGATAGTCGTTTCTTCCGCATCAGCCGGACGAAGTACCAACATAGAGTTGTGTCCCTTGTGGTTTTTCAGTTTCTCCATCAGGCGGATTTGAGCTTCCTGTTCTACCGGTTCATGAGTAGGACCGTCTTCACCTACGCGGAATGCATCATGAGTCCAGATGAACTTCACAGGCTGTTCCATCAGAGCAGCCATACGTACGGCAGGTTTCATATAGTCGGAGAATACGAAGAAGGTACCGCAAGCAGCGATCACACCACCGTGAAGTGACATACCGATACAGATACAAGCCATTGATAATTCAGATACACCGGCCTGGAAGAATGCACCGCTGAAATCGCCCTTCTTGAAAGAATGAGTTTTCTTCAGGAAACCGTCAGTCTTGTCAGAGTTAGAAAGGTCGGCAGAAGCAACGATCATATTTTCTACCTGCATTGCAAGAGCACCCAGAACAGTTGCAGAAGCGGCACGAGTGGCAGTACCTGCTTTTTGTTCGATGGCAGCCCAGTCTACTTTAGGAGCTTTGCCGGAGAAGAATGCTTCCAGTTTAGCTGCCAGTTCCGGATTGGCTTTGGTCCATTTGGCCTTCTTTGCATATCTTTCAGCTACGATTTTCTTTAATTCTGCTGCTCTCTTTGCATACAGTTCGGCTACTTCCGGGAAAATCACGAACGGATTGACAGGATCGCCACCCAAATTCTTGATTGTATTTACATAGGCGTCGCCACCGAGTGGAGCGCCGTGTGTAGCACAGTTGGCTTCGTAGCTGCTACCGTCTGCTTTGCGTGCGCCTTTACCCATAACGGTTTTACCGATAATCAGAGTCGGGCGCTCTTTTTCTGTCTGAGCTTCTTTGATAGCTGCACGGATTTCGTCAGGATCATTACCATTGATGCTGAGTACGTTCCATCCCCATGCTTCATATTTCATGGCAGTGTCTTCAACGGTTACATCTTTCGTTTCTGTAGAAAGCTGAATATCGTTGGAGTCGTAGAACATGATCAGGTTGTCCAGTCCCAATGCACCGGCAATGCGTCCGGCACCCTGAGAGATTTCTTCCTGAATACCACCATCGGAAATGTATGCGTAAATAGTCTGATTCATTACTTCATTGAAGCGTGCTTTCAGGAATTTAGCTGCGATAGCGGCACCTACAGCGAAAGTATGTCCCTGTCCCAGCGGACCGGAAGTATTTTCGATACCACGCATGATGTCTACTTCCGGATGTCCCGGAGTAGGGCTTCCCCATTGGCGAAATTCTTTTAGTTCGTCCAAAGTGAACTTACCTGTCAATGCCAATGTAGAATAGAGCATCGGAGACATATGACCCGGATCAAGGAAGAAACGGTCACGACCTTCCCAACGCGGATTTTCAGGATCGTATACTAGAAACTCAGAGAAGAGTACATTTACAAAGTCAGCACCACCCATGGCGCCACCCGGGTGACCGGAATTGGCTTTCTCAACCATTGAAGCAGCAAGAATACGGATGTTATCCGCTGCACGATTCATAAGTTTATTATCGTTCATATCTTTAATAATTAATAGATTTGCTAGTCTGTCAATGTGCCAATTACTTGGCATATTTCTCATAATGTTGGCAAAGATAGCTCTTTATGTGTAATTAACCATCCAAAAGAGCTATCTTTTTTGTAGGCTTTTTAACAGCCTTCTTGTTTACAATACAGTAAGTATTTACTATTAGATTACTGTAACTCTAAAGTAACAATTGACTTAGCCGGTAGTTTTACCTTCATAATTCCTTTATTGATTTTTACCTCTTTGAAGGAAGCCGGTTTTACAATATTAGGTTTTTCGAAAGAGTTGTAATCAGTCAGATTAGCAGAAGTCAGGATTTCTCCAATCGCCTTTTTGGCATTTACGTCCGGAAGATTGACTGTGATTTCCTGTGCGTTGTCTGCATCTACGTTGGAGAGAGAAATATGGATCACTCCGTTCTTGTTCTTAGAAGCTGTTGCGCTGACCATGGGAACTGTACGGTTATCGCGTACGTTCATTTTCTCGCAAGTCAGGTCGAGTGGAAGATAGGTTGCATCCTGATGCACTTTGTACATCTTAAATACATAATAAGTAGGAGTAAGTACCATATCTTTGTCTTTAGTCAGGATCATAGATTGCAGAACGTTGACTATCTGAGCAATGTTCGCCATTTTCAGACGGTCGGTATATTTGTGGAATACATCGAGGCTTAAAGAAGCAACGAAGGCATCACGCAATGTGTTTTGCTGATACAGATGACCTCTGACCGTTCCTGGTTCTTCGTCCCACCAAGTGCCCCATTCGTCAAGCAAAAGGGCAATCTTCTTGTCTTTATCATATTTGTCCATGATGGCGCAATGTTTTTTGATGACATCTTCCACTTCAAGACATTTGCCCATCGTCCAGTAATAATCGTCTTTGTTGAATTGGGTTGCCGCGCCTTTGCTGCCGCTCCATCCTGTAACTGTATAGTAGTGTAAGGATAGACCTTGCATCCGGTGACCGACACGATTCATCAGTACATCCGTCCAGTTATAGTCGTAATCACTGGCACCACTGGCTATCTTAAACAGATGATTACCGTCATAGTTACGGCAATAAGTAGAATAACGGCGATACAGATCGGCATAATATTCAGGACGCATGCTGCCGCCGCATCCCCAGCTTTCATTTCCTACACCGAGATATTTTACTTTCCATGCCTTGTCTCGGCCATTCTTGCGACGCAGATTTGCCATTGGAGAATCACCGTCGGAAGTCATGTACTCCACCCATTTGGCGAGTTCTTCTACCGTGCCGCTGCCTACGTTTCCACTTATATATGGTTCGCAGCCCAGCATTTCGCAAAGGTTCAGAAATTCGTGTGTTCCGAAACTGTTGTCTTCAATCGTTCCTCCCCAGTTGTTGTTCACCATCTTCGGGCGGTTTTCTTTGGGACCGATACCGTCCATCCAGTGATATTCGTCTGCAAAGCAGCCGCCCGGCCAGCGGAGAACAGGAACAGACAAGTCTTTTAATGCATTAAATACGTCCGTGCGGTATCCTTTGATATTAGGAATATCCGAATTTTCGCCTACCCAAAGACCACCGTAGATACATGAACCCAGGTGTTCGGCAAATTGGCCGTAGATTTCCTTCGGGATAATTTCTTTGCCTTGGTCGGCATGTACAGTGATGGTAGCACTTTTGTGCAGAAGAGATACCGAGGCTGCCAGAAAGGCCGTGCTGACTAATAGTTTTGCTTTCATAAATGGAATTTGTTTAAATGATTATATAGAAGTTTGATTTTTACGATGATCATTCTCTTGTTCTTACGGTTACTTCAGTAAGCGTACTTCATAAACGGCAGAGGTCCATTCTGTTCCGTCCGGCTTAAAAAGAATCTCGCAGCTTCCTACTTTTAATTTACGGGGCAGGAGATAACAGAGTCTGATAAAACCGTCTTTGTCGGCTTTGCTCACAGTGGGATGAACGGTCAGTTTTTCGTTATTCAGCAGGATCACTGCTTTGTTACGGTCTTCTTGCCGTACGGTGATCATAAGCTGGCTTGCTTCTTCTTTTATTTTCAGGTTATAGCTGAACCAACCTTTAGCCCGGCGGAAATGACGGTCTTTGTGGGTTCCGGTTTCGGAAGCTTCATATTGAATGCTATGATCAGATTCCGGTTGCTGTTCACCGGGGAAGATCAAGTCAACTGTCCGGTTCGCCAGGTCGGTCGCTTTCTGTTCGGCTGTAGCCATTTCTTCCTGAATCGTTTTGAACTGTTCTTCACTGGCTTGGCGGAAATAAACGGCATAACGGGAATTATGCAGGCGGAAGAACGGAATAAGCTCCAGTGATTTACTCTTTTGTGTCGGATAAACGTTTCCATCATAACTAAAAGCTAGTTTGCTTCCGCTCAGTTTGTGAAGAGAATGGCGGATAGAATCGGGATTCCCGATCAGCATCGGGATCTCCTGCAAAGGTGTTTGCCGACCGTGGGCAATGTGACCGCCGCGGCTGTCGTCTGCATAGATTCCGTCAAGGTTTTCTGTTCCTGTAGAAGTTGCAAGAACGATGGGACCGTATAAGAAAGCATAGTAATCTTTCTTGTCGGGAATCTGCTCCAGACTGACCTTCATAGGCAGATGGAAGGTGATCATATCTCCTTTTTTCCACTTACGCCGGATTGGGAGGTACGTACTGGCTCCCGTCTGTATGTCAGATAGGTGTTTCTTACCGTTGATGGTGATTTCATACCCTTTTGAGTTTCCTGCCCATTCCGGTATACGAATCATTAATGTCAGGTTCTTCTTAGCGGCTTTGTCTATTCGTAAGGTAACTTTTTCATCATCGGGGAAGAGAGTTTCCTGCGTTAATGTAACGCCTTGTTCTTTCCAGTTCAGTTGTGAAGGAATAAAAAGATTGACGTAAAGCGTATCTTGTTGATGCGCATAAATAAATTCACCATACTTGGTATGATTTTCCAAGCCTGAACCGACACAGCACCACATCGATGTTTCCGGTTGCGAGTATACCCGATAATGTCCGGGACGCATCGGAGTAAAGTAGACGAATCCGCCTTTATCCGGTTCTTGTGATGACAGGATATGATTGTAGAGTGCACGTTCATAATAATCTACATAACGTGGGTCCGGTTTGTTGGAGTTGTCAACGTCTCCGGAGTTCTGATAAAGCATTTTGGTCAGCCGGAGCATGTTGTAAGTATTGCAAGTCTCCGGTCCCTGAACGTCATTCAGCATAGACGTAAAGTTGTCCGATGGATGAAAATGTTCGCGTACGCTGTTCCCGCCGATACACACGGAACGGTGATTGACTACGGTATTCCAGAAAAAACGGGCTGCATGATCCCATTCTGCTGCATGATTCCAGTCTTTGTCATTCTTTGAAACTTCGGCTACCCGTTTGTATCCGATTACTTTAGGAATTTGTGTGTTGGCATGCATTCCGTTTAACCTGTCTTCGTTTTTGATAAGCGGGTCGAGAATGACTTTATGAGAGAAACGGCGTGCCAGTTTCAGGTATTTCTTATCGCCTGTTATTTCCGCTACATCCGCAAACGTTTCATTTAAGCCGCCGTGTTCACTGCGGAGCATATCCTGCATTTGGTTGTCGCTAAGACCGGAAGTAATATCAATCATCCAGTCGGTAAGATCAATCAGCATCTGACGTGCCAGATCGCTGTGAGCATACAGGTAAGCGTCCCGCAGTCCGGCATACGTTTTGTGTATATTATAGAGGGGTACCCATTTGCCGTTTAAGCTGAAGCCTCCGGCACGAATGTCACCTGCTTTGATTTCTTTCCAAAGTTGGAGGCTACCGGGTGTTCCTCCGATAAATCCTGTGCCGACAGCTTGCTGTGCACGGTGTAGTTCGTTGAGCATATAGTTGAGGCGGTGGTATATCGCCGTATCTCCGGTGGCGGCATACATCATGGAAAGTGCGGAAAGGTAATGTCCGCCGATGTGACCGTCCAGTCCTGTATTCTCCCAGTTGGTATAGCTTGGGGCTTTGGGTGTCAGTCCGGCTTCGCGAAGGAAAGGAGCTGATAATCTGTCCGGGTCGAGAGCTAAGATATAATGTAAATCAGTCTGTTGAGCTTGCAGAAAAGGACTGCTTAATAACTTCACATCTTGAAGGGAAAAGTAAGAGACCTGATGGTTCGTCTGGGCTTTTCCGATGGAGATGGATATAATAAGGGCAAGTATGAACGAGGTGGTTTTCATGATAATAGCTTCCCCCTGACCCCCAAAAAGGAGAGGGAATGAGGATATTTATGTTAATACTAAATTCAGGGAAGGGGAGAAAGGTCTCCGTGAAGCCGCTTATTTGAATTTGACGGCTGCTTCTTCTATAGGCAAACCTGCCTTGTAGCTTTCGATGTATGTGTTGAAGCCGGCTACATCTTCGGGTGTGGGTGATACCTCGGCACCAGCATCGCTGACAAATACACTTTCATCCAGGAAATCGGCAAGAGATTGACCCTTTTTATTGTTTACCAGGTAAGAACCCAGCAGGGCAATTCCCCATGCACCGCCTTCACCGGCTGTTTCCATAACAGATATGGGCGAGTTGATGGCTGCTGCAAGTACTCTTTGACCGACTCCTTTGGTTCTGAACAATCCTCCGTGACCTGTGATTCTGTCGACTTTGATCTTTTCTTCGTTGAACAAGATGTCGTTGCCAATCTTGAGAACTCCGACTGAGGCGTACAAATGAGCCCGCATAAAGTTTGCAAGGTTGAACTTGTCATTGGCCGAACGTACGAACAAAGGTCTTCCCTCGGCAAGTCCCGTAACAGGTTCGCCTGAAATGTAGTTGTAGGAGAGGAGACCACCGCAATCGGTATCACCGGTAAGGGCAATGTTATAAAGTTTGCCATAGAGTTCATCCATATCTACAGGTATACCCAGAAGTTCTTGGTATTCTTTGAACAGGTTGACCCATGCGTTAAGATCCGAAGTACAGTTGTTGCAATGTACCATGGCTACGAGGCTTCCGTCGGGAGTGGTGACCATGTCGATCATTTCGTATGGCTTCGACAATTCTTTTTCCAATACGATCATAGAGAAAGAAGAAGTACCTGCCGATACGTTGCCGGTGCGTTGCTTGACGGCGTTGGTTGCTACCATGCCGGTGCCTGCGTCTCCTTCCGGTGGGCAGACCGGTATTCCTGCCTTCAGATGACCGGATGCATCGAGTTTTTTACAGCCTTCCGGGTGAGGACACCGGCATTTTCACCAGCCGACAATACTTTGGGCAGAATGTCTTCCAGTTTCCAACTGTATTCTTTCGAAGCAATCAGATTGTTGAATTTGGCCACCATTTCGGCGGAATAGTTGTTGGTAGTCGGATCTATGGGGAGCATACCCGATGCGTCACCAATGCCCAACACCTTTTCGCCTGTTATCTGCCAATGTACATAACCTGCAAGAGTTGTCAGGAACTTGATGTCTTTGACGTGCGCTTCGTTGTCCAGAATAGCCTGGTACAAATGAGAAATGCTCCATCTCAAAGGGATGTTATAGACAAATAATTCGGATAATTCTGCCGCAGCACGGCCTGTATTGGTATTTCTCCAAGTGCGGAAAGGCACGAGGATTTCTTCTTTTTCATTGAAAGGCATGTAACCATGCATCATGGCGCTGACACCGATGGCTGCCAGTGTTTCGATCTCTGTGTCGTATAATTTCTTCACGTTGGAGCGGAGGTCGGCGTAGCAATCTTGCAGTCCGGACCAGATGGCATCAATGCTGTAAGTCCAAAGTCCGTTGACCAGTTGATTTTCCCATGTGTGGCTGCCTTGAGCGATAGGTTTGTTTTCCTGGTCAATCAGAACAGCTTTTATTCGTGTAGAACCGAGTTCTATGCCAAGGATGGCTTTACCTGTCTCGATGGTTGATTTTGCATCTAATTTCATGTTGGAAACCGATATTTTAAGGTATAACAATAAGTGTGGAGAACAAAAACTGAGTCTGCTTTCAAAAGGCGGAAGTGTCTTTAATTCGGTTGTTGAATTAAAAGTCGCCAGTATCCATATTGTGTGTTAAAAAGTCGGTACCAATGGAGATGGTACCGATTTTAAGTGGACTCAGTGATTGGTTTTTAGCAAAGCGCTTTGTTCAGCATATAATATACTTCATTCATGCGCAGTTCTTTCTTGAAGCAGCTGATAGTCGTATCTTTATTGATATGTACCATTTCAATGCCTGCGATTTCTGCATAATCTTCCCAGTATTCTGCTGTCAAGTCGTATGAGAAGCAAGAGTGGTGAGTTCCACCGGCCAGAATCCATGCGCCTGCGCCTACTTCGAGGTTAGGCATCGGAATCCAGAGTGCGGAAGCAACCGGCAATTTCGGAAGTGGTTTCGGTTCGATACATTCTACATCGTTTACGATCAGACGGAAACGGTTACCCATATCCACTACAGTTGCGGTGCAGCCTGTTCCTGTCTTTGAAGTGAACACAAGACGGGCAGTCTGGCTCTTACGGATACCTATGCCGAGGAAGTGTACTTCCAGACGAGGCTTGTTAGCTGCGATAAGCGGACAGATCTCCAACATATGTGACTGTAGGATAGAACTGTTGGCACCATCAAAGTTCAGTGTATAGTCTTCGAGGAATGAACAGCCTTTCGGAAGTCCTTGATTCATTACCCATACAGTACGATAAAGAGCAGCCGATTTCCAGTCACCTTCAGCACCGAATCCGTAGCCTTCTGCCATCAGGCGTTGAGAAGCCAGTCCCGGAATCTGATCGAAATAGCTACCGTCAGTCTGACCCAGATCGTCAAAGTTGGTAGTGAATCCTTTGGCGCCTTTCGCTTTGAGGATAGCACGGAGAGCAAGCTCGGCTTTGGCAGCATTCCATACTTTCTGATAAGCTTCGGTTGATTTGTCTTCCAGAGAAGCGTCGTGATCGTAGTCATTGAAGTAAGTAGCTACCAAAGCATCTACATCAGCATTTTTGATATCTTTGTGATATTCCATCAGCTCGCTTGCCGGGCAATAATCTACATGATAGCCCATGCGTTGTTCTGCTTCTACCTTGTCACCATCGGTTACGGCTACATTATTCATCTGATCGCCGAAACGGATGATCAGCATATCCTGAGAGTCTGCCCAACCTGCGCAAACACGCATCCAGACAGCAATCTTATGCAATGTTTCTTCTTCTTTCCAGTACCCTACCACTACTTTGCGACGGATGCGCATACGGGTACAGATATGTCCGAACTCGCGGTCGCCGTGAGCTGACTGGTTCAGATTCATAAAGTCCATATCCATTGTATCCCAAGGAATTTCCTTGTTGAATTGAGTATGCAGGTGCAGCAATGGTTTCTTTAATTGTTGCAGACCATGAATCCACATTTTAGCAGGAGAGAAAGTATGCATCCAAGTGATGACGCCTACACATTTGTCATCGTTGTTGGCTGCTTTGAATACAGCTTCCACCTCTTTAGAAGAGTTGGCCGTTCCTTTGTATACTACTTTAACAGGAAGTTTGCCCGATTCATTCAGACCGTTAACCATTTCGTTAGAGTGTGCGTCTACTGCGATTACTGCATCACCTCCGTACAAGAGCTGTGCTCCTGTTACGAACCATACTTCATACTGATCAAATACGTTATTCATAATTTATTGAATTGACAATTGACAATTGACAATTGACAATGAGAGAATGTCGAAAGTCAAATGGCAATTGCGGGTTATTATTAATTGTTTTTTGTTGTTTTAATTATAGATATTAATAATTTGTTTATTTCTGTGCTGTCATTATTGATGCTCTCATATTGTTCCCGAGTGATATACTCTGTTCTAATCAATAATTCCAGCCAATACTCTGTTTCGTTCGCTTCCTTAAGTGCTATATTCAGCTTATTAATAAAATCAGCCCGACTTTGTGCTTGCTCAGCCTCACGAATATTGGCACCAATACTGGTCCCGGATCGCAATATTTGCTTACTCATCACAAACTCCTTTTGTTCATTTACTAAAAACTTATATAAATTCACAATCCGAACAGCGAACTCCAAACTTTTATCTTTTACTACATTATCCTTCATGTCCTCTCGCATTAATTGTCAATTGTCAACTGTCAATTGTCAATTATTTTATTGTCCGTAGTAAGCGTTCGGACCATGCTTGCGGCTGAAGTGTTTCTCTACCAGCAGCGGGTTCATTGTTAAATTGGGATTCACGGCATAAGCAATGCTTGCCATTTTGGCAACTTGTTCCATCACTACTGCATTGTGTACGGCATCGTGTGCGTCTTTTCCCCAAGAGAAAGGACCATGATTCTTGACCAATACTCCCGGTGTATGTACAGGGTTCAGGCCTTCGAAACGTTTTACGATCACGTTTCCGGTTTCCAGTTCATAGGCACCTTTTACTTCAGCTTCCGTCATATCCGCTGTGCAGGGGATTGCATCATGGAAATAGTCAGCGTGAGTTGTTCCGATATTAGGGATATCACAACCGGCCTGCGCCCATGCGGTAGCATAAGTAGAGTGGGTATGCACCACTCCACCGATTTCGGGGAATGCTTTGTAGAGTACCACGTGAGTAGGAGTATCTGAGGATGGCTTCAGCCGTCCTTCGACGACTTTGCCATCCAGGTCCACTACTACCATATCTTCCGCTTTCATATCATCATAACTGACTCCACTGGGTTTGATGACTACCAGTCCCGTTTCACGGTCGATGGCAGAAACATTTCCCCATGTAAAGATGACTAATCCATGCTTTACCAATTCGAGATTGGCATGAAATACTTTTTCTTTCAGTTCTTCCAGCATATTGATTATAATTTAAATTTCGGGTCCTTGCGGTAGGCTTTGCCGTTGAATTTATACAAGGCTGCACCCCGTTTGGAACCCAGTTTATCGATTTTATCCGTCTTTTCGATAAAGTCCATTTCTGCGACACGCTTGCGGAAATTCCGTTTGTCCATCGGTTCGCCGTAAATAGCTTCGTAGAGACTTTGCAGTTGGGACAGTGTGAACAGCTTCGGCAACAGATTGAATCCGATAGGCTCGACAGATGCTTTCTGTTTCATCATCTCCCGTGCTTTATCGACCATCTCCGGATGGTCGAAAATCAGTGCGGGGAGTTCGTTGATGTTTACCCAGTAAGCATTGTGCTTCTGAACCAGTTCGCGGTCGTACTCATTGATGTTGATCAGCGCATAGTAGGCAATCGAAACTACCCTTTCGCCTGGATCGCGGTCGATGGCGCCGAAGGCTCCCACCTGTTCCATGTATACGTTTTCCAAACCTGTAAGTTCAGCCAGTACACGTTTGGCAGCGTCGTCCACGCTTTCGTCTTTTTGCACGAATCCTCCCATCAGTGACCATTCGCCCATTGCCGGTTCGAAGTTTCTCTTCAGCAGCAGCAGGCTTATTTCGCCTTCATTAAAACCGAAGATGATGCAGTCGATACCGAGATAGAAGGTAGGATTCGAACTATAATAGTTTTTCATCGTTTGAATGAATTTATTTAATTACCAGAAATACCAGTAGAAGGCACCTGTGATAGCAAGGATGATTACTGTATGAATGATATCCCAGTGATCCCAGCTTGCGCGGGTAGCCGCTTTTTGTTCTTTCGTTGCCGTACCGAATACCAGTCCCTGAATCTTTTCAGCTGTCGGAGCTTCCGTGGCAAGGCTGACTACGATGACTACGATGATACAGAACAGGAACATCCATCCGCAGAAGAACAGCCAGTTCATATCGTAGAACAAATATTTGAAGGTAGAATCTGCCACTTCACCTGCGTTGCTGTAATATACTTTGGCACCCAGACGAGTCAGACCGATGATCATACCGGCGATCAATCCCCACATACCACCTTGTGCGGAAGTACGTTTCCAGCAGATACCCAGCAGGAAGGCATTCTTTCCGGAGTCCCGGACGGAAGGCGCTCTTGTAGAAATCGATTGTAAACAACATGGCAGATGAGTTGAACAGTGAAGCCAGCGAACTCATCAAGGCAGCGAGGATACCGCATACTACCAGACCTTTCACGCCGGCAGGAAGCAATTTAGCTACCAGAGTAGGGAAGGCGGCGTCAGCGTTGGCAGTACCATTGGCAAGCATCGGGAGGAAACCTTCGCCACCGGCACCGATATATTTCTGATGTAATGCGAAAGCAATCATACCCGGAATCAGGAACAGGAATACAGGCAACAGCTTCAGGTAAGCGCCGAAGATAGTACCGCGACGAGCCTCTTTTTCATTCTTTCCGGAAAGTACACGTTGTACGATGAACTGGTCAGTACACCAGTACCAGAAACCGATAATGGCAGAACCGATAAGTGCACCCAAAGGGAAGTTCGCATCATCGTTGCTGCGGATCAGATTGGTCATGGTGTCACCATAATCGTTTACCGTCACAGCACCGCACACTCTCATCATTTCGTCCCAGCCTCCCAGTTCTTTGAAACCGAGCACAAGGATAATCAACGAACCTAACAGAAGAATCGGAGTCTGAAGTACAGAAGTATAAAGTACCGATTTCATACCACCGAAGATCGTATATAGGGCAGTGAGAACAACCAGTCCGATGGCGGCAATCCAGAAGAAGTCGATTCCCCAGAGTTCCTTGATGCCGAATACTTGCTGGAATACCAGTCCGCCGGCATATACTGTCACTGCTACCTTGGTCAATACATAACTTACCAGAGAAATGACCGATAAGATGGTACGTGACTGAGGATTGTAACGGCGTTCCAGAAATTCCGGCATCGTGTATACCATGCTTCGTGAATAGAAAGGTACGAATACCCATCCCAGAATCAGGATCATCCATCCCTGAATTTCCCAGTGAGCCATCGCCATACCGCTTGAAGCTCCTGCTCCCGCCAGTCCGATCAAGTGTTCCGAACCGATGTTTGATGCGAAGATAGAGGCACCGATCGCAAGCCATGTTGCGTCACGTCCGCCTAAGAAATAATCTGCCGAGTCATTTTGTTTTTGTCTGACTACCCAAACAATAATACCTATCAGAGCCAAAAAGAAGACTCCAATTACTAGCCAATCTAATGCTTCCACAATAAATTTGATTTATAAGTTAATATTATTTCTCTGTCGAGAATTTAAAGATACATTCGCTGTTGTACGTTTGTCCCGGTTCCAGCACAACGGACGGCCAGTCGGCTTTGTTGGGGCTGTCGGGGTAGTGTTGTGTTTCGAGGCAGACAGAAGCACGTTGGTTGTAAACGATGCCTTTCTTTCCGCTTACGGTTCCGTCGAGGAAGTTACCTGTGTATACCTGAATACCCGGTTCGTTGGTATATACTTCCAATGTGATTCCGGTTTCGGGAGACGTCAGTCTGGCAGCTACCTGCGAGATGTCACCTTTGGTGTTGAGCACCCAGTTGTGATCATATCCGTTGCCGTTCTTGAGTTGGACGAAGTCGTAGTTGTTGATATCTTTGCCTACCGCTTTCGGAGTAGTGAAGTCCATCGGAGTATCTTTGACCGGAGCGATTTCGCCGGTTGTCATGAAGGTGCTGTCTACCGGAGTATAGTAATCTGCATTTACATACATGATGTTGTCTGTCGATGTTTTTGACGGATCACCAGCCAGATTGAAGTAAGAGTGGTTGGTCATGTTGATGATTGTCTTTTTGTCGGTAGTAGCGCTGTACTTGATGTCGATGGCGTTGTCATCTGTCAGTTGATAGGTTACTTTAGCAGTCACATTTCCGGGGAAATTCGCGTCACCGTCCGGAGAGATAAGAGTCAGTTCCAGTGTTGTCGGATCGATAAGGTTGGCTTCGTATACTTGGTATTGCCATCCTTTCGGGCCTCCGTGCAGGCAGTGGCCGAAGTTGTTTTGCGGCAGTTGGATGGTATCTCCGTCCAATACAAAACGCCCTTGGTTGATGCGGTTGGCGTAACGGCCGATAGAAGCACCGAAATCACTGGGTACATTAATATAATCAGCAATGCTGTCAAAACCTAAAACTACATCCTGCATCTTGCCGTTCTTGTCGGGCACCATGATGGACACGATGCGTCCGCCGAAGTTAGTGATGCATACTTCCATACCCGCCTTATTCTTTAAGGAATAAAGAGCTGTTTGGGCATTGTTCACTTCTGTTTGAAATTTTGCCGGGTCAAGACCGGATAAAGTCAGCTCGGAAGCCGGCTTGTTATTGCACGCGGCAAGCATCAGCGCGGCAATTCCTGCAAGTAGAAAATGTTTTTTCATGGTTTTATTTTTAATGTAAATGAGATGCTTATCTTATTTTGGGTGTAAAAGTAACACTTTTGTTTGGTGTATCAAATACACTCTTATATGTTGTGCAACATAAAAGGATAAGAACTTTACTGTTACGTATAAAACTATCGCATGTTCCTGTCTTCGGAGCGGGATCGTTATATTGCATTTTCTCTTTCTATATAGAGCTGGATAGTTTCTGGGGCTTGGAACCAGAGTTTCACCAGCTTGAAACTAAAGTTTCTTCAGTTTGAAACTAAAGTTTCCTCTGCTTGAAACTAGAGTTTCATCCGCTTGGAACCGTTGGTTCCGGCATATGGAAACGAATGGACCTACGCATGACCTGTCGGCAAAGTCCGGTAGATATAGCAGCACTGTGACAGCAAAAATTGCCATCACAGTGCTGTCACTAGCTGCTGTCACTGCTTTACTTCTTCATTATAAGCGAGTTATGCTCTGCTTTGTGACGGTGACAGCAAAACACATATTTATTTTTCTATAGAGGGTTATTGGAGTTTCTTCCCCCAATATGTCTTTTGATTACCCTGGGCCGCATACACAATCGTATGTGTCCGCGGACTGGCTTCCCAGTCGACTTCACGTTGCAGATAGAGTACTACTCCGGCGCTTGTCGTGATGGTTTGAGTCGCTGCATCAAATGTCCATGTAGCATTTTTCCAGCTGCCGGAAGTTATCTTATGCGTACCGAGATCATAAGTCATCGTTTCGGACGTTCGTTGGGTGCCCGTACTGGTGGTCAATGCCAGATGTTCCCAGTCTCCGGCTATTTCATTTTCCGTGATAGGCGCTTGCGGAACGGCTCCGTAACGTTCGGGCATAACGAGAGGCCAGCCGTTGGCATCCCAGCGGATGCTGCGTACATGTCCCATCATGATGGCGTTGGAGTATTCATTGCCGCCTACGTTCACGGGGAAACGTCCTTGTGAAGTATAGAACCAGTTGCCGGCTCCGTCATCGAAGATGCCGCAATGGAAATTCCTACCCAGCCGTAGCTGTTGTCGAACCGGTAAGGAGCAGTCAGTATCGGATATAGTTGCGCGCTTCCCATAGCGGAATTTCCGTGTATGTCTACATAAGGGCCGTCGATGTTTCTGGAACGGCAGACACGTGTATTATATTCTACCGACAGTGAACCGTAAGCCAGGAACAGATAGTAATAACCGTCACGATAGATCACTTCGGGACCTTCGGATGCCTGCCAGCGGCTGGTGCCACGTGTGGCGATTATCTTTCCATAACCCGAATTGTCTTCTCCTGTGATGTCCCAGGGATTTCCCAAAGCATTCAGCGGTTTGCCGTCTTCCGGATTTACCTGTAGGGCAGCGATACCGCTGTGCCATGAACCATAGATCAGCCAGTGTTCGCCATTTTCCGTTATTATATAAGTAGGGTCGATCGCATTGATTTTAAAATACCCTTCCCAGTCATTGATGCTGCTGCGCCCATAATCCGTCTTTCCCTTATCGCTGGCAGAGCAGACAACGAATCCTTTGTCTTCCCATATATTACTTGCCGGATCGGAAGTTTCCATCAGTCCGATAAACGCGCGTTCGGTCCATGAACCGTCAAAGTTGCCGTTGTTCTCAATTTCCGGTTTTCCGGTTTGGATGTAGTTCGTGATTACGATGGAATAATACATACGGTATTTTCCGTTCGATACTTTTCGTGCAACAGGTGCCCAGTATCCGTAAGACGGATTGTCAATCGGTTCCAGTCCCATCTCCTGACGGTAGGCATTCAGCTTTTCTTTGATCCATGTCGGGGCGTTTCACTCATGGTTGCTCCCAGATACTCCCAGTTTACGAGGTCTTTGGAACGCCGTGCGTGGAAGTGTCCGTTTCCGCTGTGCGCGTTGCCGTAAGAAGCGTCTGTCTGATACATATAGTAATATCCGTCATCGGCTTTCATTACCGTAGGGTCGTGTACGTTGGCAAGGTTCCAGTCATAACGGTTGCTCCAGGCTGAGAAACTTGTGTAGTCGTCTACATACGTGGGTGCTTCGTACGCTGCCAGTTCATCGCTCAGTGTCTCGGCGGGAGTCGTGAAAGAAGTTTCCTCCGAGTATCTGGGCTCTTCGTTGTAAAGGGTGACAAAGGCTCTTACGTAATACGTCGTTTGTGGAGTCAGGCCGGTCAGGGTCGTACTGATTTCCGATCCTCTGACTTCGGAGGTCGTGTCATAAATGTCCGGATGGGATGCCGTGGCGTAGCAGAATCCCCGTTTGACGATATTCACTCCTTCCGTTCCGCTGATATTGGCGGATAAGGTTGCTTTGTTATACCCCACATTCGTATATGCCGGCGTTGTGATGCTTAAAGCTCCTGATGCGGAGTTTTCATCGTCGTCGCTGCACGCTGCCAGGGCGAGCGTGCAACAGAGTAGAAGATAGATGGTCTTTAAGTATTTCATATCTCAGTCTTTCTTTTTTAGATTGTTTTGATGTTTATTCGTTAGAAGCGCTTCCGGTGTCCCATCCCGGATTCTGTCCGAGATTGGGTGCCCGTTTCACTTCGTTGGCAGGTATCGGGAAGTAGTAACTCTTGGGATTGACAAACGTGCGTGAATTGACCGTTTCTGCCAGTCCGAAGGTATAGGAGGGAGTATCTGCGCTGCCGGTGACTTTCACTCCATAAAGATTCAGCAACTGGTTGTAACGGGGCTTTCCGGTTTCTCCCGTAGAGGTTACATTGTCATATAGTTTCCAGCGGCGTACATCGAAGAAACGATGATCTTCGAAAGCCAGTTCGATGCGTCTTTCGTTGCGGATACGTTCGCGGAGTTCACTTTGCGACATATCTGCGTAGGCCGGCATACCGGCACGGGCGCGTACCTCATTGATGTAACTGTATGCCTTGGCAGGACCTTCCGCTTCATTATAGGCTTCGGCGGCATTCAGCAGAATTTCGCCATAACGGAAAATCATCCATGCGTGAGGATAGGTGGCCGGTTCTTTGCAGGATATGTTATTCACGAACTTTTTCAGATAGTATCCGGTGTAGGTGCCTCCCATGGCTGAGGTGTAATCCACTCCTTTGTCCGCATCCGAGTTGTAGCGTACGTCGATGGCACGTCTTTCTTCTTTGTCGGCACGTCCCCACATCATGCCTTGATAGAAGATGGTTTGTGCCAGACGCGGGTCACGGTCTTTATACGGATTGGCGGCATCGTAGGTACTGCCGTTCTCATCGATCCGTTTGCCGTTGCTCATTTCGTAAGCGTCCACCAGATTCTGTGTCGGGTTGGTACGTCCGTTTCCGGAGAAAGAACCGGTAAAACCTACCGGCAGGAATACTTTTTCTACCTGATTGGTATTCCATACAGAGCGTGCAAGGATAATTTCATTGTTGTATACCGGATTGGTCGTGAAACATTCGTAATAGTCATTCTCCGGATTTCCCGTATTGTACAGTCGGTAAGGGTAACTTTGCTTGTTATTCTGAGTGATGAAGTCGGCTGCTGCCTGCGCCGCATTCGCCCAGTATGCGGTGTTGCCGTCCGGATTGTTCAGTTTGGAAGCACGGTAGAGCAGGGCTCTTGCTTTTAAAGCATAAGCAGCGGCTCCGTTGACACGTCCCCAGTTGGATGCTTCATCGCTGTAGCGGAAAGGGAGCTGGTTTTTGATCTGGTCGCATTGGTCGGCTACCCATTCAAGTGCTTCGGCAGCGGGAGTACGGAACATGTTCATTGCCGAAGGATCGGACAAGTCGAAGATGATCGGTTCGCCGGATTCATCTTCCGCAATGACAGGGGCAGCGCCGAACCAGCAGATTAAGTCGAAATGGAAGATAGCGCGAAGCAGTCTGGCTTCTGCACAGTAACGGTCGTAAAGGCGGTTGTCATCGCCGTCTTTCTCCGTATTTCCTACTACGGATGCCTTGGCGTTCTTCAGAAACATATTACATTTCCGAATCCCGTATAAGTCGGTGTTCCAGAAGCCCAGCAGGGGATGGTCGCCGGCGGTGTATCCGTCGCTGCCGATCTTTGTATAATAATGAAGTCCCCAGCAGGTCACTGCATTATCCGTCATACAGTCACGTGAAGCACCTGTGAACTGGTCGTCCGACAGTGGCGCCAGTCCGTCCGGCAGATTCGTGTAGATGTTGGCGAGGAACTCGCGTGTCAGGTTCTGGTTATTGAACACTTTCTTTTCAGATAAGGAGGCATCGTACTCTTTGTCGAGGTAGTCGCTGCACGAACTGCCTGCGAGTGCGAGGACCAGAGTAGCTATATAAGTTGATATTCTTTTCATAATTCTTTGCTGTTTTATTGAATGATTAGAATCCGATATTCACACCGAACGTAAATGAACGTGTCTTGGGATATGCCCAGATATAGTTGGTCGGGTTTTCCGGATCAAAGCCTTTAGGCAGATGGCTCCAGTTGCACAGGTTGTAGCCACTGAAGTAAAGACGGCATTTCGTCATATTGACTTTAGAAATCAATCGTGCAGGAAGCGAGTAGCCGACTTCCACATTGCGCAATGAAAGGAAATCTCCATTGACTACCCAGATGGTAGACTCATTGTAAGGATAGTTCCGGTCGAGGTCACTGAAGGAAGTAGACAAACGCGGATATTTGGCGTTGATATTGCGCGGGTCTGTCGGATCATCGGTATAATATCCCCATGTGTTGGTGATTTCATGAGTGGAAGTACCTCCCCAGCCGAAACCATAGTCCATATTCTCGCGACAGGGAACGGTGCGGTTCAGATAAGCCGTCAGCACGGCACGTGCGTCGAAACCTTTCCAACTGAAACCTAAACGGATGGTCGGGATTAATTCCGGAATATTCGTGTATCCGGTCGGTACTTTGTCGTAGCTGTCTATTTTACGGTCGCCGTTCGTATCCTGGAATACGGCATTGCCGAGCTTGTATTTACCGGCAGCGTTCCACGGATATTTCTGAGGATTGGCAACGGCATCTTCATACGACTCCGGAATCAGGTCGGGATTACTGGCCCATTGTTTCCAGATCAGGAGCTGGCTTTGGTCGATCCGGTTGCCGGTTCTTGCCTGATAAGCGTAATCGGGAGTCAGTTCATCCATTTCGGTGATCTTGTTGGTGTTGAAAGTCAGCATACCGTCGATATAGTATTCAAAATCGCCGATCCGGTTGCTGTGTCCTAAAGTGATCTCAAAACCTTTCGTTTCGGCCTTGCCGTAAGAGTCTTGCGGAGCGTTTACACCGAATAAGCCGGGCACGGTGGAACGGGATACCAGAATATTGGAACGCCATTCCTTGAAGAAGTCCACAGAACCGTAGATTTTCTTGTTCCACAAGTCGAAGTCAACGCCGAAGTTTGCCATATCCGAGATTTCCCATTTGATGTTCTTGTTGCCGGCTGTCGATTCATATACACCTTCCGTGTAAGATTGGGAAGTACCGAAATTATATCCGCCTCCTTCGGTGAATGTACCTTGGTACGGGTAGCGGCTGACGCCTGTCACAGCTTGTCCCGCCCGTCCGTAAGAAGCACGGAGTTTCAGGAGATTCACGAACGAGTTCTTCAGCCATGATTCTTCGGAAAGTACCCATCCCACGGAACCGCCGGGGAATGTTCCGAAGCGTTCGCCGTCGGCATAATTATCACTGCCCATGCGGGAGATATTACCGGAAAGGATATACCGGTTGTTATATACATAGGTAGCCTGTGCATTATAAGAGAGGTAGCGGTTGGATGATTCCTGTCCGCGTACTACATTCTGATAAGTACGGATAAAAGCCTGGGCATTGACGGCATGTTTGCCGAATGTATGTTCGTATGCCAGTCCGCCGTTCATATTGAGATTATAGTAATAGTCACGTGGAGAAGTGGTGGCATTGGGCAATGCTTTGTACGTTCTCATGCGTTGGTATGTATATTCCGACGGGTCGTTGACATCAGCCATATAGTTATAGTAGTAGACATTGACATCGGCTTGCTGCACCTTCTGGAATGTTTCGTAAGAGTCGAAACTGAACGTCATCTTGGCTTTCAGTCCGGGAACGAGGGCATCCAGGTTTCCGGTAGCCGTTACGGTTGTATAGAGGTTACGGCGGCGGTTCTGCTCCACACCACGTCCGGCGATTTGTGCGGCACCGTTTTTACTGTCGCTGCTGGTCGGCATAAAGAATTCACCGTTTGGGCAGAATACGGGATACACCGGAAGATTTTCGCCGGCTCCCCAGGTAAAGAGGTTCCATACGTCAATGCCCGGTTGGGAGATATTGTCGATACGTCCGCCCAAGTCCATCGATACATTCAGAAACTTGTTTACATCGATGTCGATGTTCGAACGCAGGTTGTAACGGTTCAATACTTCCTGTGTGCTGTATCCTTCGTTCCATTCCGTCCATTTGGTGTCGAACAAACCTTCCTGGCGGAGATAAGAGAAGGAGACATAGTAGCGTGCACGTGCATTACCACCGCTGACAGACAGGTTGGTACGGTATTGCGGAGCTGCATCCCGCAGCATGGTGTCGTGCCAGTTCGTATTGAAGTATTTGTATTTGGCCATTCCTTCCAACTGCTCACCGTTGCAGACACGACGGTAGTATTCCAGGTCTTCATCGGAATATTCGGGACTTAATCCGTCCAGGTATCGTGCCTGATTACGGCTCAGCGCATAGTTATAAGAGTTCTGGCTTTCGGGAATTCCGGCAATAGTCTGGAAGCCGACTTCTTGTGTGAAGTTGATTTTAGTCTTACCGGTTTCTCCGCGTTTGGTCGTTACGAGTATTGCGCCGTTGGCTCCACGCATTCCATAGATAGCGGTGGCGGCGGCATCCTTCAATATCGTAATCGATTCAATAGGGTAGGCATCGAGGAATGAGAGGTCACGTTCCACATTGTCAACAATGATCAGCGGACTGCGTGCGCTGGCATTCATGGTACGGATGCCACGGATATACATAGCCGTTTCACTCCATCCCGGTTCGGATTGCGCCTCATACGTCTCTACACCGGTGACAGTGGAGGTAAACGCATTCTGCAAAACGGTTACCGGATGTTTTTCCAGTTCTTCTCCGGTGACGATGGAGGTGGACTCTGTCACAAACTTCTTGGGTTTGCGGTTGAAAGGAAGCGGAGTCGTATGAGCATATTCATCCAGGTCGGCATCCATAACAATCTTGAAGTTCTCATCAAAGTCGGCAATGGCTGTTGCCGGCAGATAGCCTACGCTGCTTACATAAAGCTCGTCGGCAGGTTTTACATTCTTCAAAGTGAAGAAACCGTCCTTGTCCGAGAGTGCGATGCGGCTTGCTTCCGCTACGTTGACCACCGCACCTGCGATAGGTTCCCCCTCTGCATTTACGATTCGTCCTTTCAGGACTTTAGCATCTTGCGCCCATCCGTTGCCCAGCATGAAAGCTGTGGCTACGGTGAGCAGGATTCTTTTGAATCCTGTCTGTATGTTATTTAATTTCATCGGTTGCATATTCATTCAGTTAATTGTTCCAACCCGGGTTGTTTTCGATATTCGTTTTCCATACTTCTCCTTCCGGTATCGGGTAGAGATACATTTTCTCTGTAAATACCCGGTTCTGGGCAACTTTACGTGTATAGACAAACTTTCCGTTTTCCTTGGTAATCTCCATTCCGTAGACAGGACGTGCCAATGCTTTTTCCGCTACATTCCAGCGACGTACGTCCCATGCGCGATGATCTTCAAAAGCGAGTTCGACGGTACGTTCCTTGCGGATGAAGTTACGGCGGTCGGCAATGGTCTGAAGATCGCTGCGGTTTGTGAGTTTGGCAGTCATCCCTACACGGTCGCGGAGAGGCTGGATGGCGTTCAGTACGTCCGCACGTGACCCACCAGCTTCATTCAAGGCTTCTGCATAGTTCAATAAGATTTCTGCATAGCGGATGATAATCCAGTTACGGTAGTTGCTGCCGGTATGGTTATTGTTCAGGATCACTTCCGGAATATACTTGCGGGTATAGTATCCGGTCGGCGTTGCATTTGCATTTCCTTGCGGGTTATCCCGTTGTCCTTTGAGTACATTAATTATACCATTACCCCAATTCACACCGTTGTAGAGTACGGTAGCCGCCAGACGCGGGTCACGGTTGCTGTAAGGATCATTGCTCTTGTATCCGCTGGCATTGTTGATGGCCGGAGTGGCTGTTCCATTATAAACAGGGGCGCCGGTTTCATCATAACTGCTGAAAGGAGACTGTCCGTTCGCCATATCGTACATATCCACTAAATTCTGTGACGGGCACAAACCTCCGTTGCCGCCTTCGCCTACCGGCGTATCGTTATAGATCGCTCCCCATCCTACAGCTACATCATTACGCCAGAAGATCGTTTCATTATTTTTCTCGTCATGTGCGTTCTTCAGGATGGCGTTGGTATAGCATGTCTTCGGATCGGTATCAGTCGTGTAGAGTCCGTAGAGTGTTCCGTAATCCGTCATGAAGCTTTGCGCCGCATCGGCGGCTTGCTGCCAGCTGATACCCGATTCACTTCTGAAACGGTCGCTTGCCATGTAGAGCATGACACGTGAATACAGTGCACGTGCCATTGGCTGGCTGATACGTCCGGGGTTGCCCGATTCGGCAGAAGTGGCTTTATCCATCAATCCTTCTTCGCAATCTTTCAGTTCTTTCAGAATGAAGTCAACTACATATTCTTTCAGGGAAGGGCGGGTGGTATAGTTGCTGAGCAAGTCTCCGTCCGGATCGAGTACATCTGTAACCAGGGGGACGGGACCGTAGCGGAGAAACATTTCCCAGTAGAAATAAGCACGGAGGAAATGAGCTTCCGCCTTGTATTGTTTCACATAGGTAGCGTGTGCTTCTTCCGAGTCATCCGTAGCTTTGGGCACGTCGTCGATGTTCTTTAACAGCATATTGCATTTGCGGATACCCCGGTAATAGTGTTCCCATGTGTCGGTGAGTTCAGTGGCGGCACCGCTGGCATAATAGTTGCCGATGTTGAAACTTGTACGCGTGCCGCCGCTGGCGTAGCTGGTTTCGGCTAAGTCGGTAGCTGCATCCATCCATGAGTTGTTGATGCGGCAGGCACCGTGGCGCAGGAAGTTGTAAGTATCGAAATGGAACTCACGGGTAGTAGTCCATTGGCTGAATACCTCTTCTTCTGTCAGTTCGTTGCTGGGCTGTTTGTCCAGAAAACCACCGAATATATCTTCACAGGAAGTCAGGGCGATTCCGGCGGTTGCCAACCAAAAGGCGGTATATATGATTGTCTTTTTCATGTCTTATATCTGTTAGAATTTAATGTTTACACCAAAGTTCACAGTCTTCATAATCGGGTAACGGTTGGAACCTTCACTTTCCGGATCGCAAAGACCATCCAGTTTATCCCACGTGATGAGATTGTTTGCATTTACATAGACGCGGCATTCGTTCATGGCTACTTTTCTGATCCATCGGGCCGGAAGCGAGTAGCTTAGTTCGATATTCTTCAGACGAAGGAAGTTACCGTTTTTCAGGAAGAACGAGTTTTTACGCTGGTTATGGTCGCCGTAGCTGTCATAATGGAGCAGCGGATAACTGGCATGGGTAAGGTTGTATGCTTCCGACTGGTTGGGATTCCAGCGGTTCAGATGATGTTCTTTTACCTTACCGCCATTCACGAAAGCGTACATTGCTTCCGCATCATAATATCTGGAAACATGATCTACTCCCTGAAACATGATGCTGAATCCGATGCCTTTGTATTCGCATCCCAGAGACAAGGCGTAAGTGTTTTCGGGAACATCGCTATAGCCGATAAATGTTTCATCACGGCTATCGATAAATCCGTCTCCGTTCATATCACGGTATTTCAGGTCGCCTACCTGTACATTGCCGAAAGTAGAAACCGGAAAATCGGGATTGTTCAAGTCGGCTTGGGTCACAAAACCATCGCACACCAGACCGAAGTATTGGTTGATCGGATGACCTTCCTGTTTGCGATAAGCTGTCTTTGTGGCGGGTTCGTCCATGTTCCGGATTTCATTGCGGGCGTGTGAGAAAGTCAGACTTGCATTATAGGTAAAGTCCTTTCCGATATGGTTCGCATGTTTCAGTTCGATTTCGAAGCCCTTGTTGTTGGTCTCTCCCAGATTGCCGGCAGCCATATTGACGCCAACCCATTGCGGACGGGTGAGATAAGGAGTCAGGATATCGTTTCTCTTTTCGTAGAATACGTCGATATTACCGTTCAGCAGTCCGTTCCATAAACCAAATTCCAGTCCCAGGTTGTATTTGTGAGCACGTTCCCAAGTCACTGCATAATTAGGGTACTGGCTTTCATAGATACCGGTATATCCGGTTGTTCCGAAGTGATAGTCGTTGGCTATCTGTGTCCACACTGCCTGATACAGGAAACGTTGTTTTACGCCATTCACTTTGTATACATCGTTTCCTACTTCACCATAGGATGCACGGATTTTCAGATTGTTCAGCCAGTCTTCCGTTCCTTTCATGAAAGCTTCGTTGCTGATTCTCCATCCTACGGAGAAAGAAGGGAAGAAACCGAAGCGTCTGCCTCGCATGAAGTTTTCCGAACCGTTATAGCCGAAGTTGACTTCTGCCAGGTAACGGTCGTCGTAGCCGTATGTGGCACGCCCTACCAGTCCTTGGTAGCGTTCGGCAAGGTCTGCCTGATAACGGTAGTCATTCTGGTTGTACAGTGCCATAGCGGTGATATCATGTTTCCCGAATTTGCGTGCCCAGTTCAGCTGGAATTCCATATAAAGTTTATAAGTAGTAGTCTGGTTATTGCCCAGATAAGCAAGTTCCGTATCCGTATTGAACTGGGTATAAGCGTCTATTGAATTATAATTAGTACGGTCATTCAGCTCATAAGTGGCAAAGTCGGCATTGAAAGCACGCATATAGTAAGCGTCGTAGTCGAAAGATACCATTCCTTTTGCTGCCAGCCCTTTGGTGAGCCAATCCATCTTATAATCCACAATGAAATTTGTTTCATTGATCGTATTGGTGGAGCGGTAGAAACCGGCTTTGGCAAAACGTGCCACGATATTATTCTGGTATTGTGAGCTGCCGCTGTACAATGTCTTCTGGTCTTCACCTTCACCTACGGTATAGGATACCGGAAACAACCATCCCGGTGTATGATTCATTTCATAAAATGCCTGACTGTAAGTTCCGTCTCTCGATTCATTCGAGTTCGGTCCTCTGCGTTCTTCGAAACGTGTCCCGAAGTTGACGGAAAGAGTCAGGTCTTTGGTCATCAGGAAGTCGAGATTGGCACGGAAAGCGAAACGCTTGAAGCTGGAGTTCGACTTGTTTCCGTATTCGTCCTGACTGAATTCCTTGAACAATCCCTGTTGGTTATAATATTCGGCAGAAGTAAAGTAACGCATACGTTTGGTACCGCCCTGTATATTGACATTGTAGCGTTGTGCCGGTGCACTGTTTCGCAAAACGGTGTCATACCAGTCTACATTCTGGGTAGAGGAGGGCATCGATTCCGCTGAGTTGTCCTGCTGAGGCTCTTTTATACATTTCGATGTCGGATGCCGAATATTGAGAAGGCAGTCCGTCGTTAGCCAGCGCTTCTTCCAGCAATACAACCGAATTGTAAGAATCCAGATAAGTATCCTGGCGGGTAGGGGACTGTATTTGCCAGTTGGCGGTCAGGCTGACGGTCGGTTTCTGTTCTTTACCACGCTTCGTTGTAATCAGCATCACACCGTTTGCACCACGTACACCATATACGGCAGTAGCGGAAGCATCTTTCAACGTAGAGATCGATTCGATATCATCCGGAGCAATCTGTGAGAACTCACGTTCTACGCCGTCTACCAGAATCAATGGTTGGTTGTCTCCTGCGAAAGAAGCACGGCCACGGATATAAATCTTCATATCATCAGACCCCGGCGCACCGGAAGTCTGAGAAGTGATTACACCCGAAATCTTACCGGCAATCGCCTGTGAAATATTGGCTGCCGGAGATTTCAACAGTTCTTTGGAAGAAACCTGCGAGATGGCACCTACCACACTTTCTTTCTTCTGCGCACCGTATCCGACCACTACGACTTCATCCAGCACTTCCGTGTCTTCCTCCATAGTGATATTCAGTTTCGTCTTGTTGGCTACAGGAATTTCCTGTGTCTTATAGCCGATATAACTGATTTGTAACACGGCTTTCGGTCCGACCGTCAGTTTGAAGTTACCGTCAAAGTCGGTAATGGTTCCGTTTGTAGTTCCTTTTCAAGTATGCTTGCACCAATGGCGGCTTCGCCTTTGGTATCAACTACCCGTCCGGTGATCTGCTTGTTCTGCGCATACACCCATTGGCTGAATGTGGCGAGGCAGAGTATCAGTATAAAATTCTTCATGTATACTAAACTTTAAGGTTTAATTCTTTTTTTTTCATAATAGCCTGTATCTCATCGATTGTCAGTGCTTTGTTGTAGATAGCGATGTCGTCGAACATAAATCCGGGATCAGAGTCAGCCCATGTCCATGCCTGGTTTCCGCCCAATGAGATGTATTTCAAGTCTGCACCGTTGGTGAATATTCCGGAGATGGTATTGCCGTCACCGCTGCCCGATACTGTCCATGAGTTGGCGACTTCTCCGTCAATGTAGATTTTACAGGTGGTAGACGTGAGAACGGCTGTGTAAAGATGCCATTCATGATCCTTCAGCCAGTCTTCCTCACAAACGATTCCATCTGCTGCATATTCCGAGCAATAAACGGTGTTGACACCTTTCTCATTTTGTGCGGCGGTGAAGTCTGTCCATCCGTTACAGTTTATTTGGGCAAGTCCGCGGGATTGCAGGACAAACAATGGCCATATATTCTCTGATCCTGCCGACGGCTCGTTTCCGTATGCCGTGAATAGGGGAGAATAGCGATAATCGTCCGATGCTCCTGCATTCTTGGCATTCACCCATACACTGATACTCACTTCCTGAGATTCTACGGAGTGGGAAAGAGCATCTTGAGGCAACATCAGATAATTAGTGCCTTTAGAACCGGCTACATTCTGGAATATTTGTCCGAACCCTTTGTCTTCCACTGAAACTATTTTGCCCGAACCTACGATTTTTGCATCTCCGGCTCCTTCTTCAAAGGTATTGATGTAGACAGGAGTAGGCAGAGCCAATGTCTTGTCTTCCATAATCTGTTTGATCTGTTCCGGAGACAATTCTTTGTTATAGACTGCGAAGTCGTCAAACATGAATCCCGGATCGGGATCGCCCCAGTCGAACGCCTGATTTCCGCCTAAAGTGATGTATTTGTAGTTGGCACCATAAATGAATGCACCTTCAATTGTATTATTATCTCCGGTACCTGCCACCTGCCATTCGTTCTTCAGTTCGCCATCCATATATACTTTGGCGGAAGTAGCGGTGAGAGTTACTGTATAGTAATGCCACCCGTGATCGGCTAACCAGTCAGTGGCGTCATGATATAGAGCATTGGTACCATTTACATTCTGTGCATCATCAAAGTTGCACCATCCGGCATTATTCAGTTGTAATGTTCCTCTTACATACAATGCAAACATAGGCCAGTTGTCTGTATTGGCAGTACCTGCTATGCCCGGTGCCTGCCCGTGAGCACTGAATAATGGTGACCACATATAAGTGGATGAGATTCCGGCATCCTTCGCATTCACCCACATACCGATAGACATTTCTTTCGTTTCGGCAGAATGTGACATTACATCTTCCGGAAGCAACAAGTAATTCTGACGCATTCCTCCGGGGATATTCTTGAATACGGTTCCGAAGGCGCTATTATCATCTGTAACAAAGCTGCCACCGCCAATGATCTGTAGTCCGGTAGTCGTTTCGAAAGTAGCTTTATAAACAGGATCGGGCACATGTATTCCGCCACCGATATTCGGTCCCTGAGCATCGCTGTCCGAGAAAGTATTTGTCCAGATCTTCAGATCATCATAATAGGCTTCGGCTGTTTCCGTATCCGAACCATAGCCTAAATATATATAGGTCGCAGATGACAATAAATCGATCATATTGGAATAATCGAAGTCACCTACGCTCACAGCCCTTGTCTTTCCGGAACTGATGCTGGCATGGTTGTTGGTATCGTATTTCTTGGTGCCATCGATATAAATGGCGTATCCTTTCTCTGTGAAAGTCAAGGCAACATAATGCCATGTCCCGTAAGGCATTGCGTTCGTTACACTGACTTCCGGATCATTTACGTCCAGATAGCCTCCTGTGCCGGTATAGCTCAAAAAAGCATTTGCAGTGAAATACAGTTTGTTCGTTCCGTCACTGAATGAGATCAGTGCGCCTGTATGGTCTGTTTTAGTAGATTTTACGAAGAAACTAAATGAGACTCCTGTCTGGATATCTGCACCGATAAGAGGGTTGGGAATGCGGAGGTATCCGCCGTTGGCGTGCATAACTCCACTTTCTCTTTCATCATCCTGTACGATTTCCGGAATCTCCTGATCTGCACTGTATGCAAAACCTTCCCCCGATACAGGTGTTTCGCCTTCGGTGGCAGTAGAGTTGAAATCTTCGTCAAATGTAAATTCAGCTATTAATTTAGCGGAGGTATCCGGCTTTGCCGGAAGTTTTGATTTCTGCCGGTGGATCGGCTTCTCCCCAATCCTGACAAGAACTCATGCTGAGAACGGTAAGAATTGCCATAAGTAGTAACGGCCATTTCCTTTGTCTTCATAGATATTGATATTAATGGTTCAACAATAATTCTACTCGTTGTAGTGTCGCAAAATACAACCGATGAGTATATTAAAGGTGGACAAATGAATTTTCGAGGTGGATAAACGGTTATATAAGTGTCTTTTACACTTTGAGTATAATCTTGGACGGATGTCTCTTAAAATGAGCTCATTTTAAGACGAAGGGCTGCTATCATTGTTTCATAATAGCAACCCTTATATCAGTTATTCTTCGTTATTCAGCAGTGCACTTGGTGTCACATTGAAATGTTTCGTGAAGCATCTTGTAAAATATTTGGGATCATTGAATCCTACTTCGTAGGCAACTTCCGCTATATTCATATTCTTCGTTTCCCGATTCTTCAGAATCAATTCCCGTGCGATGTTCAGTCTGTAATTCCGGATGAACTGTCCGGCGGACTGACCGATTAAGTTTTGCAGTTTTTTGTTCAGCAGGCTTTTGCTTACTCCGACGGCTTCACAAAAATCGCTGACTTCAAAATAGGAGTTCTTGTAGTTCTCTTTGATAACCTCCATTATCTGATTGAGGAACTTCTTATCACCGGATTCTTCTTCCATATTGAGTATGTCCACATTCATATCAAGTGTAAATTTACGCTGATATCGTTTCCGGTTCTCCAGAATATTCTGAATACGGGTCAATAATAATGTCTCATCAAAAGGTTTCAGCAGATATTCGTCCACTCCCATACGATAGCTTTCCAGTCGGGCTTCTTGTGAGGTCTTGGCGGTCAGCATCAGGAAAGGAATATGCGAAATGGCAAATGTTTCCTTTACCTTTCGGGACAGTTCGATTCCGTCCATGACAGGCATCATCAAATCACTGATAATAAAGTCTATTGGATTACTATTAAGTATATGTAGTGCTTCTTCGCCATTTGCAGCTTCCAGTACATGATACTGTTCACGAAGAATAGACCGGATATATCCCCGCATATCAGCATTATCCTCCACAACCAGTATACTTAAAGCCTCTTTCTCTTTTGGAGAGCCGGAATCCTGAACAGGAGTTGCGGACGAATCGTTGTGATCAATAATGATTGTCTTTTCGTCTTTCCTTTCATTTCGTTGCAAGGGGAGGAGGATGCGGAAAGAGCATCCCGCATGACGGTTATTGAATGCTTTGATCTCTCCGCCGTGCATTTGAACAATCCGTTTGCAGAGGTATAAACCGATGCCTGTTCCTGCTTGTCCGTATACCGGATATTTCACTTGATTCTGCGACTGGTAGAAGCGGTTGAAAATCCGATTGAGGTCTTCCTCAGGGATGCCCGAACCACTGTCCTTGACGCAAATATACAGAGTCTCTTTTTCACTGTCTTTGGCGAAAAGAGCAGATAGGTAGAGAGACACAGTTCCCCCGTTAGGAGTAAACTTGATAGCGTTACTCAACAGATTGGTGACTACCTTGCGCATTGCTTCCTCATCATACAAAATCTCCGGCATCTCCATCCGGTAATAGCGTTTGAGCACAATGTTCCGCTCTTGGGCGAATACTTCAAACGGAGTGATCAGTGAATCGATAAATTTCAGAAAATTTCCCCGAGTCTTCACAATCTCCAGTTTGCCGGACTCTACCTTCCGGAAATCCATCAACTGATTGACGAGAGACAATAGATATTTGGAATTGCGTTCCACGAAGTTCAATTGCTCAATGACTTGCGGATTGTAGCTTAATTTTAACGCACGTTCGATAGGACCGATAATGAGGGTAATCGGTGTACGGAATTCGTGAGTAATATTCGTAAAGAATGAAATCTTGTCAAGCGTCAATTCCTGTACTTTACGGGACATACGAATCAGTTGTGCCTTCTGCCTCGTGATTTTCTCATTCTGTTGAATCAGCATCTGGTTTTGTGCAGCTCATCCGTTTGATTTTCTAACAGATGCTTTGCTGTTCCAGTTCATGAGTACGTTCTTCTACCGTGCGGTGCAGATATTCTTTCTGCCGTTCTCAGATTACGGATGCGCCATTGATAGAATTGCCATACACTGACAGATAACAATACGATGATGAATAGAATAAACCATACAGTCTTATAGAAATAAGGTACAATCGTAATCTTCAGTTCCGTTATGTTTTCTCCCTCGTTCTCACCATCAGGAGTGTATCTGACCTGTAGAGTATATGAACCGGGAGGTAAATTCGTATAACTGGCGAAACGACGGTTGCCCGGAACCTGTACCCATTTATCGTCAAAACCGACCAGACGATAACTGTATATGGCTGTATTGTTTGATTCAAAGTTGAGCGCTGCAAATTCGAGTGAGAAAGATTTCTCTTTTTCATGCAGTTTCAGTTCCGTCGTTATGGCAATATCTTCCGACAGGTATTCGCTGCCCGGCAATATTTCTTCATTACCTATCCGCAGGCGGGTGAAACGTACTTTGGCAGCTGGAAGAGACATCGCCGGACGATTACTTTCGATTGCAACCAATCCGCCTACACTGCCAAAATAGAGTAAGTCATGAGAAGAACCACATGAGGCGTTCCAATAAAACTGTGTGTCAATCAGACCATCCTGTATGGTATAGTTAATGAAACGATTCTCTGCCTGGTGATAACAGGAGAGTCCATTATTGGTACTGATCCATAAGTTACCGTTGTTATCTTCCAGTATTCCCCGAATACTATTGTTCGGTAGTCCTTGCGCTGTGCTATAAGAGATAAACTGTTCTTTTCCTTGAGCATCGATTTTTCGTTGATAAATGCCATATCCGTTACTGCCCAGCCATAAAGTACCGTCCTTACCTTGATAAAAACAGGTTATTTTCTCAATCAGGCGGGAGGACGGATCGTCCAGTTTGTAGTTCAGGTGCCTGTACTGGAATTCTCCTTTAGAGGAACGGGAATGCAGATCGATGATATAAACCCCTTCCAGACAACCGACCCAAAGTTTACCCTCCTTATCAATAATGGAACCGATACAGCCATGAATATTTTCAGCAGCCTTATCCGGTAACGGAGCAGTTATTTCCTTTTTTACCGGATCATAAAAATAGAGTCCTTGATTGGCGCCTATCCATATACCTTCATTAATAGGGTCATAATTCAATACTCCGATAAAGTTAATCGGAAAGCCTCCGCCGGTCTGTGAGGAAATTACCTCCAGTATCTGTCGGGGAGCTTTCAGATCAAGCAGATTGAGACCTCCTCCCCATGTACCTATCCATAAGTGATTGTCGGTATCGGCAGTCAGGGCACTGACGGAGTTGTGACTCAGCCCTCCGTGTTCACGTGTATAATGGGTGAAATCTTCGCTGTTCCGTTCTTTTCTGTTCAGTCCGCCTTCTACTGTCCCTACCCATAAGGTTCCGTATACATCTTCATAAATTGCATTGACAGGATTATAGGATAAACTTGACGGATTTTCCTTGTCATGCCGGTAGCTCCGTATCGATAGTTGCCGTGGATTCAACAGATTGATACCTCCGGTTTCCGTACCGAACCAGATATGTTCTCCATCAGTCAATATGCAATTAATAAAGTTACTGTTCAGCAGATTGGTGCCGCCATTTGGAAGGTCACAGGCTATACGTTCAAAATTATCCGTCATCGGGTTATAGATATTAATGCCACGTAGTGTCGCGACGATTAATTGTTTGTCATCGGTGATAGCTAAATTTGTCAGATAATTTTGCGACAGGGAATAGGGATTGCCGGAATCATGCTCATATCGTTTTATCACATTTCCAGTTTTATTATAGCGGAATAGTCCGCGGTCACTGGAGATCCAGACTTCATTCTCTTTGCTGAGGAAATCCGAAATATAAGTTCCCGCTTCGAACTTCAGGCAGTCGGCTATGGGAATGGTTACCAGTCTCTTTTGCGGACTTAATGCCACTTTTCGTATTTCTCCATTGTTTCCCATCCATATTTTCCCATCCTCGTCAATGTCTTTCAGAGCAATGTCCGGACCATTCAGATAGACAGGGCTGAGTGTAGACAGGATTTGCACTTCCCCTTTGTCATTGAATTCGATACGGTGAAGGGCGTTGTCGCAATGAAGCCAGATACAGCCTTGCGTATCTTTCATGATACGGGTAGCCGGTAGTTCCAGTATCTTTGGAAGTATCCCTTTCGGGTCATGGGGGATAATCGGTTTTAAAGTAGATAAGTCAATAATATCCGTTCCCCCTTCGGAGACGATCCAAAGGCGTTGGAAGGCGTCTTCACAGACATTGCGTATAAAGTTGCTTTTTAGTTTGCATTGGTGATTATTGGGAGTGTAGTTTACAAACTCATAGCCATCATAACGGGAAAGCCCGCCTCCGGCAGTCGAAATCCACATAAACCCCCGGCTGTCTTTGTACAAATCGTCGATAAAATTATGTGGAAGCCCCTCGTTCATGGTCACATACGTAATATTATAGCGGTCGGCAAACCGTTCCTGTGCCCGAACCTGTCCGACCAGTGAACAGATACTATATATTATAAGGTATATAAGTAGGTGTTTTTTCATATATGTACGTATTAATAAGGGCAAAGTTAGAAGAATCTCTTCAATCACAAAATGGGAAGAGCTTCTTTTCAGCAGATTATCGGATTGTCCACCAATCGTGTTCGTATGTCCACCTTTCATAGGGGAAACGGGCGTATTTTGTAGCATAATTGATGAACGAATACACAGATATTATGAAAAACTTGTTTTGCCAGTTCTTTTAGTAGCAGGCAGCTTCTTTGTAAGTTGCACTTCTTCCGTGTTTACTCCGACTCCTTCTGCTAATCCTTGGGATGATAATTATTTATCAGTAGCCAAAATGGAAGATTACCGTCAATGGGGAACATACAATGTACACGATCCGTCCTGCCGGAAGCTGGGCGACTATTATTATATGTATTCTACAGATGCGATTTTCGGTGAGAACCGGAAAGAAGCGAGAGAGAAAGGCGTGCCGTTGGGATTTATCCAGATGCGCCGTTCTAAGGATTTGGTACATTGGGAATTTCTGGGATGGGCATTTCCTGAAATACCGGAAGAAGCGGTTCAATGGGTACAGTCTCATGCAGGAGGGCAGGGGGCGACCAATATCTGGGCACCGTATATCATCCCTTATAAAGATAAATACCGCCTCTACTATTGCGTATCCGCATTCGGACGTAAAACATCCTATATAGGACTTGCCGAATCAACTTCTCCCGAAGGGCCATGGACGCAGAAAGGCTGTATCGTTAAAACAGATGATTCTACCGCGATGAATGCTATCGATCCGAGCGTCATAGCAGATGAAAATACCGGTAAATGGTGGATGCATTACGGCTCCTTCTTCGGTGGTCTGTATTGCGTCGAACTGAATCCTGAAACCGGATTAGCCTTAAACGAAGGCGATTTGGGGCACCTTGTAGCACGGCGTGCCAACTATCGGAAGGACAATCTCGAAGCACCGGAAATAATCTATCATCCGGAGCTGAAACAATATTATCTTTTCACTTCCTATGATCCGCTGATGACGACTTATAATGTACGTGTCAGCCGTTCGGATGCTGCCGAAGGTCCGTTTACGGACTACTTTGGCAAGGCTGTGAAAGATACGACCAACAACTTCCCGATACTGACTGCACCATATCGTTTTGAGAACCATACCGGATGGGCGGGTACAGCGCATTGTGCCGTCTTTTCTGACGGTGAAGGAAACTATTTTATGGCACATCAGGGACGTCTGTCACCGCAAAATCAGTTAATGGTGTTACATATACGGCAGTTGTTCTTCACTCCCGAAGGCTGGCCGGTCGCTTCTCCCGAGAGATATGCAGGGACTGCTTCGCGTCAATTCAGCAAAGAAGATCTGGTCGGTGAATGGGAAATCATACGAGTGCAGGAACCGGCATACGAACGTCAGCTGGAAGCCGGACAGATCTTATGGGGAGAGGGAGAACTGAAAGAGAAGGAATGGAACTTGTCCACCCGAGTGACTTTGGTAAAAGACGGCACGTGCAAAGGGCAGATGACCGATAACGAATGGAATATAGTTCAAATGAATGGAAAATGGTCCTTTTTGACCGAAAAACATCTATTAATGGTAGATTTGAACTCGGAGAAGATTGAGAATCTGGTTATCTTTGCAGGACACGATTGGGAGAACGAAACCGAAACAATTCTCTTTACCGGACTCGATAGCCGGGGACGTTCTGTCTGGGGAAAAAGAATCAAATAACTATATATAATTTTTATTGAAAACCATGAGAAGATACACAGAATTACTGGCTGCATTAGCCTTATCTACCGGCATGGCGCTTCATGCGCAAACCAATGAAATGGTGATCCAGACTAAGAAGTTGGGTGCTGAAATCCAGCCGACAATGTACGGACTCTTTTTTGAAGACATCAATTATGCTGCCGATGGCGGACTTTATGCCGAACTGGTAAAGAACCGTTCATTCGAATTCCCTCAGCGTCTGATGGGATGGAAGACTTATGGAAAGGTGACTTTGCAGGATGACGGTCCTTTTGAACGCAATCCGCATTATGTGCGTCTTGATAATCCGGGACATGCCCACAAGCATACCGGACTGGATAATGAAGGCTTCTTCGGCATCGGGGTTAAGCAAGGTGAAGAATACCGCTTCTCTGTGTGGGCACGTCTGCCGCACGGAGGTACAGGTGAAAAGATACGTGTGGAACTTGTAGATACCAAATCTATGGGCGAACATCAGGCTTTTGCCTCTCAGACACTGACCATTGATTCCAAAGACTGGAAGAAGTATCAGGTAATCTTAAAAGCGGGTGTTACCAATCCCAAAGCAACGCTTCGTATTTTCCTTGCTTCCCAGGGTACGGTAGACTTGGAGCATATTTCCCTTTTCCCTGTCGATACTTGGAAGGGACATGAGAACGGTCTTCGCAAAGACCTTGCGCAGGCTTTGGCGGATATTCATCCGGGAGTCTTCCGTTTCCCCGGTGGTTGCATCGTTGAAGGTACGGATCTCGAAACCCGTTATGACTGGAAGAAATCCGTGGGGCCGGTAGAAAACCGTCCATTGAACGAAAATCGCTGGCAATATACCTTTACTCATCGTTTCTATCCGGATTATTATCAAAGCTACGGACTGGGATTCTATGAATATTTTCTTCTTTCTGAAGAAATGGGAGCGGCACCGCTTCCGATCCTGAACTGCGGACTTGCCTGTCAGTATCAGAACAATGAAGAAAAAGCTCACGTAGCAGTTTGCGACCTGGACAGCTATATTCAGGATGCACTCGATCTGATCGAATTTGCCAATGGAGACGTGAACACGACTTGGGGGAAAGTACGTGCCGATATGGGACATCCGGCACCTTTTAATTTGAAATATCTGGGCATCGGTAATGAACAGTGGGGAAAAGAGTATCCCGAACGTCTCGAACCGTTTATCAAGGCTCTTCGCAAGGCGCATCCGGAAATCATGATTGTAGGCAGTTCCGGCCCGAATTCCGAAGGAAAAGAATTTGATTACCTGTGGCCTGAGATGAAGCGTCTGAAAGCTGATTTGGTAGACGAACACTTCTACCGTCCCGAAAGCTGGTTCCTCAGTCAGGGAGCACGCTATGATAACTATGACCGCAAAGGACCGAAAGTCTTTGCCGGCGAATATGCTTGTCACGGAAAAGGAAAGAAATGGAACCACTTCCATGCTGCCTTGCTCGAAGCAGCCTTCATGACCGGATTGGAACGTAATGCCGATATCGTACATATGGCTACTTATGCGCCGCTTTTCGCTCATGTGGAGGGATGGCAATGGCGTCCGGACATGATTTGGTTTGATAATCTTAACTCGGTGCGTACCGTAAGTTATTATGTGCAGCAGCTGTACGCACAGAACAAAGGAACGAATGTACTTCCTCTCACTATGAACAAGAAACCGGTAACAGGGGCGGAAGGACAAAACGGACTTTTTGCCAGTGCAGTCTATGATAAGGATAAGAACGAACTGATTGTCAAAGTAGCTAATACTTCCGATAAGACACAGCCTGTATCCTTGACTTTCGAAGGTCTGAAAAAGCAGGATGTATTGTCCGAAGGACGTTGCATCACTCTTAGCTCACTCGACCAGGACAAAGATAATACGCTTGAACAACCGTTTGCCATCACTCCACAGGAGACACCGGTAACGATCAATGGTCATGCGTTAACCACCGAACTCGGACCGAACACGTTTGCAGTTTATAAATTCACGAAGAAATAAAATGAATAGCGTTAAACTAGTTATGATTTCATGCGCATTGGCAGCCTTTTCCGGGCTGTCTGCGCAGAATGACACTACTTTTGTAGCCAATGGCAATCCCATCATAAAATATAAATATACAGCCGATCCGGGTGCTATGGTGCATGACGGTAAGGTGTACATTTATGCCGGACATGATGAATGTCCTCCTCCCAGTGAACATTACCAGTTGAATGAATGGTGTGTATTCTCGTCTCCCGATATGAAGACATGGACGGAGCATCCTGTACCTTTGAAAGCCAAAGATTTTAGTTGGGCAAAAGGGGAAGCATGGGCTAGTCAGGTGATAGAACGTGACGGAAAGTTCTATTGGTATGTGACAGTAGAACACGGCACTATTCACGGAAAATCCATCGGCGTAGCCGTATCTGATTCGCCTGTCGGTCCTTTTGTGGATGCCCGTGGTTCCGCACTGATCACCAATGATATGACGACCGAATTTACCAAGATCTCTTGGGAAGATATCGATCCGACTGTTTTTATTGACGACGACGGACAGGCATATCTTTATTGGGGGAATACCCAATGCTACTATGTCAAACTGAAAAAGAATATGATCGAGCTGGATGGTCCTATCGTACCGGTTCATCTGCCCCGATATACGGAAGCTCCGTGGATACATAAGCGTGGAGACTGGTACTACCTTTCATATGCTTCTGAATTTCCGGAAAAGATATGCTACGCCATGAGCCGTAGCATTACCGGACCTTGGGAATACAAAGGCGTCCTTAATGAGATAGCCGGCAATTCCAATACCAATCATCAGGCTATTATCGAGTTCAAGGGCGACTGGTATTTCATTTATCATAATGGAAGCATCAATACAGCCGGAGGCAGTTTCCGCCGTTCCGTCTGCATCGATCGTTTGTATTATAACGAGGACGGTACCATGAAACGCATTCAGATGACAACGGAAGGCGTACAATAAACAGATAATTATAGGGTTAGGTTAGATAATAGGTTTTAGATTTTTGTTAATTGAAAAGTAAGGGCGTCCTTCCATTCCGGAAAGACGCCCTGCTTATTTAATTCTGATGAATAATAACTTATTCTACTCTGCGTGAACCGTCACCGATTACTACATCATATACTTTCGGGCTTCTGCCGAATTTAGCTTTGAAAGCTTCTTTTGTCTTTTCAACGAAGTTGTCATACAGTTCGTTCTTGACAAGGTTGATAGTACAACCACCGAAGCCGCCACCCATTACGCGTGAACCGGTTACACCATATTCTTTAGCGCAATCGTTCAGGAAGTCAAGTTCTTCGCAGCTCACTTCGTACAATTTGCTCATACCGTGGTGAGTTTCGTACATCTTCTGACCTACTGTTTCGTAATCGTCTTTTTCCAGCGCATCGCAAACATCAAGTACGCGTTGGATTTCTTCGATTACATATTCGGCACGCATATAATCTTCAGCGCTGATATCAGCTTTCGCTTCTTCCAGCATATCCATTGTACAGTCACGCAGGAATTCTACATGCGGATGTTTTTTCTGGATAGCAGCAACAGCAGCCTCACAGCTCTGACGACGCTTGTTGTAAGCAGAAGAAGCCAGTTCGTGTTTCACTACTGAATCCATCAATACCAGACGATAACCTTCCGGATGGAATGGGAAATATTGATATTCCAGTGAACGGCAGTCCAGACGGATCAAGCTGCCAGCTTTACCGAATACAGAAGCGAACTGGTCCATGATACCGCAGTTTACACCGCAGTAGTTGTGTTCAGTAGCCTGACCTACTTTAGCCAATTCAAATTTGTCGATTTTACCTTCACCGAACAGTTCATTCAATGCGAAAGCATATGTACTTTCCAGAGCAGCAGAAGAAGACATACCTGCACCCAGAGGCACATCGCCGGAGAAAGCGGTATTGAATCCTTTCACGTCTACGCCACGTTTGATCATTTCACGGCATACACCGAAAATGTATCTTGCCCAGCTTGCACGGGGAGCATCCTCTTCGTTCAGACCAAATTCTACATAATCTTTCAGGTCGATAGAATAAGCTCTTACTTTGTCAGTGCCGTTCGGTTTGATTTCAGCAAGCATACCTTTGTCTACAGCTCCGGGGAATACGAATCCACCGTTGTAGTCAGTATGTTCGCCAATCAGGTTGATACGACCCGGAGAGGCATATATAAATCCTGTAGTTCCATCAAAATGCTTAATGAAGCGACTTCTTACGTGTTCTATATCCATGATAAATCAATTTTATAAGGTGAATAAATTAAATTCAGATTTTTTATTCTACTGGAATGTCTTTATTTACGTTCTTGCAACCTACCAGACCGTAGTACAGCAAGTAAGCCAGAGCAGCGATAATTACCCAATAGCTAGCCATGAAACCGGCTACGTCAGCTACCCATCCTTGAATTACAGGCAGGATACCTCCACCGCATACCAGTACCATAAACAGACCAGAAGCAGCAGCCAGATATTTACCCAGTCCTTCTACAGCAAGGTTGAAGATACCACCCCACATGATAGAAGTACAGAGACCAACTAATACCAAGTACATAGCGTTAATGGGCACTTCTGCAAAACCGAATGACAAACCGCCAGTTGCGCTTTGTTGAAGTACAGGCAGATTCACCAATGTTCCTGTAGAAGAGAAGATAGCAAGGAATACTAAAATCAATCCCAGAGCGGATGTAAATGTAAGCATCGCTTTACTGGAAACTTTTGCACCGAGTGAAGCACCGGCCAGACGACCGATCAACATCAGGAACCAGTAAGTTCCTACTACGAAACCGGAGATTGTAGAAGCGATACCGGCACCGCCTTTTTCTACAGGGTCAGTAAGGAACAGGTTCAGAGTACCCGGTACACCTACTTCAATACCTACATATACAAAGATAGCGATAGCGCCCAATACAAAGTGACGGAACTTCAAAGCACCTTTCATCAGTGTGCTGATTGGTTCAGTTGTAGCAGCAGCGTTCGGTTCCGGAATGCGTACAAACAGGAGTACGAAGAATGCGAAAGCGAATACAGTTTACAGGTGTCACAGGGAAAATCTGAGAGATAGTAGCTTTTTCGATAGATCCGGCGATCAGGATACCAACGAACATCGGAGTGATGGTAGCCATTACAGAGTTGAAAGAGCCGCCCACTTGGATAAGCTGGTTACCTTTGTTACCTTCACCACCCAGTTTGTTCAACATCGGGTTTACTACAGTGTTAAGCAAACACATAGAGAAACCTGCTACGAATGCACCAATCAAATAAACGGCAAAAGCCATCTCAGGGCTTGAATGACCGGACAGGAACTGGATACCTACACCGATAAAACCGATAGCTACTGCGATAAGTGCTGTTTTCTTATATCCCACACGTTGCAACAAGATACCGCTGGGGATACCCATTACTGCATAAGCTATAAAGTTACCGAAGTTTCCCAGCATACCCAAAGCATTGGATACGTCGAATTGGTTCTTCAGCACAATACCCATAGGAGCTGCGAGGTTAGTAACGAATGAAATCATACCGAAAAGGAAAATCATCGTGATAATGGCAATGATTTTTCCATTCTTTTTTTCTTGTGTCATGGTTCTATTAAAAATGTTAGTTTATAAAATTAGGTTAGTTATTTTTTTATCTTTTATTTTTCCACACCGAATTTGTAGATAGTCACCTGCTGGTATTCATCGCCCGGCAATAAAGTAGCCGAGGGGAAATGAGGTTTGTTCGGAGTGTCGGGGAAACATTGTGCCTCGAAGCAGATAGCGCTTCTTGCAGGGAATGTAGCACCGTGAGCACCTTCGAAACCATTCAGCCAGTTACCGGTGTAAAGTTGTACACCTGCTTCAGTAGTGTATACTTCCATGGTACGACCGCTATTCGGTTCGAAACAAGTAGCAGCCAAATCCAGTGAACCTGTTTCAATCTTGTTCAGTACGTAGCAGTGGTCGTATCCGGCACCGTTAATCAGTTGTTGGAATTTATCGTTGATACGTTCGCCTACGGTATGCGGAGTGGTGAAGTCCATTGGAGTACCTTCTACTTTGGCAACTTCTCCGGTTGGGATAGAAACTTCATCGATAGGCGTGTAGAAATTAGCGTTGATAGTAACAATATTGTTTTCGATAGTAGGAGTAGGATTGCTGATACCAGCCAGATTGAAGAAACCGTGATTGGTCAGGTTGACTACAGTAGCTTTGTCAGTTGTGGCACGATATTCGATTACCAGTGCATTTTCTTCTTCTTCCAGGCGATAAACCATTTCAACCTCTAGATTGCCGGGGAAACCTTCTTCGCCGTCGGCTGAAACATAATTGAACTGGATTATATTTTCAGCCAGTTGGTCGGCATCCCAAACGCGGGCGTGAAAACCGGTAGGTCCTCCGTGCAGGGAGTTGGGGCCGTTGTTGATGGTGAGCTCGTGCTCTTCTCCGTACAATGTGAATTTTCCTTTGGCGATGCGGTTGCCATAGCGTCCGATAGTAGTACTGAGGAAGGGTTCCGGGCTGTTGACAACGTGGTCTATGCTGTCGTGTCCGAGGACAACGTTTGCATATTTTCCATCTTTATCCGGTACCATGATAGCGAGAATGGCGCATCCGTAATTAGTTACGGCGACTTCCATTCCCTTTTTATTTTTGAGGATAAATAAATCAGTTTCTTTATTATTTATCTCCTTTTGGAAATCTTTCCGGCTGAGCCCTGATAGATTCCCTTCCGTTGGGAATGTGTTATTCATGTCTGGTATTCTTAAAATTTTCTTGCAAATAAAGGTAAATTCTTTGTTACTCACAAATTATTCCGGCTAAATATGGTGGGTAGTTTAGGAAAGTTTAGCGTTCTCACTTAGGTTTCTGTATTTTTCATCCTTCTTTTCTTTTAAAGTGAACAATTTTTCGTATGTTTGTTCCCGGATTATTATAATCCGGGAGAATTTAATCTAAGTTTATTAACAAGAAAAACAAAAATGTATCCATTAAAATTCGAACCTATTCTGAAGCAGACGCTTTGGGGGGGCGACAAAATTATTCCGTTCAAGCATTTGAATTCAGACTTGAAAGGAGTAGGAGAAAGCTGGGAGATTTCCGGCGTAGAGGACAATGAATCTGTTGTGGCTAATGGCCCGGACAAAGGTTTAACTCTGGCTGATATGGTGAGAAAGTATCGCGAGGAACTGGTTGGCGAAGCGAATTATGCTCGTTTTGGCAATAAATTCCCACTGCTTATCAAATTCATCGATGCAAAGCAGGATTTATCCATTCAGGTGCATCCGGCAGATGATTTGGCAAAGAAAAGGCACAACTCAATGGGTAAAACCGAAATGTGGTATGTAGTGGATGCTGATAAAGGAGCGAAACTGCGTTCTGGATTTTCCGAGCAAATCACCCCGAAAGAATATAAAGAGCGCGTGCTGAACAATACGATCACTGACGTATTGCAGGAGTATGAGATCAAGCCGGGAGATGTATTCTTCCTTCCTGCCGGACGTGTGCACAGTATTGGCGCCGGTGCGTTTATTGCCGAAATCCAGCAGACTTCGGATATTACTTATCGTATCTATGACTTCAACCGTAAGGATGCAAACGGAAAGACTCGTGAATTGCATACTGACCTGGCGCGTGAAGCCATCAATTACGAAGTGTTGGATGATTATCGTACCAAATACGAAGCGGTGAAAGATGAGCCGGTAGAACTTGTAGCTTGTCCGTACTTCACTACTTCCGTGTATGATATGACCGAAGAAATCAGCTGTGATTATTCAGAACTCGATTCATTCGTGATCTTCATTTGTATGGAAGGTGCATGCAAGATAAAAGACAATGAAGGTAATGAACTGAAAGTAGGTGCCGGAGAATCTATTCTGCTTCCTGCTACAACACAGGATGTAACAATTACTCCGGAAGCTGGAAACGTAAAATTGCTGGAAACATACGTGTAAATAATAGACAATATTATTGATAAAAGTATAGACCGGGCAGGCGAGAAAAACTTTCTCGCCTGCTTTGCGTTGTAGAAAGAAAGGCGTATCGATTTTGTCTTACAGACTGACAAATTCATATATGTGATGGAATTTAAGTTGGATGGTACTGCTGAAGAAGCTATCAAACAGATTAATGAAAAGCATTATGCACTTCCTTTTGAGGCAGACGGACGCCGACTTTTCAAGATAGGTGTCAATTTTAGCTCAGAGACACGCAATATTGAGAAGTGGATAGTGGAGTAGCATCAATTCTATCCCCATTCAGTTTTATATAATTTTTTTGGAAAGGTTTTAAACTTCTGTTGCTAAATCATTTTTTTCGTCTTATCATTGTATAAATTTACTAGTGATATATATGAATAAAAATGGATTTAGCCGTTGTGCGGAGTCGTACATCGGTCGTTTACGAAAAGAGGGGCGTCATTCTACGGCCCATGTTTATACGAATGCTCTTTTTTCTTTTACCAAGTTTTGTGGCACTACCCATGTTGCTTTCCGGCAAGTCACCCGTGAACGCTTGCGCTGTTACGGGCAGTATCTTTATAGTTCCGGTCTGAAGCCGAATACGGTATCAACGTATATGCGTATGCTTCGTAGCATCTATAATAGAGGAGTGGAGTCGGGCAGAGCTCCGTATGTGCATCGTCTGTTTCATGATGTTTATACGGGAGTGGATATTTGCCAGAAGAAAGCGTTGCCTGTCGGAGAACTTAATCGCCTCCTCTATGAAGATCCCAAATCGGAACGTTTGCGTCGTACGCAGGCTATCGCTGCCTTGATGTTTCAATTCTGCGGAATGTCTTTCGCTGACCTTGCTCATTTGGAGAAATCTTCGCTGGAACGGAATATCATCCGGTATAATCGTATCAAGACGAAAACTCCGATGAGTGTGGAAGTACTGGATACTGCACAGGATATAATCAGCCGGCTTCGCAACTGTCAGCCTTCTCATCCGGATTGTCCCGACTATCTGTTCAGTATCCTTCTTGGCGACAAGAAGAGAGAAGATGAAAGTGCATACCGGGAATATCAGTCCGCTCTCCGCAGGTTCAATAATCGTCTGAAGAGACTTGCAAAGGCTCTTCGGCTGACTTCTCCCGTCACTTCCTATACTATCCGTCATTCCTGGGCTACTACCGCTAAGTATCGTGGTGTTCCTATTGAGATGATCAGTGAGTCGCTGGGGCATAAGTCTATTAAGACTACTCAGATTTATCTGAAAGGTTTTGGTCTGCAGGAACGTACAGAAGTGAATCGAATGAATTTATCTTACGTGAAGAACTGTCGGATAGGACGGGTGTAAAATATTTAATAAGTTGATAGTCAGTATGGATCTGTTTCTGTTACTTCTTAGGTAACGGAAGTAAATTTGATGCAAAGATAGACAAAAACACAAATAAGAAACAAATTAAAGCCCACTTTTTTTAGTTTTATCTAAAATATAGGGTAAAAACATCTTTAGACATGAAAAATACTTATTTTCATGCCCCACTCCTTATATACCTAATTTCCATTGGTATATACCCTTCTACTTAGGGTGTAACTCTCTTGACAACATATTTGCTGCTGCTTTTCAACCTTTTTTCATTGTTCGTTTATGCTGTATACACTTCCGTTACCTAAGAAGTAACGGAAACATATGGGGTAAAAAAACATGATTCTAACAAAAGAGAAATCAGCCATCCTCGGGACCAAAAATGGGACAGGGGAGGGCGTAGCGTGCTTAAAACGCTGGTATGTGGCACATGTTCGCATACATCACGAAAAAAAAGTAGCCGAATATTTGGGGAAAATGGGAATTGAGACTTTTGTTCCTGTCCAGCAAGAAATCCATCAATGGAGTGATCGCCGTAAATTAGTTGAAACAGTTCTTCTTCCGATGATGGTGTTTGTTCATGCCGATCCGAAGGAACGGATGGCTGCTTTAACTCTTGCCACGGTAAGCCGTTATATGGTGTTGCGTGGTGAGGGAAAGCCTGCTGTGATTCCTGATGATCAGATGGCGCGTTTCCGTTTTATGCTTGATTATTCGGAAGAGGCAATCTGTATGAATTATTCTCCATTAGCTCGTGGAAAGAAAGTTCGTGTTATCAAAGGTCCTTTGACGGGACTGGTTGGAGAACTAGTTGCGTTAGATGGCAAAAGTAAGATTGCTGTCCGTTTGGATATGTTGGGCTGCCTGTGTCGATATGCCTATCGGATATGTAGAGCAAATTGGCGAAAGAAACTAAGTAGGATGGGGACCTTCAATAATAGCATACAGGAGAAAATAGAAAAACTACAAAAACAGTTGATACATTGCTTCATATGGGTGAGAATATGGACTGTATATGTCGACGATCTTCACTACTGAACAACGAAATTCATGAACAGATCAATGATCTGTATCCTTTGTCACGGTAAGACTGCTGAGCAGGAAGCTGCTTTGTGTCTGTCTCTTCTGATGGGTATATAGTGTGTCTATGTATGCCAATTCGGAGGATGAGGCAAAGAAAGAAACTGTTCTGAGGCGTTCGCAAATGATTCTGAAAAACCAATTGCCTTCACCATTGAAAATTCAGTTACACACAATCTACGATAGACTATTGTCATAGTAAATCTACTTTTTGGAAAAAGACTTTATAATTTATTGGGGTATTTAAATTATGAAACACGCATTTGACCGTTTTGTTCAATATTTGCAGAAAAATTATTTTAGTTATTGGATTGTATTAGGAATTGATACATTCATAGCTTTGATTTGTACCTGGGTGTCATTTATCGGCATTCATTATATAACGGAGACTTCTAAAGAAATCACTTCTCTCTTTCATATTTTGGCGATTTCTGTGATTTCCAGTATCTTAGGTTCCTTTTATTCAATACCACCGTAATAC